>Ga0214921_10000002_pt1 | contig 539928 bp, 555 predicted proteins | sample LL1505_MetaG_FD_177992 | JGI IMG/M metagenome (GOLD analysis project Ga0214921, IMG submission 177992) | Freshwater microbial communities from Lake Lanier, Atlanta, Georgia, United States - LL-1505 | ecosystem: Environmental > Aquatic > Freshwater > Lake | place: USA: Georgia | collected... | reverse complement strand
TACCCGTGGGACCCGTGGAGCCCGTAGCACCAGACGCACCTGTGATACCCGTGGGACCCGTGGAGCCCGTAGCACCAGACGCACCTGTGATACCCGTGGGACCCGTGGAGCCCGTAGCACCAGACGCGCCAGTGATGCCTGTAGGTCCCGTACTGCCTGTAGCACCAGACGCACCTGTGATACCCGTTGGTCCCGTGGAGCCCGTAGCACCAGACGCACCTGTGATACCCGTGGGTCCTGTACTACCCGTGGAGCCCGTAGCACCAGACGCACCTGTGATACCCGTAGGACCTGTTGATCCAGAGGCACCTGTAATGCCCGTGGGACCTGTGGATCCCGTGGCACCAGAGGCACCCGTGATACCGGTAGAGCCCGTAGCACCAGAGGCACCAGTGATACCAGTCGGTCCGGTACTGCCACTTGAACCCGTGGCACCTGTAATGCCCGTGGGTCCGGTGCTACCTGTACTACCAGTGTTGCCTGTAGGACCGGTGCTACCGGTGCTGCCCGTGGCTCCTGTGCTGCCTGTTGGTCCCGTGCTACCTGTACTGCCTGTTGTGCCTGTATAACCCGCCAAGGTATTGTAGGTCACAATACCCGTTGTTGAATTATACGCAAGGATAAAGGGAGAACTACTATTCGGTCCTGTGATTCCTGACAATACAAGATTGTTGGTGGCGGCGATTGTGAGATTGCTGCTGGCATTGATGGAAATGGAGCCGTATTGTACTGGTAAAATCGCCTGTGCTTGAGCAGTAGGGACACCAATGATGAATACACCCGCTGAACCATTACCGCCATTTCCATTACCCGCACTACCGCCACCGCCGCCTGAACCAGTATTTGCAACACCATTACCTCCTGACACTGGAGAACCATTGTAAAATCCTCCAATGCCTCCTAGGGTAGTTGTACCAACGACTCCACCAGCTCCAGGAGCAGTACCACCACCAAGAGGACCACCTCCACCTCCACCACCTGCACCATACCTTCCTAATGTTGTTCCAACCACAGTATACGCAATTCCTGCTCCGCCATTTCCACCTACAGACCCACTATAATTGCCTCCATTGCCTCCAATACCTCCTCCACCACCTGTTACAAATTGAGTGGGACCTCCAATGCCTCCATTACCTCCAAAGGTTCCCGTGCCTCCTGGTGATGAATTCCAACCAGCACCACTGCCACATCCGCCATTATAACCAGCCCCGTTTGCACCTTGTCCTCCACCAGGTGCAGTTATAGTTGCCGAAGGTCCGGTAAATATGGTTGAACCGCCAGGGTAGCCCGCTCCACCCACGCCACCGGTTCCGCCTACTCCTATATTAAGAGTGTATACGCCGGCTCCTAATGATAGTAATCCAGAAATATACGAATTGGAATTAACAACACTACCAGATAATACTGTGTCGTTTGTCTTCAGTCCTCCCGCTCCGCCACCGCCTGAATTATTATTAGCACCACCACCGCCACCACCAAGAGCAAAATAGGTTACATCCGTAAGTCCGTAATTCACTGTTATAGTCGTATCTCCAGTACATATATAATACGTATACGTTCCACCATAAGGAACTATCGTAGAAAACGGTGTTACATTAAAAGATAAGGCATTTTGTCCTCCATTAAACGAGAATCCACCTGTTCCCAAATTTCTAATATTATTCAAATTCATATCAATATCTCCAAGAAGTTTCACCGAGCTGAGCGTACTGACGTATGTCACGCCGGTAGAGGGATTATATGTGAGATTTGCACTTCCTCCCACAATACCACCGGTATTGAAAAGAATCTGTGTATTTGTTCCGCCAATCGGTCCAATTGGTCCTGTTGATCCGGTGTTGCCTGTGCTACCCGTGTTACCGGTTGATCCAGTTGAGCCCGTCGGTCCAGTTGAACCTGTGTTACCTGTGGGTCCAGTTGAGCCGGTGTTGCCCGTGTTACCAGTGCTGCCCGTCGGTCCTGTCGGTCCAGTATCACCAGTCGGTCCTGTTGATCCAGTGTTACCTGTCGGTCCAGTATCACCAGTCGGTCCTGTCGGTCCAGTATCGCCAGTCGGTCCTGTGGATCCAGTGTTACCTGTTGGTCCTGTGGATCCAGTGTTACCTGTGGGTCCTGTGGATCCAGTGTTACCAGTATTGCCTGTCGGTCCCGTTGAACCCATTCCTGTCGGTCCAATATCACCAGTATTGCCAGTCGGTCCAGTATCACCAGTCGGTCCTGTGTCTCCAATATCACCAGTATTGCCAGTTGGTCCTGTTGAACCCATCCCTGTCGGTCCAATATCACCAGTGTTGCCAGTCGGTCCTGTGTCTCCAATATCACCAGTATTGCCTGTCGGTCCTGTGTATCCAATATCACCAGTATTGCCAGTCGGTCCTGTTGAACCCATTCCTGTTGGACCAGTATCTCCAGTGTTGCCAGTCGGTCCTGTGTATCCAATATCACCAGTGTTGCCTGTCGGTCCTGTTGAACCCATTCCTATCGGTCCAGTGTCTCCAGTGTTGCCAGTCGGTCCTGTGTATCCAATATCACCAGTGTTGCCTGTCGGTCCTGTTGAACCCATTCCTGTCGGTCCAGTTCCACCTTCACCTGTTGGTCCAGTTGAACCCATTCCTGTCGGTCCTGTTGTTCCCGCTCCAGTTGGTCCAGTTGAACCCATTCCTGTCGGTCCTGTTGTTCCCGCTCCAGTTGGTCCTGTTGTTCCCGCTCCAGTTGGTCCTGTTGCTCCCACTCCAATTGGTCCAGTTGGTCCTGTTGTTCCCGCTCCAGTTGGTCCTGTTGCTCCCACTCCTGTTGGTCCAGTTGTTCCCACTCCAGTTGGTCCAGTTGCTCCCACTCCAGTTGGTCCTGTTGCTCCCACTCCTGTTGGTCCAGTTGTTCCCACTCCAGTTGGTCCTGTTGCTCCCACTCCAATTGGTCCAGTTGGTCCTGTTGCTCCCACTCCAGTTGGTCCTGTTGTTCCCGCTCCAGTTGGTCCTGTTGTTCCCGCTCCAGTTGGTCCTGTTGCTCCCACTCCAGTTGGTCCTGTTGTTCCCGCTCCAGTTGGTCCTGTTGTTCCCGCTCCAGTTGGTCCTGTTGCTCCCACTCCAATTGGTCCAGTTGGTCCTGTTGTTCCCACTCCAGTTGGTCCAGTTGCTCCCACTCCAGTTGGTCCTGTTGCTCCCACTCCTGTTGGTCCAGTTGTTCCCACTCCAGTTGGTCCTGTTGGTCCAGTTGCTCCCACTCCAGTTGGTCCAGTTGGTCCTGTTGTTCCCACTCCAGTTGGTCCTGTTGCTCCCACTCCTGTTGGTCCAGTTGCTCCCACTCCAGTTGGTCCAGTTTCTCCTTTGGTTCCAGTATCACCAGTTATTCCAGTAGGTCCTGTATTACCTGTAGGTCCTTGGCTACCTTCGCCTGTAGGACCAGTGTTACCAGTTGCACCAGTATTTGTTGCTATTCCATCTAGTCCCGTGGCACCTGTAGGACCTAGCATGCCCGTCGGTCCAGTATTGCCATTATCACCCGTCGGTCCAGTATTACCCGTAGATCCTTGGATACCTTCGCCTGTAGGACCAGTGTTACCTGTTGGACCAGTCGCACCAGTATTTGTCGCTGTTCCAGCTAGTCCCGTAGCACCTGTAGGACCCGTGTCGCCAGTGGAACCCGTATAACCGGTAGATCCAGTACCGGTTCCAATCGGTACAGCATTTGAGTATATTTCTAAAAAGCTACTCAAAACTGCCGGATTTGTACGACTCATTCTTACTATAGAGTTGTACAATTAATTTGAATAAAAAATATTCAATGTTTTACATACACCGAAGCCCGCGTCGCCATGTGGACCTATACTTGTCAGCTCTTGTACATTAATACAAATGACCCGTTTTTAGGGGTAACCGGTTTCTGAATCGTAAGCCAAAACAGTACCTTTAAAATTATTTGTATATACCGGAGTGCCATAAATATAGGCTAAATTTGTACAAACTTCAAGCATAATATTACCATCTATTGTAGGTATAATACTACTAAATCTGTTTCCAGCTTTACCAGATGAACAAGTAGGACCTGGGGTGTTCCTGTAGGAATGGAAGGTGATGGTTTAAAAATAATAAATGTGTAATCACTAATTAATGTCGTTTGATACTCTTGAAGCTCTCTTACAAAAGGTTCAAACCTCACCGTGTCTAGAGATTATTTCAACCGACTCTTCGGCGGCGAAAGGAAAACTATGTCTCAATATGATTGTCAAGAACGAGAGTCGTATTATTCGTCGTCTTATGGAGTCTGTTATCAGCGTCATTGATTCTTACTGTATTTGTGATACCGGCAGCACCGATGATACTATTGCGATTATTCGTGATTATATGACCGCAGCGGGCAAGACCGGCGAAGTCTATAGCGAACCATTCAAGAACTTCGGATACAATCGCACCCACGCATTAGAGCGTGCTGCAAAGTGGGCAGATCACGCCCTTCTCCTTGACGCCGATATGAAACTCTCCATTTTGCCAGACTTCTCAGCTGCGAATTTGACTGCCGACGTCTATACTATTCTCCAGCGTAACGGCGGTCTTGAATATTTCAATACCCGTATTGTTCGTACCGGCGTCGGCATTAAATGCGTTGGACCCACCCACGAATACTACGATATTCCAGGTGGCAAGGTTACCCAACAAATCAAATCGCTCGTGATTGAGGATATTGGCGACGGTGGTGCCAAGTCCGATAAGTTTGAACGTGATGTACGCCTTCTCCGCCAGGGTCTGGAAGACGAGCCAGGTAATGTCCGTTATATGTTCTATCTCGCCAATAGTTACCGTGACCTTAGTCGGCATGCCGAGGCGGCGGAATGGTATAAGAAGCGATTTGAAGCCGGCGGCTGGATTGAAGAAGTCTTTTACGCCGCCTTTGAACTCGGCAATATGCATAAGATTCTCGGACATATTGAGGAGGCGATTTACTGGTGGATGGAAGCATACAATCACCATCCCAAGCGTGCCGAATCGCTCTACGAAATTGTCAAGCACTACCGTATTGTAGGAAAGCAACGTATTGGTCAGGCATTCTGCGACTTGGCACGTGCGATTCCTTACCCCAAAGACGACGTTCTCTTCATCAAATCTGATATCTATAAATTTCTCCTGGATTACGAACATAGTATTCTAGCATACTACAGCGGTGCTAAGATTGACCACTATCGGTATCTGGCGTTGGTCGGCTCCGACTACAATAAAATCAATGTTCTTTCCAATTATGTGTTTTATGTCAAGAAGCTGACGAAAATGGCGGGAGTCAAGGTCTACGATTTCTGCGATGAAGTAGAGAAGGTGATTGATGGCTGGCAGGATTCCTACATCAGCAGCAGCCCCTGTATCATTCCTTGGAAGGACGGTGGCTATCTCCTCAATGTCCGCTACGTCAATTACCGTATTCTTGGACACGGTGGCTATGACTTCAAGAATACAATGGGTAAGATTACGACACTCAATAAGACGTACATTCTTGGACCCGATATGTCACGGCTATGTGATAACTGGATTGACCAGGTGGAGCGTCCTCATCTGCGTTACCAGGGCGTAGAGGATGTTAAGGTCTTTGAGCACGGCGGGGAACTTCTGTTCCTTGGCAGCGTAGAAGACCCTGATACCGGTGCGATTCGTGTCGGTCACGGCACTTATACGCTTGATAAGGATTGCCTTGTCTCGCTGCCGTTCCAAAGCCCCCTTGGACGCAGTTGCGAGAAGAACTGGTGCTACTTCCACAATAACGCCGGTGAGCTGAGGGTAATGTACGATTGGTCGCCCCTTACGGTCGGCAAGGTAGTCAATGGACAGCTGGAAATTCTAACAATGAATAAATCAGTGCCGGCGTTTTTCCGCGACGTCCGCGGGTCGTCGCACGGCTTCCGCGTTGGTGGTGAGATTTGGTTCCTCTGCCACATCGCCAACTATACAACGCCGCGTACGTACTACCATCTGCTCGTCGTGCTGGACGGCGACACGCTGGCTATTAAGCGGCATTCCATCCTGTTCAAGTTTGCCGATGAATCTATTGAGTATGCCCTTGGTCTCATTGTGGAGTCTGAGCGGCTGCTGATCTCGTTCAGCCGCTACGACCGTACCTCTGCCGTGCTTGCGATGCCACGTTCGCTGATGGAAAGTGAGCTGTTCCCTACTGCGGCATAAAGCCCCTTGGCGGGTTGTTAAATAATGGTTACCTTTGTAACCGCTTTGTATCTACCGACTGGTCCTATAAACAAGCCAGTAGATACATATTTTCGGTTGTTTGAACGATTGGCTGCGGTCGGCGTGGCTTTAATTGTTTATTTGGATGTGAGGCTCTTTTTGCGTGGAAAGGAACTGTGTGCGAAATTTCCCAATATTCTACGATGTATACCATGTGTCCTAGACCGTTCCTTAATATTGCGGGATGCGGTGCTGCCCTCCGTACGCAATTACGAAAAAGACACCACCGATTATATGTGTATTCAGTTGACAAAATTGCGGTTAATGGCGGAAGTGGCTAAGACGGGTGTGGCGGGTACGCTTGCCTGGATTGATTTCGGCATTTATCATATGTTCAAGGATTGGGACCGATGCGATACGCTGTTACGGATGGTGGACGCACGCGAAGATTGGGGAGAGCGTATTCTTTCGCCTGGTTACAAAAACGTGTTTATGAATCTATTTGAACATATTTGCTGGAAACATTGCGGTAGCTTACTCATAGGAACAGGAGATATGTTTATTCGTGCCTATGATCGGCAAACTACGCTTGTGTTGGAATATATGCCGCGGCTTACGTGGGAAGTGAATTATTGGGCAATGATGGATGATCACTTTGAAATATATATTGCAAACCATAATGACAATATTTTAGAACAGTTGGTTGATATAAAGAAATCTCTCTAACTTTTAACAATGGCTCCCTCAACGGGCGTTACATTTGTAACAGCATTGTATCTACCCACCGGTCCTATGTTCAAACCGCTAGATACGTATTTTGAGAATTTTGAACAGTTGGCGGGGACGGGCATACCTTTAATTTTATATTTAGACGCACGGCTAACGGAGAAAGGGACGGACCTATGTCAGAGATTCCCTAATATTCTCCGATGTGAATATGTGACTCTTGATACGTCTTGGGTTCCAAATAAGGTATTTTTGCCTTTAACGCGGCGAGTAGAAAAAGATACCATTGAATATTTTTGTATTCAACTCTCCAAATTACGGTTGCTACGTGATTCGGCGGCGTATGTGAAAACAACACATATTGCCTGGATAGATTTTGGCATTTACCATATTTTTAAGAATCCATCTATGATGACTTTTTTTTTACAACATATTGCGGCGGCTGAATTTCCAACAAATAAGATATTAGCCCCTGGTTGTTGGGGATTTCCTGCCGAGTATGGAATGACGCATTACGATATATGGAATTCTATATGTTGGCGATTTTGCGGTGGATTTTTGGTAGGTGCTGTGGGGCTGTTTGAGGCGGCAGCGGCACGACAAGAATCGCTTGTTTTGGGAAATCTACCTGGGCTTACTTGGGAAGTGAATTACTGGGCGATGATGGAAGAGTATTTCACGAATTACCGTGCGGATCACGACCATTCCATTGTTACAAATGTATGTCAGTTTATTGTTAGGGGCGAGCCTGGAAAAAATTGAGACGGCGGGCGGGATTTAAAGACATTCGCCAGCCTATTTCCTATACCATATCCCTTCCTACAATGCCCAAGCTTACGCACTACCAGGACATTGCCATCGAGCATGCGTCACGTGTAGCTGCCTCCGTTCGTTCTAGTCTCCACATTGCATTCATCTACGGAAAGGGTGGCACCCTACTTGCAATGGCAACCAATAAGATTGGTAGTCGGTCGCAGGGTGCCGGCTACAGCAAATATACCATTCACGCCGAACGGGCGGCTCTTAAGGCAGTCGGTGATAACTCGCTGTTGCGCGGGGCGGTCCTTGTTGTAGTACGGTTGAATAAGTTGGGCGAATTGGCGTGCTCCAAGCCGTGCCACGGGTGTATGTGCCATCTCCAAAAGGCAATAGACACCCACGGTCTTAGGCGTGTCTATTATTCGTAATGTCTTCAAAATACGTAAAAAAATGAAAAGGGTTTGGGTCGCCAAATCTTTTTCATTCTCCTGGCTAGATGTTTGCCCTATTTGTGTCTTGCCTTGCCGTTGTCGCTACCGGTCACCGTTTCCGCTATTCACGGACGCAGAATGTGAATGCGTCCAAGGCTCTTACTGTAGTTGTACCAGCAGTTGGTGGCGCGGTAGCGTGCTCTGATAACGGTGCACTTGCCAAGAACTTCGTCGTTACCATCAGCAATGATACGCCCACACAGGGTGAGATGGTCACCACGACGTTTGACTTTGATCTAGATGCCCCTATTACGGGCGGCACTGCCTATTACTCTGCTACGCTGAACGGTCTTGGTCCGTTCACGTCCAACGCACCTCTATGTACTGAGACGGCAAAGACCGGTGATCCCTGCCCCCTTGCCGTCGGTCACCATCACGAAGTCTCTACTGCCGAGAATACTGTAACCGGCAAGGTGGTGACGACAATTACGTGGGAAGACGTTGCCGGTACGTTGATTCTGTGTGCTCAGATTAGCACGAAGAGTTCTTGATTTAAAACCATGGGTGCGAATTATATTTATAAACATGTTTCTGCGTCTTCTTGCCATTGCCGCTGCCTTTTTCGCCGCCGATGCGCGTACGTGCGTTTCTGCGACAAATACGTCGCCTAACAACTGCGTCAGTTTCCAGGTCTCTGCGGGCACCGGTTGTGCGTGGATGTGTAACTACTGTGCTAGCACCCTCGGCACCACCAACTACTACTTCACGGATGACGTTTGCACGTATGAGACTGGCGGCTGCGTTGGCTCGCCCCAGGTCGGCGTGCTTTACACCTGCTGTGCCAATTAAATAAAGACCCATGGTATAAATGGCAACAAATCCACCTTCCTATTCTGCCGCATACTACTCGGGTCGACCTTCCTATCCTGTTCCACCTTCCTATACTTTCCCTGGAATTTCCTATCCTGGTGGGACAGCCACGGCAGAGAGCACCGCCGCCGGCATTCTTTCAAATATTAAGCTAACGTCCAATGCTGCGTCTGGTTTGGTCAAGCTCGGCGGTCCCAAGCGCAAGAACACGCGTAAGAGCCGCCGTAATAACCGCAAGACGACGCGTAAGAATAACCGTCGTAGGCGGTAAGGACCGTCGTCGTAGCACTCGCCGTCGCCGATAAATCTTTATCCTTTGTATAGAATGTCCGGTGCTACTATTTGGAATGTGTCTCAAGGCGGTCCGCCCCCATCCGTTGCAAACGTGAAAACTGCGAATGCACTCATCAAGCTCGGCGAACCTAAGCGTAAGAATTCGCGCAAGAGCCGCAAGAACTCCCGTAAGACTCGCAAGACGACGCGTAAGAACCGCCGCCGCTCAACTCGCCGAAGGCGGTAGATAAACTCCCTCTAAAGTAAGGATGAGCAATGATGAGACAGTTAGCATTACTTTTGAAAGTAATGATAACTCTAGCATAGATGATAAATCCATCCCGCCTATTCGGCGTGATAATAGACCGCTCAAGGAACGCTCTCATATAGAACTTGAACCCGGCTCACGTATATACGGACGCATAGATATTCCCGATGAAATGGATATGGTCAGGAAACAGTTTTCAAATGGACCCTCAGTAATTACTCGTGAAGAGCATTTTGACAGTCCAAAAATGGAAAAGTGGAGAAAATCGCACGAAGAATATATCCACCGCGATAAACGTACATTAGCAACAGTCCTAGGATATACATATATCGGCGATCGCCTTGTCAACGCATATTTACGTGGTGTTTCACCTGACTATAAATATCGTATGTTACAACTTACATTAAGTGAAGAAGATCTCCCCTTTGCCTATCAACTCTACGACCATTACGATTTTTTGAAGAAGCACGGGCTTCCTATGCCCGAAAAGGATACATTAATGAAAGATGGTGAATTGGATATGAAAGTATTGAAGACCTTCTTTAATAAACATTACACGAAGTTTGAAAATGCGTTTGTTATGAATCGTATTATAAAATCGTATGCCGACGATTTACACACAATCATCAAAAAAGCGCCACGATTTGGCGATACACTTAGCACTTATCGTGGTGTCAAGAATGAAGATTTTTTAGAAGCAGGTGCTTTAAGCTATATTAACCGTAGTTTCTCCTCCTCAAGTTTGAGTAATACAGAAGCGGGAAAATTTACAAATCCGTATGGCAAATACAAATGCTGTATGTATAATATTAAAATAGATAAATCGGTTCCTGTATTATGTATTGATTCCGTATCAAAGTTTCCAAAAGAACTTGAAGTGCTTATTTCCGATAATGTTATGTTTAATTACTTCATTGATGTAAACTATAGAGAAGTTCCAGGACAGGGTTATATTCTACAACGTCATATTGAGATTATACCTGTGCCAAAGAATTATAAACCTGTATATTTGAAAATTACCCCTAAATACAAAAAGAAATTGAAACGTAGCGATTATATCAAAGTAAATAATTCACCGTATAAAAAAACTAGAAAAAGGAAGGGAAAGGGAAAAGATAAGGGAAAGCGACCATTCGACGAATGGAATTAGAGTCGCAGATAGAGACTCTCAGGTTGAGCAATATCCCTGAGAATTGTCGTCTGGGCGTCCTTCATTGTATTAAGCATATCTACATCAGCACGGAGGGTGGCAATGGTCACCCACTCCTGTACAATGCTGTTAAGTTTGAGTAAACCCTTCATCAAATTGCCCTCATAGATTTCATACTTTGAGGACAAGTGTGCTGCATCCACGCCATCTACCCACTCCGTGCCAATCTGGACCCACAAGGTTGTCAGACTCCAATAACCATCAGGTGACTCTACACCCGCCTTTTTATCAATGGCATTACCTTCCACACCCCACTCATCAATCGCTATCAGCGTATCCTTCACTTGGGAGCTAATGTTATTGGGAAGCGACCGTGGGTGAACCGTCTTTTCTTCCGCTTCTCGGTCCATAATAAACGCTCCTAATGTTCCAACAATCTCTTGGAGCGTGGCGGTTGCTAGTTTTCCGCTCAGGTAGAGTTTCGCAAGGAGAAGAGGATTTGCCTCATTGATTTCTGTTGCCGCCGTGCCGAACTCAGTCAACTTAGGTGGCTGGGTTTCTGACAAAGGATGGATGGCTCCGTGGTTGGCAAGTGCTTTGAGAAGTGGGGCAATTCGCGTCTCTTGGACGCTTACGTTGAGACGCCTTAGGGTTTCGTATAGGTTGTCAATGTTGACTTGATGCTTCTGGTAAATGGTGTATAGCTTAATAGCAGACGACCACTTCGGTCCCATATGCCGGTCTCGCCACTGGTCCAACGCTTGCTGTGCCTTACGCTTTGCTGCGTTCGTAGCAGTTTTAGCGGTTGCTTCTAGAGTTTGGTAATGTTTGAGCTCGACAAGGTCCTGAGGATTTAGTAGGAGTTCCGTCTGCTTTTCTTGAAGGATACGGATATCTTCTTGAATTTGTTGCTTTGCCGTTTGCTGTTGCTGTGCCCAGTACGACTGGTCAATCAGCGTGGTCCAAACGGGGGTTGTGTCCACAGCGGCGGAGGCGTGAATTGCCTTGAGCAGAAAGTCGTAGTGAAACTGTAGCCGGCTTTCCAGCGGGACTAGGCGTCCTGAGAAGACACCGTGGAGTTCATCCAACGGCATCGGATCTCTTGCAGGAAGGTAGATAACCGTACCCTGCGTATCCTTGCCACGTCGTCCCGCTCGTCCCGCCATCTGAATGTACTCATCCGACCGTAGGGGACGAAAGCCCTGTCCTGTATTGCCTGGCTTCTTAAGGTCCAAGAAGACCACCGTACGTGCCGGCATATTGAGACCCACCGCAAACGTCTCGGTACAGAACAGGACTTTGATAAATCCGCGGGCGAAAAGGATCTCTACAATTTCCTTGAGAAGCGGCAAGAGACCGCTATGGTGAAACGCAATTCCTCGTTGGAGAAGCGGGAGGAGTTGATGGTACTGCGGCAGATGCTCCAGCGTTTTGATGTAAGGGTGTAGTTGGAAGCTAATAATATGCTTGACTGACGCCTGCTCTGATGTATCCAGCAAGGTATCTTTGAGTTGGTCGGCGTACCGCTCGGTCTCCTTACGACTAAACACAAAGAACAGTGCCGGTAGCAAGTTACGGTATTGTAGGACCTCTAGTGCTTCGTTAAGCGTATGTGTAAATGACTTGAGTTTAACCTTATCAACCGACCCCGCAATAGACTCGCCAATTTTATGTGCCGCCTTGACGTGCTCTACCCACTTATCCTTCTCCTTAAGGCGGTCCTCACGTGCTTTTAGCCACGTCTTATACACCTGTGGCTGAAACAGTGCCTCATCGCCCGTCTTGAGCGGCTGAAGAGGCGGCTGGGCTAACGGGGTAGACGAATCATAGACACCATGGATAAGTGGGACAATACGATGCGTGGTCTTCAGAAGGACGATTGGATGCTGCTTTGCATTGCCCAACCAGTTCGCAAAGATTTCAGGGCTATCAATGGTTGCCGACAAGAGGATAAGACGTACCTGGGGTGGGAGAAGGATAAGCGTCTCCTCCCATACGTGACCCCTTTCAGGGTCATTAATATAATGAACCTCGTCAAAGATAACGGCACCTAGATTGTCCAAAGAGATGATGCCCGCCGTGCCCAACTTTGCCGTTGCCGTATTTGCCTTGAACAGCAGATTACGCAGAATTTCGGTTGTCATCACAATGATATCAGCTTCAGGATTGAACTTGATATCACCCGTTAGGATTCCCACGCTTGCCTCTGGGAAGAGCTTCTTAAGGTCGTGGAACTTCTGATTGCTCAACGACTTAATCGGCGTCGTATAGAAGATCCGCTTTTGGTGTTTTAGACTATAGGCAATTTGGTACTCGCCTACTAAGGTCTTGCCGCTACCCGTCTTCGCCGTCACCAGGATGTTGTCACCACGATGAACGGCTAATACTGCCTGCTGCTGCCATACATCTAGAGGAAAGGTATAGTTGATAGCAGGATCTGCGGGCGGATAGTCCGTTGGGGCTACTTGGGTGGAGGGCACCGATAAGAATGCCATTGTTATTCGGTAACTTTGGGTTTGGGGGTTTTCAATTTTTGAACCGAGATTAATATGTAGGGTACTTGAGACATACAAAATCGGCGGGCACCAGATTTTCACCCCTATTGAAATTTCTATCACTCCAGTTAAAAATGTATTGATTACCTATTTTTTGCGGCATACGTTCCCATACATTTAATTTTACATTAAAAAATAAATTCATAATTGTCATTTCATTACAACCGCAGAGGGGATACTTGTTCATTGCAACGACCATATTTGTCATAGATACCTTATCTAGAAGTTTAGTATCATAGATAAAAATGCCATTTAGAAAATCCTGTGTTTCGAACAAATGCTGGGGGTAGTCAGCGTATAGAGCAGCGGCGGCTTCAGGATTTTCCTTATCGCGAATCTGTGTAGAAAGCCGGTTCGTTTCGCTGTAAGGGTCGCCGCCACTTGGAGCCACTAACTTACCTTGCCACGGAAGCGTAAACAGAATATGTATACTGTTATAAATACGCATACCGGCGTCCATAAACAGTACACGGTCCCATTTACGGAAATATTCCGAGAAAATATAAAACTTATCCCACTGGGTAAGTTTTTCTAGATGACGATTATCATCCGAGGCAAGTGGATACTTCTCATACGCTTTTACAAGTAGCGATGTATCAACGTGTTGAACACGGTACTGCTGAACACTATATTGTTCTAGAAACTCTTCGGGGGCATTGTAGTCTACTGTAATAAGCACCGTATCACCGTACCATTTACCGGATGTGCGGAGCTCTATGATGGTAAGTTTTGCGTACTCAAAATATCTCTCATCGCAGAGTGTTACAAACACGGAGGCGGGCATCTTGTCGTTGTCGGTTTATTTATTTACACATGTGTACCGCGTGTTCCGTGTAAGACTTCTGGATTTGCTGTGGTATTTATTGCCAATACACGCTTCACGAAATAGAGCACCTTGTCAATTAAGTTACGCTGGAATAAAATGAGGACAAGTGCCATTACTTCGCCGCCATCCAACTCCTTTAGCCGCTCATGATGGAAACCCGCTACACCGTCCAGCGGGAACGGAATCAGTTTTACAACATTACGTAAAATATATGCAATAATACCTAAGGCAAATAATTGAGCAATAATTTCTAAGAATAATCTCCATATTGGGACTTTATCTAACCGTTCCTCCTTAAACTCGCCCATAATAGCATCAAATCCTTTTGCTGCCGCCAATCCCAACACAAAAAAGTAGATTGTCACAAGACCAATATCTAAGAGTTTGACGGCTACAAACGCGGGGGTATAAGCAGCCTCCTTTGGCATCTCTTACTATTAATTACGATATTTATACGGAATGATGCGTTCCAAAATAGAAATGGATTAACTGACAAATAAATTGTATATCACTTGATGTAAGTAAAGTATGAGAAGGTAAAAATAAGCCGTGTGATGATACATAAGTCGTGACTGGAAATGCGTCGGGATTGGAATCAGAATACATAGGAGTTTTATGTATTTCTGGATATGTAGGTCGTGTTTGTATATTATGTAGTTTCAAAAATGCCGCTAAATCGTCACGATGCTTTGTATAAATATCAATAAACCACGGAATATATTCACTATCAGGTGCCTCAATCATACGCACCGGCGATTCTTTCAAATGGTTCGTATATTCATCGTAAAGTGCTCGCATTTGTTTTACGCGGTCCGGTAGTTTCTTCATTTGCTCCAATCCAATAACCGCCTGTATATCCGTAAACTTCATATTGAGTCCAAAAACATCAAACACATCTACGCCGCCGCTTACACGTCCAAAGTTCTTTACCATAGACATTGTCTTTGCTAAGGTATCATCGTTTGTAACTACAAAACCGCCTTGACCAGTACTAATAATTTTTGGGGTACTCAACGAGAAACATCCAACGTTGCCAAAGGTTCCAAAATGCTGACCATTGGTAAGGCAACCTAGTGACTGTGCTGCATCTTCGATCAAAATGAGTCCCGCAGTTTTACAGTATTCCTGAATATCTAACAAATCAATTTGGCGGTTGTTGAGTGATACAAAGAGGACCGCCTTTGTCTTCGGTGTTTGTACTTGCTGAATAAGGGCTTTTGTGAGCACGAATCGGCTCGGATCTACATCGGCGAAAATGGGGTTCGCTCCTACAATTTTAACCGCATTTACCGTTGCAATCATTGTATAATCGGGAACGATTACGTCGTCGCCTGGTTTTATACCGCATCCTAGCAGGGCGAGGACAATTGCCATTGTACCGCTTGTTGTCATTAAGACGTGTTTGACACCGATGAACTCGGCTAGAGATTTCTCTAGTTTCTCAGTCTGCTTGAATTCCGTTACAAAATTAGTACCGTCTTTCATATACTCATAACACGCATCCGCCTCCGCCTTATCAAAGTTCGGCTGAGTTTGTAGAAGCATTGTTGGCTGTCGGTGCCATACCATCATATCCTCCAGGGTGGCGGTTTTATGGGCACATTGGTAATATCCGCCAATCACCATACGTGTCGGTGCACGCTTATTCTCAGGATTTCGTGGATTTGTGGTTGTTATAGCCCCGCTGCGAAGATACTCTAAGTATTGTTGCCGATGTATTACTCGAAAATCCAATGATATTCTTAGTGTCGGTTCAACATTATTTTCATTGTAATGAACACAACGGTTGCCATCAAATACGAACAATTCGCCAGGATTGAGTGTGACACCTTCGTAGTCTTTCTTACCGGGCTCCGATTCGATAAACAGCCGATTTGTTCCGTACATTGCCGTTAGTGGAATCAGAAAATTACGTTCGCCCAGCGGATGGCGTCCAAGTTCGTCCGAATCGCAGTGCGGTGGCACCGTTATATTATTAATAAACTGAAACCGAATGCTCGGAAAACTCTGATAAATCATAAACTCTTCGTCAGGATACATCTCATCGTAAATCGCCTTTATAAACTGGCAATATAAGCGTTTGAATTGCGGATTTGTGTGAATATCAGCATAGAATTTTTTATGAAAGTCTGTTTCAATGTCTCGCAAGTCAGTCTTATTGTAGTCGGCGGACCGAGTATGCAAATGCTCTAAATCTGCCGTTTCATAGAGAGTTTCCATATACTGCCGGAACGGGTAATTATTGGTATCATAAGATACAATACTATGATTTCCAAATGTGCACTTTACAGGAAAAGAAGCCATTATATATATTTGCGAATTTAAGATATACCGATAAACGCATTATTATATGGGCGGGTTTGCTTAGAATTATAAAGTATAATCTTATCTGGATTTGGATTCAAAAATGCTGCCCAAAAGCTAAATGTAGAATATGATATAATATTATGTTTACATAGACTCATCATCCACAAATCAATATAATCCTCGTTATTTGAGATGACGTGATAAGGGCTATTATCTAAAAATGAAAGATCAATCCGTTCAATATCATCAGAAAATAATAGAAATACTGGTGTTTGAATGGTAGACTTAATATATGCAACGGCTTTGCGGTAGTAATCGTAGTCCCAAGTATACACATTTAAGTATTCATTGCCGCGAAAATGAATACCAACAGGTATTACGGCAGTGTCAAATAAGACAGGATAGCGTTCTTTTATTATGGTTAGAGAGGCGTCGTCAATAGAAAATAATTGCCTTATATCATCTTCGCAATCTCTGAAATATTCCGGAACCTCAAGGTATCCACGAATCTCCACCGCACCAGATATATCTTGTATTCTGGATATAACTGTTGGATTATATTGATGCGGAGAATCTTCGTTTATATAGTTAAATATTGCGTTAATTATTGTTTTACAATTTCGATAAATTGTATTTTCATGGTTAAAACTATAATAGTATTTAAGTTTTAGGGTCAAAATAGCTAAATTATTATAAACAGGAATTCTGTTGGTTTTCTTTGCTATACCATAACACGAGGCAATCTGAAAAAGGACATTGCCCAAACCAGTATTCTTTTTAGACAAAAACTCCGAATATTTTGCTGTAATTTCTGGTTGAATATACATATTAATGGGTACTAGATGTTTTTATTGCTTAATTAACGTAGACATCTGATTTCCACGGCGTTCAAAGCCGCACGCCTCATAAAATGCCACATTTGTATCTGCACAATCCAAGGTCACTTTATAGCAATGGCTCGCCTGTTTAACAAGATGCTGTACAAGGGTTTTTCCAAGACCCTGCCGCCGATGACTCGCTCGCACACAAACATCTTCAATATGTGCGTAAATACACGTATTGAAAATGAATTTATGCTCATAGATAATTGTAGCAGTTGCAATTAGCTTACCATCGATTTCTATAACCCAAATCGTAGAGGACCGTTCAATGGCATTAAGAACCTTATGAAATGTATCTTTCGTAAACTGGGTGGGACGAAACTCTTGAATAAGATCGTAAAAGGCAGTGTAATCACCTTCTGTTAAGCGGCGAATTATCATAGTATATATACTATGATAGTTTGTAGTTTAAATCGGTGTATTAGAATGGACCAAGAACCGTTGGTGCCGTAAAAACCGCCAGTGCATCTAGAAGCCTTGTCTTATTGAGAATCATGGCAACGTGCCCCTCACCGCATTTGAGAAACAGCCGTTGGGTATCTTCAGGCGTATAAAAAGTATAAATACGGCAAATAATTTCCATTAAGTAAATAATATCTTCAAAACAATAGCCCGCTGACCATAGATTCAGCAGAATCTTCAACGTATTCTTACGATTTCCGCTCAGTGCGGCATATCCTAGTTGTTGAAGTTGTCCTACTGGTGGAGCATTGACAATCGCCTGTACATCCTGTCCCGTAACTTGTGTTAATCCTGAGCTTTCTAACACTTGGTTAAAGAGTTTGTAGAGCCGTGCGTTGCCCAACGCCATACTAATCATCCACGACTCCGCCTCGTCGCTCACTTTAATTTTAGACTGTGCACGGAAAAACGCCTTATTTATCATTAAACTCACCGGCATAAATTGGAGCATAACACAGCGGCTTTGTAATGGCTCAATAAACGGCTCGCAACCGGCGGCAACAAACAGAAACCGTGCGTACGGCTCATAGTTTTCTAGGATTCGCCTGAGGGCTTGCTGGCTCACCACTGGGACACTGTCGGCGTCGTCCATCCAAACCCACGCCTTCACCTTCGGATAACGACGAGTACGCTTCACAAACTCCGTGAGTTGCCCACGAATGGTGCCAATACCGCGGTCGTCCACCGAGTTCAGAAGTAGAATATAGTTCTTATGCTCCTCCTCTGGTACAGCATTCTTGCTGAGGTAGGCGTGAATAAACGCACGGGCAATCGATGTCTTGCCGCATCCAGGCGGACCTAAAAACATCAGGTGCGGCGGATTATCAATATGATTTTTCAGGAAATTTACAATATGGTCCTGACAAATAATAGAATCCATTTCGGCTCTGTTGCTCAATTATATGAGGGGTGCTTTTAGACCCCAAAGTCCATAAACGCCTTTGAATTGTCGCTAAAACTCGGCCGCTGTTTGCCAATGCGGGTAGTAAAATAAAATACATCACCCGTTGTTTGTAGAACTTTCCACGCTTGGTCCAGTGCGTAATTCCAATGTTCACCAGTAATAATGAGTTTTTCGGTTGCCGCCTCAATACACTCCGCTAGCGGCTTGAAACATTTCTTATTTATTAAATAACCAGAGGTTGTCTGTGCGTCTCTTACACGCCCAATAAGGTCATTATACGGCGTGCCGCTTTTTAAATTATACGATAAAAGCAAGATATCCCATTCTATGTTAAGTGCGAAAAAGTCTTCTATCTGTTTATAAAATGTTGGTTTATCTACTAAAAATTGGAAATCGTCTTCAAAAACTAGGAGATTTTCTAGACCGTCCGCCATTGCTTGTCTAAGAACTTGTGTATGCGACATATTACAGCCAATAATGCCAGGATCTTTGGCAATAGCGTTAAATCGTTCGCCTATGAGCCCCATAGTGGCAAGTTCTTGCTCTATTTCTTGTCGTCGGTCCTGCCGCCGCTCCAAATTAATATAAACAATTTTTGAGATCTTATCCATTCTGGGCTTAAGAATCCTTGCGGATTTAAACCGGTGCCTGTGTTTCTAACAATAACTATGTCAGATTTGTATCAGCGGCTAGGGCTAGCACGCGGGGCGTCTGCGGATGAAATTAAGAAGGCATACCGTACATTGGCTCGTGAACACCATCCAGATAAGGGCGGTGATCCTGAGCAGTTCAAGGCTATTCAGGAGGCAAATGAAGTGCTTTCAGATGACCGACGTCGTCAGGTATATGATATGACGGGGTCGGTCAATGAGGGCGGAGGCGGTCCGCCTGGCGGAATGGGTGGTATGGCTGCCGGTGGCGTTCCCTTCTTTATGAGCCAAATGGGACCGTTCGGTATGCCTGGCGTCAACTTTGATATGGGTGACCTGCTTGGTAGTATGTTTGGTGGGGGTGGAATGGGCGGTGGCCGCCGCCCGCAGCAGCGTGGTGGCAAGGGTCCTGATAAGCGTCAAGATGTCGGTCTACGGCTAGACCAGTTCTATAAGGGTACCGATATCAAGCTCAAGTTCAATCAAGCACGTCGTTGCGGGATGTGTAATGCGACGGGTGCCGAGACGACCGAGCCTTGTGGTGCCGGCTGTAACGGCAGCGGTTTCCGCACTATTCACCAACAGATTGGACCTGGTATGATGGTCCAGTCCCGTGCGCCGTGCGATGCCTGCAGTGGGTCCGGCAAGCGTGTATTGCGGATGTGTAAGGGATGCCAAGGTAAGAAGTTTATTCAGAAGGAGAAGATTCTCGATATCAAGGTTCTGCCAGGAATGGTGGTCGGCGAGGCTCTCACCTTTGCGGGCGAATGCTCTGATATGCTTGAGCACGACACACCTGGTGATGTGATTCTTGACCTCAAGTTGGCGATAGATGGTCCGCCCAAGTACGAATGGCACGGAATTGATTTGACCTACAAGCACTACGTCTCGTTTGCCGAGTCTATTCTCGGATTTGAGGTGACGCTTGCGGACCATCCGTCTGGAACGTCGCCCAAGTATATTTGGCGTGGTGGACCGCTCATTAACGGTTCGGTTCTCAAGATGACGGGTGGCGGAATGCCAAAGCGGGATGGAGGCTTTGGTGTTCTCCATCTACAGATTTGTGTACGACCGCCGCCTACGGTGCCGTGGTCCGCCGAGGATGCGGCGAAACTTGCAGGGGTTTTGGGGGCACCGTCGGTCACAATGGCAACTGAAGGCGTAAAAGAGTTGGCTCTAGGTACGGCAGACTCGGTGTTTAATTAATGCTTTTTGTTATTTATGATACTTCAAAGGTTGAAGAATCATATATAGTTCTTAGTATATTTGTTCTATTACGCTTCATTCATAGTCATAGAAAGTCTATTCAGTCCTTCTTGTAATGATTTATCCTTAAAGGTATATGACATTGTCATAAGTAATCTATCAAAAAAATCTGCCTTTCCTGACATATGTTCATATGCCTCTCTTCCACTTAGAATATGAACCCTTCCTTTATATTCTGGAACTGTCAAATCGACTACAACAGTACCATCTTGCTTTTTTTTAAAAAGGTTAGGTCTGGTCCATACTTCAGGAACATTTACACAGACTAAAATACAATGTGTTATTTTGTCTTCATCTAAAATTCTTTCAAACTTTTTATATACTGTAGTTAATACATCAGTTGAACTATTAGCCCTGTTTTTAAATTCATAGATTTCACTTCTATCTTCTTTAATAACATCAAGCCCAGACCAATGCTTTGCAGGTAAGGTTCTATATCCTGGAAGCTTTCCTGCAATTTCTTCATGAAAATCTCCAAGGCGAGTATAAAAAGCTTGATCAAACCTGCGTTTGGACTCAAATATTTTCCAGCCATTCTCATCGGCGCCAGTTTGTGAAAAAAATATTTGTCTTGCAAACACGTCGTCATAGTTACCATATTCTTTTAAATCATCATTTATTAAGTTAAATAATCGTTGTGTGCAATAATAGTATTCTCTTATATCTATTTCGGGAATAAGATACTCGCCAGGTTTATTTGGCAAAGCCAAAGCCGGCGAACCACTTATAAATTTATTAATATTAGCTTTAGTATTCTTCTTCTTTCTCTTTTGAGTAGTATTCTTATTAGAATTATATCCAATTAATTCTCTACTCATTCCTACTAGGTTGTGTATATTCTTACATACATGAATATTCAATGAAGAATCATATATAGATTTGAATGGGTGATTTTACCACGCCTTGAGCGTGCGGCGGCGGCGAGTCGACTTGCGGCTCTTCTTGTTATTCTTACGGCTCTTCTTATTGTTCTTGTTGTTGCGGCGTTTGCGGTAATAACCACCGCCCGTCGCCGGCGGGGGCGTCGGCGGCACCGGCATCGCACCGGGGTTGTGGTTCTGGTACGCAATCTGGTTCTCATACGCCTGCTGCGCATACGAGTTCACCGGTCCCTGGAAGCTCGGCACCACCAAGTTCTCCGTGTACCACTGGGGGTTGAGCATCGCTGCCGGCTCCTCCGCGGCAGTCAGGAGCATGCTCGGCATCGTGATGGGCGCCATGCCGCCACGGTGCTTGCGGCTGCGGCGAGTGGCACGGCGTCCGCGGCGGCCGCCCGTCTGGTTGCCATACTTGCCAACAAACTGCGGGAGCTGGGCAAACGAGGTATCCAACGCACCAATACGTGCCGAGTTGTGCATGTCCTGCGGCAGCATCTCGCTGAACTGGCTCGGGTAAGCCGCAACATCGGCACCGCCGCCACGCATCTTACGGCTGCGGCGGCGGCGACCACCGTGGAGAGGAGCCGTAATACGGTCAAACTCCTTACCCTGAGTCAAGGACGAGCTTGCACCCAGCGTCTGCATGCAAGCTCCTGAAGAGCAGCCGTCCGTGTACAAAGACTTCGGGTTGTATTGGGGAGCATAAAAGTTTGCGCCGCTCATATTCTAATTAGCGTCGTGAAAAAAGTTGGGATTGGGTGTTTAGGAAGTCGGCGCCGAAATCGTCTTCTTCTGCGTCTTGCCCGAAATGAGGTAAATCGAGTTCTCCGTAATCACAATGAAATCCTCGTTCACCTTGAAGATCTTCTGGATGACCGATGTATACTCCTCCTCCGACCGCACTAGCATCTTCTCCTTCGTAGAACCGTCTTCTCCCAGGAACGCCTTGCCCTCGTGGGTATCATTGTAATAATCAAGCATGATGGGCTTATCCTGCTCTACAGCGAGCCGGGCTGCGTGCTTGAGCGTCTTCTCGCTCGGCAGCGGGGTCTCAACGGGTTGAGATTGGACACCGGGTGCGGACATATGTTTCTGTTCGGGAGTAGGAACCTTTATTTTACGATTTTACGCACAATATTACGAGGGCACGGATGCTGAATCCATCCAGCCGCTTGTTTCGCCGGCTTCTCTTTCGGTGCCGGTGCCGTCGTATCCGGAGGTAATACATAGACCTTTCGTAGAATCTCATCAGCATTATCCGTAAATACATTCTTGATAAACTCATACGCCTCCTCAATCTGCTCCATTGCCCTTGCACCCGTAATAATTACTTGACCCGTCTGAAACGGACTAATCGTAATCTTCTTACATTCACCAAGCTTGGATCCATCCCCCGTTCCCTTACACAAGGTCGGACAACCACAAACGCCAGGAGAGGTGGTTGCCTGCCGTTGAGCATTATAGAAGAACTTCGTCTTCACACCCTGATAAATCGCCGATTCGTAACTGGAATTGAGATTATACGTTTCCGACAAGATACGATGGAGTACATCGCGGCGTACCTTCGCACCAATACTGAAATCCGTGTTAATCAGTTGAATCTCCTCCTTAGTGATAACGGGTGCTGAGACAAATACGGGTGCCGCCGTGTAGTTGCTTGTAATATGAGTAATGAGCCAACGAAGCGTATCACCGCTCATATCAATACTACGTACACCTGTCATCTGTACGCCGCCATTACGAAACAACTTTACATTAATCTCTTTCCAATTCATTGGTGAAATCTCACGGCGTACCACCAGGGTCGCCTGATTGAAGAATGACTTCTTGGTCTCCTTTTGCTTCAGCATAATATCCTTAAAACTTGTGCCCTTTGTTGTACCCCTGAATTCCATCTTGAGAATGCCATCCGTAAGATCCCAATAAGGAATAATCTTGATTTGGTTGAACAGGGCATCAAGATGAATAATGGTGCCCAGTTGTGCCGTTGTTGTAATCGTACTAATTCGCAGCGGCGAGAACGTCAGCGTCGGTGCGATAAAATCCAGAGTATTCATAGCTGCCATTTTGCCTTTTCGCCCCTTTAGATACTTATGGGTCTAAAGACTTTAGGTGCTGTCATTTTTTTGCTAGGATTTTAAAGATGTACGGAGTTTAAAAAAATGATTATATATACTTATTTTAATCATTAGTTTAGGAGATGGTAAAACCAAAATGTAATGAATCTGGATGTAAATCTAATGCTGTGTGGAAACATGATAAATGTTTGCGACACGGTGGTGGTCCACGCTGTAAAGAATCAGGGTGTACAAAAAGTGCTTTAACAAAAGATGGCAATTGTAGAAGACATGGCGGTGGACCAAGATGTACAGAACCTGGTTGTACAAAAGCGGCACGTACTAAAATATGTAACAAATGTGCAGTACATGGTGGTGGAAAGAAATGTACAGAACCTGATTGTACAAATACTGTAGCAGGAAGGACTAATAAATGTAAATCACATGGCGGTGGAAGACGTTGTGTAGAAGCTGATTGTAAAAGAAGTGCGGTTGGAACAAGTAAAAAGTGTACTACACACGGTGGTGGAAAACGGTGCGTAGAAGATGGATGTAAAAAAGGAGCTGCTGGAACTACTGACAAGTGTGCTAAACATGGTGGTGGAAAACGGTGTATAGAGCCTAATTGTAAAAATGGTGCTGATAATAAGAGTACCAAATGTAGAAAACACGGCGGAGGTCCACGATGTCCAAATTGTATTACATGGATTGATTCACGCTCTGGCTCACATAGATATGATGGATATTGTGCTACATGTTTTAAACAAATATTTCCAGATGACGAACGAAGTAAATTAGTCCATATTCATACAAAAGAAATACGAGTTCGTAATAAAATTAATGAAATATTTGAAGGCTTTGTTCATGATAAACCATTATATACAGGTGAATGTGATTGTACACATCGACGACGCATTGACCACCGCAAATTAATAAACAATACTTTATTATGTGTTGAAACGGATGAATTTGCGCACTCCGGCTACGACCCTAAAGATGAAGAAGTGCGTTACGATGATCTATTCATGATACATAGTGGTAAATGGATATTCATTCGCTTCAATCCAGATGGAAAAGGAGTAGATATGGAAGATAAGTTGGACAAACTTATAGAAGTAATGAATGAATATATTGGGCAAATAGAACGAGATGAAAATAAAGAACTTGTTGAAATTGTAAAGTTGTTTTATTAAATAAATTGTATATATTAGAAAGATGGCAAAAACCCGTCGCAATAATCGTAGTCGTAAGGTGCGTAAAGGAAAGGTACAAAGAGGCAGTGGATTTTTGACTAGTCAGCAGTACTTCAATCCGGATGTACTGCCCCCGTCGTCCCTGATGCCCCCGCTCACCTCGTTACCTACGTCCACCGATATCCGCCCCGTTATGCTCGCCACGGCTCCGATGTCTGCGTTGATGGCTGGAGGTGCCCGGCACCGTAGTCGCCGGTCGCGTGGAGGATTCTCTCCCAGCGTTATGGGTTCGTTCATCCCCAATGCACAGGCGGCGATTGTGCCCGCTGCATTGTACCTCATCTACAACCAGTTTGTCCCCAAGTCGGACTCTCCCGCTCAGAAACTCCAGAAGGCGTTCGGAGGTAGGTCCCGCCGCTCTCGTAGGAGGGCACACTGAGGCGGACACACCGAAGGTGTGATCCGACGAAGTGTAGACCGACGACCCCGCTCCCGCCGGTAAGCAGACCGGGATAAACGACACCCCTAAACAAACGGACCGCAGGTGTGCGTTCAGATGGATGACTTCCCATCTAAACGCAGACAAACGAGTTTTATTCATACGATGGACGCCGAGTCACGCAACGATTATGTCTTCCTTTGCCGGACCGTCAAGGCATCCCCTGTTCGTACGCTAGTTGATGCCGTGAAGGATATCCTTACGGAGGTGAATCTGGAGGTTGACGCTGCCGGCATCAAGATCATGGCGATGGATGGCACGCACACCATTCTTGTCCATATGCGTCTGTACGCCGACCGCTTTGATGAGTTCTTCTGCTCAGAGAAGTGTATTCTTGGCATTGACTTTGTCAACTTCAACAAGATGGTAAAGCAGATTAAGAATGAGGACTCCCTACTGCTATTTATGGAGAAGTCGAACCGTTCACGCCTTGGTATTCGCATTATGAACGGCGAGAAGCAGATGGTAACAACAAAGTACCTTAACCTGATGGAGCTCGACGTGAAGCCCATTGAGATTCCGCCGGTGCCATTTTCGTCCGTCATTACAATGCCGTCCCTAGACTTCCAGAATATCATCAAGGATTTCATTCAGCTTGGTGATAAGATTGAGGTAAAGTCTGCCGAGAACGAACTCTCGTTCCGCCTGGAGGGCGGTGAGTTTGGTTCCCAGGAAACGATCTGCCTGATGCCCAAGGCACAGAAGGATATTGTTCAGGGTTATTTCCTACTCAAGCCGCTTGCTTTGTTTACGAAGTGTACCGCTATGTCTACCGACATTATCATCTACCTCAAGAATAACTACCCGATTATTATTGAGTACTCGGTGGCTGGGTTGGGTGAGATTAAGCTAGCGTTGGCTCCGTACACGCGGTCGGATCCGTCGGCGTCAGCAAACACGCTTTCGCATTAAATTCGGTGATAAAATTATCCTATGTAATAGTAGGTTAGATGAGTTCTCGCATTACTCGTAGTGCAAAAAGAAAACTACTTGAACAAAATGTGTCTAATGCTACCAATCTTACCGGTATATCAACGTATTTGAGAAGTCAGGGATTTACTCGTCCAAAAGAGTTTACATCAAATATGAATTGGATTTCAAATGTAGTTAAACCACGCGGACCAGTAAATATGTCTGAGATTAAACCAGCACAAATGCCTGAAATACCTAAGAATTTGAAAAACAATAAAGCCTATGTTAATTGGCATAGTAGATTCATATCACCATTGTTTCCTGAACCTGAGCCAAAACCTAAAAAACCTAAGGTAAATAAAGTAAATAAAACATTGAAAAATGTTCCAAAAAATAATAAACCTGTTTTTAACAAAGCATTAAACAATTTCATGGCAGAATATAATGATAGGGCTTACACTCGTCGTCGCCGTTAACCGCTCCCGAGTTAAGATTCTACGTCCACAGTCCAATACGATGCATTAAAGTTTGGCACTTTTTGTTATTTTCTAGACCCACAAGGTGAGTTTAGAAAATATAGGGGTTAAGTAAGGAGAATGAAAGTAAAAGGATATGTCCCTACATTATATAACTCATATTTAATACAACAAAATCAAAACATAAATGGTAACAATGATGGTAACAATAATAAAAATGATAAATTTGTCATTGATGAGTTTTTAGGTGCTATTGTAAGAGGAGATAGATCTTTGGTTAAAGAATATTTAAATGGCAATCCTGAATTTATCAAGAATGTTCATATTAATATAGATAAAATATATGGTAATTGGGCAGATGATTTAAGAAATGAGACAGCATTAATGATTGCTGTAGAATCTGCACAATTTCTTATAGTTCAATTACTTTTAAAAGCAGGTGCAAATATAAATATTCAAAATATTAATGGAGATACAGCACTTATAATAGCATTAAAAAATTATTACAATAATGAAGTAATCATTATAGATCGCCGATCCCATCGTCAAAGTTCTAGCAATGCTCTTTATCGCATTAATCGTGAAGAGACTAACAACAATAATAATCGCGGAGAAACGGATCCATATATTGTTATTATCTCACTTTTTTTAGAGCAACCAGATATTAATGTAAATTTAGAAGATATTAATGGATATACAGCTCTTATGATAGCCACCGAAAATAATGATGCAATTATTGTCGAAAATCTTCTTAAAAAAGCAGATATTGATATTAATCTAAGAAATAATGATGGTAAAACAGCTCTTATGATAGCACAAGAAAATGGATTTGAGGATATTATTACATTATTAGAATCATGGCAACCTCCGATTCTAGCACCAGCACAAGCACCGGCTCTAGCACCAGCACTAGCACTAGATCCAGCACCGGCTCCAGCACCTGCGTCAGCACCATCGTCTGATCCTGCACTATCGGTACCTAAGTCAAGTCGATTTGCCGGTCTTGTGCCATTATCTTCGCCTTCTCCTTCACTAACACTTTCTTCTACACGCAAGCGCCAACGTAATAATGTTTCACCAAATACTACAAAAACTCGTAAACGCCAACGTATATTATCTATGTGTGACGATGACCCAGAACGATTTCCTGAAATGTCAGACAATATGTGGAGGGATATTAATCCTGAAGAAGCGAAACAACAAATAGGAAATAGTAACTTTTTTGAGTTCTTTGAATATACAGGAAAAACGAAAAGAAATACTTACGATTTATATTTTTTATCAGATAGCGTGGAAACAAAAATACCACTCTTACCAAAAATGCTAGAAGGATATAATGATACAAATATATCAACCGAATATAACAATCTATTAAAGATTATTCAAAATATTTCTAACTTAATATTAGAATTAAAAAAAACAGAAGGTAGAGATCCAAGGTTAAATTTAATGAATAAAATAAAAATTCTAAAAGAAACATATGGATTTCCTACTTTGTTTAAATTAACATATTATACATTAAAATTTTTAGCATGTGAATTTGAAAAAATACAGAAATCGATAAAAGAAGTAAATCCAAATAGTAATAAGGTGTCAAATTTAGAAAAACCGTTATACAATATTGGAGAACAATATCTAATGGTCCACAAGGCTATGGGGATTCGTGATGAAAATGATTCAGAAGGAATCAAAGGCTATGAATTAACCTATGATGAATGGGCGTATTTTAACAAAATTAAAAACGATATTGAAAAAATGCGTAATCCTTTACAAAAAGCAGTAAATAGTGCAGATCCTGCGTCAGCAGCAGCTCCTATGTCAGCAGCAGCTCCTATGTCAGCAGCAGTATTTGCGTCAGCAGCTTCATCAGCAGCTTCATCAGCAGCTTCATCAGCAGCTTCATCAGCAGCTGCTCTTAAAACACAAAATAACAATAACAATAAACCAAGACCTTCTTCACCAGCATCATTACCATCAATGTCCTCTACTTCAAAATTATCCAGTAAACGCCCACGTCCTTCTTCAGCAGCATCTCTACCTATTATAAAAGAAGGTAGACAAACACGCACATCTTTAAAAACATCTACAAATACTTTAAATTTACTGCCTGAGCCTACACGTAAACGAAAACCAAAAGCTCCTAATTTGCCTGTAGATCTATTTGCACCACCGCCATCAAAAAATTATCCTTGGCATGAAGTACCTCTAAATGAAGAAAGTGCTATAAACAAAAAATATCAGGCTAATCTACCTGAATTACAAAGCGTAAAAAACACGTCAGAACCATATTTACAAAATATTAGGGTTGAAGAAAAAAATATAAATGGATTAAATACTAAAAATTTAAATCCAGCAGCATCAAAATCAACCTATAAAATCAAAAAAAAATATATGACAAAAAATAATATTGAAAAGAATATGAAAATGAATATAAACAATTTATCATTACGCAAGCCAGGAATTACTAGACGCATGAAAGAAGTTTCTGCTCTTCGTGCTAACCGCAAAACTCTACAAGCCATGGAAAATGAGGTCACGAAATTATCTTATAATATTTATAATATGAAGAAGAAAAAACAAAATGCATTAAAGTCTAGTTCTAAAATACTAGTGCCACCAGCACCTGCTCCAGCACCTGCTCCAGCACCAGCACCTGCACCAGCACCAGCACCAGCAGTAAACAAAAACAATAATAATTTATCGTGGCGATACTACTGAAACAGACTCTAAACCTGAAGTGCTAACATACTCAAAAACACTAAACGGCATCTTCCAAATAATATCATACAAACTATTAGGAATGGTTGTGTTTGATATTGTGACACCCGATAATTTGAAAATAGCTCCTGCGGCAAGACCCGACTGGAGACAGCAGGCTTTTACCCGAATTGTAAAACCTAATACACTCTTTTTTTGGACGGGTAAAGCGTACCATGGAGACACACATGATGATGACGGAATTACTGTCGATTTATCCGGTCAGACCCTCAAACAAATCAATGAGGATACCTGGTTGCTACAACCGTCAAACATAGAAATAAAGATTGATTTTCAAAGTGTAAAACTGAAGTTTCCAACTGTGAGTATAACCCAGGCGATTGTGCCTGAGTTAGATGAAGGCGAGAACGAAGCCGATGCGATACTTGATGAACTACGGCATTTTTTGGACAAAATGCTGGTCAAACAGGTTGGTAAAGAAGTGGGTTTGGTGAAAAGACTTGAAATGCCGAACGTGTTGAACCGTGCACCTGGAAACAACAAATCGCGGACTTTACGCCGTAATGTACCTTACAATGCAAAGGGAGCGATTTCTAGTTTTCTAACAGGTAAGACTGGGTCTATAAATTCTCAGACAAACAAACTACAACAGAACATAGGTATGGCAATGGCTCCCAGACCTAGAAAACGGAAAACCCGACGTGTCATAAAATACTAAAGAATAGTCGCTAATTAAATAATTTTAATATTATAGAGGCTGATGGTATTATATAATATTATTATATCTAAAAATAACATATTTTTTGATACAAGCAATGACAGGTATAATGGGCTTAATATTAATTTAAAAGGTCAGACTGTGAAAAAAATTAATGCTAGACAATATCGTGGAGGATTGCGTCCTGCAAGTCAGGACGCTAAATATTTATTAGAGCCGTCAGGTATAATTATATCTATAGAGTTTCTTGAGATATCGGTTACTTTAAACGGGCTTAAATTTAATGAAATATTCGTTAGACCTGATTTAGATGATGAAGGTTATAATAGATTTATAGAAGAAAGTATTATAGTTATTAATAAAATGATAACATTTTTAGATAATTATAATATTAAACAAACTGGAAAAGAGGTAGGATTAGTGAGTAGACTTGATAATTTACCAAATAATACTAAAGGAGTAATCTCTAGTTTTCTAACAGGTGAAAAGGGATCTATAGGTTCTCAAACAAACAAACTACAACAGAACCTAGGTACATCGTTAGCACCACGACCTAGAAAGCGTCATACACGTCGTCGTCGTTGAAAAAATTGAGGGGTCTAATGCCGTTGTTGTGATTGTTGCCATCCTTCGTCCAAATCCTACATCTAATTCCGTCTACTTCCGTATAAGGCGATGTCTGCCTCCGCTGATACGCTTTCCTTCCCTTCTGGCTCGTGGACTCTTCATTTCCACGATCCAGAAGATACTACCTGGAGCCCCGAGTCTTACAAGAAGATCGGTACCTTCTCAAATTACTCCGAGCTGTGGGGTACCCTTAAACAGATTGGCGACGACCGCTTCCTATCCGGTATGTATTTCCTGATGAAGGACCCCTACCTACCGCTGTGGGAGCATCGCACCAACATTCACGGTGGTTCCTATTGCATCAAGGTTCCCGAGGCAAATGCTATTGAGACCTTCCAACGGTACGCTGCCGCCGCTATCCTAGAGGTAGTGTCAACCGATACCAAGAATACTATTATCGGTGTCACCATCAGCCCCAAGAAGGGCTTTCATATCCTCAAGCTGTGGAATCTTGTATCCAAGACCTACAACAAGCCTACCGAAGTCTATTGCTACGGTGAGGGAATGAAGAATGCCGATATCCTTTACCGCCCTCACGTGGACCAGAAGATGTAATTGGGGGCTGGATTTCAAACAAAAATACAAAAATGCGCGTGCCACACGCGGCTTTTTGTGTTTTTATATGCGGATTAAGCGGTTGGAGCGACCTGGGTTGGCTGAACGCCGAACGCATTAAATAGTGAGTTGTATGTGCCATTGTGACAGAACCAGATGTACTTTCCGCAGTCAGTCTTACCAATTTTTAGGTCTTTAAAGAGGGAATTAGGATTCCTATGTTCAACGCCGTTATGCTTAAGGCAATGAACGCCCTCGGGCGAGGTGGTCTTTACCACCTCAGTCTTGTTTGGTAGTCCAACATAGTTCTTATACAGATGAGCAGTGGCAAATAAGAGCGTTCCATCGGCAATATTCGCAAGATACTTTTGCGATTTAGGGTTTGCATTACCCTTAAAGATACGGGTATTTCCTACTGGGGTGGGTACCAAAAGAGGAGTTGGGGTTGGGGTTGGGGCTGGGGATGGGGCTGGGGCTGGAGCTTGGGACGCAGGCTCATCTGCAAATGGATTTGTAGAATTGGCATACGTAAATAGTTCAGCATAGAGGGGAGGAGGAAGAGTGCCACCAGCGTTGGCAAGGAGGTCACGGGCACGCTGGATGGACGACATGGGGTATTGGGAGGTTGTTGGGAGGTTGTCTTGTGCTGTCGTGCTTGATTGACAAAATGGATTTTGGGGGAATCAATTTTTGTCCGCGGAGGTGAGATTCCCAACTCACTCAACCGTCACCGTCTCATACTCCCCATCAGAATTAATCGTTTCTAGTGTATAAGAAAGCGGAATATAACGGCTGTTGATGAGTGACCACAGGGTGACAAGTTGCTTGAGTGGGAGGTTTTCGGGAACTGGATTGGCACGAAGTTCTCCCACCCACTCCGAAAGGTCAATATCGCCCGTAATAGGCTGCTTGATGACAAGCGATAGGTATGGTACCGCAGGCTTGAAGCGTCCCGTTGGCGACGTTGCCGTTGCCGAAGTAAAATGCTGTGTTAGCGTATTAAAGAGAAATGCTAGATCGGCAACATCCGCAGGTAATGCGAACGTTGTCGGCACAACACGTCCATCGGCAAGTAGATAGTAATTCTGGGGCTCGGGACCTAGCCAAGTACGAAGTGCTGATACCGCATTTTGTACTTGTTGTTGTACGTAGTCGTACGCCATATTTGCATATTTAGCGTATTTAGCGTATTCCATTGTTTATTTATAAATGGTAGGATTTTGTTTAGACTACCGACGGTTTACCGACGGTTGCGGCGGGTCTTCTTGCTATTCTTATTCGCACGACGCGTCTTCTTACGCTTGCCACCTAGTGTAAGAGTCAATCCAGGTTGCCGCGGACCATAATACTGCGGCGGACCATATTGCGGCTGATTCCACGGTTGCGGAGAACTAAATCGCCATCCGGATGACTGACTTGCTCCCATATTACTCTAAATAATTCTAATATAATTATTTAATGCTTACGGGTATTCTTGCTGTTCTTATTATTACGACGCGTCTTTACCCCGTTAGGGGTCTTACGTCTACCGCCAACTGCCGCATTTACACCATTCTTCGGTGCATTTGAGTTCTTATTGGCGTTCGCATTAGTGCTCGCATTGGTGCTAACATTAGCACTCACGTTCTTAGACACATTCTTAGATACATTTGCCGACAGCGTGTTTGTTGATGGCACAGATGTATTATTCTGCTTGGATGGTCCTAGTCCCATTGTTTCTATTTTACGCACCGGATTTATAAATTAGCAAGTTGGTTGATCGCAGCCATTACAATCATTGCATCCCTGATTTCCCTGATTTCTATGTTTACCGTGAGTTCCATAAGTATGCGTTACCTGAAGTAGCGTCTGGTCAAACACAATCAACGCCAAAAGGAAAATTATAAAGATGACCGGAACGGCTAAGACCATGTAGGCGAGGAGTTCCATGCCGGATGTACAGAGGAGCCATAACGCACTTGTGCCAATCACACCAACAATGACGTTTTTGACCGCCTCAACCCATACGCCTCTCCATAAATTAAAAAGAACTACACCCGCCATCACAATAGGGAAGGCTTTAGCCGGAAGACACGTTCCAGCCCATAGAGTCTTAATATTAATATTAAGATTAGAACTCATCCTACATAAGAACTATTTTTCCATTTTCCAGCTTTCCAACTTGTACTCCACGTGTTGTATCATCAATGTATTGATAGACCCGCTTTGACTCAGCCGATACGAAATACTTTACCTTTTTCTGAGTTTTGACGTAAAGGTCATTATCCTCATCGTCGTCCTCCTCTTCCTCCTCTTCCTCCTCGTCCTTAACTTCTTCCGCAGCCGCCTCTTCTGCTTCTGCTGCTTCTGCTGCTTCCGCCTCCGCATCCGCAATCTCCTGTACAATATCTGGAGTGTTCTCATCTAGAATCGTTTCCATCGTATCTTTCGCAATAGTAGAATCTTCTCCGTCATCCACCTCAGTAATCGGCGTCTCAGGAATGAGTTCATTTTCCTCTTCCTCTAGCCGCTCATCAGCCTGAATCTCAGTTGTCGGTGGTAGATGCCTCAGCGTAATATTCTTCACCGTTTCATCCTTCACAACAACAACGTTTTCCGCCGGGTCGTGAATAATCTCTACGTGCGGAGGAATATGAATAGTCTCCTTCTCCTTATGTTCCAGAACGTCCTGAAGATGGTCTAGGAATGAATCAAATTCGTTGGAGGAGTCACGGTGCTGGTATGACAGTTGAGTCAACTTATATACCTGGCTTACAATCCCCTTATACGCTTCTAGTAGGGACATTTGTACTGTTTAATGGTTGCGTTTGGGCTCTAAATGGCGTTCAATTTTTAAACACAACGGCGGGATCGGTTTAACTGGACGCACCTACCTGCTGAATCTGCATCGCCCACTCTACCGTCGCCTCCTTCGACTTGACCGGCTTTGAGCGACGTAGACGCAGACCCTGAGCACCAGGAGCATTGTACTTATGCTGGATATCATTGCGGATAAAGACATTCTTCAGGTTCTGGTCATAGAAGTCAATCGGCTTCGTGTCCATTGTCTGAATAATGCTCACCATTGGTGGAGTCAGCACATCTACACGCAGCTTCTTCTCGTGTAGAATCGCACGGTATTCCGAGATATCCATGCTGCCGCCGAACATACGTAGGACTTCACGGGGCGGGGACGGGCGAATACCGCTCGGCGATCCAGGCGGCAGCTCCGCATCATCCGCATACAGGCTGTTGAGTAGAGCATAGCGTTCCCACTGAACGTGGCTATCAATACGCTCCTTGAACAGGTACGACGTGGCACACTCCGCCGAGCAGAAATTGCCATACATATACCAAATCTCATCTAGAATATGGCTGGGAATGGCAAACGGCGGCGTATGGAAGTAGTGGCAGCACCAAAAGCAACTAATATCCGTCTTATCAGGAAGTTTCTGATAACGGTTGGAGTCTTGGAACAGAACCATCAGCTTCTCAGCGTAATTGCTCGGTAGCTTACACTTGGTTTCACCTGGGGTGGTCACAGTGGTTGCCGGTTTCTGGTTCTGCTCTACCTTCGGCTGATTACGATCACTTGTCACGCCACTGCCTTCCATACCCTCCAGAAAACTCATCTCATTTGTGCCCTGCTCATACGGTAGCGGTACATCCGGTACAACTGGGTCGTACTTGAGTTCGTTGGTCGCATCAAAGTTGAGTGAGGCGGTGCTTACTGGAAGGTGGGCAATAAGCGGACGCTGCTCAGGTAGAAACGACCCCATCACACCTTGGGGTGAGACAATGGCGACCACCGGCGGGGTCTTCTTGGACGCACGAGGCTTCTTCTCCTTCACAACCTTGGGCTTGTCGGACATTTGGCTTGGTTTCTCCTATGCGTGCGAGGGTTTAGACCCGTTCGGGTCGGAGCTGCGCTAGATGCTTCCTTGGCTTTCTAACAAAAGGTATGATGGTTAGTTGCGGTAATGGTGCGGTTATAAATATAATATACCATAAATAAGGATGAGCGCTTCTTATAACACTACTGAATATCGTAAATGTTTAGCATTAGTTGGCTCTGCTTGTACAACAACCGGTCCACAAGGACCCGCCGGACCCGGTGTAGCACCACTGTATGGTTCTTTTTTAAGCGATATAAATCAGACTGCTACTACAGTAAATCCTGTTGCTATAACATACTCGGAACGAACGATTGGTTCCATTAATACAAGTGGTGGAACATATCCAAATAGCGTAATACTTATACCCACAACAGGAGTGTACAAAGTGTTATTTTCAGCCCAGTGTGATACAACCGGAGCCGCTGCCGCTCTAGATATTTTTCCTGTTGTAAACGGAACTTCTGTTCCTGATAGTAATACAAGAATCAGGCTAAGCGTTGGAGTAGAATCCTGTTTAACTGTTGAATATTTTCTTTCATTCAATGCGAGTGATACGTTACAATTCTATATGGTTGGCACTGGTGCCGGTACTGCACGAATTCTTGCCGTAACAAGAGGGGGAGGAACACCCACAATTCCTGATATTCCTTCAATAATTATCACCATTATGCAAATTGCTTAACTTTATTTCGCTAGCAAATACCGCCCATACGGAAACACTTGCCGTATAGCGATTCGCTCAATCTCTGATAACTCTTCATACTGTTTTAACAGAATATCTACAATCGGTTGGTTCTTTTTCAAACAAGCGTGAATATACACCTTCTTAAAAATATAGTGCCAAACACCATCATAATCGTCCTGAATTTCTGACAAAAAAGATGTAAATCCCTCGGTGTCTTTCTTATTTATGAATTCTTTGAATACATGAATAACGTCATCAACTGACATCTTACCTTGGTAGTTTATTATTTACTTTGCCTTTAATAAGACGGATGAGCGGTCGTTTATCCAAAATTTCTACGTGTATACGGCGTGTGGCAAACACTGCCCGGTTGCCTCGCACAGGAATAGTGGATGCCGCCGGATTTTCCACCGATTCGCTGAGTGCCGAGATGAGCGGAAAGTACTCAGCACTTATTAAGCGTATTAAAAATCTGGACGGGGTGGATATGCGGGACTACGGACGTAAGTTCAAACACTTCATCTTCACCGATTTACGCGATGGGGTTTATGGCGGCAAGGCTATTGCCGCCTTTTTGATTCGCGGCGGGTTTGAGTTTTCTTTAGACTCAAAGGGGCTTAAAGCCGCCGGCGGTGGCAGCGACCGCTTTGCTATTCTACAATCCCAGCCGTTGTGGCGTAAGCCGTTGACTGTCGGGTTGAAAAAGGCGGTGCTAGAAACCTACAATAAACGCCCTGAAAACGTCCACGGCGAACTGTTACGAATTCTTGTGCTAGATTCTAAGTTCAAGGAAGGTATTGACCTTTTTGACGTCAAATATTGCCATATTATGGAACCGCCGATTGCGGAAAGCGATATGAAACAGGCGGTCGGTCGTGCCACCCGCTTCTGCGGTCAAAAAGGGCTACCATTTGTTGCAGGGGTGGGTTGGACACTTAATGTCTATGTATATCGCACAGTTGTCCCTGGTGTAGCACCGTTTGTAAGTGAAGACGGAGATGTCCAAAGTGTTGACGCCCATTCAATGGTTATGCGGCATTCTGGACTTGATTTGAGCCTGCTGGTTCTAACAAAAGAGATTACCGAACTGGCGATTCGCGTAGCAGTAGATCGACCGTTAACGCGTGAAATCAACCCTCAACGTCGCCACTCGCAAATAGGCGGTTCGTTTCTAGACGAATTTGGTCGTTATGCTTGGCCTGTCCAGACGTTGCGTAATGCGTGCGATCTAGGAACTGTTGTGCCTGGAACCGCCGTTAAATTCACCCCCACCCAGCAGTTCGTTCGTCACTACTTGACACCTGAAAGTCCAACAAAAGGATTATTGGCTTGGCACTCCGTTGGAACTGGCAAGACCTGTACTGCGGTAGCAACGGCATCTGGGGCGTTTTTAACAGCAGGATATCGCATACTATGGGTGACCCGCAATTCCCTAATGTCCGATGTATGGAAGAACGTCTTTGACTCGGTCTGTTATATGCCATTTCGGCGGTTGGGGTTGGCGAACCGCGGGGTCATAGGAAAGCTTGGACGTGACGATGTATCACCGCTCTTTATGAAACCTATCAGTTACAAAATGTTTCAAAATGCGTTGGAACGAAAGAATGACCTTGGTCGTATGCTGTATCGTGCGAACGGGGACGATATGCTTCGGCGTACTTTTTTGATTATTGACGAAGTCCACAAACTCCACGATGGCGACCTGCTGGCAACCGAAAAGGCGGATTTTAATGTAATACAATCGTATATTTGGAAGAGTTATCGGGATAGCGGAGCGGATTCGGTTCGTCCACTACTGATGAGTGCTACGCCTATCGGTGATACACCTGCGTCGTTGTTTGATATCTTAAATACGCTAATTCCTGATCCAGGAGAAGGGCTTATGGCTCTGGAGCATTTTCGGCGTGAATTTACCGATAAAGAAGGACATGTATCAGCGGAAGGTGCCCGCTATTTTATGGAGCAGTCCAAAGGCTTGATCAGTTATTTGAATCGTGAGCGGGATCCGACTACCTTCGCAATTCCTACCATACGAACTATTACCGTAGGGCTCGGTGATATGGATATTCCTGATGTACGTGAAGTTGCTCGCCGGTGTTTGCCCGTAATTGAAGCCGCTGGGGGAAAGACACGGAAAAAGGCACGGCGAGGCTGCTATTTGGCGGTAAAGTCCGAATTTACAGAGAAATATAAGAAAACTCAGCGGCATCAGTTGGCAGAATGTTTCGGACAAAAGGCAGCAAAGCCCGATTTTCCTAACTATGCCGAATTTGTAGGCGAAGTGGATGGATTAGGAAATACGGGATCTGTAGAATCAGAAACGACAGCGGATGCCGTTATAAATAGGGACGGCAGGTGATTCTGCCGAAGGAAATGCGTAGGGGTCTAAAGTTTTGAATGGGTTGATTTGTGTAAGATGGCGAGCAGCAATAGCACTGCCGTATGGACTGAAAAGTACCGTCCCACACGGCTATCAGATATTAAGGGGCATCGGCGTATCAAACAACTATTTGAGCGTGCCATTCAAAAGCATTTTGTCGGATTTCCGCCAACGATTTTATATGGTCCGCCTGGTACCGGCAAGACTTCTATTGCGTTAGCATTAGCACAGGAGGCTTACCCAGATATTTCGCCCACCATTTCAACGTTGTACCTCAATGCGTCCGATGAACGTTCTATTGAAGTAATTCGCGACCGTATTCTTCAATTTACCCAAACAAATTGGCCTGGGGTGACTCGTAAGTTCGTCATCTTTGATGAGGTAGAGACGATGACCGAGCCTGCCCAAGCCTCGTTACGTGCATTGCTGGACGATGTAGACCGCGAGGGACACCGCAACGCGCCAATGTTTCTGTTTCTATGTAATTCACTGTACCGTATTCATCAGACCTTACGGTCCCGTTGCGTTGCCCTGTTCTGCGGACACGTTCCCATTGTTCACGTTCGTGATACATTGACGGCAATTCAGGCTGCCGAAGAGATAGCACCTGAAAAGATTCATATTCCATCCGACCTTACCTTTATGATTCAACGCGGTGACCTACGGTCCTTTGTATCAGCAATTCAATTTGAAAAGGAATTGAATCCGTGGGATGCCTGGTTTTCTCGTCTAGAATCGGCGGGGAAAGGAAAATCTATTTATGTATGGGAGGACGGTTTGGAACGGACACCGTTTTGTATTCTTATTCGGCACGTATTTCTGTGGCTGGATTCCAAGGGATTTTTTGAACGTGACGCAATGGAAGCGTTCGTTCAAAAATGTCTAGAGGTCCAAGATGCCCCTATTAGCACAATTTTAGCGACTATCCCATCTGCGTGGGAAGCTCTTTACTTTTCTTAGTCTCGCAAAACACCACGCGATTTTAGATAACTAACAACAAGTGATGGAACAACAAGTGCGGCATCACATACAATAACAATAGGATATCCAATAACGGCAGCTTGAAATGCAGCCCAAGGATACTGTCCTGAATCATTTGACATAAGTATTATATACAGCCAACTTAAACTTCCACCTAACGGGGCACCGTGTTTACAAGCATTGACAGATGTTTCAATTGCGATACTTACATATGTAGTTAGCATAGTATATGTATCATCCATGATGATTTATATAATATAGTGGTTTCGTGGGGTTTAGGCTGTTCCAACAAAATTGACCAAGGGTCCCCCCTTGCCTCCCGAAAGCACACACCTTGTAGAATGAGTACTAAGACCCCTTCTGCTGCCACTACGAAAACTGCCGGTGTCAAGGCGGCGAAGACGACTGCCGCTCAGTACAAGAAGCACACGCACCGTGAGCACATCCTTGAACTTCCTGATACCTACATCGGCTCCGTTGATACTGCCGTTGAGCAGCGGTGGGTCATCAACATGGAAAAGGGCGTGATGGAGTGGCGTTCCGTCCGCTTCTGCCCTGGCTTCCTCAAAATCTTTGATGAGATTCTTGTCAACGCCCTTGACCACCGTGTCCGTCAGGAGACGCGTCTCAAGGCGGGCACCGAGTGCTATCCCGTCAAGCATATTGATGTTTCCTACACTTCTAACAAGATTATGGTGAAGAACGATGGCGACGGCATTCCCGTAGATAAGCACGCCGAGACCGGCGTTTGGGCACCTGAGCTCATCTTCGGTCACCTTCTGACCTCCTCCAACTACGACAAGACGGAGGAGAAGACGGTCGGTGGTAAGAACGGCTACGGTGCTAAGCTCACCAACATCTTTAGCAAAGAATTCAGTATTGATACCGTGGACCATCGTGCGAAGAAGCGGTATACGCAGAGTTGGACGAACAATATGTCTGCCGTCGGAGTTCCCGTTATTAAGGCATCGTCCGTGAAACCGATGATGGAAATCTCCTTTACGCCTGACCTGTCCCGCTTCTCCTGGGGGTTGGACGGCGGTAAGGTACCAACCGAAATCCCCGCCGATATGCTTGCCCTTATTGCCACCCGTGTGATGGACGCCGCAGCAATGGCAGGCAAGGACTGCAAAGTAACGCTCAATGGTAAGCCTGTGGTTTCTAACACGTTTCCTAAGTACATTGATCTCTACGTCAATAAGACGGGCTCCGACAGCGGCTCCGTTGCGGCAAGCGACGTGTCATCCGTTAGCGGTGGTGCTGCTGCTGCTGGTGCGGGTGGCAAGCGAGTCGCCTATGAGATTGCCGGCGAGCGGTGGGAAATCGGTGCGGTGCTGACGCGTGACCTGCACACCATTGATGCACCGCCAGATGAACGCCACCTTTCCTTCGTCAACGGCATCGCCACCCGTCGTGGCGGTAAGCACCTTGACTATGTCTCGAAGATGGTGCTTACGGCGTTCTGTGAGCACGCCAAGAAGAAGGCGAAGCTGGATGTTACGCCAGCACTCCTCAAGGATTCCGTGGTCTGGTTTGTCAATTCCACCATTGTCAATCCCTCCTTTGATACCCAAACAAAGGAGACGCTGACCACGCCTGCTGCCAAGTTTGGCTCGCTGCCCGTGCTGTCACCGAAGTTTGTGGATAAGCTTGTCAAAATCGGACTGCTTGCCGAGGCACAGGCTCTCTTTGAGGCGAAAAACACCGCCGCCGCCAAGCGTACTGACGGTAAGAAGAAGTCCACGGTCCGCGGCATTCCTAAGCTAGAGGATGCGATTTGGGCGGGCACCGCCAAGTCCGCCGACTGTACGCTCATCCTGACGGAGGGCGATTCAGCCGCCACAACGGCGATTAGCGGGTTGAAGGTGGTCGGTCGTGAGCGTTACGGCGTCTTTCCCCTCAAGGGTAAGATTATGAACGTCAAGGATATCTCTGTCGTGAAGAAGACGGCAAATGTGGAGCTGACGCACATCAAGCATATTCTGGGATTGGAGACCGGCAAGGTCTACACGGATCTCAAACAACTACGCTATGGTCGTGTGATGATTATGACGGATCAGGATGTAGATGGCTCGCATATCAAGGGTCTGCTAATGAATCTGTTTCACACCGATTGGCCGTCGCTGCTACGGCTCGGCTTCCTCTGCTGTCTGATGACTCCGCTGCTCAAAGCGACAAAGGGCAAGACGACGCTCTGCTTCTATTCAGAATCGGAGTACGAGGCGTGGCGTAACGGACTGGCGGGTGCCGATGCGGGCGGGCGTGGCTGGAAGACGAAGTATTACAAGGGACTCGGTACGTCTACGGCACTGGAGGCTCGTGAGTACTTCGCCAATATGAACACCGTGGAATATACGTGGGACGGTGAATCCGATGCAACAATTGACCTGGCGTTCAATAAGAAGCGTGCCGATGACCGCAAGGTCTGGCTCGGCAGCTTTGACAGGAAGCGGCATCTGGAGGTGGGTGCTGGTGGTGGCAAGGTCGGCTATTCCCGCTTTGTTCACGACGAACTTATCCACTTCAGCTCCGCCGACAATATCCGCTCATTGCCGCACGTAATGGACGGACTCAAGCCCTCACAGCGTAAGATCTTCTGGTCGGCACTCAAGCGTAACCTCACGTCGGAGTTGCGTGTGGCACAGCTTGCCGGTTATGTATCCGAGACCGCCGCGTATCACCACGGCGAGGCATCACTGACCGGTGCCATCATCGGAATGGCACAGAATTACGTCGGGTCCAACAACATTAATCTACTGACGCCTAACGGTCAGTTCGGAACCCGCCTGATGGGTGGTTCCGATTCCGCTTCGCCCCGTTACATTCACACGCACCTTGATTTGATTGCGCGTGCGTTGGTGAAGAAGGATGACGATGCCATTCTGCGGTACCTGGACGATGACGGTTTGCCGGTGGAGCCTGAGACGTATCTGCCGGTCATTCCCCTTCTGCTGGTCAACGGTTGTATCGGTATCGGCACCGGCTTCTCCACGAACGTGATTCCCTACAATCCCGCGGATCTGGTATCAGCACTGGAAATGCGGTTGGCGGGGACCGTGTCGGATCTGAAGACGCATGCACTCAAGCCCTGGTGGTTCGGCTTCAAGGGTAAGGTGATTGCCGGTGCTGATGATAAGACCTGGATTACGAAGGGCATCTATGAGTTTGTGGATGACGATGCGGCTACGATTCGTATTAAGGAGCTCCCAGTCGGCTGCTGGACAAAGGACTATAAGAACTTCCTTGACACGATGCTTGCCGAGCAGGAGGAGCTCAAGTCTGTAGCAAAGAAGGACGGCTCTAAGGCTATGGTATGGCTCCGCGGATACGAGGAGGCATACAACGATATTGACTGTGACTTTATCCTTCAGATGGACCCAGAGTACTACCACGAGGCTCGGGCTTACCCTGCCGACTTTGAGACCCGTTTCAAGCTGACAACGCAGCATAAGACGACAAATATGGTGGCGTTTGACGTTGACGGTACGATTCGCCGATTTGCGTCTCCTGGTGAGATTCTGGAGCGGTTCTATGGCGAACGGCTTTCGGCGTACGGCAAGCGGAAGGCACACGAGCTCGGCCGCCTACAGACGGAGATTACCGAACTATCTGCTCGGCTTCTCTTCATCAAGTCGGTCATTAGTGGCAAGCTTGTCATTTCTAACGTTGAGGATGCCGTACTCTATGCGGCAATGAAGGGACTCGGGCTTCCTCCGATTTCCGATCCAGATGCCAAGGACCTCAAGGCGTACGAGTATCTCCTACGTCTTCGGGTGGACCGCCTCAAGGCGGCGGCGGTAGCTGAACTTGAGCGGGAAGTTGCCGACCATCAGGAGAAGCACCGTACACTGACGGGGACGACCCAGGAGATGCTCTGGCTATCCGATCTGCGGACATTTCGTTCTGCATACGAGGTGTATGCGAAGGCTCGCGAGGACTCGTATGCGTCCGCTGCGGCAACTGGGGCTGCGGAGAAGGCACCGAAGTCGCAGAAGCGTGCGGCTCCTAAAAAAAAGGCTTGAAAGGCAACGACTTGGTGCCCGCCGAGCTCTGATTGACCGGTAACTGTATCGGGTCCGGTAGTGTATCAATATCATTTAGGTAGTACTTATACATTCCAAGTTCAGCAAGTATTTTTGGCACAGACCACGCAGTAACACGCTCATTGAGCTCGGCAATTTGCTCCGGAATACGGTCCGGCAGATTCCGACCATACCATAAAAAGATGGCACGCATAATCATAAATAGGTCATCTGTGCTTACCGGATCAATAATATCACCGGACTCATCAAACACCTTTTTACGAATCGCATTTTGAACAATCTGAAAATTTGCCTGTGAGAAAAAGGCTTGATTAAACGGAGTCTGCTCAAAATTGCCGCGGATTCCGTCTTGTCCGGCAGTGGACGGAGCAGTCTTCATATATTTGAAACCGGGCAGGTTCATTACATCTTTGCTCATCGGCGCGTTTAGCGATACCCTTCCTGGACTTTGTGCATCAAGCGTGCTCATGGTCGCTCCTTGTCCTTGAGTTAGAATATTTTTTCTTTTCATAAGATATAAACAAATGACATCCGTCTCAGGTGGTTACAACCAGATTCCCGCCAATTCGCTCTACATCAACTTGGTGCCGGTTCAGTCCTCCATTGTTGACTCCAATAACAACCCTGTCCCCTGGGTTGTAGCCGTTGGTGCCCTTTCCACGGCGGGCACAGTTGTCTTCCGTGATATGGGTCGCCAGAACGTTCGCCCTGACCCGACCATCCCTACGTCGGTCGGCGGACAGTCAACTCTCCTGCGTAAGGTACAGCTCGTTCCGACTGGTCCCGCCGGCGGCTACTACGGCACGGGCAACTCGTCTATTGCCGGCGCGGGCTCGGGCACGGACTTCTACACGGGCTACGTACGCCTGGGCGGCTTCACCTTCGGCGGCGGCAACGGCGTCCCCTCTGGATTTGCCCGCCTCAACTAAATAATTAGTTTGACACTATCTAAGCGTTTAATTTCTATACATTTATTTCTTAAATAAGTGTAAAGGCAGTATGTCGCAACATAATGCGTATATTCGTACAAATCGTCTATATATTAATACTGGTCCGATTCATTCATCCATTGTAGATTCTAATAATCTTCCGGTGCCTTGGGTTGCCGATTCTACAATCACCTCCCTGTTATCTAAGCCTGGCAGGACAGTTCTCCGAGATATGGGTGAATACATCCCTGACCCTATCCTAGATCATCCCTATTCCACCATTCTGCGTAAAATTCGGCTTGTTGCCGGCGGTAATTTACACCCTGGCGAACACATTAGCTCTTACACAGGATATATCAGAATGGGAAATCAGGCTAGCACACTAACAAGTTTTTTCCCGAGCACAATCACACGCCTCATTTAAATTTTTTTTCTTCCGTAAAGTTATAAAGTCATGACCTCCATTAACGCTACGTATGCGCAGATCCCCGCCAATAAGCTCTACATTAACGTCGTCAACATTATGTCGTCGATTGTAGACTCTAATAATAACACTGTCCCCTGGGTCGTGGCTCCGGCAGCCGGTCCCCTTTCCACTGTCGGTGCCGCGGTTCTCCGAGACATGGGTCGCTACATCTACCGCCCTGACCCGACCGTCCCTACGTCGGTTGGCTCCACGTCCAGCATCCTGCGTAAGGTACAGCTGGTTGCGCAGGGCACGAACGGCTACTACGGCACGGGCACCAGCGGTGTTGCGGTTGCCGGCTCTGGCACGGACTTCTTCACGGGCTACATTCGCCTGGGTGCACAGACGTACGGCGGCGGCAGTGGCGTCCCCACGGGTGTTGCGCGCCTCAACTAAACATCCGGTATTTTTTACCGGCTTTTTTTATATTTTTTTTCTCTACAAAAGATATAAACAAATGACGTCCGTTCTAGGTGGTTTCAACACAATCCCCGCTAACAAGCTGTGGACCAATCTTGCGGGTATCCAGTCTTCGATTGTAGACTCCAACAACAACCCTGTTGCCTGGGCGGCTGCTCCGGCAGCGTACGTCCTACAGACGGCTGGTCAGGCGGTTCTCCGTGATATGGGCGTGAATGTATACCTCCCTAACCCCACTATCCCCACGTCGGTCGGCTCCCAGTCCACGATTCTCCGCGGCGTTCAGCTCGTCGTTTCGTCCATTGGCGGCTACTACGGCACGGGCAACAACGGTGCCTGCGTCGCTGGCTCCGACACGGACTTCTTCACGGGCTACATCCGCCTGGGCGGACAGACGTACGCCGGTGGCGGCGGACCGCCCACGCCGGTTGCACGCATCAACTAAACGCACTAATTTCTATTTTATGATAATTATCAATTTGATAATTATCAAAAAAAATCTGTATTAATTATAGAAGTATGTCAGTTGTAAATACTGCCAGTGCAAAGAAGTGGGCTGCCACACTGTCCGACCTTCAAAAGAAGGGATACATTCTACTAGGCATAGTCACCACAATCGGATTAAGCTATTATTTCTACAGTGTCATGAATCGTCCTGTTACGGGTGTTCTATGGTTTATTGGCGGAACCTTAATCTTCTTTTACTACTGGATTAAATGGTTCGCTACACAGCAACCTCCGGACCCAGATTTTATGCCTGGTGTTAACGCTTGCCCCGACTACTTGTCCGTCATCCCCAACAATAGCGGTTTATATAGACCAACTAGCCAATCCCAGTATTTATGCGTAGATTACGTAGGCGTCAGCCGCAATGGTGGCATAAAGAAGATGGATCCTGCGAAGATTAATACCCAGATTAGCGACCCCGCCTATGTATTCTCTGTAGACCCTGAGGTTGATTTCACAACTCCTTCTGGAAAGGCGGGATTCCTTCGTCGGCTAACAGGGGCTGGACTCACTTACAATTCGGTTGGAGATAGTTCGCTGCCTACTCAGGGAAGCGGCTCCAATGGGGCGCCGTCTTATCGTTAATCATTTTATAAAAATGGACTATTTGATTAGAGATGTCTACAACATCAAATATAGCTGCTAAAAAGTGGGCACGCACTGTTCATGATATTCTGAAGAAGTCTTATTGGGTAATTGGGCTTCTTATTCTTGGATTCAGTACGTATTTTTACTACACTGGGTTAAACAGACCCGTTGCGGGTGTGCTATGGTTCGTGGGTGGATTTCTCGTCTTTTATTATTACTGGATAAAATGGTTTGTATTAGACCAGCCGCTAGACCCCGATTTTAATACTGGTTCTAATGCGTGTCCAGACTATCTATCCGTTATACCCAATAATAGCGGACTATATGCACCAACAAGCAAGACCCAGTATTTCTGTGTAGACTTTGTCGGTGTCAGCCGCAACGGCGGCATTAAGCGTATGTATCGTAATTCTGTTAACACACAGATTGCCGACCCCGCATACCGATTCTCTGTAGATCCTGAGGTTGATTTCAAAACCCCTACCTCTAGGGCAGCGTTTTTGCGGCGTCTAGAGGCGGCTGGGCTCTCTTACAATTCCGTCGGTGATGGATCGCTGCCGACAATGGGTAGGCAGTCTAATGGTGCACCGGTGTTTGGTGTCAGCAGTGTAAGCACCGTAATGCCACCCGTGCCTGGCGGTTTAGTAGCGACGACGGGCTCTGCGGGAATGTCTAGTGGCAGCATGCCGTCTATGGGTGGTATGACACCTGGTGCCAGCATGCCGCCTATGGGTAGAAATTAAACACCTAATAATTAAATGGCGATGATTCATACAAGCCTTTTTACCCAAATCATTGATTGGGTAAAAAAGTCTGCTCCGTGTACCCCGTCATCCTTATTCCTCTTCAAATGGAGACCATCTTTTCATTAATCATTTTATAAAATGGACTATTTAATTAGAGATGTCCGCAATATCAAATATAGGTGCTAAAAAGTGGGAACGCACTATTCATGATATTCGTAAGAAGTCTTATTGGGTAATTAGTCTTCTTATTCTTGGATTCAGTTCGTATTTTTACTACACTGGGTTAAATAGACCCGTTGCGGGTGTGTTATGGTTCTTGGGTGGATTTCTTATCTTTTATTATTATTGGATAAAATGGTTTGTGTTAGACCAGCCACTGGATCCCGATTTTAATACCGGTTCTAACGCATGCCCCGACTATCTATCCGTTATACCCAATAATAGTGGACTATATGCACCAACAAGCAAGAGCCAGTATTTCTGTGTAGACTTTGTCGGTGTCAGTCGTAATGGTGGTATTCGGCGTATGAATCGTAATACTGTTAAGACACAGATTGCCGACCCCGCATACCGATTCTCTGTAGATCCCGAGGTTGATTTCGGAACCCCTACCTCCAGGGCGGCGTTTGTGCGGCGTCTACAAGCGGCTGGGCTCTCTTACAATTCCATCGGTGATAGCTCACTGCCGACGACCGGCACGTACTCCAATGGTGCACCGGCATTTAGCACTGTAGTGCCGCCCGTGCCTGGTGGTTTAACGCCTATGAGTGGCTCTGGCAACCTAATCACACCTCGGGCAGTCGCAGAGGCACTTAACTATGCGGTCGAGGGTGGGAAAATTGGAATCATGACAACCGGCACAGAAGCAGAGCAAAAGCGATTTGCAGATACAGTTTTAGCACACGTGATTTCAAAGGGTTTTCTACCTTCTGGAACAACAATGGCACAACTTCAGGCAGCAGGTGAGAAAATGGGTAGTGGACCGGGGAATGTTGAATTGCTAACGCAGGTTATGTCCCTGCTATCACCTCAAGCGTTAACCATGGTACAAGGGTCAATGAGTGGCGGACCAGGAAGTATGTTGGGTGGCGGCGGCGGTGCGGCCGGCGGCGGAATGGGCGGCGGAATGGGTGGCGGAATGGGTGGCGGAATGGGCGGAATGGGCGGCGGAGTGAGTGGCGGAATGGGTGGCGGAATGGGCGGAATGGGCGGAATGGGCGGAATGGGCGGCGGAGTGAGTGGCGGAATGGGTGGCGGAATGGGCGGAATGGGCGGAATGGGCGGAATGGGTGGCAGAATGTAAACTATGCCAACATCGCATTAACAACCTAAAGAGATTCACCACCTAATAAGTAAATGGCGATGATTCATACAAGCCTTTTTACCCAAATCATTGATTGGGCAAAAAAGCCTGCTCCGCGTACTCCATCGTCTCTGTTTTTATACGGACCGCCTGGTATAGGTAAGACAACGCTCGCCAGGCTGGCGTTAGAACAAGCCGGTTATCGGGTTGTGGAATGGAATGCGTCCCAGCACCGTCATAAAGCCGCCGTTGAAGAATCGCTCGTACCCCTGCTACGTAGTTGTAATGTTGCCGATTTCTTCCGCCCTGAAGGTCCACGTAACCTCGGCATTATCCTAGACGAGATTGACGGAATGTCCGTCGGTGATAAGGGTGGATTGTCCGAGCTGGTTCGCATTCTGAAGGAGTACAATGGTCACAATGCGATTGTCTGTATTTCCAACGAGTGGATGGAGAAGAAGTTCCAGCCGTTTCTCAAGCTGTGTAAGACGTTCCAAATCTCGGCACCATCGCCTGCCGACGTCCACGGATTGATTAAGACCCAATTTGAGAAGGTGCCTAAGAACTGTGACCTCATGAAGTTGGCGACCGACCTACTTGCCGTTCATTCCGGTGACCTTCGTAAGATTCTTCAGTCTGTACGTGAGATTAAGACCGATATGGTCAATGGTACGATTTCGGTTGCCGATGTCAAAAATACAATTGAGGTCGGTTTGGCGGATGCGAAAGCTTTAGGGTCAAATCGTATTCGTCGGTCCGAAACGATTAAGTCGGCGGTCGGTCAACTGCTACGGGGCAGCCTAGATATGACTACCGAAGTACCGCTTAACAATAACGACCTTAATCTGGCGGGTCTACATTTACATGAATCGCTGCCCACCTGGATTTGCCGGTTTATTGGAAATAACGAACAGGGCTATGAGGTATACAAGTCGGTATTTCAAACAATCCTATCATCCGATCGGCTGGACTATTATACCTTTTTCTTCCAGCACTGGACACTTTTCCCCCTCACCTACCAGGCAAAACTCCAGGCAGTCAATCAACTACTCTTTGAGCATTACGCAGTAGATGATGAGAAAACATCTGTATGGAAAGACGATGATATGGAATACACCGCCGTGCTGTCCAAGCAGTCTATGTTATATAATCAGTTCCGTTATCTATGTGAAATGCGTGACGCTTTCGTGGAAGCAAATCCCGTCTTTGACGGTGGATTTGACTCAACGTTTTGGAAAGCGAATTTATTCATTACAGCGGCAAAGGTTGAATTGGAAAAGAAGGATTGTCCAGGTTACGGCAAGAAGGTCGGTGGATTTGTATGGGAGAATACCGAATTCTGGCGGGGAATGTTGCCTAAGTGGTTTCCTACCGGCGATGCAAACCGTTTTATGCGTCTCATTCAAGCTCTAGATATTCCAAAGCCGATTGCGTTTCCTAACTAGACCACCGTTTCTCACAATGACTATTATGCCCGCCAGGACAATAGTCGTTCTGTTTGAACCCTTCCTCCTGTTTACAACACTCAGCAGTATGAGATTCTTTGGCTTTAGGATTCTTATGTCCCGTTTCGGGATTGATGTAAGATGTACAAAACTTCTTACCACATTCCCAGCACCACGACTTACCGCAACCGGCTCCAATGAAGAAATTATTTGTACCACTCGGAAGCCCACACGCAAAAATGTAATTACACGCATAGTCCTTGAGACACCACCGTTGACACCAAGGACACTGCTTGGCGTCCATTTGACGTGGGGGTGGAAAATTCATTCGTCGGTTGTACGATGCTTTTTCACTTTACGGGTCTTTGTCCTTACCCCGTTAGGGGACTTTGATTCGGGTTTAGGGACAGTGGGTTGGCGTACAAAGGAAAGGTCGTAGATACCCCGTGCCGGCTTATATACCTGCTTAAAAAATGTAGGGAACGCCTTCAGCAGTTCATCTGTATGCTTCTTCGTATCGGCTTTACGTGTAGGATTGTCCAATCCGCCCGGTGCAAAATACGTCGTCTTCGGGGCGATATAATTCAGTCGTACGACCACACCATCCTTTTGCCAATAACGGATTGTGCGTTCCTTATCTTCCTGCGTATCCGAATACTTGAGCCGGTATACTGGATCCTTTGTATTTCGTATTCCAAAAAACGCTCCAATAATATACTTAAGATTGCTGGTTACCTTATCGGTCATATAGAACGGATTTGCCGTCGGATAAATTCCCCAGAGATTCGCCCCGTGCTTCTTCATCTCGGTAAAACCCTCGGTGATTACGGCACTCACGTTTTTGACATCTACGACGTGCTCCCCTTTCAACCGCTTCAATCCTCCAATATCATCGTCCAAAAACATAATTAGTTTGTTCTTGGGATAGTAGTCAATAATGAATTGACGTTGGTTGATGAGACCGCGTTTTCCGACCACAATCTTCGCCATATCAGGCTTAATCAGGGCTTTGTAGTGCTCCTCTTCATCTTTCGGGTCATCCGACACAAAGACTGTAATCTTAGATGCCGGCACCCCACCTGCAAGGAGCGTATGGAGGGACTTCTTAACAACGCCCTCGGGTCGTTTGTAAGAAGGTATGGCGACAACCCAGTCCGTCATTCTACTAGGTGCCCCGGTTTGATTTTAGGTGCGGAAGATTAAAATCGCCGGCTCAAGTATAAGCAATATGGCAAACCCCCATCACTCTCCCCGCTCCGGCAAGTTCAACCGCAAGACCCGCGCCCACCGCCGCTCGCTGGTCGCCAAGCAGCCCCGCAACGCCAAGGGCAAGTTCACGAAGAAGGCTCGCCGCTCGACGCGTAAGACCCGCCGCGCTGGTCGCCGGTAAACCGGACTAGGTCGCCGGTAAGGAGGACACTATAGTCCGACGACCCGGTAGGGACCCCGCGTTGCGATTCTAACCGACATTTGCCGGTAGGCATTTAACGCCGTTTATTCTTCTGCGTTTTCCGCCAATTATCTAATCGCTTCGCTAACCGCTCCGCATTATACATAGTTGCTCCTCGGCATTTCTTCACAATGCCCTCGCGCAAATATGATACCAAACTCAGCCGCATACTTGTCTCGTCCTTCGGCACCATAGGTGAGTTACCGTGTAGTTGATGGACGTCCATTGCTAAGAAATCACCCTGGCGACAATCCACAGCACACCCGTACTGCGGAAACCCGGTATGAGCTCCCTTATACGGTGCCCCGCTCTCTAACACAACCAAATTGCCAAACCCATCCGGCCAATCTCCCGAATCCGTATGTGCTGCCGTACGAAAGTTCAAATTCGTCGTAATCGTGGAGAACGCAGTGCCCTTAATATGAAAAGGCGTTGACCTGGCTGCTCGGAGTTGATTTGCGTGCTCCTTCGGGCATAGACGTTTGTATTGTTCGTCAATCTCTTTGATAAGTGGCAGACACGCTTTCCACTTGTCGGGATGGTTCAAATTAAAAGAAGTAAGGCGGCATTGACTCGGCGGCTTAATCCCTGAATGTTTAAACGTAGACTTCTGACTCACAGACCACTTATCAAAGTACCCAATAATATTGGACATCACCGGTTTCTTCTTACCGGTCTCTGTTCCCTTATTGGATCCACTCGCAATACCACGGTCCGTAGACGAATGTTTTGCAAACTCCTTGAGTGCTTCAAACATATTTGTAGACTCATTCTCTGACAAGACATTCTTACGGAATCTGAGAAGAAGCTCGCCATCTTCCGTAAATACATCTGCGTCATCCTTGAGTACTACAGGATAGTCCTCGTCACTTATAAACGTACGGGTTTTCGCCTTTGTTTCCTCATCGGTCAGAATCTTCTTGACGATATATACTGGCACTTTGCCCGATTTATCGACAGATACCACTGGGTTCGGCATTGTGGTTTCCTCCTTTAATGGGCGGTCATTTCATTTTCATGAATGAGATACACCACTTCTAGCGGGTTCGTACGACCCAAACGGTTTGCACGACCAATAATCTGACTCTCTAACTCTGCCGACATACGATGGAACAGCATCACGTGTGTCGCAGACTCAATATTGAGACCCGCACCCATATTACGTGCATTCAAGAACAGCACATTGTACTTGCCCGCCTTGAACTCCCTCAGGAGCTTCGCAATACGGAGCTGTGACCCATTGAGCATAGAATACTTAATATCTGCAGCGTCCAATGAATCCTCTAGCTTCGTAAAACTCGCATCATACGAGCTAAACATCAGTACACGGGCGTTCGGATTTTCCTTCATAAACTTCACAAAACTATCGTTTTTGTTTAAGAGACTATTTGTCTTGGGAACCTCCTGTGGCTGCGGCTGGGCGGCTGACTCTCCCAACACCTTAATATCCTTAACATTGTCAATACGGGCACGGCACAACGGGCAACTTGCCACCCGCTTCAACGACTCGCACAGACACGCAAAACAGAAGAGTTGTTGACAGCACGGGGTGACCGACGGATTTGTCAAATCACAATAGCAAATCGGGCACGTCTGCTCCTTTGCCCGTTTGAGCCGCTCCTGAATCGCCGAAATACGACTCTCAATAGACGCAATCTTCTGCTCCTGTGCCTCAATCGCCTTCTGTTTGAGACTTTCCGTAGAATACTCCAGCGTCTTCTTATATTCGTAGGTCACCTTAGCATTATGGAGTTCCTTCTGAATAGATACCGTCACCGCGTCCGTAATCTCCGTTTCCGTATACGAATTCATTCCAAGACTTTCCAAAGCACCCGCTACATCGCCCGCATTCAACCGCTCCATCATTTCCCTAGAAATGAAACTATCTAGCACACGAATGTTTGTCGGCGTAGCACAAATAATCTTCCGCGTTGTTGTTGTCGGCATCGTAAAACTCGTCTTAATGTAATCCTCAGACGAATGAACAATAAGACGGGCACTCTGACTGACCGCTGCATTAATTGCCACGGTTGAATGATTCGCCGAAATACCGCACATACGCCGTACAATATTCACATGTCGGCACCCAGGAATCTGTAAATAATGGTTATTCTGTAGTTTCTTCACACGTTCAATAACGTGCGGCGGAGTTTCATCTGGCGGGGTGTAGGCACTCAGTACATTGAAATACGCTCCGCCCGCAAATACTAGATTCAACCAACTTGCCGAAATAAACCAATAAAAGAGTCCATTAATATCATCCCAATCGGTCGTAATAGCAATACTATCCGCCTCGTCAATAAACACCCGCCTCCAAAGAATATTTCGCGGATGGTGAATGGCACGGAACGAGTTCCACATCGTAGAGGATACAAAAAGTGCGTCATACTGTTCTATGGTTTCTAACAAATTAGGTAGTTCGGCTTCTTTCCGCTTTTTGACAAAACAGCACTTCAGTGTCGTATCGTTGGAGACATACGCCTCCCATTGTCCCATCAGGGCGTGGGGGATAATAAAAAGGGACGTACTTACTTCTTTGAGTTTCATCCCTGTACCACTCATTGCTTGGGTACGGGTACGGAGGAGCCCTACATCTCGTCCATCTCCTAGAATCGCATTTCCTCTTATAATATACTCGTTGTAGAGTGGCGGCGGCGGAGGCATCTTTACTAAAGAAAGGGCTGTAAGGGACTTACCTGATCCTACACGGTCGCCTAGAATACCGTACGAACTATAAAGTTTTCCACCAACCGACTCGCCAGCAATAGCCTCCACATCCAGTCCGTTTGTCTTCGCTGTTTCTAGGCGCAGGGCGGCAGCTAACGCCGACTGCTGATGTAACAACAGGGGCGTTTTCAGCCACTGGGGCGTTACCGACTTTGCCGACTCCTCATTTAATTCCTGGCTGTACAGGGCTTCAAAAAACGACCATAGCTTTCGGCGCGAAATAATGGACATGTTATCTATGCCTTTTTTGTTAGCGGGGTTTAAATCCTATAGGGCGAAATGTTGCGATGGGGTCTAAATATTGGCGTGTTTAGATATAAACAAGATGTCTGCCGCTACCGCTAAGGAATGGCCTGGCAAACTTGTCAAATCGGCAACGAAGCCATTTGTCTCCATCCTAACGCCAACGTACAATCGGCGTAAATTCATTCCGTATCTGATTGCGTGTATCAAGGATCAAACGTATCCTAAGGAGCGTATGGAATGGGTCGTCTTTGACGATGGCTCGGACCCTGTGGAAGACTTGCTGCGACCTGAATTTCTAACAATGAATATCCAGTACATTAAATCCGAGACGAAGTTGAGCATCGGTGCGAAGCGCAATCGGCTTCACGACGCGGCACGTGGGGAAATTCTGGTTTGTATGGACGACGACGACTATTACCCGCCGGACCGCGTCAATCACGCCGTGATGACGCTTGTTTCACGTAAGGCGGACTTGGCGGGGTCCACGCGTAACCACGTGTTCTTTCCTGACGACGGCACCATTTGGGAGACCGGTCCCTACGGTGCGCAACACGGCACATTTGGTACAATGGCGTTTACAAAGACATATGTGCTAGCGAATCGATGTGACGAATCGCGAGCCTTTGCCGAAGAAATTGAATTTACGCGGAAATATTCGGTGCCTCTGGTCCAGCTTGATCCACGCAAGGTAATGCTAGTAATTGCACACGATGGGAATACATTTAATAAGGGGAAGCTCCGTACGCCTGGAAATCAATTCATACGCATTACATCACTGAAACTAAACGCATTTGTTCGCAATAAGACCATACGGGATTTTTATAACGAGCTCAAACTCTAGTCTTATTTCTAAGGAGGATGTAGGAATGTCTTCGTTGTTTGACAAAATGCCCGGTATGAACAACGTACGCAATGCGGCGGTTGGTGCCGTAAATAGTGTGAACAAATTAACGCCTGGTGGGGGGATAGGCAACGTGATCATTTACGTATTGCTTATTCTTATTGTTATTCTGATCTATTTGCTGCTTACGGGTTATAAATTTTCTCTAAAAATGCTTGATATCCGTCCAAAGAAATACAAGGCACTTGACAACGCCCAGGTATATTGGAAGAGTGGTATGGGCGGCGTGAACAATCTTCGTATTACCGAAGACGAAGGGCTTCCCCACGATTTGAATAGTAAATATACGTACCATATTGATATTTTACTGACAAATACACGTAATATTTCAAACATAGAGGGACCGTATCGTCATATCTTCCATCGTGGTAGTTCCGAATTGTACAATGATGAGAGCCTTGTTGCTCGTGGTGGTGCCGCACCGCCGTTGCCGCCCTACGGCTTACCAAAGCGCCTCAATCCCGGTATATTTTTGGACCCTAACACCAACGATATTATCGTATTTGTTGATACAAAATCAAAGAGCGGTGATGTTTATCGTGAATCGGGTCGCATTTCTGATATTCCCGTTGATAAGCCTTTACGTCTCACCGTAAGCGTACATAATAAAGTGCTCGAAATTGACCTCAATTGTAAGCTGGAGTTGACAAAGGTATTGGCGGGTGAACCTAAAACAGTTGAAAATGTGGTCTACGGTCTTTGCGGCAATGCTGCCGCCCAGGCATCGTTACAGAATCTCTACGTCTGGCCGTATGCACTCGATAACGGAATACTTGTTGATTTCTGTCCTATGCCATTCCCGCCATTCCAATCGCCTACAAATACTTGTAGTACACCAACGGATCCTTCGCTCAAATCAGGTATGGATGCCGCCACTAGTGGTGGAAAATAACCCTAAATCGCTAAAAACATACTTACACTATAAGAGGAATGAATCCCCAATTTATATTTCTTATAGTAGTTCTTCTGATTATTGCTATAGGTATAGTCTATGTACTGTATTTTATGCCAAAGTCAGACGAAACGACTGTACTCGGTCCCTTTGTACTAAACGGTATACCGTCCGAGGCAGATAGTTCTGGCTCTAAACTTAAATCAGTATTAACTGCCGCACAGTTGTCTAAATCACTCAAAAGTAATTTTACAGTCAGTTTCTTTATCTATATGGACAAGCTCAATATGGAGCGTATTCCATTTGCGGGTCCCGAAGGAGAATATAGGTTCAAACCCCTCGTAAAACTCATCGGTGTCGGTGAATTTGTACTGAATCCTGTACATCAGAAAGCACTGTTGCGTCTAACACCGCTTGTACCAGCTGTAATGAATGGAAACTTTACACCGCCCCCGTACGCTGAGATTGATAACGTGATGAATTCCCGATGGAATCAGATTACCATCGCTGTTGAAGGGCGTTCTATTGATCTATACTTGAATTCAAAGCACGCTACATCACTTATACTTGAAAATCTAACTTGGACAAATGCTACAGGTATGCTCCTTGAAACGTCTCCGGATTTCTGGGGGCAAGCCGGTATGATACAAGCCTGGCCCCGCCGGCTTACAGAGAAAGAGATATGGGAAAACTACAAACACGTTACCGACCTGCGAGGTAAGCCAAATATCCCGGACGCACAGGCTACATTCAAGAGTATTTGGCAAGAACTCTACAAACTGATGTGCCACGCCGGCTTCTGTCCGAACAATAGAAAACCCTCCCAGGCTGGGCGTAATACCAATGGATTGGAATATGTAGATTACGAATACGCCTAAAGATTTTTAACAATATAGTTTAGAAGAAGTATGAACGCTGCTAAACAGTTTTACGCACAAAACTCGCAACTCGTACAGAATGCCATCTATTTGCTAGCACTTATTGTCATCTGCTACCTGGTCTACACATACCTGACGGCGGGAGCTGAGCTAGAGCGCTATGTCATCCAGATCAACATGTCAAGAGGTGTATACGGACTTCCAGGCAATTCCGGTAATGCTCTTGTGCCGCAGGGCTCAACCGCGGCTAAAAACACAAGATTCTGTATCAACTACGATGATAGCCAGAAGCCTGACCCGAACTTTATACCCAACCCCCTTGTCCGCATCGTAGAGGGCTCTGATTTCACAATCAGCTGGTGGATGTACATCAGCACGTGGGACGCGAACCAGTCCGGCGTGATTAAGCCAATCATTGCGATAACAGACCCCAATGTGTCTAACCCTGTTGCGGGACAGAACGCCGCCTACGTAATGGTAGCGTTCCTCTACCCCAACACCAATATGCTCGGTGTCCGCTTACACACGCGCGGTGTTGCCGCCAACGAACTCACCTGGCTCACCAACCTTGCCTCAAATGCGACAAGTGCTGCGACTGCACAGCAGACATTCAGCAATACAGCAAGCGTGACTCCTATATGCGATATTAACGATGTTGATATGCAGCGCTGGATTAACTTCACGTGCGTCGTGAGCGGACGTGTGCTTGATGTATACTACGATGGCAAGCTCAACCGTTCCTGCGTTCTTCCGGGTCCGGTTGTTGGCTCGCCTGCTGGCAGCGGCAACCAGTATGTCAATACATCTATTGCGGGCGGCTTCAATGGCTTCCTCAATGGCGTATTCTTCTCCGCCTCAGCACTCACCCCGGACCGCATCTATGGTCTATACCAGTCTGGTCCCCAGGGAACTACCAGCATAGTACGTGCCCTTTTCAATCAGCTCGGTATCAAACTCAATTACAATGGTGGCGGCAGCTGGACGCAGTACCTGTAAATCTAACATTTATGGATTCTCCATTTATAAAACCAATTATAAATAGAGGAAATGGAATCTGTGTCCGGATTTTTGTCAGGCGATGGCTTAGTGCCTCAACTTGCCGTTGTCATTCTTACGATGATTGGATTACAGGTTGTAATGGGAATGATTGAGACTGTCAATGATTTTCTGAAAAAGTTGGACCGTCAAGCTGTGGTTCTCTTTGACAATAGCACCGCTACATCTGTAAGTATCCCACAGGGACCCGACACCGGCTTCCCTATCTTATATAACAGTCGCGACGAGCAGCAGGGCTCTGCGTTCTCGTACTCAATGTTCATATTTATTCACCCCGATACCTTTGAGAACGTCGGTCCCAGCGCCGACCAATGCGGTAATGTATCAACACCCGGCACATCCACAGGAACCGCCCCCGTGAAGCTCAAGCATATCTTCCACAAGGGCAGCGATAGCGGTTTCCCGAATCTAGCGCCCGCTGTATTTGTGGAAAGCAATGCCAATAACCTACGTGTCTATATGAATACTATTAACGCCTGGGACAACTATGTAACAGTAAACAATGTACCGGTTGGCAAGTGGTTCCACCTTGTCATCCTGCTCAAGGGAGTCAATCTAGACGTGTACGTCAACGGCAACATTGCCGTCCGTATGAAGCTGCCGACGGTACCGAAGCTCAACGCTGGCGGCTTGTACGTAATGAAGAACATGTACTTCCCTGACCAGAAGGGTTACGACCCGGCTGTATTTTCGGACTACACCGTTATAGGACCGATGAAGGGAATGGTCTCACGCCTCAAGTATTTCGCCTACGCACTCAACTACTCGCACATTGACTCACTGTACCGTGAGCGTGCCAACGTAGCGACGGTTGTGGCGGCGTCAACCGACCCCAATGCCAACCAGCCTCCCTACTTCTGGGATGACTGGTGGGTCAATAAGTACTAAAGCAAGGGCTAAAGCAAAGGCTAAAGCACCGGCGTATCGGCTATTTTTATATGAATTCATTGATGAACTCGTATAAAAATTGGCGGGCGGGCGTGGGCTTAAAGAAACCTTAGCGGGCGACAAGCGTTTAGCGGGCGAACTTGAGTCCACCCAAGCCGCTGCTAATCTCCAAGAAATTCAACGTCTCCACAAATGTATAGAGATTGTACGTATAGTTGGCAAGGTAAGGAATCGGCGCAACGTCTACATCCAACTCAAAACGGTCAATACGACTTGTATTCAATGTGCCTGACGGCTGCTGGACCGACGAACCATTCAACGAGAAACTATATACATTTAGCGGCCACATCTCATACTGTGTAGCCTCTCCTAATGCGGCATTTGCTGCCCCATTGCCTTGCATATAACGGTACGGCACATACTGCTTGAAATAATTGTTGTCCTGGCTATCGAACAATGCGTTACCGTTGGCTAGGATAAACGTATTGAGTAAAATATCCCGTTGAATGCCAGCAAGATTGATACCCGTGCGACCAATCGGTGCGTTGAGAGCACCTGGGTACGGCGTCGGAGCAAAATACGGCAAAATACCCAATGACGCCGCATTTGTACAGACCGAATTGGGGTAGGTCCAATACGGGCTCGGCGTTACAAATGGACGCTCTGTTCCCAGCGTATACATCCAGTTTGTGAGATTTGTACTCTGATTGCGATATGTAATAGCATCGCTACGGCGGGCGAAATATACAAGACGTGTTGCTATATTATGTACATCCAGCCTATACGTATTTCGGGTTGTTATACCATAAAAGGTAAACCACTGGACTTGTCGGACATTATAACGTAGAGTCTTGCTTGTAAACATCAGTCGTACATCGTCTTGTAGAAATGTATAGGTTCCCTCTAGCGTAGCATCCAGAGGCCAACCATCCAACAACGGAACGGCACCCGAAATATCCGTCAAGAAATATTTCATCGCACCGCTAATATCCGATACATTGCCACCGTACAAATTAGTCATATTCAATGGGATATTTCCGTAGAGTTTCTGATTCCAAATCTGGGTATATAAATCAGTTGATGTACCATCGGGCAAATAGTTCGGTGCAAGCGTCTGAACTCCAGGGCGTACCCGTGCTCCTGACAAATCAAGGACAGTATACAAGTCGCGAATAGGGCGTAACTGAATGGTCACTTCAGAATCGTGGAACTGAAGGGCTACCAGAGGCAAGGCGTTCTCTGGGAAATCGCTAAACCATAGACCAAGAGGAATACGTAGAATACGACCAGGAATTGAGGCGGAGTTATTCTGCGTCGGAAACGGATTCGTCGGTTTGCCACGCCAGCTGATAACATTTGGATACCCCTGCCCCACTGGAACACTCGGATCCGCGTAAATACCATTCGCAGGGTCAAAACATTCTGGGACATCACCAACCATCACACGCCATTTTGAATAACTGCCATTTTCTAGGTCAAGTAAAGCACGAGCACTGATCCAATCACTGTTAAACTGCTGTATTATCTGACCGCCAATCGTAAAGGTAATCGTATCAATCATACGAACACCAATTTGACGGACCCACGCAAACTCGTAGGCACGATCTACGGTGACCTCCTGATTTCCATTGGCATCTAGGATCGGATTTCCGTATTGGTCTACTGCGGGTCTAAGATATGCCTTGCTGAAAATGTCGGGTAGGTTAATTCGTAGTACTAAATCGCTCAGAAGATCGCCTTGGCGAGGTATTTTTGCCTTAAGTAGAATCGGCGCATCAGGCAGTAGAAGATTCGGACCATCTAGTGTAATCTGAATCGGCTCCTGGGAAAAGTGCGTATAGCGTTCAAACGACTTATAAAAATAAGTTGTCTGTGGATTTCCATTGATAATAATATTTTCGTTTCCGTAGCAAACTAATGACAGTAAGCCGCCCGGCATATCTAATCGGGTAGGGATTATTCCTAAGCACTAAAAGACGCACACTTACTTAGAGGATTATGTCGGTGAATGTTTCAACAAATCTCATTGCCAGCAACAATGTAGGATTTACTCCTCCTGTTTCAGCTGTTAGCATTCTAGTTGGGGTTGTTGTTGTGGTATTGCTTTGTGTCGGGGCAGGCATAGCATACCATTCTTATCAACTACATGAAAGCCCGTGGTGGTCCGATCGGGCTAAAGCGAACAATGCCTTTTGGGACTGGCTAGACACTTTCAGAAGCTCTCCCTCCTTTGGACAATATGGTAGTTTGAAGGAAGTTCCCAGCGGACTTCAACTCTCGGCACCGGTTCCTGTTATACCACCCCCCGTAGAACAAATAGCGTCCCCTTCGCCGCCGCCGGTCGCCTGGTGTTTTGTCGGCGAAGACCTCACCGGTCGTTATTGCGTGAAAGTCCCCTCCGCAGAGTCATGCGACCGTACCCGTGTATTTAACTCCCAGCAAGACTGCGAATTAAACAACGGGAATGCGATGCCTGCTGGCGTTGTTTCCCCGCACGATGGACGGAAAATGGCACCGTTAAGCTCTGGATTACTTACTCCGTAATTGCGGGAATTAATGTAGAATAAACATCACCTATATAACTAGGAAGACCATGAGTTTTAGTCTTGCGAAGTACTTTTTCCAACGTGCCGTTGCTAAAATTACGGATGATAAAGACATGATGCGTGAATTAAGTGAAGAACGTAAGGCGGAAAAACGGGAACGTAATCAGGAACTAAAAGATAAACAAAGGGCACGCAAAGAAGTCCTAAAAGAAAAGAAAAAACTAAATGGCGAGGCTGTAGCTAAACCTGTAAAACCTGAGGAGTTGGAGGGTAGCCGTTGCTTCGGTGATCCTATTCAACTCAATACTAAAAATTTCTTTTCATCCGATGTATTTAACAAATATTATAACAAAATCATTGCAGATTCTCAGAAAGCTGATGATCTCGATTATATTTTTGTGTCTCTCGATGAAGCGAAAGCGAAATGCCAAAAGTCTTCTGCTCTTTTTCCGACAAAGTGTACCGGAATCCTAAGTTATAACAAAACGGAGGAGTACCATGCAAATGTTATTACAGGAAAAAAAGGGTACGTATCCAAAAAGGAACGTTTTACGCACCCGCTCGAAGATCCGCGTACGGCAAAGCGTGGACTTCTAAGCAAGCGTAAAACTAGGCAAGTAACACGATATTTAGTATATGATGAGGACCCTAAATTATTAAGCACAGTCAAACCGAATACAAATGCTGCTAAATTTGCAGCAATGAATCCTACATTTATCCCTGCACCTGCGTGTGCTGCTGTTGCTGCTGCTGCCGCCGCTGGTCCTCCCAAACCGACTATGTGTTTTACGACCACAATTCAGCTCAGTCCGACAAATTTCTTCAAGAGCGAGGCGTTTGATAAATGGTTTAAAATGATAAGTGCTGTAGCCGGTGGAGCAAGGGATGTATATACATTTGATACAGTTGAGTTAGCAAAAGCAAAATGTCAGACAATCCGAGATTGTAGAGGAATCATAATTGCAAAAGACGGTGGTAGCGGAAAGCCCTTATATACTGTATATACAGGTGATACAACATTAGTTAATACAGTTACAAATGGTTCAGTCGCAAAACAGATTGCATCTCAAAATCCTCAATTTATCCCCGCTATTTCCTGTAAAGCTTTAGCAGATGCCGAAGAGCGTAAAACATTCAGCGTAAAACGGATGTTTAAGCGTGCGTTTGGCGTAACAATGAATATATTACATATCTTTTTGTTCATTGCCCTTGGCGTCTTCGGTGCCTCTCTTGCGACAAACCTTAACGTATACCGTGGATGGCCTTACCGACTATTATACGCCATATACGGCTTTGTCTTCTTCTTTGTTGTAATACCGTACGTACTGTTGTGGCGTTGGTTGTATCAGAAGAAACGCCCACGCTTCTACGCCCTTATCCCCCTTATCGGCTCACCCATTGAAAACAATCTACTTGCAACTCTCCTCAGCTGGTTCACATTTGAACCGGATGACGAAATGGAATTTTTAGACGGATGCCGTGCGTAAATACTACTTGCCACCGTAGTGCTTGTACGCTAAATAGCCACCAACTCCTAACCCAATCCCTGCTACCAAATATAGCAATGATTGTGTATTGAAATATGAACCCTGTTGGGCAGCGGCAGCGTCCTTAAATGAGAACTTCGGTAACACCGACAGTCCTACAATAGAATAGATAAACTCACGCCAAGAAATCTCAGATTTTCCAAGTTGTTTATTGATTGTATTATGCATATCAAATAGCCATCGTATGAGTTTCTGCTTATCTCCTACAACCTCACTAGTTAACGGAGAGGTCTTGAGATTTTCCTTATAATGTTCCTTACATATCGGGCACGGTATCATAAATTGTAGTGACTCAAAGAAGTTGACGACCGCCTTTTGTTCCTCCTCGGTCGGAAACGACGGATATCCTATTGTTACAATATGCATCGTTGTCCAGAAAATAGGACCCCATACTGCCGGACCCATTCCAATAGGTGGAAAATTATCTGCCTGGGCTGGTGGTGTGCCTTTCATATTCTCAGGCAATTCAAGGGACATTCTCCTGTATTCTAATATTTTAGCGGGTTTGATTATCCGAAAAAAGTTGGAGCACCTATCTAATGGAGTGCGTAAATTGTGGTAAATTAGGTCATACATTCCGGGATTGTACTGAGCCGGTAATGTCGTTCGGTATCTGTGCGATTAAGTTCTTAGAGGGAGTGCCTCACTATCTCCTTGTTCGCCGACGGGATTCATTATGTTATGTGGAATTCTTACGAGGAAAATATAAAATGGATAAGATTGACTATATTCATTTACTGATTAATGGAATGACTATGGAAGAGCGTGGAAGACTATTAATGAAGCCCTTTGAAAAACTATGGTCCGATCTTTGGAATGGGCAAAACACCCGACAATTCCGGACTGAATTTGAAAATGCCCGTCGTAACTTTGAAAATCTCAAAGCCACCGGCGACCGTAACGGAAAGACTATGGCTCAATATATTTCCACAGCGACCGGTACGTTTACTGATGCCGAATGGGGATTTCCTAAAGGACGACGTGCGGTCGGTGAACGGGAAAAAGAGTGTGCGTTACGTGAATTTAAAGAGGAGACTGGCATTCTTCACAAATTCATTCATATTCTTGATGAGCCTCCACTTATTGAAGAATATACTGGCACAAACAATATTCCTTACAAACAGACGTATTTTGTAGCATGCTGTAAGTCTAACATAATAGCAAGTATCCAGCCAAATAATCATATTATGAAACGGGAAATCGGTGATATTGGCTGGTTTACCTTTGATGTAGCTATGTCCCGTATTCGTGAATCCAATGTACAGAAGCGCGTTGCGATGACCGAACTTCACCGACGGGTGATGGATGGAGGTCTACGGGCAAAAATAACCACGGCACTTGAGTGGGAGACCAAGTAATTTTCTGTGGTATTAGTAAGATGCCCAATAACGCCAAGCCGAATAATACTAAGAAGAACAAGCCGGCGAATGCCAACAAGCCGGCGAATGCCAACAAGCCGGCGAATGGCAATAAGAAGAATAATACGAAGAATAATAAGCCTGCAAATGGCAACAAGAAGAACAATACAGCGAATGGCAATAAGAAGAACAATACGGCAAATGCCAATAAGAAGAACAATACGGCAAATGCCAATAAGAAGAACAATACGGCAAATGCCAATAAGAAGAACAATACGGCAAATGCCAATAAGAAGAATAGCAATGTGCCAGTAAATAAGGCAAACAATGCGAATCTAGATAAGGCTGCCAAGCAATTAAATAAGGTAGTTCCTGCTATCAAAAAGGGATTGAACACTTTGAGCAACAATGACCCGGATAAGTCCGTATGGAAGGCGACCGCCACATTTTTAGAGGAGCACAATAAGATTATTAGGAACCATAAAAATTCAAAGTCCACCGTAAATTACGTAAATAAGGTTAATACCTTTGTAGCTGCACGCAAGAATCTAACTGGCAATTCTAACGCCGCCGCAAATAACAAGCCGGCAAACAACGCCAAGGCGAACAATAAGCCGGCAAACAATAATACGAAGAAGAATAACGCTAAGGCGAATAATAAGCCGGCAAACAATACTACAAAGAAGAACAACGCTCCTGCTGCTGCCGCTAGAAAGCGTTGGCGTTCGTGGTGGTAAACGATTTAAATTCGCCCTACAAACAGAGAGAATGGCGACGGCGCCACTTATACAGACACAAGCTCCGCAAAATGCGGAACCTATGGCTACCCTTGTTGCCCAAGATATCAAATCTTGGGACAATGACAAACTCCAAACATACGCTGAAAAGTATTGGCGAGATGACGACGCCGATAAGACGAATGTAGACGATGATACATATGGCAAGATACTCTCAGGTAACCTGGATACTCGTGTGCGTGATGCGATTCTCTTGGAAATGGTGACTCGTAAACTTGATATTCCTAGACCCGAAGAATGGATAGAACAACGTGATGAAATGTACGGTTTATACCCCGATGTATCCGACCCTAATTTCGCTGCTCGCCTTGCCAAAAAGACCGAATTCTACGACCTTCGCTCTGAGCCCGTAGCCGAAGATAGTTGCCAACGGGCTGCCGGTGAATTTAGCACAACCTCCATCCAGCGGCTTGTAGCACGCTTTCTACATCCTGATACTCCTTACAATGGGGTATTGCTGTATCACGGCGTAGGCGTCGGTAAGACCTGCTCCGCCGTCACTGTTGCCGAAACGTTCTTAGAAACAATGCCTTATAATAAAGTCTATATTATCGCACCCCAAGCCATTGCCGAAGGATTTCGTCGTACAATCTTTGACGTCAACCGCCTTGTTCCTACAACCAAGGCGGAGTATGCTCTCAGCAAAGAGCTCTGGAAATCCCCACAATGTACAAGTATGACTTATGTCCGCCTGGCAGATATGGCAAACAACCCCAATAAAGAAGAAATCGCCAAAGAGGTGGACAAACTTGTCAAACAACGCTATAAGATTATGGGATATCTTGCCTTTGCCAACTGGGTTCTCAAACATTTCAAAGAGATACCAGATGCTATTACCGGTGTCGCTCGCGATGACCGTAAAATTGCCATTATGCGTCAACTCTTCGCTGACCATCTATTGATTATTGACGAGGCACATAATCTCCGTGATGCGGACACAGGCGATGCCGCTACTGCCGATGAAGATATTACCGATTTGCCCGCCGCAGACGAGCCTAGCCGTGTTAGACTTACCGAGCGTGCCGAAGGAAAACGTCTCACCCCCATCCTACAAGATATTCTACGCGTTGCCGACGGACTCCGTCTTATGCTTATGACCGCTACACCAATGTACAATACCGCACCCGAAATTGTCTTCTTACTCAATCTACTAAGCTTGAATGATACTAAAGATGATTCGTTAAAGGTGGAGGCATCAAATATATTCCAGCCCGACGGACAATTTAAAGAAGGCGGAGCGGCAACACTCAGCCGCCTTCTCAAACGCTATGTCAGTTATATGCGAGGCGAAAACCCTAACACATTTCCTATTCGTCTTACACCCGCGGAAAGCAATAGTAATGAATTTATAAGTACGGATTATCCTACCCGTAGTATTGCTCGCAAAGAAATGAAGAAAGGAAAGAAGGAACTTGTAGGCCGTGTCAACTGGGGCGGCAATGATAAAAATATTATGAAACGCTTGCCTTTATGGATTCATAAGATTGGCGGTACGTGGGCGGGTGACAATCTACGTGGATATCTCAAAAAGTACCATACGCAAGCGGTGGATGAATCGGACCGCGGTGCTGAAATTAGCGATTTTATCCTTGACCGCACGATGCAAATGGGAAATATTTATTACAAAAACGGAACCTACGGTCGTGATGGATGGCGTTCGTACTTCAAAGAGACAATAAACACTATTCGCTCTACCAAAGTCAAACAATATACCTGGAATACAGCAGATCCGCCTAGTATTACTGACATCTTTGGTGCCGAGAATCTTGCCAATTACGCCCCTAAGATTGCAGCGATTGTAGATTGTATTGAACGCGGTGAAGGCATTTCCTTTGTCTATTCTCGTTATGTGAATGCGGGTGCCCTGCCCATTGCTATTGCATTAGAATTACGTGGCTGGGTCCGTGTATTAGCCGACGGTACACCCGCCCCGCTTTTAATTCAAGAGGGTGTCCCGCGGGCAACTAAATTCTATATTTTGCTGACATCCGATGACGCACTTTCTCCCAATTTCCCTGGGCTCATACGCTACGCTACAACCTTCAAAAATATGGAAGAGGTGGAAGGAAGTAAGGTGAAGGCGATTATTGGCTCGCAAGTGGCATCCGAGGGTCTAGACTTGAAATGTATTCGCCAAATCCATTTGCTAGACGGTTGGTATCACTTGAATCGCATTGAACAGATTGAGGGACGCGGTGTTCGTTTCTGTTCCCATATGGAATTACCGTTGGAAAAGCGTAATTGTCTTATCTATTTACACGCTGTCGATGTCGGTAAATATGAGACAGCCGATTTATATGCTTACCGCCTTGCCGTTCGTAAGGCACAGCCCATCGGTCGTGTTAGCCGCCTAATGAAGGAGAATGCGTGGGATTGTATTCTCAATTTGAATGCGGTATTGCTCAAAGATATGGGCGATCGTGAAATTATGGACGCACTTGGTCGCACAGAAACTATTCCACTCAAAGATGAACCGTTTACAAGTCTATGTGATTTCATCGGTAATCCTGTCTATAATAACGACGGAGATATTGTGAACTATGAATGTAAGCCATACAAATGCGGTACCAGCGAAGACGCCGGCTCTGAGGATGACGTGGGCTCAAACAAAAGTACACAAAAAGCGTATAATTTCCGTCGTGTATTCCTGGAACGCCAACAATTGCTCATTGATTATTTCAAAACGGAGACTGTAATCAAGGTAGATAAAATACTTGAGTTATTCTATCACGGTATTCCGCCTTCCTTTGCTCGCATTGGTCTACGTGATGTACTCAATAAAGTTCGCATTCACCGCGATGATGGAATTTACGGCACACTAAAGTTAGTCAACGATTATATCGTATTCCAACCCGAAGGTGTAACGGATACTATGATACCTATGGCACTACGCTACGGTCGTGCGTATGGTCGTATGCCTCGTGAGTTTGACCCGCCACGTGGCACTCTTCTAGCCACAGAGGGACTTACACTTTCCGCGCCTGCGGCAGCTGTTGCGGCTGTTGCGGCAGCGGCTCCCGCAGTCGTAGATGTAGAAAGTGACGAAGCGTTGGCAAAGGGAGCACTTGAAAAACTTAAGAAGTGGGATGCTGTTCTTACACAGATTCTACAAACAAAACTTACGGGTTCTATATCTGAAACCGACGCCCTATTGGGTTGGCGGTGGGTTCTACGATTTTTCCGTAAGCTGCCCGATGTGCGACCTATTGCCTATCATTGGTATATGGAGAATTTCTGGTCGTACAAAGAACAATTGGCAGTCTTCCGTAATTGGCTAACACGTGGCATTGATAAACTTGCCGGCTATGAGCGGGAGTGTGCAAAGGTTTTTATGAAAGACAACCATCGTATTGAATTGTTCCAAAAAGATAAGGTGAACCGTATTAGCGGATGCGTAATTTATAATCTTTCTGTAGGCGGTGCGGGTGCTGTCCAAACGTATTGCCAGTACGGCGGCTCTATTTCCCAATGTACAGCGGTCTTCAAGGAGGATGTCAATTCTATTCTAGGAGCACCTATTGATCGTAAGGCGGATACTGGTCCCTATTTTGGTTTCCTGGTGTCCAAACAAAAGACGATTGTGTTCAAGACCGTGGATAAGGAAAAGGGTGATATTAAGGGTGCCGAATGTGCAAATACAAGTAATCTTGGCAGCCACGAGAAACGTATTCGTGCGATTCACGATATTTTCCGTGCCGCCGGCGACCCGATTGCTGGAATGCTTCTTGCCGACAAACCGGCGGATACGAAGGCGGACAAAGGTCGTAAGGCACGACAGGATATTCTAGAGGCACAATTTAAGGCGGTTGATCCCGCATTCCGTAGTGATTCTGCCGATCCTCTTGTAAATACTGGCGACCTGACTCTCAAACAAATATGCCCGTATATGGAGTTTCTGCTGCGATACGCAGACCGGCGTGCCGTAGGCGGAGTACGCTGGTTCCTCTCGGTGGTGGACTCGGCACGGGCGGGGGTCAAGATGACCTGAGGCGGCGGCGGCGTCGGCTTAAAATTTGAAACCTCTCAAACCAATAGGAGATAAGTAAAGGGATGTATCACACCATTTACTTAGATGAGCGTGTTGCACTGACGCCTAGCGAAATCAACAATGTAAGCAAGCCCGATGACGTGAAGGATATGCTTGTAACGAAACTCAAGGAGCGTCACGAGTCCAAGTGTAACGCAAACGGCTATGTTAAGCCCGATTCCATTGATTTGGTCGCCCGCAGTGCCGGTGCTGCCGAGAATGGTCGCTATACCGGCAACTTCGTCTACGACTGTAAGATGAAGTGCGAAGTGCTGTATCCCAAGGGTGGTATGGTCATGAATGTACTTGTTATCAAGGTTACAAAGATGGGTGTCTACGCCGTCTTTGAAGAGGCAATTCGCATCCTTGTACCCCGTGATATTCATATTGGCAATACCGCTTTTGACGGAATCAAGGAGGGTGATATGATTAAGGTTCGTCTAGAACGCAGCGAAATCAAGACAAATGCTCCATTCATTATGGCAGTCGGTAAGTTGGTAGAAGAGGAGGGCGGGGAAAGCGGGACAAGCGGGGCACCTACAAATGCGTAAAATGATTATGATGAAACACTTGTCTCTTATTAACGATGTCCGCAGTGCCAGTACCCGGTACTTTATCGCCCGAAGAGTACGAGCGTCGCAGAGCATTTCTAGAAAGCCTGAAGGGTCTAACAAAGACAGAATACATTGAGATTATACGAATCCTACAAAAGCATACGGCAGAGTTTTCTGAGAATCTGAACGGAGTCTTTTTCAATTGCTGTAATCTATCACAGCCGGTCTTTGACGACCTTGAGCTGTTTATTAAATTTACCCAGACGAATCGTAAGAATCTTGCCGACCGCGAGATGTATCTTAGCTCTTTAACCCGGACCGCGGGAATCGTCACCGATGGGTCTAAATGATTCGCCGCTTTATACATATAAATGGTTCATTGGAATGAATTATCTGACTTTCTAAAGTCTAATCCGTTTCAAACATACAATGTATGCGGGCTGGAATTGCTAGTACCTGATCGCAAGGGCATTGATCACTTTCCGATTCTTGCTACGCAAGTGGATGTAGTTGAATCCCCTATTGCCGCTCCTGCTGCTGCTCCTGCTCCTCCGACAACAAACGTATTTATACCAACCCCTGCTATCCAACCGAAGAAAGTGGATAAGGATAACGTGGAGAAACTTAATATTCTCAAATACACACTTGATCCTATTGTATTCGGCATTGAGATGATTGATATTCTGTACAATCATTCGCCTAAGGCATCTAAGCGCCAAATGGAGATTGATGAAGCACTACGCTGCGAGGCACGTATTGATGAACTCTATAAGTCCCAGGGTGGACGTTCGCGTGGGTGGACGAAGACAATGCTTGAAGCCATTATTCGCCCCCGTTGTGCATCCGGTGGTGACCTACACGAGCTCAAGCAAGCCAAGTCCGTCTTTCTATGGCAAGTCGTCAAGAGCGACAAATCGGTTTCCGCCTTTCTAGACTTTCTATGCGTCGCTAAGCAGATTCAAGTTGCTATTTGGGATGATGATACAAAAGCGATTACTGTATATCCTGCTGCTGATTATATCAGTGACGGAGCGTTTGGGGTTGTAAAAGGGCTCTATCACGTACATCATACCGGAATGATGATGCGTGTAGGTGAAGTTAATACCGGAAAGGATCTAGTAGACTATGCTACGAGGCATTCTTGGACTTTACTGCCATCCACGTCAGTTATTCATAGTCTAGAGAAACTGACGCTTGCCGATTTAGAATCCGTCGGAAAGAAACTAGGAATGGCAATGGTTGCCGGGTCTAAGGTGGAACGCATCGCCGCCATTGCCGGATACAAATTAAAGTCCCGACTTTTGGCGGGGGCGGTCTAGCGAAGCAGGACCGGTAGCCGTGAAACGGCACCGGTCTAGCCGAGGGTTGAGATAAAAGTTGATGGCTTTAAGCAAAAAGTCTCAGACTTAATAGAAGTATGTCCTTAGAACTCAAGTCGGGCGAATCCCAGGGATTAGATACCCTATGGGCTGCGTGGGAAACCGCTACAGAAACCGAAATTGAGGCGACATTTAAGCGCCCTGACGGCAAAGAGCTTGATTATACGGCGTTCTTGAATGCGATTAAGCATTTACGTAGCATTGGTCTACAGGAGGATCCGCAACCGCCCAAACTGAATATCATGGTGGGCGGAGGATTACGGTTTACCCTTGTCGGTGAGGGCACCGTACAAGCGTATTGCCGTGATAATACGCTTAAGGGAAAGCCGTTCTTCTGTATCCTCAAGGATAAGAAGCAGGCAACGGCAAAGGGACCTAGCGAAATTGACCTACCTGAATACGGCGTCCGTGTCAAACTCCGTCGCGAAATTCCACTATCAAAAGACGACCCCCGTGTTGTTGATGCGATCACCCGCTGGGCATCGCTGCCCAAAGCGTTCCGCTACATGCAGCGTTTCAGCTTTACCTCCCTACACTGGAAGGGACTTCAGTTTGACGCCAGCTTTGTACGTGAGAATCGTAAGGATACGCGTGGCAACTACATTCAGGCGACGACGTTCACAAACGCCGGTATTGTTAAGCAGCCCACCCACTACGAGCTGGAAGTAGAGGCACTAAGCGGGGCGACCAAGAAAGCCCTTATTTTCGGTATTGTCTCAGTGCTGCGTGGACTACAGAAATCGTACATCCTTACGCGTGAATCGGTACGCCAGCAGGTGATTGGGCAGATGGAGGGGCAGACCGGTGTGAAGAAGGGCTCTTTCCCTGGCTCTCAGCCAGTAACTCTGCGTAAGTCACATATGGGACTGGAGAAGGAGGCGGACCTGCCAAATATTCGTTTTGAGGACTATAATGTTACCGACAAGGCGGACGGTCTACGTTGTCTGATGGTTGTCGCAAAGAACGGACGTATTTACATGGTAGATCGGTCTCTTAATGTATATGGCACGGACCGGCGTGTAGCGGATACTGAGATTGCGGAATGGGCAGGGGCGGTTCTGGACGGCGAATGGGTGACACGGGATGCCGCTGATGTGCCAATATGCCGCTACTACGCCTTTGATATCTTCAATGGTCGGCGTGGCGAGGATGTTTCCGCACGCCCGTTTATTATCCGCGGAGTAGAGGTTGCTGTAAGCCGTGAAGCCGCCCTACGTGAAACGGTCGCCGGTCTCAATAATGCCGACTACACAGTTGGCAATATTCCTAAGCAGAATAGCCTCTCCATCCATATGAAGACGTTCCAAACGCCGGTTGACCCTACGGACTCCACCGGTATCTTTAAGGAGGCTGCCTCCGTGTTGGACCGCCTTGCACGCGATGCTCCTTACCACACCGACGGTCTCATCTTCACACCCAATGCGTCCCCGCTTGTGAAGAACATCAATACCTGGGAAGCACAGTTCAAGTGGAAGCCCGCATCCCAAAATTCCGTTGATTTCCTAGTTATTACCGAAAAGGAGAAAGATATCGAAGGCAAGGTGACTATGGTAGACGCAATTAATACCAAACTACGCGAAGATACGAATCAGATTGTTCGTTATAAAACACTACGGCTGTTTGTCGGCTCATCGGTAGACCCCGCTCTTGTAGATCCCCGCGATACAGTCCTCAATAAAAAGCCGTATCCCTCTTCGCTTCAGGAGGGAACGCGTAGTGTGTATAAACCCGTAGAATTTACGCCGCTTCCGCCAGACCCTATGGCGTCTGTATGCTACGTTGCGATTAACGCCGGTGCGACAGATGCCGCCGGTGCCGCTCCCGCAGCACAAAGTCTGGAAGCATTGAATGATAACATTTATTGCGAAGAGACAAAGGATGCGATTACTAATCGTACAATTGTAGAAATGGTCTATAAGCCCGAGGCACCCGCTGGTTGGCGTTGGGTACCCCTTCGTGTCCGTTGGGATAAAACTGAAGATTTCACCCGTGGCATTGTCGGCGGCACGCTTAACAGCGATAAGGTTGCCAACGACGTCTGGCTTTCTATCCACGACCCCGTTACCGAATATATGATTCGTCGTGGTGCCATTACCGAAGAGGCAGAAGGCGGTCCTGACGGACTAAAGACACCTGCTCCTCTAACAACAAATCTAGCGTATTACCAGCGGAAAGCACCGCAGCGGGATCTTAACAAAATCCGTGGTCTTGCTGAGTTCCACAATCGCTACATCAAGGACGAGTTGCTGCTTTCTAAGGTGCTGACTGCGGGTGCCTCCGTGATTGATATGTCCGTCGGTCAAGCCGGTGATATCCATAAGTGGATGAACGCCCGTGTCGGCTGGGTGCTCGGCTGCGATGTTGCCCTTACCGGACTCACCGATAATAAGAATGGTGCCTACCGTCGGTACCTCAACTATCTGATGAAGTCCAAGAACGGTGCCGGTGTGCCGCGTATGCTTTTCGTCCAAGCCGATTCCTCTACTCGTTATGCGGACGGCTCCGCCGGTCAGACGCCGCTTGACCGCTCTATGCTACGCACCCTATGGGGCGAGGCTGACCCTACGGCTCCGCCTTACGTCCAGGACATGCGTGGAATGGCGGCTGCCGGCTTTGATGTTGCCTCCCTTATGTTCTCGCTCCATTACTTCTTCAAGGACCGTACGACGCTGGATGGATTCCTACGCAATTTGGCGGAGACGGTAAAGGTCGGTGGATTCTTCGTTGGATGCTGCTTTGACGGTGATAAGGTCGTATCACTACTCCAGGACCTGCCTATGGATGGAGTAAAGCGCGGAAATGAGGGTGCCTCAGATATCTGGAGCATTACTAAAAAGTACGACGCCGACATGTCTGTACTTCCGGCGACCGACGAATCTCTCGGCAAGTCTATTGATGTAAGCTTCATCAGCATTGGTGAGACGTACCGTGAGTACCTTGTATCATTCCAGTACTTTGTACGCCGTATGGGAGAAATCGGAATGGAACTTCTCAACTCCGCCGAGCTTGCGGCAATGGGTATGGTTGCCTCTACGAATCTCTTCTCTGTCTCGCACGAAATGGCAACGGCAGCCGGTCGTAATTACGCAATGAGCACAGTCATTCGTACCTTCAGTTTCCTCAATCGGTGGTTTATCTTCCGCCGCCGCTCTACTGTCTCGGCACTGTCATTACCACCTCCGCCGGTCGTTGCTGCTGCAATGGGTGAATCTGTCGTACCTGAGGCTGTATCGCCAGAGCCGGCTGAGGTTGCTCCCACGGAGACCTACGTCTCACCTGACGTAGTTGCAGCGTTTGAACAGCGTCTGTCGGCTGTTCCACGTGAGGAGGCACCTGCGAATGTTGCCGTGCCAGAGGCGGAGGCAGAGGCGGAGGCGGGTGAGGTAAAGGCTGAAGAGTCTGATGTCGAGGAGGAAGAAGATGCGGAGGCTGCGGAAGAGGCTGCTATAGAAGCCGAAGATGAGGCTGCTGAGCCAGATTTGGTACTTGCCACTGGTCCTGCCTACCCCTTCTACTACAAGTCCGCCGCAAAGGATGACCTCAAGATCAAGGAGAAGGGTTGGCGTCGCACGATTAGCACCTTCGCACCCTTTATATTCAAGGATATCAAGAATTCCTCCGTGATGTATCCCAATCTGGAAGCGGTCATTGGTGCCCTCAAGTATCAGCTCGGCAGCAATAAGCCTGAGCTCGGTGCCCAACTGTTCTCAACAAACGGCAATATCTACCAGAAGTATCTGGCAGAGAAGCGGGCTCTTGGTGCTGACCCCAGTGCCGAAGCACTTGCCGTTCTCTCAGATGAACTCGGCGTGAAGATGCGTGATGCCCATAAGGCGGCGACCATCAAGAAGACCGGTGCGGTCTTTACACCTGAAACGTATGTTACTGCGGTAGAAGGTCCGTTGTCTACGTATCTGAAGCAGCGTTACGATGAGGACGCCGTGTTCCGTAAGATTCTAGACGCCGTGAAGGAACAGAAGGTCCGTCTTGTTGCGTACACTGCGACCGCTGAGAATGAGATGACTGGCACGGTTGAGAAGGATGGCTCAGTAAGCGGTGCCAACTTACTAGGTCGTATAATGATGAAGTTGGTCGGACTGAAATATTAAAGAGTATTTAAAATATCAATTAGTTTATATAATAAATAGATGAAGATTCATCTTTTTATTACACATTATAATTCAATTCAATACTTACAAAAATGTTTAATAAGTATTTTTAGTCAGAATGTATCTATATCTTTTCAGGCAGTACTAGTGGATGACGCATCATCTGACCCCTATATTACCGAGTTTCTAAATGACTGGTCAAAACAGGAACCTGAACGTTTAGTTATAATAAGAAATACAGATCATCTTGGCAAGGGTGTAAATCTATTTAAATGTCTAGATGCTGCAAATTGTGAGCCTGAAGATATTATCTGTATTCTTGACGGTGATGATTGGCTTGCATCCCCATATGTATTACAAACAGTGGTAGAGTGCTACCTGACTACAAACTGTTGGGTAACATACGGATCGTATCGTTGTTCCGACGGAAATCTTGAATATTTTACAACACCTTTAAAAAAGGAACATTACGAGTCTGAAAAAAACGGACGTGGATTTCGTGAATGTAGTTGGGTCTTTAGTCATCTTTTTACAGCAAAAGCCTTTCTATGGTTCAAGTTACCAAGAGATATAAATATATTTAATGGAAAACAAGGAATGTTTGCGGCGGATCAAGTATTTAATTTACCTATTGCTGAAATGGCTGGTTCGGCACGTATACAGAATATTGATACAGTATTAATGATTTATAATAACGAAAATCCAATCAATGAGGACAAAATTGATTTTGAAGAACAGTGTTTCATTGATCGACAGAATCGTCAAAGGGTAGCATTTCACTCAATTTAAACTTTCTTCACAATAAATAGGTAATGGACTCCTTAGTCCATCAGGACTCCTTAGTCCTTCAAGACCCTGTAGCCTATGTGCCTTTGCCTTCAGCACCCCAGCCCTCTGCTCCACCGGCAGATACTGTTGTCACTGTAAGACCTGAGCCTCTAACATTTAGGTTAGTAAGTGTACATACTGCCGCACCAATTCCGCCCGTCGCCATAAACCGCAAGTGGCTTGGGTACTGTTGTTTTATCATTATTGTAGTTTTATTTGGTATTTTTGCCTTTTATCATATGTTATACGGCGGACGCAAAAATTGAGACTTCGGTCTTTAATTTGATTGTCGGCATAAAAGAGTTAAGATGCCCCAATCAATTAGCACTGGTGCCCTTGCCTGGCAACGGCTTGCAGTTGTAAATAAACACCCGCGTGATGAGCGTATTACGTTTGATGAAGCGACCCATAAATATACGATTGATGGGTCGCGTTATGATATTTCTTGTACCGGTTTCGTTCACAGTTTCTTCGGTCATTTTGATGCCGATGACGTCATTCGCAAGATGATGCGTAGCTCCAATTGGAAGCCTGGTGGGGCGTCCTACGAAAAGTATAAGGGGCTGACGCCCCAGGGTATTAAGGATCTATGGGCATCCTCTGGTGCCGAAGCGAGCGAGGCGGGTACCCGTATGCACCTGGATATCGAACATTACTACAATGCGTCGCCTATTGGCAATCTTGCCGGCGATGATTGGACGGCGAATCCTAGCACTGAATGGGACTACTTTATGCGGTATGAGAAGAAGTGGCGTCTGGTAAACGGATTTGTGCCGTTTCGCACCGAGTGGCTCGTCTTCAACGACGAAATCCGCCTTGCTGGCTCTATTGATATGGTTTACGCAAAGCCCGACGGGACGTACGCTATTTACGACTGGAAGCGTTCTAAGGAGATTAAGACGGAGAATAAGTACCAGAAGGGACTCGGTCCGCTTTCCCACCTGGATGACTGTAATTACTGGCATTACTCCCTACAGCTCAATAACTACCGTTGTTTGCTTGAGAAGTTCTATGGTCTGGTGGTGAATGAATTGGCGTTGGTGATTCTACATCCAAACAATAAATCGTTCAAGATTGTGAAACTCAATCTGATGGACGCGGAGGTGGAAGCGATGTGGTCACATCGTTTGGAGCAGATGAACGCACCGGTGCCCGTAGTACTGGATCTAGTCAAAGAGACGGAGATTGTTACCGATCCAGACGCAGAGCCTGAACCCGATAACGGCTGCCTGATTGTAGATGATTAAAGGGTGCGGGGGCGTGTTTTGGCGATGATTATTTTTTCGTATCCTAAATTAATGTCGTACGAGAAGTTGTACTTAATTTGGGATTTTAACGGGGTGTCGTGGAAAGGGTATAAAGTTGTATCCTCTGTTCCCGACTTGGACGGCTCTGTCCGCTTATATTTGGAGACTCATGTTGAACAGTACTATATGATAGCACAGTTACACACTGATTACTTGGAAATATATGTAAATTATGAGGGGGAGGCTGTATTGCCACCACCGTGCGTTATGAATGCTTCAGACGGGGGAACCATAACGGTCAAGTTTTCTTTTACAGGTCCTGATTAGGATGGAGTTGTGGAAACTTCTATTTATTCTTGTTGTTGTTTCTGCACTTGGCACGTTTGGCGTATTTGCTAAGTTGCGCGATCATATGCGCGGTAAACCATTTTGGCTAAAGCATAGTCATTTACGCCACGTGAACTATGAGGGATTTGGTGGCGGTTTTGGGGTCGGCTTCGGCGGTGGATTCGGCGTTGGTGCTAATGGCGGTTTCGGCGACGCAATTGAACCCAACTTTGGTAGCGTAGGCGTTGATGATAAGAAAAATAACAGAGTTGTGAGTGAATCGTTCTACGGCGGTGGTGGTCACGGTGGCGGTAGTCACGGTGGCGGTGGTGGTCATCACGGTGGCACTTGGCACGGACCCGGTGGCTACGGTGGTCCTAATCAGGGTACCTGGAGAGGTTGGGGTGGCGATAGAGCTGCTGTTAGCGCGGGTTGGTACGGCTGGAGCTATCCTTGGGCGTGGTACGGTCCTGTAGATATTGCTGTCGTGTGCTACTCCGATGCCGACTGTGATAAAAAAAGTTTTTGTGCTAGTAATGGATATTGTTCACGGAAAGCGGTGGATACAGTCGTGCCTGTAGGCGTAGCCGATATCTAGACACGCTGAGCAACAGCGGCTCTAGCAATACGCTCAACTTCGCGTGCGGCAGCAAGAGTCGCCGCTTGTTGCCGAATAAGTACCTGTTCATCCGTCTCGTTCTCCGCTGCCGTCGGCTGCCGCATACGTGCCTCCACGTTAATAGGGTGAATCTTACGATTGAACTGAGTCTCAATATCACCATAGCACGCATTACAGTACTTGACCAGGTCCTGAACCTGCTGCTTCACCTTCTTCTTGTCGCAACCATTTGTGAGAATTTGCGAGATGATTTCACGGGCACCGCCCGCAAATACCTGTGCCACCTGTGCCTTTGCCACCGCAAAGCGTACACTCTTCTCCTGACGCTGAAGCGCATGCTGCCAATCCGCCTCGTTCAGTTCGCCCAGCATAAACTTCACACGCATAACACGCATTTTCTCATCATTGCCCTGATTCTCTACACGTGCGGTGTCCTCTGCTTCTAGCATAAGACGCCACGCTTCCGCAAGATAACAATGGGTCGGAGTACGCCATAGGGGTCCATTGAGTGCACGAATGATATCACGGTCCGCTGCACATCCGTGCTGTAGCGGGTTCGCCGTCGGGTCCCGTCCCTGACTACGTAGCCAGTCAAAGTAGTGCGGATTGTGAACCGGTCCCGCCACCACCTTACCAGTACGCCAGCTGAATCCCGTATTACACTGCGTACACCACATCTGGTCACAGCCCTCAATCTTACAAATGCTTACGCCGCACTTCGGACACGACTTCGCCTCCGCCTTGAGCAGCGTTGCCGTTGCCACCTTATCAGGGTCACACCTATGGTTTGGATCCTCGCGTAGGGCACCCTTGAGGTCGTGACAGTCAGGACACGTATACTGGTCGCACAGCCCACACTTCCACGCCGTAGATAGGAATCCCTTACAGTCAGCGGCAGGACACGGCTTCACAAAGACGGCAGTGACCCCCTTAGCCTTTGGTGCCTCAGCCGCTGCGGCGGGTGCCGTAGGATCCACGTAACGCTCACGACCATGCGATTCAATAACACGACTGATTGCTGCCTGAACACGTGCCGCAGCACCCAACTCCATACCAATGTTATGATACTCCCTAGCCGCTTTGTTATATCTCTCATCCGCAGCCTTCTTCAACGCCAGAGCAGCACGCACTTCTGCCGCATCTGCCTGCGTTGCCGGCAGCTTGGACTTCTCACGGTCCGCTAGCACCTTCTCACGGTGCTCCTTATACGTCTTAAGCCGAAAGGTGGAGGTCATCTCACTATCTAGGAAATTACGCTCCCAACCACGGTCACACTCCGTGTTGATACAACGAGGCACGTCGGCAACCTCATTGAGTAGATAGGTTTGGAAGCAAGTACGACATATCTGAATGGAACAATGCGGGCACGTCGTAGGAGCACGGATTGTTAGATTGAACTTATCAAAACAGACGGAGCAGGTTGGTTTGGAGGCTCGTGGAGGCATCTGTAGGAACTTACAAACTCAATGGTTGAGTTTGTAGGCGTCAATTTTTCAAAGCGAGGCACTATTTTACGCCAGCCGCAGGCTGAGCGTAAAATAGTAGACGAGCGACCAAAGCTCCCCACTATTTTGTAAAATAGTAGACGAGCGACCGAATCTCCGAACTAATCCAGTGCCATCTTTATGCTTGCCGGCAACTCATCTTCCCGTAAAGTAAATCCCGTCGTCTTCTTATTCTGTAGCGGAATGCCATTCACATCTAGAATAATATAGTTTGGAACATCCGCCTTTGATTCTAGAATCATATCCGATGTAGATACCTGAATTCTATTTGTCACGGAATTATAATGCGTCTTGAGTACATTTACATTCATAGCCTTTGCGAGTTGAATCCACTCCTCCTGCGTACCGCCAAACGTCTTATCCGCCGGTATAAATTTCGCAAGATGCATCACCTCATTAAGGAATCCACGAGGGTCTTTTGAAAGGTACGGACTCACTACAATACGATACAAAGACTCCTTCCAATCCTCAGGCAAATCAATAGATGATTCATCCAATCCTACCTCCTCAGGATACGTTAATCCCGCAGTGTAATCGGTCGGTTGACGCTTGCTATATCCTAGAATATCGTACAACAGTTGGGTACCACGACCAACCGCCGAAAACAGTAGCGAACTATTCTCGTAACGGAACTCGTTGCTCTGTAGTGGTTTCAAACGGCTGACCGTATGATTCAGAATCTCCATCGCTTTTCCAAATGTACGTAGAAGCTCGTCCGCCAGGCGTGCCGACATCAAATGGACCGGATCCAAAAATCGCTCTGTTGCCGTTGTATGAATCAAGCACTGGCGTAGCGGGGCTTCACCCTCTGACCAAGAACATCCCTCTATACAATCGCTCTCCTTTGTAATTTGTGTACATTCACGACGGAGTACCGACGGCTTTGCCGCCGGCCGCTTATCGTCCCGCTTCACCCACTGATTGACATACGGATATAATAGGGCATCTAGGCGCCGCTGTAATTCGAACAAAGGTAGACGACGGCGGGCTTGGCGTAACTTTTCAATTTGTGTCTTGAGTGCTTTACCTTTCGGGTTTGTTGCCAAAAACTCCGATAATGTGATTCGTAAATGCTGGTACGCCTCCTCCAACTCCTCTTCCTTTGTAGCCGCTTCCAACGATTTGATAGGGGTTAAGGGTGCCATCAGTGCTAAATCCGCAAACCACGGCTCCGTTCCCTTCTTCATTAAGAGCGGCGATTCGGCGGTGAGTTTGCTATAACACGGCTGCTTGAGAATAGGATCTTCCAATGGAAGGGGATTAATAGGAATTGTAATACCACAGAGTAAATCTAGAGCTACATACTGTGTCTTTGTTTCGTTAATACGTAGCAACTTGGGGAGAAGACCCTCGGCAATTACCGACGTGACATCGCATACCTCTAGATTCTTAAAATAGGTTGCGTATAGGGTTTGTAGAGTTGGCGGAGGTAGAAGCGATTCCTCGCCGTACATACTTGCACACTGCGGCAAAATGAGACCATCGTCTACACACGGTATATACAGTTTTGTACCATCCTCTTGTACCTTGATAATTCCTACCAATCGGTTGCTACGGTCACGAAGCAACTTTGTCTCTGGCGTTATTAGTTTAGGGTCTACAATACTATTCAAATCGGTACTACTCGGTGGTTTAAATTCCATTTCACGCACCGGCAACCACGGATGAATCGGCGGCACCGATCGTCCGCATCCCGATTCCGAAACATACTCCTCTACAAACGTCTGTAGAGGTACTCGCACCTTAGCCGGCAGGGTATCTATGCTGCCCGCCACCTGGAAATGAATTACGCCATACATCTTCTTATCTTTCTCGGTCTTACCGTCATATAAGATGAGCGGATCGTAATTACCCGTCACTTCGTCCTCTACAATCAGCATAAACGGAGGCGGGTACGCCTTATCGTGTACCGAAATGCCAAACTGCGGGCATATAAGAACACAGTCGTCGTTCTTATTCTTTGGGACGCGGATACGAACAAGTAAGATACCGTGGTCCGTAAATAATCCTGGAACTGCTAACAATGATTCCCAAAGTCTGAGCTCTTTGGGCGTGCGGCTATCCGCAACATATGCCTTGAACTGGTGCCAGGCGTAATAGAACTGCTTCGCAGCGGCAGGGATTTCGCCACCTTCCGTTGGGAGGAGTGCCATCATTCCGCACCATTCTTCTGGCGTTTTATCCGCATTTGGCGCCTTTCCTTCCTGCTTTAACGACGCAAATTCGTGTGTTAGTGTTCCATAGTTTGCCTGTTCAAACGCCCTTGCGGCAAATACTTCGCCCGCACCGTTGAGTTTATCGTCCAAATAATCCCGCATTTGGTCCTCGGTCCGTATCACATTGCCGTCATTATGGAGTACAAATTCTGTTGTGGCATACTCTGCCCACGCCAACAGGGAAAGGAAGTTCTTGCCTGGCTCTCTTGGCATATGACCGAGTCCGTATCGTACAAACGCCTGTGCCGGCGTCGTATTATCACGATACGGCAGCAAATGCGAATTCGTTTCCTGCTGCTCCACACCGCGATTCTTCGTCAGGAAATCCTCAGGATTCTGTCCTAAAAACTTATTGACCGATGCCGGCGGGACGGCAATCGCCCCCTTCTCCAATTCAAACCAATCTAACTTGATGCGACCTAGTACATTTTGATTCGGAATATACCACGTTTTGGCGGTCGGCGAAAACGGCTTACTACGGTTCACAATATCCTTTACTGGCTGTGGGGCGGCGGGTGCTGGAGCTGGAGCGGCGGCTGGTGCCTCTTGAGGTGCTTCTGCTGCTGCTACTGGTGCGATCTCTGGAAGCTTCGCACCCTCTGGTGCCGCAACGTGCTTCTGTTCAACAAAACAGCACGGTAATGCGTATTTATCAGGATGAAACAAACCGCCTAAAAATCCTGAATACTTCGCAACTTTGCCCGAGCTTGCCGATGTAGGACGCTGTAATACCGTCTCTCCTATTGCGGGCTTAGCGTTTACCTTAATCACTGTTCCGCGGCAGAAAGGGCACGACTTCGGTGCTTTCGGTTTTCCATCATAGCCTACCGTACCGTTGAACTCCGATTCTAGAAGTGGTAAATCGTCGCGAACACACCAAAACTCTGTACATATATAATTATTGATATGTTTGGCATCCGTACCGGTTTGCGTGACCAGCCATACCGGTTTTGATTCCTGCTCCGCAACAAGACGGTCAATAATCTCTTTTTCCGCCTTTAACGATGAATCTATCTCCGTAATACTTCTCTTGCCTGAAGCATCTGCCTTGAGAGCGAATCCCTTTCGTAACATAAGTATTTCCATATTTGCAATATCCTTACTTGTTGCCTTTCCCTTACGTTGTCCAACGGTCTTACTTACCGCAATATCATACGCTTTTTGTAAATCAGGTGATAGCGGGACCTCTAACCAGCGTACTTTATCGCCGTATAACTCCTTTGCCCGCCGGTACGCCTCCTTTGACAACACATTCGGCTGTCTATTTTGCGTAAGTTGGCATTGACGGCTATATAACTTTGTACGTGCCTCACTTGTATCGGTATATTGGAATAAATCGTGATCGCGGCTTTTGAGTTTATTCAAATACCATTCCTTGGTAATTGCTTCCACGGTTTCATCTGGTGCCAATGCGGTTGGAACACCGACCGCACCTTGGACTCGAGGTTCCTCTTCAGCGGCTGCCTCCTCTTCCTCCTCTTCCTCCATCTCTTCTTCCTCCTCTTCCTCTTCCTCACCACCAGCCTCATCCGTGCCCTGTAACATATTCATCAATCCGTAATCAAACGCTTGTTCAACCTCCTCTGGTATCTCTGGAGCGATTTCCTTTGCGGTATTCACCTCAGTCTCTTTTGCGACCATTTCCGCCTTTGCACTTGTTTCGACCTTGAGGGCGTCTGCGTTTTCTGACAAAAACAAGGTCATCAGTGTGAGCATCCGTTCTAAATCGCGGGTTGTCTCGCAGCCCGTAATCAAAATACGATATTTCGGATGTTCGTTGTAAAGCCGAATCGCCGCGCCGACATTATATGCCGCAACCGTCGTATCCTCCTCCGTCGTCTTCGGCTTCTTTGCACTACACTTGGCGTCGCGAATTGCTAAATCCTTAATACGTAAATCGTCGCCTGTATCGCTCTTATACATAATAACGTACTCCGAATGGCGTTTGATCCAGTCGTCCTCCGCTTGAGCAGCGTCCTCCGCAGAAATACCAAACTCCTTTACAAGTGCTTTGATATAGGCACCTGCCGGTACATCTACTTCGGTCTTTGACCCGCGATTCAGATATAGGAGCGTAAGATAGTTCATAATTGGATCCGCCGTCTGTACGTAGTTGCTCACACCCTTGTATCGTAAGATTAGGGCGGCAGGCGGATTTTCTCCCTCAAATGGCGGATCAATGGAAAACAGCGGTGCGAATGTATCTACACGATTGACTAGTTCTACCTTACCAGGCTTACGTCCTGCCAGGCTTGTATTAAATTCGTATTCCGCCGTCAGCTCACAGAGCCGAATTGCGGTTTTGTCTATCGTTTCCCACGGCGTCCCCGCCAGCATTTCACCAAGAACGGCAAGTGCCTTTTTCGTAGTCGTAGCGGATACACTCACTCCGCGTCTTGGGGCTCCAATATACATCTCGGCACTACCGTCTTCGTAAATACGTATTGTCCAGCATACACCTAACACTTTTGGGTCGTCAATAGGAAGTTTGATAAGAATAACCGCACCCATATCTATTGACGGTTTATCTGCCATCAAACTATCCAAAAGTTTCTCATTTTCTATAAAAGGTTTTCCGTCCTTATTTGTCGCGACCTTTATAATAGATGGTATACGGTCGTTTGCGGAAAAATATCTTAAAAAAGGTTTGGACGGAGTCGGTACCATTTCATAAAACTTCAATTCTAGGAGCGATGCCGTATAATTTGACGCTTTCGGCAAAATAGATTTATAAATATACAATCGTGTAAGCTCAGGAAGTTCCGCATCTTGTACAGTTTCTGATACTACACCCTGTTCCAAACGGTTTAGACGCGTATCAATATAATTACGATATTCTGTCAGTGTTTGTAATGCGGGGGCACTCATTCGTAGAGATTTCGGTGTCTCTCTCAGTTGCGGAAAATAGAGTTTGATAAATCCTTCAAATATAGGCTCTGTTATTGGTTGATCCGGTTGTAAAACCGATTCCAGCGTCCATACGTGGACCGTAGCTGCCGCAACTAGTGTATTTTCAAGTGTTATTCCACTGTAAATTGTCGGAAATACCGGTTTCTTTGCGTCGTCTTCGTAAATACGGCTATCTGGCTGTCGTATGATTGACGGATCGTGGGGGTTAAGTAATCCCTCAGCGGTCAGGAACGGCCAACTGAACTCCAACGGCTTGAAATGATTTGCCGTCGTTTCCACAGCAATAAACAGCTGATTCGGCGGCGTTGTTCCTAGTATTGCCGCAATACGCTGTTTTAGGCTAAACAGCGTCTCAAACGGAAAAACAGCGTTCAATCGCGGGTCATCTAATTTTACGATACGGCTCTCATCCAAATGGGAAAGTATCGTAATCGTCCGCGGTCCTAATGAAGGCAACCGGGACGGTTCTATTATGTCCATTGCTACTGTGGTTTGCGTTTTGAATTCTTAGGTCTAATCGTGTAAACCATCTTCCACAGTCTCCTTATATTTTGGCGAATCCGTAATATGGACGCCGCAGTATTCAACGGGGTGTGCTGCGAAATTTGTATATTCGTAGACACCCGTCGCTTCCGCCTGTTTTAAGAGCCACGCAAAGTGATTCCAAAACTCTGGTGTATGTCCAATACTGCTTGTACCGACGTGGCTCATTTCGTGTAGTGCAACAAATACAATAATATTCTCCTGTACAAGTCGTTCCTGTGTATCACGCTGCCGTAAGCACATAAAAATCTGCTCACCCTTATTGACCGAGTACGATGTATACTGTGCATCGGGCGTTGATTCGCTGAAACGCTGTGCGGAGCAATCAAAATTATCAATCATTTGTTTCACGAACTTTTTATCGTAATATTTGTTCTTCAAATATTCACGAAGTTTGAGAAGGCGTCCTCGTACACGGGCAAGACGATCCGCTGCATCCTGTTTATCGGGAAGATTACGGACAAGATACATTTCACCGTCCACTGTAGATTTGGTGAGTGCTACAGGATACTTTGAGTCCTTCATAGCGAGTCCAGCGTAGCCTAAACCAACTACGCCCGCCATGAAAGCCCACGGGAGAATAGAATCGTTCATATCCTTACTTTATATGTTCAAAATTGAAGTTGGTGCTTGTACTTCTGTATTTCTAACAATAGCAAAATGGAGTATATGGTGCTGTATGCGGAAACACCAGATGTGCTTACGGCAAAGGTGACGGCTGCTCTTCAGCAAAACTGGAACCCTAGCGGTGGTGTGGCAGTGGCGACTGTTGTAACGTCGGTGGATAGTGATGGAATCTATACAAATGCGATTTCCTTCTACCAGGCAATGGTACGTATGGGCGGTCCGCCTATCGTAATTCCTACGTCGGCTTTGTATGTATAATTTGAAAGAGATAAATCTATTAACTTTTTCAAAAAGACTGGGGTGGGGATGGGGATATTTACGCAATCTCCAGCACACGGCGGTTAACATCGGGCTCGATGGTGCTGTTGAGCCAAGGGCTCACATTCACCTGCGGGTTCGGCGGCTCCGAGCGGAGATCCCAAGAGGCGTTACGGAGAGACTGTCCAACCGTGTTGACACCGATGAGGGCACCAGCGTTCAAGAAGTTCTTGCCCGCAATATCACCTGAGCCCTGAGGGTTGACCTGCGCCCACTTCGAGTTAGGGTCATTAGGCAGGAGCTCCTGCGGCGCAAGCTGGTTCTTAGGATAGCAGTTAGACGGCGTAGACGCAGCGGCGAACGGCATAGGGGACGGGGTATCCTGGAAGCCCTCGCTGTTGTTGTTATTCTCGTTCTCGTTCTCACTGGGAGTATCGGGGCTCACCGTGGTGCCCAGCGGCGTGGCATTCTGGGGCGCATTCATTACACGGGCGAGGTTCACTTGTCCAGGGTCAACAAAGCCGCCCGCCTGTAGACCCGTCATTGATGCTGCACCTGTATCAGGGATAATAGGCATCATAGGGCTCTCAAAACCCTCACGGTGGTGGCGGCGCTTTAGTAGTCCGCCAAGGGTGGGATCCAATACAAAAAACAGACCTACTGCAACTAGGACCGCGAGACCGACCAGGAGTGGTGTGCGCGAAGACATTTTCTCTAATTCCCTTGTTTGTATTTTTTTTACGCCTCGCTGTTTGTTGAGTTGTCATCATCCGTCATCCAATCGCTGAATTGAGACTCATCGTCGGATACTTCATATTTCCCAAAAAACTTTGCCATCGCATCCAGGGCAAGTTGCCGTGCTTCATCAGCAGTCCGGAAGAGGACCTTAACCTTCTCTTTTGCGTCTGCCTTCTCTTTTGCTATCAATGCCGGGCTACGTAGAGTTAGGGGGTTCGTATCGGCGGCTGACTCAAGATCATTCACCTCCTCAATCTCCTTTACTGGATTCGCCGGAGCCTGCCAATCAAAGTCAATCACCGTGCTCTGGGTATCTTTTTCCACGAACTTCACGGCAAACTTTGGTGATATGGTAGACCGGGTAATTAGAATACCAATTAACTCCAAATCAACAATAGAATTGGTATATGCACCTTCCTTTGTCTCAAAGAAAAACTCTTTCTCTGTATACTCATTCCAGTATGGCGTGCCGTCTGTATCGTATACCATACCCCATTGCGGCGTAATACGTTGTAGCGACTCGTAAGACGGCTTATTCTTAAACAGCGTCTCCGTCTTCGTCAGTTCATTGAGAATTGTAAATTCCAATTTAGCAAACTTTTCCTGTAATCCCTTACCAGCCTCGGGAAGAATCGCAAGTTTACTATTCATTCGTAGACGTACGCCTAGACTTACCGGCTTTGCCATAGGCACGTAAAAATAGACGTTATTGCCATCAGCACGACGTTCCGGGACTCCAAACATTGGTTCTGTTTTGAACTGCGATGTACGTTGAAAAATAGTTCCGCACCCCATCTCAATGAGTACCGCCAGCCCGCGCGATCGTTATACAGAAGCAACTAATGATTTAGCAGAACATATAGGCGACAAAGTACTGTTATTATTGAAGTCTCCCGAAAATCAAGCACGAATCCAATCGGTATTAGACCCGATTATTTCACATATTATTAATCGTATTTTTCCATATATACTGTTATCAGCAATACTCTTTTTGATTTTATTTATTTTAACCATTGGTACATTTTATATGGTTATGCGTACATCAGCAACAATGACTTATAGCACTAAGATATCAGACTGAAAGAGTTTACCAAATTCATCAGCATCCATATCCTTCAGATGATTCGTACGTAATTCGTCTAGATACGGAGTCTCAGTAGAGATTGCGTCCTTATCACCCTTCTTCCACAGCGACCACTTCATCCACTGCTTATCGCTCATAAGGGCTTCCGCCGTTTCACCCCGCCCATTGAGCATATCAATCGCCCTATCGTACGGAACAATATCCGTAATATGGATAGACTCAAGTGCCTTATGAAGATTGCCCTTATACTTGATAGTAAAGTAAGATTGCTTGAACGGCAGCGACTTCGCCTTGTTCGTATAATCGGATCCCATCAGAACGCACATTTCCAGGAATTGTAGGTAAGTAAGTCCAGCGTGATGAAGAATGTTGTTCAGCTCGTAGGCAATCCAGCCCGTAGTATCGCCTGGAACACCCATACGCTCAGGAACGATCATTGTATGAACACCGCGTGCCAGCAAGTCCATATCATTACTCATCACCGCATCCAGCTCACCGCGCCGCATCAGATACGCCAATACGTTGTCCGCTTCACCGTTGGCATTGAGGAAGATTACGCCCGCTGCGTACAGTAGCCGCTTCACCTCATCCCGCTCATCGGTCGTTACGTAGACCGAGTTTGCCGTGAGATTGCCAATCTCCTTTGTGAGCGTATCACGCTGCTCTTTTGTCATATCAACATTCTCAATGTCGGTCGCCAGCTGCTGGCGCTTCATGTCGTTCTTCAGCCGTGCCTCATTCCGCTGTTTAATAGTCTCACGTTTCTCGTCCGGTGGCTTTCCGTCAAAGACCGGTATAGGAATAATATTGTATTCCCTACATTTCGCAATCAGGTGCGCAATGTAAGTAATTGGATGTGTATTGTTGGCTTTCGCCTTGTAAAGGAAACCAAGAATGTCAATGCCGACACGCTTCTTGGCGAAGGAAGCCCAATTGGGCGTTTTGATGGCTGGTGGTGCTGCCCACCGAATCCAGCCTGTTAATCCACGGATGCCCATAGTAGGAAGTAGGAAATTCTAGGAATTATAGAATGCGTATTTCGGAATGCTGAATCTGTGGTTTGGCTGTAGAGGAGTCAATTTTTTCATCGTTTGAATCCTTCAAGTACATCCGGTACACTCATTCGCATGCTCATATCCTGTGGAACGGTGGTTTTTGCTAGAGCACGCAGACGCTCCAATTCTGGCGTCACCAATCCGCACATAACATACTGTTTCTCTTCTGGAGTTTTTCCCTGCCCAAAAACCCATAAAAACTCAAAATGTGGTGCTAAGGCGGCTTTCAATACATAATACGCAAATACACTTGTATTTTCCTCCCATTTATGGGTTGCCCGTGCTAAAAGTTGTGTTGCCTGTAAGTCCTGCCATTTACGCTGATTATCCCACGATTTTCCATACCACGCACACGCTAGCCATTCCGCATACAACTCCGTCCACGCCTCAAACAAATGCGGATTGAGTTTATCCGTCTTATTCATCTTCCAGCACGGTGCCGGTGTCGGTCCAACATCCCAATCCCACTTCATTGCGTGAATCATTTCGTGAATAAGTACCCGCTCCCACTCCTCACTACGATAAATTACAATATTCGGTGTACCGACAGTTGTCCATCCGCCGTTCACCTGTGCCTTTGTCGGCCACTGATTTGCTCTAATTTCTCGTGGATCATCACGAAACCATATGTAAATCTTAAATCCTGGTGCGGCACCTAACCATTGGAGAATCGCATCGGTTGTACGTGCAACTTCGCTAGCCTTGCCAATAATAGGTGTAATCAAATACAGCGTACTTCCCTGCCAAAGCTCGTACTTGAGCCCTTGAACTCCTGGATTTTCTAACAAAGAGAAAATGGTCTGCTGTTCCCAGCCGCTAGCTATCTGCTTTTTTGCTTCGGCGAACTCGTACGGGCTTAGCGGCTGGGGCTGCCTTTGTGGCTTCTGTTGGGGCAGCGGGACTGATTGGAGCAGTGCTAGCGCCGACTGGCTCATTTTGTACTGGCGTGTCTTTTTTATGTGTCTGTGGCGGTAGCAAAGACAGCAAGGATGAATTGGTTCTCACGGTTTCGAACAAAAAGAGTACGGCTGATTCTAGTGAAAGCGGGGTGCGGTAGGACGTATGCGGTTCGGCGGTTGTCAACGACTTCATCGCTAGCCAGAATACGTGGGGCTCTAGCAGCGTATGCTGACGCTGAATCGCGGCGGCACAACTATCAATAATCTCGGGTCCCGTTTGACAGAAACTGAGTGCCTGATACACAATCGCACGCAGCCACTGGACGACTTTAAGGTCGGGCTTCCTACCGGATCGTGCATTCTGAATCAGTGATGCAATCATTTCGTCATAGAAATCCTGAATACGCCTTGGCCACTGCGATGGAACTTGATTCGGTAAATACTTTTGAATCTCATCAATACGCTCAGGTCGTCCTTCGCATTTTTCATACGCAAGTTGGCTAGCAAAGGGCGGCGGGACGGCGGTTTGCCACGTTGGGTAAGACATCCGCGGCATACGATATCTCACAAAGGCGTCGTCTAGAAGAGCGAGCGGACCCGTAATTTCGCGTGCGGTAAGCCAGAGCATGCCTGCCGCCTCGGGCGGTAGAACAAACTGTTGAATAATGGCACGGACACGAATAGCGGCGGCTAGAGAAAGACTATGTGCGCGTCGTAAAACTACTAATTTACGGGAGGAAGACCGTAGGCTATTTAACACATCGCCGCTTGAAAAGAAACTGGTAAGAAGGTCACCAATAATCTGCTTATCTTGCATTGATAGGTTCGGAATATCAATTTCAAAATGGTATGGGCTCGTAAATACACGGGCTTCATAACTATCGCCAACTGTAAATATACGGGTTTCCAATGGATATGTAATCTTTCCCTTATTTTCCTCTTCAATAAGCCGTCGGAGCTCTTTTGTTTTACCAGACCCCGCCGGTCCAATAAACATAAACGGTATATCAAGCCGCTTCATCATATTAGATTATTATGAAGCGAATTGTTTAGGCGGCGGCTGCGGCTACTGCTTATCGTCCCCCTGTGGCTAATGTATCCCTTAAATTACTTATGGTAATCGTGGAGATACTTGCCGAAATAAGAGTACACGGCAATATAATAATCATCACAATTCCAAGTATAAACTGAGCCATTTGCCCAGGATTATGGCTAAAATGATAGAGGGCAAGGGCGTACGCAATCAATGATGCTACAAAACTAAATACGGTCACGATCGCCATCAGTTTCGTATTCTGTGCGGAATCCTTCGGCAAAAGTGTACCGTATGTTACACCTACAATAATCGCTAACATGCCACAAATGGCGATCGAGACCATATAAGGTGCGTCAAATGCCATACTCTATTATATGAGCATTTTATCGCCTGCGCAAACCACCACCTTTTACCACCGTCTTTGCTGTATCGCCGAACGCTGTAGCAAATCCCTCCCAATTTATACCGGTGCCGGGCGGGGTTGATATAACCGCTAAAACTCCACATAATATCAGAATTGATACAATAAGTGGAGCAAAGAACCTGCGGAAAAAGACATCCTTGATTACGGGGTCTCTATGTCTGCGCCGCTTCTTTACACCGCTACTACACGACGGATTCGATGTATCCATTTACAATGGCTTATCTTTTTCTAATTATACTATAAGGAGGTATCTGTAATGTCAGCATTCCAATGTAATCCGGCACTACACCGCCGGGACGGGGAGACCTGTTTGCCGCATAGTGCTCTTCAGCGCTTAACACGTGCGTGGAACAAAACCCATCCCCGGCACAAAATAAGCGTCCGTAAGACGCGGAAAAACGGAAAGCAAGCCGCCGGTGTCGACACACAACCAAATACAACTCTTTGGAATCAATTACGCGATAATATGAAATCACATTACAAATGCGAAACGGAGTTTTGTGCCGTGAAGAAACTACCTGGAATATCGGACAATGAGAAGAAGGAGTTAAAAGAATACTTCAAACCCGAAAAGCCCAAGAAATGGGACAAGAAGCCTACCGATTGGCTGGATAGTTACAATATTGAAGACGTGATGAAACAGTATGAAGCTGCCTATCCGTCTTTTGAGTTTATCGGTCCCGTTCCTATTGATTTTGATGCCAAAGACGAAAACGCCTGGGGAAAGTGTATTGTTAACGAACTCTGCCGGCTGGATTTACAGGAATCGGCTCGGAAGGGTAAAACGAAAATTGGTATTATTTTCAATCTAGACCCGCACGACGAGCCGGGCTCGCATTGGATATGTGCATTCATTGACCTTGAAAAAGGAAATGCCTACTACTACGATTCATATGGATATGAGCCACCTGAGGAAATTGCACGACTTCTCAAACGCTGTAAGGACCAAGGCTGTAAGAATGTCTATTATAACGATATCCGTCATCAGCGGAAAACGTCCGAGTGTGGCACATTTTGCTTATTAGTGATTATATGCTTGCTCAAGGGCAAAGAATTCCAAGATATTTGTAAAAATATGCTAAATGACGACCAAGTCAATAAAATTCGTGATATTATGTTTGCCGAAGAGACACCGCGAAAGGGGGCTTTGGATGAGGCATTAAAAACATTATGTATCTAATTCTTCAGCGTTCTGTTTGAATTTTATGATATATCTTGGTAGTTTAGAAAGATGTCCGGACGAACAGGTGGTCCGCAACAGAACTTGTTTCTAAACGGAGCAAACTACTCCAAAATTGTAGGATTCTTACGCACACGCTATGCGAAGAAAATGGGAGTTTCGGCATTACCCGAAAAGATAGACGAGAAACTCCAAAAGTACACTCAACATTTTATGACGGAAGTCGCTCGTGTTCAGGGACAGGATAAGCCGCAGAACGCTCTTGCCACTGAAGTCATTCGCGAAACCGAAATATCTATGGATGCGTGGTTCCGCAAGCAGCAGGCGGCACAGCCCCCTACCACAATATCTGTAGGTACCTATCCCCGTGGCGAGGATGTATCCCGCCTTTTCCAGGATACTGGCTCTAATTACAATAATATGATGGCTTCCCGCGCACCCATCCCTATTCCGCAGGTCGGTATTCCCGATTTCCGTGCGCCCGCACCCGAACTTGACGATGAGGAAGACCCCGTACTGCTGATGCAGCGTGAGACGAAGCGTCGCGAGGACCAGGCACGTGCCCTTGGTATTCCCGCTGCCCAGTCATTTCCGAACAAGAAGGTGGAGTCCGCCCAGAATGGAGCGGCGTCGGTTATGCCGCCCCGTCTAGAGATTCGCGAGGAGGCTCCTCCCTCTGCCACGCAGCCTATCCCGCCCCAAGCCGACCCGCCGCCGCCCCAGCTTGCTCCCCGCCCTCAAGACTATATCATCCCCCAGGAGGATGTAGTCAAGTACCGTGAAACCGAGTATAACGTGTTTATTACAAGCTCCGACCGTAATTGGCTCCTCAACAACAGCGAAAACCGCTACAACTTCTCCGTCATCTTCAATACCGGCAATACCACTGGGGCTCTCGGGTACAATAGTGCCGTTCAGCAGCGTTTCCGCAATATCCAGCGTATTGAGTTTGTGAAGGCAATTGTGCCAATTGAGTCGCTCACGGCACTTGTACGTATTCCGGCAGCGGGCTCCTACGATACTAGCCGTGTTGTCAATATCTTCTCGCTACCGTTTGCGAGCGTCCGTATTGCCGAACTCAACAACAACTCCTTCTCTACGAATCCCGATGAGGATAATACGTTTGCTATTGTCCAGTACGATACGACGTGGTCCTCCGATTTATACGTCCCCCAGTCATACCTACCCTCTACCTCCGCTGCCTTTGGCAATGTTCCTGCCGATAAGACTGGCTACACCGGCTTTATTCCTAAGTTCCTCAAGACGCAACGTGTATACACACCGACGCCATTAGCGACCCTGAACCGTCTAACAATCCGTATGGAGCGGCATAATACGGAGCTTATCAGCCCAGATCCCGACGTCTTCTTTATTAGCCGTATTCAACTCAGCGATTTAATCACAAACTTTGGCGGCACTGGTACTACGACAGATAATACAAACTACTCTAGCGTCACAGGCACAAATACTGAGAATCCCTATATCTTTATCAAGACGACAAACTATTTCTTGTTTAGTGCTATTTCCGAGGGCGATATCATCAATATTCAGGGCTGTACTGTTACGCCGTCTGGTACATTCACCGCCAGCGGTGCTGTAGATTTCACAGACTTCATCAATAAGTCTGAAGGGCATTATGTTGTTGCCACGGGCTATATCAACGTCTCTGGCGGAAATTCAACTATCAATCTTGGACGTAACAACGCCGGCTACTGTAACGTCATCATCATTCGTAACCGCTTTGACAATGCCGCCACCACCGGTGGTACGACGCGCAATCAGGGTCCCTCCTATTTTGGCGGATTCCTGTCCCAGGAGGAGAACGCCACTAGCGGCTCTACCGCGGGTCTCACGTCTATCCTCAACACGGCGGCAACCGTACAGACCGGCTGTGCCCTTATCAATACAAGCCGCCAGACAAACTTTGTCCTACGTATTATCACGCGTGATATGGATTCTACATCCAATATCCGCCCCGATAATGTCTAATCTTTCGTCCCCGAACTCTACCGATATTATTTTGATGTAATTTGGTAGAGGCATGCTTAGCACGGTAATTGTGGTGCTGCTTGTGGTAATATTTGTATGTACTTTTATCATACCCATCGCCCTTAAAAATAAAGAGGGGTTCCAGACCTTTACAGGTGGTGGCTACAAGAATTACATGGGAAACTATCTAAGTGAGCGCAAAGGTATGATTGAGAGCGGAAATCGTCAATACAATGGTCTAGGCGCAAGTTTAGACCCTATATTGCCAACATTTGCTATAGCACCGTCGGGCATTGAAGATAATACAACACTTACAATACCCCAGTATTTACAGCAGTTTAATCAACTTACAAACAGTGCCAACAAAATTCTTACAAACAGTTTAGCGAATCCTGATATTACGCCAACAACAGCATCTCCGACTAATATGGGTCCTAAACCGATGGGTATAAAAGCACAGTTGCCCCCACCTAATGACCTACTTGTGAAGGCACGCCAGTGCGAAAATGACCTAAGGACTCGTGATAGTTGCTCAAAGTTAGATGACCCGACGTATGAGAGTTGCGGCATTTGTATTGATGGTGGTACCAAATTTAATGGAGACAGTGCCCAAACCTTTATAGGTGGTTTGCTATCACTTGTATCCGAGCGTAACGAGGCTGCGAGCGATGCTGCTGGTGGAACCCCCATATACCAACCAACAATTGGTAAGTGCCCGCCTGGTATGTTCTATGTAGACTCGGCATCGTGTAAGAAAGCCGTAAATCAGCTCAACTGTAGCGAAATCGGCAGCACTGGTGGTTTCGAGGGCGGAAAGACAAAGGAGGGACGTAGAATTCCCGATGTATCGTGTGCTCAGGCACCTATACAAGACATTTATGTCTACCAGCCGCCAAATGACCTGTATGATGTAACGCTACGCTTCTTAACGCCATTTGGTACCGGTATTACTAAGGCAATTGTTACACATAAACCATTAGTCGCTGTAGTTAACGATCCTAAGACTGGTAAAAATATAGAACGCAGAACTCGCACATTTACGGCGAATAATGACGGCAAGCCTGGATTAGAGTTTACACTTACACTCCAAGGAGTGATGGAGCAGGACCCTGTAGTTGTGGAGATTGTACAAGAGATGCCTCACCGCCCTAACGGAAAGCCCGAAGTCTTCTACGTATATGAGAAAAATTCACAGGGAGGCATCAAGACGTGTGATAAATCTAACGCACAAAATATATGTTCTCGTATTGGTACATCCCTTGCCACAAAGGACAATGTTAAAAAGTCAAATGATGCTGGAGGACAGGCACCCTTATGCGGTATGATTAGCGATTCAGATACGCCGATGTTTTCCGTACAAAGTGGATATGCCGGTTTTGTCGGCGTTGGCTCTCATCCAAAGGCTGATTTTTGCCCTGCATCAAATCCCTCCTACGGTGCGTGGTGCTACGGTTTCAAGCCTAAGATGACAGCTACAGTTGGATTAATTCCTACATTTATTTATCAATTCTTTGATTCGTTTGGAACAAATGCTCAACCAGCACAGGGTAACAGCCTATATAGCGAGTACTCCGATTCCGTGAGCAATAACCCACCTGGTATCTCACAACGTGGTATTATCATTCAGTGGGAGATGGTAGGCTCAGAAAATCGTACCGTTCCCTTCATGCAAACAATAACAATGGTTGGTACTAATAATTTGAAAACGACCCCCAGTGCTCTCCGTCTACTCGGTCCGTATGCAAAGAGCTCAATAATCAGAGGTCCTGCGTGGAATTCAAAATCGTCTATGGTGAAGAATCAATTCTGGTTTTGGAATAATACTAGTGCTGCATCGCAATCCGCAATATTTACAGCAAGTGTGCCTGGATATCTGGAGAATCCTCACTATGAGGATGACTTACAGAATGCACCAATTGGTCCTCTCATTACAAATCCTAAGACAATGGAATTACTCAAGACATCCCCTTGCTTTGCGGAGGGTCAAGAGCCAGGTCGCTACAGTGCCGCTTGCTTGCTCAACCTGTTCCAGGGAAATGGTGGCGACCCTTCTAAGGGCACTCTTGCTACAGAAAACGGCGGTCTATCCCAACTCAATAAATATGGTGATATCAGCGACATTTCTGATTATCTGGCTGGCTTATATTTTACAGCCTTATCTGGTAAGGATATTAATGGTAATGTAATCAGTTTAGATATGACGACACGTATTGCAGCGATGAATGACGCCGCAATGAAGATGTTTGGTTTCAAGATTACAAATCCTTGCGAAGATCTTGTAGACAACGCGGATGGCTCTGTCGGTCTTGTAGCGAAGCCTATGACAAATGTAACCGCCGATTGCCTCCAGTATCTATGGCTCAATAATCTATCAGACCAGGACCGCTCACCCTACGGTCCTAAAGCTGGTGGAATCTTTGACGGTACATATACGAGCGTTGCGGATCGTTTTAGCGGTCTCCGATACAATGAAAGCACACCTAAACGTCGTAGCCAGTACCCATTCCAAGCCTGTCAATTAGGTGGTACAATGGCTCCAGTTAAGAATGGAGAGCCTGACCGTATAGTCATTGGAAGACTCACAAGCATGGATAGCCTACAAACTGTACAAAACTTCTTTAACGGTATTCAAAAGGCGGCAAACTACAGCCAAGATCAGAAGGCACAGGCGGCCGCAATGGAGCAGTGCTACGGTATTAAACAAGCCAAAAATAAGAGTCTGGGCTATGGCTGTACACTCATTATGCCGCAAAATGTCATACCAGGTGTCACGTGCTATGTTAACCTAGGCGACCCTACAGAGATTACAAACTATTTGATGTATAGCAGTGGTGCGGCATTCTTTGGTGGTGTTCAGAATAGCCCCAATATTACATTTATGCTAACGGCGCCCAACACTGGTCAGGCGAACTGCGTCAGCTTCAAGACAACAGATTCTTCACCTCTATTCCTACGCCACTCTGGATTCCGTATATATGCTCACCGCAATGATGGCAGCACAATATTTGCACAGGATTCCACATGGAAGATTGTATCTTCGCTCAACAAAGATCCTACAATGATATCGTTACAGTCGGTCAATTACCCTGACCAGTACTTCAGCCAAGCCGGTGCTGCCAACGAAGTTTGGTTAACTAAATTTGCAAATACAGCAGAAGACGCAAATCGTAAGTCGTTTACGATTATTGGCGTGCCTGCCGTTCCCCAACCTTTACCACCTTCACTGCCTGTAATGGATGGTTTAGTGTTATGGTTAGATGCAAAGGATAGTTCGACCGTAGGCGTCAATGGTTCATCTGTCACACAATGGAAAGACAAATCTGGTTCAGGAAATGATATGACAAAAATTTCAGGCTCTGTTACATACACGCCCGATTCTGGACTCACCTTCCAGGCTGGAGGAATTTTACAGACGGCTGGAAAGATATCTGTCTCACCTGGCTCACATGTGTTTGTTGTAACTCAAGTTACCTCTATAACAAGTGCAGGTCTAGGATATGTATTTGGATTAACCGATATGCACGGTCCTGGCGATTATAGTATACGATTTATGACCCCAACATCTCTTGCTCAATGGGATGCGAACGATATGGGACAGCCTTTATACTACGTAAATGGAACTGCCTCCAGATATGCAGGCACTGTAGCTGTGCCTCCAGGAGTCAACACCATATGCGGAGTTGCAAGCGAGGGTGGTTCTACACGATTATCGTTATCGACTGCATTTATGAATCGGTTTTTAATCGGAACAATCAGCGAAGTTCTTGTATTTGAACAAAATCTCTCGGACACACAACGTAAATCGGTGGAGGGATATCTAGCCTGCAAATGGGGATTACAGTCAAAACTACCACAGGCACATCCATATGCGACGACATGTGCTAAGGGTGGTACCCAATCGGGCAATGGATGTATTGTACCAGACACTGTTCCAAAGGGAACCTTTTCTGGTGATTGGATTCCTGGTTCTCCCACTGCTACAGCAGTGAATGTAGACGACCAGTGTAATAAGGTTGCCATGTTCCATTCCCCCGATAATTTTACAAAGATGGTGAGTGATAAGGGTGTCGCCAAGTATTACACCGGTCAAACAAACTTATATAATCCTGCGAGTTGGCCAACATATAAAAGTGCACAGGGACACTATGCCTTTAATGGATTCTAAAGCGGCGGCTGTGATTCCGAACAATAATTGAATGATTCGCCGTGGGAAGATTCATTCAAATATTTAAGAGTCATAATTAGAGTAAATGATAGGAGGAACCATCATTGTAATCCTTCTTGTTTTGGTATTTATTTTTACCTTTGTGATTCCTGTCGCACAGAGCAAATATGCCGAGTCCTCCGAGGGATTTTCGAATATGAGCAACTACAGGTTAGAGCGTAATACTATGAGAAATGAGGGTAGTCAGTTGTACAATCAACTAGGTAGTGCAATGGACCCGATCCTTCCGAATTTTGCTGTAACTGATGTAGCATATGACCCAAACCTTACAAACCAACAATTTGCTCAGAAATTTAACACTGCAACTCAACAAAAGAACAAGGATCTTACAGTTGCTCTCCAAACTCCCGACGGATCACCTTCAATGCTATCTCCTACAAATATGGCAATTGTATCGCAAAACGTAAACCCGCAATTACCGCCTGCAAATGATTTGTATCTTACTGCCCTCCGATGCCAAGCCTCCCTTACAAAGCGCCTTGATTGTTCTAAATTAGATGACCCGAAGAACGCACTCTGTGGTATTTGTATTAAGGGTGGCACGAAATTCGACGGAAGTAGCCCTAAAACATTTATTGGTGGTCTGTTATCTATATTCCAAGACCGCACCGATGCTGAAGATGCTGCTGCCGGTGGAACGCCCTTATACCAGCCCAGTCTTGGTAAGTGCCCTCCCGGTATGTTCTATGTTGATTCCGCATCCTGTATAAAAGCAGTGAATCAACTGGAATGTACCGAAATCGGCGAAACAGGTGGTTTCCAAGGTGGTAGAACAATAGAAGGACGAACCCTTAACGACGTCAGCTGTGCGCAGGCTCCTGTTGCGGGCACAAATACATACGTATATAAGCCTACAGATGAAAAGACTGCTCCCTATCCTGTAGTTCTCCGTGTCATATCTCCATTCGGCACCGGCATTACACAGATTGTTGTTACCCATCAGCGGAGCGGCAAGACCTACACCGCCAGCAATGACGGCAATCCAGGGCAGGAATTTACACTCACACTTCCCAGCGTAATGGAAGCCGATACTGTAAATGTTCTAGTTGTCCAGGAGATGCCGAACCGCACAAAAGGACAATCTGAAGTATTCCAAGTACAAGAACAGGTACAAAATGGTCAAATGAATACGTATAACGTTACCTCCGCAAAGGCACTCTGTAACCGTATCGGTTCGGATCTTGCAACATCCGCACAGCTGAAAAATGCTCTCGATAACGGACTTCAATCGCCCAACTGCGGAATTGTAAGCGACCAGACAACGCCTATGTATGCTGCACAGACGGGCTCCAGCTCTTTCAAATTTATTCCTATTGGCGGCGCACCAGGAATGGGTGTATGCCAAAACAGCGGCAGTGCAAACTCAGCTTGGTGCTTTGGCTTCAAGCCCTCCGCAACAATTACAAATCCAACAATCCCATCGCCCATTAGAACGTCCGTTGTCAATTGGTTTAACAGCTTTGGTCCCCCACAGGCTCCAAGCTTATATAGTAAATTTAGTGAACCTGGTGCGTCAGATCCGCCTGGCAATTCAGAGCGTGCCGTCATTATCCAATGGGAGATGAAGGATTCTAATGACCGCACTGTACCATTCCTACAAACAATTAGCAGGATTAATGGTAATCTGGCAAAACCGGCACCACCCACTCCCAGCCCTCTTCGTCTTCTTGGACCGTTCACTGGAAGCTCCGTTATTTCAGGACCTGTATGGCAATCCAGAATGTCAATCCTGAAGAATCAATTCTGGTTCTGGAGCAATTCTTCAAATAGTCCAACCGTCACATTTGTAGCACAAGTACCAGGTTATCTAGAAAACCCTTATTACAGTGATGATTTAGAAATCGCTCCTATGGGTCCTTTAATTACAAAAGAGAGCACAAATGCGCTACTCAAGAGCTCCCCCTGTATGGTTGCGGGTCAGAATCCAGGCTCTTATAGTGCTGCCTGCTTGCTTGATTTGTTCCAAGGTGTAGGTGGAGTTCCAGGTATGGGCACACTCTCTACAAAGAATGGTGGTCTAACACAACTCAATGGCTACGGCGATTTGAATGCGATTAGTACATATTTGAGAGGATTGTACAGATCGGCAACTGCAGGCAAGGACGCAAATGGAAATTTACTCAGCCAAGACCTTAGAACCCGTATGAACGCAATGAATGCCGCCGCACAACTCTTATTCGGTTTTGATATTGTAAACCCCTGTGAACAAATTGTTGACAACGCCGATGGCTCTGTAGGTCTTATTGCCACACCAATGATAAATGTAACACCTCAATGCCTACAATATCTATGGCTAAATACGGGCTCTGATGGAAATCGTAGGGGTAGTGCCGGTGTGGGTCGGATATTTGATGGCACATACACAAACATTGCCGACCGTTTTAGCGGTCTAATGAACACAGAAAGCACACCTGACCGCCGTGGGCAGTATCCTTTCCAGGCGTGCCAGCTCAGCGGCACAATGGCACCTATCAAGAATGGACGCCCTGATAGATCTGTCGTGAATCAGTTGATGGAAATGCCGAGCCTACAGGCGATTCAAAATTACTTTGATGGAATTTTCAAGACTGCCAATAATCTTGGTGGTACGTTTGGAAATTCCACTGCTGCCCAGTCTGCCGATCAGGCGGCTGCTATCCAACAGTGCTATGGCATAAATCAAATTAAGGGTACGGCAGTCGGTAACGGTTGTACCGATTGGACTCCGCTTACAATTCCAGGAATTGAACTATGGCTAGACGGAAATGACCCGCTTGGAACAGGAAACCCGCCTGCCGACCAAACACCGATTCCCACGTGGCGTGATAAATCTGGAAAGGGTCGTAATGCGACAGCACCCAACGATGTACCAATCTTTAACACGAATGTATGGAATAGAAACGGTTCTATTTTATTAAATCCTAACCAGGTATCTCAGAGTAAGCAAGGAAATTACGTATTACCGCCATTTAATCCAGCGTCCTCGGCGTCACAGACACCTGGCTCTCCTACAATTTTTATTGTAGTATCTGTTAAAACATATACCGCAAACAATGGTGCATATATGGATTGCATGAGTCCACCCAACTGGCGCTTTTTCTACCTCAATGACTCTGTACAGGGCGGTGGTGCTGGTACTATTAATCTCACCAACGGCTATACTGATGCATGGAACATACTTACACCTGCAGGCACTGCAAATAGGGCACCGCAAGTTCTCACTCTACAGATAGCCGATCCGAGGAGCAAGACTGCACCAACTAGTCGCACAACTGTGTATGTAAATGGAAATCGCTGGATGAGCCCCGTCTACGGAGATGGTGTACCATGCGAATCATACTGGGCAGAGCCGTACGACGGTAAGACTCGCCAGGGATTTATGAATGGAAATAATTTACAATTTGCCATCGGCAGAGGTCTTGTTGGATATGTAAGTGAACTTGTTATGTTTAATCGCCAACTTAATGATAAGGAGCGGCAGCAAGTAGAGGGCTACCTTGCGTGGAAGTGGGGTCAACAAGATTCCTTGCCCGTCAAGCATCTCTATGGCAGCCGTATGCCGTAAATCTCAATTTTATATGGGAATAATTCAATAATATATCGTCTTACGATAAACTATTGGATTAATAGGGGAATGCTAGGACTGTTTGTTCTTATTCTAGTTTTAGCCGCTGGGCTCATCTATTTCAGCTACCACTACTATGTCAGCGAAGGATTCGCTGACTTTCTTGGAGTTCAAACACCCTTTTTGGAATCCCAAGAAATTGTTTATAAGAATTATCCTAAAGAAATTGTCACAAACCCAGGCGTTGATAATATGACAAAAGCACTTGTTGTTCCCGACATTTTCCTAGATATGGATACAGCCGATTCTACTCTTGTCGCCAAACGTCTTATTTCGGATCCGACTAACGGATATACAGACTACGATAATAAATTTTGCCGCTCCGCACTTCAACCTGCAAATCTTCCAAGACATCTCCGAGGTGCGCGAGATGGCTGTGGGTGGTGGTACGTAGAAGACCCCTCACTCACCTCCGTCGGTGTACTCGGTACCGTAAACGGTCCCGTATTTCACGACGGGCTTGCCGCCGGTGGACGCTGGATATGGGACCTTGTAAAAGCCCAAGAGCTTGAAGAAATCAAGATGTGTAAACAAATTACTGTATGCGACCTTATTGATACAAACGCCGTCCACGGACGATGTGGATTCTGTCCTACATCTGGCTACGCCGTACCTGTAAAAAGCGATGGAACCGAAAAGTATTTAAATAACGTGGCTGCCACCTGTGGCGTTCCTGTTCTAATGAATGGCAGCGACTGTGAAGTATTCCGAGAGAAAAAACGTGTTGTTACCGCACCCGATGGCACAAATTGCTATCAATTCGGACGCTCCTCCGCCAATAAGAAACTTCGTATTTACAACGAAAGCGAATGTAATAATTTTAAGGGTGTATTATCCTACGACGGTCAATGTACCAGCCCCGATGGAGTCAATTACAGTGAAAGTTGTGCCGAGTTGAATAAACCTACAACAAACGTATGTATGCCAGATATAAATGGACGATTAAGCACAGCCTGTTTAACAAGTATCGCAAAAGGCATTGGTTATACAACCCGCGGTGCTGTACTACGTATCCTAAAAAATGGTGGACGCGTTGAAGAAAATGACCGTGTTGCGATGGCACAACTTACAAATGTTGGCATAGAAATACCTGATGTAATTCTGAGCGGCGGAGATGTCGGTGGAGTCGGTACTGTCGGCGGGAAAATAGATGTACATACCGCCGCAAATCTCTATATGAAACTCAAAGAACAAATACGTATTGGCGTTCATACACGTGTACGTGAAGCGGCAAAATGGTTTGTCGTAGGTACAGTCAATTTTGACCCCTGCGGATTCGACGCAAACGAAAAAGGTCCATTTCCCTTACTCTGCGTACAACAATTATGGCGTACGAACGGTTGCCAAGCTGCCGGTGAGGGATATCCTGCGACAGAGCGAGACCTGGTGAAATACGGCTCTATGAGTTGGGGGCAAATTTCCGATATGTTCCGTGCAAACTATAAGGCTATGATCGGCGGAGATGGCTCTAACTCACAAGACGTAAGTGTGAAGAAATGTTTAGGTATTGATGTGCCGCGTAAAACACCGCCGTCCTGCCCACCCGCCACAATATTTTCCCCACTGCCTACATTTTATTCCGACTACAATTACAACGGAAACGGCGTCCCATTAGATATTGGCGAATATCCATTTACAACCTTTATCAAACATATTAAGAACGATACCTTAAGTTCTTTACGCGTACCCTCTGGGTATGCTGTCATAGCATATCAAGATGATATTGGTTCGCGGAGCAACACCTATACATACGATGTGCCTGACCTTCGAACAAGTGGGTTTGATAAGACTATTTCCGCACTCAGCATCCGTAAAATTAGCAGTGTAGCTGCCGCTCCCGCTCTCAACATCTCTATTTCAGGAGATTACGAACGTAAAATTGTAGGCGGGACGACATATTACATTATTAGAGGCAATGCCACTGTAAAAACAAATATTCCGGCAAATGTTAAATACTTTGCGGTCGGCGGCGGAGGTGGAAGTGGCAACAAAAACGGCGGAGGAGCCGGCGGTCTACAAACCAATGTAGATGGAGTCGCCGCCTTCAAATCGCAATACAATCCTCAACCGCTGCTGCTGACTCCAGATAATACGTATATTGTAACAATTGGTGCCGGTGGCAGTGGTAAAAAGAATGGTGAAAATACTATCTTTTCAGGTGGACGGTTAATTCCTATTATGGCACTTGGCGGTGCTTTTGGCGGTAGTACAGGAATATACTGTCCTGAGTCAACTGGCGGTTGTGGTGGCGGCGGCTGCCCATCTGTCGGCTCACAGGGCGGAAGCACAAACGGTCCAAATAAAAGCCCTGTAGCCAATGCGGGTGCCGGCATTGGAGGACATCCTAAAGATTACTGGACAGGTGGTCCAGGTATTACATATGCTGGTGAAACTTTCGGTGCAGGTGCCCCCAACGCCCAACTCAAATTTACGGGTCCCAAAAACAGTGGTGGCGGTGGTGCTAGCGGTGGTAACGGAGGCTCCGGTATATTTATACTATCGGTTAACTAGGACAATCCTGTATTTCTAACAATGGTTGGAAATAAGTGTATTGGGCATAATTAAATTAGCAAATTATCATAGAGAAATTTATCAGATGTTTATCTGGTTAATTATAATTGCTGTGATGGTTGTCTCACTCATGGTATTAGCCTTACTCCGAAAATCTAAGGTTCATACGATTGAGCAGTTTGCAGATGCTACGACAATTCCAGGAAGTGGAAATAACACCGCACCTACTATGGCAGGTTTCTTAGAATCCATATCTGGTGGTCCTACATCTGGTACGTCATTCAAATCTGCCTCTACTACCTTTGTTAGCGGGCAGGAGAATTATTTACAGAATGTGCTAGGCAAAGAGGTTATGACAAATGAAGCTTTGCCAAATTACGCAAATGTTATGAACCCCGTAGTTAATCAGCCCGATGTATACTTAAATACCCCTGAAAAAATCGTTGTCCGCAATCTGCAAACAGATAACAACAGCAAGTTTACCGACGCCGATATCCAGTGGTGTAAATCGGCGAAGATGCCCGCCAATCTACCAAAACACGTAAAAGGTGCTGCTGTTGGCTGTGGATGGTATTACATACCCGACCCGAAACTAAGCAGCAGCGGAGCATTAGGACAGGCGAACGGTCCTATATATCCTAAGGGTCCGAATGGTGACGGTGTTAACGGAGTGCCTGGATACGGTAATGGTCAGTGGATTTGGGATCTGACACTCGCCCAACAGCTAGAAGAGATTAAGAACTGTGCTCGCATCAAGACTTGTGTTTCGATTGATGCTCCTTCCGTCAATGGTATCTGCGGCTTTTGCCCCTCTTCCGGTCTCGCGATTCCTGTAAACGTAGACGGCACAGAGAAATATCCTACATCTCTCACAATCAATAAGATTACAGCACCCGCCGCAACGTGTAATACACCAACTATTATGAATAGTGCAGAGTGCGACAGACCTGCTCCTAAGCCCTTTATAACACCTCAGGGCATCGATTGCGGTACCTATGGTTATCCATCTCCCGACTACAGCATTCGTCTATACAAACAAAACGACTGCGTAACAAACATGGGCGGAAATTGGGTACGCAATGGTGAGTGCTTAATACAGGGTGGCGGTAGTTATAGTGCAGTATGCTCTCCGCTCAACGGTCAAAAACCCGCCCCTCCTGGACCCACTGTCTGTACACCTGATGGTAATGGTAATCTAAGTAAAGCATGCCTCATCTCACTTGCAAAGAGCATTGGCTATACCCCATCTGGCTCTATTATGAAGATGCTACAAAAGTCAGAAGAACCAGGTGAAATTGATAGAGTTGCTATACAAATTGTAACCGGGCAAAATGTGCCTGTGAATCCTATACTCTACAAAGGCGGTGCTATACTCCTTTCTGATGCTATAGTTTCCTATGATAACATTTTCAGTCTCATTAAGGGTGGACGTAGTCCTATTGTTCAACAGGCGGCTATGTGGCTCTGTATTGGTACAACCGGCTTTGACCCCTGCGACCTTCCTGAAAGCACACCTGGTCCTTTCTTTCCTCAATGTGTACAGCAGCAGTGGCGTATTGCGGGCTGCCAGCCTGCTGGCACTCTGTATCCATCTGAAGACTCCACTATAAATAAGATTAATACACTCACCTGGGGCAAAGTAAAGGAGATTTTCGCAAATACCTATAACGCAATGACCTCAGAAAGCGACCCCGTCAAGCAGGATATTGCCGTCATGCGTTGTCTCGGTATTACCACAAAGCGTGTTACACCTCCTCCCTGCGTAGGAATCTCTCGCGACTCCCTAGTTATCAACTTAGATAGTGCGGCATTTGGAACTACTGATGGAAAGGCTGCCTATACAATGGACGGCATATGGAAATCGGTCAACGCTGTCTATACGGGTGATGCTGTTGCCTCAGGCACAAAAGTCGCTGATATAAAAGGTGTACAGTTTGATGGCACAACCGTCCTAGGAACTCCTAACCTTGTTGCTCAGGTGCTTGGAATTGCCCAAATGAAGGTTCTAAATGGTCCTAACCCCAGCGTAGTCTCCTCACCCATGGCACCCAGCAAACCCCCGCCAATTCTAGATACTGGCTTCCTAACGATTGGTGATGTCGGTATGGGTGTCTATTCAACGGAATTCCACGTAATAGAACCTAGATTTATTATTAATATTGACCGTGCAGGATGGCAGCCTATATTCAAACAAATACATAATGATATTGCTAAAGGTGTTATATATAATGCGACAGTCAAGGGTAACAATTCAGGAATTTCTTATAAATTCAAGGTGACCGAATGTACTGATGGCAGTAGCTGGAATGGCGTATTTGGTAATGCCTCAGAGAAAAAGCCAGATCCTATCTTATTTATTCAAGATAGCGCCTTATCGTTTACAATTGAGAAATATGTAACACCTACATTTGATGTATCACAACCTATTTTAACAGCGGGAGGCACATTACGCGACGTTGGTTACCCCCCAGGCGGTATAGGAATAGGCGGCGACCAAAAGACCTATTTTTCTATTGCGTTTAATTACGCTATAAATCCAGTTCAATCTCCTGACGGTACGATGCCAACCCTTGTCAATACAGTCAACGATGTTATTAAAGGGGGTAAGCAAAGCATTATGGTAACTATCAATGTGCCCAGCAAAGGTCTTTCGTTTAGTGCTCCTATTACTGACATGGGTGACGGTGGATGGTTATACTTTATTAGTGGTAAAGGACCCAGTCCAGTAGCCCCTGATGGAGGGTATTATGTCAAAGAGAATGGAGGTAGAAATCTTCCGCAGTACGCGGGCTGGGATGGAATCGCAAACGGCGGCAATCCACAAGCCAACGCTGAATTATCGTTAACTATTATGTCAAATGTGGTAGAGACACGCGAGCTGTGGATTAACCCTAATATAGATACCTGCGAAATCCTTTCTATTTTCGGCGGAACATCCTACACGGAGACATGGACAGAGATGGCAATCTACAAGGGTCAACTTGTTATTGGTCTCAAGTCAAATGAGAAGGGGTACACATTCTTTAATGCGGGCACTATTGTTCCTGGACAATGGTCGCACATTGTACATGTTTACAACCAGAAAGACGGTAGTCACGAAATATATATTAATGGCGCCGGTCCTGTATCAATTAACGGACTTACACGCAAAAACTACGGAGGATACCTCGGCTATTCGCTTGGCGGTGGCTCAACGGTCAATCCATTGTACCAACGGTTTCCCGCCGCAATGCCTTTCAAAGGTCAAATTGGTGCATTCCGTGTCTATAATCGTGCTTTTGCACTTACGGACGTCCAGAATAATCTTGCAGCGACGATTGGCACCTATGTTGGTAATCAGGTGGAACTTGCTACAAAGAATGATCCGAATGCTCTTGCAATGGCAGCCGGCAAATTCTACGTACCAATGCTCGGCAATTCGATTAACTATCAGGCGTCTCCCCAATAAACAAAATTATTAAAACAACGTAGAGGGTTATCAGATGCTTGTCTGGTTGATTATAGTTGTTATAATGGTTGTATCACTGACCGTGTTAGCCTTGCTACATAAATCCAAGGTCAGTGCTATTGAAAATTTCCAAAACGTCTCCGGCTTACTGAACTCTACGAGTCCTTCCCAGACTATGTCCGGTTTCTTAGCCTCTATTTCTGGTGGTCCTACATCGGCTCAGTCATTAAAGTCTGCTACAACGACATTTACAACTGGACAACATAACTACTCAGAAAATGTGCTAGGCAAAGAGGTTATGACAAATGCTAATATGCCAAATTACGCAAATCTTATGAATCCCGCAGTTAATCAGCCCGATGTATACTTAAATAACCCTGAAAACATCATTGTTCGTAATCTACAAACCGATAATTCTAGCCAGTTTACCGAAGCCGACATCCAGTGGTGTAGGTCCGCACAGATGCCAGCCAATCTACCTCCTCACATCAAAGGTTCCACTGTTGGCTGTGGATGGTATTATGTACCCGACCCGAAACTAAGCAGTAGCGGAGCATTAGGACAAACGACCGGTCCTATTTTTCCCAAGGGTCCAAATGGTGACGGCATCAATGGAATACCCAATTACGGAAATGGTCAATGGATTTGGGATATAACAATCGCCCAACAGCTAGAAGAGATTAAGAACTGTGCTCGCATCAAGACCTGTATCGCTATTGATGCTCCTTCCGTCAGTGGTCTGTGTGGCTTTTGCCCCCCTTCCGGCATCGCTATTCCTGTAAACATAGATGGCACAGAGAAATATCCTAAGAGCGTAAAGATCGGTAGTATTAGCGCACCTTCTGCACTATGTAATACACCAACTATTATGAGAAGTGCGGGGTGCCCTGTGCCACCTGGTAAGGAAAAACCCCTAGTCACACCTCAAGGTATCAATTGCGGCACTCTTGGTTACCCGTCACCCGACTACAGCATTCGTCTATATACGAGTACCGATTGCACTGAGAAGATGAGTGGTATTACCGTGCCTAACGGCGAGTGTCTGGTTAGGGCAGAAAATGGTGGAGCCGGTGGCAGTTATAGTGCGATGTGTGCTCCGCTCAACGGCGTAAAGCCCGCTAGCCCCGAGCCCACAGTATGTACACCTGATATTAATGGTAGACTCAGCAATGCGTGTCTCGTAACACTCGCAAGGAGCCTCGGATATACTTCACAGGGTGCTATTATTAAACTACTACAAACAAGGGATGAACTCAGCATGCTTGATAAAATTGCTATGCAAGTTGTAAAGGCGCAAAATGTATCTATAGCACCTGAACTCTACAAAGGTGGCGTTATAACAGTTCAAAACGCTATAAAAGGGTATGATAGACTGTATAGTCTCATCAGGGGCGGAGCCGACCTTATGACACAGCAAGCTGCGATGTGGCTCTGTATTGGTACAAATAACTTTGACCCCTGTAATCTCCCTGATAATACACCTGGACCCTTTATTGACCAGTGTATAGAACAACAGTGGCGTATTGCGGGATGCCAACCTGCCGGCACACAGTACCCCTCTGATAAATCTGTCCTTGATAGACTTAATGCACTCACTTGGGGCAAGGTAAAGGAGATTTTCACAAATACCTACAACGCAATGACCTCAGAAACCGACCCCGTCAAGCAGGACGTTGCGGTTCTACGTTGCCTCGGCATTAATACAAAGCGTGCTATACCTCCTCCCTGCGCAGGAATCTCTCGTGACGCTTTAGTCATCAATGTAGATAGTTCGGCATTTACAAACGCGGATGGAAAGGCTGCCTATACAAGGAACGGTGTATGGAAATCTGCTAATGCAGTCTATAGAGGTGATCTTATTGCCTCAGGTACAAGAGTCGCTGATCCAAAGGGTGTACAGTTTGACGGCACAACCGTTCTAGGAACTCCTAACCTTGTTGCTCAGGTTCTCGGAATGCCGTTATCAACGAAGATTCTGAATGGTCCTGACCCCAGCTTAGTCTCATCCGAACGACCTCCACAGCCGCCACCGATCGCCTTTGCAACCAATTATACACGAGTTGGTGATATTGGTATGGGCAATTTAGTTGAGGAGGCGGATGGACCAGAACCCTTCTTCTTGTTTAACACTGACCAACAAGCTGGACACGTCCAGATGCAAACAATATACCGTGATCTTGCTAACGGCATTGAATATGAGGCTACAGTGAAGGGCTTGCCGTCAGGCACTGAATATACCTTCAAGATAGACCGATGCAATGATGGCACTCACTGGGTAGGATATTTCGGTAATGGAAATATAAAGAAGCCGAGACGAATGATGTTTAGAGGGGATAATCAACTTCAATATATAATTAAAAAATATGTACCTTATCTATTTGACCCATTGGCCCCCGTTGTACAGGGTAGACGTGGCTGGGGTGATTGCGGTATGCCGCCAGGATTTATTGGTATCTGGACAAACGGCGATGTTAATGTTGCTAATAAATACTATACAGGAGCGTGTTGCTCTATATATATAGATCCTGAAACATCAAAGGAACTTTCTAAGGCTGTTTACACTCCAGAATCTACTTCGCAAAAGTTTAAGGTAAGTTTTCTTACTGACAGGGGAGATGTTTGGAATGGTGGATCTCTCACTGGAATCGGATCAGCCTTTGGAAACGATTGGGTCTGGAATTTAATATTCCAAAGAAAAGACGGCACTGGCAACGGCGTTGGCGGTGGTACAATCGCTCCATACTACCAAAAGACCACCGCCGACGCTGCCTGGTGGACTGCACTAATGAATACAGGACCGCCGTATCATACAACTGTACGCATTGAAGTAGATGATGCTGCTATTGTTGTTAATGAAACTCGCGAACTATGGATTAATCCTAGTGTAGATACGTGCGAGATTCTTGCCATCTTGAGTGGTCCAACCTACACAACAAGCTATACAGTTATGGCACTCTATAAGGGTGAACTCATGATTGCACTAGATTCTAATGAAAAGGGATATACATTCTTTAGTGCGGGTAGAGTCCCCATTGGTCAGTTTTCGCATATTGTTCACGTATACAAAGACGATGGAACAAATGAGGTATATATCAATGGTGCGGGTCCTGTTGTCCTGCCCGAGAAGTTGACTCGTAAAAACTATATGGGATACTTCGGTTATTCGCTCGGTGGCGGCTCTAAGAAGAATCCTCTATACCAGCGGATTCCCGTTGAGAGACCCTTCCAAGGTCAAATTGGTGCATTCCGTGTATACAATAAAGTATTTGACCTTAAGGATGTCCAAGGCAATCTTGCCGCCACAATTAACACCTATGTCAATCAGGTGGAAGTTGCTACAAAGAACGACCCCAATGCACTTGCGATGGCAGCCGGTCAATTCTATGTGCCATCTCTTGCACCAGCTATCAATTTCCAGCCGAATCCCTCCTCGGCGTAAACGTGGCTTTTTTTACTCTATATATGTCTGGGTTCCAAACAATTATAGATTGATAAATACGTGGAGCATACACACTCCCCAACGCGGCGTTGTGAATCGTGCCACTTCTAAATGCGTCGCCTGCCGCAGCGGCGGCTTATACCCCCTAATATTTTCCGCCTTCACGGCGTGTAAGAATGTGGCGACCACCTCGTACATATTCTCGTAGTCCGGCTCCGCTGGTGTTTTATACATAAGTGTCCGCTGCTGTTTCTCCGTTACATACTTATCCAGAGCAAGCGAATAGACCGCCAAATCCATCGCCTTCGGAATCGGTCCGTCGCTATCCATCTGATAGGGTGCGGTATCAGTACTAAAGATTTGGTTTATATCTTGGTCCCGCCGCATCATCATCTCGCTAAGTTTTGAGCTCAATTCGTTACTATTTCCACCGGATTCCTTTACATATCCCGAGCCTTTTGCCTTTAGCCTTATACCACACGACATAGTTCCTACTACTAGGTTATAAAATTTGAAGCCTAAAGTTATCCGCAGATATATTAATAAATGTCCGAACCGCCGGTGAAACGGCTAGTTTGTATAGATATTGTGGCGGGGCGAACACTCTATAGCCGCACCGTCTACACAGAATACGTACCTGTAACCGAAGACCTTAATTTCTATTATAGAGACCTCTGCGGCATTACCGATGCGATTATTACAACATCATTGATTGATGTTCCGCCCGATTTTAATCAAGCCCTGGTCGCCTTTAGCGAACAGATTCCTACCCGCTTTCCCGCCTATGATATTACGGGCTCATTAGAAGAGGCAGACAAAATCGCCAAGTATCACGATTATATCCAGAATTTGAGCGAAATGGAAAAGTCTCGTGCGAAACTCCAGGTTCATATCCAAACACCCGCTACTGTTCCTAGTGGAACATTTACACCTAAGGCGTCGGGTGCTGACGGCAAGCGTCCCATTCTCAAACAGCACGCCTGGGTACGTGAACTTCTTGCCTCCCTTGAAAGCGAAGAGGTACCATCAGATGAACTAGTAACGGTAGAGACCGACGACCTAATTCCGCACGCCTGGGTTCTAACACCCGTCTTAAGTAGTTTGCGAGGCGATCGTGGTAGCCGCCTTCTTGTTGATCCCGTGAAAGGAAAGCATTGGGAATGCCTCCTTGGCAGCAGTCTTTTCCCTGATTTCATTGTAAGTCGTCGTATTTCCACACGCGGCTGGCTTTTCCAACAAGAAGAGGCTGATAAAATGCTACGTGCGATGCTCGACTTCTATATTGCGTCACAAGATGCAAAAATTGTCGGCGGGCTGAGTGATTGGATTCCTATTGCGGATAAGGAAATCGGATTATTGATGACCACGTTTAAGAAAATCAAAGTATGTGAGCGGGTTATTAAGAATCAGACGGATCCCAATCACGTCTACAATGTTATAAATTCTATTGAAATGCGGTGCCTGGTGTCTAAAACGACCAATCCTGAAATTCACCCGCTCTCCATACATATATTTCGTAAGTATTTCAACTACGTTGCCCAATCGCTGGGAATACCGTCCGAAAAATACTATAACAACGAAGGCATTACACAGATTTTCCGTCGGTGGGAACGGAGCGAACTCGGCTTCCGTGGCGACGTAGAACCCATTGTACCCGCGTGGTCCAAAATGTGGAATCTTGTTATGTCAGGGGTGCCGACGGTCGAACGGGTAGTGCTCTTTCTTGCGACTCTAGATGCCTGGAATCCTATGGACGGCTCTACGCTATCTCACGACCAATGTATATCCATTGCGAATCAATGGGTTGATATCTTTGCGGCAAATGAACTTCTACGCGTGGATGGAAAGGTTGAGATTGCACTTGTCGTATTTGACGAAACTCGCCGCTGGTGCCTACAATATTTGCCCGCCGGTATGTTTGAGAAGATTCTATCGTCATCAAAATATATGACAGAACACTATGTTGGTAAGGGGTATAATATAATCGCAGGAGGAAATATTCGTAAATTTACTGGCGTTAGTCTTCGTACTCCGTCCAAAAAGACGCTGTATGAAGGAAAAGTCGTTGATAAGACTCCAGATATTCCAGAGCCGCAACTATGGAAAACACATCACTATAAACCTAAAAAGCCGGTCACTCCTACGGCAATGGGAAAGGTGCGTGGTCGTCCACCCAAAACGGGCTCTATTGCTGACAATATGCGTAAGGGTATTATAACATTGATGGGGGGAGGAGGCGGCGGAGGAGGCGGAGTCAGTGAAAACAGCGGCTCTACATCATCCGTATCTAGTTTCAACGGGCAAGCAGAGCCAGACGATGGAACCAACGAACTTGTGATGAATTTAGGGTCGGTATAATTGTTTATAAGATGGGTCTACCGTTTTAAAATCGGTTACAAGTTTATTATAACTTTGTACTGCGGTATTAAATGTATCTCCTAACTCGGTCTGTAGTCTAGTTAGAAGTTCTTGTGCTTTATCAATTGACTTTAGATAGTCTTTTTGGGTGTCATTTATTTCAGAATCTTTGAAAGGTACTGGAATCTTATAATTTGGATTTATATATCCTTCTAAAATATCGGATTTGTTGTTTTTCAAAAAATCTAAACCGAATTCCGCCGTAGAGGGAACCTTTTTAAGTTTAGATACTGCTGATTTGTAATCGGTGCTATCCATAATTGCCTGTAGTTGCTCCTGTAGCCGTGTTAACTGACCACTTGCTTCTTTAATTTGCTTATTGTCCTCGGCGTATTTATCTTCCTTGACCGGCTTAGACGTCTTATTTTCACCAAATGAAAATCCGCTAATATCCTTTACATCTACAAAACATTCTAGCATATCTGGCTTATATTTTTCAATATATTGCTTCTTCTGTAAATCGTATTTCTTCTGCCGTGTCTGAATTTCTTCCTCGGCTTTTAGGCTAGGCTTTTCCTTAGAATCCGTAGGTCGTTTAGTATATTTTGTCTGAATCATTTTCACAATAAAGCACGTATCATCTGTAATATCAATTGTCTTACCTAAAAGCTTATTGATTTTATCCGGTTGTTCCTTATATTTAGTTATCATATCCGTCATAAACTTTAGTATAAATTTATTCACTGCTTTTACAATATCTATAGACGTATCTTGGGGTGTTCCTTCCACCGATGTTTTAATATCATTGATTGCACGAGCACGCACTATAGCATTCGGGGGCGGCGGTGGAATATTTGTATCTTGAAACTCCTCAAACAATAATGTTCTATACGTAAATAATATGGATAGAGCAAGGAAACCAATCACAGTCACTAGAATCCACGGAATGATATGTCCAAACCGTGCTAGCATCCTCCTACTTTAGGGGTATGAATTAAAATGATTTTGCTTGTGCTTGACTATAGTTTGTCTCTGAAACACTATCAACTTGCTTCTTATATGCGATATAGGTGTTATTTGTAGCGTTCATTCGTTTATAGGCAGCCATTGCGTCCTGGTATGTAGTCCCAACTGCCTTGGAAAACTTATCAAGGGCTACTTGTCCAACAGTAAGACTTCCATATCCGTCTCTCTGCGATTGTGTCATTGAGGCTGTAGGAAATCCTACAGGGTAGGCAAATTGTGTATTTACATACGGAGGATTCTCAAAATTCTCAAATTGTTTTCCAAATTTTAGAGTACATTGAAAGTTAGCTGCATTGTTAACCTTTTCCTGGTCCTTCTCACCCATTTCTTTAAACCCCTTTGTATTCTTTACATAATCCCCTTTACATTTATCTAACATCGCCTGTGCTTGTACATTGTTAATATACATATTCACATAATTGGCGGTACCCTTAATGGCTTTACAATCATTCAACCATTGTTGTACGGCTGGGCTATCTAACAATTTGCCAAATATGACGGCTTTTCCCAGTAGAGTCTGAGAGGCGGAATCGATTGTAGTAGGGGCTATAGTATCCTGAAATCCCTCTGCGAATGCCGCATCTGACGACTCCGCTACATTCACCTTTGTACAATCTATCATCACGGTACCACCGTGGCGGAACTTATACATCTCTATTTGGTTTTGCCACGTATTCTCGGCATTTTTCGCACGGTTCTTCTCTAGCAGCTCTTGTTGCTTTTTCGGCAGTTGAAATTCGGCTGAATCAGGGGCTTCCGCCGCTTTGCTCTTAATAAACTTATTACGTACACTGTCATAGAGTGAACACGTCTGGGATGTCATAGTTCCCGTTTCACCGATTAAATTTTGTAAGTTTTGTGTATGTTGGTCAATCGTAGCGGTCATCTCCAAAAGCGACTTATACAAACTGCTGTTTATCGTACCGGCGTCTTGAAAATGCTCGTTTATCGTACCGGCGTCTTGAAAATGCTCATACGCATTTACGGGTCCGCCGCAGCACGACCGTCCACGTAATATAGTAACAATGAATGATATGACGGTAACGGCGATCCATAGATAAATCGCATACATTATAATATCAAATAATATGCTTCTCTCTGCGGAAGGCATCCCTAACTATAAAAGATATAATCCATTAGATTAGGAGATTCAAAATGTATTCCGCATACCAAAAACGTGGAAAGTATCCACAACCTCCTACGCTTCCTGTAGGCAATAAGTACTGCCCGCCTATTCCGGGTATCGTACCTACAACATTAACTGTATATCCTGTATTTTCAACATTTATATCAACTATATCATCCATATTTGTATCATCATTATCAACATTTACATCTACTATAAATGTTGAGCCACCGTTTGTATCAACATTTTCATCAACAATAATATCACAGTATGAATCAACTATTAAATTTAAAACTGGTAACATATCAACGCCAACAGACTATGTAGCACTCGGCAATCCCTATAAATCATTATCCGAATCGGGACGTATGCAGGCACAACAGTGTACAACGATGTATATTAGCAACGCACCGGTACCTGTTCAACGCGGCGATAGTAATAATATTCCTTATGTGGATGTAATTGCCACACCGGCATCTGGTACTACGCAAAGTATCCAAACTGCGGTATTATTTGCCGGCAATAATCCTTATAACCCGGCAACGCGTTTTACGCAATATTTTCCACGGCTACCGCCCCCTCCACCGTGCCCCGTTGCTGTGCCCAATCCTGGCTATGTCCCTCCCTGTGTACCCCCAACAATGTTTCGGGGCTCCGTAGAAAATGTTGGACCTACGTAGAACATGCCGACTACAAACTTTGATGCGAGTCTCACTACCTCTCGCCGCCGCAACCTGGCAAACTACGGCTGGCGTCTAAATGACAATTACCCCAATAACCCGATATCGCTTAACCCTGAGCAGGCACCGTCCAGCGGCTTCCGCGGAACGGGTCCCTCAGCCGAAGTACCCCTCAGCTCCAAGCTCGGTGCGATCCTTGCCGGTCAGCCCAACGCCAATGTCAACCCTACTACCACAGCAACGTGTAACTCGACGGGTGGATGCTCAGCGTCGGTTACTCTACAGGGCTTTGTACGTAACTCTCCGGCGAACTCGCGTTCGCTGGGCGGTTCTCAGGGCGGCTCTACCAATTGATAACGTGTAATTATTTTACAACATATCAATACGAAATGGGGGGTTGTAGCGACGACCGGCACATGTAAAAAAGTGTGAATGCCGTTGCCGCCTGTATGCCTGCTGCGATCAACGACGCAACAATAAGGGGTGTTGCCATCTTCTTATACAGTGCTAACGTTCCCAAGCCTGTAAGTATACTTAAAACGCCTAGCGTAGCGAAAAAATAGCACCAGTTGTATGCCCAATTGGGGCGAGCATCCTGACGAAAAAAGGAGTCCATTTTCTATTTAAGATGTTTTTTATTTTTTTTCATTTGAGGTTTTATTGTGTTGGTTTGCGTATTTACGCACGGGGAGTCGCCTTCTTCACGACCTTCTTCGGAGCAGGAGCCGGCGCAGGAGCGGGGACAGGCTCAACGACCTCCTCCTCCTCCTCCTCCTCCTCCGCCTCGTCATCGGCAACAAACGCAGCCGTGGTAGGAGCCGGTGCCGCCTCGTCCTCATCGTCGTCATCTACGAACGCAGGAGCCGACGTAGCCGCCTCCGCCGCCTGCTCTACACGTGCCTGGACAAGCTTCCAGCTGATGCCGAACTTGCCACCCGCTACCCAGATGCTAGTCGCATCCAGAACGCACGTGACCTCGGCACCACGGCGCAGGACCTCCATCGGCGTGACACCCTCAATCTTACGATCCTGGTCGTCGTAGACTACGGCATCAAAGACCTGCGTCTTGTAGTTCTTCTTGATGGCGACCGACTGGACAGGGGAGCGGTCCTTGCCCTCCTTGTCCTTGCCGACACGCACACTCTTCGTGTACAGGGCACTTACGGTCTCGCGGCTGACCTTCTCCAGACCCAGCCAGTTCTTAGAGTTCTTGACACCGGCGTCAATGACAAAGTCGTCAATCGCCCGGAGCATATCGTAATACGCGGCAACCTTCGGGTTGCTGGTACGGTTACGGAAGTCCAGATTCAGCTTGAACTTGCCGTTGCCCTGGTAGTCACCAGAGTCAAACGGAATAGGCATACGCGGAGCCTGGACACGGAGCTTACCGCTATTGTAGTTGATGTAGACAATCGCCGCGGGCGAGTTATCCAGACCCTTCTTGACAGGGTCAACCGTGAGGTTAGAAAGAGAGAACTTGGAGGCAGTAATAGGCTTAGACATCTTGTATGTGTTGTTGTTACTTTGGTTCAGCGAGTAATAACAAGGTGGGGAATGCTCATCGGCAAAGAAGAAAAACGGGGCGTCAATTTTTATCCGCCACGGGGGGAAAAATTCTAGTATTAATCCGTTTCAGGCGGTTGCGGCGGTGGCAATAGAAGTGGCGGCATCGGCTGTGGTGCTGCTATGTTAAATATATCCGTCAACCATCCTCCCAATCCAAAGAATCGTAACGGTGCCGGTGCCGCTGCTGCATCCATATCATTCGGTGCTAACACACTTTCATATAACCAAGGATACGCTTGTCGGGCTGGGTCACAAACAAGAGTCAAAGTACTTATAACGTACATAGCTCCTAGAATCCTATCATTCCTATCCGTCGCCGATGTAATCATAGTACGAATTACGCCCATATTGAGTTTTTGTAAACGCTCAAGGGGAAAAGTAGCAACCATAAACGGGGAGTGTTTGAATAGCATTGTTGCGTAGTTCGGTACTATCTGCCGCTTTTGGTCGGCGGATAGATTTGCCCTATACGTCCATATAGCATAAATCTGCCGATAGAACTTCTGATGCTCTTCTTGTGTCAAATTGAGAAACCACTCGGGTGATGAATAATAATTTAACTCGTCTATAAGTTGAAATAAGTCTACAACTTTCATACGGTACTGCTGTATCGGCGTAGAAGGCTCTAGTTTTGCCCATTCCGTAGTTTTACCGTGTGCAGTACGCCGTCTTACAAGTTTCTGGACTTTTCGTACCTCTGTGATGGGTATTAGGTCACGATTAAACGGATTTTCCACCTTTTCATCATCCGTTGAATTATGTATGAGGGTTGCAATAGACCGTAGATCAAATCCATAGATATGTTGTTTGCCGTCCTTGTAGGAGAAAAATAACGCACCGCTAATATCGGCTATCGGGTCGGTTGAGAAGAAATCCGCATCATTGATACATACAGAACGTATGTAGTACGCAAGACCACGATTACGTATATTATGCCTACCTATGTTATCCCTGAACCATTGTTGTATCTTTGCCGCTGCTGTAGCTGTTGCGATTGTTGTAGCCGCACGCTTTGCTATCCTACGTATCTTCCCTGGACTTGCCACTGTTGGTTCCCACGGATTTGGATTTTTGTAATGTACACCACAGTACATGCCGTGAGTGGCTATATTCGGACAACGGGTCTTGGGGGTCCGCTTTGATTTTATGTTTTTGCATTTTGAGTAAGAGTTTTCCATCTCTCTAACGGTTTAAAAGATTTTTTCCGCACGCATTTTCTCCCTTTTTCTCACCTCCGGTGAACAAAATTGATTGGCTAGAAAATTTGTAACTGTACTAAGTATTCCCCGCGTTTGATTGAGCCAAAAAACTCCTCGGTCACACATATAACAACAATGAGCTCTGCCCCTGCCAAGCGTGCCCCTGCCAAGAAGACTGCCGCCGCCGCCGCGGCACCCGCTGCCCCTGCCGCTGCCCCCGCGAAGGTGGTCGCTGCCCCTGCCCCTGCTCCCGTTGCGGCGCCCGTTGCCGCCCCCGTTGTTGCCGCCGCGCCGACGGATGCCGTTGACGTCGTCAAGGACTTTGCCTCCCTTGTGGAGAAGGTCAACTCCCTGCGCACGGTGCTTGCCGCCGTCCTCTCGGACATGAAGAAGCTCGAGAAGCAGATCCCCCGTGAGATCAAGAAGGCGTCCAAGGGCCGCCGCCGCCGCGCTGCCGCCGTCACGGAGGGCGGTGAGGTTGCCCCCAAGAAGGAGTCGGTCTTCACGAAGCCGACGCCCATCTCGGACGCGCTCTGCACGTTCCTCGGCGTTGCGAAGGGCTCGTCGCTCTCCCGCTCGGAGGTGACGACCAAGGTCTGCGGCTACGCCAAGTCCCACCAGCTGATGGACAAGCAGGTCATCAAGGCGGATGCGCCCCTGCGTAAGCTGCTGGCGCTGACGGAGAAGGATGAGCTCAAGATCCTCAACCTCCAGCGCTACCTGAAGCCCCACTACCTGAAGCCGGCGGTGCCCGTTGCCGCCAAGGCGTAAATTGCCAGTAACTAGTTCCCCAAAGGGCTTCCCCTTCCTTCCTATATCTTTCCACCCTAAACTTCAAAAAAAACATAAAAATGTCTGTAACCCCAGTCTAAACCATAAAAATAGAAAAACTCAAAAAAAGCCATAAAAACTACTCGCGATAGCTCAGCTTGGTAGAGCGGAGGACTGTAGTTTTTAGCAAACTGCATAAATGTCTTCCTTAGGTCACTTGTTCAAATCAGGTTCGTGAGACGTGTTCACTCTTATTCTGGTCGCATAGCTCAGTGGTAGAGCGTCAAGCTGTTAACTTGAATGTCTGTGGTTCGACCCCACATTCGACCGCATCTCTTTTAGAGATTGGTGGACACTATCTCCCTTGTTTTTTTAGCCTATGTTATAGCCTAAAAAATATTGGAACTAAATAGAAAGAATGTCCTGGACTGGTATACCTTATAAAGGTCAACGCCCTAATACAACTAGACAATCTACAACGCAACAGGTAATACGTTCGCCATATGCTTCTCAAACTGCTCCCTTATCCTATACTAATTTCCCGAATGCAAATATTAAATTTAATAAATATGTTCCAATTGTAATGCCGAAAAAACCCACTGAAAAAAATAATTGGAACAAAGGTCGTGCTCTTATGAATAGTAATCTAACAAATAATGCTGTCAAGGGTTTATTAAAACTTAAGACCTCTAAAACTCGTCGTTCGTCCCGCAAAGGAAAGAAAAACACCCGTCGCAGGTAAGATGGCGACTGCGGCTGCGAATAAAGACCTTGTTGAGGCTGTCCGGCACTATGTTCATTTTGACAATCTTGCCGAGGCTCTAAACAAGCAAGTGACCAACGCCCGAAACATGCGGGGACAATACGAAACAAAGATACTCACCAATTTGGAAACTACCGGTATGAAGAATGCCGTCCTTCAGATTAACGGTGCCACATTACAGCGTGCTTCACGCGTTCAAGCAAACTCACTCTCCTGGGGTTTTCTAGAAGAACAACTACACGCTTACTACGCCTCCCATCCTGTTCGCTCTGGAGATGAAACTACGGCGATCCTGGATTTCTTACAAAATAGACGAGGATCTAAGACGACGGAGTACCTCAAAAAGACCGTAGGTGGTGGTAGCGGAGCCAGCGGTGCGGATGCCGGTTCCAAAAAACCTCCGACGTAATACTAGAACTTACTGTGGATTCGTGGACTTTTGCTTTTGGCTGGCGATGAATACATTTTTATTACATAATATACAACGAAAACTCAAATATAATAAAGTTACACAATGGTTTCATACACTTATTGAAGGAAAAGAGCACGAGGGAACACCGGCAGAAACAATTATGGAAATGAACGACTTATTTATAGATTTATTGAAACAAAAACACCTCAACTTAGAAGTATCCGAAAAGGTACTTCGTCGCAGTATGTGTAGTGCGTTGTGTACTATGAAATTATATAAAGATGTAAATATTTTTAAAACGCGGTCCAATTCGGTATATCCTACTGAATGGAATCGTGATGTGGAAACAATGTGGCAAGAATGGTTAGACGTTCGTTGCTTCAAAAATTGGAATGCGTTCTGGGCTCGCCTTCCTGTACGTACGTGGGAAGAGGACTTGCCAGGTTGGCGCAAAGGAATGGAAAGTATATTAATGTCTTATGTTCAGCGTGAAATTGGTGTGCTTGTTGATGCGGATATTATTGTAGAGGACGAACAAGGTGAGTATGTTGATAGTAACCAGTACGAATATGACACCGAGTCCTGACGGACTTATTAAGTGGAAAAAGAACAATATGTATTATCATTGATAATCGTTATTGTTTATGGTTCTAGCCGGACCAGGAGTTCTTATTGAACGGCAGCACCGTGGTATCATCCAGCTGATCGCGGAACTTTTGAACCTGCTTCTCAAATTCAATCTCCTCCGTGCTTGGCGGGAGAGAAACTTCACTAGTGTTCAGCTCGTCCATTGCATTCTTCGCAGGGCGAACACCAAAGCAGTTTACGCCAAAGAGTAGCTCGGGGTTATCAAAGTATCCACCGTTGACACCTGGGCGTCCGCACGCATTATGGTACTGCGGGCGTCCCTTCTGTAGATTCTCGTATGTGTCCTTCTGCGTAGGGTAGACCGCCATCTGTCCCTGTACCCAGCCATAGTTACACCAATCGGCACCCTGCTTATACGCATCCTTCACCTGTTCATAGGTCGCAAGGTCACTGTCTAATGCAGAGCAGACCGCCGCCGCATCGTGGTACGTGTAAATGTTGCGGCTCACGTTGAACACCTGCTTGCCACCCGTGCTAAAATTCGGGTGCGGGAGTACGCCCGATAAGTATGTGCCAGGCTGACCCGACTGTGCACCAGGCATACCGGACGGGCGATTCGGCACACTTGGTAGATTGGGGCGAGGCGGGATACCCGCATCCATCGGCTTCAGCGTTGCTACCAAATCTCCAGGTGCATCCATATTTTTAGCATCCCCGAACTCAGCTTCTACTGTTTGACGTCCGTTGATAATCTTTTTAATATTATCAAAACCCAATTCCAAATAATAGCCAATCTTCTTGTAATAGACATAGCATAGAACCGCTACAAGAATTACAAGAGCACCAACAATCCATATGTTTGAAAAAGCACCGGTTACGCTATTCAGCATATTGGTCTTTGGCGAATTAAAACTGGGCAACGATGGTCCCGCGGGTTTCAGCGGATTAAAGTTCATATCACCTCTACTTAGTTCATTTTATTTACGCTTCAGCAGCCGCTTGCTGCTTTGGTGCCCTCAACCTCTGGATCTGCTGTAGCATTTGTAGATTCATCGTCTCTAGTTTATTCTTACGTGATAGGAATGCGATATACGTATCACAATTCGTCGCAGTTTCGCCGGGTACATTCTGAATAGCATTATCATCATATTCATACCACTGCTGCTCCTGTTTTGCGTACATCCGATAATGACCGCCGCGGAACGATCCCTGCTGCTCAATCAACGCTGTCGTCTCATAGACAGGCGGCGTATACATCTTATTAAACGGGTCGCCCTTGAACGCCATCCATGGTCGGAAATCAAATCCGTCAATATCCCACGCCACTTTGCCCGCCACCTTCTGCATCGTGTTTGTAAATCGCTTGAGCGTTAGAATAATAGTATCCGGTAGGCGTGAAATACGATTCCTGATAGCCGCCTTTCCCTGTGTCTTACACGCATCGCACTGATAGTCATCCAGGCTTTCATCGGCGAACGCTAAATTCAGACAATCGGTCAGAGTCGCATCTATCTTAGTACGATTCGGCATATCTCCGCCGGGTAAGGGAACCTTTAGCATCAGCCACGGCTCATAACGCATGGATACCGCCTTACACCTATCACAAATCACCTCCGTCTGGGTCTGTCCATTATAACTATCCACAATCGGCGAGTACTCCTTGCTAAAGAACGTACCCCACGCATTAATTGCCTTAATATACTCATCTTCCTGTGGATTTGACGACCTTCCTACCACTTGCATAATAACGCTCTTATACATCGCATCGTGAAGTCCACTCAGAATATATTGAATCGTTTCCGCAGCATCACTCTGCTGTCCATAACGATGCCAGTCATCGCCAGACTCCTGAATCGTACGCAAGAACGCTCCGTGAAATCCGCGCGGATTGAGTTGCGGCTTTGCACCTAGCGGTAACGAATGACGCCAGAAATCGCGCATAATTATTTGAAATGCCTCCAGCAGTTGCTTCTTATTACTTTCCTTACGAGCCTCAACTGTATTTGTTAGAAACATGTTACATAGTGGAGGAGAAAGACGTAGTGCTTGTACAACGACATTTAGGAAACATGTATTTCCTAGATTCGCCAAACCTATTGTTGTTGACAATTCGGTCATTCTGTTACGGTTCTTTTATTATTGACACCTGACAACTTTAGACTCTTCGAAATTTTTCCCGTCTAAAGAATCAAAAATTGACTTAAGATAGACCGAAAGTGATGAATACCAACACGATGACGTACAATCCTCAGCAGTATGAAACTGTTTACGGATTCTCTACACTAGATGAACTACATAATTTTATGCCTGAGGTACTCTACGACGAGAGAATGTTTCCCAATGAAATGCTAGCCTACTTTCGTCACCGTATGAGTACGCTCTTCCAAACGACCTTTACTCGCCAGCAGAACATCTATAATATTTATATGGCACAGGCACGCCGTGAGGCTTTTGATGAGTGGCGTCGTAGCCGTAACCGTAATAATACTGTGCCCGCACCACCTGCCGGTGTACCCGATATCTTAGGTGCCCTAAATAATGTATTCAATAACGCTATTCCTACCACATCCAATATTCGTGTTGAAATTCCACTCAATCCTGTAACACCGCAGGCACAGATTCGCCGTCGTAATACAGTAGAACTACCGTCTGGTACTAATACGGTTGGTCAGTCTTTCCGTGCTGCGGCAGTGGCAGGGGCGGGGGCGCCAGGGGCGGAGCCTACTACTACAATCAATACCCCTCCGCCTCCTAGGCGTCAGAGGAATCCGAATAACTTCATTACCGCAAACGAACTCCTCCATCTTACCCCTGGTACTGGCGGAGACGTTAACTCATTTCTTAATATTCTTACCGGTGCTATGCTTGGGGGGATTGATATTCCTATTACCACTACTGTCAGTAATCGCGGGTTTTGGCACGAGGTGGATGTCGTAGCTACGCCAGCTCAGATTAATGCCGGCTCTACCGTTATTGAAGGATCCACTATTGGGGCAGATGTCAATTGTGCGATTTGCCAGGAGCATACGTACGCTGATGGAGATAGTTCGCATCAGTGGCGGAAGCTCCACTGCTCCCACCAATTTCACCGCGAATGCGTAGATTCGTGGCTAGAGCAGAGCGTCCACTGCCCTGTCTGCCGTTCCGATATTCGCGAGCCTAGTGGTGCGGCGGCGGCTGGAGCTGGCATCTCCTATGCTGCGGCTGCTCGTCGTGCACCCGCTTGAAAAAATTGAAAGTGCCGCTGAGTTATAAAGGATATGTAAGCGTACTACGATTACATATTCTTCCTTCCAAATGTCTATCTTTGACGGTGTAAACACCGGCAGCATTGACTATAGTCCCTACCAACCCGCCACGGTTGTCACCATCATCCTTGACGAAGCAGAACTCGCCGATTGTAAAGAGTCGCAGTTTGAACGCTTCTGGCGTGTTTGGTACACCGAACGTTCCTTCTACGCTCCTAAACTTCAAACATTGGTCCTAGGTCTGCGGCGGAGCTCGTCGTCCTGGACCGGCATTCGCCGCTTCCTCCAGTACTTTGAAGAAGATGTCCTATACCGTCACGGACGGGTGGGACTGGATATTTACTTGACCAACGGCGATGACCCTCGGCACATTTTGTCGGTTACGCCGGTGATGTATCACAGATATCCTTTATCAATTCTCCAAGTGCCCCAAGTGCTGTAGATTCCTGGGCAGGCGTCGCCTCACGCCGCAGTCTTACCGTCGTAATAATCAGTTTCACAATATCCCGCCGCTCTTTTTTATTGAGTGTTCTAGTTACGTCGGCAGCTGCGTTAGCAAGCTCCGCCATTTGACGGTAACTCATACGCTTGTTTTTGACAACTTCGCCTAGCACATACTTAAGAATATGCGTATATTCGTTAAGGGCTCTGGCACGACGCCGGCACTCTTTGCGTACTTTTTTAGGCAACGTCTTCCAGTGCTTCTGACATATATCACGCCCTTCGTATGTGTGCTCGGCGGGTTTAGTACACGGCTTTCCACTAGTCTTTACAACTTCACACGTGACCATTTTATAATATAAATCGTCGGCGTTTTAGACTATACAGTCTGTTCGTGCGACTTGGATCTCACAAAATCCGCAATCTCCTCGCACATCGACCGACACGGTTCCATTCCACACCGTGTTAGCAAGACGGCTACCGGTGCTTTCCACTGTAGAAAAAAGTGCGAATAATTGTAAATAGCGTCCAACCCCTGGCAAATATCCTTCCCAATCTCTTGAATATCTAACGCGGGCAAATGCGACTTTACGTGGGTCGGTAGTTTGGTGAGCGTACGCCGCATAAACTCCTCCGTCACTGCAACAAGCTTCTCTATTGCCTGCTTCGGAACATACGGCATATAGATAGAGATGAAATGTTGTAGGGATGGGTGTATGGAACTCACGGTGTTACCGATATCAATAACTTGTAATGCTTTGTTTAACGGCGCTGACGGAGGTGCTTCACGTAAATAAGTGCTCGTAGTTGTATAGAGTGTAAGAGCATAGACGGCAATTGTAAGACTGGATAGAATAGACGAGCACATATGAACATCGTGGAACATAGGGGTCAGAAAGCATAGAAATGATATAAAACGATTAGAGAGGCATGTCCGTTTTTTAGGGGACGAAGACAGCCCCTCTGTTGCCAGATTTGAAACGTGGCTAAAAAATTCCTCGGCGGTTGGAACTATAAAGTCCGGGTGCTTTTGAATATATTGAATTCCTTTTATTTGAAATAGGAAGTCAATAGCATCTTTGAGAATTGTATCCTCCCCTTTTACGCCTAACTTTCGCGGGATACTTGACGACTTCTTCAAAGAGGGCATAAGATACCTTCTTATAGGTTTCTATAGATATTTATTTAGACCCAGCTCACAACTGCCGTCATATCCTGTCGGACCACGGTCATAAATGGCAGAACCTGACCGGTTGCCGTATAAAGTACTTGAATCTGCTCTTCAGGTCCACGGTACGTGTTAAAACGCCGCATAAAATCACCAACGGTCTCCCCTTCTTTTCCCACCAGCTTTAAAGCCGTACCATCCTTGAACCCCGCATACTTCATACCACTATTATCAGGCTGAAGTGTGAGATTAACATACTTCTTGGGGGATGTACTAAACCAGTTGTAGAACATATTACTTATATGGAGTGAGTATGGTTTAAGTCCATTTAACTAAATAAAAAGTAAATATGGCGGAGATTGTTGTATTTATCGTCTTTATGTTTTTTGTAATGGCGTTAGCACTTGGATGGCTATATCATGTTATGAAACAAGTTGTAGGTATCGCCAATGGGCAGAGTCAACCCTTACTCGGCTCAACCTGAGTACTTAGCAAAGGAACTTGTATGGAATGCTCAGGCATATAAATCGCCGTATGCTCTACATGTCCACAAATATCCGGTATATCAAAATCCTTGATTTGGTTAAACTTTTCAGCACATTGATTGCGAATATCTTTTGGAATCGTTGAATTCGCCTCTGATGCTATATTAATATCCTGCTTAATATATTTCAAAAAGGTTCCACAATCCTTACGACCGCTGTACGGAATTGCTAATTGCTCTTCTATCTTACGTGTTATAATATCCCACTTTTCCGCCGATTGTTTATAATTTGTCGCCATTGCCGTCCAATTGAACTTATCCTGTATCATATTTACGATTCCTACCCCAATCGAGATACATCCAAAAATAATAGATGTTTTCGTCGCGTCCGTTGTTACCGCTCCTACAATCAGATTTCCTATTCCACTGAGCGAAATAACAATATTTGTTGTAATAGACATTGATAAAGCACGCTTACTATACCGCGAATACGCTTGTGTATGCATCCAATTAAAACACTTAGACTGGTCGCACCAATCCGCCATCATCTTATCTATTGTTGAATTCCACTGAAGTCCAGACTGTGTCTCGGCTTCATTGGTTGACATCTTTTTGCTAAAAAGGTGTATTTTTATAATATTTGTTCATGTTTTGAATCGTTTTCTGATTGATTGGAGCAAATGGTTGTTTTATTGACGGCTTATTTCTGTATTTATTCACATACACCGTAGTTAGTTTTCTATTTACTTTCTTTGTCTGATTCGGCTTCTGGTTCGGCTTCTGGTTCGGCTTCTGATTCGGTTTCCGTGGGTTTTCCATATTCATTTGAAAAATAAGATTGTTATTGTTGCCGTTGCCGTTATTTCTACGGGTTTTCTTAGGCATCCTTAATTTGGTTGCCTATTTTTTTACAAACATAGAGGCAATAGACCGCTGACCACTTACCGCCATTGCGTCAGATTTGAGCAGAGCTCCAAACAGCAGTTCTTCCGCAAGTTTTTCTCGGGCTGCCACCGGATCCTTCGCTTTCTTACAAGCCTCTAGTTCGTGCGGCTTGACGCCTGGCAACTTGGAAAGTTCCAGAGCAAAGACTTGGGCGATCGGCTTCGCAATCTGATTTGTAATATAATGTTTGTAATCGGGTCGGAGATTATGCTCCTTGATGAAACTCGGCGTCTCAATCCGCTCACCCTGTAGCGTCGCCTTGGACTCAATATATACGAACGACATTCGCTCACTTGTAGACGGCTTATTGCCTGGATCCCGCTCCGCAATACGGTCCGCTAGTACCTTGTGGGCAATACGGGACGGATTGGCGTAATCGGCACGCAGGGACTTCGTAATCATCAACTTCGTCATTGGAAACTTGCCCGCAAGAAGGTCCTTGGCGGCGTTTTGGACAAAGTCAAACGCATCCTTCACTCCTGAACTTCCAACAGGTCGGGTCGGATCCAAAATCCGTTCTAGGACGCCGCCATACACGTACTTGACAATCGGTGCGTTATCGCGACGCTTCATCACGATACCCATGCTCTTACGGTGGAAATCGTCGGGGGTGAGTCCGTCCTCACTCATATCGCCCACATACCGCTTCTTGCTCAGCAGGCAGAACGTCCGAAAGATCTTATCAAACTCAAAGTCGTGCGGGGGTTTCAGACAAGAACTGACAAGTTTACCGGACTCAATGGTAAGATCCTTCGCCGCCTTGAGTGCGGCGTCACCCGTGAGCGGCACGCCAGTTTTTGGGTCCTTTGGTCTGAACCGCAGAAAGATAGAATCGGTATCGCCATAGATACACTCCGCATCGCACCGCGGGTCCTTGCCGCCGCCATAAATCTCCTCAATCACCGCCTTTGCAAACATCAACTGCTTACGACCATAGGCGGTCGTTGACGCGGCTAATACCTGTCGGCGAACCTTGAATGTTCCTGAGCCCAACTGACCATACAGCGAATTGGCAGTCAGCTTGTACGCTAACTGCTGTGCATCTAGCAGCGACTTCTTGAACTCATCCGATTCCTTCTCTGCCTGCTTACGGCACTTCTTACGTGAGCTGAGAAGCATTTCCAAGATGCGAGGAATTGTACCCTGCGGCTTCTGGATATACCGTGCCACCCGCTTGCCGTCCTTGATTTTTACGGGATGTTTCCGTGTGTCCGCCGGATCCGGTCGCAAGATATCAAATTCAATATTTACATAGGTTTGCCCTGGAATGTTGTCGTAGCGGTCCGAGCCTTCGCGAATCTCACGGAACGTTGTTCCGTCGTTGTCGTAGTCCTTAACCCAAATGAGCGTATCGTGGCTGATGTTTTCCGAGATAATAGACGATGGATATAGCGAAGCGAAATCATCGGCAGTAATCGGGTCATTGATGTAAATACCCGTCTTCGGCTCCAATACAATGGCACCCTCAAAAGAGTCATCCTCGCTCGGCACCTCAGGCTCGTCTGGAGCATCATCAACGTTCCGTCGTTGGCTCGGCAGCACCTCAATTAATTGATCATTGAGTCGGCACTCCTTGAAGATAAGAGACTCAATCTTAATACCTTGACCACGGAGGAAGATAAAGCTTACCGGTACCGAGCATACACTTGCCATCGCCACCGAATTGTTGAGAATCTCCAACTTATTGAAGAGCTCCATCACTAGATCACAATCTTGTAAGCAGTAACGGGCAACAATGCCACGCTCTTGCGGCGTACCACGGTGGAAACGGAAGATATCCTTCGGCGAAACGTCGTCCTTCACCTGTGCCCAACGGGTCGGCTTGCCGCCGTTATCCTCCAGTTTTGCCTTACCACCCTTGATTCGGATTGTGAGCTTTGTCGGTTCCACAGCCAGAACCTCCGCCTTCTCTACAATCCGGTCGTTCTCATCGTCCATTAGTGTGATGAACCGTCCAGGAAGCGTACCCTTCGTAGACTTAGTGGCGACAACAAACTCTTCGTCTTTGAGATGTACGATTGACTTGACCGCACCGCTCACAAACGTAGCCGATACATTATCTAGACTGTACGAGTCCAGATTGTGATTACGGCGAATATAGGGAAGTAAATCAATCTGTAGACGTCCTGGGCTGTTCATAAAGTGCATCGTATTATCACCCATTGCCGATGATGATAGAAACTTCTCTTCCAGCTTGGTAGGGCGGGATTTCAAACAAGAGAGTGGAGTTGTAATGTTGACCGCCTCCTTCTTACTTGTCAAATATTGTAGGCGGTCCCAAATATATTTAGAATCAAAACCAAAGATGTTATAGCCAATCAGAATATCAGGGTCCGTACGACCGAGCCACTGAAACCACGCACGCAACATCATTCCCTCATCCTCATACGAATAAACCTCAATCGGTACCTCCTCGCCTGGCGGCTTCACGGTCTCCTTATCCACCGACTTAAGAACCCAGATGTGCTTGCTAATCGGCTTTGACCGACGATACAGCACAATGCCAATCTGGATAATTTCATCGCCCTCAATTACATTGTAGGGAAAGATTGGCGGACTAGGCTTTCCAAATTTATCTTTCGGTTTGCGATACTCTGAGAGCAACGAATCCAGGTCCGATATTGCCTTTTCGCGAACATCGGACTTTGACTCCGTCTTGATAATCGATAAATATCGTAGAATACTGTCCTCAACCTGCTTTGGCTGCGAATAAATACAGTTCATAAGAAAGTCCTTTGTAAGTTGTCCACTGTGTCTCCGTGGATTGATATAAATCGGTGAAAGCTCGCCTGACAGTCTAACAGTAGCATTAGCAAGGCGTTCGCAAAACTCCGACACCGTTGTCGGCATACCACGTTCATAGAGCTCGCGGATAGGTTTACGCCAGCCCTTAATCGCAATAGGAAAGTCACCGTGGCTGGAATTACACTCAATATCCCACGAACCCACCAGGAACGGTGCCATTCCTTGGTCCGTGGCGGCTTGGACGTCCATCCACTCGGCGGTGGCATACACCTTCACCTTTGCGTCGTCCGAGTTGGCAAATTCCCAATGATTTGCGGGAACCTGAACCCAGCCCGCAGGACTGATATTTTGCTCGTGGAAGAAACGTAGCATCGGATCAATGTTTGCCTCGTACACCTTGAGTGCGAGTTTTTTCCCTTGCGGACTAACGCCGTCTACATCCCCTACAGGAACATACTTATCCAGCAACGCAACTGCACCTATTCCAAACAACTGAGCCGTATTGTTTGCTATCGGCGTTGTAGTATCCTTGTCTAGGAAGCGGTCTTTCAATTGCCGCCACAAGGCGAGTGTAGGTGTAATAATCTTTAGAAATGTTCCCTTATTGCCGCCATTATAATCCATCAATACCTGATGCTCTTCGTAATTACAATCTACCTGCTGAAGTTCATCAAACGCAATTTCTTCGTCTTCGTGTAGCTTATGCATCCAATCTTGTAGATTCCGCTTTGCCGTTTTGTTGGTTGCCAGGCAATCTGGAATTCGAACATAGAAGTAAGGCTTGAAGTCGGTCACTTGGAGTGCCACCGATTGCCCCTTCGGGTCGGTGCCAAAGAGAAGAATCTGATACTTCTTTTGCGAATGGGGCGCCGAACTTGCCGAATAGCGGTCATCTTCACTCCCACTATCTACCGACATATCAGGATAGGCATCTTGGCTTATAATATCCTTACACTGAAAGACTAGTGTATCTTTTTCGGGGTTGTACATTCGTGTGCCTTCCTTATGGTGCGAAGCAAAAAAGTCAATTTTTTACGCTTTCAGCGGGTGTGGGGGTGTGCGTGAGGGTGCGGGTAGCTTGGGGAGAAGGTAGGCACCGATGCGAATCGCTGCGGCTTCTTTGAGAAGTCCTGCCACTTCATATCAAACTCCGCAATTGTCATAGTTTTAACAGAATCTATGGCAATTTGCGGAATTACACAAATTGCCTGCATCTTCGGCGTGAGCTCCCGCAACTCAATAAACATCTTGGTAAGTTTTGCTTTCAGATGTTCATATTCCTTTGCCGCCTCCTGTATATCATACGTATGAAAGGTGAATCGTAGCTCGCGCTCATATGAATTCTCGGCGTCCCACAGACTCGCCGTAATCCTACACGGCGGCTTCTTATTCAGCGAATTTACAATATCCAGTGCTTCATCCACCGTATCAAAGTAGAAGATACCACGCTCTGCGTGCCTCAGGGAGAATCGTTCGGTTTTGATAAACTGCCGTACAACGAAAAGCATATCATCCTTTTTCATCACTGCGTATCGGTAACGTCGGTCACTATGCGTACTTGTTACGGTAATATTGTTCCGCTTCAGTTGTGAAACAATATCATCGAAAGTGTGTTTGGTTTGTGTAGCGCCCATTGCTGTCTCTGGTTGGGCGGATGGGTTAATTTTCAATTTTTTAGTGTTTGCGGGTGCGGTCCTTACCGCACCGTCGCTTTAGTGACGGTTGCGGCGTGTGGACGCACGGCGATTCGCCTTCTTCGGCGACTTGTACGTCTTACCGCGCTTTGCTAACATTGAGCTTCCTAGGAGAAGGAGTGCCGCCGGTCCCGCCTTATTCAACGCACCCATAAACGCACTCAGTACCGAACCGTGTGCTCCGCCCTTCTGGGGCGTATTTGCCGTAATCTGGGCATTCTTCTTCACAAAGTTAGTATTGCTGAGCAGTGTGCCCTGGGGACCGGGAATCTTCGCATTTGGCTGTGCTGTCTCTACCGCCTTTACAAGTGCCTTCATCACCTTCGGGTCATTCATCTGCGGTACAACGTTCGTCGTCTCAGGCGTGCCAGGAACCTTAAAGTCCTCCACCTTACCCGTCGGCTCTACCTTCACAACGCTCGGATATCCTGTAATCTTCGCATTCTTGAGCTCAGGAACCTTCGCCACCATATCGTGGTGAACCGCCGCCATATTTGCCACACGTCCCGGCGTCTTCGCAATCTCCTTGAACTTCGGCATATACCGGTGGCAATGACCGCACCAATCGGCGTGAATCAGCACATAGATTGTCGGACCGTTCAAGATAAGTTGGCGAAGTTCGGGTATCTGTTCCTCGTTACGCACATCTAAGATCGGCGACGGCGTATTGTTCTTGGGCGTATTGTTTCTGACCGTATTATTTCTGACTGTATTGTTTCTGACCGTATTATTCTTGACCGTATTATTGGGTGTCTCCACTACCGACAGCGGAGTTAGGGCGGGCTCTGACGGGGCTTCAATCGCAACTACCTCCTTACGGGGCAGAAATCGTCCGCGTTGATTACGAGGGAACATTCTACCTAGTGCGAATAAATTCGTTACACCAGAATAAGAGGACTGGGATGAAGTTGCCGTCAAATTATATTTTGCTGATTGTGGTCGGCTTGGCAATGCTTGCCATTGTTGTACTCCGTACAAATTTTAAGTTGATTGCCGAAGCCTTTACTGATGCCGATGATGTTGCTAAGGCGAATAAGGAAGCGGACGACCGGTCGAACGGAATTCTAACGCAGAACGCAAAGGGCTGCCCTACTGCGGCGGTTCGTGGTCCCGACGGTCGTATCTCCGTCATCCCCACCGGTCAGACCTTCTACACATTATCCGACTATATCACCTACCTCAATGGGCTCTACGCCAACGGCTCCCAATGTATCCCGCCCCAGGTGACCGATGACCGTGATCCCGTGTTCGGACTCATCGGCGGACAAGGTGTCGGTGCCGGCTCACCCAAATCATTTAACCTAGAAGGCACAACCCGTGATGTCCTGAATACGGCGGCGGACGGCGAGGAGACCTCCGCCAAGACACCTATTAACAAACTAGACGACTACGAATACACCCGTGTATTCCAAACAGAAGACCAAGCCCGTAATACGATTTCTAGAGAAAACAATAACCAACTGATGGAAAAGTATAATTTAGACTGGGCAAAGCTCCCGTTCAATTCTGAGGAGCGGGCAGAAAAAGAAGATGAGTTCATAGCAGGACGAATGGACAACTACTGGCGTGACCCCAAGTCTGGTGCTTTCTTCAACACCGTTGACGGCAAGAATGTAATGCCTCCCGATAATGAGGCGGAGTATATGCGTGAGCAGAAGATCCTTGCCTCCTACCGCCCTACTGATATCACCCAGCACGTTGTAGATTCCGAGACCGAAACGGTTGCGAAGATGGTTACTGAGATGTACGAAAACGACCCCAACTGGACACCCGTCATCACCAAGACCGATGAGGGTAAGTATGCGGTAACGGAACTCATCCCTAAGACACGTAAGGAGCGTTTTGAGGATGCAAAGACAATCGGTATCGCCACTACCGCCGGTTTGGGCGATCAGGATCTTGACCCTAAGGCATCTATTCAAATTAGCGACCAGATGCGTAACGACCCGTTCTTTGACAAGGGCGGCGTAGTTGATAATGATAACCAACGCGTTTGGAGCTACAAAGACTTCCGTAAGTGGACGCCGGACCTGGAACGCCAGTTTGCGCCGACAGCGGCGACAAAAGCTTGGTATTAAGCAGGAATGGATCAGCAAGAAGCACTTGATCATGCTCCCAATAGCCCTAACTGGGGCAATTTAGAGCACTATCGTATGGTAGATTTTCCCGATATTGTTGAAGGGAAATATTACTATTATAAACATGGTAACTTTATTGAGGATTATATTATACGTGTAACGAACAAATTAAATAATAGAGTAAACGGCGATCTTATATACAAACGTAAGACATTAGGCTGGAGTCAAGATCCTGATACAGAATATGAAGAAGATCAGTGGATGCCCGTTCAATTTGGTGTAGACTACTTACGTGCTCCACTTGCTAGTATGAACGACCAAGCACCTGGTGGACCTCGTAAATTCTATGTTTACGACGATGATATCGAAATGCAGGAAGGCGGAATGCGTCGTGGTGCTCTTCTAGGGAAAACGGTCTACGGTGTGTATAAAGACGGCTCCGATATTTACAAAGACCGCACCGGTTATTATATTGTAAAATGGAATCCTAGAACCCAACGCCCTTATAAGAAGCGTGTCAGCGGAAAGTGGAAAGCAACTCGTAAAGTTTCCAAAAAGCGCGGTAAGAAAACTCGGCGTAATCATTAGAGGATGGAAGAAGCGTTTGCCATCGAACATAAACCAAACCCGCCATTTTCAGCCGATTTACCCTATCTTCGTAGCGTTAACTTCGGCAACATTGATATCGGCAAATGGTATTATATGGTGACCGATGAAAGGCTGGCTCCAGATGCGTACGATTCCATTGTAAAGGTTGTTGATACTGACGATGATGACCCAAATCTTAAAGTTCTATTCAATGTTTGGACCCGACCTCGTGATTTATCCCTTCCGTGGGTCCAGGAACGTCACCATCCTGAAGTCTTACGCTTCAGTGCCGCTCAAGTAGATAATGGAACATTTAAGTTTTATGAATATGATGATGATGTGGTGATGCAGAACGGCGGTGGACTTGTTGCTGATATCAATGCGCGTTTGGATGACCCATCGTACATTCTGCCTGCCGGTACGGTTGCGCGTCGTATGGTACCTATGATGCGGACCACACCGCCGTTTTTCCCGCGTAAAACTCTGCAGCAGGGACGAAAGAATCGCCGTCGTGCTTCGCCGTCGTCTGTAAGCAGACTCCGTCGTAGTACCCGAAGGGCGAAGAAACAGAAGCGGTTGACCCGCAGACGCCGTTAAATTTGTATTATTTTGATAAACACATAGATGCGATTATCAAAAATCTTGAATAAATATAGAGATGAATTACGCAGAAGAACGTTCAAGAATGTTAATTCTGGCATCTAGAGATGGAAATATTGATTTTGTTGAAGAACTTTTAGAATTTCCTGGAATAAATGTTAATATCCAAGACCATAATGGAAATACAGCATTGATGTTAGCATCTAAAAATGGGCATACTGATATTGTAAATACACTTTTGAATTACTATAATGAGAATAATGATGGTGATATTGTCTATACGGCTGCTGTAAATAGACAAGGTCGTAATGCGCTTATGCTAGCAGTCATGAATAATCATTATGATATTGCTGAAACACTTCTAAAAGATGAGTATATTGAAGAACGTGATTTTTCGTTTGATTTAGAAGATATTAATGGAAATACTTTATTAATGCTAGCGCAAAGAACTGGAAATGATGAATTAGTTGACTTAATTACGGCACGCTTGCCAAATAACAATAACGGTAATAACAATAACGGCAATAACAATAACGGCAATAACAACAATAATAACCTTGGTGGCGGTGCCCGTCGCAGACGTAAAACTCGCAAGGCAAATAAACGGAAGCGGTCTACCCGTCGCCAAGCAAAGAAAAATAGGCGTTAAATGTCCTACAAAAAATTTAAGTAACAGTAATTCATCTATTACTTAGATCACTGAAAATATACGTATAATGTAAGATGAGTGTAATTCACACTCCCGAACACTTACTTCGTCACGGATGGGCAGTTCTAACTCTCGATTCCTCAATGAATGCGTTGTGTCAACACGCTCGCAACTATGTCGTTCCACTATTGAATACATCCAATGAATCGCTGGTATCTTTAAGACGTGAATGGACCAACAAAAATGCACCTGTCACTGATGATTTATATGGATTTTATGCTCCACCTAAACAATCCGATATTGCTGGAGAACGCACAAACTTTATGTATCGTCGTGGACCTTGGTCCTCAGATTCGCATGTAGCCAATGAAATACTTTCCACACACGATCAATTGATGACACATATGGGCGATTTGGGAAAAACCATGTTAAATGGACTTATGGAACACACACTTGCCGACTTATCCCAAACCGGTGTTTATCCTTCAGGACCGTTTCCATTTTCCCGTACCTCTGTAACATCTCAATTATACAGAACATCTTCTGAATCTCCGACAACTCCATCGGCGAGTCTCTTAGTCAAGGATCACATTGATTGTACGCTTTTAACTCTTATAGCAATTCCGACAGACGATCGGCAATTGCGAGTGCGTGATATTGTGACGAACGACTACATATGTCCCACGGAAGCAGTCTCTATATCGTCACCATCTACCTTTTGTGTTGTAGTGATGATCGGATATTTAGTCGATGCCATCCTGAGTCACGGACTTGGATTTTTAGCGACACATCATCATGTAGTTGCGGGTCCAGGCGATACTGATAGTCAACGATTGTCATTTGTATTGCGAATGCTTCCTGCGGACGATGCGCCTGTCAGCGTTACAACAAATGCCGCAATCAATATGGGATTTCTGGAGTATACACCCTCTACAAATACATCCGTACGCCGTGTATATCCATCAGGAGACATTGTGAATCAATTTCGCCGTACGCACGAGTCGGTAACTCTTCAGTATAAAGAGTCGCACAACAGCAAACGTCGTCGCACACGTCACGCATCTCGTCGCTCAAATCTTTTACCGTGTATGTAAGTTTTATATTATATAATATATCCAATTTGGATTTATTGTATTGAAATATAATGAGAGTTTAGTGTTTGCGATTGCGCCGGGAATTACGGGATCGGCGAGTCTTGCGACGACCACCCCCGTCGCCACGTATTGCCAACACAAGGTGTAATTGAGAGCCATCTTGAATTCCATACGATGATACAGTGTGCGTGCTATTTTCGTATGGGAGTTGTTTTCCATCAAAAATCAAACGCAATGAGCGTCTAGGACCAGGGGCTTGCTCTGCAAATTTCTGATACAGTGTTTCTACTGTATCCGATGGTAATACATTCGTTAATGTATATGTTTGTCCGGTTAATGTTTTAATTCTAAGAGTCATAGGTGTTTCGTGTGAATGACGGCTTAATGAAACCAAAGCATTTGCTGCACGTTTGTTTCGTGCGGTCAAGGGCATTTTTCTATAATTGGATGTGATTAATATTTCAGATACGCATAGAATGCGATTTTGAAAAAAGGAAACAGATAGAGTAAACCGCAAAGATGCGGTAAGTTTATTTATAGTCTTTATTCTGTCGGAAAATCCAGGCGGAAGATACCTCTAGAGAGTTGAGGCGAATTAACCCGAATAAAGATATTATTATTAAGAACGGATTTTTATAATATTTATAAATGGCATTCCCTATGTCATTTATATAGGAGATATATCTCCATTTTGCCGAGTCCCCGCACGGAGCCCCGCTCCGTGTGGGGTAATCCCTTTTGCGAGCTCCGCTCGCAAAAGGGTCCCCTCAGCGTACCATCTTATAAGACTCTCCCTACTATATACCAGACCCTCCACCCACTTAGGGTGAATAAAAATTTTGGCTTAAACATCCGCGGGTAGATGAGGACAGAACATGATTCGGGTAGTAATAGATACACGAGAAACAGAGCTCTGGGCTCTTTGTGCTCCCTACACAGATATTAGCGGCAACGAAGGCTGGATTGCGGAAAAGCGGAACCTTGATATCGGGGATATCTCTTTTTACCTAAATGATATTAGCGGAGCCCCGCTTGTCACGCTTGAACGGAAACGAGTGGATGACCTGGGTTCCTCACAAAAGGATGGGCGGTATCGGGAGCAGCGGGCACGGCTGCTTGCCCAACGTGGTGCGGGAACTTCCGTTGGCTATATTGTAGAGGCACCATACTGGACGCCTAACCTATCCAACTCGTGGTGCCGTGGCTCCTTCACCGAAGTCCACCTCCAGCAAACGCTTGTACGCCTTCAGTTTCGTTACACGTTGCCGGTATTCCAAGTATCCAAGGTAGACGAGACAATGTCATTTGTCCGCCGAATCGCACGAATGCTTGCTGCCGATCCCACCGTATTCCGTGGCGGTCTGGCAGAAACTGCAAAAGGAGCGGCAGCCGTCTACACCGAAGCGGTCCATATCAAAAAAGCCGACAATAAGACGCCTGAGCGTATCTTCGTAGCCATGCTTTCTACGATTCCTGGGCTCGGCGGTGCCGCCGTAACGGCTCTCGGCACGGCAACTCAATACTCAATGAAGCGGATGTTATCCATGTCGGCGAATGAAATTGCCGCCATTCCTACCGGCAAGCGGACCATCGGTCCCTCAGCCGCCGGCGTTGTCTGGGCGGCGTTACATTCTTGAGCCGGTTCTTCGTCCTCATTTGTAGGCGATTTTGGCAGAAATGCCCGTGCCCTGTTTGCGTGTTCCATAAGGGTTTCATCTAGAAATTCGTAGGGCTCAGGACTTGGTGGTCGTGATGGCAACGGAGTTGGCTCAACTGCCGGCGCCGGCGGTGTAGTATCCGCAATATGCTGCTTTATCATAGCAATCAAATCCTTCTTCCGTTTCCCGCTCCACTTCGGAATGCTGAATTTCTTACAAATAACTACTAGTTCTTTGTTTGTCATTTGCCAATAGTCGGGTTGCTGCTGCTGCGGTACCGGCTCCATAATTGCCTTACTTGGACCCAACAGAAAATTTAATATATAAATACCGAACAAACGGCGGTCTAAAACTTTGTACTACTCTATACTACTAGATTAGTATGACTACGTTTACCTTTACACTGCCGGAGTTCGGCAACCGTAAATTCACTGCTCACACACAATCTGTCTATCACTCACTCGGCGATGACTCTGACTTATATCAGTACAAGAACCACATAAATGAGATGTTTTCCCTATTCCGAATTGAGGCAAAGGCTCACGACATGAAACCCAAAGAGTATTTTTTGAGTAAATATGAACCTTTGGCGGAGGCGATTCAAGGCAAACGGTTTGCTGCCGGTGTATGGTGCGACGCATTACGTAAGAATCGTTTTAATGAACTCCATGAATACTATGAAAATGCTATGATTAAAAAAGTCAAAACGGATACGAATATACTGGTCGGTGATATTGTATATATTGAAACTACGTATGAAACGCGGCAGTATTATGGATTACATATTGTTGTATTGGATGCGGACGGGAATAAGTCTCTTTATATGTATGGAGATGGTATCAGTCTCAGCGTACAAGATAAGCCGCTAGTTAAAGCTCTACTTGACCACGATGCCGCATTTTTTAAGAAGGCAGATAGGGACTCGCTCATAGATATTATTTACGATTTTGATGCGGACACATACGACGATTGGTTTACCAACATTTTACGGACAGAAATATATGGCAGCACATAATAAGGATGGGACAGTCATCAAGTAATTTTACTTCAGCACACAAAGAACAACAAACCGAACCAGCAGTAAAAGGTCACTATGTTTCCGATATCAAAACCGGTTATCGCTGGGCAACCGATCCTATTGTATCAGGACCAGAGGTCGTGAAAAAACCACTTGGAAACGTAATTCCACAGTTTGAAACTGATAATAATTTAAAATACGCATTCTCCTTACCTGGATATCCCGGTGAAGTATGGGGACCCTACCGTAAACAGTTTACAAAATCCGACTTTGGCGGTCAGGTGTTCACGCCGCCCGAATCGGTAGACGGCGTCCCTATCCTTTGCCGTTGCCGAGATATTCCAACATATATGCGCGATCCCCGCGGTGGTCGTATGTTACAGGGTTTCGGTGCGGTTACGCTAGGCAAAAGTATGCCCGCCTGCTGGGATGATACTGAAAGTATCTGGAATACGTTCGGCGGAATGTATTACTATTTAAAAATCCGCGAGCCCGGTTTCTTTGCGTTTGCGGCAAGTAAGGACGGACTGCTCGGCGTTGCGAAAGGAATTGCCACCGGTCCCGTTGGTCCCGTACCGCTCGCCCTCGGTGCGTACTTCTTGAGTCGTCCAAAGAAAGCGGCGGGTGGTGGCACTCGACGCGGCAAGGCAGCAAAAACAAAGGCGACAAGAAAAATGAACCGCCTAAAGTCTCGTCGCAATAAGTAGATATAGCAATATGAGCGAACCATCTTCACCACACCTGGTCGTTATGGCAGCACCAGACGAGCCAAAAGTCTACAATCCCTGGAATCTCACTAACCGGCGCATACCGGATGCTGAGATTCTTGCCATTCTCCGTGCTTACGGCATCAAAGATAAGCCCCGCCGTTGGGAACTTTTCCGCCAAGCCTGTATTCACAGTTCCTACGTTGACCGACCCGAAGGACCTGTTACGAGTGGCAAGGACGCCGGTGAGCCCGTTATTATCGCCCCCAAACCCGAAGGATGTATGCCGCTCGCCTCTGCCGATAACGAAGCCATCGAATTCGTCGGTGATTCGCTCCTAGGCTGTGTAATTGCCCTGTATCTACATGAACGCTACCCAGACCAGGACGAAGGATTCCTAACGCGGCTTCGCACACGCCTAGTGAATAATAAGCAGCTCGGCGAGCTTGCCCTTAAAATCGGATTTCAAAAATGGATTGTCCTTAGCCGACACGTAGAGGACGTATGTAACGGTCGCCACAATCTTCGCATTCTCGGCAGTATGCTGGAAGCGTGGTGCGGTGCGATGTATCTAGACCTTGTCGACCAAAATGCCGGTCTAGCATTCGTCCGCGTTAAGACCTGGCTAATCAACTTGTTCGAAACCCAGGTAGACTTTGTAGCACTCATCAGTGAAGATAATAACTTCAAAGACCAGCTACTCAAATATTACCAAGCGACCTACCACTCCCCGCCCAAATACAAGGAAGTCCTGGTGGAGGGACCCCTTCACGACCGTACATTCACAATGGGCGTTCTTGCACCCAACGGCTCCGTTGTTGCCACAGCGGTCGCACGAAATAAGAAGGTTGCCGAACAGGAGGCAAGCCGACGTGCTCTCATTAAGTTGGGCGTAATTCCAAATGAGGATGAGTAGGCGATCCGCTCATATCCAACGTTACAACTTGATGAACGTCTTTTACGCTGCCTTTACTACTCTCAGGTTTTTCATGCTTTTCATCAATCAATTCATTTGCCTCTATAATAGAGTCCAATTGTGTTTTTGTTTTCCAAGCGAGAGAATCAGCCGGCTGTGTCACAAGATGGGTCAATTGTTTTTGTACAACAGAACTAATACGGTCTTCTTTATTATCAACACTAATATCACGCATCTCTTGTATAGCTATATCCATTAAAATTCGTGGCAAACTGGATACATCCATATCTAATTTTGTCTCCGTTTTCAAATCTTTTTGGGCTTGTCTAGTAACACCAACTGGTATTTCTAAATTCGTTTTGAGCAAATCGAGATAAATATTTTTATTCTTTATAATCATCCATAAGGCATCCTTACGAAGTTCAATCGGTAATTGAAGCTCCGAGGCAATATCCGCACTAAATGAAATCCAATCTTGTTTTGCCTTAATATTTAATTCAAGATTTTCTTGAATTTGATAAATTTTAATGTAACCTGTCATAATCGCTATGCTAAATGTCATTACAATGAATATTACGTTAAGTATTATAGTAAGATTGACGGTTACACTATTTGGAAAACCGGCTTGAGCGGTTGCTATAGTTCCTGACAAAGTAGATAAAACTATGCCAAGAATTGTGTTTGCTCTTATTTTTCTACGATAATGCGCAATCGCTAATTCTAGACAGCGTATGTTATATGCCGCGATTGTGACCCATTCAAATAATACAGATACATTGGATTTTGTCCAATTTGTTCCATAACTTTTTCGTAAATCTAAACTCGGAGCAGGCATTGTCGGTGACTGCCCCGCTGCAGGAGATTGGGCAACTGCATTATTCATCTTAAATATCGCACTATTCTTACGTTCAAGTGGTTTACGCTCTGTAGCCATTCTAGTCACATCTTTGGTTTTATTTTAATGAAATAAGGTAAGGAAATACTATGTCGTCTGCTCCTAGACCAAAAGGTCCGCCCCGGTTTGTATCTCCTATTGCGGCTGGCAAAATTCGTATGGCTCCTCCACCACCATCCATCTATGAGTTACAGGAATCGTTGACAGTTGCTGCACCCACCGAAATGGCGGAGACCGAAATAGGAACTGGGGTCGGAGTGAGCGGGGCGCCTGGCGGCACCGCCGATGTTGTGCCGGTTGAGGCGGCTCCTCCCAAGACGGTAAAGCCAAAAACGGTTCGTGCGCCTCGTGCTGCCGCTACCGCTGCTGCTGCTACTCCAGCCGCCGAAGAAACTCCTGCTGCCGCTGCTACAGAAGAAACTCCTGCTGCCGCTGCTGCTGAGCCAGCCGCCGCTGCCACTACTACAGCCAAACCCAGTGTCCGTATGGCACCTCCACCAGGACCAGAAGTGCCTGTAGCACCACCGTCTGATGCTCTTGCACAACTTGCCGTTCGCCTTACCGAAAAGACCGACCAAAGCCAAATCAAAGTAGCACCAACCGCATTTATGCCTACAAATCGCCGTGCGTTCAAAGATTTTGTTATCCAATCCTACCGCCGATACAAACTCCCGCCTATTTCCGCCGTGCCCAATCCCAATGCGTGTGCGGAAGCGGCGGCTGCTTCCAAGACCCAAGTGAAAGCGTTCGCCTACCAGGAATTTGTCCGCGACTACATCCAAAAACCCTCCCCCTACCGCGGCGTCCTTGTCTACCACGGTCTCGGCTCCGGTAAGACTTGTACCTCTATTGCCGGATTAGAGGCACTGTGGCAAGCCGGTCAAAAGCCCGTCTACGTCATGACCCCCGCTTCCCTTTCCCCCAACTACCGCGACGAAATCACCAAATGCGGACCCTTCGTCTTCCGTACAAATAACTACTGGACATTTATTGCGGTAGCTTCCCTCAAGGTACCCTCCGCCGAGCTGGACTTTCTAACAAAGGTTCTAGGTCTGCCGTTGGGCTCGGTGAAGAAACGGCGCGGTGGCTGGGTACCGGATCCCGCGCGTGCTAAAAAGCCCAACTTTGATTCGCTGCGACCCGAGCAGCGGCGTGAAATCACCGAACAAATCGTTGACCACATGGACTACCGTATCCAGTTCATCCACTACAACGGCTTGTTAGAACGCCAGGTACGTGATTGGGCGTGTAATCACCCCACAATGTTTGACGGTGCTACCATTATTATTGAGGAGGTCCACAATTTGATTCGTACTATTAACAACTCGGCGTTAGAGCAGACCTATAAAGACGAGCCCCGCGACCTTGTCCAATACGTCCCCAAATTCTGCTCCGTCGGCAAGAAGTACCGTATTTCCTACTTGCTGTACCGTATGTTATGCTCGGCGGTCGGCTGTAAAATTATCGCGTTGTCGGCGACGCCTATCATCAATTTCGCCCAAGAGATCGCTATTCTGTCAAATGTACTTGCCGGCGATATTCGTATGGTTGAAGTGAATACATCCGGTTTGGATAAGCGTGTTCAGATTAAGAAGTTGCTGGACGCCCATCCAGAGGTGGATTTTGCCGAAGTTGTGCCCCGCCCCGAAATCTCCGCCTCCACCCTTCGTATTACACCCGTACCCAGTGGCTGCCGTAAAGTTATTGACCCCGCCACAGGCGTGTTCCGCGGCTTCATTCGCGACGAGGCAATGGCGACAATGAGTACCGAAGTGAACCGTGAGCGTAATGTGGAGGCGTGGTTTGAGCGTGTGAAGGCGGATCTGGCTACCGCCGGCGTAACCTCGTTCGCCGCCGTCACCTACAAATCTATTTCACGCTTGCCCGATACCGAAAAGCAGTTCCGCGAACTTTTCATTGATACGGATAAATTGGAGGTGAAGCCGCGGCTGGCTCTACCCCTAATGGCTCGTCTTTCTGGACTCATTTCTTACTACAAGGGCGGAAAGGCGGACCTGATGGCGACCGTCAACCGTGACGAAGTCGTAATGCTAGATATGAGCGACCTACAACTTAAGAAATATACCGAACAGCGGAAACCCGAAATTGATAAGGAGGTCCGTGCTCGCAAGGATAAGAAGCCTACTAGCAGCGAGAGTGTCTATACACAGATTTCAAAGAATATTAACTCTACGTTTAAGATTTTCTCGCGTGCCGCCTGTAACTTTGTCTTCCCTGCCGACTACGAACGCCCTATTCCCGCCGATTACCGCGATGTCCTCAAAATGATTGGTGCAAAGAAACCGACACTGGTCACGGACGACGAAGTACTCAATTCCGAAGACGAGGTCACCGAGGTGGAGAAGGTCGCCGAGGAAGCGGAAGCGGGTGAGCGTGCCGAAATGACAAGCGAGGACGCCGCCGGCACGCCGACTGCCGCCGAAGAAACTGCTGCCGCCGCCGGTGTTGCCGAAAATACGGCAAATGCGTTGCCGCCTGCCACGTATGCCGAAGCACTAACTGCCGCCGTGGCAATGCTACGTAGCAATGCCGCTACATATTTTTCACCCCAGGCGTTACCTACGATTTCTCCTAAATTCCAGGCGATTCTTGATCGGTTGACGTTATCCAAAGGACCCGTGCTTGTCTATTCCAACTTCAAAACTCTCGAGGGCGTAGGTCTGTTTTCGGTTGCCCTGGAATTCCAACAAAAGTATACGAAGTTTGATATTATGAAGACGGCGACCGGCGACTGGGCTCTATCACCCGAAACCATTGCGGCGGGTGCGGGGTCCGGTTTACGGTACATCACCTACACCGGCGACGAAGAGCGTGAAAAGCGTAATATTCTGCTGGCTATTTTCAACGGCAAGTGGGGCCGCGTACCTGGCACGCTTGCCGCGCAGGTTAAAGATCTCACGGGTGCTGAGACGAATTTACACGGGGAAATTGTCAAAGTGATTATGATTACCCAGTCGGGTGCCGAGGGTATTTCGCTCGCCAATGTTCGCCAGGTTCATATTATGGAGCCGTATTGGAACTACGTCCGCCTTGACCAGGTGAAGGGTCGTGCGATTCGTATTTGTTCGCATATGGACTTGCCGGTAGACGAACGCAACGTGGATATTTTCACCTACGTGATGAAATTCTCAGAGCGGCAGATGAAGGAGCGTCTAGTGGATGAGACGATTGTGAATATTGACGCCGGCGATACGACCGACCAGTCTATCTTTCGGCTATTAATGTCCAAGAAGCATCTAAGCGATTCCATTTTGGACGTTATGAAGAAGTCGGCGGTAGATTGCGAGCTGAATTCCACCGAAAACGGTGGCTATGCTTGCTATCGTTTTAAGGGTGATGCGTCGTCGACGGAGCCGTTGTTCCATCCGCTGGTGGAGATTGATGTGACCGTAGCCGAGGCATCAGTTCGTGCCGCTGTTTAGACCAGCCCAGCAAGTATCCGCCGTTGGCTTTAGTATAGAGGTGCCGCCACGTCTCAAATCCGTGGCGTCGGTACAGCCGTTCGGCTGCTGGATTATCGTAGGAGACCTCTAATATAACGTTAGGGCTTAACTCTTTTACTTTTTTTAATAGAGTTGAACCGATTCCTTTGCCCTGAAACTCGGGATGGACGACTAAGTAGGCAAGTTCTATAGTATCTAGATAACGAAACATTCGTGTATGTCTGAGTAGTGCGAAACCTACGACTTGGCGGTTGTTAAGTACAACAATTGATTTTGGATCGGCGTCCCGTACGGCGGCACGGAATTCGTGTATATAGGTATTATCAAATGTCTCTTCACCAAGCCGTTCTACGGCATGGTGATGATAGGGCTTATACGGCGTGTAGGTGCTCATTTACCTACCGGGTATTCAGGTTTTCTTAGGGGCATATTTACCTACGCTTGCGTGTGCGTCGTACTTTGCGACTTTTTCTGCCTCGGCGAGTTTTGTTAGGTTTACCTACAAATTTTGCAATACTACGTGTTATATTCCACGGAGTGTTTTTATTTCTGGAGATTTCGGTCAAGCCGTGAAGTTCCACACGGCGTTGTCGTGTATTCACTCCCTTTTGTAGATTGGGTAGAACCCCTGACATACGGCACGTTTCCATTGCCTGAAAAAGCTGGCGTTGAACTTCAGGACTGTGCGGATCTGTCATAACAATATACCGCCGACTAATCTCATCACGGACTTTCTGGATGAACGCCGGTGTTCTTTGGTCTAAAAACTCGATCCTTTTTTTCCAGTAAGAAGGCTGATCCTCTTCACCTATATGTTCTGGGTGGTTTCTTAACCTCTCTGGAATAGCCACTGCTCTATCTCTCCATACTTGCGGAATATCAACCATTGCCATTATCTCTAAATCTCTACTATTGATACGGTTCAAGGATGTAATATTCGGATCTCTATAATCAATATGTTGTAAAGACTCAATACCCAACTCTGGAGGAATCTCTTCAATCGAATATTCAGAATTTAAAATTGTAATACTTATATCATCATCTGTATCGTCATCTGTATCATTATCTGTATTATTATTTTCAACTTCAGTTGTAAATATCATAGAATCGCCTGCTGCGTCATGGTAAATAAACGGTCTAGCAGGACGTAAAGAGGATGTAAGTAGATTAGCAATACAATCACCCGCAGTCTGATGCATACTACTAAATATCTTATCCTCAAAATTCAGTAAAGGTCCGATCAATCGGGAGGGAATATACACCGCATCTGCTGTAATCTCATCCTCAGACAACGGAATATTAGGCGGAGGCGGTAAATACCGCGGTGCTGGCAGACGATATTTCGGCGGCGGATAATGATACGACTGCATCCTACTTATCTTGTATATTTAATCAGTAATCAGGAAAAACATAAAGTTGGTATAAAATAAGAAAGAGATGCCGATGATTGTTGCGGACCCCGTTCCTGTACCGGCGGTCCAAGATGCCCTGCCGGTGGTGTTGCCGTTTGTAGAGGTTCCTGAATGGCTTCCGCTAGTTCGAGCCTCATTGACTGCTCGAATCGGCGCAGAACGTCTTACAATCTTGAATGGACTTCTACAAGAATGTGGCGGAGTTATTGCCGGCGGAAGTATTTTGAAATCTGTTGTTGCGTGGAATCCTGAGCCCGTAGATGCAAGCAGAGTAGATACACCAAATGATATGGACATTTATGTTCCTATAAGAACAGTATCCCGATTCATTGATCGTATGTTTACTTCCGAAGATCCAATGTTTGCTACAGGTTATTATACTGCTATTACTGCCAGTCGTTACTGTACATCATTTTTACGTAAAAATGGTATTCGCCGTGTTTATACATTTAAACTTCCTGAAAATACGACAATAGATATTATGTCTGTTCGTAATCGCCGTACTCCACAACAGGTTGTAACAAATTTTGATTTGACATTTTGTCAGGTTTGGTATGATGGTGATAAAGTATATACTACACATCTTGATGATATAAGAAGTAAGCGAGGCAGCCTACAAGAAGATTATATACAAAATTTACGGGACGCTAATATGTTTATTCGTAAGCGTATAAAAAAATATATAAGTCGTGGATTTACAGTTTTAGTCAATGGTGTTCCATACGATCATGATACATTTCATGGTAGTCATTTTGATATACGTATGGCTAAACGGGCGGCATACGATAGGACATGTTATGCTCCTGGAATGTCAATAAGTCGCCGGTCTATACCCGAATATTGGACAAAATGGGTTGCTAGTGTCTTTACAGCGTGGTCTGTACGAACAATGTATGGTATTTCTCTAGCTCCTGCATTACAGTCAGGCGGAGTAAAAAGTATGATTTTTCCCACCGATCAGTCTTTAACTCAAGTTAATATTGTAGTTCCATTAACAAGTAATTTTGATATTGGATCGCTTACAAATCGTGGTTTATATACTGAAGCACAGATACAAACATTTTGGGCAAACTATCCTGATACAGGATATGATTCTGAAGATTATGAAATTCTAGACAATAAAAAATTTATGGCAAAACAAATTATGACCAAATTTGGATTTGATATCTCTGAGGATCAGGCACTTGCATTAATTGGCAATCGTCTTGTTGAACTACAACTCTTTCCAACAAAATACAAGCGAGTGGTGGGCAGGGCGGCAGGTATTGCTTTCCGATTTATATATAATTTAGGAGCACTTTACTATAATCAAGCTATACAGCACCTTCCAGCTATGGTTGGTGATGCGCCAAGACTTAAACCATCCATAATTAATGAATATATAGATAATTTATCAAATGAACTTATACGAATAACCCCAGTAGCATTAGAGTTTGCTGAAGCAAATTCACGGGTATATGATATTCACTTACATAACGCCTTGGCTGCTATTTCTAAAAACAAATTTATAAACCATTTGAAACGTCATAAACTTTTTCCAAAAGATAAAATTCCTTGCTATAGTTGCGACAAACTTCTAACATTTACAGAAATCTATCATATTATTGGTCCAGACGATTACAATACTTGGTTGGCTGGCAATATGGACGCACCTTCAGAAAAGTGGAAGGGATATACAAAAGGGGATATTACCTTTCTAGATCTTATTTTTTCTCGTAATGGCAAGGAAATTGCGGATTGGTCTTTTTGTCCAATCTGTTTATCGTATGTATCTCGTGTTGATGGATGTAATTATTTATTTGGGCATAAATGTCCTAATATGAATGTGTCTTATTCACGCTCCTTATACCAGAAATATAAAAATGCTGATGGATATGTAACGTGGTGTACACAATGTGGGCGTATTTGTAAAGATCATCGGCACTATCAACTTTCTTTAGCTGAAGGACCTGTGCCGCATGTAGGTAATCCTGGTAATCCATATGATAAAGATTGTCGTAATACTGGCGGAGGAGGTATTTCTGAAAAATTTATTCGATTCAGTCAATTAAGAGAAACAGCATTAGCTCTTCAAGCTAAAGTTCATATAGAGACTAATGAAAACGTGAAAAACGAACTTATTGTTGCTATATGGAATGCGCCGGTTAAAATTTCCGTTGAAAGAAAGGCTGAAATTAATGCGATGTTTCCTCCTGCTCCTAATGCGCATCCAGTTGCACGAAATAATGTTGTAGCCTACGCAGTTCCATCAAATTCATTTCCTCTTGTTATTCCACCGGCACCACCGGCAAATGGCGCCGTTCATAATAATAATATTGTTTATCCTAACATATCTTACCCTAACGGCACAGGTGCCGACCCATTACTACCCATTCTCCATACTGAAGGCGATGATGCACAAACCTATGAAACAGAAGTACGACCGGTAATTCAATTTGTTCATCGTCGTCAAAACGGTGAAGTAAATCTTCACCAAGATGAATATATTGGACTTAAAAATTATTTTAATCTTCTACAATCTCGCAATGATGAATATGCACAGGGGCGAGGAGGAGATATTGGTATGTGCTGGAATTTTCCTGACTGTGATGCACGAATTCACCCGCAAGAGATTTTAGCCATTCTTACTCGTTTGGATACAAATGCCGGCGATTATCCTGAAGTCACTGCAGAGGATAAAGCCCGTTATCGGCAAATATACAATACATATAAAAAATTATATAATAAACTATTTCGAGCACCTGTTGCCGGTGGTAGAAGAAAAACACACAGACGTCAAGCTAAGCAGTACGGCGGCGGTGGCAGCGATGGTTCGTTTTTTGTAGAAGCAACCGATGTTCAGTGTAGTATAGTAATACCAAACGGGTCCAAGGCTGGATCTAATAAGCCACGCAAGCGTAAAACACGTCGGCAGCGCCGCCGCTAATCTAAACCAACCTTAATTCGTATAGGATAGAATGTCTATCAAATATGACGCTATGCTCCTATATACTGCTTTTCAGCAGATTGCCTCCCGTAAATATAAAGATGAAGGGGAGTTTTTACATACTTGCCGTATGGAACTAGAGCCCTACATCTTCGGCACCCTACATCACCGCTACGGTGCTGTACTCCAACGGCACTGGGACAATTCTGTAATTCCTAACAATGGGGATAGGAGTGTAGTTATTGTTGAACGACGCCTCCACCCCAATCTACGTTTCTGTCTACAAAACGCCGCCTACTACGCCCGTGGTTGGGGTATCACCGTTGTCTGTAGCGATGTCAATGAGTCATACGTGAAAGCGTGTGCGGGGTCGCAAGCCGCATCGGTTCGTATTATTCCTTTCTTCAAAGGGCTCGGTACACCTGAAACAGGTAAGACCGAATATAATACCGTTCTCCAGCAGGGGCGTTTTTGGGACCTTTTTCTTGAAGAGCACCTACTCATGATGGAGACCGATACCTATTTGATGAAACCATTGCCCGCCGAGATTGAAAACTACGACTATGTGGCGTCCAAGTGGCCGTGGGCACCTAATGCCGCCGGTGGTGGCGGTCTTTCCTACCGCAAACGCTCTATGATGAAGCACGTGTGTTCTCAGGATTTTCCTATCCAAAGTGCACAAGATTGTTTTATTAGCGATGCCGTAGAAAAACTTCATTTCAAAACGCCAACCATGGATGAATCTACGAGGTTTTTTGGCGAGTTCGCCTTCGTGCCTACAATGTGCGGAACTCACCAGTGGTGGACCGGCATTCGGTCCCACACCCTGGACTCTATTGCCGGTGCCCTTACTTTGTCTTTGGTTTAACTGGGTTCGACACATCCGGTTTTTTCTTCGGCGTCTCATAACTACACGTACCGCAATGATCCACATTTGCCCAATCAATCTTAATTTTATTCTGCTTCATATCTGTGATTGACCATCGTCCTAGAAGCGACGGTTCCCTAGACACAATAAATATACGAAAGAGTTTACGAAACATTGTTTACAATCTTGTAAATTGTAAACAGTATTATCAAATTTTTGCGATCTTTGGTTATACCGGCGGTTTGATATCCGGCGGAGTCTTCGGCGTACCTGCCTCGCCCTTTGCCGGATCGCCCCAATTGTAGTTCGGCGGCATCTGCGGCGGTTCCAAACGTGTAATCACATACTGGAGTGCCTGTGGCTTCAACGCAAAACTGTGCTTTCCGAACATTCTCATATAATTCGCAAGATTCTTATCCTTCTTGCCACCCCAGAAGTTCATCGCTACAAAATGAATACCCAATCCCTGTGCAGCACCTATAGCATAATCGTTTGACTGTGCCAACGGGTCCTCGCTCAGCGGCGCAACAAACGTAGGATTCATCAAAATCTTCTTCTTCGCCTCCGCTGCCTGGTCGCCCGAAATTGTCTGAAGCTGCCCCGCAGGATACTCCAACTGGATACCGTCTTTTATAGAGAAATTGACGAAATCCATAAAACGTCCTGAACCTCGAACATTGGATACAATAATGACCTTAGAGAAGAGCTGGTTAATCGGTACCTTGAATAGACGGTCCGCACCACGGCAATTATTAAACGCCAAATCCAGCCGATAAGGCGTAATGACTGACTGAAGTGCGTCGGCAGTCTTATTAAATGTCGCCGCCCGCGGGTTGCCACGGAAACGTAAATAGAGTATGAGCGGGTCTTGATGACCGGGATTGGTTGGCGTTTCCAGTGCCTGAGAAACGACCGTCTGAAGAGCCAGCACAAACGGCAGCGCATTGAGCGTTGTGCGGCGCCACATACTGCCCGCCTCAATCACCTGAAGTGTCGGTCCAAAGTCGCCGCCTGCCTCCACATCCGGCCATAAATCAAAGACAAACGCCCGTGCACCGCCCGCTACTGCCAACCGTACAGCTTCCGTAGATACAACGCCGTTGACCCCAGGGAAGAAAATGCCCCCCGCATTCACGGTGCTCACATAAAAATTCGTAAATCCAAGATTCTCCTCTTTATAGCCACGGCTCACAAGGCTGGTATATAAATCCGGCAGACCCTTACGAGTCGGATTATCAATATTATAATGGTCTGACGCCTTCACATTGTCACGAGTAATACGCGCAATATTATACGGCGTTTCCAAGTACTGGCGGTAATCTATAAACCAGGCTACAATCGCAATCGCTACGACCGCAATAATAAGCAGACCCCAAAACGGAAATCCCGTAGACGGGGTATCTATAGTATAGGTTCGCGCACCCGTAGCGATTTTAGAAAACGAACCTTTCATACTATCCAAAAAATCCGTAAGTTTCTTATTCAAAACCGGCGTTGCTGAAAGTTGTGCCGCCATTCTAGCGTGGTAGGTTATTTATTTTTTACCGCCCGATCCCGAAAGAAGTGCGTACGCCAGTGCCATCTTATCTACCGCCGACAGCTTCGCTGCCGCCCGTGCCGCCGCATCCTCCACTAACCCATTCATCTTCGGTGCTTCTAACATAAACTTACGTGCCTCTTCCGCTATTGTCGTATAAATATTATCAATACCCGCATTCTGCGACTTAATCGCATCGTACGACGGAATATTCGGTCCCGCTGTCAGCCGTGGGGTTGACCGACGGGCAATATGCTCGCAAATCATCATCGTTAAGGCGGCGAGACAATCGCGGCGTCCCTTTGACCCCAGCTTGGTCCACGTAATACTCATCGCATTGAAAATGCCTGCCCGCTCGTCCGTAGACAAAAACGCTACATCGTTCGCCAGATCCTTCATTACATCTATCAGAAACCACATCACACTTTTCCTTTGTTTGGGGGTCAGGTGGCTCGGTCCACGCTCTTTTACCGTCGGTTGCTCCGTCTGCGTATCCAGGGTAATAAACCAAATGACCCAAAAAAGGGCACGATTAAGATTGGTCGCACGACACGCCGCCTCAAACTCATTGCCAATCTTGAGCAGATCGTTGCTTTCAATACCGGCTGCCCAAGTACGGCGAGTACTTAACTGGTCTACAACCCCCTGACCTGTCCGAAATCGGGTACGCATCGCCTCCGCATCACGGAAACAATCGTCAGACGTCGGCAACTTCGGCAACTGCTTTTTTTCCGATAAAACTAGGCTGGACACGGCTTCCGCAACGTGCTGTCGTACCTGCGGCGTATTTCTTATCGCCTTTGTTGATTCGCCACTCCGCCCCCACAGTGCCCTTATTTGCGTCGCCGAATGAACCCACATCATACACCACGCCGGATTATTGGACGCTACATGCGTCGCCCACGCATTTACCAACGCCGCTTCTAATTTACCTAAACCCTGCTCGGAACATACTAACTCCGCCGCCCAACGCTGGGAGCGTACCATATCCCCCGCACCTATCGCCTTAATCAGCGAATTTACAACATCGCCCCACGCATAACCGCAAAGAGTATGTTTATTTGTAGCCTTCGGCTCCATATCTTATAGTAAGATGCGAAATATGGCGGCTAATTGCGTACGCACTGGCACGGCGTAATTTGAGAGCATCTAATAGGAATGGGCGCCAAGTGGTACGAAGGTATTGACACTCTTGATACTATCCAAATTGTTTTGGTGGTGATTATATCTATACTCCTGGCAAACTATCTCTATATCCGGTGGATGATGGTAGGAAACCGCCGAACCGAACTCGACGATATAGAATCGTTCGCAAATCCCGATGACTCGCCCGAAGCGGACGTTATTATACTAGGAAACGAAACACTCTATGATACATTTTACTCTAAAATCTACGATATGATTGTGGACGGTGCCGTACGCCAGAAACAAGAAGTAGGTCTTACACTTATCTGGGCAAAGGGCTACCGCCCCGAAATAGATACAATTGAGGTCCTGGACATCGGTTGTGGCACCGGCGGCGATGTTGAAGAATTCCGTAAAGAGGGAGTCGGTAAGGTGGTCGGTATGGACGCCTCAGATGCGATGATTGAAGTTGCCCGTAAGAAACATCCTAAGAATGATTACCGAATCAAAGAAGCCGAAAATATCGGCTCTTTTGCTGCAGGAGAGTTCAACCTTATCACAATGTACTATTTTACCTATTACTACCTCCGTGATAAGGACCAAGTGTTCCGCAACATCTTCAACTGGCTCCAACCTGGCGGCTGCTTCGTCGTCCACCTTGTCAATCGTGAGAAGTTTGATCCGATTTTGGAAGCCGCCTCCCCCTTTGTCGCTTTCAGCGTACAAAAATATTCCAAAGAACGTGTCACCCGGAGCAAGGTCACCTTTGATAAATTTGAATACGAAGCGGATTTCTCCCTTGACGATAACCGTGGCGAGTTCCGCGAGGAGTTCCGTTTCAAGGATACGAAAAAGATGCGTCGCCAAGTCCACCATCTCCGTATGCCGAAGATGGACGAAGTGGTCTCCGAAATAGAGGCGAACGGCTTCACCTACAAACAGTTTATTGACCTTACACCTATTGGCTACGAGTACCAGTACCTATTCTGCTTTGTTAGATAGTCTGCTTAAGCGAGGTAGCGACACACTTCACAAGGCTCGTGGAGAGATTCTTTGAGGCGGCTTGACGGTAGTCAAAAGAGCACCGATGCTCTTCTGCGTACCTATGCTTTCCGCAGTAGCGATGCCCACACTTACACGCCATATCACTCAGGAGAAGCCGAGTCTTACAATCAACGTGATTACAGCGGTTCGGATTCTTCGGTACCGCCTGGGTTTCTAACATTAGATGTGATGGGTGTGTTGCGGTCTGCGTGGAGGAGAGGAAAAGGGGCGAATTGGCGGCTGTGGCGGGGGTGGTCATCCTAGCTGGGCTGGTGGTTTCGGGGGTCGGCTTGGGGTGGGTCAATTTTTAGGCGGGGGCGGGGTCGGAAAAAATGACGGAGGCTAACGGAGTTGGATAATAGGATAGTATGCCCCCGTGTAAAGCAATCAAAGCGAATTTTACCCCATGTACTTCGAAAATGGGAATACCGAGTAAACAACTATGCGGTAGTCATAGTCAGAGTATTGCAAAAGAGGCGGCAAAGGAGTCGGCACGGACCGCCGACAATACCTCGGCACTGATGAAGGCGGCGGACCGAACCAGCAAGGCGTTTGCTTTGATGACCATTACACACACACCTGGTACCGAAAAGGAATACGCCGAAGCGAAAGCCGACGAACACGCTCTCAAGTTACGTGTGAAGACCGAGAATGATAAGCACGAGAAAGATGTGATGACACAGAAATGCAAGGAGGCTATTGCTATCAAACTCTACGAATTGCTCAATCTAGAAACAGATACGGCACAAACCTGTTACGCGATTCCATCAAGCCAAAACGTACAGTGTGCTGGCGTCGGCTCGCCGCACGACCATCTATGTGATACGCATCGTGCTACGCTTGTCAATCACGCATCAGTTCTAAGCACATATACGAATTCACCTGTTACACCAAATACGTTGCCGTTTCGGTTTGCTAGCGACCTCAATAATCACCTCTTATACGAAGCCTTCCGCGAAGGGGTTCGTGCCGCACGCTTTGCCCGTTTTGGAGTCACACTAGCACCGGCACCGGCTGTACCGGCTGTACCCGCCCCACGCCGTATTGCTGCTGAACCCATTCTTACCGCTCCTGTAGACATCGCACCACATATTGCTAAGCAGCATCTAGAAATGTCATTGGCACTGGAGAAACCTATTACCTGTCCTATTTGCTACGACGCCGTGACCGCCGAGAACATCGTAATGACGCACTGCGGTCACGTCTACTGTACGCCGTGTTTGACGGCGTCAAGGCAACGAGAGCGGAAGTGCCCCCAGTGCCGTGTAACCATATAAGGACTACATGCGGTATAAGAGTAAGATGCCCTTTTGGTCAAAAACCTCCGCCGCCCCCCGTTGGATCGACACCTGGTTCACCGACCGTACGCAGCAGAGGTTTTTTCGGCTGACGCCGCCTGCCGAGCCAAAAACGCCCGAGGGGCTATCACCTCCTGTACGTCTAACAATTGATGATGTAGGTGCGTTGTCGGCATTTTGGACGGCGAGTTACGGCGGCGACGACTGGTACATGGACGCCCAACCGGCGTGGGTGTCTACATATTTGAAAGACATCTCCGTAATTGTGTTAGGAGCGTTTGATAGCGGCGGCAAACTTGTAGCTACGATTGTGAGTGTACCGTTTTCGGGCGGAAACACCGAAATGTCAACGGGGGCGATGCTAAACTACGGTGCTATGCGGGTGATTGAGGGACTCTGTTTGGAGAAGTCGTGGCGTTCGCGTGGAATTGCCGGCTATATGATTGGAATAATGGATTGTTGGACGGCTAAGAAGCTTCCTGTGGCACACCTTTGGGCACGTGAAACCGCGGTAACGCCGTTTTTTAGTACGGCACTACGGACCGATACGTACGCAATGGCGGCGACAAATAAACTTGTCGGCTCGGTCAGCTGCGAGAAAATGGATTGGTTACAGTTTAGCGGGATGTGGCAGATGTCATTTCGTAATTGGATGCTGAATATAGGTGAAGGCAAGCCGCCGCCGCAAATTGTTTCAACCAAACCCATAAATCGCTCCGACCATATTGACGTCTGGGTTACGAAGAAGCGTCACGATCTAGATTCAGAATTACGTAAGGTTGTTGTTATAGCAAATACTCGGCGGCGTTCTATCCCAGGGGATGAACGGATTTTTGAAGTGATCTGGTGCGGATATTTGGTCGGCAGCAAACTCAAACCCAACACCGGCACCCGTGGATTCCGATACGTCCTTGAATCTATCGGAACAGGCTATAAAGACTCGCTCTTATTTGCGTCTAGTGGATATTTGGGCGGAGAGGCACGCCCTAGTTGGGGGGCACCGTGGCATTACGGTCGGTCCGGCGTCCACTCATGGCATATCTATAACTATATGCCACCGGCGTTTGGATCGTGCGAAATTATGGCGGTCCGTGATGAAATCTAAACCGCCGGCAATAAAGAGAAGGAGATGGGCTGCGACTATTATACGTGGATAGAAACTATCATCGTATATAAGGATTTATCTGGCGTGACTTGCCGGTTTGTAGAGCGTGGTCCGACACAACGACGCTATGAAGATTTTGGAGAAATAGATACCGATTTCAAGCTGCCACCAACTACCGGGCAAATTCTTGCCGAGGAGATTCGCACCTATAGTCAAAAGAAGATGTTTATGGACAATTATTGGTTATGCCACTACAACGGAAAAATGCGGATTCGTGAATTATGCGAAGCAAATAAGATTCCGTTTGATTCGCTAGTAGAAGTATATAAGCAGATGGGCGGACGAGTCGCTTAGCGGCGGTTGCGTCGGGTTCGGCGTCCGCCTTTCCAGTTTGCTATTTGATTGGACGGTCTCCGTGGATACCATTCACCAACAGATATTGAAGCATTACTATTTCTACGAGAAGTGTTATTTGATAGTGTAGCACCTAGATTAGACGCATTTGATATGGTACGTCCATTCCAGTTGAGTCGTACGTTATTGTTTGAAACCCCAATCGGTATAAGTTGTTCAAGTTTCTGAATGTAATAATTGAACAAAAATGGAACAAAATGATGGAGCTCCTCCTTGAGTTGTCCATACTCCTGTGTTAATGGAAGAAACGCAACATCGGTTTGAAACTGCTCTTTCAGACCATTTGCCTGTGCAATAAACCCTTGAATACGATTTATATACTGCTCACCTGTCTCATTATCCGGATTATACGGTTTCGTAATAACGATTTCAAATAGTCTACGGTTACCGTTTATATTTCTTACAAGTTCTGCAACTTGCGGATTTGAATCACGTCCAAAATCTTGAACAATTTCCTTAAACCGCTGAAACTTACCGCACTGCGTCGCATTTGTTCCAATATTGCTGTTACGAATACGCTTCGTTCCCATACAAACACCGCTCTTGAGCGTACGAGCAACCCGCCGACTGGCATTTACTAAACGATTACGAAGTGTTTGCGGCGTGCTTGACATTACCTTCCTACATTAACGGTCTAAAATAGGATTGCGTAGACTAGGATAGAATGGACCCACCGCCGCCCCAGCCCCCGTTCGACGAACACGAAATCGCACAATTTGCCGCAGCACAGCAGGCAATGGTTGCTGAAGAAGATACGGGCAGCATTCGTATGTACGGAATCCAGGCACGTATTGAGGATATGATGCGTGAAATGCCCAAAGACGAGCTTCTAGGTGCACATATGGTTCTGAGTGTTTTGTCGCACCGCCTCTGTAAGATGTTCTTTGATGACCATATTGCGTTTGACCGCCGGGCTCTTGTAAAAACTATAGAAGAGCTCTGGGAAATTTCCTGCGAAATTAGAATGCATAAGTTTCCTGATACGCCGCCGCCCCAAGGTTCTTGAATTTGAATCATAGAATGATTACTGTTCAATATGCCGTTTCACTCACCTTTTCCTCTCCACTTTCTCCAGTAATACCACGCTTCAATGGATCTGACGAGACCTTTGAATCCTCTACATTTTTAGTTCGTAGAGTTGGAACACTCTGTTCTACAGCACTTGCCGGTACTACACCCATTCCTACCCTACCAATATCTTGAATCGCCGTCTTATATACATTTTCTACCTCAAGATAATGATTGGCAAGTAAAGTTCTTGCCTCCTTTATAAATCCCTCCAGCGTCTCCAAGGCACCCTGCTTGCTTGTCACAAAAATAGGATCAATACGAATCTGATGTGCCTTTCTATATCCCATATCCTTCAACGATAGAATTTTACGCACAAACTTTTCTACATTTCCTAGATGTGTGTCATAGAGTCCGCGTAGTTTACGATGGGCGTTTGTAAGAATATTATACTGCTGCTCCGAGGTAGCAATACGATTGCCCACATTACAGAATCCCTTCGCAAGTTCCTTCGGGTCTTTGAACTTGAGTTTAGAAAACTCGTAGCCACCCTGAGCCGCCGCCGCGTTGGATACCTGTGCAATATTATTATTTAAAAACTTAGCCGCTACGTCACTTAATTCATTGGACGATTCAATCGTTGTTCCACCTTCACGAGAATCATAATACAGCGATTGTAGCAAGGCGTAGGGAATTGTCTCTGTCATAATTCCCGTCCATAAATCTGTACAAAATGAAGTAGTCACCTGTTTATTCGCAACCGCCGTTGCCAATAAGAACGCACGATAAAAGGACGGCGATGTAACCTCCTTTGGATTTATCGGTTGATTATCATCCGTGTAACCACGAATCGCCGATTTATACTTATTAAACTCACTCAAGCGGCTTACTGGAGTGGCAACCGACGGTTGAGCAAATCCTAAATCCGATCCAGATTCCAAGGCATACTTTGGCGCAGTCGCTAAATACCGTTGTACTTTGTTAGAAAAAGACTCAAACGATAATTCTCCAGAGGAAGATAAAATTCCAGATGAATCGTATGCCGTGCCCTCAGTATCAACAACAAATTTATATATCTGGCACGTATCACCTTCGCATTCGCCCGCAGTAGATAACGTAACATTAAAATATTGCTTATCGCCTCCCCGCTGTCTATTACGGCGGGTTGCCTTACGACTTGGCGTCCGACGACGGGTACCCCCACGCAAGATACTGCCTGTAGTGCTTCCTGTATTAAATGGATTTGGGCGGTAGGCGGTTGATGCTGATGTAGCATTCCAACCCCTAGCACCAGAAATAATGGATCTAGGCGGAGCTAAGGGCAGGGGTTGTACTTGTGGTTGTGCGAACGTAACAGTCTGCGGCTGTACCTGCGGCTGTGCCTGCTCTCCCATCGGATTACGCGGAGTAAACATAATTCCAAAAACTCCCGTCGGCGAACTTTGTGCATTATACACAATACCCTTATTGATATCAACCACAATAGGGTCATTAATACCAAATGTATATAATTGACGCGTATCACCGGTAATTTGCTTAAACTTTCCCGCCGTCAATAGACTTAAAATCTGAGGGGGAATCGGACGAAATGTTAATTGTTTATTTTGTAAATCTTTGTATAGCCGATTACGTAAAGATGAAGATGCCCCAGCAATCTCAGGAGTTACATCTTTTAGCCGTATGTAAGCTCCCTGCTGATATGCTATACTCGCCGTCAACGCCGCAATAAGTCCTGTGAATCGAACAATAAAACGTACGAATTGTTGGCAATAATTGCGGCGCTCTTCGTCCGATTTATGGATTTTTTCGTAATACGATTTCGGCATAAATGATACCTTTGATATCTCAGAACCACGCTTTGGGTCCGGGAGTTGTAGCGTCATAAACTCCTTATCCAGTTTCTGTTGTATAATCGTCATTAAGGAATTACAACCTTCAGGTGAATTGAGGACTTCCGCCAAATTAAAAAGGTTATTTCCGTCCACCAACATAGTCACAAGATCCGAGAGAACGGTAATGGAAAACTTTTGCCGCTGTCTCAGATCAAATACACCATAAAGGTCTAATTGCTCTGGGCGTGCTCCCTCTGTTTTAGAGCTCTGAACTCCCATTCTATTTAGGGTGATTACTTCTTTTCGGCGGTATCAGGAAATAGTACACCACGCCACGACTCAATACGCTTCAGACACTTATGTAGCGTCGCCACTGAAATGCTACACACCTTTGCCACCTCGGCATTTGTCTTCTCCAGCCCCATCCGCTCGCACGCCAAAGCCAGTGCCGATGCCGCCAATGATGACGGGGTAGTCTCAGGGCATACGCCCAATTCATCAATCATATTGCCAATCTTTGTCGCCATATCCACAATTCGGTTGTGAAGAACCCGTGGCGTTTCCAATTTATAAATCGCCGGCTCCAAATAATGCCGAAAGTGCGTTGAGGGCGTCTCCGCCTTCTTCTCCGCTAACGGCGTAGTATGTAGATGCTCCTCCAGCAGCCCCGAAAACTGCTTGACGCCCCGTGTAATCAGCTTCGCGTCAATCTGGAAGATTTCGGCGATTTCAATCGGCCGCCGCGGGGTATCGTGGCGTTTCAGGCTTTCAAACAAGCACGCCGCCAGTAGTGCGTCTTTCTGCTGCCCGCGGCAAATACAGCGTGTACTCACCTGTGCGTACAGCTGCTTCGTCTCCTCCACGATTGCCACCGAAATGCCCGCATTGCTTGCACGTACCTGGAGCATTTCAAAGATGGTCCACAGCGTCCGCTCACGATACGGCATAATATTCCACAAGTGGTACTGACGAATACGACGCATCGCCTTGGAATCGCCGGGTCGGGTCAGGATACGCGTACCCAGGGACGATTCAGGAAGTAATGGATTGAGCGGATTGCCAACCCGCGTCGGATCCGGACTGCGGTCCTCGGACCCAAACCAGCGGTACTCCGCCGAACTGTCCAGCTGAAACCCCATATGATTTCCGCATTTTGTACAAATGACCTCGTCATTATGTGTTTGAATCCACAGACCCGTATCGCAGTCCTCGCAGTGAAATCCGTCCAACATATCGGCAGGTGGTGTCGGTGCCGTATCCGCCAACTCCTCCACCGCTTTTGTCCAATCGCTACCGCCGAAAGGATCCGCCTCTTCACTACTCAGTTTTACACACGATGATACGCCCGGAAATAAGAGGGATGACATCTTACAACGATTAAGTTGTAGAATAAGGAGTGGTTCTGGGGGCGTGTCATTTTTTATAATTTTTCGCAGAACGCAGGTCTGGCGGCAAGGATATAAAACCACAATACTTTATAAGGATGTCGGGTACGACAAAAGAAACCGGATTAATGGCACTCGGTCCCTACTACGACTATTCCAACGAGTTGAGGTATCCAAGTGAACTCGGTATTAAGCGCGACGGCGATATTGGAAGGGGGGCAGACCAAATTATTCGGAATGTTACCGGTGTTCAATATTACGTAGATTCCATGGCGTTCGGCACTGCTACACGCCCATCTGCCGGCGGCTACGGACCGATGAATGCTATTCCCCAATCACCACTCGGTCTCAATTACTTTTTTAATACCGGGCAACAATGCTCTAACGGTGCCGATATGTACCAATTTATGTCTACGATTCCGTCCGGTTTACCAGGCGGTATGGGAAAAGGGCTGAAAGAGAAACTCGGTGCGAATTTACAGGGTCTCTCTCCAGGTGTTCTTCAGGATTCGTTTGAGGCGATGAATCCCATTCCAATGTTGAACGCCGTCATGGGCACCGGCTATCCTAAATGTAAATTGATGGAAGCCCCCGTCGGAAACGCCGACGGAGAACTTTCCTCCCGTTTTCCAAAACCGATTTACAATATGAACCCAACCGGCAGCGATGACCCGCCGATTGAAGTTCCAAACGTCTGGGTCGACCCTACAGCCGATAAGGTCTATTACAAACCTATAACTGGACGTTGGGTAAACGATTTAACAAAAGGCTATATATGGGAACCGAATGACGGCTCCGCATACGTTCCTAGTGGACCGAAGCCGCATATGACCCGCTGGGTATTTGATAAATGGATTTCCGCGGATGAATACAAATGGACGCAGAAACAACTGAAAGAAATGGGACGCCTATATTCATCCAGTGATATTCCCGACCAAAACACGCAGCCGGATCCGCCTATTCCCCAGCAACCGACCACAAATGAAGAAAAGGCAGCACTTCAGGACATGGGCAAAGAGGGTTTTACTACAAACCTGAAATCCGAACAAATTACGGCGGGATTGCTTTTTGCGGGGCTCTTTGTCGGACTTGTTGCATTCACGGCGGCACGAAAATAAGATGCTTCAAGTAAGACGGATGAATATCCAAGGCGGCTTAGATAGTATTGCCAGCGGGGTCACATCCGCTCAAAAAGGATTTAATACCGTATTCAAACAGCCGACGCAAGTGATGAATTATCTACCCGACGCCAGTGCCCTTATTGGACCCGTGTACGATTATTCAGGCGAGCTCAAGTCACCTGAGGACCTCGGCATTCGTATGGGCGACGGGTCTTTAAGCGGCATTGGACGGGCGGCGGCAGGTGTTGACTATTATGCCGGTGCACTTGGTTACGGACGTTCAATCGGTATTTCAAAAAAATACAAAAAAATGAAACAGTATCCGATGGGTCTAAACTTTTTCCTTAAAGTAGCCGATGCGAAACTGGGAGCGGCGTGTAGTAACGGCGCGAGTATGTACGAGTACGTGAGCACCGTTCCAACCGGCATTCCTGGTCCCCTTGGCGATAAACTTGCGGAGGAAATGAAAGGTGTTCGACTCCAGGGACTGGCACCAGGAATTATTGGAGACGCTGCTGCCGCCCTTAACCCCGCCCCGTTTTTTTCTGCCGCCGTCGGCTCAGGCTTCCCTCAATGTAAACAAATGCGGGCGATGGTCGGCGACGCCGAAGGAAATATACGCTCTAAAAATCCAAATGTAACGCGTCCGTGGATTGATATAAGCCAAGGCAATGCTCAAAAACCAAAACGTAAATTGTTTAAGAAAAAAGATAATAAATACTATGAAACCCACTGGGTCTTTGATAAATGGATAAGTGCCGAAGAGTATAATAATACACCAAAAATATATCCGAGAAAAATTAAAAAAGGTAAAAAGACAATAATTGAGGATTTTCTCTCAGAGCCTTTTGGCGGCTCTAACCTTGCCGCCGGCGTTCTTTTCGCCGCCCTTTTCATCGGAATTGTAGCATTCAAGGTGTCACGAAAATAGACAACTAGAGTAAGAGGGCGATGGATTTTTTAGATAAATTAAAGACGGAAGTCAAACAATATACGCCTGATATGAAGACTATTTTGGGACCGAAATACGACTATTCGGCGGAATTGCCGACACCAAAGAGTGTCGGTGTAAATTTCGGTGACGGGTCGTGGGGCGGTATTAAGGGTGCAATGGCGGGTGTGGACTACTACTCGGGCGTGATTGCATTCGGCGAGACCACGGGGTTTGCAAAAGGAAATGGGCTCACCATGAATCCCCTCGGCGTTCGATATTTTATCACTACTGGTGCTACTTGTTCAAATGGTCAGGATATGTATCAATACGTAAATACAATTCCGCAAGGACTTCCTGGTCGTCTTGGCAACGAAATACAACAGACGCTCGGTGTAAAACTCCGCGGCTTAGCACCCGGTATGTTTGAAGACGCAGCGAAAGCACTCAATCCCGCACCAATGTTTAATGCGATGGTCAATAGTGGCTACGCTCGTTGCCGCAAAGTGACTTTGCCGGTCGGCGATCCTGAGGGACGTATTCAAAGTCCAGTCACCGGCGAGTGGTGGATTGATCCTTCCAAAGAAGCCATCACCTACCCTAACGGGAAACCCCACGCCAGTCATTGGATTTTTGATTCGTGGGTGAGTGCCGAGACGTACGCCTCCGATAAAAAGGTGGAAGGCTTCCGTGATGGTCTAGGGCAGTCCAAAGTTATTGCCGGTGCCCTTTTCGCAGCCCTTTTCATCGGACTTGTCGCTTTCACCTCTCGTAAATAACCAGAAGTCTAGATAGGTAGATGTCGGCGAACGACGTCCATTTCTTTTTCAAGATGCGCGAGCAAATCAAACTTTACCACTGGCAGACTATGAGCTACAGCCGGCATAAGGCAACCGACGAAGTGTTAGAGAAGTTGGACGGGCACATTGACCGCTACGTTGAGGTGTATATTGGAAAATATGGACGCCCCCGACTGGGTGCTAGCACAAATACAACCAAGCTTTCTAATTTGTCAGAAACCTCAGCCGTCCGTTTTATCAAGGCGTGTATCAACTATCTTATAACCGACTTAATACCGGACTCGGCACGCCGACCCGCTGATACCGACCTCACAACGATTCGCGACGAAATGCTTGCCGAACTCAACCAGCTCCTTTACCTTTTCACTCTTCATTGAGTACCTGGATTTCGAACAAAATTGAAAAAGTTATTTGTTAAACTTATGTTATAAGCATAACAAATGGGGCAGTACTACTACGCGGTCATTTTGGACGAAAACGGCTGGATTCGTGCGTGGATGGCACCTGGATTCGGTGCGAAACTAATGGAACACTCGTATTTGGGCACCATTGGTGTCGGCACATTTGAGTGGGAGCTTACGCCTGAGGGTCGGCATCATAAGTCGCGTGTTGTCTGGTGCGGTGATTACGCCGATGTGGAGCCAGGGCTCGGCAAAAATCTACATTTGATCTGTAATGAGCGTAACGATTTGATGCTTACGCCTACTGCTGCCACGCTGGGTGAGCATCCGTTTCTAGTCAATCATACAAAGCGGCAGTTTGTAGACAAGAGTAAGGTTCCAAAGGGACTGGGAGGATTCCAAATCCATCCATTGCCGCTTTTGACTTGCGAGGGGAACGGACGGGGTGGAGGGGACTTTTACGGTGAGTCACCCCTGATTGGGTCCTGGGCACGGGATGTTATTTCTGCGGAAAAAACCGCCCCTGACGGATTTACAGAATTGGCATTTGACCTGGTGGCAACGGATTAGTGTTTGTCAAAAAACCCGACCACCACAACAGGAATGGGTTCATGGCAATCGAATACCTCTTGGTGCTGGAGTCCTCGTGTGCGGTGTCCTGAACATACGCCGCCTGTCAAGAAGAAGAGTTTTGTAGAATTTATGGAAGAGGAACTTGATAAGAAATGGTGGAAGGAAAATCGGTGGAGGTTTATAGAAGGTAAAGTGTACGATCACACGGATAATGATTGGAGTACTTAGTCCCTGAAAAAATTGAAATCAAATCCGGTTTATGTTAAAAATTCAAACATCTAGAAAATGTCTGAATTTGGATTTCTAATTTATTGTTGTTTTGAGTCCAAGATATCGCCGCATCTATCTGGTTCTACAGTTGGTGGTAGCCTGTTGCTTGACAAGGCTGTAACCGAAACGGAGGCGGTTGAAAAGGTTGCAATGTATCAGAAGCGTGCCGAAACACCGTCGGAAACTCGTCGTTATATCTACATCAAGAACCAGCCGCATTGGTGGTAATAATTATTAAACCATAATAGAGATGCCTGATTGGCTACTAGAACGAATTTTTCCTTACACTCATCAAGTGAAAGTAAAAATTGAGACACTAGCATCATCAAAAACGATACTGAATATGAATACTACAACTTTAAAACTTATAGCGGCTGGTGTGGCTGGAGGACTTCTTGGATTTGTGGCTGCACGGATCTATTTTCATCCGTCCCCCGCCCCTCATGCCCAAAATGAAAAATCCATGGAACCCGCGGAGCCAGCCAAGCCAGCCGAGCCCGTTCGCCCCCTGACCCTTGTTGAGCCTGTCCAGCCGCCAGCCGACCCTCCCATCTCCTCCATTGAACAGATTGATACAACCCATCCGTTCAATAATAAAAAGTTTGATCCAATCTTGGACGATAAAGATTATGTCATTGGATTTATGTATAAAATGGAGGCACTCAAAAAAGCCCTATCTCGTCCATCCGTGGCTATTCCTAAAAAAATAGGATATGCATCATTTGACCGCCAAACTAAAGATTTGTTTTTATGAATGCCGCCGGCTCAGGCATCAGATTCGCCTCATTTGCAATTGTCCGCAAACGGGACTCAGGCAGAATGCGGCTACAGATTGACATTGATTCCAACTCCTGTAAGAATAGCTTATAGGCGTAGGGAACACGAATCTGGCAGAAATCGGTCACCGCATCGCACGAGGTACACTTATAAATTCCTGCCTTCGGATTGACCTGACCCAGCAGTCCGCATGACTTACAGACGAAACATTGGAAGTTATCCGATTTTTCCATCATGATCTCTTTCAGGAATTCGGACGCTCCGTGGGCAACCATACAATCTCGCTCCATCTCGCCAAACCGCAGACCTCCATCGCGGGCTCGCCCCTCCGCCGGCTGTCGAGTCAGCATGACCAACGGACCCGAAGATCTGGAGTGGATCTTATCCTCCACCATGTGCTTGAGACGCTGGTAGAAGATTGGACCCATAAAGATACTCGTTTTCATTTGCTTTCCTGTTGTTCCACAATACATCACTTCATTCGTATGCGGCTCAAGTCCAAGATCATCGCGGAGCATTTTTGAAAGTCCATCAACACTCACGTCGGTGAACGGGCTGCCATCGCCCACCGCTCCAATCTCGCATCCCACGCGTCCCATAAGCGTCTCCATCAAATGTGCAATCGTCATGCGAGAAGGAATACAATGGGGATTAATGATAATATCAGGTACGATTCCGCTCGCCGTCTGAGGCATATCCTCAGGCTCCAGAATCATTCCCACCGTTCCCTTCTGACCGTGGCGCGAACAGAACTTATCACCAATTGTTGGAATGCGCTCGGACCGCACGCGAATCTTGACAAACGAGAATCCCTCGCCGTTCCGTCCGCGATAAATCTTATCCACAAAACCCGTCTCGTTATTTCGGAGCATCTTGGACGCATCTCGGTAACGCTTGCCGCCCACCGCCTCCACCGCCGCCGCCGCCGCCGCTGCCGACATGGACGCCAACGACGAATGGCTGACGCCCGCCGCCATTGCTCCCTCCACTGCCCGTAGCCGAATCGGAACAACCTTGCCAATCAATATATCATCATTGTCCACATAGGTATTTTCAGGAATAATTCCATCCGCCGCCAGCTTCTCATAATTCGCCAGTTTGATGTGCTTCGTCAGACTCGGGTCCGGTTTACAGAATCGCTCCTCCTCGCCGCTTGCCTGATTCTTCTTCTCCTCGTCCTTGTACGTTCGGTAAAAGATGGAACGGAAGAGTCCACGGTCCAACGCCGCGCGATTAATCATTACCGAATCCTCCTGATTGTAACCACCGTACGTCATAATCGCCACAATGATATTGTAGCCCGACGGCATATCCTGAGCACGGTAGTACTTGCTCATGTAGGGGCTCACAAGCGGACGAGCCGTGTAGCACAGCAGATTGCTCATCGTATCCAGACGCTCGGTAAAGTTTAGGGCATAGACACCCATTGCCTGCTTGCCCATTGCCGCCTGGTAAGAATTTCGCGGCGACTGATTATGGTCAGGAAACGGAATATTTGAGCCCATTGTTCCAATAATCACTGACGGATGAATCTCCAAATGAGTATGTTCGGAATCCAGGGTACCGAGAGTTTTTGCAATGTACAGATTCTCGGACTCGCCCGCATCCACAAACTCAATCAGATGATTGCCCGTCGGGCTCACCCAGCGCATCAGATCATTCCAAGAATCGCAGACCATCCACGGCTTCTGACAATTTGTTGAAAGGACCTCGCGGATTGTCTCACCGATGAAAAGCGGACGAACCAGGCGTCCACCCTCCGTATTTACCCAAACTTCGTTCGGACTCGGCTTGTAAACAATGCTTGTATACGGATGGACACGACCCGCACGCTTGGCGGTCACAAGAGCCTGAACGGAGCGGAAAGCATCCGCACTTCCACCAAGAGTTCCAATCCACGCTCCGTTAATAAACACCCGTAGAAGGTCCCTCCGCTCAATCGCGGTCGTCTCCGCCAGATGTTTGAGTTTGAGTTCATCGTACAGGACCTTGAGGACCGGATTTGGCGAACTGGGCAATGTGATATTTGCCGTGCTTGCCAGATTCTTCACCACGCCGACCGAATGACCCTCGGGCGTCTCAGCAGGGCAAATAAATCCATACTGGCTATTGTGAAGCTTACGCGGCGGAATCAGCTTACCCGTTTTCTCAATTGGGGTGGAAAGGCGGCGAAGGTGGCTGATGCCGCTCAAGAAGGTGAGACGATTCATGACCTGGCTGATACCAGTCTTCGTTCCCATCTTGCCGCTCGCAAAATTGCCCGTTGCGAGCGAAGATTTCATTCCTACTTCCACAATTGTTGTCTTGAGGATTTTGTAAACATTTGTGGTATTAATAATATTTTCAAACTTGCCGCTTGCCTTCCAAGACCCGTTGTGGATTTCCTTGACAATCGTTGACTTCATATCCTTGATAACTTTTGTTCCAAAGTAGAAACGGAAAAGGTTGCCGAGCAGATTGCCAGGGTGTTCTACCTTCTTATTCGGATAGCCGTCACGGTCGTCGTACGGGATCTTATTGTGGTAAACGTCTAGGACCTTCTTGGTCATTGCGGCAAGGAAGCATGCCTTTTCGTACATCATGTCCGCACCGCCGATGTGGGGTAGAAACTCCTCCGCCAGAATTTCCGAAATGAGTTTCTCTCGCGGTGCCTTGTAGGTCGCAAGGGTAGAGGCACTCAGCTGCTCGCGGATGCCGCCGCCGCTGCCAAGATGTTTCTGGAGATAATCCTGAGCCACCTGCTTGCCGCGAATATCCGCCGCCTCCATGATACATTCCTGAAAGATCATTTCGTAGTCATTGTGAACATCGCCCATAATCAGTTCAATGATGCTCTTATCCGATTCGATACCAAGGGCACGGAACATAATGAAGAGGGGTAGTTCGGCTTTGATGCGGGGTAGGGTCACGCGGATGTGCTCAGGACCCGTGGCAAGCTTCGGATTGTAAATAATCTTGACGGCAATATTCTTGGGAACGCCCTCGTTATCGGGTCCGATGGATTTGCACTCAATAATTTCCGCCTCCTTGTGTTTCGCCTTGTTGTTGCGGAAGACAAACATCCGATTTTCTGCCATTCGCTCCTGGCTGAGAATAATTCGCTCGCCGCCCTGAATGATGAAATATCCAAAGGGGTCCGCCGAGCATTCGCCAAGTTCCCGTGGATGCTTCTCAGGGCTTTCGGAAAGGAGGCAATATTTGCTGCCGACCATCACGGGAATCTTGCCCGCCAAAACTCTGGTCAGGGTCCGCGTCCGCGTCTCTTTCGTCCCCTTGCCAGGATCCGTAAGGGTCGTGGTCACATCCATGTCTAGGTAGACAGGGGCGGCGTAGGTGAAATTGCGGAGGCGGGCATCATTAGGATACATTGGGGTAAGGGCACCGTTATTCTCAAAGATGGTCGGCTTGCGGATGCTGACATTTTGGAATTTTACGATCACCTCCACCTCGCGGGGCGGACCGCCACCTGGTGCCTTGCCGCCAGGAAGAGCCGTTGCCGGTGCCGTGCCGCTCGGAGTGCCGGTCGTATCCTCCACGGTCACACGAATCGCCGTGCCTGCCGTACCCGCCGCCGCCCGTGTTGTGCCCGTAAGGGTTAAATCTGGCGAGCCGACCACGCGGATTGGGCAAGATCGTAGAATCGTATCAACTACATCAAAATCCATGAAATGATTAAACGAGGCAATTTGGTGGTAGATAATCTGCCGGTTGTCATGCTGAGCAAAGTATAAGTCTAGAATTCGTTTCCAAGCGTTCTCCATTCTAGCGAGTTGAGGTCCGAGAAGAGCGCCGAGGTGTTAATCAAATTTGTTCAATCTTTAAACCGTAGATGCCGCCGCTGCCCGCCGCCATCGCCAGCACTGTATAATATCTAAGTTATATTTAGAGTCTGACACGCCAATGTCTGACGTGAAAACGGTGAAGGTAACATTGATGGAGCAGGATGTAAAGAAACTTTCCCGGTCTACGACACGAAAGCGACGGGTGAAGGGCGGTGCCCTAGCTCCCGCCGACGTAAAAGGTTCCGATGCCGAATTCGCCGCAACTGAGACTATTGAGGGTATATTACCGCCGCCTGTAGTTGCAGCCGCACCCGCTACATCTACAACTCCAGCCCCTTCCGTAGATGTCCGTGGAGCTGCCTGGATTCCGTCGCCTACTGTGAATACAATGCCTAGCGTAGAAAAGCAAGTGACTCCTGCGTACGGACCGACGGCAGCGGACGTAGGACTCAATGTAGGACCCCCTATGAGGGGCGGCGGCTCGGTTTATAGTGGGAATGGTACTGTAAAGTTATCGGGAAAGAAGAATTCCCTACACACAGTAGCGACCACCCCTGGGGCACCCCGCATTCTGCCGACGAAGCGGAAAAGTGGTGGTGCTCCGGCAATGGCGACGCGTAAAAAGGAAAAGCTGGTGATATCTACGCCATTAAAACACGCTCAAAATGCGGGGTCGGCAAAAACACGCAAATTCCGGGAGCGTAAAATCAGCATTACGGTCCGCACCGGCAATCGTGCGGCGGCAAAGCGAATCAAGGAGAAAGTGGATGCGTTGCCTATTGCACAGGTTCGTCGTGCGTTGCTGCGTAAGGGGGTCTTAAAGCCGGGAAGTAGCAAAACGCCGGAGCCGATGATGCGTGCGATGCTCAAAGATTATATGCTCCTCCATAATGCGGACTAGTCCGACCCTGCCCTTTTTAAATTCATAGTACCTTTCCTATAGTAAAATTATTCCAGGCGAATAATTCTATTATATAGTTAAAAAGACCCTAAGGGTCCACCCTTACGCCGATTTAATTGTACAGAGCACCGTACCTCCGAAAAAAATTGAGAACCGTGTTCCGTCATAATGACCCAAACCACCGTAAATGAACATTTTCTTTCTTAGCCGCCGAGCCCGCCAGTGTGCCCGTTGGCACTGCGACAAACACGTGGTCAAAATGATTCTAGAGTCTACGCAACTCCTGTATACGGCGAATCACACAAACGGGGGCACCGAGGCAATTCAAGCCTCTGCTCCAATTTGTTTGAGTACAGGCAACCGTGGGTATAAGGCTTGCCATAAAAATCATCCGAGTGCAATTTGGGTCCGCGAAAGTTTGGCACATTATTGGTGGCTGCTGGCACTTGCCAAGGAATTGGTCACCGAGCACGGTCACCGATTTATGCCGAAGAAGCCCCACGCCTCCCTTGTCCACCTTGAGTGGCTGGAGGCGAATCCGCCGCCTGGATTGCTGACAAAGATGGAGTGGATTCGTGATCCGACGCCGGCGATGCCCGCCGAATTTCGGCAGGAGGGCGACGTAATTGCCTCGTATAGGGCGTATTATAATGGGGCAAAGCGGGATAAGGGGCTGCTCAAATATACCCGCCGTCACGTGCCACATATCTTGGCGGTGAAGACGCGTTCTTAATTCTAAAAAAATTACACCGCCCAGGAAAATGCCCATGGATGTTGCTTATCCGGTCTCCGCTGCTAGCACCGCTAGTATCACAGGTGTCACCGATACGGTTGACCCTTCGCTGCCCTCTCAGATTTTTTTGGAGGCGATTAAAAAGACTTGGACGCACGTGCCAAATACGCCCGATGAGGCGATTGCCCTGTATCAGTATGTTATGAAGTCGCAGATTGAGCCGGCAATAGCGGGACTTCTCAAGGAGACTACGGCGAATCTTACGGAGCCTGAGCAGGCACACGTGGCGGCAAATGTGAAGGTGGTGCCGGTGGTCAAGAAGGGCTGCTGCTGGTAAGCCGATGAATCTAAAGCATTTTAATATTAAATGTATATGTTATATACATTTAAAAAACCGGCAAATTGGAGTACATTGCCACTTTATAGTAAATTAATTTACTATAAAACAATTGTAGGCGAGGACTATGCGCCTTATGTAGATAAATTAGAGGCAAAACGTATTGTCAAAGAAATATGCGACGATGATATCAAGGTTGCGAAGGTAAAACGGATTCTTAGTGGACCCGATGATTTTACACAAAATGATATAGATCCGAATTTTATGATAAAAGCGGCTCACGGTAGCGGATGGAATATTTCTATGACGGCAGAAACGAAGGTTGAGGATGTGAAAGTACGTCTCAAGGAATGGAATCGTACATATATTGGTTCTGGAGAGAATCAGTATAAATATATCAAGCCGCAGTTTTTTATTGAGGAAAAGATGGATGATGCTATTTTAGGGCGAACCGACAGTGCGGTTACCTATATGTTTCGCTGTATTTATGGCGTTCCTGTAACAATAGGCGTTCGCAGTAGAATGGCTCAAAATAGCTATGATATGAATTGGAATTTATTGGAATTAAGAACTAAGAAGTCATCCGATTTTTTTGAGAAGCCGGCACAATTGGATGAGATGATACGGCTTGCCAAAAAATTATCCAAGGAGTTTGAATTTGTGCGAATTGATTTTTATTTAGGAAAAGACGGAATCTATTTTAGCGAATTTACATTTACTCCGAATGGGGGATACCGACTATATTCTCATAAGATGGAACAAGAGTTGGGGGCACTTTGGATATAAAATAAATGAGTTCCCAATCAAATCCGTACTGGCTCGCTCCTAGATATTTAACGAGACCCATCATTATAGTTGTATCATCGGCAATAAGACCAAAAAGATGTCGGCAAAAATCTATCATATCAGCCGGTCCGTCAAACTCCCAACGATATTTTTGAATGACCGTGCTCACCGAGAAGCCTTCTGTAGTCAAAGGACATATATCTTCCTGGCTCAAAAAAACTCCATTATGCCCTAGAGGGTTGTGTTTATTTACAAAAATATTTAGCCAGTCCGCCGGTGCCGAGCCTAGCCGAACATCTCCTAGAATAAATGTTCCGCCAGGTTTAAGAATGCGATATACCTCTTTATAAAATATAGTCCGTTCCATTTTACTACAATGGTGTAGAGAAGCGAGAGAAAGGACTTTATTGGCTGAGCGTGTAGAAATAGGTATACTCCCTAATGTACAGATAGGAAGATTGGCGAGTTCGGCGAATGTTTCATTTGTTTCAAACGCCCTATAATCTATATCTTTTGTAATATATGGTAAAATATCTATACACGCACCAGGTATATTTACAATAATATCGCCATCTTGTATATCGCACATATTTACAGCAGTAGACAATTCATTTGCTAGAGCATTTGGATATTTTTTAACTGCATAGATGTAACCTCTAGCACGTCCTGTAAAATAATCCATTAAATATTATTTTCAAATTTTTTTTAGACTACAAACGAATTTAAAGCGATTTCAACTATATTAATATAACGTATTTGAAATCGTTAAGTGCCGCCGTTATGCCACCGAGAAAACCCAAAGGTACACCGGTAAATAGCGAATCTATGGAGGGGCTGTACCTCAAACATTATCTAGAACAGAAAGGTAAATATGGCGAAAAAACTGCCATCTTGCTTCAGGTTGGCAGGTTTTTTGAAATGTACGACAGTTTGACGGTCGCCACGGGTGCGACAAATACGAATATGCGGGACCTTGTAGAAATTTGTGGATGTGCGCCTGAGCCGAAGCCGACCGCGGACCCCAACAAACTCAAACTTTTTTGGGGATTTCCTGAATCGGCGTTGGACAAATACGAACGGATGATGGTGGTGGCGGGTTATTCGGTGGTGGTCGTTACCCAGAATAAGGATGGGGCGGATAAAGTTACAAGCCGTACAATTGACCACGTCAGTAGCCCAGGTACGTATTTTGAGGCGGAAGGGGGGCTGACGGTTCGTGCAGAGGAGCAGTGTATGGTCGGTATGTATATTGAGCCGTACACGTATCAGCCCAAAGATGCCGCCGCTCGCCAACAGCAGCGGTGGTACGTGGCGATTTCGGCGTTTAATATGAATACAGGGATGGCGGTAAGTACGGAGGGACATTTGACGCTTATTGATGACCGTGCCGTTTGTGATCCGATTCAGCCGTTCCTGTCCATGTATCCGCCGGCGGAAGCGGTGGTCTGGTGGTCAGCGAATGCCGACCAGCCTCCGCCGGACCAAACAGTTTTTAGCCAAATTCTTGGGCTTGCCGGCAAACAGCCCCGCCCTCCCCTTCACCTGAGAACTTTGGACAAAAAGGATGAATCAGGCGTGGCGGCGGATCGGCTACGGCTCCAATTTTTCAAAGATCTTTACCAGCCCGCGTCCGCCCTTTCGGTCGAGGAGCATCTGGACCTTACCCGTCATCCTCAGGTCCGCCGGTCCCTGTTCCACCTTCTCTCATTCATCCGAGACCACAACGCCTCATTTCTTCAAAAGCTGAACACTCATACAATCTGGGAGGCGGCGGATTATCTCATTCTAGGAAATTCGGCGTTGGAGCAACTTGCAATGATTTCGCCAAATTCGTCCAGAGCCCACGAGTCCCTTCTTCATTGGCTTCAACAGGCAACAACGGCAATGGGTCGGCGTTTTCTGCGGACGCGTTGTCTGACTCCGATTGCGGATGTAGAAGAACTCAACAATCGCCAAGAACGTATTGAGGCTCTACGGTCTATAAAAGATAAATCCGTATACCTCGGTCATCTTAAGGGAATGTACGATTTGCCGCGGCTGTATCGCCGATTTGCGTTGGGCAAAGCTACATGCCAGGACCTTCTCTGTCTTCTAACAACGTATGAGCATTGTCGTGATTTGATCGTAGCTACTAGAGCGACTCCGTGTGGGTTGGACGTCACGAGTCACGGCGAAATTCTAGAACATATCAATCAACTTCTGACAACGTGGAGCCCTGAGCGGATTCGTAAAAGTTGTGGACAGGCAGAAACAGGCGGAGCCGGTCCCGCAATCGGCTCGTTCCACCCCTGGTTCCGCGGACAACAGCCCGCCCTTGACGCCCTAGAGGATCAATGGACCGCGTTGGAAACGGAAGCCCTGGCAATCAAACAAAGTTGGGAGAAACATTTGAAAGAAGACGACGTTATTAATTGGACGATTAAGGACGAGGCTCCGTTTACATTTACGACGACGCAACGGCGTGCGACCACGCTACAGGGCTATTTCAAAGGTACGAAGAAAACGTGCGGATTTGATATTATAAAGCGTGCGACAAGTACAACGGCAGTGATTGTAACAAATACACGGGTGGGTGCGATGAATACGGCGGCGATTGCCTTGCGTGCCGAGTGGATCGCGGCGTCTACCGCCGCCTGGCGTACGCATTGGCAGACCTGGATCCAGACAAATCAATCAGCCGGATTGTTCGAAACTCTGGTGAACTGGGTGAGCGAATTTGATTGCGAGTGTGCCTTTGCTATTTTGGCGGACATGTACGGTTATGTCCGCCCTGAGTACGTTGAGCCTGCCGATGATTCGTCGGCGGGATTTGAGGTGACCGCTCTCCGCCATCCAATTATTGAACGGATAAGGGCGTCTACTCCGTACATTCCCCATTCGCTGGCGTTTGGAGATTTTGCGAGTAAAGCTAGCGAGGCAGCCACCGCACCGAACGGACTCCTTCTCTACGGAGTAAACGCTGCGGGCAAGTCGTCGCTGGGCAAGGCGGTCGGTCTCGCCATTTTGATGGCACAAATCGGTTGCCCTGTTCCCGCTACTGCAATGCGGCTCATACCGTACACCGGTTTATATACGCGTATTCTCGGCAACGACAATCTTTGGGCGGGAATGTCGTCGTTCGTCGTGGAAATGACGGAGTTTCGTAGTATCTTACGATCCGCCGCCACTAGGATGCTGGTTATTGGCGACGAGTTGTGTGCCGGCACCGAGACTGCGTCAGCCACGGCGATTGTGGCAGCGGGTATTCAGACGCTTGTCCGCCGCGGGGCACATTTTCTATTCGCCACGCATCTCCACGAATTGTCAGAAATCCCAGAAATCGCTAATGACCCAAAGGTCCGCCCTTATCATCTATCAGTATTTCCCGACCTAACAACGGGTGCTCTTGTGTATGACCGAACACTACGGACGGGTTGTGGCTCACCGATGTACGGACTGGAAGTTTGCCGTGGTCTGGATATGGACACCGAATTCCTTGCTCTTGCGACTGCCCTAAGAACGCGAATGTTCACTGCGGACGGCAAGGCACACGCTAGCCGCTATAATCCGGCACTAATAGTCTCCCGATGTACAGCATGCGGTGCCGATGCTGCCAGACACGCCTTAGAGGTTCATCATATTGTACCACAAGCAGCCGCTGATGCTGAGGGGCACGTAGCACCAGGACAGCATAAGAATACTAAGTCAAACTTAGCGGTATTATGCGAAAATTGTCATAAGAAACACCACTCCGGACTGTTAGAAATACAGGGATGGAAGGATACATCGGAGGGTCCGAAGTTAATGACACGGATTACGAGCTAGCGGATGCACCCGCGTCGCCCTTAGGACCCTGAGGTCCCTGGGGTCCCTGGGGTCCGGCAGGACCCTGAGGTCCAGGAGGACCCTGCTGTACCGTCTTCGCCTCTAGAGCCTTGAGACGCCCCTCCAGGAGAGCCAGCTGGGCAGTGAGACGTCCGAACTCGGCACGCACACCGTTGCCGATGCTATAGTTGAGTCCGCGCTGGTTAATAACTGACGACATTACTCTTTATGTTTGGTGGAACGATTAGGTTATCACGATTTAAACGCAAAAACCCATAAAATTTGATAGGTCATCGGTAATATACCCGGGATAATCAGAGGTCTTTATAAACTATGCTAATTCCCGTGCGTTGTATGAACTGTGGAAAGCTGCTTGCGGACAAGTGGAACTATTACCAGAAGCGTCTGCGTGAAATGAAGGGTCCTGGATATGCGGAGCCGACGTGTTTTGACGGAAAGAAGATTCCGAAGACCCCAGAGTCAACCGTCTTTGATGAACTTCATCTCACTCGGTATTGCTGTAAGAAAACACTTCTAACACACGTTGATCTCATTGAGAAAATCTAATGGAATAACAGAATGACACCGATTACCCTGCGTACATTACAGATCGGCGGAGTTATCCTTTGTATTGTTGCCGTAGTTATTGCAGCCACTGTATTCCCTACGCTGGCTCCCCCCACATTTTTGATTGCGTGCTCTGTAATGCTGTTCATTGCGATGTGGATTAATCGCTCCGAGTTCGGCGTTGACCAGTATGAGCGCAATACCCTCAAGTATACGCTACGCAATTCTGCGTCTGCCATTGTCATCATAATTGCGGTCCTCGGCATTGTTGGATTCTGGTACTTCAGCCAGCACAACTCATCGTTGGTCGGTCCGGCACCGGCTCTACCCAGCCTGCCGACCATTGGCGGCGGTCTCACGAGCGTGGCGAAGCACGCTGTTTCCCGGATTAAGGAAGTAATGCGTACGGGTAATCTTGGCGCTTAGATAAACACGTAACTTATAATATCATAGTAAATCAAGGATTCATTGATTTACCATGACGCGGTCTATTGCGGATGTACAACGTAAACTGAAAACATTTGATAGTTTTGCGCGGCATTCAAGTGATACAAAAGCGTTACAGAAGAAGTGGCATTCGCTATTTGGAACGAATTTGACGGAAGTCTCCGCAAAGAGTTTCGTGACACATTATAGGGAAATGCGTTCTAAATCTACGCGTGGCAACAAGGGCAATAAGAAGTCTCGCCGTGGCCGCCGCACGCAGTATGGTGGTGTGGCACCATTGAATTACGTGATGACACCCGGTGCGGATGTTTCGGTCTATGGGCGGTTTCCAGTAGAAGTGGACACGGACCCAGGTTCAATTAGAGATTTAGATGTATACTTTCAGAACGCATTGACGCTGGGCTGCGGCAATACTAAGTACGACAACAATGTCCAGTGGCCGCAGGTTCCGGCAAATATGGGGTCCAACCAGGCTGGTGGTCGTCGTCACCGTAAGGGACGTACTGTTCGTAAGGGACGCAAGGGGCGTAAGACGCTGCGGCGGCAGCGTGGTGGTGATATCTTCGGTGATATCGGCAACTTTTTGAGTAGCGGCTATACAAGTATTACTGGTTCGGCTCCTCAAGGCTTGGACGACTTTAGCCGCCCCTTCTCTACGGTCTACCCGAATCCGCTACAGCAGGCGTACACTGCGTTTAGCGGAGAAGTGCCTGGCAAGTACCCCGCGGATCCTTCACCCGAGAAGCCCGCGTGGAATTATCAAAGCAGGGGTACATCAATGTCTATTGCACCGCAGTACGTGACAAACATTAGTGCGGATTTCAATAAGCAGACCACACCTGCGCTGTATTCGTCTTCGAACCCAGCTCCTACAGGTGGCATAAATCCTGTACGTGGGCGGTAGGGCAGCGGCAGCGGCGGCACATATATTACTTTGCCTTTCTTGTTAGAAAAACAGGAATCACAAAGAATTAACTTCCGGCTATAAAGTAGAATGGCAAACAGAAAGTTACGCCGCAGGACCCTTCGGTCTATGTACCGTAAGAAGAATAGCAAGGCGAATCGCCGAGGACTTGCGTTCGCCAGCCGTAAAAGCCGCCGCCAAGCGAAGCGAGTTACTCGTCGTGCTGCTCGTCGTACTCGCCGGCAGCGCGGTGGTGATTATCTGGAGGGACTGAGCCGCCCGTTCTTTGCGTCGGTATATCCTAACACGCTACAGACAACCTATGCGGCGGCAACGGGAGCACAACCGAATAATTATCCTGGAAATCCGGCACCAGAGAATATGACTGCGGATCACTCGTGGTCATATATAAGAAACGGTACAATTATACCCCCTGATCTTGTAACAAAGATTAATACGGGTTTTACGTTGATGGCGGGTAATATGCCGTATTCTCCCACCCCACTTATGGCACCTGGTGCTGGTGTCTCATCAGGCACAGCAGTAGTACCTAGTGCCACTGCAGCAGCATCCACTGGTGCGGCAGGAGCGGGTTCTGCAGTAAACCAAACGGGTATTGCGATTAACCTGGCAAGGGGTATACAGGCATCACAAACCTTCTAAATACATATGTTTTGGTTTCCTTGCGAAGCAGGGATAGCAATACGAATAGCGGCAAGGCGGGCTAAGGAAAGGTCTATACACAAACAGAGAGAGATGAGCCGAGAAACAGAGCAAATGCCAGGTATATGCCAGCCACCAACGTCTGATGTATCTCCTTCACTTGCCGATATTGCCCCGGAACTTTTTCAACGGTATTTTGATGCGAATCCTAATACATTTCTTACAACGCATCATATAGAATCGTACGAGGCATTTGTTTTTCGTGAACTCCCCGAATTGATTCTTGCTGAGAATCCTATTACAATTCTGAAAGAGCCGCTAGATGCTGAGAAGGGTATATATAAGTATAAGACGGAGATTTTTGTGGGTGGTCTAGCAGATGTACCAGAGAATCTTGCGTTAGATGTGGGTGCCCCTATTATTACATTGGACACCGGCACAACAGTCCGTCGTATGTTTCCAAATGAGGCACGTATACGCGATTTAACCTACGCATCCACCTTCCGTGCGGATATTCTTATTCGTCTTACGTTTACGATTCCGACGGTAGGGGACGGCGGCGTTGTCTATACAAAACAACTACGTGAATTGAAGTTTGAGAAATTCAATCTCTTCCGTATTCCAATCTTGCTACGTTCCAAACTCTGTGCGACGTATAATGCTCCTAAGTCGCTGCTGATGGAGATGGGTGAATGCCGTAATGATGCAGGTGGATATTTCATTATTGACGGAGCGGAGAAGCTACTTATTACTCGGCAAGAGCAGGCGTTCAATTCTATTTATATTGCGGTCAAGCCTCCTACGGATGATAAGATTGCCACGTATGCGTCGGTTATTTGCCAGCATCCGGTAACGAAGCAGACGCGTCGTGTAGGTATCTATCGTCTACACGCATCGCGTGGCAACGAAGAGGGCGTAATTCGTATAAGTGTTCCGTTTGTGAAGGGTGCTATTCCGCTCTTTGCATTATTTCGCGCACTCGGCGTTCTATCGGATAGGGAAATTGTACGTATGATTCTACCTGATACGTCATCATCGGCAACAATGTCTATGGAAAATACGCTCATTGCAAGTATTCAGGATGCGAAGCCTATTACGTCGCAAATGCAGGCGATTGAGTTTATTCGTACACTTACAAAGGGTTTTATTATTGAGAACGTCCTGGATATCCTACATACGCATCTATTCAGCCACGTACCGGATCGTCCATTAGCCCGTGCTCAGTATCTCGCCGAACTTGTACGTCGTATGATTCGCGTTGAGATGCGTATGGAGCCGAATACGAATCGTGATGATATTCGTAATCAGCGTCTGCTGCCGACGGGTACCTTGCTGCGTGGGCTTTTCTCGGAATGCTGGAAGGATTGGAAAAAGGCGGTACGTCTACAGGTTGATAAAATTTACAATTACAATAAGAGTCTCTATACGGACGAGAATTTCTTGAATATCTTCAGTCCTGGTAATATTGGAAACGTTCTAGCATCCGCACTACTCAATGATAGTATTATGAAGGGATTCCGCGGTAAGTGGGGTACCAATCAGTACAATATGAAGAGCGGCGTCATTCAGCCTCTTGCCCGCATTTCGTATATGGATGCGATGAGCCACGTCCGCCGTGTGGTCAGCGACTTTGATACGTCTATGAAGTTGGTAGGACCCCGCCACCTTAACCCGAGTCAGGTAGGGTATTTCTGTACAAGCGAGACGCCGACAGGTGCCCATATTGGTGCTACGAAGAATCTGAGCATTTTGACGGCAATCAGTATTGCGTCGCCGGCGACTGCATTTATGTCGTGGCTACTGACTCGTGGCGGAGTGATTGATGTATCTACGGCGACCCAGGCGGTAGTGGTGACGGCAGCGTCGGTCCAAATCAATGGCGGTACAATCGGTTTTTCAACGGAACCTGGTATGCTAACACGGGTGCTTAAGTTGCTGAAGTGGACGGCGTGTCTGCCGCCGACGGCATCGGTGTCGTTTAATACGGCGGACAACAGCGTACGCGTGTATTTGGACGACGGACGTCCGCTACGTCCGTTATGGCATTTGGCACAGGACGGCACTTGGCCGCCGGCAGCGTCGGCAAAGCCTACGCCGAGTTGGCGTAATCTTATTTGCGGAACGCTGCCGCTTACCGCGTCCGTGGGTATTTACTCAACGAAGTTTGTGGACCCGCTTGCAACGCCTGAGGGGATGCCGGACCCAGACGAGCCTGTAACGCTTGCCGATTACGATAAAGCGTTAGCCCCGTACATTGGTGCGATTGAGTATATTGATCCGTATGAGGGCAACGAGGCGTATGTGAGCTGGTACGGAAATAAGGCGGACCTGACGCCGCAGCATACCCACGCGGAGATTCACCCCTCGTCTATGATGGGATTGCTCACAAGCATGATTCCGTTTGCCAACCATAATCAGTCGCCGCGTAACCAGCTCAGTTGCTCGCAGTCAAAGCAGGCGATTGGCTACTATGCCACGAATTACGAGAATCGCTTTGATACGTATGGCAGTATGGCGTGCTATGGCGAGGGTGCGTTGGCACGTACAATTGTTCACGAGGCGGTAGGTGGCGGTGCTATGCCGTACGGCTCCAATATCATCTTCTGTATCAATTCGTTCAACGGCTATAATCAGGACGACGGTATCCTGTTCAACCGAACAAGTATTGAGCGTGGTCTGTTCCGCAGCCTTGCCCTGCGGTCGTACACAGCGGTAGAGGAGGTGGACCCGATGACAAAGGCGGTTTATAAGATCGGCAACCCGCGTACCGTGCTGGCGTGGACCGACCTCAAACCGGGCTACGACTACTCGGCACTGGATGATCAGGGTATTATTCGCGAGGGTACGCGTATTCACGATAAGTCGGTGCTTGTTGGAATGTATCTCACCAGTCCTGATACGGGATCGGTGACGGACTCTTCGGTGCTGCCGACGATTTTTACGGGCGGGCGGGTGGATAAGGTGGTGGTGCTCCACCAGGCAAACGGCAAACTGCTTGTCCGTGTACGTATCTTGGAGGAGCGTATTCCTGAACTCGGCGATAAGTTCTCTAGCCGCCACGGACAGAAAGGCACTATGGGCATGTTGTTAGATGCTCAGGATATGCCACGGACGGCGGACGGCTTAGTGCCCGATGTGATGGTGAATCCTCACTGTATTCCTAGCCGTATGACGATCGCCCAGTTACTTGAGCAAGTGTTCGGAAAACTAGGTGCGGTAATGGGTGCGAAGATGAATGCGACGTCGTTTATGAACGATGAGCAGTCGTTCAAGGCGATTGGCGACGCGTTGGAAGTGCTGGGATTTCAGCGCGAGGGAGAGGAGATTTTATACAGCGGCATTACGGGCAAGATGTTTAGCTCGTCCGTCTTTATGGGACCGCTGTACTTTATGCGCCTGAAACATCTAACACAAGATAAGTTGAATAGCCGAGCGAAGGGTCGTAAGGAGATTCGTACGCATCAGCCGACGGGCGGTCGTGGCAATGAGGGTGGTATGCGTATTGGTGAAATGGAGCGTGATGCGTTGATTGCTCACGGTGTAGCGGAGTTCTTACAGGAGTCAATGATGAAGCGTTCGGATGGTACGACGTTCTGGATTTGTAATGGATGTGGAACAATGCCGATTTATAATGAGTCTCAGAAGTTGTTTGTATGCCCGACGTGTGATGGACCTATTACGTTCCAGGGCGAGACGGCGGATACATTGGGTTTGGTGCTGCCGGTCAAGAAGTCGCGAACGACGTTTAGCCAGATTGAAGTGCCTTACGCACTCAAGTTGCTAGACCAGGAGTTGACGACGTATGCGAATGCAAGTGTACGGTTTTTGACGGAGAAGCACGTGCGGGCGTTCCGTGATTTGCCGTCGGGCACGGGTATCTTTTCGTCTACACCGACGCCTCCGCCGACGGATATTCTTTCGTCGGTTATGGCGACGTTTGCCGGTACAGCGGCTGCGACTGCTGCGACTGCTGCGACTGCATCTGCGGCACCTACTGCGGCTAAGGCAACAGAAGAATCGGTGCCAACGCCGACGTCTACACCGGTTGCTGATGTAACTCCTAACGGAGTAAATACCCCTATATCGAAGGAACAGGCGGCAGCAAATGCGATGTTTGACTTTATGCCAGGTGGACCGCCGAAGCTTGAAGTGATTGAAGAATCTACGCCGGCTCCGACGCCAGAAGATACGCCAACGCCAACGCTAAAGCCAACAGCGGCACCAGATACTTCGGATGTAAAGATTGTGAAAGTAGATGCACCGACACCGAATATGGCTGGACCCGCAGAGCCGGTGCCGACTGTAATTGGTATGGCGAAAGACAATCCGTTGATTGCGGAGGGCGAGCCTATGTCGGTAGCACCGCCACCGGATCTAAGTGATACGTTGTCTGTACAAGCGGTGAAAGGTGAACCGACGCCTGAGCCTCCGGTTTCTTCAACAGTAGTTGAGCCCACTAGACCCCTTGGTCCTGGCGGACCTCGCCGGTCAAGTATGAAGGGTGGACGTGCAGCGGAATTAGCACCAGCAACAGCAACAGCAACGCCTGAGTCAGATGTAAAAGTTATAAAAATAGATGCTTGAGTAGAGGATGGTGAAACGATACACCCGAAAGTTAAAACGTGGAGGAGCGGTTAAGACTTATGGCGAGCCACAGAAAGCCGCACTATGTGGCAAGCACGCCATAAATCACATATTACAGGAGGAAAAGTTTATCTGGGACCCAAAGACACCGACAATTTATGTTCCACCGTTACCTGAAGGTATGTCACCAACTGAGCACGCAAAAAACAAAGATACAAAGATTAATGTTTATGTAGCGTGTAAGGAATTTGAGGGCTGGCAAAAGGAGCAGTGGTTCAAGATGGGACTTGATGAACGTTTAGCTATTTTCCAGCGTGAGATGTTGGTTGATGCCGAAGAGAATGACTATAAGAAACCTGAGGATTTCGAAAAGATGAAAATAGAACAGTTAAAGTTACGAGCCAAATATGAGAAATTATCGTGGGAAGACGCATTAAAAGCGTATACGGAGGATATTAAAGAGGACGCTTTTAAAACGTATGAGGCTCTTGAATTGGAGAAGCCGTGCCAGTTTGAGGATGATGACTCTTATGGAAATATGGTTGTAGAATTCTTTCAACGTTGGGGAAATATACTAGGATTAAAGGGATTTACAACATCTATTGGTAGTTTATATCCAGAGTATATTGAATCTATGAAGAATATATTACGTGTTCAACTCAAGAAGCCGGAATTTCTTGGCGTTATGTTATCGAAGCCAGGACATTATACTGCGATTGTGATGTACGACGGTACTTGCCAGCCTAGTAGAAAAGATAAGAAGGAAGGCGAGCGTACATATTTATACGTTGATTCTTTTGATGTAAAACATAAAAAGGGTAAGAGCGATGAATGTATACCAAGTAGTTTCAAGTGTTCTACGGAAGAGGAACTTATAAAAAGATTAGATGGAATGAAGGATCTAAAGGCTATGATATTTTTATACGGAGCGGATGCTGCCGATCCTACATTAAAGCCTTGCGACTGTGAAGCGGTACGGCGTATGAATGGTGCTGCACCGACAGCAGTTGTTGCGGCAGCTCCGCCACCGCCACCAGTCCCGCCGGCTCCTGCTAAAAATTGAGCCGACGCAATCTAAACACAGACAATTAAATAGAGTCAGAGTCACAATGGAAGCCGATACGATTGACCAGATTATCCGTTCACGACCTACTATCTTAGAGGTGTTGAAGGACCGCGGCTACGATGTAGCCAGCTATGAGAATACTAGCCCCGAGGAAATCCTCAAAGTCGCTACGACAAGTGCACTTATCCCTCTACTTAAGATTGTAGCGACAAAGCCCGGTGCGGCAGCTGACGCCCCACAGGAGCGTGCTGTCGTACTTTATTGGGTGGAGAATTCGTGTAAGCTCCGTGTTGAGACCGATACGAATGCATTATGGGACGACGATGCTCCAGAGCACTACAATCCCGAGACGGATACGATTATTGTGATGCTTGCCGAGTCCTACCATCCAGCGTTTGATATTCAGGCGGCAAAGCAGTGGAATACGCGTAAGGCACGTATCAGTTACTTCAATATGAAGAATTTGATTAGTAATCCGTTACATCACGTAATGCAGCCGCAGTTTAAGAAGTTATCGGCGCCCGAGGTCGGCGAGCTTGTAAAACGTCTTCATCTCAAGTCTAAGAAGAATCTACCGCATATCATTTACCACGTAGATATGGCGGCACGAGTTTTAGGACTAGTACCCGGCGATGTAGTACATTTCAAGCGGGGCTCTGAGACGTGCGGTGAAGTGGATGGTTATCGTATTTGTGTAATATAAAAACCAGTTGAAAACTTAGGAATATGGAGTTACCTTCACAGCAGGATTTTTGGACCTTTTATCGTTCACACGATAATGAATTGAATGCTTTATACCCACAAATCACAGACTCAAATAATATTGATGCGTTAGCACGAAGGGTTCCAGGTGCTGAGCAGAATGATAATGCTCGTAAGCAGCGAGTAATACGTCTTGTACAAGAAACGAGTGATTACTATTCTTCCATAGATACAATTGTTGACGCAATTGAACGTGAACGTCAGTCTGTTACTGCTTCCGTTAAGGCGATAAAGAAGAAGTTAGCTATAATACGTCGTGAGATGCGTGAAAAGAGAGAGCTGGCTGATCTGCGTAAAGAACAGGCGTCCGATGTTCAGAATAAGAATTCGGCAAATTATCATAGCTCTTTGCTAGGATTATGGAGACCATTACATCCAAATACACGTGGAGTTTTATATACAGTTTCTACGGTGCTCATGCTCATTAGTGTTGCAGGTATAGGATTTTTGATTATGACGAATAAGAACAGAATATTCCCGGCAAAGACATCTACATCTACACCTACATCAGGATCTGGAACGCAACCCCCGTCTTCGCTTTTCAATAACAACGATTATGGCAAGGTAGCCGGTGGGGGTATGAAGCTTCGCCCCAAGAAATAAAAATCAAGGTTTGACAGAGAGATATGTCCGCAGTAAACAATCAGGTGATGAAGTGCCCTGTGATTGATCCGAATTCTACACAGACGAATGACTTTCTACTACAGAAGTGGACAAGTCCTAGCGGAAGCAAGGGTGTTATGAGCGATACTCTTCCGGTGGATCAAAATACTGGACTCATTACCTCTTCGGCAATTGTGGGTCAGGTTCAGACCCTTATGAATAACGGTACAATACCGATGGAAAAGCCCGATGAGAAAGGCAATTATGATATGGACGCACTTATGGTAAGCGATGGTAAGTTATATTCCGATTTACAGTCGGAGTTTTGCTGGTACCAGTCGCGTTACCTATATGCACTGAATCAATTCCTACAGGCGGCGACGCTACGCCAGGCGACGGATGCGGGTCCGGCAAATGCATTCCTTGCTACTACACAGACGCTCAATAAGCGTGCGAACTCTGTACTCCAGATCATTAGCTACCTCGCCCAGACCCGTGTAAGCAATATTATGACGTCTAAGACGAACATTGATAACCTGAATACTAATATTAATAAGAAGTTGGCTGAGCTACAGGCGGGCTATTCTCTCCTCAATAAGGACGACGCACTTCTTACAACGCAGAAGGAGATGGTACGTTACACGGAAGAGAAGAACAACTATACAAACAATCGGATTGCTGTATGGACCGCTCTGAATGTTTTGGCTCTCGCTGCGATATTCTATGTTTACCAAAAGGCTTAAATCCCGGTCTAACCCGAAGACTATAAAACCCCCGAGAGGCATATATTCTCTTGTGAGTTTCTACACAAAAGTATTTTAACATTACAGAGAAGAATGGCTAATCGAACTTATACGAACCCTGGCATTGCCGCGGTCATTCAAGATCAGCAACTGGAGCGTTTAAATTTTGCGACGGGTCTACGTCAGGATCCTGCGGGATACAGCCAGTTTCAACAGCAGAATATTAATGCGATTGTGTCCGATATTACGTCTCGTAAGGATAGTGCTTTCCAGAAGGCACAGATTGACTTAGGTCGTTATATGGATATGCACCACAACGTTAATTTCTACAAGACACGCTCCGGCGATGTACATGATATTACTGATGCTATCCTACAGAACAATCAAAAGATTGCAACTTTAATCAAGCAGGATAATATGAATTCTAGACGTCAGTTTGAGATTAACGAGTGGTACAATTACGATAAGCTAGAGACGTTATTCTTCTTACAGGTCGTTTTTATGGCGTCGCTAGCGGTTGCGATTGTTATGTTCTGGACGAAGAAGGGTATGATTACGGTTGGTCTTGCGGGTGTACTCTACGGTCTCCTAGCTCTCTTCGTGGTCGGCACCGGCTTGTACAAGTACTTCTACACTGAGGGTGCACGCGATGTCAAGCTCTGGCACCGCCGCCGCTTCCAGTCTACTCCTGCTCCGCCGGTACCGGATGTCTGCCCGACTGATAAGAGTAACACTGCTATTAGCGACGCAATGGATTATGCGATGAAAATGGCACTGAAAGCCGAGAGCTGCGGTAATAATATTAATCAGGGTCTCACCAGTTTCACTATGGGTGCTGCGAATCAGGTGGCAGCAGTCCAGAGCGGTCAGACAAATATAATACAGCAACTGGGTGAGACGGGTGGTGCGGCACTGGGCAAAGTATGTGGTACACGATAACTATCCTAATAGTGAAATATTAGACCATAATAAGGAATGGGTAACAAGCAATCAGCTCCGCCGCGGTGCCAGCCTGGCTGTAGTCCGACATCTGCGGTGTCACAGGCGATTCAGGCTGTTTCATCAAGACAGCCTCCTGTAACACCTGACCCGGTTTCGCAGTGCCAAGCGAATAAGATTATAGCAAATGAACTTCAAGGTAAACTAAGAGATGTGAATAATCGTGTAGATAGCTGTGATCCTGATATTCCACTTGCCCGGACAAAGGCATCGTTATCAAAGGCGAATCAGAGATTTGTAAATCAGCAGCGTAATAAGGCACAGGTTTTTATCTCTCCAGGTGGCGGTCCGCCGCTCAATAAGCTACAAGATAAATTTCAAATGGGTAATGAGCTTGCTGAAGCAGTCAAGCAACTAAAACAATATGAAAAGAAACTGAAATATGAACTAGATAACGCAGAAAAAGGGTCTATGAAGTTGGAGCACGATGCTCGTAGGTACCGCCGTGACTTCTTAGATAATCAGCCGACGGATGGCGTGCCGTGGCACATATTTGGATTTCAAACAAGTGACGATAAGGTGATGTTGACGTTTTGGATAACGGCACTGATTTCGTTCTCCTTACTGGCACATATTGCTTTGACAAATCTACAGCCGAATTCTACGCTAAAAGAGCGTGCTATTCCTGGTAGTATAAGTGTTATTGCGGCATTGGTCGTATCCTATTTGATTATTATCTACAGAGGCTAGCCTGACCGCCCATACAACATAAGTATATTCATTGAATATATGTATGTTTTCCTTTGCCGCCACTCCCCGCCAAGTGCTAGCGCATTAAAGCTTTTCTTAAGTCAAGTTCTTTGAACTCTTTAGGTCTTAGACCAACGCCGGTAAGCTGGGTATCGGCACGGACAACACCGGCACGCTTGCTCAGCACATCTAGCATCTCCTCGTATTTGAGGGATGGTGTAACTAGAAATTTACGTTTCCAGGCGTTGAAGGCTTTTTTAAGGGGCTCGGCGGCAATTGTTTGACCCTCGCCGAAGATAAGCACTTTGATAAAATCGTTAAAGAGTTCGTCTTTATTCATTTACAAAGCCGATGTAAAAAATAGGCAATTCGCTAACGCACAGCACTAGCGCCTTGCTGGAATTACAGTCTGCCGAGGAGTAACGGGAGGAGTAGAAGCCGCAGCAGCCACCGGTGCTCCGCTGATGTCCGTATCGTCCTCCTCAATTGGTACAATGCCGTAGAACTCCTTGTCAGTGGAGTTGTTGCCGCACTCCACCTTCATCCGCTCCACAAGTAGCGTCTCTTTGAGGTCCACCTCGCGACCGAGCTTCTTCTTCCACTCACGGAAGTCAATCCGCACTTGTTTGAGAGTCACAGGACCACCACCCGTCTGCTTGATATAGTGCTCGTTGAAGAACGACATGAAGACGTCGTTACGCTCCTTGTACTTGTTTGACGCTGCCAGGACGCAGGGCGGCTCCTTGAGCCCTTCCTTGAGATACTTCTTGTCGTAATAGTGGACAAGGAGACCAAGGAATGCTACACGCCAGTTCTTGAGCTTAATCTTGAGCTTCATATCCTTCTCGTAAATGTGCTTAGATGGGTCAATCAGCGGATCTCCAGGATCCTTGAAGGTGCTGATGTGGGGAATGACGCGGATACGACGCCAGGTACCGTTGTCCATCGAGGAGATGGGCGGCAGGTCGTTACACGAAAGGAACATCTTGCCCATCATATTGAACTTCTCCTGGTCTGAGAACAGACCACGGGCTTCAATACGGTCCTCACCACTCAGCTGCTTCATACGGGACGTATTGAGCTTCTCGCCGGGGTCGGGCTCACCCATATAGATGTACCGCTTACACTTGGTGGTAATCATATCGGGATTCGCCGCACCGGACTCGGGCCGCTTACGAGTCAGAACGGTCGTCTGAAGCGATGTCTGATAATCGCCGAACGTGTACTCCATCAGCGTTTGGAGCATTGACTTTCCGTTGGAGCCACCGCCGGTGTTAATCCAGAACTTTTGCTCCTTGTTGCGTCCCTCAAGGCAGCTGGCAAGCAGAGTGATAACGTATTCACGGAGTTCGTCATCGGGATAGATGAGTTTGAAGAATCCCATCAGAGCTATCTGCTCATGATCGTTGGGATTGTAGGGCTCATAAGGAATAGGGTCTAGATCTGGTTCCATCCGTCCCATCTGGAAACTGATGTTGTCATCAGGTCGTCCCTTGCGGAAGAGGACACGCATATCGCTCATATCCTCCTTCTCACAATAGTTGAGAACAAGGACACCGTTGCTCACACCAATGATATCGGGATCGCAGTCAAGGCGGGTCATGAAGTCCTCATCGTAGAAACGCTCTTGTGACTCCTTAAGAACGCTGTCCTTGAAACCGGAATTCTTGAGTTGCTTCACAATTTTTGAGAGTTTATCGTGCCTATCCATCTTCGCCTGACGTTCTACATCATTGTTTGATGCATTATGCTGACGACCAAGTTCGCGCATTGCCTCAACAATTTCGTTCTTGACGCCATCGGAGAGTCGGCAACGGAGTTCGTTATTTGTTCGGAGACGCTTCCAGCTGCTTCCCTCTGTATTATAGTGAAAGAGATCCAAATTGCCACGTCGTGCACCGACCGAGCAACGGAACTCGTGCTTGTAGAGACGGTGGACAAGCTCTGCAAGATCCACGTGCGTATCGTTTGCGTAGTTGATAATCCAGAGCGTAATTGTTTCGGAACGGATGGAGCGGAGCTTATCTGGATTATCCTCCTTCGCCCACTCAACAAGTGAGGCGATGCGGATGGGACGACGGGCACCGTTGAGCTTGATATAGCCCCAACGCGACCGCAACTGGTCCTCGGTATAGGTCTTCTTCTTATGATGTGCGTCAACGCGGCGAGTCACATCCACCCACGCCTGATACGATTCTTCGGTATCGGCAATGTTCTTGAGACAAAAGCCGAGCGTGACCCAATCGGAATACTCGCCGGCACGGCGTTCAGGATTGATACACTCCTTACATAGACGATAGGCGAATTTGATATCCTCTTCGGATGTTTCCACGGGCACGTTTACAACCGCCTCCTCAATCGTGAGTTCATTTTCTCCCTCAGCACCATCAGCACCTCCCTCAGCAGCCGCGGGTGTCCGTGCCGCTGCCGTAGCCTTGCGAATGGGCTTCTTTGCGTTCGTGGAGCCTGATGCGGCACAGGTCTCCCACTCGGCACTACGCATCTCGCGCACCGTCGGCTCCACCAGGTCAGTAGACCCTAGGCGGATGCTGAGCGTCTTCATAATCTCCAGCGGCGACGCGGGAATAGGCACGTCCGTCATCATATCCTTCACAATATCCACCAACTCCGTAAAGTTATCAGGGTCCACACCACTGAGAGACTCCTGAATGTCGGCAATATCCACCTTCCAAATGTGTGCTACGTTGTACTGCGACTTGTCAGGCTTACAGCACTCGTAGAGGAACCAGCCATTTGATGTAATGACCGACTTGTCAAAGCAGTCCTCGGCGGAATTGGACATACTTGTACCGCCGAATACCTTCGCAATCGCCTCGTTCTTGAGCAGGAATCCGCGGATAGCGTGCTGGAACTTTGGCGACGTATTGAGCGTAGGGCACTGGATATGGATGCCGTCCTTGTGCTGGTTCTTATCGGTCTCAGGCGCCGGCTTCACCATATCGTAGAAGATAAGGTCGTCCTCAAGGTCCTCTACCCGCGTGAAGTAGATCATCGCCGCGATGTACATTGCGATGAAGGTCTGTACCTGGTCGTGGTTGAAGTGACGCATAAGCGGTCCACCCTTTGTCTCGCCATAACGGAAGTCTAGATCTACGATAATGTGGGAATGCTCCTTGTGCCGCTCAATAAGGGAAAGGGCACGCGGAGGCGTGCTATAGATATGCTGGTGAACCAAATCTAGGAAAGTATCGTATTCGGAATCGTCTACATTGTACTTGCCGGCATCATTGCCCATACCGACAAGACCGTAGACATCATCTGTCGCACGTCGCTCGTGGAGGAACTTTTTCAAAGCGGACATACCTGAAGCCATCACTGTACCAGCCAACATATCCTGAAAGGGCGGTTCAATTTTTACAAAAAAACCCATGACCCCCTTGGGTTCCAAGGGAACCCTTGGCTGTATGTAATAATGTCTAACCACTGAGCGTCGCCTTAGCCGCCCGTAGGTCCGCCGCCAGCCGTGCGAAATCGTACTTCACCGTCATTCCGTATACGGCAAGCATTTCGGACCGCCCGTCCCACTCCACCTCGTGCGTCTCCGCCGCCATTAGCACACCACTACTATTTGTTAGAAACGCAGCCCGCATTGTATCCAGAAAGGGAATAGCAAACGGCGGTGGCGTATTAAGCATTGTCAGAATCGCCGTCTTCACATTGGCGTGAAATAGCATACGATTGTACACTTTCGCCTGTTCAGTGAGTCCAGTATTGTAATAGGCGGGTTCGTTCGTAAGAGGTATAGCACTGAGCACATCCGCCATCATAACGAGTAGCACCGACTCTAGGCTCTGTACCGAGGACCATTGGGGTCCATCGTGCCAGGTATTTAGAATAGAAAGACAGACTTTCCCTTCTAAGTACATATTTGGATTGAAACGGGTCTTTCCATCCTGCGTGAGCGTCTTCACCTTGATAGGAGAGAAGGGGTAATCGGCGGGGAAGATGATATCAAAGAAGTAATAGCCGCCGTAATAGGGCGTATCCTTCTGCCCTACAAGCATTGCCGTGCCGTGAAAGATATTAGACTCGTCGCTCATATAGTAGATACCGGTCGCCGCAAGGGTATCTTTGGACGGTCCGGTCACGTGTGCAATATCCCGCATAATACGTTTATTTGTGGCGTTCATAGTCTCGTAGGGTAACAAGGAATTTGAATGGCTCGCAACCAGGAACAAACACGCCTTCATTTTTTAAGAATGTGTATATTCCTTCGTCAAATACGACTCGTCCTTGTACTAAATTGGGGGCACCGTCGGCATTAACACCGTGGAGTAGATTTACCGCCAACCCGTTATTGTTCGCAATCATAGCCGCCGAGATAAAATCGTAAAATTTGGCGGATACATATTTATCTAGGGGATAGGATGCGTGTAATGCGTATAGGAATTGGCATAGATCGCGGTCCTTCTTGAAACATAGGTCTTTTTCTTCAAACCAACTGCCCGCATTGATAATACAGGAATCGTCCACGGGACAACCGATACAGGAGAATCCAAAGTCTAGAAGTGTAATATCTTCTTTACAGGCGTAGGGTCCGTATCCTTCTATCTCTAGATCACGTATCCATTCATCGGTATGTTGGCGAACAAAGAGATTATTAAGTTTTATATCTCGGTGGTTAAATTGTATACGGGTTTGTAGGATATGGAGAGTATAGGCAAGTTGTAGGAGAATATCTATAATAATTATTTCATTATCCGCAGCTGATTTCGGTGATGTTGTTATAGGTTTTAAATGCGTACGTAGATAGCGATCTAGTGTATGACCATGGAGCATTTCCATAATCATCCAAACTGATTCAAAGTCTTGCGGTGAGTTCGCGGCGTGCCCTTGCTGTGTATAACCTACGACTTCGTAGAGTTTTGGGACACGTTGGGGGTTTCCTACCGTTTCAAACACTTTGAGTACAAGTGCGTGTAGGAATGCTTCGGCTAATATACATCGTAGCTCTTCCTCATAGGCGGTGCGGCATGTACGGGGGCTTCCTGCACGCTCTTCATCCGTTATCCGCAGCCGTACCTCTTTGATACAAACTTCCTCCATTGAACGGTCGCGTTCAAGGTGGATTATACCGTTAGTTTTGCCGTATTTGGGCTGATAGATGCCGCGGGTGCCGAGATAGATATTTCCGTAACTGCCGTCGTCAATCCGTTTCTCTTTGGTGTAGCCTGGCATATAGGGTCCGAAGGTAGGATCGTGAAAGAAGGTGCTGAGTAGGCGTAGGTCCTCGCCGTTTTCGGTCTGTTTTTTACGTAATATCTTCAAGTCGGACCATTTAGGAACGAAGGTTTGTACTGCTTTGAGAGTATGTGGGACAATACAACCATCCCACCCAAAGCACCGCAAATCGTAACTCATTCCCTCCTACTTTTATTTTGGATTTTCCGTCTCTGCTATTCCAGTTGTGGAATTCTTAGCACCTTTATCCGATTAATTTATGCCCCCTGTAGCACCAGCGGCTTCTGTAGCACGTTGTTGTGAAGATTTCGCGGCATTTACTGCAGCAGCTACGCCTTTAGAGGCAGCACGCTCTGGTCTTCCAGCCGCTGCTGCTGCTGCCGCTGCCGCTGCATCAGCCTCTGCCTTCTTTGCCGCCTTTGTTGCTAGACCCTTTTCCGTAGCCATACGCTTCTTATTTGCCTCGGCTTCTTCGGCGGTCGGCGGGGGTCCGTTATTTCCATTATCCTCTGGCGGTGGTGGGGGAGGGTCGTTATTTCCGTTTCCCTCTGGCGGCGGTGGTGGGGGTGTTTCAGGCGGTGCCGCACCGTGTCCGCTCTTATTGTACATAGCATCAATAAAGTCGGCACTCTCTTTCTTTAGATTTGCTCCATCTACAATGCTCTTTGATGAACTACCTGTACCGCCAGAGCCAGAGCCAGAGCCAGAGCCAGAACCAGAGCCAGTACCCGCACCAGGAACATCCGAAACATCCGAAATAAACCAATTGTAAATTTCATTTGGACTCTGCTTGAATATTGCTATCATATCAGTCAGTGAACGCTTTGAGTTCATTTCGCTCCAAAACTTTGTAATATCCGTAAAACTGACACCGAATATGCTAGAGGAAACTGGCGGAGCCTGAGAGCCCTCTGGTACACTAGATATAGCATCAAATCCCGCCTCCGTTTTTAAATTCGCCGCACCTGCCACAGTACTTTTGTTAGCCTCATCCAGTTTTACATTTTGTATTTCATTTACACTCATCTGAATAGCATTAAATTTATCAGAAAACGGATCGGTGAACATAGGATATCCTTTGGTCTTTGCGAGTTTTGCTAGAAAGAATAAGTGGTGGAAGAGGCATATAAATTCTATTTGTTTTTCCACGAGCTCGGATACTCCGCTATACGTATTTCCTATAAGAAATAGTTGTTCGTTAATTCCTTTGCCGGTATCTTTGGGGGTTGAGATTAGCTTACGTACCGCCTCGCCATTAAAGGCGAGAATATCAGTTATCTGAAGTCCGCTGACACCGAAAAACCCGTTTACTTCAGCAAGGTCCCGTGAGCCTGACGGCGTCTTTTCCGTCATAATAATCGGCGTAGTGTGAATGTCGCCCTTCTTCTTCTCTATTTCATCACGCGTTGTCATAGTAAAGTTAGCGTCAATGGCACCACCCGTCTTCGGGAGTGATAGTAAATTGTCTAGGTCTATGTCCATTGAAGTCTTCCTACCAAGGGCTATTTAAATTCTGAACAAATTTGATACCTTAATTCTCAAGAGTGTTAGAGGACAGACCAAATGGACGAATATGCGAACGAGGTTGAAGAGGAGATTGTCGAGGAGGAGTATGACGAGGGAGAGGTTATAGAGGAGGTGGAGGAGACGGAGCAGCAGCGTGCCGAGGCGGCGGACGTTGTCAAGCTGTTCAAGCAACACCCCGAGATTTGGATTCCGTACGAGGAGCAAATTCAGGAACGTCTTCTTATTAAGCCGGCAGATGGGGCACCCGGTGCCGATGCCGAGGTGCTTACTGCGGATATGGTGACGTCCCTTCGTGATATTTCGCTTCTAGATGCGAATCATACTACGTATCCGTTTCTCACGAACTACGAAAAGACGAAGTGTATTAGCTTCCGCGCCAGTCAAATCAATAATGGAGCGAAACCTTATATTCTAGTGCCCACCGGCATCAACGATTCGTATCAGATTGCGAAGATGGAGCTGGAAGCCCGCCGGCTACCTATTATCATCAAGCGTCCGATGCCCGACGGCACATATGAAGTATGGCGGCTCAACGACCTGCTCATTCTATAAGCCAACAACAAACTACCAGAGTTGGATACGCCGGTCAGCAGGAATGTAGCCGGGATCCGATTCGCCGATATCAAATGCGGCGTAAAATTCGGCAAATTGGCGTACAATAAGGTTGACACGCAGGGGTGCGGGGGCGTGTTTGTCTAGCAGCAGAGACTGTTCGGCTTTTTTCGCACGGTCCTTATTACGCCACGATACAGCATAACTTGTAAAGAATTCTTTATAGGCATTCTTTTTTGCAGCATCGGTGTATTTACCGGCGTCAAATTCCATTTCCAGGGCTTCAAGTGCAATAGCGACGCCGCCAAGGTCGGCAATATTTTCGCATAGTGTCATTTCGCCGTCCACGTTTCCGCCCATATAGGTCGCCTTATTGAATAGGTCAACCAAATCCTGAGACATCTCCTTATATTTGGCGGCATCCGTTTCGGACCACCAATCTTTCATGACGCCGTTCTTATCGTATAAGCGGCCGTCATCGTCAAATCCGTGGGTAATTTCGTGACCGATTGCGGCACCGATACCGCCAAGATTCCACGCTTCGCTGCGTTTAAGGTCAAAAAAAGGCGATTGTAGGATGCCGGCGGGAATTACCATCATATTCTTATCACTGTAGTAATAAGCGTTGACTTCAAATACGCCGTCTTCCCAGTTCTCTTTTTCGTCTATTTTTCCTCGTTTGAGATGCCGCAACATCTGAGTTGTATCGTATTTTGTTAGATTCCACAGGTTTGTTAGCATATGTGTTTCGTCAATTGGAACATCGGTGAGTTCAAATTCCCATTTATCAGGATAGGCGATTTGGAATATCATTGCCTTACATTTTTCAATAGCACGTACTTTTGTTTCTTTGGTCATCCAGCGTAAATTACGAATACGTATAATTGTTGCACCGCGTAGGTTTTCTATCAGTTTCGTTGCGGTCGGTTTTAACTTGCTAGATACCGCATCTTTGACATAGGCGTATCCTAGATTATGAGGAATGTTCTCTTTGAGGATATTTAGTAAAAGGAAGCGTTGGGGGATTTTTTCAGTCGTACCCTGAAGCTGTTTTCCCCATAACTGGAAATGAAGTTCGTCAAATGGCGGGGGTAAATATTTCATAAAATGTATCAGGGTCTGTGCACGCATCAAAATACGCCACTGTGCCATAGAATATTCCCGAAACATACGCTCAAGTTCGGATACATAGGTTTTATTTGTTATAATATATGTTGCGGCGGATGCCATGGAAGGTGTCATACCCCACGCAATCATTATAGCTTTCCAAGGAATGTTTGAATACAATCGTGATAATTCGGCTAAGGTTGTCGGCTGATAGGGAAACGCGACGTCTTCACGGTCGTTTTCGGGTGATAGATATGGTAATAAATTCGTTTCTAGCCCCACCGCCGATTCTAGGTTTTCTACATGGAGTAGGTTGCCCATAACTTTGAGTACACGCGTATAGGAAGCGATTGCCTTAGAGTCTACGCCCTTTTTGTATTGTTGTTTTTCGGGCAGACCGAGTTTGGGCTCATACATATACACACACCTTTTGTTAGGAATATAGCGGTCGTTGGCAACGACAAAACTAATAGGAGCATTGGACTGTATACGATTCAGTTTTCCAATCATACGCCCTACGTCTTCGCCTGTGGTCATACATTCAAAGAGCCCTACCAGGCGTTGAACATCATAAATGCCATTCACTTGGTATCGTGGAGTTATAATACTTTTCACAAGTCGGCTAATTTTATCATTTGGCTTGGTTTTTACAAGCCGGTCAATAATATTAAATAGTGAATTTTCTACACGTGTTTCAATTTCATCGCTCACCGAGACGCTGGAATCGTACGACTTGATTTTGACCGAATTCTGCCAATCGTAATTGATATATGTATAAAAATCTAGACCTCTTGATGCCGTAGTGGCGGCATTTGGAGGGTTACTGCTCATGTTTATGCCCTACTATAGGCTTAGATGTGTTTTCGGGTAGTACCAGAATGACAATTGATTTATTACCCTTCGGGTGCTTTTTTTCGGATGTTGCGTGTTTTTGGTGTGATAGCCCGCCGCGTTTGCCTCGTCCGCGCATAGAATCTAAAGGACTAGATGCTACCGGCGGGACTACCTCGATAATCTCCATCCTAATTTTCAAGTCTATTTTTGTTCCGCGGTAACCCTAAGGAGTTCGTGACACATATTTATTTGCGTTCCACCAATTTTGTAAGCGTGCTGACGCCGAAGAATGGTTGTCGCTAGTTAAAAATTCGGCTGAAATTTCGTGTGGGTGCTCAAATTGGTAGGGGCACGAGCCTTCGTGACAAAAAATCTCCTTCCATTCATCGGGCACGGGAATAAGGCGTTTTTCGTGCATATCCCAGACCTGAACGCGGATGTCTTTTAGGGAAGGGGCACCGACGTTTGCGTAGTTCGGGAAGAAGAGATAGCGTCGCCGCCAGATTGCCCACGGTTCAGCACGTGTATCAGGGTTGGGTCTGAGATTTCTAATAAAGACAGAGGGCAAATCGGTGGGCGGCTTTGCGGAGATATCGTATTCCCAGTAGCGGCGGTAGAATTCCGCCCAATCACGGGCGGCACGTTTCTGCTCAAGGTGGATACGCTCGTGGAAAAGGACGTCGTTGCGGCGGGAGCCGGACCAAATACTTTTCGTCATACGAATCGTGTTTTTGTCGGTAGTATGCGGCAGGGCTTCCTTACATTCGTCATTGACGATTTGTACCATTCCGTTAGGCGTTTGTATTGTTTCTAGCACCTTACATTCGTCAGATTCGTTTGAAAGATAATAAATAGCAGTAATGATAATAATACATAGAACAAACGCTCCAGTATATAACCAAAGCATAGATTTTGCCATTTACCCCTACACGTTCATAACATTTTCGTACCCCGATATAAGATGGCAACGCACTGCACTCGTCGTAACCGCACACGCCGCAACCGCAGCAGCCGCAACCGCAGCACACGCCGCCACCGTATTGCGTGGGTTAATTAGCCATCATCAACGGCAGGAAGATAGAAAATAGCACGGGTGCGTGGTCGCTCCAAGGTTTCTGGAAGACCTGACAGTTGATAAGCCGCGGTCCCCGTCGCACAAAATCGCAGAACCGACAATCAGGTCGTGTCCATTGTAAGGGAAACCAGGCGACGTGATCCAAGTCTTCGCCGGTTGAATAGAACGTTGCTTTCTTCAACCGACTCTCGTCCACAGGCGTCATATAACGAATGAGCGGCTCAGGTGACCGCTCGCAGTTCATATCGCCAATAATCAACACCGCATTTTTTGTTGTTAGAGTGTTCAGGATTTGCTGATGCTGTGCTTTTCGCACATCGTGCGTGACTTTCTTTCCTATAATCCAGCCGAGTTCTGTATCACTTTGCGTATGTGTATTTGTGATGACGACAGTACGCCGTAATACGCTGTCACGAATCGTCACCGCATAGAATCCTTTGTTGGCAAAGATTTCCACATTATGATAGTTGAGATACGGATAGAAGCATTCGTTGACATAGTCAAAACGGGATGTCAAAAAAGCGGTAAGCAGACCGCTGGTAACTAGGGCGACCCCTTTGTCCCGTGGGATGCATACACGGTAGCCATTACGTTCTAGGTGCTCTTTATAGTATTGCCGATTCGCCTCTACAAATACTTCTTGTAGACAAATAACTTGCGGTCGGCGTTCTTTTAGCCATTCGCAAATTTCTACGGATGTGTCCCGCGACCACGGCAATCCGTGTGTATTATAGGTGAGAACAGTTAAAAACATACACTACTATTCTGGAGTTTATTGACGCCACTGCTTACCGCAGTTGAGGCATCGGATAAACTGGGTCATCGGCTCATCCGCCGAACGGGTCTGCATCTCGTAGTAGGTACACTCCCGCTTACCACACTTGGAGCAGCGGAACATATCGGTGGCGGCGGACTTATCCACTTCCAACATCTTCGCCTCACGCTTGATGGACATTTCCACGTAGTTGCCCCACTTCTCGGGGTGAAGTTCGGTGAAAGGCATCGCGGCAATATCGTGCGGCTTGAATTCGCCCTCCTTGAGACGGTCAATCAGGCGTGAATTGCCAACATACGACGAGGAGTCAATATTGGATACCGTCCGCCGAGCACAAATCTCATACAATGTTTGAAATTCAGGATTCTCCCACACGCGGCGAATAGAGCGACGTTTAGCGTCCTCTAGAGTGAAGTTGAAGATACCTCGCTCCAGGTCCACCTGCTCGGCGGGGGATAGGGCGGCACAGCGGGCACGGATGACGGCACGGACTTTATCACGGGCAACGGACATTTGACTCTCTCACGTGCCGAGCGTTTAGGCTTCATTTTTGTTCGCCGACAAAAATTGAATTATATAGTCCCGCCATGCTAATTCGCACAATGGGAAATAAACGTATTATTACAAAGCCGAACGGAACGCGTCGTAAGGTGTGCGAACGGACGCAAAAGGTAATTCTTGAAACCAACTTCTGCTGGTGCGGCAATAAGCATTGCCACGAGGGATTCAGGATGAATTCTGAAAAGGCACTCTGTAAAGTACGCCGTTTCAGAGAAAAGTTTAAGCCGCTTCTTATTGACGACTATTACAATGAAAAAATTGAGTCTGACGATACTGAACCAGTAGAAGAGCCACCAGAATGTTCGACATCCACGGTTTCTTCCTAGGCTTTTGGACAATGATTTCCCTTCTTTCCGCCGCACTGTATGTATTTGTCTATTGCTCTGAGTCCGTTACAAATTGGTTAGACAATACGTGCGATGAAATCAATGAATTTATTGATGAGCAGTATTCTGCTATAGCAAAAAGATTACCACTAGACCAACAGGTCATTATGGAAGTATAACTCCAATATTACATATCATACGTTTCAGCAGTGAGCTCTTCTAGGGAAAACCAGGCGGGAACCTTCTTGGAGCCCTTTTTTGCCTTGACAACCTTGACAACGCGGACCGGCGGTGCTTCATCCTCCTCGTCCTCAGGAATTTCATCAGCAACCTCCTCCTCTTCCTCCTCCTTTACCTCCTCCTCTTCTTCCTCCTCTTCCTCCTCTTCGTCCTCCTCTTCATCTTCGTCCTCGTCTAGGTCGTCAAACCCGCCGTTGAGTTCGTTGTAGAAGTTTTTGAACATCGCGGCATCAAAGGAAACCAGAGCACCTGCTTGGGTCGCACAGAGAAGTGCCTCGCCAAACAATAGCACGGTGTCGTGCGGCGGCGGGAGTTCGTGCTTATTTTCGGTGCCGGCTTTGCCGGTCTTGTAGCCGAACAGATATACCGTCATTAGACCCCACTTGAAGGTACCGATAAGTTCGGGTGCGGTAGCACGGCGGAGAATGGAACAGGCGGCATCGCAGTCAAGTGCTTCAGTGCGTCCGTTTGGTAGTGTGGCATTGCGGGTCGTGCCCTTAGGTTGTAGAACAAGACACCACATAGTTGTTTTGTCTTATTCCGCCGCCGCTTAAATGCCTTCAAATTTTACCCCGTGCCGGTTTAGCGTAGCAGAACCGGTTGCCGCTTCGGCGGCACCGGTTTAAATCGCTCGGCACATTATTAATATAACAACCCGCCCACGCTAAATGTCGTACTTGCTTACCTATAGTGGCAAGGCGGTTCAGGAGTTTCATAAGACGCACGCAAAGGCACGCCGGTATACGCAGCACGTCGTCCGTTGGGGCAAGAACTGGGGGTTTATTCAGCAGAGCCCGAATTGGGATACAGCGTGGCAGGCGGAACAACGCACCCATGTTGCCGACCACGAGTACGGTACCGACAAGTTTCTGCTGGAAAAGACGACGCCGTCGCCGCTTCAGGCACCCCCGCTTGCCATAGATGATATGTGGAGCGAAATGGTCATTTTCGATCGGCATATCAAAGCCGGAAATTTACTATATATTCGTGGTACTTTGTCAGAAATTCAGGAAACTCTAAAGCAACTGAATATCTTTACTCCGCCTTGGCTTCAGACGCTGGCTCTTCAGTCACCGATGAAAGAGCCGCCGAAATATCAGACGACGCCGCCTCCGCAACCGCCTCAACCGTCACAGGCTCTGCAGCAGGGGCAACAACCTCGGCAGGGGCAGCAGCAGCAGCAGGCTTCTCAGACGCCTTTGCGAAGAGTGCCGAAATCCACGGGAGGCACGACTTCGAGCAGACCGCCTCAACCTTCTTTCCAACATCGCCCACAACGCCAGTCGCCCGCTTCAGGACCTCTGCCTTCACCTGCTCAATCAAGCCATTCAACGCAATCACGATCGCAGGGAACGCCGCATCAACGAAACCAATCACGACAGACTTCTGCGCAGCGGGGACAAACTTCTCAATAAGGTGCTTTACAGCGGCAATAATCTGAGCTTCTGCCTTCTCAATCGGCAGGTTAATAGACCACGCTGTAAGGACAAGCTTAGGTAGTTGTGTGATAAGATCCGTTTGAGAAAGGACTTTGCCTTCTAAATCTTTAACGAGGGATTGAACAACTCCCGACAAATCCGCAAAGGCAGCAAGGGGGGATGTGTCCGCCATGATTTTATTAGGGTGTCCACTTTATTTTGCGTGGATTTACGGAATCAAAATTCAGGAATGAGAGTAGTAGAACATATGGCGACCCGGATACCAGTTGCGTGGGTTGTGCTTCTCGTAATCGTAGGCGTTTTTGCTTTTTTTGGATATCATATCGTAAAGGCTTCTAGTTTTCCCCGTATATTGGATACAAAGATTGATACTAGATTGAATACAGCACTTACCGCAGCGCAAGGATTGCCTACAATGAATCATATTCAACCGACTCTTGAAATGAGTATGCCACAACAACCGTATGTTCCTCCGCAGATGTATCAGCAAGAATCGCCGGATGGAATGGTCGGCGGACACGAGACGCCAGAAACGGCTGCTCCGGTGATGACAACACGCCAACGACCGCCGGTCGCAAAGCCAATGCCAGTTCCGGTAGGAATGACTGAGGAGGATATGCGAACGCCCGAGCCGCTTCAGCGTACTCCACCGGCGATTCATTACGACTCACCGGAGGCGGCAGACCCGTTGAACCGTGTATCGTTTATGGATGCGGAGTTTGGATCCAACTTACGTCATCCTGAGCAGATGATTGAGCACCGTCAGCGGCCAGGTGTGGGTAAGATGGTCTCATCGGGTCTGGGCTCAGAGCAGTCGTCACCGGGTCCACACAACGCCGTCGGTTATTCACCGGAAATGATACAAAACGGCGGTGACTTTATGCAGGGTATTGGTGCCTTTGACGGTGCGGAGATGAATAGTTCATTTTCAATGATATAAATACTGTATACGAGATAGGAGAAAATTTCGTACACAAATAAAAGTGCTTCCGCAACGACGGCTCGTTTACGAAATCAAACGTTATTTGCGAGTGCACTAATTGCGAATCAGTCAATTAATAACGGACTCATTCGTACTACAGATACTGTGGCGTATACGGGCGGAAATGGGGGTAATGGTTCGTCAGCAACGCCGATTGAGGCGATAGACCAGGGTGCGGTAGATACTACAATCGCACTATACAACACTCTTATCAATAGTGTTCCTAGATTGCCGAAGCCGCCGGCACCGCCAATACCAAATTCAACATTATATCCGTATGGATGTAATATTATACAATATAATAATACTGGGACGGTTCAGTGGACCGCTGATATCAGTGGCACAAATTTAGCAGGTCGTAATTTAACAACGGATGGACAAAATGTATATGCTGTAGGAGATTTTTCGGGTGCGATTCTTATTGTAAATTCGGATAATACTCAACTTACAACGTCGTCCCCAATTACCACGGACGCAAATGGTAGTTTTATTGTAAAATACAATTCAAAGGGAATCGCACAGTGGGCTGCGTATATTACATCGCAAAACTTTTTACAATTGCTGACAAATGTAACCGATAGTGTAAATAGTTATCAGTCTGGTAATTGTGTTATAAATACAAATGTATATAATGCGTCTGGAACGCTGTATAGAACTTTGAAACAAAGCGTTAATTTATTTAATGCGTCAGCAATTACAAGTGATGGTACATATATTTATATAATTGATAGTAACCCAACAGTATATCAATTTAAAACTACAGGAGAGCTTATCAAACAACAAAATCTTAGTTATAGTGGAATGAGCACCACTATATCATCTGTTGTATGGTTGGCTGGATATTTATATTTAGTAAATAGATACATTGATCAACAACAAGCAATAATTTGGCAATTAAATACAACTTTTGAGGAAGCACCGGTAATATTTGTATCAAATACAACCTATCCTGAAATTAATGGAAGTCTTTCTATAACAACCAATTATGTATCAGCGTTATATATGGTAAGTATAACAACTCCAAACGTACTTACAAGGGCAATTGTGAATAATGATGACACACCTCCTAGTTTAACCTCTGTCACATTTAAGGGTCTTAATAATATATCTGGCTTAGGTCAGGGTATAATTTTGCCGTTTGGCATTTCTTATACAAACTACGACAATCTTAGCGATGGACATCTTCTTATAACCGATTATAATAATGGTAATTATGCCGATATAAGTGGTATTATTTGGGATGTTGAAGGAGTAAACGCAGATGGTAACTGGGCTCCGAGCGGCAATCTTTTTTTAACTGTAAATACATATACAGGCACGGGTAGATATATTAATGTTCCTAAAAGTGTGAATAGTATTTATGCCGATCCTGCTTCATATAATATATACATTAGTTTGTATGGCACAAATACCTTTGTTAAATATCTTTATCAAAAACCTGGTGCCCCAAACGGTCCAAAAATAGCAAATTTAGGTAATGGAACATTATTGACAAATATAACTAAATTAAGCAACACTTTATATACACTAAATTATTCAGCAACCAGTATTTTGTATTCAGTTACGTATCCAACTTTGAATAGAATAACTTCTAAACAAGTGTATCCGTTGGCGGCGAATTATAATAGTGGATTTGTTATAAAATATAGTCCAAGTGGTGCGGTATCGTGGATATCACAATTTGGGGCAAATAATGCGAATTGTACAGTAAGTGCGATGGCAATAGGACCCACGGGCATTTATATAACAGGATCGTATGGGGTAACAGGAAATTTTACCTTTAACAATCAAAATGGCGAAAGCTCTGGAATAGTTCTAACATCCGCGTCAAATACGACAACATCATCCGCATTTGTTGCGAAATACACCACAGCTGGCAATGCGGTATGGGCTGGAACAATTGGAAATTTGAATTCTACATCAGGAACGGCGATTTACGTCGATTCTTCGGATAATGTGTATGTGGCGGGAACATATAATGGAACTCGTAAATCAGGTCCATTAATTATATATCCTGTGAAGTTTTCAACATATCAAACTACAGCGACAATATCTCTCGCAGGATATAATTCAGGTAGTGCCGTATATCTAGCAAAGTATGATATTAGTGGTGTGGCTCAATGGGCGACAAATATTATTGCGGGGACAACAAATATTGTGAACGCAATTACAGCAAATACGACCAATATTTATCTTGTAGGAACTGCGACTGGAAATCTAACATGTAATAATACAAACGCAACAACCTTTGGTCCTATTACTACATCTGTACTTGGTGACGGTGTTTTGATAAATTATAGTATAGCGGGCATTGCACAATGGGCAACGCTTATTTTTGGCGGAGTTCCTTCTTATATTTCACAATTGAGGGATTATATATATATTAGTGGTAATATGAGAAATACTTTGTCGCTGTATGATGTACCCTACGATGTGAGCGGAGCTTTTGTTCCACCTCCAAGTGGGCAGCCTATTTTTTCTAATATTTCTGTACCACTCACGGGTGCTCTGAATAGTTTCCTCGTCGCCTATAATACAAATGGAACAGCAATTTGGGGGAAGAATACATGCTCACCGTATTTGGCACAAACTGCTACCGGTGGTCTTACATATGGAAATAATTTGGAGTACGTTTCGGTATCTATACAGCCGCCATCAAACACTGCCTTATATTCTTACGGCATAAATATTATTCAATATAATAATAGTGGTAAAACACAATGGATTGCTGATATTAGTGGTACGAATATAAAATTTCTTGGTTTGGGAACCGATGGAACAGATGTGTATGGAATAGGATTTTATTATTCACAGGAAAATGTCCTTGGAGTTCCAATATTTATCAATGCTACTAGAACAATTACGGTAACAACAAATATTACATCTGGTTCAAATGTTACAGGTATTTTTCTTGTGAAATATAATCCAGCGGGAGTAGCACAATGGACAAATAATGTAGAAAATTTAGTTCAACAATATAGCGTAGGTGCTCCAAATAATACACAAGGAATAGTAAGTAATGGAACATCGACGTATGTAATAGGTTCTGGGCAGTTTGGAATTATATATAATTTGGATGGAACTGTTTTCAAAGAATATACATATCCTTTTATTAATGGCTGTCTAATAAAATACGATGCAAGTGGAGAGCCAGTATGGGTTTCAAGTATGGCATTTGATGGAGGTGTATGTTTTCCAACTCAAATTGTGGTGTCGCCTTCAGGTATATATGTAATAGGCAATTTTGGAACGTTTGGAAATTTTGGTTTTGATGGACACTCAACTGTTTTTTTCAATGATGCGGATGATGTAAATCAATTAGCATTAAATACATATGCGTATAGTTCTATATTTATTGTGAAGTACAATACAAGCGGAACTCCTGTTTGGGCTACACAAATTCAACATGATACGAGTATAATAGGTACTGTATATGGAACTAGTATTGCGGTTGATAGTAGCGATAATGTTTATATAGTTGGATATTATAATAATCAAGGTTATCCAATAAATGTATTTTCGGCTGGAGATCCAATAACTCTGGCAAGGCAGGTATATGGATCGAACGCTGGATTAGCAACGATTCTTGTAAAGTACAATTCTAACGGCATTGTCCAGTGGGCAACAAATATACGTTCGCCTGACGGGGACCCTATTAACGGTAATATACAACCTTATTCACTCACTGTAAGTGGAGGATTTATTTATATTGTAGGGGGGGCGTATTATGCAGATGTAGCGACCTACGATCCGACAAATGCGACAACGAATCCGGCTCAAGGTACACAAACACAAACGGGGGGCACTATGATTTGGAATGGTGGAAGTTCAAATGCAGAATTAGGAAGAAATGACGGAATTCTTGTAGTATATAATACAAATGGTATCCCACAGTGGAAGACACATATTATTGGCACAGCACCTTATACTAGTGGTATTGGTGTTATTGCCACATCTGTAGTTACAGGGGGCGGTAATGTGTATGTAAGTGGCTTTACTGATACACAAGGTCCTCCTCCTCTTGTAACCTTTTACAATACGCCAGACGGAACGGTAAATTCTAAAATTGCTATTACAAATACCGCAACTATTAATAATTTTACAGTAGCATATAATACGTCAGGAAACGTACAATGGGTCAATAACACTAGTGCCCCTGGAGTGCCTGGCAATTACGTCGGTCCAATGGCATATACAAATGTGCTTTATGTATCGTCACCTGGAACTGGTGTGGCGACTTAAACCGTCCGCTATGTTATATAAATATACCCCCTCCGCAAATATGGACTGGGTCGCCGCTGCTGAGGAATACGTAGGAAACAACGGATGGGGAGCACGCGGCAAGACACTTGGCATCAGTCGTATGTACTCAGAAAACGGTGCGGACAAAGCCCTTATTCGTAAAGAGAAAGTCGTAGCCAGCCTTCGACCACGCGGTATCCTTTCAGGATTCCTTGCGGTTGTTCCAAATCTAGGATATGCGGTGTATCTGCCGCCGATTGCGGCAAAAATGGGACCGCAGCGTCTTCGTCTCCGCCTTTCCCCCGCCGTCCTTACCGAAGGTGCTATCTTCTCGGCGTATTTCAACCGTCAGAAGCAACTTGTCATTGAGGATGTTCTCACGTGGAAAAGCAACCCCGTTTGGCATACGAAGCCGTTTAAGGAGCGGTGGGAGCGTATTGTTGCCGATTTCGCCAATAACCACTTCAAACCTATGTTAGAATTACAGGGAACGGCGATTAGTCTCGCACAATATATGTCAGTGAATCAGGTTCAAGCACAAGGGCATGAGCCCGACGCAAACCACGTAGTGGAGTTTGTTCTTAATGGTCCGAATACGAAGCGGATTATTTGGATTCCGCCGAAGGTTGAGCCGGCAACCCAGACGGAGAAGGAGCACGCTAAGGAGTCAATACCAGGGACGGATGTATTCAAGGTAAAGAAGGAAATGGGACCCGACGTTTATTCCGTTTGGCGCGGTGAGGAGCGTTTGGGTCTTGGTCTGGTACGGACGTTGGCGATTAGCCGAGCCCTACGTTTGGCAAATTTGGACGAAATCCAGGTTGTTGCGGAGCATAATAAGCAATTTGATAAGTGGGAGATTAAATCAGTTGTGGAGCCTTTGCTCCGCTAGGAGCCCTTGCTCCGCTAGGAGCCGAAAAAAACCATGGGGTAAGATAGAGGATGAATCGTGCGTTACGCCGTGGAATGAACAAGAAGCACGGGCTTCACGGAAGTATGAATCGCCGCCGTGGAGGTGGATACTCTGCTCAGGGAACGTTGTTTCCCATTGACCAGAAGCCTGGCGGTGATTGGGCGAATCAGACGGGTCTGGGTCAGTATGCCGTGACGAATCCTTACAGCGACTGCTCATGGACAAGCCGTCCCGGCGAGCTCTACAATGAGGTGACGAATGAGAGATTAGCGTCGGCACAGGCGTCAATGGCGGGTGGCAGCCGCCGCACCCGCCGTAGCCGCCGCGGGGGAGGTTGCGGTTGCGGCGGTATGCCGCGTATGTCTGGTGGCGGTGGCTGCGGTATGCCGCGTATGTTTGGTGGCGGTAGCTGCGGTGCCCCGTCGTTTACAGGTCTGTCGCGACGCAATAATGCGCCGTACTCAGGCGGTCGCCGTACCCGCAGACATCGTGGCGGCGGGACCTACGGTTACTCGATTGACCCGAGCCAGAGCATTGGCGGTGCCGGTCCGAATGTAGATGCGTTACGCGTACCGGTACCATGCGATGGTCGTATGGGTACGCACCACGCACTGAATCCCGATGTGGTTGAGGGTCCCGATCCTCGTGCACCGGCGGACCTTTACTCGCTTGCGCCCCCTGGATCTACGGCGAATGTTACGGGATACGAGGAGGGTACGCTCAACCCTGCGTTCATGAAGGGCGGCCGCCGCCGCTCAATGCGTCGTGCTCGCCGCCGTGTAGGCGGCTCGTATGGCACGCCGAACGCCTACCCTGAGGAGTGCTACCGTGGTACGGGTTCGTCGCTGCCGGTGTACAATGCCTCAACGGCGGGCTTCACGTTCTCGCCCTCTACGGATAAGGGCGTGTTCCTACCTGACGGTGTAGCGGCGTACAATGAGGTATGGCCGGTGGCGGCACGTGTTGGACCGGCAAATGGTCCTTCGCCCGTCAGGGGCGGTGCTCGTCGTCGTAACAACAAGAGCCGCAAACACCGTAAGAGCCGTAAGAATGCGAAGAAGAATAAGCGCAGCCGCAAGCATTAAATAACCGATATAAGTAGAATGAGCAACTTGAACGCTATTGTAGTTGCTGAGATTGATAAGAATGCCACGCTTTTGAAGAAAAAGGGTGATATTTTGGAGATCGGACGTATTGTACAGAGCCGTGGCGGTAACAATGCGGCAACACGAACTGTACGTAGTCTCATTGCGAAACTCCGAAGCAAGCATACACGAAACTTGAATACCGTGCTTGCTGAGGCTAAACTAGCAGCGAAGTTGACTCGTGGCGGTACCCGAGGCAAGGGACGCAAGGGGCACAAGGGAAAACGGGGGACGCGTCGTCGTTAATTTCTAGTCGTATAATTTATACGATAGGAAATATTGTTGGGGAAAAGTAAGAGGGATGAGTTCTAGGGCTGCTGCTCCTGCTCCTGCTGCTAATATATGTTGTTGGTTATGTGGATTTCCTATTGGAGATATGAATACTGGAATTTTTCCAGGTACAACAAAAAGAACAGGAGAAGGGATTACAGGCGCTAAGGGTAACGGTTACTGGGGAAAAGGGGTCGGTGAACATATTGTAGAACCATTGATGGGGTCTGCCTTTGTCGGTGTATATAGAACCTCTTATAGAGATACGATGACCCTCGCGGAACGTGAATTCTTAAAAAGAGAAATACGATGGGCGCATAGATATTGTAATATGATAAAATGGGATTTACATATGGTTACATTTCGTGATGGAACCTTAAGTGTAAGAAACGGACCTGAAGGTGACCCAAATAAACTTATAAGATATTTAGTTAAAAATCTTTTTGCTGGTGGTATACGAGTCGGTAGACGCAGTCCTGGATCAAGAATATTTATGGAACTAGAACATCAAGTTATGGGCACCGATGGTAGAAACTGGAGAAATTTAATTGCTTACTTTCTTGATTGTATGGACAGGGGTAACATAAATGAAAAATTACCAGCTTGGATAGAGAGACGTATTATAGCAATAAGAGCAATTTTACAAGATTATTGTAATGTAGTTAATGAGCATTTAGTGATGGCTGCTCAAATGCGTGGTGGTAATACTGACGGTAATAGAAAAGCAATATATGAAAACAGACTCCGTGCTAGTATTACTGAAGAAGAAAATACATCTGCGTTTAGAGCATATCAGCAATTGCCCGTTAGTGATTGTCCCTCTGCACGTTGTGAAAGGTTAGGTAATTTTCCTTATCCAACCTCTCGAACATATGAGGATCGTAGATTATTAAATCTTATTAATGAAGAAGACACACAAGAATACATACAACAGGCAGAAGCGGAACAAAAAAGTGGCACTGATATATTAGAAAGTGCTCCACCTACGGGTAATGGTGCGGGTCAGCAACGTAGTGCAGGTGCCGCACAAAGATCGCATTCCAACGCTCGTTTTTTTAGGGGAATTGCGGTAGCAGGAGGAATATGTGGTGGTGGTGGAGGTGGTGGTGGTGAGGCTGCAGGTGCTGCCACAAAACCAATACGACCTAGAAATATGATTAAAAGTGTAGCAAGTGATGGGCAACAAGTATTAAGATTATGGGGTTATTATAATTCTGTGGCATCAGGAGACCCCATATCACAAATTGAAACCAGAAACGTTGCCGATATCCCTGAAGAAGAAGATGGATATTTCACTAGATTGATAAACTATTGTGCTAATAGAGTTTCTAACACAATTAAAGGGGTTTTTTCCAGAGGTAAAATTAGTGGTATGTCGTTAGACCCCCTTTTCGCTGCCACTGCCACTGCCACTGCTCCTGCTGCCTCTGCTGCCTCTGCTGCCTCTGCTGCCTCTGCTGCCTCTGCTGCCTCTGCTGCCTCTGCTGCCTCTGCTGCCTCTGCTGCCTCTGCTGCCGCTCCTGCCACCGCGCCACCGCGAGGTACATTCCTCGCACGTAATGCCTATATTGCTGCTGCTGCTCCTGCTGCTGCCGCTGCTGCTGACGCTGTCCGTGAACGTTCACGTAGTCCTCCTAAATATTGTAATTGTCCGGCTGCCGCAAAAGGAAGAATAATAAATCATAAATGTGATAAATGTGGAAACCCCCCTAAGCCTCGTCCACCCCCTTATCCCCGTGGCCGTAAAACCCGTAAAAACAATAAAAAACTCCGTAAAACTCGCCGCCGCCGTTAGCAAGTTCGGTAATATACGCCAAATGTAACTCCACAGGCAACTCCGATAACAACTCCAATAAATCCAATAGATGCACCGACAACCTTTTGTGTACAGCATATCTTGGGCTCAACAGGAGCCCGTATAACGTAATCCTGAACCGTATCAGGAACTACTAGAACAACAGGATTATCAACAACCGTCGTCATTATGCTTAAAAATAATCATAATGTGAAAAACCCGATTCAACTTTTTTAAACACTAACGCGGAACCCGCCGAACCCGTATATGATTAGAACTACAAAACCGGCACCACCCAACATCAAACAACCGCCAAATACAAAAGGATGCCGACAGCAAATCCAGTTGGGCGGCGGAGATAGCATAAACTCCTGAAAGGTAGGTGGTCTTACCTTAATAACCACGTGCCCGACGGGCACCGGCACTGTAGTTTTCACCACAGTATGTTTCATTGTGTTAGAAACACAGGAAAACATATAAACATTCAATTTTTTAACACTTACTCGTACATAATACGGGGATTGCGAGCACGACGGCGTGTACCACGATGCTTCTTAGGACGCTTAGGCGACGGCGGCGGTGAGCCCATTTTACGCGTAGTACGCTGCGGCGATAAGTTCCGTTTCGGCTTTTTATTCATAGATGTATTGAAACCGACTCCTGACCCAGACGGCGGCACAGGTTTCCGCAGCATCCACGCAGGATTTGTGGTAACAACCTTTTTACCAGACGATGACATTCCTACTTTACTCTTGTATAATTTGCGGCACCGTATCTTAGTTTTGGCTCTGCTCCGCCGAGCCAAAACTAGCGCGGGCTTTACGAGTATGACGGCGACCACCATAAGTCGTAGCACGGTATAACTCGGGAATAAGTCCGCCAACACGAGAACCGCTACTAGAGTTAACGTACTGCTGTGCAACCCGCTCCGCAATTTTCCTAATATACTCATCAAGATGGTGTCGATTGAGCGACTGGGTCAGGACTAGACAAGTCAACGGTCCAGGACGAATAGGGGGATTCTTATCTTGTATTTTCATAACGAATCCAATATTTGTGAAAATAGCATTAAAAAAGCCGCCAGCTGTGCCGACACGAACGTAGTCCTGCCAGAAATCTACAGCACCCGTTTTCGTCAACATTCCAAGGAAGCAACCGTTATTAATGAAAAGAGGTACCGTGGAGCCGGTGCCCATAGGAATTTGGTGGACATCTACACCACCGTAGGCAGAAACCCAGACGATTCCGTCTTCCGCCGACGCTGCAACGGTCGTATACGCCGCATTTTGACCCGCAAACAACAGTCGGAAGTTATTGAATACGTTGACGTCACCACTGACGGTCAGGTTGGATGTACACGCCATGAACGCTTTGTCGGCAAAACGCCAGGTCTCGCCGGCTTTGACGTCAATCTGGATGATAGAACCCTGTAGGAACGGTGAAAGGTAGATATCTAGTTCGTTTTGGGTAGGATTGGCAATAGCGTTTTGTAATGCGGAAGAGCCGCTGAAGGAGCGGGCAAAGGCACCCCAGAAGCCCCCGCTGCCGAGTTGTGCGTTGGTCGTTAGACCACCGTCCATATACGCCATTGTCTCTTGGTTGGTGATCAGGTTGGCACCGGGCTTCAATGAGAATTTAAGAATATCGTAGCCGCCTTTGTTAACAATCTGCGCACCGAGCGAAGCGAAAGGGCTGGATGCGGTACCGACTGCTCCAGTACCGGATGAACTGAGAGCGACATTATCAGGCAGGGCTGTTACGGAGGCGGTAGGTGCACCGACGCCGGCGGTTTTGGGCACGGGCGCATCGGCACTCACACCTGGCTGGACAAAGGTAGACCCACTAACGGCAGTCGTGGGAGGTAAGACCTGCTTCACAGCCTCAGGCTTTGAAGTAGGACCAGATTGTGGAAACTGGAAAAAGCTAAACATTTCTACTTTACTCGTACATAATTCGTGGTGTATTTCTACGCCGAGAACGACGCCGTTTTGTAGCCACAGGTTTCGCCCCAAACCACGCCTTGATTGTGTTCGTAATACCAGGTTTATTTTTACGGGTGCGGGCAGCATTACGCCGTGCCTGTAGCCGCTGACGATGTGAATTTGTACGCCATAAACTAGGGTCATTGTTAACAGTCAACACAAGTGGACCTGTGGAGTTATTCATTCCTATTATTCCCAGAGATTAATCGTCCACAATCAGGCATCCCGTGTCTGCGGGTGTCTCTGCCTCAGACGACTCTTCGCTTTCGTCAGTGGAGAACTTGACCGTATAACCGCATTCACGGTAGAATTTACGTCGACGAGCCCACTGACCAAAACATTCAGGAAATGCCGTATCTAGGACGTCGTAAATACGAGGCTGAATAGTACGCTCTTCGGGTTTGAGGCGGAGAATACGACCAACCGACTGTTCAATGCTGCTTTTAGGCGTCGCCAACAGTACGGCATTGAGTGTCGGAATATTCATACCCTCACTTGCCATTGCAAACGTTCCCAAGATAACGGTGCGAGTCGCCGAGGTATCTAGGTCTTTCTGCTTCATTCCACCGACGTAGTAACCAATTGACTCAATTCCCTTTGCTCTAAAGCCGTTTTCAAAATCTTTGAGATGCTCACGGCGGTCGGATAATACCAGCAGCCGACGACCTGTCTCGGCAAGGCAAGGTGCCACCCACTCAATCATTGCACGAGTCCGCGGTACAAAGTTAGCAATATTATTAATCATACACGCACGAATCGCTTTGCCAGCCCAATCCGTCTTCACTTCCGTGTACGCATCGTCGGAGTCGGTATAGCGTAGGCATTCCACCCGTACGGTATCATCCTTAGGACGACGGGCGATCTGGTAGACAATAGTTCCAAGATACCACCCAAAGACTTTGGATAGACCATCGTTGCGTTTGGGCGTAGCGGTCAATCCAAGCATTTTAGGGCAGTGGACACGCTGAAGCGTTTGGCTGAAATGTTCGGCGGCAAGATGATGGACTTCGTCAAAGATAGCAAAGCCGAAGTGGTTGAAGGTGCCGGCAAGGAAGTTACGCGAGCACAGCGTCTGAATCATAGCGATGCTGACGTCAAACTCGGCACCGACATCGCATTTCTCGCCCTGAATGCGACCAATGCGGATACCTGGTACTAGAGTCCGAAGCTCGGTACTCCACTGGTCGGCAAGAAACTCCTTGTGAACTACAATGAGGAAACACTTCCCGATTTCCATTGCGGCGGCAATGCCGGTAAAGGTCTTGCCGTAGCCGCAGGGCAGGCAAATGATACCGTTGTGCCCCACGCTCCGAAACGATTCTAGTGCCGCCACTTGGTGGACACGGAGTTCACCGCCGAATTTGAGCCCAATAGGCAACGGATCACCGCGTGCACGAATGTCAGAAAGTGCAGGACCGAATTGGTTTAGTCCCCAGGCAGTAGGAAGATAGAACCGTTCGGCGGATTCTAAGTAGACTTTGAATGCTGGCGTGCCCGCAGTAAATGCGGCAGGACCCGCGGGGCTCACGGTCAACTCCTTTTTGATGAGTGCCACCTGCGTCGGTGTCAGGTCCGATTTCGCAACGGAGTAGCCTTTGGTGGAAAGGGCACGAACTGGTAACATCTTTGCTTTTTATAAAGAAAGCAAACGGATGCTTCATTTTTTATCGTGGCGGTGAATAGAGTGAAATGGCAAGTTCATCGGTATCTTATGCCGAGATTGGCTTGACGGTGGTAGTTTTGGCACTTACAACTGCCATTGCTACAAAGATGTTTGTATTATCGAGCAAGATTACATCCTCGCCGATTACGGCGGTAGTTTTAGTTGTTGTGGCTCTAGCCTTATTTAGTGTCTACCCGGCGGTGGGTATCTCGCTGCTACTCCTCACGGCGGTGCTGATGTTCAATCGCAATGTGCGGACTGCGATGAAGGCGATAAGTAAGCCGCTACGTAATGATAACTTCCAGAACGTTGCGGCTACGCTAACGACGGTATCGGATGATATGTTTCAGGGACAGATGAATGGACCGAAGTATCCTGATCGTACGGTTGCGAACGCGGCACCGGCGAATGAGTCGCTGACAAATATTATGTACACTAACCGCCCGCCGATTCCTATGCCGTCAGGTCCCCCCATCCCGCCGCCGGCAAGCCGTGGTACGTACGGTGCCGATAGCATTATGACTGAGAATGTGGGCGATGCGGTAGGTGCGTCGGAGCGTGGGTTTATGTCGGCTCCTAGACCGTTGGATGAGTTCAATGAGATGAACCCGAGCAATCCGATGTTGGGACGGGTGAAGGTGGAAGAGGGATTTGAGCCGGCACCGTTTGGAGCGGAGGAGGGTACTGTACCGTATGGAAGCTTCCCGCGGGATGCACAGCGTGCCTCATCTACGGGCGAAGTTCGTGACTACACTTACCGTCCCGAGATGGATACGGGCAGCAACGAGTTCAAGCGCTTTGGACCGGATCTGGATGAAAAAACTGATTCGTTCAAGTACTACACAAATTAAGTTAAGTCCTTCTGTAGGAAACTCTTTCCCGAAATGGTAATTCATAATTACGATTTCACGCATATTAGTATGATTAGGTTTAATAATACACTTGTTATATTAAGCGATGATTCTCCTAAGTATACTCTCACCTTTCATTTGGGTCATCAGGTGTCGGCAGATACAAGTCTACTGAGTTGCGAAGAGGTAAAGGCGGGCGATAAGATTGATGTGTATGTACCGGATGTACCGACGACCACGCCGCGGTGGACAAATACGATTAAGACGCAATTACGAATGATGATGCAGGTCGCTCAGAAGTATCATACGGATTACATTTCTATAATTGTTAACGGGACAGCAAAGAACGAGGCGGCTGCGATTGCCATTCACCAGATGCTCCGTGACCAAGTGGGTGTAATGTATATGATTGAATTCTGTATGCCTGACCAAGAAACGCGAACAATATATGAGCGAACTATTCCACCAATTTATAAGTCATAAGTAGAGGATGGCGAAAAAGTTAAGTATGTTGTTGGTCGTTGCCGGATTATTGGTTGTAGGATTGGTAGGATTTCTATATTTTTCGCCGTCGGGTATGACGATAGAGAAGTTCCAGGATGCACCGGCAGAGCCGGCATTTGTGCCGCCGGTTCTAGAAAAGCCGGCACCGCCGCCTATGCCGGTAAAGGGGTTCAAGGATTCTTCCCCTCCCCCGTCTACACCGTTAGCACCTCCCCCGTTAGCACCTCCTCCGCCCACACAAGTTCCGTCTTTTTGCGGTAATTATGGTTACGCATCTCCCGATAAAAGTATACGTCTTTACAGCCAGAAAGAATGTGTATCTTTATTGGGTGGAACGTGGTATGAGAATGGAGAATGTATTTTAAAAGGTGGTCGTTCGGCTTCGTATGAGTGCCGTGACTTAAATAATCAAGCAATGCCGGTAAAGCCACAGCAGATACAGGCAGGTCCTTCAGCGATACAATCTATGATGCCGCCGCCGCCGCCTTTTTCCCAGCAGTCACCGCCACCGACAGATGCCCCGACACCTATTGCACCGACCCCAGCGTCGTCGGCAGCAGCACTTACATTAACGCCGGTACAGTGCTCTGCGTTATGTCCGGTAACCCAGGAAACATGTGAGAGCAAGTTTTCGTGCCAGACACGATTGGAGCCGATTGGTGTTGCACCGATGTCTAGGACATCTACACCGGCGACCCTGGTTTAATCCCGTTTTATTTCCCCACTCTTTGCGGTTTACGAAAAGAGTCGGTAATTATACAAGCAGATTTAGCACCGGCGGCGACTGGCTTTACGTGTGGATCGGCGGCGACGCGAGCGGCGGCGAGCACCACCGGCGGCAGGTGCAGCGGCACCAGGTATAGGCGGATTCAACCGGTCAATAGCGGCTTCAATACGAGCACGATTTGCCGGCGTTAATCCTGGCTGTATAAGCATTTTACTTAATACTATTATTGTACTTTCTATTATACCAGCCCGTCGTTCGCCGAAGGGCAATGATAATGCGTAGTTGATAGGATCCATTCCGTATGCGGGACTTTCAGAAAAAAAGTGGTTAATGTATTGATTGACGCCGCCTGAGATTTTGATATTTTTTGCTATTACGTAATCGGCAAACTCTTCAGGGCGACCGAGTTCAATTAGACGATTACGTGCTACTAGAACAACAAACCGGACCGTTTCATCCATTGCTAATTCTTCGGGCGTGTACTCTTCAACAACGTTGTGTAGTAGGAAACCAAGGGGGTCGTCGCCCATGCGGGCACGTATTGCTGCTTCAAATTCGGCGGGGGTTATATTGTTCGCCATCCTCTACTATAGGGCGGAATTAATGTTACATAGTATCAAATCGTGATCTATTTGACCGACGACGGCGTGTAGCGCGACGACGACGGCGCCGAGCACGATGCAAGCCACCACCAGCGGCAGGTGCGGCGGCACCAGGATGGAGCGGATTTAACCGGTCAATAGCGGCTTGAATACGCGCACGATTTTCCTCAGTCAATCCATCCACACGCAACATATTTCGCATTTCTGTTGTTGTGCTAAATATTAACAGATCTTTACGTTGACTTTCAGGTAATTCTAATATGTAGTCGAGCATGTTTATTCCCGCACGTTGTTCATTTAAAAAATCAATAACGTATTGATTGATTCCACCGTGGATTTTGATACCTTTGGCTAAAAGGTAGTCCATCCATTGTTCGCGAATACCGAGTTCAATCATGCGGTCAAGTGCGGCTTCAAATACAGGATAAAAAGCCGGATGTCTATCCATAATAATTAACTGTACAGGTGAATAGCGTTCAACGAAATTTTGTATAAGGAACCTGAGTGGTTCATCGGTCGTTTCAGCGGTTTCAATGAGTTGTTGAATGGTAGGGTTTGGGTTGTTTGCCATTCTAATATGAGGGTGGGGAAAAAGGGATAGATCAAAAAATTGAAAAATAACTAGGAGTCTTCAATTTTGGCACTTCACAGTGCCACTTTGAGTGGCAGCATCGCATCTTCCAAATCTTTCAACAATTCCTGTTGCCACGGCACATTTGAGTCTAGTCCCAAATCATTCAGCAATTCCTGATACCACACCACAGTCGGATTCACAGCCGGTGTAAATACTGTGGCAGGTACTGAAGATAGTTCTGAAGCTTTCTTAACAGGAGCAGGTGGTACACTTTCTGGGGTTTTTAGTTTTGCGACAATGGAATCTAGAACATATAGGCGCAGACCACAGTTATTTGCGGAATTGCTAATGAAGTTGATTTTATCTAGTATTGATGCCTCTACACTTGCGGCATTCCGTACCTCAGCATAAGCAACAGCCCATTCAAAAGCGATGCCGTGACGTTTCAGTCGGTTGAAGACAGCCAGTGGACCGCTCACTCTGCCACATTTTTCATTGTTAGAGTAATAGAACTCGTTTTGGATTCGCTTATGCATACCTCGTATATTAGATTCGCATTTACCAGCATAAATTGCCATGGGTTTGCCACCTAATACACAAAAGTGTACGTAAACGCCAATAGTTTTTGGAATATCCAAAATATCATATAGATATCTATCTCCGTCATATAACATATTAATCTTCATAGGAACAAACGTGAATTTGAGTCCTGTAAGACGATTCAAATCATCTACAGAATGTATAGTTTCACCGTAGATCATTTTGCAACATACAAGTAACTTATCAAAAATGAGTATATGTGCTTCAATTTTTTGCGATATAATCAAACCTCCCAACCGAAGAATTCCTTCGTGAATTCATTCATACTCTTTATGCCCATAGAACCGTTACAGGCTCGGCAAATAGGACGAAGATTGCTAATATTCATAGAGCCACCCTTTGCCTCCGCAATAACATGACCGCAATCAAAGTTACGTGCATCAACCTTTTCCTGCCTACAACTCAGACACTTTGACTCCAACTTATCAACTCCCATATGTAGATTCCAAACTAGAGTCTTCACATGCTTAGGAATATTCTTGCGTCGGACATGTAGGGGCTTTGCCTCCTCAGCCTCTTCAGACTCTTCATCCAAATCATCATCTACTGGAGCCGGTGGAGGAGACTCAGGCTTCTTCTCCTTTGGCGCCTCCTCCTTTGCTTTCTTTTCCTTGGTAAGGGGCTTCGTTTCGGTCTTCTTCTCCTCAGTCTTAACCTCTACATCATCCTTGGTCTTCTTTGCGCGACCAGTCGGCTTAGTATCAGGCTTTGGCTCTTCAGATGATGGCTCTGGTTCCTTTGCCTTCTTAGCACGAGCGGCAGGCTTTGTATCCACCTTTGTCTCCTCAACTTTTACTGCCTCAACCTTTGCTGCCTCAACTTTTGCTGCATCTACCTTTGGCTCCTCAGCCTTTACATCGTCCTTTACCTTCTTTGGACGACCAGTTGACTTCGCAATAGTCTTTGTTTCAACCTCCTCGGTCTTTACTTCAGGCTTCACCTCAGGCTCTATTACATTTGTAGGAGCACTAGGAACACTCTTGGGATCATCACATTCAGGCTCCTTGCTAATCATAGCACGTAACGAAGCCTTCTTAAATTCACCACGTAGATTGCCAATTGTAGTCTCCAAATCGTACAACTTCTTAACTACAGGATTTGTACGTTTTGCCGTTGGATTAATAGCAGCACTTACAAGGGCATCAATCTCTTTTGTTCCCATATTTTGAAACTTTTCAGATACGTCCATAACACCCAGCATAGCCTCAACTAGTTGTGTCTTTAGATCTTCAGTGTCCATTCTAGCAGATGTAACAGAATTTAAATGGGACATGCTTCGGTCAATTTTTTTGACCCGCTGCCAACTCCGTATTCAACCGAGCAATCTCCCGCTTCAACGCCCGTATGGCTAGGACATCCACGGGGTTGGATTGGCTGTAGCGGGACTCAAGCCGCAATAGCATCTTCTCTAGCTCTTCAATTCGCTTTTCAATATCCATCTGTGGTGGGTGTTGAAAAAGAATAAACTAATAACTCAATTTTTAAACAACAACACCTGAGTCTACAACTACCTTGGGTGCAGCGGTTACAGCAACGGCGACAGCCGCAGGAGCAGCGGGAGTAGAAGAGCGACCGTGGACTACGGCAACAAGCACGGCAATGACCGCGGGTAGGCAGATGGCAATGCCGACCATCGCGTAGCCGCCGCTAGTGTTGCCGGTTGCCCACAGCATGAAACCGGCAACAATGAAGCCGAGCCAGCTTAGAACACTGAGAAATGCAAGTGCGGTCATCTGAGGAGACATTGGGGCGGAAACAACTGGAGAGGTAGCGGAAGAGCCGCCGGCATATAGAGGCAGTAGAGCGGCAAGGACAGCGGGGAGGCAGATGGCAATACCGACCATAGAGTAGCCGCCGTTGGTGTTACCGGTCGCCCATAGCATAAATCCAGATACGATGAAACCGCTCCAGCTCAGCGTGCTCAGTAGCGCAACAGCAGTCATAGCAGGGGAAAAGGCTGAGAGAGACATTTCACAAAAAGATATGGGTGAATCGGATACCGTAGTGGTCGCGTCAATTTTGGTCCGATTTACGTTTTAAAAATTGATATTTCACACGAAATATCCATTTTTAATCAATGGCTTACAAGCAAACTATATTTGAGGCAAAAACAAAGCAAGATAAACCTTTGTTTGTCGCCGACTATTACGTCTATACCGACGGGTCGTGCTCAAACAACGGTTCAGAAAGTGCCCAGGCAGGTATGGGTGTTTATTTTGGACCTGATGACCCACGCAATCTCTCCAAGCGGGTTGTAGGCAAACAGTCCAATAATACGGCTGAAATCGGTGCAATTATTGAGGCTTATAGGATTATAGAGAAGGATGTTATGGCTGGTAAAAAAGTAGGAGTTGTAGCGGATTCTATTTATGCTATACGTGCTGCTACAACTTATGGTGAAACGTGTAACGCCAAAGGCTGGAGCAAGGATATTCCAAATAAAGAGATGGTCCAACTCGCCTACTCTCTGTACAAAGATAAACCAAATATTGAATTTATTCACGTGAAAGGGCATACGGACGGAACAGATTCACATTCGGTGGGCAATGACGGTGCCGATAAGTTGGCGAACCAGGCAATCGGTTTAACAAGTTGCCCATACACAGAAACCAACAATAAACTCTATTTGAATGTCCCGTTTGCGAGGAAGGAGGAGGCGAAGCGTTTGGGTGCTATGTGGGACGCAGAAAACAAGAAATGGTATATGAAGGAGAATAATAAAAATAAGGTGGAATTGCTGGAGAAGTTTATGTAGTCCCTGATTGTTAGAAACCTCAGGAATTCTCGGCAGTCTCAAACTCATAAACTGCCTTCATACATTCAAGGATTTCCTTAATATCCTTTTTCATCACTGCCATATCGGCTTTAATTGCCTTAATCTCGGCTTCAGTATTAAATACAGGAGGACTTGTTACGTATGTCTTTTCAGTTTTTTTATCCTGTATTCCATCACGCTTTGCGATTATATCGATAATTTGGCTATCTGAAAGACCTGTAAGAGTCCTAATCTCTTCAATAGATTTTTTGTCATTTTTATAGTAATCGTAAGCCATTTTTCTTATTTGTGCCGTTATTCCTCCCTCAGTACGCTGGTGCTCTTTCGCAATATCTCCAATTTGTTTATTATTAGCAATAAACGCCAGTAGTTTGCTTACTTCGTCGCTTGTCCACGGCTGTCCCATTCGTGATGGATACTTATCTGGATTTTCCCTCGCCATCTTTGTATAAGACTGCATTTTGCGAATTTAATTGAAAAATATATTGTTTTCAATTTTTTTGATTTTGTTAGAAACTAGGAATATTACTAATTTTCTAGAGCATCTAGTCGCCCCTCAATATTTTTTAGGAGATTAGCGATGGGCTCAAGAAACGCCAACTTCTCTTGGTCATAAAACCTAGCTAGCGGAATGCTTTTACTATAGGAATTTTGTTCAATCTGCTTTCTCTTAGCATTAACTATAGCTTCAAGTGTCTTTATTAAAGCCTTAGCCTCTTCTTTCTTTTCAGATTTATCCTTCCTCTGAGCTTCTAAACTACTCATCTTATCAGTAAGTGAGTAATCAACAATCAAAATAAAGAGACTCAATTTTTTAATTTTATTAATTCATTTTAATAAAACGGGTTTGGAGTTCAACCACAACCGCCAAGAAAAAATTGATAACTCCCTGTAGTTTAAACACGATTCCCAAAATGCTCTATACACTACCATCGTTACAGCGTGCTGAAGTTATTAACCGTCCATCAAAGTCCATCAAAAGTCCCTATGTTGCCGATATTAAACTTGCCGATGGAACAATCGCCCTATGCCATACACCTGGTCTAGGATGCTGCGGTCTAGTCGCACCAAACCGTATTATTTATGTTTCAAAGGCAACGGGTGACAAGGCAAAGACCGGCTATACCGCACAAGTATCAGAAAACACAGACAATACAGGCACATATTATGTAGGTATACATCCGATGGTTAGTCAAGCGGTAGCAGGAAAACTACTTGATAAGATTGCGACCGATGTAGTTTGGAAATCAGAGGTGAAAATTAGTGAGCATACACGACTGGACTTTGTAGGAACCGCAGCCGACGGAAAGAAGACCTATGTTGAGGTGAAAAACGCAATGATTAGTGTATCTACGGAAGCAAGACCCACACGGCGGGCTGTGTTTCCAGAGGGATTTCATAAGTCTAAGGCAGAGCCGGTAAGCCCACGGGCGGTGAAGCATGCCGAAATACTAGCAGAGTTAGTGAAACAACCTGACACAAAAGCCGCCTACCTGGTGTTTATTGTACCGCGTAACGATTGCGGTGGCGGGTTGGAACTCAATAAGTTGGATCCTATTTATTGTGACGCAGTGGCAAAAGCAAAGGCAGCGGGCGTCCAGGTACGCGTATTTGGACTCGCATTTCATCTAGACGGCACCATTGCGTTTGATAAGGAACTGCCGTTTACCATCCCTTCCTAATTGTTAGAAACCCAGCCAACCTCAACGCCGCAACCGACGTGTCTTCCTCATCTTCACAGTTAATGGTTTAGGAAGGGCTTCTCTGAGAATTAGATTTTGTACTTTATTACGTGTTATAGGACTAGACTCCATAAGTCTTTTAACTGTAGGATCTTCTAATGTAGTAAGTAATGTACGAACATCTTCTTCTTTTAAAGCCTTCGCAAACCGGTTTACCATGGCAAAAGGATTTACTGGCGGAGCTTTACTGAATTTTTTGATAAATGCGTTTGTAACATTATTGTACCCTAGGTTGTATTCACTATTCTCGTTAATGGCTGGTAGTTTATTTACCGGTCTGCTTTTCCGTCGGGTTCCACCTTTCTTAGCACCATTTGAGGATGAAACATCATCTGGAACCGCAGCCAGCCCTTTTATTACATCCGCATATAATCCCTCTGGGCTTTTACAGAGACGACCGTAGATAGGATCAATTAGTGTAACTAATATTACTTCTTCCTCTTTCTTCAACCGAGCTTCCTTTTTTTCTGAATCTAAACTACTTTGAGTTGTTATCAATGGTATGTGAGAAAAAGAAAACAAATTAACAATATCTTCAAAACTTGTTTCTGAACTACCCTGTAGCGTTACTGCAATAGACGGAAAGAAACTTTCCAAAGGGGCGGATCCTTTGTACGCATCTCTACGTGTAAAAGCTGCTTCAAAATCTTCATCATTCACTATAGCTGTCAAAAAAGCAATTTTATCTGTATTTGAATTGATCCAATTAATAAATTTACCTCCCTGCGATAAACGCATGAATCCCATTAGATACCCTCGTTCTTTAATTTTCCAAAACCGTTTTGTCTCTTCATTAAACCCTTGACTTATAACACCTTCTTGAGAATTAATTGTTATCAATCCATTCCGATTGATGGTAGTTAGTTCGTCTAGACTACCAATCGTATTGCCGGCATTTTCTTTTTCACTAAACACAGGAGACTGGAGATGAATTGCCATAGCCTCTTTTGCTAAATCAAATGACAATGGAGGCAGAGCATGTCGGGCACCCGTTTCGCTCATTCTACATATTAAAAAGATAAAACCCCCACCACAATTAGAATGTCAAATAACGCAACCGCGTTCAAGGAAAACTTGCGAACCGTAGAAAAAGTGGTGCGTGATGGTGATTTAGATTCATTCGATCAATGGATTGTTTACCTAAATGACAACTATGGACCGTTGCTAGAAGCGAAACGCAGCAATGTAAATAACGAAATCGCCACATGGACCTCGGTGAGCGATGCGCGTTACGGAATGTCGTTGCTACAGATTGCGGTGTGGGGCGGGCACCCCGACATGGTACGGCGGGTTCTTGATGTTTGCCTTTATTCCGAAATGCCCACGAAGTTTAATATTGAATACCGAAAGAAAAAGAATCCATCAGGAGTACCAAATCCTGAAATAGACATGTTTAACGGCAAGACAGCCCGAGGAATCGCGGATATTATGTTAAGCACCGCCCCTACAGACGAAGCAAAGGGCAGATATGCGGAAATACGCAATATTTTGCAAACGGCTGGTGCTTCGGCAAAGTACCCTAGATCACGTGTAGTCCGAGGAGTCCAAAATTTTGTAGGCACTGTGCTGCCAGGATTTAGCGGCGGTCGCCGACGAACCTACCGTAAGAAGCGCAAGGCTAACAGACGCAAAACTCGCCGTCATAAATAGGGACAATGGCGTTTGAAGGACATTTATATTTAGAAGAACAAGGATTGGATGTATTACCTCCGATCCCGGCAAATATTACACGACTTGTATGTAGTAATAATAATCTAACGGTCTTGCCTGATTTACCGGACGGATTGATTGACCTTTATTGTAATAGTAATCAACTAAGAGCCTTACCAGATTTACCGGCTGGATTAACTATACTTTTTTGTGGTAATAATCTACTTACAGCCCTACCTGATTTACCAGCTGGATTAATTGATCTTAATTGTGATAGCGATCAACTTTTAGCCCTACCAGATTTACCGGCTGGATTGCTTAAACTTGCTTGTGCTAGTAATCAGTTAACAGAATTGCCAGTTTTGCCGGCTGGATTGCTTATTCTTGGTTGTGGTTATAATCGAATTACAGACCTACCTAATTTACCGGCTGGATTGACTTATCTTCATTGTCAAGACAATCAAGTTACAGCCCTGCCAGACTTACCGGCTGGATTAACTAGTCTTTCTTGCCATCATAATGCATTAAGAAGATTGCCAGAGTTACCGGCTGGATTGATTAGATTTTTTTGTGCAAATAATCAACTCACATCCTTGCCTGACTTACCGACTGGATTACGTGTTCTTTCGTTTGATAATAATCAACTCACATCCTTGCCTGACTTACCGACTGGATTACATGTTTTTTCAGGTGATAATAATCCTTTTCCCCCTGAACTTCAAGAAATTATTGACACATATCGCGATAATTTACCACAATTAATCATCTCAGTCAATCATTACAATGCGGAAAAGCGTCGCCGTGCAAATTTACGACAGGCTGGACGAACCTACAAAGCTATTAAAAATGCTAATATGCCAAATAATGTGTTAGGAATAATCGGTCATTACGCAACGGGTAAAAAGCCGTCGTATGGACTAAATAAAACTTTAGAAAACTTAAAACTTAACCATAATTCGTTTGGTCCTAGACGTCTAAGGAAGAGCTTGCGTAAGAAGCGTAGGAAAACCCGCCGTAATTAAAGAAAATTGAACCCACAAATCCCGCATAACCAATCAGCATCCCCACATAATGAACGTTGTGCCGACTCTACGTTCAAAGTCCCCAGGTGATGCGATGCGCCTTATCGGCAACGCTCCACAGTACATTAATGATTCCAATTTCATTAATGTACTGAATCAGTACGATTTTAATAGCAAGAAGAATGATGCACGCGTTAGCCAGCAACTGAGTGCATTTGCGGGTATTCCTGGGCTACCAGCAAAGGTCCAGCAGTGGTTGTCATCCTAACTTACTCTGAATCCACCTTTTTTGAGTATTAAAAGAATCCTCGCTTAATCGGCGCGGAGAGTACCGTCTCAGGAACCTCCGTCACTACAGGCGTAGCAACTACAGGTGCAGCAACTACAACCACGGGCGCAGGAGCAGGCACAGGTGCAGGGGCAGGCACAGGCACAGGTGCGGGAGCAGCCGCTACGACGTGCTCCTGCCAGTCAAGGGACCACACGCCGACATAGTTGCGTAGGAAGTTGAGCTGCGAATAGACAAACTGTAGGTCCTCCGCAGAAATCGTGACGGTCGCCATTGTATAGAAAGACTAGAGTGCGTTGCTTTTAAATTCTAATCACTTCGTAGAATGAACAACACCCCTCCGTATCCAACAAACACTCCGCCTGGATCACCTCCTAGCCGTCTTATGACGCTGGGATCACCACTATTAAACGTAAGCAACGTTAGCCGCCGTAATAGCAACAACTTCAGCAATGCAAATAATGTTTTAGGCAATCTGAATCGTAATAATAACAACGGCAATAAGGAAAAAGCGTATAGCACCTCGCGTTCTTTGAACAGCAGCAACTTCTATAATCGTAATCGTAGCACAACCGCTCCCCGCAACAACAATAATAACAGCCGCAATAACAATAACAATAAGCGGAACGTAAATTACAAAGCGTCGATTGGAAAGCTGAACCGTAAGACGCGTAAGACACACAAAAATCGCAGCACCCGGAATAAGAAGCGCAACTAATCATCGCCGCTGCCGCGTATCTTCCACCATACGCCGACCGTCCCCGTTACAATCACAGCACATCACGGATTCTACAATCATTTCCCAACCTTTCCCGCGGCATCGGTCGCACACCACCTTCTTTGACGAGTCGTTGTTACAGGTGCGGCACCACTCTTTGGTGGACGGATAGAGCCACCCCTGCCCCTTACAGTGCTTACAATCAACCCACCGAGGCATACAGCTTTTGTTAGATAACCCAGGATAAAAATGCAACCGGTGGTTTCATTTTTTTGCTGATAAAAATTGAATCCTTTTTTATGCCGTATCCGAAGGCATACAAATCTTATGGGGTTCCAAATATTCTGTAAGACGCTTACGGGCAAGACGATTACGCTAGATGTTGAGCCGTCTGATACAATTGAAGCCATCAAAGCGAAGATTCAGGATAAAGAAGGAATTCCAGGTGACCAGCAGCGTCTTATCTTTGCCGGCAAGCAGCTAGAGGACGGTCGCACCCTCAGCGACTACAACATCCAGAAGGAGTCTACGCTCCACCTGGTTCTGCGGCTCCGTGGTGGTGCGTAACTCCAAACGGAAAAATTGAACTCTTTTTTGCTAGTCAGCCAAACACCACCATGGAACACGCACAGAATGGAACCCTTATACGCGACATTGAAGACTATTGTAAGACCCTTCCTGTAAACTACACATGGAGAGACTTAACAATGCCCGTAACCCAGCAAGATATCCTACGACCGATTCTTTACGAGATGCTTGAGCTGTTAGAGCAGGGCACCCCCAAAGAACAAGTATTTCGTGAGCTTCAACGGAAACATCATATCTCAATCAAGCCCCGTCACTTTACTCAGGTGTACCTTGCCGAGCAAGAACTCGGTTTGATGAAGCGGAGCCACCTATTAGAGAACGCACTGATTACCAGCCGCTGCCGAGGTGTTTCGGGCGTCTCAGTGATTACTATCTTCCTTTCGCCCTATCCCAACGGGCAGAAGTTTACGTGTAAGTGGAATTGTAACTATTGTCCCAATGAGCCAGGACAACCACGTTCTTATTTGTTCGGAGAGCCAGGTGTCCTACGTGCTAATCAGACCGGCTTTGATTGTGTCAAGCAGATGCTTGCGCGAATCAAGGCGTACCAGGTAAACGGACATCCAACCGATAAGTTTGAGGTGCTCATCCTAGGTGGTACGATTCACTCCTACCCCAAAACATATCTAGAAACATATATGCGAGATATCTTCTATGCGGCGAATATTTGTGCGGATATTGACAACCCTCCACGTGTGCCACTCACCCTTGCCGAGGAGAAACAAATCAATACACATAGCCAGCACCGAGTTATTGGTGTTACGGTAGAGACCCGACCGGATTGTATCACTCCTGCGGAGCTGATAGATTTCCGCCGTTGGGGTGTCACACGTGTTCAGATTGGCATTCAGCATACAGACGATGAAATCTTACGTAAAGTAAATCGTGGCTGTAGTCATAAACATACCATCAATGCCCTCACTCTTCTCAGGGATAGTTGCTTCAAGGTAGATATTCATATTATGCCGAATCTACCTGGTGCCACGCCAGAAAAAGATAAAATGATGATGGATATTGTGTTGAGCCAGCTAAATCCTGACCAGGTAAAGGTATATCCGTGTGAAACTACGCCGTTCACGAAGATTTTGGAGGACTACAAGGCAGGCACTTATGTTCCCTACTCGGACGAACAGCTTGAGGAAGTGGTCATTTACTGGAAGACGCATGTCCATCCTTGGATTCGCAATAACCGTATTGTACGGGATATTCCGAATCAGTATATTGTGGCGGGCGTGAAGACAAGCTCGCAGCGGCAGGATTATCAGAAGGCGATGGAGGACCGCGGGCTCACTTGCCGGTGTATTCGTTGTAGGGAGGCGGGCAGGCATAATGCGGACCCAGCCGACGGTGAACTTGTAGTTCGTACTTACTATGTTCAAGACGGTACGGAATACTTTATCTCTTGGGAGTCGAAGGATAAGGTGGTCTTATTTGGATTCCTAAGGCTGCGTATACCGAAATACGCAGAGACTCACACTGTCTTTCCAGAACTTGCTGAGACTGCTCTTATTCGCGAGCTTCACGTCTATGGTAGGACGTTTGCGGTAGGTGACCAGGCAAAGAACGGCAAGTCGGGCAATACGCCGGTTGCCCAGCATCTAGGAATTGGTCAACGGCTTCTCCTAGCTGCCGAGAATCTTGCCCGTTTTAGTGCATTTGAGAAGATTGCTGTAATTTCAGGCGTAGGCGTACGTAACTATTACGAACGCTTTGGCTATAGGCTTAACCCAGGTGCTGGTGAGTTTATGATGAAGTCGTTGAAGGAGCTATCGCTATATGAACAATTCGTCCAGTTCCTAGACAGTCTTCGCATTTGGTAGGTTCAATAATACGAACATAGCCGCAGCCTCCACATTCTCCACATATTGATTTTTTACCCTCGCACAGCGGACACGTTTTTTCCACGAGCGGATAGACCATTCCTTCGCCTTTACACACTCCGCAGGATGGTAATACAGTCGCGGACGCATTACATAGATTAGAGCCGCCAAATGACATTCTAATCTATGAAAGAAGAAAACCCTTAATAAAATTGCCGCAGGTTAACGGCGACGCCTTGGCAAATACGACTTATCCATTTTTACTGTCATATCTTTTGTGACATTGGTGGTCGTCCAACCAGAGCACGAATATTTCCACGTAGGGATAGACTTATCTTTATAGAGTCCGTTCGTCTTTTGGTAATACTCAATAGCCACATCAGGAATACAAATCTGATTCATACCAAAGCATGTAGGAACGGGTAGATTGCCAGCCCTATCACCGTACGCTGCCACTTCGGCAGCACCTGTTTTATACCAAACAACCTGTGGGATTTCCTTGGGACACGTCATAGCAGCGGATGTCATCATATTCATTTGACTACAGAGTTGCTCACCAGGTGCCAAAGGTCCCTCAAGCTTACAGTAATTCTTCTTATCCTTATTATCGGACGGAATACAATCCGTGCCGTCGAAGTCAGGATTGTTGAGGCAGCACTTGCCAACGCTGGCGTAGTTGGGCAGGGATACCGGACACTCCCGTTGCTGTGTTGTGTGATTCTTCGCAATTAACGAGGAGCATAGGGGTAATATGCGGTGGCGATTACGCGGGTCTTGCATATTTGGGCGGAACGCACAGAGACCCTGGGCATCGCCGACTTCGCACCTATGCGTATAGCGATTTATTGAGCCGGCACAGCAAAAGCTATCTCCGCGGCGGTCGGTAAAGAATTTATAATTAGCGGGGCATTGTGGATTCTCTAATACGGGAGTTGGAGCAAAGCCTTCGATGTTTCGTGAAATCATCTGGGCGATCTTGCTAACGAATGACTTATCATCGCGAAGGACGATCATAAGTACTATGCCAATAATGGCAAAAATGAACAGAAAAGGAATCCATTTAGAACTCATTCTTTTCCCACCTTACTGTTTCGTTGGATTTTCATTGAGCGGCAGAAGCAGGAGCACAGAACCACCAACGAGGATTTGTCCATTTGAGTGCCCATTTTTTGATGAAACTCAAAAAATCACCGTGGGGCTGACTATACGCCATGAACGCATAATACAATAATGTACATACAATGATGAATATTACGATTGCGGCGATTACCCAACTTAATATCGCTTCTACGTCACCGGGTTGTACGCCGGGGGGCAGTTTATTAGGATTTAAATTGTTTACATCAAGTTGCATTTGCATCATTTTGGACGGTTTTTTAGGAAGCCCCTCACCATTTATAAATACGTTATTGCCAATAACATCCCGTTCCTCGTCCAATTTATAGCACTTGAGCGGTTGTTGCTCTTCACCGCTACCGAGAGCAGGAGCGTAGCCGGCGTCCTCGGCGGCAACAACGGGATCATCGCAATGAGGTGCCCCTTTTTGTAGATAATAGTCAATATTATCTGGTGCCGGCTTTGGGCACTCCCATTCTCCGTTTTTTCTACGATAGCTCATATCCCTTACTACGGGCAACGACTTCTATCAATCCTTTGGACATAGCATTTTAGGAATATCAGGAAAGCTTACCTTTGGCATCTTTACAGGCGGCAATTTCAAAGCGGCAGCTTCCTTATGTTCTATAACGCTTACGTAGCCGGTGAATACAAATTTTTGAACAAGAAATGCGGCAATAGCACAAATAAGCAGTCCGCCCATAATTCCAAAGAAGACGCTGATGGCACGTTCAACGTCGCCTGGTTGAAAATAGGTTGTGGCGGATTGATCTATACCGGGATCCAACCGTCCTAAATCCATCTCCTTCAAGGCGTTCTTTGTCCCCTCCAGCTCTTTATCAAGTGTGACCCCACCTTTTTTCATATCTATACGGAGTCCTGACGGACCGCGTGCACCAGGGCGAAGCGGTTTACATTTCATTGATTTGGTTGGAATGCCCATAAAATCGGTCGCACACTTTGGTGTAGCAAGAGCGTCCCCCGCTTGAATCGTCACGTTTGTAATACGAGTCATCAGTTCCATAATACGTGCCGACGAGGGGTCATCCACCGCTTTAGGCGGTTTAACAAGCTGTTCAAGGGGTGCATAGTCATTGGCACCGACAGGGCGGGGTTTGCGTGCTAGTCTGCCGTTAAAGCGGTCAAAATCGGAAACCGTCATTCCGATAGAATTCTGGCAAACCATATACCGAACATTATTTGTTAGAGACGCAGGGATATCTGTACACGATTTGAGTGTATTGGAGGTACTCAGACGTAATAGGAAGTTGAATCCGTTATAGGTAAGAAAGGTAGATTTCGGTTGTAGAATAGAGCCGAATGTAGGACGATTTGCGGTCACACCGGTGCCGAGTGTGGCGAAGTATTTCTGCGATTGCGGATTTAGACGAATACCGGATTCCACAGGAACACATAGCATAATTGGGCGTTTATCGGCGGACGACGATTGTGAAGGATTGAATACTATAACGATTTCGGCGTCGCAGACTTTTGTTTCACCGGCAATTTTATGTACACCAGGAATACATAGATATGATTTGGATAAGTTATACATAAATCCATTGAAATGTATGGATGTTGTAGGATTTTCATTAATATCAAAGAAGAAATCAATGGGACCGGTATAATTTCCTGGACCTGGTATCTGGGAAATTATACGTAACGTGCTGGAAGGACTCTCATAGATAGACGACGCTTTCAGACCTGAAGGAAAATTCACGGGAGTTTCCTTACAGGAAAAGAAGTTATCAGCAGTCTTGGACATCCGTGCCCGTCTCTGATTTTCCTACGTTTTTTAAGTGAGCCGCTTATACGGGCAAGTAGCGGGGTGTGGCATAGCGGAAGACATTTGCGGTGTAAGCCTGTCCTAGGATAGGCACACCTACGGAGTCACCGGTAATGATTTCATCGCATCCGTTATCATCGTCGCAGTTACGGCGTTTGAATTGGAGGGGAACCTGAACGGGGTTCATTCCATCGGTACGGGTGTAATAATTCCAGCGGTCTCGGTTGGTAGTAAGTTTACGTCCGAATAACGGCAGTATTGTGCGATTGGGCGAGGCGGACGTATCTGTACCGCCGGGTGCTGTAAGGACACCGATTTGTTGGTACGTATCAGGGTAGCCCTGGGTTTGGACGTTGATAGGTACAATAGCACCGACACCGGCGGGAATAGGGGGAGAGACGAAGCCAGGGTCGGGCGGTGTGTAGTACGATTGCTCAGGGGCAAGGGGGGAGAAGCGGGGGTCACCGGTACCGCGGGTTGGTTGTGCCCAGGGTCCTAACGGACCAAGAGGACCTAGCATAGCCGCAACGCCGCCGCCAAGGCGGGGTGCCGTTTCACGCGTTGCTACAACCTGAACCGTCTCTTCGGGCGGTGCTTTGTAGCGTGGTTTAGCCTTCTCGGTGCGTGACGACGACGACGACGCGGGCGATGACTGATTCCATAGGAATGCTAAAAAGCCAAGGACAATAATAACAATAGCAATAACGCAAAAAATAGTACCAAAGTCCATACATAATACGCCAGGTGGGCAAGACCCGCCGCCTACCGCGCCCCCACGCATTTTGGGCAATCGGTTAGCAATACCACGCGCCATCCTCTGATGTGTCTTACGATTTTGCTTTTTCCGACTGTGATTTTATATAATCACGTGCCATATCCATCGGTGACATTGAACTACGACGGATCGCATCAGTGAAGAATTCAGGATTTAATATAGTACCTGCTATACGTTGAACGATTTTGAGAACGCGTGAAATGGTCGGCTGGTCTAATTGAGGAAGAGCCTCACTGAGTGTTTTTTCAGCATTAGCCAGGTCATCCTCTGCGAATCCTTCTTGAATAAGAGAGCGGCGAACATAATAGGTGTATCCTATTGCGGCAGTTAGAAGTGCCGTAAGTACAATAAATGAGACCAGGATGCGTAGCATCATTTACATTTTCGTGCTAATTTAATTTGATTATAGTGACACACAATCAAATTAATACTCAAATCATTATTTAATTCGCCATGCCACCCTTACCAAAGTAGCCCTGGAACATTTCCATCATCTCCTTACCGTCAGTGATGAGCGGCTTGAGGGTCGCCAGCGTACCCATCAGCTGCTTCTGCGTCTGCATCAACTCCTGCGTATCCTTTGACATAGAGGCAATCTGGTCGGGCTTGAGCGACTTATAGGCATTCATGAATGTCGTACCGGCGTCCAGGTGATAATCCTCATCGTCCGCCTCATTGGGCAGCTTGTACTTCTTGCCGAGCTTGAAGAATTCGGCACGGTCGCCGTTATCGGGAGGGGGGTTCTCCGCAACACGCTCCGTTTTCGTCTTCGCCTTTGCCTTCGCCTTCTTTACCTTCTTCGCCTTGGGCATATCGGCAAATCCCTCCTCCTTCTCATCGTCCTCAAATCCCTCCTCCTTCTCATCATCCTCAAAGCCCTCCAGCTTCTCATCGTCGTCCTCAAAGCCCTCCTCCTTCTCCTCCTCCTGAAATCCCTCTACGCGTACCATAGGGGTCCGGGAATAGTAGAGTGCTACTAGTGATACAAGAGCACCGAGTACACTGCTTACAAGTACATTGCCACCAGTCAGAACATAGAGAATGAGCGCAACGCCGGCACCGAGACCGACTGTTTCGGGCTGCTTATTATACAGAACATATACAGAAACAAGGGCAAAGACAGTGTATCCAGCAGTACATTCTAGATTACCCTTTACTAATGAACGAAGTGACTTCATCCGTATGACTCTAATTTACTACCAGTTTTTTGTTTGGTTTTGTTCATAGACCCAAAGCGGATCCCGCCATCTTATACAGAGCAAAGAGCACTGCGCCGAGAATGGACTTTGCTATGAGACCGAGCCATGAAAGCTGTCCGCCAAGGCTGAATGCCCAGGTGGCGTACTTACTTAGGAATGTCTGAAGTACCGGGAGCGATAAGGTAAATATCAGTACGGCAACAACAAGTGGGTCAACAAGACCGTCAAGAATATTAGACCATACATTCTTCTTAGGTCCGGTAGCATTGCTGGGCTCGTCATCATAAGGGACGAACTGCGGTGCCTGCTGCTGCTGCTGCACCATCATAGGCACCTGTCCGTTCATGCCGCCCATTGCATTCATAGGCATCGGCATCTGCTGCATCATCTGGGGCATCATCTGCTGCTGCATCTGGGGCATCATCTGCTGCTGCATCTGCGGCGGTGCCATCATCTGAGGCGGCGGCGCAGCGGCACCACCGGCGGCAACATCGGCACCAGAGGCGTTCATGTCACGTAGGATTTCCGCCATACGGCTTGCATCCGCCGCATTGGGCACGTTACCCGACTCCAGAGCATCAATAGGTGTGCCGCTTTCGGGAGAGCCAGACATTGGGTTTAGACTGGAAACAGAGAATCGGGGCATTTTAAAAACGCACAGATTCATTGTTAGAAATACAGTCGCCAGTAGCTTAACCAAGTGCCGCAAATGACATCGTATCCACTACGGATATTTTACTGTCTTTTGAAGGGCACTCAACCGCTTTTGCGTCAAACTCTACACATTTAGCACCAAACTGGTAGACCGCACCGCGGATTTCATTGACAGGCGGACCGCGTATAACAAGGCAGTCAGGTCCTTTACAGAGAGGACGGAAGATGGCGGCGAGACCAAACCCAAGGATAATGCTAATTATAGTAGCAAATCCTGGACGGTCAATAATGTTTAGGAAATTAAACATCCTTACTTTAATAGGAGATGAAGTTTTTTAATAAGTTAGAATTCTTCCCGTTTCTATTTGGTCTCGCTATGGGAATATTCTGTGTGTATATTCTCAAGCCCGCACCGATGGTGATTACGAAGTACCCTAATTTGGAGAATGTCAGCGAATTAGTGTATCGTGATAGAAATGGTGCGTGTTTCAAGTATGAAACGAAAACGGTGGACTGCGATAAGGCAGAGGACCGTATTAGACCTTACCCTCTTCAGTAAACGGAATAATACGTCCCGAAAGTGCGGTTGGCTTCGTTACAAGACGATAGAGTTCGTTGTGAAACCGTTTATCACTGTGTGTAGCATAGTCCAGATCTTTTATTAAAAGTTCTTTTTCTGCTTTGATATAGCGTACTGGGTACTGGGCGGCAGTTAAAGCCGCTTCTGCCTGCTGTAGTGCAATAGTTGCGGCGGCAACATCCATCGCAAGTGCACTATTTTTATCCGCATTCCATGCCTGCGTAACCTTCAGTAATTCCGTTTCGGCGTCATTGACTGCGTCGGTTGCTATAGCAACACGCTTCGCTTGCTCTTCACTTAGATTCTTCATAGTTTCTTCAGCAGTAGCCCGGAGTTGTGGAAATCCGTTGGCAGTTCCAAGAATCAATTGAGCATCAACTGCTTTTGTGGAGGGTATGGTAACAGCGGGTGCTGCAAGTGCTCCCGTAAAGTCCTCTTTGTATTGGATGGGGTCAAGTACAAGATAGTCACCACCACGACGAACAACATTGCCGTACTTTGACTTATATGCTGCAAGCCAAGAATCTATGTCGGTCACCTTACGGGGGTCGATTGTGCGTTTTGCGCGGGTAGCCATTCTTTTTTTCAGGGATAGAGAAAGAAGAAAACAATGAATATGACATTTACGATTGCGATGTTAATTTGTATGTTTTTGTTGATGTTTACCATTCCTTTCCTTGTATTTATGGGCTTAGGCTCGGCTCTCGGTACTCAGCCCGATGAAATACGAGTGCTTATTTCGTATTTCCTGTTTGCGGGAATTGTTGTATTTCTTGCGTCGCTAGGTGCATTTGCACTGATGCAGAAGGAGGATTGTGGCAAGGTACAGAGTGTACAGAAGGCGGCAAATAATGCGGGCTTAGCGTTACTAATACAAGTAGCAACGCTAGTGCTCGTGTGGCTGATTGCGCCTCTGCGTGGCGTGGTGACAGGTTTGTTACCGCCGGATATGGATGGAAACATTAGTGCTTCGCTTGGTTACGGTTATTTCGGCGCATTTGCAGGAGCGTTCAGTACGTTGATTGGTGCAAGTTTATCAGGAATGTGTGATGATGTAATAGCACCTATGACGGTACCATCATTGTCTGGATTACAGGCACAGGCGGCTGCGGCGGCTGCGGCTGCCACTACGACGGCGAATAAGACTGCGTCGTCTATATCTTAAGCACGCGGGGTTAGGTTCTCAAAACTAGGTGGCTCGTGTCCGAAATAGATAAATTTAGGTACACCGGATGCTTGGGGCTCTACGATATAGTAACCGGGGAGTTGTGTAGGTGCTGGTGCTGCTGCTGCTGCTGCTGCTGCTGCGGGCATAGGCATAGGCATAGGCGGTGGAGCTGGAGCCGCTATTTTAGGCATACGAGGCGCACGGGGGCGTGATACGGGCACTATAGCATTTTCAGTATGTACAACTTGCGAGCCTGGCATAGCCTCCGTGTAGCGAATCTCGCTAATGGGTGTAGCAATGTGCTCTTCGGGTGAAGCAGATTGTAGAACAACATTCGCAACAAAGACGTTTCCGATACTGGCAATTGCGTATGATAGGAACGCCCATACAATTGTAAACATCCAGAACGGAAATACGGTGCTATTGCGACCAGTATCAAGCCCAAATTCCTTCCACGTTCCATTATCGGGGTGAAACATCACACTGGGACGTAAATATAGCACAAGAGCTACCCCGACAATGTAAATGGCAAGTGCCAAATAAAGAACAGACATTCTTCCCTATTAACACCGTGAGATTAAGACATACCGTAAAACACACCCCTAATTAGAATGGACTCTCCTCCAAGAGCCCCGCGCCGCCCGCTACGTGTAGAGGACTTTGCGGTGCGTCGTAGAAACAATAGCCGCCGTGCTATGAATGTGGATAATATTAACAATATAAGGGTTCAATCGTTTGCGGTAAATCAGGCAGGCATGCCGGCGCAGCAGGGACAACTACCAGCGTGGTACACTGCCAAAGTAAATATGGGACGAATTCAAGTTCCTGCGGATAAGCGGCAAAATGCGATGAATCTTGAAGATATTAATACGGATGACGAGGTTGTACTTATCCATCAGCTAGGACAGGACTTCTTCTATCGTAAGACGAACTGGGAGCAGTGGATGCGGACACAACTTGCCCAATATCCAAATCGTCCTGTTGTAAATCCGGCAAACCGCGTGCCGGTTACGCCGGATCAGATTAGTATTTATACGGCACAGGTTCTATTAGGTGGTAAGCGAAACAGTAAATCACGCCGTGCCCGCCGCCGCCACACCCGCAGAGTCAGTCGCAGCCGCCGTTAAGTCTGTAATATCATAGGTACGCCCAAAAGCCATTCCGTAGTGCCGCCCCTCAACCGTTCGCGTTGATTCCCATACAGGGCAAACAGTCTCTTCACCAGTTGTTAGAATCATGATGTCTTCGCCCGTCGCCGGGTCCAATATATATTGATAGTAGTGCGGTTCCCGTCTTGCTATCAATCCGCCGTGTACAGCCGATTTAAAAATCCATATTAATTCAGACATTTAATATGTTTTTTTTACATCTTTATTATTTTAAAAGCAATATAACCCACACCTATTAAAACAAACATGGGTGCTAACAACCAACCAACAGGTACAAAAACCATTAATATGCCTGGCACGAAAATAAGTAAAACAAAGAGTAAACATAGTTTTAATAAGAAATTCATTCCCTATTCTTAATCAACATCTTCGTCGGCGGGAGCACGGTGGTCATACCCCTCTTCCTGAACTGCAGCACGCATAGGCTCCGTATCAGCCAAACCAGTAATATCGCCAGAAAATTCGGGAAGTCCCATTGCGGCACGCTGTCCCCGCTCAAATTCAAAGAAGTCGGCGTCGTAGGAGAATAGATTTTTGAGTGTGCCCACCGCCCAGTCACCAATCTTAAGTGCCTTTTTACGTTTCTCAATATCACGTAAGTCTTTATCCAACTTATCAAATCGCTCAATAAAGTACGCTTTCTCAAGCTCGGCACGTGCGTTAATTGCCTCCGCAATTTGCTCAGGAGTCTTTTGATACTTTCCAATAAACTCAATTGTATTAATCATAGCATCGCAGACCCAGGTGATGTGAAATTTGGCTGCCTCCACTTTCTTGACCGAATCGGTGGCATCGGCGTACATTGGTGACGTTTCGGACATTAGTGCAAGCAATCCGCTGAATAGCGACCATTGTATCATTAAACGGAACTCCTTATCGGTCAACTGAATACCAGAACGTATATCCGCATTGATGGCGGAGAGCCACGCACTAAACCACGCAGTAAACCGGTCCAATGATGCCTGAATAATATCAATCGTTTCTGGCGGATAGTCTCCAAGAGCATTGGTCGCTTTTAATACCGAAACAAATGATTTCGTCCAAATGTTTGTGAGTAAGTTATTGTGATTGCGACTAATCTTAGGGAACCACTTGGAGCCGTTGGGGTTCGTAATTGTATAGAGATACCGGATTTGCGAGCCCTCTTTGATAAATGTATCAGTGTAATTACGAAGAATTGTGACACTATCGGATCCAACAGATATGGCATCAAACATTCGTCCAAGAAGTTCGGTAGCGGCACCTACTTTCGCATCTGGACCACGCTGAACCGCTTCTATGCCAAAGAGACTGCCGGCACGTTTGAGCAAGCGGTCGCATCCTACAGCTCCCAGCCCCTTTGTCATCTGTATTAGCAGCGATTGAAGAACGGAGTCGTAGGCAAGCGAGAAGTTGTACAGTTTGCCGCTACGCTCTATATCATCAACCTGTTTCTCTGCCGCAATTGCCGTCATCGCCGATACAAATGTGCTCCAACCTTCAGCCGCCGAAGGCAGCAGCATACCGAGTGTACCTCCAAGGGTTGTTAGTACAGTTAAGAACTCGGTGGTTACAACCGGTGTAGGCGGCATAATCGCCTTGAAATTCTTCATTGCGTTCTCTAGTCGGCGGAATCCGGTCTCGTCAAACGAAATGTTTTGGCGGCGGAGCCCATCCTTGGCAATTTCTTCCCGCTTCACATTGAGGATATCTATTGCCCGTTGCCGCTTGCTGCCCGTTTCCGAAATGTCGCCGGCGGTTAAGTCAAGCAACTCCGCGGGCATCGCATAGCGGCACCAACGGCATACACCGCTAATATTGAATTCGTGAACGCCTCCAACCCGCACTCCGCGGTAGCAATATTGTAGGAACAGCTTGTAATATCCGCTGCTATCCAGCTCCGCCAAATCCGCAACGTGCGTTGCCGCCGACCAGGGGACGTAGATGTGCGAGCCGCAATTGGGTGCCGCCGAGTCACGGCGTGCTACCACCGTGGACGCAGCACTTTGTAGAGCCAATTCCGCCGAGAGATTCTCCAAGCCAAGCGAGCCCACACCGACACCAGTCCGTGCAACGTCGCCAAGACGACCGAAGCAGCATACCGAGTCGGAGCGCGGCGAGTTCTCCTGAAGAACCGCCGACGAAATGCTTTCCTTATAGAATTGGGCAATAAGTTGAGCGTTGAGTTGGTTTGTACGCGCTTTCACAAACGGTCCAATCATAGCCACCGGCATTGTCACGACATCTGCCTCGAATTTCTTGACATTTTGAACACTTCCCTCGGTCAACAAAGACAGGTCTACGGGTTCCGCCATAGGGCGGAACGCCGGCGGTAAACGGTCCGTCTCGGACGCCTTCACGACTTCGCCAAACTCCTTTGCCTTCGCCAGTAGTAGCAACTCCTTATACGTATCCGTCACATTTGTTAGAGGGGCAGGTGTACTTCTACCGGTTGTAATACATAGCACGGAGAAGAGTGCGAGTTTGACAGCATTTTCGGCGGCAACTAAACGCTTAGGCATCTGCGTTTCAGGCGACCAGGAGGTAAGGTTCCACGGCGCGTCATTGCGGAAGATATTTGCTATGCAGCAGGCTACATAGGCAAGAGCACCACGTCCCGCCACGGCAGGATCGTCGCCGTCAAGAGGGAAACCAGAACGTGAGTAGGCACAGCCCGCAGCAGGAAACGGCACATCAATCGCCGATGTTTGAATTTCCAGGACAACAAAGGCACCAATAATACCAACTTGATAATTAGCAAAGAAGGTGTCATAGGATGGTGCTGCGGCACGCTTGACACCTTTGGGTGCGGGTGCTGCCACCATTTTATCATAAGTAGCACGGTCGGGCACACGCTGTTTGAGGAAATCTTGCGTACCCTGTACGACCCGCTTATATGTCTCTACAGGAGCCGCGTAGCCACAGCGTTCAAAAAGTGTACGGGCAACAAAGTAAATCCTGATATCCGCATCGGTATCAAACGGAACTGTTTCACGAGCATCTTCGCGTAGAACCGCCCCTGGCGTCGTCTCGTCGTCCTCCTCTGCGGATATAACGTTGCGACCAATCAGTGGACGCCCCTCATCGTCAAACTCTAAATGTGTATCGTATTCTAGGTCCTGAATCTTCTGACCGCAACTTTTACAGATATAGGCGCCTTCGAAGACGGGACCGGCGTACTCTAATAAAACCGCCTTATGAAGTGCCTGTTGGCGACCAGGATGTAGGAATTCGTTAAGTAGCAATATCTCGTGTTTACAAATAAGGTCCTGACCGCAGTTGCCGCACAATGCATAGTTTCCACGCTGACCGGCTTGGAACTGATTGAGGAACTTCTCAAAAAGTAACATACGGTCCTCATCGCGGCGAATATTCAAAATTTTCTCCAGCTCTTTGACGTGTTTGCAAGGGTTGATAATAGGAGCGGCTTGGAACGCATTGACGGCATCGCGTGCTGTTACTGTATTACGCTCAATACGGCGGGCTTCCGCTTTATAGGTATTTTCAACAGCCGCGGTCACTGCCTTGTCAACGCCACCGGCAACTGCGTAGTAGTAGGGACCAAGTGTCTTATTCGCAACCTCAGTGAGATTTTTCACAATTGTAAAATCGTAGGTCTTGAGTAATGTATCATTTTCGGTCAGGCGGTCAAGTACGGGTTTAATTACATCGGAGCCGAGGACAGGTTCGGCAAGTAGGGCTGAATTGGCACCGAGGAATGGTGTAATAGCGGGAACGGACGCAACCCCGCGGCTTGCCGTAGCGGATTTCATAAGTTCGGCAAATTGATTGTTCCACTTTGTAATGCCTGCGTTGACAACGGCTAGAACCGGCTCAAACGCGGTTGTAGAAATCTCTAGATTGCGGAGTCCGAACGAATCTAGAACCGTGACAAGATGCTCGTCGTTGAAGGAGGTAGCAGGCGGCAGCCGATCCGCCAGGAATTCGGCTAGCGGCATTACGGTTTCAGGGTCGTAGAACTCCTGTCCTGCCCAATTCTTCATCAGCGTTGTATAAAAGATACGTCCTGAGCCACGGGACGCCTCTGACGCACCAATATCCCATAGTAGGACGCTGGAGCGAATAGGAGAACGGAATCGTAGCATATCGCTGCTAAGAATGATTTGTTGTAGAACATCACCGGAATCGGCGGGTGCTACGATCGTCATTGCACCGGTTTTTGGATTGCGTAGGTACGAGGCGGACAATAAACGTACAAAACGATTATTAATAGTGCTTAGTGAATCGGAGTAGAGTGATTGAGCTTCGTTTTGCTTATTTACCGCCGGTGGCGTTTCTAGGAAACCAATAACGGGCTTAGGCGGAATCTGCGACCGCAATACGTCCATATCGTAGGGAATACGGGCACGCGACGCCGACGCAGGGATATACGCCTGTATTGTTTGAAGTACAGAATGTATATAACCGACAAAGGCGTTATCAAACGACTGTTCTACAAATGTATTGTTTGTGGCAGCAACCGTAGCAAGCGTGCCAACATCGGAGCGTGATTCGGTATCTTCCGTTTCAAATGACTCCTTATCGTCGGTATAGAGGACCTTCTTGACCGCCATAACGGGTAGGAACGCACGTAAAGAATCGCCGCTACGATTACGGTCTAGGATATCTTGTAGCGAATCTACTACGTAGGATGTACTTGTATTGGGAATTACGGCACCCGCTTCATCGCGAACAACAACGGAGTTCTTCATTGCCAGGAGCAAATCCGTAACACGATAGAGATTCTGCATTACTTTGGGATCACGCTGCTTCTTCAACGGAATATCAACTAAAAGAGATACAAACATATCCTCACGCTGAACACTATCGCTAAACGTACGCTCTTCGCTAGGAATTTCTTCCACAAGTGCGGCGGGCAATGTACTATAGTCTATTTCCGGGAATACTTCAGGCTCTGGTTCTGTCTCTTCTACAGATTCGGCGTTGGATGAGCTATTGTTTTCCAGCGGTGCGACGTTTTCGGGTGCCGCACGAGGGCGTAGAACATCATTAGGTGATGCAGAGCCAATAAACTGGAAATCAAGTACCTGTCCGTTATCAAGTATGATACCATCTTCTTCATCGGTTGCTATGATGCGGGCAACAATCCCTTCGCCAAGTGGCGTACCGTCTACACTGAATATTTCTAGGATTTCCCCCTCTACGACGGCAAGTTGTATAGAAAAATGCGGGTTTTTACGTTTTTCGTGAATAAGAGTATCTTGGACACCGAGTCCTTCTTGAAATAAGCCCGTCTCTGGATCTAGGGGAAAGTCTACAGCCGTATTACTAGATTGTGTAGGACGGATACGGATAAGAGCACCGTCACGGAAGATAATACGACCAGATGTAGTTTTATAGGCATCACTGATGATGGTGACCCAGTCGCCCAATTCGGGCACAAGTTCGTCTTCCATCCCTCTAATGTAGATGCGGGTCTCTTTTCTACTGACTACAACCGCCCCAAAAAAATTGACGACGCCTAGCACCGAAACCAAACATCATCCCTTCTTCTTACTACTTCTCCCTTCCAACAATGTCCGTCTTCTCCTCCCTTTCCAATACCTACCCTACGTGGGGTGCCCTATCCGTCTTTCTGACCAGCGATGCTGGCGGTTATCTCCGTGTAGATGACCACTCTACGCCTGAGCAGCCGTTTGCTCTCATTCGCTACGTCAAGGGCAAGAGCAACTTTGCTATTCCCCACGTTGGTGCCTTCCGCTCAGTGGTGTGGGATGTTATCAAGAACGTTCCTGTGAGCGTTGCTCCGAAGAAGAGCGAGACGGGTGAATCTATGCCGTCAACGCCCTCAGTGGAGGGGTTCACTATTGAGCGCTTCATTGATGGCGTGATGATTTGCGGGTTCTACGACCAGTACAACAGCGTGTGGCGGTTCCACACGCGCTCCACGCTCAATGCGAACTGCCGCTTCTATAGCCAGACAAAGAGCTTCCGTCAGCTGTTTGAGGAGGCAGTCAGCACGACGATGGCGTGGTCCGACTTTATTGGGTCGCTCAACCCGACGACACAGTACACTTGGGTGCTCCAGCACCCTGAGAACCGTATTGTGGTGAATGTGGCGACGCCGACGGTTGTCTGCGTTCAGAAGCAGACGTATCTGTCAGATACGTTTGTTTCTGTGACGGACACGACGCCGTTTGATGTTGCGAAGATTACGGTGGCGTCTTGGAGCGAGTTGACCAACAAGCTTCAGTTGGAGAATGCACACTTCAAGCACAACATCCAGGGCTACGTCATCAAGAATGGACTGAGCTTCCGCTGGAAGGTGCGTGGTGAGGCGTACAACCGTGTGCGGAAGCTGCGGGGCAACTCGGCACGCCGTGATTATCTGTGGCTGAGCCTGTGGCGTAACGGTACTCTCCGTGACTACCTGGCACTCTATCCTGAGGAGCGCCACGCGTCCAGCGCAATTGTGGAGCGCTGGAAGACGATTAGCCGCACGGTGTACAATCTGTACACGGATGTCTTCAAGGCACGCAGCCTGCCGAAGGGGCAGATTCCGCCGAAGTACCGTCCGTTTGTCTTTGGGCTCCACAATATGTATATCAATGAGCTCAAGCCGCAGAGCAAGACGGTGGATTGGCAGACCGCACTCCATTACATGAACACGCGGGACACAGCACAGGCATTGTATGCGATCAACTGGGAAGTGCGTGCTCAGAACCAGCAGCAGGCGATCCCTCTGGAGGCACAGGCAGCGGCGGAGTTTACGGAGGCGGCTCCGACGGTACAGCAGCTGATTCAGACGGCGGCATCCAACCCGCCGACGTATGAGGCACAGCCGGTCACGGGCGTCGTCTAATCACCCACCAATCAACGCAATCCAACACTAAATCCAAAAACCAAATAAAAACAAGCAAAACTCAAAAACTACAAATTTTTGAATGAGATTCAGTGTGTGACAATCGTTTGCTTCATGTAACCGCACTGTAGGAGAACTGCCTCTGCACTATCTCCTAGGTCGAGTATCGCTCGCTGTAAGGTAAGAATCTTTTCAGTCTTTACAACCTCCATCGCCATAGTTATGACAGGTCTGTCAACAGTTGTTGGAGCTGTTACATTCTTATCAACTACTAAACGAGGTCCAAGAGTGGCACCTGGCACAGATTTGATAAATTCTTCTAGTTCATTATAAGCCTTATTAAATCGTGATTGATTACCCTTATTAGAACTTTTAATCATTCTGCTTCGAAAGTTTGTGATTTGTCTAAGTTGCTCATCCGTAGCATCTTTTGGAAGAGTAATTTTTGAACTACGACGCGTCGAACTCATTATACAGCACCTTACAAACTTGTTAGATGAACAGGTTCTGTCAATTTTTGCAAAAAAGGTGAGAAAAAAGGCACTTTGTTCGTTTAAAAGCATAAACTAACGAAACCCCATACCTTAGAGCAATGTGCGGGATTTGGTTTACGCTCAAAGCCGCTGGATTTACGACCACGCAAGCACTTGCTTACGTTAAGAAGTTAGAGCAAAGGGGTCCAGAGTATACCGCCCTCAATGATATATCCGGCGTTTTGCTAGGATTCACCCGCCTTGCGATTAACGGCTTAACGCCACTAGGTCACCAGCCGTTCCTCCAAGACCAAACGGCAACAGTATGCAATGGGGAGATTTACAACTACAAGGAACTTGCCGCCAGATGGAACCTTGACCTTCCTGAGGGTACGAGCGATTGTGCTATTATTCCCCACCTGGCAACCCATCTTCCTCCAACGGAGCTGGTCCGTACGCTGGACGGCGTATTTGCCTTTGCCCACGTGAATACCCAAACAAACCAATTGCTGGTCGCACGGGACCCATACGGCGTACGTCCTTTGTTTGAAGCCCAGTACGCCGATGGTTCAACAATCTGGTCCTCAGAAATCAAAGCCCTTCCCGTAGACTATACGGAAATTCAGCCGTTTCCGCCAGGAACGTGGAAACTCTATGATACAATCACTGGCAATTTAGTCAGCGAATATAAGTACCATGAGGTTCCCCACGTGAAGATTGCCGCTTTTGGATTTCCCACCGGATTGTCGTTAGCAAAGGCTGCACTACACGATGCTCTTACATCGGCGGTGAAGAAGCGTCTGTTAAGCGACCGTCCTATTGGTGCACTGCTGAGTGGCGGTTTGGATAGTTCGCTCATTGCGGCGATTGCTGCCCGTGAGCTCAAACTGAACAATAAGAAACTTCATACGTTCAGCATTGGAATGCCTGGTTCAACGGATCTTATGTACGCAAAAATGGTGGCGGAGTTCATTAAGTCCGAGCATCATGAAGTGGTTGCGAGCCCTGAGGATTTCCTCAACGCGATTCCCCAAGTAGTCCACGATATTGAGTCGTACGATATTACAACCGTACGAGCCAGTGTTGGAAATTGGCTTATTGGTAAGTACATTAAGGAGAAGACGGATATTAAGGTCGTATTTAACGGCGATGGCAGTGACGAAATTGGTGGAGGGTATTTGTATTTTTATAAGGCACCGAGTGACGAGATGTTTGAAGCAGAGTCTGAACGGCTTCTCAAGGAAATTCACTTGTATGATGTACTCCGTTCTGACCGCAGCATGGCAGCCCACGGTTTGGAGGCACGTACGCCGTTTCTAGATAAGAACGTTGTGGCGACGTGGCGATCAATTGCTACCTACCTCAGACGTCCTAAGAAAAATAATGCTGAGGGACGCGGTGCAATGATAGAGAAGTTTATTTTACGCGAAACGTTTGTCCACGACCACTATCTGCCACTCGATGTACTTATGCGTAAGAAGGAGGCGTTCAGCGACGGAGTCTCCTCAACGACCGACTCGTGGTACCTCAAAACGAGCACGTACGCAAAAACACTTGAACAATCGCAGCAGACATATACCCATAATCCCCCTACTACCGATGAAGCCCGTTGGTATCGCCAACTTTTCGTCCAAAACTATGGCGATAAGGCGGCGACGCTTATCCCACGGATGTGGCTACCGAAATGGATAGAAGGAGCGACAGATCCGAGTGCCCGTACGCTAAAGGATTTGTATCCTTAAAGTAAGGAATGATACACGAAGCACTTCTAGTGCTATCGGAAGTAATTTTATCCGCATACCCGATGTTGATTAAACTGGTAGATGTCAGCATCGTGTTTCAAACGGGGTTGCGTATGGCGGTGTTTACAGTATTAGCCGCTGTAGCTGCCGTTATTACAAAGAACCCCCTTGCTGTTGGATCGCTTCTATCCACGGAGACCTTAGCTACGGGTCTCCTTAACCTACTTCACGTATTTTCAAGTTATACAGCGTTTGACCAGTTGACAGGCGGAAACGCAATGGCACTTTTCTATACGTATCCTGTATTTAGTATATTAGCCACGGCAGTAGTCTTTAAGGAGGAAATTCAACTGAAGTCAATCCCGTGGATTGTTCTTGCGTTTGGCGGTGCCGTTGCCCTTGCCCAGCCAACAACCTCCAATTGGACTATGATCGGCGTCATCTGTGCCCTAGTTGCGGCACTGACAGAGGTGGGTATTTACATTTGGTTCCGGTGGCGTAGGGAGAAGGAAGATACACAGCCTTGGACCAAGATGATACAGATGTACGGTAGTAGCGGTGTTCTGTGGGCAGTAGGAATCGCCATTGCCGCCGCAATAGGCGTCCTTGCCAAAAATACATTTGATATTACGCCGTCTAGCCTCGGCGGGATTCTTGCGTTCAACTCGTTAATAGGATTTGCGGGCTACGCCCTACGCTTCTTCCTCATTCCCCAGGTGGACACAATGTTGTTTAGTGCCCTTTCGTTCTTCGGTATTTTTGCGGCGTACATATTTGATTGGATTTTTACAAGCCAGAAGCCTAACGCAATACAACTTGCGGGTGCCGTGGCAATTATTATAGCAAATACGGTGCTAGTGACAAGAGAGATTGCTTAAAGACCCTCACAAAATAAGTATTAATGTCCCCAATTATTTCACTGGTGCGGCGCGGCGTCTATGTTTTTTCATACCGTCCTATTGACCGATGGGAGCGTAGTCTTCTGATAGAAAACTCCTATTATAATACAAATTATAAACTGGTGGCGAATCCAATTCTAGTTCAGGTAGATAGACGCAATTTCAATGCAATGGACGTAAATAAGGATTTCAAGGCAAAATATGTGAAGGAGTGGTATACTTATCAGTATGAGAACGACTTGGTTCAAGTCTACCCCCGTGAGTACAAGTGGCTAGATATTAAGATTCCTAACCGAATCACGTTTTCAACTTATATGCCAGATATTGTGAATACGGGCGATACGCTGGTGTTTGAGTCCGAGGATAAGCGGATGTTCTAGCAGAGCCAAGCACAGCATCTAAATTAACCCCATATAACAAGGATAGGATGGCTGCCACACCCGCAAATAGCCTAACCCTTGTGAGCACGGGTCTAGCTGATGCACGTCTGATGTCGACAAAAGGCAACCCAGACATACATCAGTTTATACATGTTGTAAATAAGACGACGCGTTGGGCGGCGCAATGGAATAAGGTGGATTTTGACGGCACGCCCGAGTTCGGTCAACGCGTGAGTGTTACCGTGCCGATGATAGGCGAACTGATAAACGGCGTAATGGTAGTCGTTGAGATGCCAGACATTTACACACCACAATTGTTAGCAATCCAGGTCGCCAATGGTAATACGGCTATTCAAACGATTGACCGCAACAATCTAGGCAATTTCTTAGGACCCTTATTTGGTTGGACAAACAGTCTAGGGCACGCTTTAATTCAGCAGGTAGAGTTGGAGATTGGCGGTCAGATTGTAGAGACGTTTGACGGACGGCTTCTAGAAATTCTAGACGAGTTGAACGAGACTACAGAATCCGCTTTGGCAAAGAATTTTATGATTAAACGTACCCCAAATGGATTTACAAATACAACATATTTGACACCGATTCCGACAAAGGTATACATACCGATTCCTTTCTGGTTTTCCAAGCCTGGTATTCATTCACACGCCTTGCCGATTCAGGCACTTGCCAACGATCTTGTACGTATTCACGTGACCTTCCGCCCAATCAACCAACTTATTTTTACGGAAGCCCGTGCCAATCCTAATACGATTGGACTCAATATACCCTGCGGTGGTATTCCACTGTTTAATCCTATGTTGCCGATTCTAGGATCGCCGTTTTGGCAGACGAATCCGCCATCGGGTTCAACGGGACCGGTATATACAATGAATGCGAATATGTGTACAACGCCGGTTACGGGTGGGTTTGTTCCAGGTATACAGATGCCGTTACGATTGTCGCCGATAGAGGCATACGTAATGATTGAGTATATTTCGTTAGAAGAGCAGGAGGCAATTGCGTTTCGTACGGCAGAGTTGACGTATCAGGTACAGCAGCACTTTGCGATTCAGCCCGAGCAGACGTTGGGTCAAACGGAGATTCATTTGGATATACCGTACTCAAATCCTACGAAAGAAATACTTTGGGTTCTACAGCGACCTGAGGCGGAGATTTATAATGCATTCTTCCTATTTACGCGGGATTTGTATCCTACACCGGTGTCGCAGCCGGCAGGCGGACCGCCGCCGTTGCCGAGTCCGTGTACGATTCCGTGGTGGCCGAATGCGATTTTGTTGCCGTCAAGAATAAATAACTGGCAGCTTCAGCCTGGATTTTATAATGCGTATTCGGAGCCGTTGGCGGGTGCGGCACTACATTACAACTCGTATGAACGCTTTGTACACATGGGTGGCAGCTTCTTCCGTTCGGTCATTCCGTCGCAGTATTTTGTGAAAGAGGCATCTATTGACCGCTATATATATGCGTATGCGTTTGGACATAAGAACGATCGGTTAGAGTACGAGCCGAAGGGTACAGCGAATTGGGATAAGATAGCACGCAAGGAGCTCTATCTTACAATCAATAATGCACGGGGCGGAGGACCCCCGCCGAATTTTAATATTTATGCGTACGTGACAATTTGGAATATCTTTAAGGTGTATGGTGGTCGTGGTGGTATGTTATTCAGTAACTAAACGCCCCCCGCCTACAAAAAATTGATAATAAATTAAATTTATTCTCAATTTGTAACAATACAATGTACATCGGATACGCAATTAGTATGATGACTGCCTTTAGTATGTTTGGCTATAGGCAGTCTGTAGAAGATTCTTGGGTACGCTATAATGTACTACGGGACCATCTCAAGAAGCACGACCTAGACCTTTACTTTTACGACAAGAACGTCTATATTCTAGGCATGCAAGTGAACGATTTCAGTGCCACTAGTGATATTCACTATTCAGTCAACGACGCGATTGAAGTTATGATTGCGTATAAACATAAGGTCACCGTCGCACTGAAGGCAGCGGGTGCGAATCTTGCAGAGTTTGATATTGAGGTAATGGAGGGGGAGCCAACCAAGGTCCAGAACCCGCAGCCGTACGTCATCACTTAGGCAGTCGGAATTGCTTTAATGTCACTTCAATAGGTTTTTTTGCTCCACGAGGCAAATTCACGGTTGCTATTCGACCGTAAGCAGCAAAGGATACGGTTCCGTTCCAGCACACCCCTTCCTTAATGTAGTTGTCAAAGCGAGACTTGAGTTCTTGGACTTCGGGGGATGAATAAGGAATACCTAAATCAACTGTGAGTTTTTTCAAAACCGCAATTGATTCTTTGAGTCTGTCCGCTTGCGGCTTCTCTGAAAGCACAACATCGGACCCAGACATTTAACCAAACACAAGGAAAAAAGCGTTACTTACTACCGCCGTTCTCAGGAATGGGTGCCGACACGCATGTGCTCACACATACATTCATTCCGTAGTAGTAATCGTACTTATTGTCAAACGAGGGGAAATTACGGATACAAGTACTCGCTGTATAGCAGCAGGTTGTGCTGAGTTTTCCACAGTCGCCGCTAGGGTTATTTTGGACAAACTGAGCATATTGATTCACGTACAGTGCACGTGCCTTGTTTTTACGAATTGTATCGGACGCGTCCATCTACTCATGCTCTTGAAAACTTTGCGTAATATTCGCCGTGGCTTCCCGTTGGCGAGAGCTACTGAACGGAGATGAAATAACATCGTGGTCACGTACAGTTGTATTACGACTGAGGAAGAAGCCGTGCTGGGTACCGAGTGCCGTTACATTGCTCACCATTCGGGTAAGCATGTCAACATCCGCGTCCACTACGGGTCCCTGCTGCTGACGAACATCATCTAGCATTTCGTCCACCTGGGCTTGAAGACGGAGAATGAAGGAGCGTCCAGCAGCGGGTGATAAGGCTAGACGATTCTCTGCTGCTGTGAGTTCGGCAATAGCACCGGCATAGTCTTTTCGTACAATCAGTTCGGATACATTATTCATTGTATGGACAAGCTGAACCCGCTGAACCTGCTCTTCCATCATCATCATATCAAGTCCGCCAAGGGATGGCGTAGCAACATACTGATGCGTAACTCCATCTTCGGTCCACGTGAGCTGAACGGGTCCCCCTTGGGGACCAAAGGGACCAAAGGGACCACGAAAGACCGCCCACTGGGGCTTGTCGGCGATGAGTGGTCCTACACGATATAGTTCGGGGTGCGAGGCATCTACGCCAAGTTCAAGACATTGACAGCCTGCCTGGGCAGTCAGATAGGCACTTGAACCGACTGTGTCAATGAGTCCGCCGACAATATCACCAATAATAGCGGGAATAAGCTCGGCGGAATCGGCGTAGGTATAAGAGCCGCAGCTCCGCACTGCCATATCACGGAGCATCTGAGCATTATGATTACTACCGAAACCGAGGGTATTTACGGGCGTTCCGCTTGGTAGCCGTGCCGCAATCAGCCGTAGCAAGCCTGCAGAGTTCGTAATTCCTGTATTGACGTGTCCATCGGTCATTAGGAAGACAGCATCAATATGTGATTCACTTACATTACTGAGCACCTCAATAGCATCCTCCATATTTGTACCACCCTCCGCAGTCAACCGGTCTACAAGACGATGAATCTCCGTCTTAGCACGGGTGTTCATAACAGCACAATCAACAACAACTGATGCCGTCCCAGAATACTGAATAATTGTAAGCATATCCGTCTCGCCCATACGGTCAATCAGGAGGTGTAGGGTACGGACAACGGCGGCTAGCGGTCCCCCATCCATACTTCCACTAGTATCTAGTAGCAGGGCGATATGGTAAGGGGCACGCTCAATGCCGACAGTCCGCGTGGGCAGAATTCGTACAACAAGGTCGCCGGCGTAATAGGAGGCATCAACTTGAACGGGCATTTTATGCACATTCAAATAATAATAACGGACAAGTCAATTTTTTCCAATCTATTTACTGCTGTGTATCGCTCGCGTAATTTTGGGTGAGCACAGTCACCGCACGCTTGTACTTAATATAGTCAGTATGCGAGCGAAACGTAGGAAATGGTGTACCACGCACCGGAGGTGTAGTATTGGAATATCCAGCAAGTAGTGTCTTACCCTGATTAAATGTCATTGAATCTGCCGCCGAGCGGTCGTCGGGCTGCTTACGGAAAAGTAGCACATCGCAGCTCTGAGCACAGTAGTTTACAGTAGAAAGCGGCAACGCCGGATCTGGGTAATAGATGTACGTCTGGGTTGAGCCATAGTACGGCGGTGCCTGTGACGGAACAGACATATTTAATGAGCGGTCAGAAATTCTTTCTCGTACGCGGATTCCATTTCAGGCAGGGGTGCTTCGCGGTAATCACGAATGAATTCCACCGCCGTACCCTTACGAATGCTAATTACACCCGAATTCTTCGTAAATATGGTATAGAGTGTTTTGGCACCGCCCGCCGCACCGCCGGTCCAGTGATTTGCACTACGCTTCCACTGATTCGCCGCTGAATCATAGACCAGTTGAGCACCCGAAAATACGATACCAGAGGGAGAGACGACTGTTGTATCGCACTGCTCGCTGACAACGCCGAGCACCTTTCCTGAGTACTTCACCTCATCATCGATCGTAATCGCATCCATACGCTTCCAGCTTTCGTCCGCCATATTGACCTCCGTATCCCCACCAATGCCGAGGCTATAATCTAGTACCGGCTCTTCGTCGCCGCTGGTACCATTCAAAGCACGCGTAGCCATCCGCTGCGTCTCACCCACCACGGCAGCCGAGTCGTGTTCATCGTAGTCCGCTACCAGTAGCCCGTCCGCTCCGACGCGGAACCGGTGTCCGCTTACGTTCAGGCACACGAGTTCTGGAACCGACCCCGCCCATACCGCATCAGGGTGTGCCTCCGCCGGCACCATTCCTGCCGAGCCCGCCAAAACGTAGTGGGCACCACTCAGGACCACGTCGCCAATGCGTACCATCGGCGTGGAGGCACCCGCAAATCGGAATACCGACGTCACAACCGGCGACTTATTGTTAGGAACCTCAGCCAGCACATCGCCAATAACAACATCCTTAATTGCTTTATGTGTTCCATCTGCCATCTTTACAAGTGTATCAGGTACGAAGCAGAATTCAAATAAGAATTTTACAAGGTCATTATCGGCAAGATTGAAGGCGGCAGTCATTGCGGACTGTCCCATAAAGAGTACAGCAAACATAGAGCCGTAGACTTTACCCATCAAATTAAGGATACGGACAAAACTCATACGGACATTGTTCATTAGGAATTGAATCTTATTACGCACACTAGCAATGAAGTTCTCTACGCCGCCAAGGAAATTCGCAAACATTCCACGAATACTCATAGCGGAGTTAACAACGGTAGCAAGAACTCCTTGGAATGTCGCTAAAATATTGTATACAGGGGCGAATACTTCAGCGGCTTTAAAATTAAAGATACTTTGGACACAAAAATTAAAGTTATCTACGGGATTGTAACCAAAATTGCCTACAAACGGCATAAGTAATGGATTACATCGGTATTTCCCGAAATTCTTTTTAATATCATCAAAAAGACTAAATTGTAGTGCTCCAACTAATAAGCCGATTTGTACAGCTGTAACAAGTACAAAGACGATTATAGTTTTTGTATAACCCTCTTTCCACGCAGTCAGTCTTTCAAATTCGGATGTTTCCATTCTGAAAACCCTCTGATGAAAGCCGTGATTTTACTTACGTGTTTTAGCACGCAGTGTCTGTTTTTTATAAGTGTGCCGCCTAACCTGCCTACCACCAGTAGTTTTAGGGGGAATAGGAGGCGTAGGAGGTAAAGGGGGAGTAGAAGCTTTCTTCGGGGCTACAGGGGCTGGTTTTTCTGTAGTATTATTTACATCTACATCGTCCCAACTACTGATGGAGAAAAATCCTCCCATTCTACTTACAACGTACGTTTAATCCACGCAATATCTGCCTTAAAGATTTTGCTAGCGTGAGGGGATGTGCTTTTTGTATAGGTAGCAACCGCTTGGAGTTTACGGCGAACAGATAGCGAGCCGTACTTCTTTACTGCTTTCTTTAACGCAGAGTGGCGCGCAGTGGAGGACTTCTTGACTACATTGACGTATCCAAACTGGGAGAGCTCGCCCTCACGTAACGGACCTATACCGGGGGACCCATTAGGACCACGATATCCTTTACCTGGACGACCAACGTTCTTAATCAATCCAGAAGGAACCCGTACACGTTTGCCGTTTTTTAACTTACGTGTATAAGCAGCACGGCGGATATATCCACGGTGCTTGCGGGTTAGGCTCATTGACCGGCTTCTATTACGGTTCTACAAATTGTAGAATTCATATACCCAATTCAAGAGGATGTGGGCTTTCGTAGGTTTGACAGGAGCACTCCTAGTTGGAGTTTTGTACTTCTTTGCGAAGGCACATCAAAAGGAAGTATTGGATCATTGGGACCAGTATAATAATAATATCTTTTTCGTCTTTTTCTTAGCACCTTTCTATAAGCCTGACAACGACTCGCGGTCCCGGCTTCAATTTGCATTTGATAATTTCAACAATTTACTATCTACATTCGCCGACAATACAATGAAAACGATTATGCAGCCGGTAATGAAGATTTTTAAGATGATGGCGGATGCTGTTAGTCAGACAGTTGATGGACTTTTCAACGTACGTGGGCTTCTCAAGGCTATGTGGAGTCAATTCAATAGTATGACGGAAGTGTTCAGAAATCGCTTTCAAGGCACACTCACCGCTCTACGTGCTACATTTATGAAGTTACACGGTGCAATCGGTAAGACATTTGCGATTGCGGTAGCGGGTATTATGTCAGGTTTATCCGCAATTCAAACAACACTAAGCGTATTTGATTTGGTTGTAAATATTGTAATTACAATTTTGATCATTATTGCGGCAATTTTCATTTGGTTACCATTCTTATTTATTGCCGTTATTGCGATCATTATTATAGCGGTGAATGCGATTAATGAGTCAGGTCAGGGCGACCAAATTACTGGTATTGCGGGCGTCTTCTGTTTTGAAGAAGGTACTCAAGTGGAAACCGCTATAGGCATGCAGTCAATAGAATCTATTCAACTCGGCACAATACTTGCCGACGGTGGAGAAGTGAAGGGTGTACTAAAATTCGCACAGGATACTGACGATATGTACGACCTCTATGGTGTCCACGTGAGCGGGTCGCATATTGTATATGCCGATGCCAAACCGACCCTGGTAGAAAACCATCCCGCGGCAAAGAAACTACCGCAACAGGAACGCCGAGTCTATTGCTTTATTACGTCAACCCGTCGGATCCCTATCCAGTCCCCAACCGCTGGTACACTCCAGTTTGCGGATTGGGAGGAGTTAGAGAACAACCTAGAGGACCTCAAAGAGTGGAATAAGCGTGTGTTTACGCTACTCAACCCGAATCAGATTTACCTAGAACCTGCGGTACAGGCGTTGAAGTCAGAGGCGGGATTTACAGGTAAAACACATATAATGACATCATTGGGACCTACAGAAATCCGTGGAATAGTTCCCGGATGTAAAGTGATTGACGCCGACGGTAAACAAACTACTGTACGTGGTATCGTACGCTTATCTCCAGAGGAAGTTCTCAATGCGATAAAGCTGAGTGAGACGTCGTATATGTCATCCGGTAATTGGACAAAGGTGGGCGATACTTGGCTACAGCAACATAGTTTATGTGCCGGCAAACCAAACGACCAGGAGTGGTTCCAACTCTTTACGGAGTCTGGTACGTTTACGGTGATTGAGGGCGGACAATTTATTGAAGCCCGCGATTTCACCGATGTTGGAAGTTCAGAGATTCATAAGACTTACGATTGGGTCCTGGAAACCTTAGCAGAGAAAATCTAATCTATAACTAAAGCAAATGTCTCCCAGAATTACATTCGTGCTCGTAATGTTGGCTCTACTTCTTTTAGCAAATCTCCTGATGGTCAACGGTTTTACGAACTACCCCATCCGCGCCGAGGGATTTGTTGACTTTATGCTGGATAACGCTTCGCCTATTGGCGACAACTACCAGGCGATTGGCACCTATGATAATATTGTCAAGAAGCCGGCGAACGGTCTGTCCAACTGGCGCGGTCCGGCACCGAATGAGCCACTGCTGGGTCCCGAAGTTGAGATTGGTCCCGACAATCTCTTCATGTTCAAGAACAACCAGTGCAAGCCCGAGTGCTGCCCTGCGTCGTTCAGCTGCGGTAGTGGCTGCGTGTGCACAACGGCGAAGCAGCGTGATTTTATTAACAGCCGCGGCGGCAACCGTAACGAGCCCACGGATCTGTAAACTCCCCACAATCCAATTACTTTCATACTATGCTACAAGCATATGATGAAATGAAATTAAATAAAAGTTTAGACGCCCTTGCCGGTGAATGCGTCGTCTAGAGACGCTCCGAGCAATGGTCTTGGTAAAGCCATGAATTCATTGTCAATCGGTGTGCCGGCGGTTTGATTGCCTTCATCAGGCGCATCTTTCTCTGTCATCAACGACTGTTTCAGCGTCTTCGCGGTGACATCATTGACCTCTGTTAACGCAACAGCGGGGTTGACATAGTCAAACGCCGTCTTCTCTGTAACCGGCTCATTTGTCTCCTGCATATCTACGTAGTTCTCAAAGAACTCCTTGGAATCCAAACTAACCGTGTTGACACGTCCAATGAGTCCATCGCCCTTACACTTACGGTAGTGAATATGGGGAGATAGTGTACCCTTGAGAGGCACGACATACGGTTGCGGCTTACGTACCTTGAGAGTAGCAATACCAGATGAATCGGCAACGGCAACGCCCGCATTACGGTAGCCAAGATACGCTTTCTTCCAATCGTTCAACTCGTGTAGATCCTTGTTCGCAGGCTCAGCCGCCCAATAGAGCACTTTCGTGCCGGGACCTACTACAACATCTGTTGAAATATCAGCGTTCTCGGGAGTCTGAGGCTTCATTACTTCGCAGGGAATGAGTGACTTGCCGAGGAAGGGTAGATAGCTATCACGGTGTAAGCCGATAAAAAGGGCGGCGACTCCAACGGCGGCGAAGATAGCATTGGCAAGGATAACATTGCGTCCCGTCACGTATGTAACAAGATCCTTACCCATAAAACTCTTAATACCCCAGTTGAGTCCGCCGATGACAAGGAGAACCATTGCGATCATATATGCCTTCGCCTTCCAATATTGGTTCATTCTCTGTTATTAAGGGGCTAAAATCAATTCATAAACTTGCGTATCTGCGGGAATATCCTTTGCGGAGCAACGGAATTGCGAAAATAACGCCTTCTCTACCTGTACCTTAGGCATAGCGTTGTGAACTTCAGCGGCAAGAGCACGGTATAGGTCAAAGTCAGGGTAACGCTCTTCACCCGCGGGTGTACGAAGTACATTCTTACCATCGTCATCGGTGAGCCACTCCCACAGTAAGTTATAGACGGGGCTTACAGTTTCGGGATAGAGCTTTCCGCCTTCACGTGACATAATTCTAACAGGCGTCGCATTTGCAGGGCGGTCCGGAAAGAGTGATTCAAGCAACGATACAGCAAGGCGGCACAGGTCAAATGAGGTATTGGGTTCTACTTTCTTGCCCTCGGCAGAGTCAAAGAATGGATCGCAATTGTACTGGGTGGCAGCGTCGTTGCCAGGAAAAAATGCGTCAGAAATGAAAAAGCCGGCACCTGGTACAGTGAAGGAAGCACGACCGAAATCAATAATCTTCATTAAGCGTCCGTAGGTTGGAATCTTCATATACCAGGTCTCCTTTCCCTTCACTACACGGTAGTAAATATCGGTCACACCGGTGCCGTTCCACATAATATTATTGGTATGTAAGTCGTTATGAACAAACCCAAAGTAGTGTTGGGAAACGACCAAACCGGCAATAACTTGGAAGAGCCACGCCGCCCAACGTACATCCTTCGTCTCTAACATACTGGCATCATCGGCATCCTCCTCATCAAGGAGCGTATCCATTGTACCGTCAGCCTTCTCCAGCAGCGAGACCTGTACGGGGAAATTGTGGAATTCTACAAACTCTTCAACTTCATCACTTTCATAAGAACCGGAACCAGAACCAGAGTCAGACTCGGAGCCAGATAAACGCTTGAGCCGTAGTTTAGGATTTGTTAGTTTTACAGGTTCCTCACTGCTTACAACGGGCTCCTCTTCGCTAACGGTAATATCATTTATAGCACTTACAATACCCGTATCAGCATCTACCGATACGAAATCGTCAAGGGATAGTGCCGTGCCAGGTTGTGTAAAGAGTGCATCTAGGGGTTTCTTTTCTTCGTCGCCCATTTGATACTTGAAGAGACCTAGACGTTGATGTAAGTTCCACCACGACTTTTTCCTTAGAGAATCGTACTCCTCGGAAATATTATAGACATACGTATCAACGCGGGCGGAGAATGTGCCGTAGCAGCGGCACCAGTGCGGTGAAATACGGCTTTCGACAAACTTAGATGCGTAGAGTGCAAAGAGGCAATCAACATACGCCTCGTTGAGCGGATTATTAATTTTCATAAGCGTATTTTTCCATAGGTCACTGGGCGCAGCAAGGGCACCATCGCCTGGTAGAACGTATTCGCCCTCCATTGCAGCAAGGGGGTCTACAAGATGAATACGCTTAATAAAGATATCCCGTGTAGTTCCATCGGACATCTTAAGGGCACCTTCAAAGGATGAGTCGTTCGGCCGCTCAATACCGACTACACTTTCGCCTGAAATGCCGAGCCAGCACGACTGAAATCCTACAATAGATGCCTCAAGGGACGGTTGTAGTTTCTCTAACGCCGAGAAGTATGCTTGGGGTTTCTTAAATTCATTCATTGCCTCGCAAATCGTTGTTGGCATTTCATTACGAGCAGTGGAGAGTAGTAGCGATTCTGGTAGTTCGTGAACTGCGGGTTTCGCAATACGCACATTTGCTTTACCTCCGCTGCTGCCGGCAGCTGAGCCACCGCGACCGCCAGCACCGCCACCGCGACCGCCAGCACCGCCGCCACCGCGACCACCGCGACCACCACGACCCCCTCTTGGAGGAGGACCACCGCGCCCATGATTTCGGTTACCAGGCATTTCTAAGTTTCGGACCGGGTCTAATTTAAGAGACTTTCCGCATGAGGATACGCGGTAAAAGAAAAATGGCTGAATTAGGTATCAACATAGATGAGTGCTCCGGCAAGACCAGGTATGGGATTAACGGCGATGTTGCCAACAATGGGGGGTGAGCCGGCGTCCAACCGCCCCACCATGAACCTCCGCCTTTCCAAATTTAATATGAATATGATTCCGGATGACGGTGTTGTGCTGTTTATTGGACGCCGTGGAACCGGCAAGTCCTGGCTTATCAAGGACCTAATGTGGTACAAGCAGAAGTTTCCTATTGGTACTGTGTTCTCAGGTACTGAGGGTGCCAACGCTTTCTACGGTTCAATGGTACCGAGTCTGTTTATTCACGACGAGGTCGTACCGCAGACTGTTTCCAACGTGCTCAAGCGTCAAGAGGGCATTACAAAGCAGATTCGTAAGGAGACGGAGGCACGCGGGTCTTCGCAACTAGACCGTAAGGCGTTTATCATTATGGACGATTGCTTGTATGATAATAAGTGGGTGAACGATAAGTGGATTCGTTCGCTGTTTATGAACGGTCGTCACTACGGACTTCTGTACATTCTTGCTATTCAGTACGTGATGGGTATTCCGCCGGTTCTACGAGGACAGGTGGATTACGTGTTTATATTACGTGAGAATCAGGTGTCCGCTCGCCGTCGTATTTACGAGCAGTTTGCGGGTATTTTCCCAACGTTTGAGTTGTTTTGCCAGATTATGGACCAGTGTACCGAGGACTACGAGTGCTTAGTGATTCACAATGGTGCCCATACAAATAAGATTGAGGATTGTGTGTTTTGGTACAAGGCACAGCCGCATCCTGATTTTAAGATTGGGTCGCGGGACCATTGGGTACGGTCGGCGGAGTACGAGCGTCAGAAGGAACTCGCAGAACAAGCAGGCGATGCGGGCTTGCCTATGTTGACGACGGGGGCGGCGACAAAGGGACCGGTGCTTCAGGTAAATAAGTATTAACTCCGCCCTGAGCAGCCAACTCATCAAGATTCTGTCGTTCGTATATTTGCCACCGCTGAAAGAACTCTAATGTCCGCGGAGTCCAACGCCGCCCCGTGGCTCGAGGATTATATGGATTTTTCCATAAGTAACCAGGTGCGGCGTAAGGATCTAACCGTGCAAGTTCTCTTAACGCATTGCCTATTTCCATTGGTATTCTTTGGACCATTTACAAATCCTACTTAAAAAATGTTTAGACTGAATTCAGCGGATGTAATCCACGCCGCCGTTGACTTCAGTATTGGCAGCAGCGGCAGCGGCAACAATTGCGGCACCACTACGACCAGTGCTACCGAAGCCGCCCTCACCGCGCAGTGTGGCACCACCAGGAATTTCATCTACGATTTCAATACGCTCAAATGGCTGTAGTTCAGGTCCGGCGATTTGGAAGTAACGCTCGCCAAACGCAACGGTAAAGTCAGCACCAGTGGAATAGAGCATAGCAAGGAGCGTACCACGGTAGCCGGCATCAATGAGTCCAACGGAATTTGCCAACCGTAGCGGCGTCTTGGAGATGGAGGAGCGGGGAAGCATCCAGTAGGCACGGAATCGTCCGAGCATAGGGTCGTAAACGGCAGCACGGCAGGTCTGACTGACCTTGACAGCCGCACCACCGCTGCTGCTGCCGCCAGCCGCCGTTGGACTCATTCCAGGCACAGTTGCTGCCACCGAATAGAGGTCAAAACCGGCATCCCGCTCCGCCTTAGGCTTCGCCATATAGGCTGCCGCCTGCGTCTTATACATTTCCGCTGCTGCTGGGTCATCAGGAACTAGGTAAAGCACTAACATAGTGGTATACCTTGTTCGAAATTCAGGAAACTGTCGTCAAATTTTTTACGACACAATATTAGGAAGATTGTTTAAATCTCTAATTATATTTACATGTTCATTAAATTTATAATTATCATAAAGAGTATGTCCTAAAGGATTGTGTAAAGGAATATCAAATATAAGTGCTACAAATAGAGAATAGGTTGAATATTTTGTAGAAACAATAATTAAAGATGAACTTTTCATAATCCATGTATCATAATAACTTTCAATTAAATTATATGTATTAAGAGGCTGAATAACAGTAAGCCCCATTTCATTAAGTTTATTTGTATAGAAAGTTTTTGTTTCAAGAGAATCAGATGCTAAATAAAAATCAGTGTATCCTTTTTCTTTTGCAATTGTTATAGATTCGAATGTTTTCTTATCAAGTATATCGAGCGTGTCATCACTGGATAAATTTATACCGTGTATACAATTACCTGTAAGTTTATCAGTTCTACGTAAATGAACTGTCACATACGGTTTATTATGAATATAGTCGTCTACTTTTATACCAAAATCTTTTTTTACAGTATTAGCAATCTCTGTAAATGATTCATAACTAATTGTATTTTTAAGATATTTATCATAAAAAACCGAAGGAGAGATTATACCACCTAAATGATTATTAAATTGTTTTTCTTCATATGTATTATCACTGACAAGTTCAATATATGAAGGAAGTCTGAAAAATGAAATAAAACTCTCAATATGAGTATCAAGAAGACACCAACTAGGTGAATATTCGCTTACCTTTTGAACTGGTGTCCATTTTATTTTAGAGGTTGTATTTTCTACTTTTGTTAATATAGATAATGAAAATAGATCAAGAATTCTATCACCATATCCTGATCTAGAGAAGGTATTTATAGATATAGGCATAGTTAAGTTAATTAATCTATAATAAGTTTAGATATTGATAATCATATTACGAACAATCCACCTTGACACCAATAGAGGTTAAGAATGCCGTTTGTGTACCAAATACGTAATGTAGTATTTCGCCGGCTACGAGCCAAAAGACTAAAACCGGCAGAAACGATACTCTGAGTAAATATGACGTAACAAAAGCGAGTACAATTGTTGCGAGTATATCATACAACGCATATCCAAAGATACGTGTTGAATGAAAGCCTTGTCCAGGGATGCCTAGAGCATATTTGTAGGGACAACCCATTTATAATGGTGCTTTATTTATAGCTTCTTACCATCCTCGGAGATAAGGGTGTTTTCGGCGGGTGCCGCAACCGCCGCCGCCGTTGCTGCAGCTAGTGCCGCCGCACCACCGTCAACCGCCTTCATCACGGACGCAGTAACAGCCGCCGCTGCTAACTCCGCCTGCTCACGCTTACGCTTCATGAACGGGTCCTCGTCGCCGAACATATCCTTTGCAGGCTTAGACTCCTCCGTCACACTTGCGCCAATAACAGGCTTCTTCGACTTCGCCTCGCCCATACGGAGAATCTTGTGCTCGGCGTAGAGCTCGTCGCGCTTCTGCTCGTTCTCCTTGTACTTCTTCATCAGGGTATTGAGCTGGTCATCGGCGTACTCCTGGTCCGCAATATCGTGCGGCTCAGGGTCCCAGGGGAGCCAGAAACCGACCTGACCGACATAGACGTTGAAGGCAGGGTCAATCTTCTGTAGGGTCTTACAACGGTGAATCGCCTCGTTGTACGTATCGTAGACACCACGTACCTTAACGCCCTGAACCGTCGTACGGAACTCGTTCTTTGCAAAGAACTCGTCATCCAGACGCTTACGGTTCTTGAAAAGGAACGTCTCGTACTCCTCCTTGACGGCACTTTCACGGAAATCGGCGACCTTCGTCTTGACGTAGGTGCTCATATCAGCGGCAATGTCGCTTGTGAGCTCGCGGCGGACATCCTTGATAGTCTGAAGAGCACCGCTGAGGTCGGCAAGTACCTGGAGCACACCGCTCAGGTCAACCGCCTTATCCTTCTTGAGGATAGCATTCTCAACAACGTCCTGAACCTTGGAGGCAGCCTCCTGAATCTTTTGGACCTCCGACATTACAAATCCCTCCGTGGACTTGATCTTGTATTGCATCTCGTAATCCTTAAGGAACTCCGTAAAAAAGAACAGATCCTTGTTCTTCAGTACCTTCTGCGGACTAATAAAGCTGAGGGCGACATAGTGCTGCCCCGGAATCTCCTTATCCGCCTCTAGGTAAACCTCCTTCTTATCGGATTCGTTGTTCTCCGACATAGTTTCTAGAGCAATGAATGAATTATATCTTTAAACTTTAACGCATTCGGCTCCACTTTTTTTCCTTGCCCGGAGTATAAGAACAATGGACGGTTTCAACGGCACTGAGCTCCTGACGCGCGCTGTGAAGTATTTCCTGGAGGGTCTAGCCGTCGCGGTGGCGATGGTCATCATCCCCCGCAAGACGCCTCAGTTGGAGGAGATCGCCGTCGTTGCCACGACCGCCGCGGTTGTCTTTGCCATCCTGGATCTCCTGTCGCCCTCGGTTGGACTCACGTCTCGCCAGGGTGCGGGTCTGGCGCTCGGCTCGCAGCTGGCGGGCGGCTTCCGCATGGCGTAAAGCCCCAAATCAACCCCAAACCAAGTTATTCAATTGTTCGTTTAAAAAACGACGTGTTGAACTACAGCATATCTATTTCCTCCTCATCACTATCAATATCATCAATATCATCGGCGTCCTCCGGTGCCGAACCACGTACAACAGTCATCTTTGCCTCTATCTTCTTCCATTCGCGTGTAATTCCGCCCTTTGTCTTTGTATCCAGTGCTACCCGTCCGACATCATCTTTATAAGTCATATCTGTAATAGTTTCTAACATATCATCGCGTGTTGCACCGATATCTACTAGCCGTTTTACAATCTCAGATGCCGACTTACCCTTTACAAACAGCATTGTCCGAAGACAATCAAGTGTATCAAGCATACCCGTTCCCGAGCCAGAAAGCACTCTACGCCCACGCATATCCCGCAGCCACCGTCGGTGCTTGAGCCGCTTAGATTGCTTACCGAGCCAGGACGGAAAGATTTGGAACGGTGCAATACCTTCGGTTGCTACCGCAGTGCTAACAACCGCGGAGACAGCATAGGGCATTAGCGACCAGGTTTGCGAGCCACGAATACGGCGATCTAGAATATCGTAGTCGCCGAGATGCCCACCCGCAGTAGCACAGCGCTGAACAAGCACGGAGTCATCAGGGCATGAACCAGAACCACGCGGTTTTCCGATGGCAGCAACGTATCCTTCAGCAACCATAAGAGGAATCATACCGTAATCCAGAAATACGAGTTCTTCTTTAACAGCCCGTGAATCACCGCCGCCGATAAGCCGACCGGTTGCGGAGAACGCATCTACCCGTTGAAGTTCATCTTTAGCACCACCAGAAAGCGAAGTCGCCGAAAACTGTAGGGCATTAATCACCGAGCGGATATCGTTGCCGTTCCGCTCACACAACTCTTCTAGTTGTCCAACCGTATAACCGAGCTTCTCCGCTTTCACAACCCGCTCATACAGTGCCTTTGCTATCACCGTCTTTGTAGGACGCTGAAAGCGGATATCTAGACAACAGGAAGCAAGCGGACGCAGCCGCGGCGTTCCCCGTTCGTTCGCAATACAGATGATAGGAAATGCACACGATGCTATCACACGAGCCAGTTCACCGATACCACCACGGTCGCCGGTGCTCATTCCGTCCACCTCGTCCATCACAATCACCCGCCGCTTACCGCAACAACCGCTCCGTTTTGCCTCATCAAAGTACTTCCGTACTGCGGACGCGGAACGCTCATCGGATGCGTTAAATTCGACCAACTCGTACCCACAACCGCGAACTATCAGCCCAACGGCGGTAGTCTTGCCGATGCCAGGAGGACCGGTCACCAATGCTCCTCTAACACCGCCCGTTGTAACCCAGCCGGTAAGCCACGCCGACAGTTCTGTAATTGGACCCGTCCCGCCAATCATCTCCTTGAGCCGCCGTGGTGTGTAGCGGGTCACCCATAACTCTCCCGCACGCTGTGCGTCAGCCAAGACAGCAGCCGACGTTACAACTGCGATACCGAGACGCTTTGCCTCGGCGATTTTCCACCGTCCACCCGCAGAGTCACCACATACCAATTTACTAATGTTAGAAGCCCAGGGAACTACGGTATGCCCAGAACTAGAAAGGAAGGAAACAAGCCGAGTATAATCGGCATCTACACCGCAAAGTGCTACAGTAGGCATTTTCAGTGTACAAATCTAATTGTACAGTGGAAAGGATTCAATTTTTTTAGACATTAAGAAGGAGGCGACGCGTGTGCCCACGGCTTCGCATCATCAGGCTCAGGCCAGCCACGTGACGTCATTTCACCGGGGTAGCCACGAGCACGTAATTGTGCCTCTTGGTTATTGAAAAGCGGTAGTGCTTCACGTCCGAAGTAGTACATCGCACGACCGGTAGCATCTGGGGTATCAGGCTCAGGTTTCATTGATGCAGGAGAACCAGAACCCCAACGCCAAGGTGCTGCCGTTTCATTAATAATCAACGTTGTATGATACATCTTCTTTTGTGATTTTACTCCGTTAGGAGCTGCGAAGCAAGTAAAATCTAAGCAAGGCGGGATGTAGATACTGCCAAGACCGCTGAAGTAGCCAGCCGGAATGCCTTTGAGTTCAATAGTAAAGCTACCGTCGGGCGAGTCAATAACGCCTGTATTGGGCGTATTGGAATACGCGATTTCTTTGTTAGGATACGGTTGACCTGAGCCGGCAAATCCGATGCCACGCGTTACAGGTGCCGCCGCGATATATATAATCTTTTGTGGTACAGTACCGAGACCGGTGACCTGTCCTCGCACTGTTACACTGCCGTCTACAGGATTTCGTCGTACGACTCCCTGTACACCATCGCCTGTTACAGAATGCTCCATTCTATAAAGCGTTGCTAATTAACCTACCGGCACACTTACGCTCTAGGCGCGGAGTAAGGGTGCGACTTTGCACCTCCGCCCATATTTACGACATCTCCCTTATACAACCACTGCTTCTCGGGGTCATCTGCTGCGCACTGTGACGGCAGACGGGGCGGCTGTCTTGCCCAAGTCTTAGGTATCTTTGGCACATCGGCATCGGAGAGTGCCTGGGGGAACGACGCATTTCCAGCGGAGGACGGTACATAGATACGACCCGTGCCGATGCCCTGGAAGTTACCAGGAATCGTCTTACAACCCTCCCAAGTACATACACGCTTGTAAAGTTCGGGAACCATTGTATCGTCGCAGGAGGTCGGCGTATTCTTACGATCATTCATTTCGCGCGCAGCCCTCATAAGTTCATCGGCACCGTGAACCATACGTGCTCGGGCATCATTATCGCCCCAGGTCTGCGCAGCAAGCAGCGGGTACTGGTAGCAGCGGGGGCGGTAGTCGGTGACTAAGCGTCCGTCCGCCATACGTGCGGGGGCACCAGTCTCAGAGTAATGCGGGTCTGTGGATGTAAAACAGGCGGGACCCGAAGGATTGGGCATGACAGGAGCAAAACTCAATGTGCTCATCGTCTTCTGTCAGGAACAAATATTTAGTTTAGTTCAAGAACGCCTTCGTTCAGGTCGAAGGTACTCATTGTAGGCGCATTACGTAGTGCGTCAATCAGAGCCTGCTTACGCATATCCTTCGCACCAGAAATGCCACGGCTTTCGGCAAGTCGGCGGAGCTCAGTGAGCTTCATACTATCGTAGGGATTCGTACCCGTCTTCACTTCAGGAACACCGCTGCCGACACCGCCAGGCTGTAGGTCGTCGGATACAGGTGCAGGGGCATTGTCAACCGGTGCGGCAGCGGGTTCATCGGCAGGCTTTGAATACATAGAGGACTCTGATACTTCTAGGACGGGGGAGTCCTGGCTAACAGGTACAAACGCCGCCGCGTCACCGCCGCTGAGGGCACCGTGTAGATCGTCATTGAGGAGTTCGGCATCGTCATCGCTCATGACGGATCCAGGTGCAGGTGCATAGACAGGTACACCACTTGTAGCGGTTGGCACGTCGGCTGCCGGGGCACCCAGCGGTGGACCCGTAGAGAGTGCCATCTTCATTTCGTATACGATGTTCTCAAGTAGGCTGAGCTTGCGGAGCATAAACTGATTTTGCGTCCAGAACCAATAGACCGCTCCTAGAATCAGAACCGTCATACATAGGGCAACATAGAACGTATCGGATAGATTCATTTGTCTCTGTTTGAGGGGGCAATCTTTCTTGTATAATTTGACCGCATCCGGGTAAAATCTACGAAGACAACAAACCACGTTCGCGTAGAATCTCCATTACACTACTCTTGTCAGAAATACCAGGAATGACTTTATAACTATAGACCAACTGTCCGCCGCCGCCGTCACCTGCCTCCATTTGTATCGCCGCCGCTTTTTTGCCAAATGTTTCGGCAAGGTCCTTATAGTGCGTGGAAATAATAGATACGATGTCCTTTTTGTCGTAGAGTTGTCGCATAAATACACGGCTCGCTTCTAAACCGTCGCCTGCATTTGTTGAGTGGAAGATTTCGTCCATCATCACAAAGGCGGGCAGACCATCCGTCGCCAGGACTGCTTTAGCAAACTCAATCTCCGCTTCAAAGGTGGATAAGGAGCCCAAAAGCCCTGCCGGCTCTAGTGCGGTCACAATCGTCTTAAACGGCAAAAACGTCATCTGCGTAGCCCACGCAAATCCCCACGTTTGTGCCGTAACAATCGCGAGTCCGACTGACTTACAGTATGTAGACTTTCCGCCGCGATTAGGACCGGTGAGAATAGAATGGTTTTCACTTACAAAATTGTTAGAAATACAGGGTTTTACAAATGGATGATGGACGCCGGTGAGTTTGATTCCTACTGTTTTACGAATTTTAGGAAAACAAATACCGTCCAAACTAGCAATCGCGGAATAACAATCAAGTTGGGATAACCATACTTTTAGTATTTTAATAGGCTCGGCATTATTCCATACATAGCCAAATGTAGTAACTCCATCTAGGTCATCAAGTTCCTTACAACCTAGTATAGCCGCTTCGCCGCTATCAATAAGACGTACAGCAGCACGTTGTGCTTTAGGCGAAAGTGTTTTCAGTTGTGCGATTGCGTCTTTTGCCGCTTCGTACATAGACTGAATATGTGTACCCCGCTCTTCTAAATCAAACCATATTGTACGTGTATGGATAGCATTGTTGATTTGCGACCATATTCCGCTAACAAACATTGCAAGGGTTAATCCGATAAAGAGTGATTCAAAGACAAATCCTAGACGGTCTCCCTGGTGCCTTGCCTTTAAAAACGACGGGATTGTAATTTGTTGTAGAAGAACGTGTCGGACTCGTGCTACGTATTCATCGGTTGTAAATTGAAGATCGGGTTGTAGGAAACGTAGTAGGAAGAATGGTATAATAACCGCAATAAGTGGGGCTAATACTGTAAACGCGGGTATGATAATAGTACGCCATAGAATAAGTCCATTCATCGCAAGGGGGCTTTTATTGATAAATGCTCCAAAGTGAGTAGGTTTCCATAGGATTTGTCCAACAGATTCGGATACACGATTATCGTTATTTTCTAGTGCGTCGTCAATATAGGACGTTTTATCATTTAGAGTTCCTAGAGTTTGTACGATAGATTTACATACGGTAGGCTCTAGGCGAAGTGCCATAATGGGTAGTTGCCGACGTTTTATGACACCGGCATCGGATGTAACATCTGTAAGTCCGTTACGGAAATACTCGTTTCCCCACTTAGTTTGTAGTGGAACAACCGTATTTACAGTTTCCAAATCTAAGTCGGAAGCCACTTGTGTTCCAAGCATTTAATCTATGGGTCGCAAAAAATTGATGACTCTTTCCGCTACATTTGCCGACCGTGGTTGCGTCTAATTTCCTTCTTTCAAATGTCCCTTCGTTCTAACATGTCTTCGTCCTCCCGTCTTCCTTCGTCCTTTCCGGAACAGCTACGCAGTGTGCTGGATTCCCGCACGCATACTAATGTATGCCCATCTGAAGTGGCAGCCCGTCTGCTTGCAATGCCCTTCTTTCAGAAGTCAAAGGAGTCCTCTCTCCGTCAGGAGTCTCGTGCATCAAAGCCTGCGAATCGTTTCGCAAATCTTATGTCTACACCGGCGGAGGCAGAGGGCTTTCGCCGCTTTACCAACGGTGGAGCGGGCGGTCAACCGTCTCAGTGGCGTCCGGCGTATAGCAGCAGTGCTGACCGGCGTGATTCGGGACACCGCCACGATAGTCGTCACGACTCGGGACACCGCCACGATTCGGGACACCGCCACGATAACCGTACCGATGATGGATTCCAGGTATGGTCAACCCGGCGTCAAGTACCGCGTGTAGCTGCACCGCTGCCACTAACGGCAACGGTCCTTACCCCGTCAGGGGTCTTTACCCCGTCAGGGGTCTTTACCCCTTCAGGGGTCTTTACCCCTTCAGGGGCAGCTACTACTGTAGCAACTGAGGTCCGCCTAGAGCCCGAGTCATCGGGTCCGAAGTTCAGCTCGGCGGCGGTCAAGTGTACTGGTGAGACGGAGGACCGTATTCTTGCTAAGGTGAAGGGCAAGATCAATAAGCTGGGTCCGATGAACTATGAGGCGACCAAGACGTTCATGCAGCAGATTCTGGACTCCAACGAGACTGAGTTCCTCGATGAATTTATGAAGTTCATCTTCCAGAAGGCGGCGACGGAGTCTACCTTCTGTCCGCTGTATGCGAAGCTGCTTCACGAGCTTGCCGACCAATTCACGCACTTACGCACGGTGATGACCAATCTCTTCCGTGATTATACGGCTATCTTCGTGGAGGTGGAGACCGCTCCCGACGTTGGCACGGAGGACTACAAGGCGTTTGTGGAGGCACTGGAGCGGAAGAAGTTCCGGCGTGGCTACAGCCAGTTTGTGGCGGAGCTTGTCAAGCTTGGTGAGGCGGACCTGGATGCGTTCTCTGAGCTCGTACAGCAGATTGTTACCGTTCTTGAGGCGTCGTACAGGTCTCCCGAGAAGACGCTGGTCTGCGAGGAGTACATTGATTGTTTGGCGAATATGTGTACGTCTGCTCCGAAGATTCTCTCTAATGCGTCCTGGTCTGGCGGCGTGAAGGACCGCCTTGCTAAGATTACCAAGATTCCGCGTTCAGACGCTCCCGGCTTGACCAACAAGGGTCGGTTTTCTCTCATGGACCTGGTAGATTTCGCTAATCGTGGCTGGAAATAAAAAATCAAAAACATAATTAGAAAATGGCAAAGCGCAACAACAATACTCGCCGTAACAAGAATCGCCGTGGAGGTCGCCGCAACGGTCTTTTTACACGCGTAGGACGCATCCCCACTGCGGGACTCAAGGCGGTCAACGATGTCACGAGCACGGGCTTGAATGTACTGGTCAACATCCCCACGAGCGCCCTGAAGAGCGTGAAGAATGTTGTCAAGACGGTCAAGCACAATGGTCTGTCTGGCGTCAACCGCCTACAGAAGGGCGTCTTCACGGGTGCGAACAACGTCCTGAACGGCGTTGTTGGCATTGTCCGTAGCCGCAAGAACAAGAGCAGCCGCCGTGCGTCGCGCCGCTCGCGTAAGGTTGGAGGTCGCCGCCGCCGCAACAACAACAACTCGCGCAAGTCCCGCCGCAACAACAACAAGAACAACTCTCGTAAGTCTCGCCGCACCCGCCGTGCTGGTCGCCGATGAATCGGCGATAAGGACCGCCGGTAAATCTGCGGTAAAGATCGCACCTATAAATTTTTAGTTGATGTCAGCATTAGTATATGCAGACAACAAAATTGAAACTGGTCTAAGGCTAAAACTCATTAGGTTAAGCAAATGCCAGATGATAAGAAACCACGGCGTTTAAAACGCAAAGAACGACCACCATCGTCAGACGATGATGATAGTAGTGTTGATAGCAAGGGAAATATTCGCGACCTAATTGATTACGACTATGAAGAGACGAGCGAAGAGTCTGTAAAGCGTCCGAGAGCGTCCGCAGTTGCAGCGAAACGTAAGATTCGTAAGATTATGAACGTGACTCCGGATTCAGAACAGTCGTCGCCGCACATCAAAGTTATGGATGTAGACCAAGAGTCAAGTGATGATGATATTGTAAAACCGAAGCGTCGTGTAGTGATTGAATCCAGCCGCAACGTTCTAATCCCTGAGCATAAATCTAGGGCAAAGGAGATGGAAATGGACACCGATTCAAGCAGCGAAGAGGATGTGAAGCGTTCTAAGAAGGATAAGAAGCAGAAGCGTGAGAAGAAGGAGAAGAAGAAGGATAAGAAGAAAAAGCGTCACGAAGAGTCGTCCGAGGAGGAAGAGGAGGAAGAGGAGTATGATTATGATGATGGCGAAGAGGAGTTGACAGACCATGAGGAGGATGAAGAGCCCCGTGGACGCCGTGGCAAGCAGAATACCTTTGATATCATCATTTCTGATATGTTAGGAGGCGGTGGTGGTGATCCGAACAAGCCAAAGAAGTATAATATGAAGAAGGAGCCCGATAGTGTGAAGCGGTTTGTAGAGCTCATACAAAAGGAGGATGAGGGCGAGGAGGATACCATTGATAATGATATCACCTACTTCAAGTCGCTTACGGTGGAGAAGCAGACGGCACTTCTACGTGCACTAGAAGTGAAGACAAGTCCTGTAGAGGTTCAAGTCCCTCTCAAGTTTAAGATTCTTGAGAAGGTAGCGGCAAAGCCTGAGCTCAGTCGTATTGCGATGGCAAAGTACAATGCCCTCTGTAATATTGATCCTTCAACGTCCGAGTACTATAAGTGCTCGCATTGGATTAGTGGCTTTACAGATCTCCCTCTAAGTGTCTTTAAGGATCTGCCGGTGAAGATGGAGGACGGACCAGAGAAGTGCGGCGAGTTTATGACAAAGGTCCATAAGTGTATGGAGACGGCGATTTACGGTCACGAGGAGGCGAAGCTTCAGATTATGCAGTTTGTCAGCTCTTGGATTGCGAACCCGAAGGCAAATGGTAATGTGCTGAGCATTCACGGACCGATGGGTACAGGTAAGACGTCGCTAATTAAGGACGGTGTAGCAAAGGCGTTGGAGCGGCCGTTCCACTTTATTACGCTCGGTGGTGCTACGGATGCCAGTTTCCTAGATGGTCATAGTTACACCTATGAGGGCTCAACGTGGGGCAAGATTGCCGACGTACTGATGCAGTCTAAGTGTATGAATCCGATTATCTACTTTGATGAGTTGGATAAGGTTTCGGAGACGCCGAAGGGCGATGAAATCAATAACTTGCTCATTCACTTGACGGACGGCTCACAGAATGACCGTTTCCAGGATAAGTACTTTACGGGCATTGACTTTGACTTGAGCCGTTGCCTCTTCATCTTCTCGCATAATAATAACGAAAAGGTGAATCCGATTCTGCGGGATCGTATGTATAATATTAAGGTGAACGGGTTCTCAATTAAGGAGAAGCAGCTTATTGCCGAGAATTATCTCATTGTGGCGGCACTCAAGGACGCGGGACTCCACGAGAAGGTAAGCATCGGCAAGGATATCCTACAGTACATTATTGAGAACTTTACGGGCGGCGAGTTTGGTGTCCGTGAGCTCAAGCGTTGTATTCAGACGATTATTAGCAAACTCAACTTGCTACGATTCTATAATAATCCGAAGCAGGTGCCGTTCTCCATTAAGGACTTTGCTCTTCCCTTTACGATTAAGAAGGAGCACGTGGACCTGTTTCTAAAGAAGAAGAACCAGATGGATGAGAGTATCGCACATCTGTACACCTAAACCCAGTCTAAACATTCCAGTTTTTTAACATATAGAAAATGAAAATCAATTTCTATACGTTTTCCTTCCAAAATCCGCAACGAAAGGCGAAGATGGAGGAGCAGTTCGCAGCGGAAGGTATTCCTTTACACTTTGTGGAGCCTGTACCGTCAACAGATCCTCGTCTGACCCAGGCACCAGACAATCTTAAGCGTTTGTGGGGAATTACGTTTAGTCATTTAGATATGCTAAAAACCTTTCTAGAGTCGGATGCGGATTTTGGCGTTTTTTGCGAGGATGATATTCGGCTACGAAAAAACATTGCTCCATTGCTTCCTGAGGTGATGTTACAATTCCGCCGGCATAATCTAGAAATCCTACTTCTAAGTTGTCTATGTACATATGTGCCAGTAGAACTAAATGTTCATCAACCTCACGGTGTAATTGAATATCCTTACATATATTTGACGTATCAGGATAATCTATGGGGTGCTCATATGTATATGTTAGACCGTAAGACGGCACAGAAGCATCTAGATAAGTACAATCTAGCATATGCGGTAGAAACTCTTACAAATTCTAGTTTAACGCATTTTAATCCTGATTGGACGCTGACAAAGGATGCGACGCGTAAAGCGGCTATTTATCCGATGTTGAGTCTAGAAGGTGGGCAAGTCAATACTGACCACGAATTTCAAGTACAGTTTCATAAGCAGGCGTTTGAAACGCATTTTAGTCCTGATTTTTACTATTAACGGACTAAGTCTAAACGCCCCGCAAGGTATAAAACTAAATGGACGACGTATCAGTGATTCAATATAGACCAACAGCTGCCGAGCCGATTACGGAGCCGATATATTCTCGTATCAATTATTCAAATATAGAATTAAATAAGTGGTACTATCTTACGACGGAGAATGTAGATTATATTGTACGTCCGTTTATTCACAATGAATATGGGATTACATTTGGCATTACGCAGATGTTGGACCGCGAGACGCAGACCCAAGACTGGGTGAAAATCGCATGTATTTTTACACTAACATCAGATGATATAGATGGTGATAGTATCAAAGTATATAATTATGTGTCAGCGAACTGATTCAAAAATTCGGCATACCGATCTTGAGCTCCTCGCCGCCCTCGGATAATGCACGCGGCTTCTTATGGGTCTCACCGCCACCGCCACTACTGCTAACGGCTGCGGCGGCAGCAGTGGCAACAGTGGCACCACTGGCAACGGCGGATGTGAGTGTCTCAACGACCTCCTTGATTTCTAGGGATTCGCCAATAGATTGGAACATACTGGTTGGGTCACCGCCGGCACCGAACAGGTAGGCGTAGGCGGCGACACCACAGGTAAAACTGCCGGCAACAAACCAGCGAAACAACACCGAATTTTCCGGGAGTTTATTCTCTTTATAGGAGCTCCATCCAGCTGCTATAAAAAGTGCTAACCCGCCGCCGAGGAGGGTAAAGAGAATTAGATACGCCGTGGACATGTTTCTAGGGCGCCGAGAGAATTCGCACCGCACGCCCTTCCGCACCGAAGATGCACATGTTTACGCCAGGACTTCAAAGTCACCCGTAGAGCCGAGAGGTGCGTCAATATCAACCTCCGCGGCAACCGGCTCTAGATCTTCAGCATCATTCCTCTCAATTGCGTTCGCAGATGAGCCAAAGGTGAGGCGCGGGGGATGGTCATATCCATCATCGTTGCCATCCTTCGGTGAGTACCGAATATGGCTAATACCCTGCGACGTCTCATCAAATACAGTATCATAGGGCGTAAAATGAACAGACGGCTCAGTATCAATCATAACATTGGGTGTGGCTGTCACTGCCCCTCCGCCTACCATCACATCCTTGCCGTCATCGCCATCCTTGGATATCTTGATAACAGGCACAGCTACCGGCACGTCGGCGACCTGATGAGCGGATGGTACAATTGTTGGAGGCTCAGGATTTGTTTCGAGTTTCTGGACAACCGCTTGATCTACTACAGGCTTAGGAGGCTCATCGGCAGCCTTGAGTTCAGCAATAACTTTGGGGGTCTCAACAATCTGTATTGACTTAACCTCTTCAGCCTTTACTTCCTTCACCTCTACAGGGTTCGTCTCAGCCTTTACTTCCTTTACTTCCTTCACCTCTACAGGGTTTGTCTCAGCCTTTACTTCCTTCACCTCTACAGGCTTCGTCTCAGCCTTTACTTCCTTCACCTCTACAGGCTTCGTCTCAGCCTTTACTTCCTTCACCTCTACAGGCTTCTCTTCTTCCTCTTCCTTGTCTTCTTCTTCGTCCTTCTCGTCCTTCTCATCCTTCTCGTCCTTCTCGTCCTCCTTCTCTTCCTTATCCTCTTCGCCATCATCCAGGTAATCACGTAGAATAGACTTCACCGGTAGAAGGGAGCGTACTGCACCGCTTAGTGCTTCGGTACAAATCTGCTCCGCTTGTAGGATATTCTTCTGCTTCTCAACGGGGGTAAGGTCCTGGGCAAAGAGATAAGGAGCCTTCCAGAAAGAGCGAGCACATTCAATGAATACACGGTGGAGAAAATGGTCTAGTTTGGGCAATGTAATCTGAAGTTTCTTCTGCCGAGAATTGACACGAATCGCCGTGAGCATCTTTGTGTAGGCGATGAAGACCGCCGTCATCAGCTCTTCCATATAGTCGCAACGGCAATTGTCTAATATAATGCCAATGTTGCTGTCAATAACATCCTGGTTCCATAGGGGAACCTCGGAGCAATAGGTTTGGAAGGAACTCATAACACGCTTTCCCTCGGTGTCAGCGAGCGTATTATACTCTTTACGAAAAAACTCTACGAGGGGTGGTACAATCCACGTAGACATTTGCTTGAGATACTCATTACGAGCCTCAGAATATAGAGATGCGTTCTCCATAATTTTATTCAGGACTGACATTGGTTTTCTGTAGTCTTAACGCAGAGATACAATCAAAAAATAGCGTACGTGGGCTAGTTCCACCGAGCCGGGACCATTGTCCGCAAGTACTTGCTACGAGTGGACTCTGTTTCCATCCTTGACGTAAAATATCTCGCAGGTCAACACCGGCGGCTTTACATACCGATTCGGACTCAACTGCCCACTTGACCCAGTCAGCATCGTTTTCAACAGTTGGACGTTTTTCAAGCAATGATGAAATAATATCATCTCCATATCCATAATGTGTATCAGAACAATGTAGTGTAGCAAGTGAATTCAAAATAGCTGTTCGCAAATTTCCATAGGAGTATTTTACAATTTTATCAATAATTGATTTATCTAGTTTATAGTTTGTTCGGCGCTGTATTTCAAACACAATATGGGTAGAATCTGGGGCACTAAAGGTGATAATAGAGGAACGGGATAAGATAGGTTCAGAAATCGCACCCGCATCACGGCATTCAAAGATAATACGAGTTGAGGCGGATGTTGTTTCCAACATACGACGTAGGAATGCCTGGGTATCGGATGTGAGTGCCTCGGCGTGTTCAAAAACAATCCAGCGTAGTTTTCCGTCCATAGTTTTGGAGCCGCGGGCAAAATTACGAATATTATCACGTACGGAGCGTAGACCGGAATTTGCCGTACAATCAATCTTGAGCTTGGGCATGTCGGCAAGAGCAATACGTAAAAAGAGAGATTTGCCGCAACCTTGGGGTCCGACTAAGATAAGATGCGATGCCTTATTTTCACGAATTAGCTCTGCCGTTGCACGAATAACATCGTGATTGCCTACAATATCATCAATCGTTTTTGGCGACTGAGGATCATATATCCAACTATCCAGCATTCTGAAATATTCTTTAGAGTAAAGAACACTATAGAATGTTTAGACCCTGAAGGGTAAAGACCGGTGCCGCGTAGCGGCTACCGGTCCTGCTGTGCTTAGACCCTGAAGGGTAAAGACCGGTGCCGTTTAAAACGGCCAAAATCCACAGAGTCTACGTTTACGCACGACGGGTACTGTGGCTTCAGGCAATGGTAAAGGCGTAGGTGCGGGCTTAGGCACAGGTGCGGGCTTAGGCACAGGTGCGGGCTTAGGCAAAGGTAAAGGCAAAGGTGTAGGCACAGCCGCAGACGGGAGCGGCACTTGTATCATCCGTGATGTACATGAATCTTTGGAGTTATTCCAGCGGTCCCGCCATTCATCGCGTATGATAGCATAGGCGTCCAATATATTCATAGAGGTTTTAAAACGAGTTATATGTAATAATAGTCCAAAAAACGTCGCTTCGTTTTCGCTTAACGTCGCAGAGGACCCCTCACATACCGCTTTTGCAAGCAACCCATTCCATATTTTAGACGCCTGTGGCAGCGGTGTGTTTCCAAGTGACAATCCTTCGTCGCACATCCAGATAAGTAACCGAAATAACTCTTCAATACGCGATTCAGGAAACCAGTCAAAAATACGAAACTCCAAACCGTGATTCCAGTGCTTATTAAAGTTGATATCAACACCGAGAGCATCACGAACCGTATAGGCACACCCACTCATATCGTGAATTCGCTCGTACCATCGACCAGGCACCCGTGAATAAGGCTCGGTCAGTATTTTGCCCGTAGGCATTGCGTCCGTATCAAAGGTGCCAACAGAGACGTAGCGTGACGCACATAGACGCTGAGAGCCCGCAGGAAATCCAGAGCCACACGAAGCAAGCACGTCCCCGCTACCAAACGCCGCCACTAAAAACGGTGAAATCCATTGGAAGAGCCGCGCAACAGCACGGTGCCGCACAACAAACGACGGCATATCCGCAATCGTCGCACGCGGCGTCAACTGTGTAGGCAGCGTAATATTAAAATGATAAGTGCCGTTATTGAATATTCCAACATTTGACCTATTTGTTAGAAATACAGCAAATCCGTGATTTTTCTTAGGATAATCAACGCTCCGTTTTAGCGGTCCTTCGCAATCCAGCGACATCAATCCAGATTTGAAGGCACCAAGCCAATTTTTCTTATAGTCAAGCAATTCGGTAATAACATCCTCCATTTTCGCACAATAAAATCGCTGTGTCATAAATTCAATCGTATCACCGTCAAATGTCCACCAATTTTTATGACCTGTTTTAAATACAAAAGGATTCACATCTTGTAAATTCTCAAATAAAGTCTTTCCGTTAAATTTCGGATTCGGAGTATATATGTGCCGATACAAACTTTTAGGCTGTCCACGCATATCAGAATGTGTAAGTGTATGTCCATTTATAAGTAGTGGCAATGTCACAGTGGGCTCAACACAATACGCATCCAACGCTTTTGTTAGAAAATCAGGCTTGTATGTAGTCCAATAGTCTACACTATACCTCTCACGCTTATGGTTCTGGTTCTTTTTAAAGAATTCAGCCGGTTTTACAAGCCCGCCCTCAAGTTCAAGATACGTTTCATTTTCAATACCAAGACCCCAATACACTTCGTCAGGCTTATACATAAATTGATAGCGGTCATGTTTACCCGCTGCCGATTTCATTCATGCTAATTGGTATATTTATAAAATTAATCAGTTGTAAGAGCACTCCAACTTACAGGAAAATGTGGTTCAAGTAGTGCCGCCAACGCTTCAGCATATCGTTTAATCTCTTGTTGGGCACCAGGATCTAACCGCAGTTTAACAAGGCGAGCATACGCCGCTAATGAAGCAGTTTCAATAAATTCGGTATACATACTTTGTGGTAGAATTACACGTGCAATTTCGGGTGCGACATTTTCTTTGAGTAGCGAATCGTATAAGTCTAACGAATTGGCAGCAGCAAGACGAAACGCTTCTAATACTTCATTAACGTGTTCAACCGGCGTATCTTTGCTACCCTGTTTGAGATTCTTATCACGCGCACGAACCTGTTCAGCATTGGGTATCCATAATTCAGGCACAGTATCTACGTAACGCCGTGAGACTTCATTACGTGCAAAACCAATAGTATGCCGATACCATTCACGCACAACAAAAATAGGCATCTTAATGCGTACACGAATCTGCGGATGAAAAAATGGACTAATATGATTATGCTTTGCGAGATATGTCACAAGTTTAGCATCTTTTCCGTCAAACTCCGTTGATTCTTTGGCAAAGGAAACCCGCGCAGCGTTTACGACGGTAAGGTCACTTCCAAATACTTCTAGAATCTCAATACTTCCAATACTGTCGGATGCCGTCCATTTTCCAGGGGCAGCAGACATAGAACTAGTGAGATAAATACAATAAAGTTTAGATAGCATCGCGTCCACCGACCATTGCAGCACGGTGTAGCGGGATGACATAGGGATTGCGTTCCAGGGCGGCGACGGTAATAGGCTCGTTGCGGATAGCGGAGATATCCAGCTTGAGCACAGTACGCGGGCGCTGTAGACCAATGACCTCTCTGGAGGTGGGAACATTGTCCACACGATCCACACCAGGCTCTCTATCGTTGACAGAATCAGCATTGAGCTTGCGGTACTGGAGATGGATGTTGTCCTCGCCGTTGAAGAGCTTGACGGACGAGCCCTGAGGGCGGCGGCCACGTGCCACATTCTCCTTCTGCGCATATTGACGCATATTCTGAGCATCGGTACGGTTGGTCTCCGCCGTCGCAACAGCGGCAATAGCGGGACCGTTCCAAGACGAATCCGCCGATAATGCCGCCTTCTGCGTATTGCGTACTGTATCCTGGAGTCGCGACTCCGCTTTGTCAGGAATACCAGCCGTCGCAAAGTTGCGGTACAGATCCTGCATATCCAGGGTGTTACGACCGGTTACACGGGCAATATCATCAGGGTCGTAGATAGTGAGTTTCTGCGGAACATCGGCACGTCCCATAATACCGAGGTAGTCATTGTCCTCCGTGGTCTCCTTGATAGTCGTACGAGCAATATCGTTAGGGTCATAGACGGTGAGACGGGGCTGGGCGTCGGCGGGACCGGCAGCACCAAGATAGTTGAAATCTTCGGTCTCCTCCTGGCGAGTAGGGCGAGCAATATCCTGGAGAGGAAGTTGAACCTCGCCGGTTTCCTGCGGCACAATATTGAGACCGTGGACACGCTCCGTAGTGTAGAAACGCTCGTTAGGGCGAATTTCCACACCGGACTTACCGTAGTCGTTCTCTTGCGCATCCGTGTTGGGATCAAAATTGTTTGTAAGATCGGCGTTACGGAAGCCCCAAGGACCCATCTGCTGTGTGAGCGGTGTACGCGTGGAAGCGACGGTGTAGGTCGCCTTGCCTTCCACTTGACCGGCGGTACCCTCGTATTCCTTGGAGGTATCAGGGCGAGTGACGTGCTTGAGTACCTGGGTAGAGCGGACTGTCTCCTTAATATTATCAGCCGCAGTAACGAAATTACGCTCGCCGTGCTCGTTGAGGTAGAACTTATCGGGGTGGTACTTACGAACATCGCCAATAGATTCCGCAGTACCAGATGTCGTAATAAAGTGTGCTCCAGGCACAATGGGTGTAGCATAGGTGAGCTTAGGATTTGTAGTCACACGGAGATCGTTGGTACGCGGCATACGCTCAATGATGAACTCCTCACCGGCTTGCTGCTGGTAGCCACCGGATGGCAGTTCAGTAAAGCCCTGATTGAGACCAGGACCGACACGAATCGGCTCAACGGGGCGCTCGCCGCCACGATTTTTCGGCTCCACAATACGCGACTCCATAAAGTCGGTGGTTGATTCAAATCCATAGGGGTTGCCAATAGGCTCAGTGCTCGGCTCAAAGAACGGTGCCTGCTCCCGCTTGGCAAACAGTGTCTTGCCTGAGCCCGAGTAGCTATCAAGAATCTGGTTATTCGCAGTATCAATCATATTCTGTTTGACTTGACCACGGAAGAAGGGGACCATGTTTTGGTGCTTGAACTCGCCGGGCGCGAACTCAACGCCGCTGAGTGCCGATACAAAACCCTTACGCAGTGTAGCGTCTTCCCAGCCATCAGGGCGAATCTGTAGAGCGTCGGCAACGGTGGGGTCGTCCTGTGTTGGTAGAGACATCGGCGGAACGGGGAAATATCCGTTGGGAATCGCCTGAAGCTGAGAAGGATTGGGCTCGGCAGGTAACGAACCGCCCGTAGGAATATTAAACTGCTCATCATACTTGCCGGCTCCTAGCGTATTTGGCTGGCGGGGTTTTCCAGGTACTGTACGCGCATTCGCAGGAGTATAGACTTGGGCACGCGTCGCAGCGTAGGTGGACGGCGAGCGGCCGGCGTCGTTTTTACCAGGAGAATACGACGTTTTAGGTCCAATACGCAAATCAGGAGAGCCCTCTACAGACTGGAATCCCTCCTTCGTATTTGATAGCGATTTGCTGGCGGCATAGCCGAGTCCGAGCAATCCGAGGAACACTGCTGTCTCCATACTGGAACTTCTACTATGAGTCATTAAGTTTCCTACGAACGGAATAAATCGCACCATAGAATCTATGAACCGATTTATATATTAGCATCACGTCTAAGCAAGTTGTGCGTAACCGTGGCGTGCGTAGCCGGTGGAGGGCGGGTTGAGCGGCGACGGTTGAATGCCGTATAGAGCATTCGGAGGTGCCGGGAGGACATCAACACCACGTGGTAGTTTATTGACAGAGCGGTTGACGGCGGCACGGTACTCATTAAGGGCGTCCTGCTCCAGACCCTGGAAGCCGGTTTCAGGCTCGTAGGCGTTCGGGGCGGGTAGGACCTCACGGGAGCCGGTGGGTGTAGGGATACAGGGGCGGAACTCATCCTTTTGTTGGAGACGCGTGCTGATATCCCAGTCAAAAGGCATCATAGCTTTCTCTTGGGGATTCTGGCATAGCCACTCCCAACGATTCCAGCCGCTAGAACGGAGCGTACAGGGCGGGTCATTGAGCCGGGTATGCGTTTGCGGGAAAGACTGCTCTTTCATATTTGTTAGCGGCGTGTTATTCATCTTATTGCCGGCAGGGTCGTACTGATTACAGATGGTCTTCGTAGTAGGGCGATTGATGTTGAATAAGTCGGATTCTACGTCCGTCTTGATGAAATTGGCATTCTGTGCATCACCCCACTTTTGTAGAATCGTGGTCGGCTCGGGCGCATAGGTCGCATCGCAGTACTGCGGCGGGGCGTCGAGCTGGTAGCGACCGGGACCCGTTGTTACACGTAAGTCATCATTCGTCTTGCAACCATCGTACGTGCGACGGTTAAAACTCTGGTCCTTAAGAGCAATGTTTGCCATTCTATTCTAGTCATCTCTTATCTTTTTTAGAAAAGAGATGAATAACAATACACCCACACGCGTGTTTAGAAGCGCATGGGGTAGCACGTATCAACGTCAAGCGGCTTCGGCGTACCGATACCAGGGTAGGTGACGTTCTGGCACGTCGGCAGATTACGGGGCGTCGTATCCACCGTGAAAATCTTACCGGTCGCCTTATCACGGTAGGAGAACGACGGGGGAGTATCGGGGCAGCCGGCACCGCCAAGGGGGCAGGCAGGAATGTACTGGCGGGCAACACACTTGCTCTGAACACGCGTACGTCCATATAAGTCCGACTCTAAATCAACCAGATTACCGCTAATGTTAGAAACTTCAGAGCCGCCAACAAGACCAAGGGCATTGCGGCACTTATTGGGATTCTCAAACTTAACGGGCATCTGGGTGTAGGAAAACATACCGTAATCCTGCTGATCACGAACGGTAACCATATCCGTAGAACCAATGCGGTTCCAGGCGGAGTTCCAGGGTGCCTGTGGGCTGGACATGTCCATTTTCTTTACTGGTTGTACATAAAAAGAATCCGGGCACGTTCAAGAACGTCTATATGTTTTACGACCCTTCCTTCTACGTTTATAAGTATGGGATCTTCTTCTTCCACCTGCCATCATAATTGGGGACGGTCCAAGCATTTGTTCCATTGTACCGCGATTTGTAAGCCAATTAAGAAACATAGGAACATCATCAAATAAAGAACCGTATCCATCTATGAACTTGCCATGAGGAGGCATACCAATTGCTAAATAAAACTGCCGTCCTAACCATTGTTTGTTTTCATCTGTATTAAATTTTCCAAGAATAGTGCTTTTTCTTTCAGCAGTCACCACATTATTGGGTTTAAACATATCAAGTATGTGCCAATCTGTAAAATCATTATTTAGATATATTTCTAGAAGTTCTAATAAAAATTCTCCGTTTGCAAGTGCGATTTCATCTGGTACAGACTCTGGTGTAAGATCAGGAAGATATTGATTTTTAACATATGAATACATTCTAATATATTTGAAGTTTAAAAACACTAATAGTAATAATAGTAATAATAAAATGCTATGGTCAAAGGGTCCCTTTGGAACCCAAGGGGGTCCCCTAAAAACCGCATATTCCACAAAAGGTACAGAATACCTTGCGACGGAAGAGGAACTTATAGACCAAATAAAATCGGCAACTACCGTCTTATGGATACGTAACGGATCACTAGGGCAATTACGTACAACCGACCTAGATATAGTAGCAAAACATCTTGACCTTCTCGCCCATCCCGTAACGCTTATCACGTCGGACGGTGACCGGCTTGTTCCCCACTCTTACAAACCCCAAACAGTCCAAACTATTTTGAATCATCCAAATATTCGCAAATGGCTTACGCAGAATTACGATAAAACTACTGAGCATGAAAAACTCGGCTATATGCCAATAGGATTTGACTTCCATACTCCGAAATGGCTTATCAATAATAAACCCAGCGAAAAAACCGAGTTTATGTTACAGTGCCGCCGTACAGCCCCGCCGAAAATCAAGGACAAAGTTTTCCTAGACGCCCACTTAACCGGTAGTAGCCTAGAGCGGGACGTCCTAAAAGCTACGATCAGCAACAACCCATCAGTTATTTGTTTGAAATCCCAGGTTCCCTTTACCGATATTACGAAAATTTATAATATGTATCAATTTGTATTATCGCCGCCAGGGCGTGGCTTTGATTGTCACCGTACTTGGGAACTTTTCCTAGCCGGCTGTATTGTTATCGTAAAATCCTCCCCGTTGGATGATATGTTCAAACAACATAAACTGCCGGTGGCAATTATCAAAAATTGGGCTGAGCTTAATATAAACTTAGACCAAAAATTAAACCAGTGGTATAGCGACCTAATAGAATTAACTGCACCTGAAACTATTCTACCAAAACTACAATTTATGTATTGGTTACAGGATTAGCAGTTGAGGTCACGCACAAACTGGCGTGAAGGGATGCCGCCACGTACCCAGCCAGGTGCCGCCGCCTCCGTCACTAAGTTTGTGGGGTTCTGAATGTGCTTTGCTAAGTGGGGCACTAGGGGAACAAACTGACCGTCAAAGAACGTCTCCGTGACGGTGCCGCAAGGGCGCTCAATACGAGCCCACTCGGCGTAGATTAAGTCGCTCTCAACATCGGGATTACCACGACCATTTCCCATGTAGGGAACCGTCGTGAAGGGGCGGGACTGGACGTGGAGCGGGCAGCGGAGGCGGCCCTCCTGCGTCTGGTCCGTACGGAGGCGTGAATCGTCGTCAATCTGCTGGTTGTTGTAGCCGAAGCCCTCACGACCGAGCAGCGTAGGGTTAGGGTACTCAACCTTAACGGCGTCCGCCTGCTTGGGCACTAAATTGCGAATCTGATATATGCCGGGACCAGTCTGATCACGCATCTGCTGTGCGACTTCGCACGTATCATCGTATGTACGAGTGAATTCGTTAATCTGGTACTCCTTGGGAGCGATATCCACGCCGCGGGGAAATGGTGCGACTGACATTGCCTTCTATCCATCTAGAAGACAAAAAAATTGACGCGACCTTCGGCAAATCGTGGATTCACAGCAACACTTACCAACCCCAGTCACTATGTCTGTTACTACCCTTTCCATCAAGGATATTCCTTATCCACTAGTACCGAATACGGCGTTTCATCCGATTAATACAAAGGCTGCTATTGAGCGTATTCGTAGCGATTACCTTGATAAGATTGAGTCAGTAAATCCGCATCAACCTGTAACAATGGAGTTGATTCTTATGACGATTCTTGAGAGTCCACGGGCACACGCCACGTGGGCAACGGTCTTTGAGTACCGTGGCACGCCGTTCTATGTTGTAAGGAATCTAGCACATACCAATACAACGCTTCCTTACCGAAGGGTTCTAGTGGTGAAATTGGATCCTTTGGTCCGTCAGGATGCGTTTATTATTCCTTACCCTGTGCGTACTTGGGACCGAGTACATAGCAGCCTGACGCACGAGGAATTCTACCCATTGCCTTCAATGACGATGTTGCAGTAAATCCAATCGCTTTCTTTCCCCAAAACGCAGTTTCCGCTTTTTTCGCTGCGGCTAGTCCCTTAAAAGGACTTTTCTTGACAGACCGAGTCTTCCAAGAAAAGGGTTTGGTGCGGCACTTACGGGTACCACCAGCCATTTAATAAGCCAAGTGCTTTTTTCATCAAGGCGCAGCCAACCTAAGGCGCAGCCAACCTAAGGCGCAGCCAACCTAAGGCGCAGCCAACCAAGGAATCTGTCCACCTTCCGTGCCAGTCTGGCACACAGCCAAGTTGCCCTCCTTGCAACTGAGTCCAGGTACGCGGAAGAGCCAGTTCTGGAACGACTCTTGATCGTTAGGGATTGACGTAGACGGCGGTACGATCCAAGTACGCTGATTCTGCGAATGCTGGAATACGTCGTTGGGGTCGCCGTAGAGACGGTCCTGCGTATCATCGGATAACTGGCGAGCCATATCAGATGTGTCGACCGTCGCCGCCGGCGGCTTTCTAGGATTATCCAATACCTCGTTTACAAGCACGCCCATATACGGATTATTTGGCAACGAATATGTACGTTCTTTCGTACCGATAACGTCCGATATATTCTTGTTTGCTACGTCAACGCCTCCAACAAAGTTCGGGGGAGTAGAACCAGGTGTTGTAAACAGCGTAGGTCCTACAATTCCATTTTCAAATCCTTCGCGTAGAATATGGCGTTCCTTCATTCCGTAATAGGCAGCAACCGATAGCAGAGCAATTCCGAGCGTAATGCCGAGATACGCTCCGTGACGATGTAGAACTGCCAATAATACACCAAGATACAGACCAAAGCGGGTCAATGAATTAAGGGCATTTGCGGTACATTTACGAGCTTTCTCGGTAAAGGGGAAAAAATCCAGCCATTGTTCCCATAATATACTGGGTGACTCCACCCAGAATGGATTGCATCGGGACGAGCTCATTCACTTACTTTGACGAATGTTTTTATTCTATGTATTACTTCTTACCGCTCTTCTTTGCCGCTTTTGCCTTTGCAGCACTATCTTCCATCAGTAGTTCATTTGCAGCAGCATCGGCAGCCGCTGCCGCCCCTGCACTTACACCGACGCCAGCACCACCGGCACCACCGGCACCACCGGCAGCAGCTGCCTTCTTCGCCGCCTTCTCTGCCGCCTTCTTCTTGAGGCGTTCCTGTACTTCACGACGACGCGCCGAGCCCTCATTGCCCGATTCCTTCTCGCCACCCTTGAGCATCTCGCCGAGCTGTTCAAAGAGACCTGAAAACGCTTCGTTATCGGAAAACTCCTTCATTAGCTCTTCGGCTTCACGGATGAGTTCGTCGCGGTTGAAATCGCCACGCTGGAACTTTGCCTGAATCTTCTTTGCAATACGCTGTGCGATTCCGATAAGCATATCAGGCTTCTGCGTGAAAATCTCCTGTAAAAAGGTGAAAATCTGGGTGGGGTCATTGCTATTGAGAAGCTCAGGCGAAAGTCCGAAGTCCTCAGGGTTGAATTCACTTACGATTTCCTCGGCAATCTTGGCGATGTGACCCTTGAAGAGCTTCTCAGGAATCTTGAACTTCGGCTTGCCATCGGGTCCCGTTCCGCCAAGACCCTCAAAGGCACCGCTAATATCCTTCATACCGAAACCCTCAGCCATCTTCGCCAACTTCTCAAAAATATCCTTCATTCCGTTATCTTCGCCAGACTTGAGACGCTTCATCATCTCCTCCATATCGTGCTCAAAGCCAGAAATATCCCAAATGCCGTCCGTCTTCTCAGCACCGTCAAATGCGGCGGCGATGAGTAGCAGCGACGTCAAATAGCGCCAAATCGCAGTGCGGCTATTGTTAGAAAGCTCAGACCATAACTTGGCGGTCATAGAAAATCCAGGAACTAATTCCAGACCGGCTTCCGTAAAAATAGAATCGTTTTGAACAGCAATATTATTGGTATGGGTCTTCCAGACGGCTAGGAAGTTCTCGCGTGCCTTGGGGTCTTCCTTAGCGGCATTGAGTGGACCGGCGTATTCCGGAAATGTTTCCAACAGTTCCGTGACAAATTGTACATAGGTGGCGGAGAACGAGACCGACATGTTTTACTTGTTAGAGACAAAGAGTCTGTAACAAATAAAGAAACGCAAGTGCGATTTTAGGGCATACCGGCGGCACGGCGGCCAAGAATTACAATGACCTTACACCAATTCCAAATCGCTTTCTTATTTGCCTCGGTCATATTTGCCCAGTGACGGTCAAAGATAATATAGGCAACGGCGTAATCCTTGTATGCACCAGTTGTCATATCTTTCGCCTTTGCGATAAGAGTCGCTTCATCTTCATTAATAACCGGCTCGTGAAAGTCAGGATAGATATATTCCATAAATCCGGAATGAATGAGTTTGGGATTCACCTTCTTGAGAAGGCGGAGTGAATCAAGGGCACTTGCAATATCCTTCTCCTCTGGATAGGTATCGGCAAGCTCCTCTACAAACTCAAAGAGCTTAGTATTAAAAGCCGTAAGAAGATTTGCCATTGATTTTTAAATCTAATTATACGTTTAAACCTTTTGTCATTTTTTTACCTAACCCATACGGGCTACAGGGCGACTAACGTCACGATCGCGGTTTGCGGTATAGGCTTCAAACTCTTTGAGTAGTGCGTCCTCTTTGGCGGTGCGTTTCGCTTGTGGACCGGCAACAGCGGCAGCAGCGGCGGCAGCTGAGGAACCAGCGGCACCACCAGGAATGAGGGACGCAAAATTACGTTCAATAGGATTCACGCCTTTGTCGGAGCTGAATTCGCTTCCAAGAAAGCTGAAGTTATCGGACCACATTCCGCCCTCCATTTCGGAGCCGTAGTAGGCACTAGGCTCGCCATTCGGTGCTCCCATATCAGTTACAGTCGCTCCTCCACCACCAGCACTGACTGCCATTGAGCCACCGGTGCGAGGATTGGAGCGGCTGGTTGCTTCTCCACGGGGAGCCATATCGGGAGAGTATACGGGGGCGGCAAGGGGTCCACGATTGTCGTCTGTAGAACGTTGAGCGTTCTTAGGACCGCCGCTAGCGTTGAGACGGGCTTCAAAAAGCCAATTATTGACAGGACCGGGACCTACACGAGCCTCGGATTCACCGGCAACCCATAAAGATGGGACGGATTTGAGCCAATTAGGGAGCGGTGGACGAGAAGGAGATGGATCGACACAAATCAATTGGAACTGTGATACAAAGGGGGTGCGTGATAATTCTTCTAGAAATCCTTGGCAGTGACGGCACTTTGAACCATACCAGAGCCGATGCTTGCTCATCTTCTCGTTGTAAAGTCTGGCGATTTAACAAGGTCTAAAAAAACGAGCGAGGTTGGGGGTCTAAGCCTAAAAATTGATAATGGTGTATAAGATAGAAGAGGAGTCAAAATGTTTTCGGATTATGTTGAAGTGGGACCTACACTTTTCAATCCGGCAGCGGGCAAGATTCGTGCGACCTTTAAGCTCAATGCGAATGTAACGATTGCGAATACGATTCGCCGAGCGATTATTTCCTCAACTCCATCGGTCGCATTTAGGACTGAGCCGGCGGAGACGTCTGAAATGAGCATCTCTGTCAATACGACCCCGCTGGTCAACGAAATCATCTCGCATCGTATTGGAATGATTCCTATTTCGGCGGATATTACAACGTTTGATCCTTCTCGTTACGAGTTCATTCTTGATAAGGAGAATACCTCAAAGGATATGATTGATGTTTACGCTTCGGACTTTCAAATCTTTATGAAGAATCCTGAGAATCCGCTGGAGGCACCGGTACAGGTACCAACGGCACAGTTCTTTCCTCCCGACCCAATTACGGGTGAGACGGTTCTCATTACTCGGCTACGTCCGCAGTGGAATCGCTCGGCACCGAACGAGCAGATTAAACTGAAGGCAAAGGCGTCAATTAGCACGGGAGCTGAGAACATTCGTTGGTCACCGGTAAGCCAGTGCTCATACGAGTATACGCGTGATAACAATGAGGAGCATTTAGAGGATGTCTTTACGAACTGGCTGCTCAGTGTAAAGAAGATTCCAAAGGTGACGGACCTTGCCGAGGAGAAGCTTGCCGAACTTAAGCGTGAATTCAATACGATGGAAGTCCAGCGTTGCTATCTTACGGATGAGCGCGGCAATCCGACGAACTTTACGTTCTATCTAGAATCGGTGGGCACTCAGCCGATTCCGTATATTGTTGCTAACGCTCTTAAGGCAGCCGAGGCACTTGTACGTAAGTATGAAGATATTGACGCAACGCTACCGAAGAACGTCGTTGTTCAGCAGGGCGACGCCCGTTTCCCCTGCGTTGATATTGTCTTTACAAACGAATCGCATACGTTGGGCAATCTTCTAGAAACGTACTTGGTGGAGAATCACGTGGATGGTGAGGCTCAGCCGCGGATTACGTATGCGGGTTATAAGGTACCGCACCCATTACGCCCCGAGATGTTTGTACGTATTGGCGTAGAGTCGGATGGCGGCGATGCGGACCAGGAGCAGATGATTGCGCGCCAAGCGGTGGCAAATGTATGCCGTGGATTACGCGACCATTTCCGCACGCTACAGGCGGCGTGGGAAACTCGCACATCGGCGGCTACAGTCACAAAAGTCGGTGCCGCATAAAATCTGATTCTTCTATAAGAGACATGGATCCGTTACCGTATGCGGGAGTATTATTCGTCGTTCTCATTGGCTTATGTCTGTTTTTCTACCTCCGGCCTAAATACCTGAGCGAGGGATTTGCGGTCGTTGCACTGGAGGGTGAGACAATGCCGAGGTGCTTACTTCGTAGTGTGGAAGCTCAGGGAATATTGAAAAAGCTTCATCCGATGAAGCAGGCGGCACCCGCATCAAAGGAGGCAATGGCGTACAATGAGCTCAATCTCATTCTTCAGAAAGTTCTGTGTATCGATGCGGATATTACAGGATCCGGTGCGGGTCCTTACCAGACCTTCCAGCTTCCGTTTGCGACACAGCACGATATTGAGCCGCCTGCAAGCTTCGTAGGACGATGCTTGAAGAAGGCATTACGTTCGCGGGATATTGAAGTTGAGTTTATGAAATTCAATGACCGTGGAAATGTATTGATTGATGCGCTTGCGTACGATGATGCGGAGCGTGAGCAACTCAAGAATGCTTTCCGTAACGTGATTGTCAAGACGGCACATAGTATTGCGTTTACGTGCTTATCGGAGAAGGCGAATCTAGACCGCCCCGCTGGAGCACGTGATCCCGGTTATTACGTACCCCATTTCTCGTTGGAGCAGGGACCGTACGAGATTAAGGGAAAATACCAGTACTTCTAATGCATCAATCAAGTAAGTACATCACAAACGCAAATATAGAACCAAGAAAGTATCCATATGCGGCAGCGAACAAAACAAACAAAAAACATTTTATGATTTTTGTTTGGGAGGGGTCCATTCCTCTACACCGAAGGAAGGAATTTACACGGCACACTGGCAGGTGCCGGGGCTGAGGAGCATAATCAGGATAGAAATGCCTAGGATTTGCCATACAGACTTCGCCTCCTTCACGCTAGGAACAAGGACGTGGAGCACATTATTCCAGAGATACTGTCCGAAGAGAAGGATGAGTCCGAGAATAAGAAGCACCGTGAGGAATGATACGAGTGCCGCACGGAACGGTAGTGCACTTAGACCGGTCTGATTCTCAAACGGCTCAGATAGTTTCACGGGAGAAGCCTCTAGTATAGCATTTATGTTGTTGGCAAAAAATCCACCCAGCATTCTGTTTCTATTTACATTATCTAATTTTCTTCTGAGCCGCTAGACTTGGGAATATGTAGTTTGAGATCGTGCTTCATAATGCTTGTACGGTTTTCCTCCAGATAATTCACAAGGGAAGATGCCCGCTCCTCATCGCCGCCAAAGAACTCCTTGAAATGCTTGAGCATAAAGCCATTGGAAAGTTTTTCGGTCACTTCGCGAGTCTTATGAATAACCGCACCCTTGCTCACATTAATCTTCGCAACATTGTTTGATTCCATAATACGTAGAATGATATCCTTGAGTGCCTTGGACTGCGTGCGACGCTGCTTCATTTCCGCATTCAACGATGTCACCTCCTCTTGTAGCGTCATCCAGCGCTTTAGAAGTGCGGGAAGTTCACCGATGGCGGGTGCGGGAGCAGGACCGGTGGGGATTAGGAGCGAATTCGTAGAGCCGGCGCCTGGTACGATAGACATTTTACCTTCTATTCTACATAGACTAACTCTATCATTTTTTGTCCAGAAAAAATGAGCCGCCCCTCACGCCGTCAAACAAACAGCCAATAATGGAGCAGCCCAGCGAAGAAGCCCGCCGATTCCTACGTCAATTCTGTTTGATTCGTTATAATTCCCTTATACAACGAATCAACCAAAAGATACCAATGGACGCCGAAACTATAAAAAAACTCACCGATGCCATCATCAACGTCACCTGGATTGACGAAACCCTAGATGAAATAAAGGCGTTGCCGGTCTCGTAGCGTTGTACGGCAGACAAAGCATAGATGCCGCTGTTTTTGAGCACATCCGTTACAGAACGTATGACCGCAAGGCACAAGAGCCCAGCAGACACGCTCCGTCGTACAAATAGAGCAAATGGGACCGTCCGCATTGTTAGTGCTCACATTGAGTGCCATTAGAATGGACCGCAGCGCCGTAAAACGTGCGTAGTGCCGACAGAACTCGCTGTAGTCTCCATGAATTTTATTCCGCTCGTACTCGGACCGAATATATCCAACAACCGATTGTTTGAGAGTCAGGATTTCCTCTGTTTCCACATCCTCAATGGAGATGCCAAGTAGCCGCTTTTTCATTGTATCGACCTTTTCAATCTTCAGATTGAGAATTTCCATACTACGAAACATCTCCTTGACCGTTTCCAAATACGCATTCATAACGGCGTGAATATCCTTACGAATGTCGCTGATAGAATGACCGAGCTCTGCCTCCAGCTCGCTCAACACCGTATCATTATCTACAACAACCGCAACCTTATCTTTCATCCACTGCGACGACGAACTCAGTGTTGGAAGTTCAAGGGAGCGAATAAAATGAGAATGGCGTTGGACAATAGAGGTATCCTCAAGTGGCTTCTCTAGAAACGTTGTCAGCATTTCACTTTCATTTGTTAGAATGTCACGGAGACGCTTACGCCAGGGTCGGAGATAATCACGCTCATCGGGTACAATAGTATTTCCTACATTCATATGAAATTGTAAAGCGTTCTCTATACTTTGTTTAGTATTTGTCATTGTGCCAGAGCCGGCATCGGCATCATCAAAATCCGCCGTAGCAAACGCCAGCGGCTCTACATGATCACCGTACGCACCTGATAAATCCATCTACCTCATAAACTTTTGTTTTGTTTAGACTAAATAAGATGCTGGACGAATTATTAGTAACAATTATATTTTTGATAGTTTTAGCAATGTGTGTATTTATTTATAATAATCCTATGCGAAACCGCGAGGGATTTGCGAACCAGACAGTGACCGACTCCGCATCGGATATTTCTGGAGCACTTCCTACCGATGTGTCAGGATGCGCAGGAATACCGTTATCAGATTTTAATACAGATATAGTACTATCATATATTGCTCCCGATATCCAGTATGCGATTATGAGTTATTCTATCGGTAGTTATAATTATTTGCCGAAGATTCAACAAGTTTTCAAACAAGGAAGCCCTACGGAACAGATGGCAATCAGTGCATTGCTTGGACGATATTTAGCGTTAAATGGTGGATCAGCGGCAATACCTGGACCTGGCTTTACCAATACAAGTCCTGGAAATTATGTAGCACAAATGAAGGGCTCGGCAGACCTACTCAAACCGATAAAAATAGATACCTCCTCACCGGTATATAAATCGTTTCAAGCGGCAACTACGGTTGCTCTATGTCCTAAGTTTAACAAACGATGGGTCTCAACGGCGGATTTTTAATTACAAAGAAATCTCTGAAATATACGTGAAAAATTCATCACTGAATCCATAATGGCATCCATTAGCTTCCGTGCTTTCAGGTACACGACGGGAGGTCGCATTGCCGCCGTGTAGAAACGACACAATAATTCCACGAGGAGAGATTTCGGCGGTTAACGCTTCACGACCAACAATGAATCCTTCGCCTTCGGCAATATTGACCGACGCAGGAAACTTGCCTGCTTCAAAGAATGACCGTTTGAACGCCAACGATGCTTCGCTAACACGTTCCGCTACCGATAAGTTAAGGGGCGGTACATTCATTGCACTAATATACCGTTTAGAGTCGTACATTGGTAATGTAGAGCAATAGACACATTCTATCGCAGGATCGTTGAGGTACGCCATACGAGCACGGATAGAGGAGACAGGATAGTGGTCATCATCGTCCATCATCATAAAGATAGAGCATTCAGGCGGTGCCGCTAGGCACGCCTTATTACGCTTATCGCCGATTGCCAACTTTTTGGGCATCGATAAGTACCGAACGCGAATATGACGATTAATGCTTTGGAACTTGGAGACCGCACCGTCAACACGCCCATCTCCGTCACTATCATCCGCAATAATCCAGGTAATCTTATCACTGGGATAATCAGACTTTAGGATGTTGTTTGCCATATTGGGAAACCATTTGGGGCGATTGTGGGTCAGCGTCACCACTGCTATGTGAGGAAAATCAGGAATCGCAGGCACCTTGGGCGGATATGCGGCAACTATAGTCGGCAAAACAAGCAGTTTAATAGCGGATTTGAGTAGGGAACGGCACGAAGCACGGAACTCCTTCATACGGATTGTAGAGCGGTGACGTAAAGCACCGGATATAGACTTTTGTTCCTCTTTGGTGAGTCCAAGCAACGATTCTACTGCACTACAAACGTCGGCTCCCCCAAATAATACGGGCTTATCAGGAAACGCCGATTCTTCTAGTACTTTCCGTGTAGAAATCTTACCGACCACGCCGAGAATATCGCCATAAAGTTCGCTGTATACTCCAATATCGGTCCATAGGGGTAATGCACCAACAGCAGCCGCTTCGGCAAATGTATAACCAAATCCTTCGGCTGCCGACGCAACCACGTGAAATTCGTACTCTGCCTGGGCTTTTACTCGTTCCGTTTCGGTTGCGTAGGTATCTAGGAGTTCTACTCCGCGCGAGCCCGCATCGAAAAACTTCGTACGTAGTGAGTCCATAATCATCTTAGAGCCGTAGACATGTAGCGGCGGCCACTCCGCTTTCCAGATGCCGACAATAATCATTGCCGCCGCCGCTTTATTTGCGGACGCACCTACCAAGTACAGAAACTCACGTTTCTTCTTTCCTAATGCAGACAAACCGGCGGAGATTTCAGAGCCAGCACGCCAAGAGATTATCCGCGCACGAGACTCTTCTACGTCAAAGAACATATTGCGAGCGTACTTGGATTTAAAGACAATAATGTCGGCACCGCCTTTCTCCCGCGGCTCTAAAACCCATTTCCACGCGTCTGAGTACCACCACTCCTGATTGACAACGACAATATTTACACGTCCGTAACGCCACGCCATACGACAGGGTACCTCCAAATGGATATTAATATCAACCGCACCGGTTGCCCTATTGCCTGTTCCATACGTATAAGCGTCTCCGTGTTCCACCGAATCTATTTTAATAGACCCTCCAGCACTGGCTTCTCGTAATATTTGTTCAATAATACGAGCATCCTGACTCAGACCGTAAGCGTGCGCAACGGTGCGCGATGAGCCTGATAGTACGCAGATACGTAAGCCGCGTCCACTCATTCTCTATTTTCTCTTACGAGTCTTCAATTTAGATAGGTTCGCAGTACGCGCTGCCTTCAACGTTCCTTTGCTGAGCCGCCCCCCTTTCACAAAAGCATCCGTAACCTTACGAATATAGCCAAGCTCTTCCTTGAAATAACCGGAGTGACCACCGTCTTCCGCACGTTTTACACGAATATTTGGTAAAATCTTAGACAACTCCATAACGGAGCGGTAGGGGCAAATCATATCATAGCGTCCGTGAATAACATCAATTGGTATATCTTTTAACCGATGAGCGTTTGCTAAAATTTGACCTGGTTTCAAAAACCCGCCGTTAATAAAGTAGTGATTTTCCAAAATAGCAACGGATATATCTTTCGATCCTTTGAATGTAACTGGTTTTGGCACAAGTGAAATGACAGAATCTTCGTAGCCGGTCCAAGCAGCCGCTGCTTTGAGTGCCACCTTTTTGTCGGGACTAGTAAGCCGACGTTGATACGCCCGTAAAATCTCTTTCATCGTCCCCTTCCGCTCAGAAGCCGTCAATGGTTCTAAAAACCGCTCATATTCGGCGGGAAATATCTGAGCGGCACCGTGAGGTTCATAGAGCCAGGCAGATTCGGTATCATCCATCAAACAGAGAGCCCGTAGTAGCAGTCCGCTGACCCTATGCGGGTACTTTTCCGCATATACTAACGCTAACGTGGAGCCCCATGAGCCGCCGGTTAAATACCACTTTTTCACCTTAAGAGCCCGCCGCAGCCGTTCCATATCATCGAGCAAATCATCAGTGGTATTGTGAGAAAGCGAAGGAACGCCGAAGGGCGTAGACTTACCGCAACCTCGCTGGTCGTATAATATAACGCACCAGCGTGTTAAATCAAATAGTTTAACGGAACGAGGTGAAAGTCCGGCACCGGGTCCACCATGTAGCACAAGTGCCACTGGTCCATCAACCTTTCCGTGGACTTCATAATACATAGTATGTCCGTGTGAAAGCGGTAAAAAATGCCCCACGTCTGCCATCCCCGCCATCCCTGCCATCCTTATTATAGCACTAGAATATTACGACGCAGCAACTCCTGAGAGCACGCTATTAGGCAGTCAACATCGCTCGCTGCCCGATGTGCCTCATACGTCCCCGTATTGCCAAAGAGAAACGTATGGAGCTCGGCAAGCCGCGGCTGCTTGTACGAACCAGGGCGTTGCGGATACTTAGAATCCTTATAGGGAAGCTTACATACCGGTGTCGTGAGCTTCATAGTACAAATCTGCTTTGCGGGCAGCCACGAAAAGTCCGTCTCGGCAGGCCAAGTTCGCAGGCACGCACACTTGACAACGGGTAGATCAAACGCAAGATTATGGGCAATAATCGCATCACAGCATGCACAATCTTCCTTGAATTCCGTAAATACATCTGCCGCAGGTGTGCCATTCGCAAGTGCGAACGGTTTATAGATTTTATGAATCATAGCACTTTCCGCATTCCAGACAAGATCCGGATCCGGCTGAATAAGTGCCGAACGCCGTTTCACGACCTTCCCGTCTTCCAATATTTGCCAAGCGATTTCCACCGGTGCTGGATGGTTATTTATGTCGGTATCAGGTGCCCCCCGGACCTTTGGCAATCCATTTGTTTCAGTATCAAAATACAGTACTTTCATTTTGTTAGAAATACAGACGCTGCCTTTATATACTCAATTTTTGCGGTAAAAATCGCTGGCATAGAATAGAAATATGAACGGTCTAAATACTGGTGCTAAGGCTGCTAGAAATAATGCTATGAACAATGCGGAGCGCGGTCCTGTAAACTACGCAACTGCCTCGAGACGTCCTAATAATTACAACTTGCCGGCAAGCCAAGATCCTGAGGCGTCTCCAAATGCGAAGAACAATTCGTTCAAGCTGAGCAACAAGAATAAGAACAAGAAAAACAATTCGGCACTCAATTCTTCGTTTACGGCTGTAAACGTCGGTTCGGCACCCGGTGGCAACTTCTTTGGTTCAATTACTGGTGCAGTAGGAAATGTTGCCAAGGGTGCGACGAATGTACTAGGCGGTGTTGGCAAGGGTGCAACAAACGTTGTCAGCGGCGTTGGCAAGAGTGCGACAAACGTTGTCAGCGGTGTTGGCAAGGGTGCGACAAACGTTGTTAACGGTGTTGGCAAGGCAGCCAGCAATACGGTCGGCAGTCTGTTCGGTGCGTTAGGCGCGGCTGCTCCCCGGCTACCAGGTCAGGCGGGCGGATATTACGCTGCATCTCTCCCCATTTCTGGCAATCCCTCTTCTGGCAATCCTTACCTTGCCGAGTATTCTGTAACGACGGGCGGTGGCTACATGCGTAAGAATAAAAATAGCCGCCGTAATCAGAAACAAATGGCTCGCTCTACCCGCCGTGCTTCCCGCCGTTCCCGCCGTGCGTCCCGCAAGTCCCGCCGTGCGTCCCGCAAGTCCCGCCGCCAGGCTAACGGTAACCTGGGCAACCTGAGCAACGTGAACAAGATGATGGGAGGCCGCCGCAGCCGCCGTAGCCGCCGCAGCCGCCGTGCGTCCCGCAAGTCCCGCCGCCAGAACGGCAACACGAGCAACATCCTGAACGCGAACAAGATGATGGGAGGCCGCCGCCGCCGCAACAACAACTCGCGCAATAACAAGAAGAACTCGCGCAAGAGCCGCAAGACGCGCCGCAGCCGCCGCCAGAACAACCTCGGACTCGTCAACAACAGCCTGGTGAAGATGAACGGCGGCTGGTGGTAAACGCAGTGAACCCAAGGGGGTAAACGCAGTGAACCCAAGGGGGTAAACGCAGTGAACCCGAAGGGTAAGCGAAGACCCCACTTAATCGTCCGTTCCTAGCCAACGGTCAGACGACTTGGCACGTTTCATTGGTCCGCCCGTAATGGCACGAACAGGTGCGAAACTACGACGGTGCTCAGGCGTGACACCGTGTGCCGTCAAGCCCGTCATATGCTTGGCGGTTCCATATCCCATATTTGTACTTAATCCGTAGTGGGCATCCCACTCTGGATTAGCTGACACCATCTCTTGAACCCAGCGGTCACGTGAGACCTTAGCAAGAATTCCCGCCGCCGCGATCGCCAAATACTGTGCGTCGCCGTCTACAATCGCGTGTCCCTCCGTATCCTTATAGGGTCGCCAGTGGTCGCCGTCCACCAGCACTCGTTCAAATGGTACTGTTAGTGAGTCCAGGGCACGGTGCATAGCTGTTAAATCCGCTTGGAGAACATTCTGTTCATCAATCTCTTGTGCGGTCACGAACGCCGTTGCCTTATCCAACGCACACTCCTGGATATAATCGTAAAGTATATCACGTTTCCGCTTTGATAGAAGTTTTGAATCACGAATCTCGTTGAGAGCGACTCCGTTGTCAAACATATCGTCGGTATCGTTGCTAAAGATAACCGCCCCGACATACAGTCGTCCAAATAGGCAACCCCGACCCGCTTCATCAAGTCCTACTTCAATGACGTCATCTTCCCTATAACGTAATTTATAAGGCATCGTGCGTAATAAAATAATAACCATAATTCAGTCAAATTTTTTAAAGACCACAAGCAGAATGGTGACAGTTGGAACAGTCCTGGCAATCGTAGCAGCGATTGCTGTTATAGTGTTGTTGTACATGTGGCCAGAGATTTTTGGTCGTACTCGTAACGAGTATTTTGCAAATCCGCCCCCTGCTGCTCCTCCCGCAGCAGCAGCACCAGCAGCATCAGCAGCACCAGCAGCACCACCAACCGCAACCGCAACCGCAGCAAGAGCAACTGAAGGCACCCCACCTGTAGAAAAGTTACCGATTGAAGCAATGAGCTCTGCCAATTTGCTACAGGCTATCGCCGTACCGCATATTAAAAGTTTAGAGGGTTTCCAAAGTGGAAGTGTACATACTTCGTTGAATGACGGTAGTGGACGCATAAATAGTTCTGCCGGATCAAGTAACGCTGTTGGAAGTGGATACAATATTCAACCTATGGATAATTCCGCAATGTCAGGCACAGCCGCAGGAGCCGGTGCGCCGACTACCTTAACAACGTACACACCGCCGTTGGCAAATGTTGTTATGCAGTCAGGTCCTTTAGCCGGTTCGTCGGCAGGGGCAGGATATCTTATGGCAGGCGGATTTGTGCCGACTGTAGGTTATACATCGGTGAATAGTCCATCGCCAATCTTAAATGGACCGCCGCCCCCACCCCCTCCGCCCAAACCCCCGTCTATGAATCTAGAAGTATTGAAAAGCGGTATGATTAATATAGGTGATGTACGAACAGGTTCATATGCGACAGAGGAGCAGACTTCTACACCATCATTTATAGTCGCCGCAAGCCAATTGGATCAAGGTACAATAAATACACTTAAAACAAATATAGCATCGGGCGGTCAGTATACGCTCAATGTAACAAGCGATTTGCCAAACGTAAAGTATTCATTCCCGTTACAGGCAATTTTAAATGTAACAAACTCTCAAAATCAGATATACGCCTATAATTTCAAGAATCAGTCTATAGTCAAACCTGGACCGGTATTCTTCGGTGCCAAGACACTCAATTTCCAGATTGTTCAGACGGAGCCTTTGCCTCAGACCGCACCTAATGCAACGCCGACACTACCAACAATACAACCTGTACCATCGCCTGTAGCAAGCGGTTCATCAATTCATAATAATTCATCAGGAACATCTAGTTCCGCAGGAACCAATATAAATTCTCCGTTTGTATCATCCGCCCCTATTGCACAACCGGCAACGCAAGTGAGCTCGCAAATGATGAATACATTGGCAGGAAAATTAATCACGGCGTTGATTACAAACGAGAAGGACTCAACAATCAAGATGGGGCTCGTGACAGCTTTACAAAATGTGCCTACAACGGGATCTACTATTCCAAATCCAGGTTACATAAATGTTTATAACGCAGTGGCGGCGATCCCAGTAAATTTCACATACACCCAACTGGCAAATATGTATAATACACTCCCTTCTACTACGGGTACAACAAGACCTATTCCGAAGCCTGAGAATGTAGCGTTAATGGCACCCATTGTTGGAGAAGCACTACAAGCTACGCGGGGACAGGTAAATACAACCCAGGGACTGGTGCTATCACGATGGGATACACAGCCCGCACAACAACAACAGCAACAAACACAGCAGCGAATAACGTCTCCGGCTTCTACGTCAGGTCTCTGGGTACCTACACCGCCTAACGCAATTTCATCAGTGCCTCCGTCCACAATGGCATCCATTCTGCCGGCAACAGCAAAGGTGAGTCCTATCAATAATTACACCTTTACAAACCAGTCTGTTATGTTAAATGCGAGTACATTGGCACAGAAGATTCGTAGTGCCGAATTGATGATAAAGTGTAATAACTATTCACCGACATTACCGACACTATCTATGTAGGTAGATCGCCCGGTTACATTAAACGCCTCAAGTTACTTAGTAATATGAGGCGTTATATGATCTAATTTTGACTTCCCGTGTTAGAGGGAATGAAAGTAGAGACAGTACTTCTGTTTGCATTCGTCCTAATTTTTTTAGGATTTATATATACAAATAGAAAAAGCGTAGAAGGGTTTGATGGCAATGTACCGAGAGCCAATCAGACGTCGGCATTCCCACGCGATACATCATCGGCGACCACAAGCAATCCGAAATTAGCGTTAGCACAGCCAAAGGATGTTGAAGCTTTAATGGAGGTTATTAAAAACTTCAAACTTCTATACAATGCTCAGGACCCAATGACCCTCAATCTAGACCCGCAGTCTTTACAGCAGACCCAGTATTTCTCAATGCAATCCGATAATTTGCTCAATCAGCTACAATCCGCACTTGCAAGCTCTGACGCCGTTGCTATAAGTTTTGACGATACCGTACAACTCCGTAAAGCGTACGAATGCTCTATAAACATTCTGCGTGGAAAATCTCAAACTCAAAGTAGTATGACATCTATGGCATCCACGGCACCCAACGGACTGACCCTGGATATACTTTTAAATCTACGAAAGCGGGTTCAGGCAGAAAGCCTAAAATTATCCAATCTCCGATCCTCCGCAGCAACTGTTACAGCACGCATTGCGGACTTAGATAACCTTGCCGCCAACCTGGGCGATATTATTTCAAGCGTACAGCGTGGAGAAACAAAACTCAGCGATATAAATATTACACCTGAGGACGCAAATAGATTCATGAATACGCTAGGAACTGGTCAAAACGCTGCTATACCCAATGTAGCCGTATCCGATCCTAAAGGCGGATCGACGAACTCAATGTCTATCGGTCCCACGGGACTTCCTGCGGCGGATACAATACAATCTATAATGGAAATTGCTCGTAATATGAAATGGAGCCTTTCTATTGGACTAGAAAGCGACCCCGCACTCAAACAGAGCCAGGAAGTGCTGGATAAGATTACCGCAATAGAGACAAGTATAAATAAATATATGATTAGCGGAACGCCGATTCCGCCGAATGTTCAGCGGCTCTACGAACAACAATTGGCAGTTCTAAAAAATCTTACGAGTGATTCGCGACCCGATATGATGAGTATTTTAATGGGACCGCCGAAGCCTGAACTAAATCAACGTGGTAATCTATCACAGGCACATATGCCCTCCCAGCACGACCTCAACTCAGTACAGGGTATGAATATGGGTCCCTTTGGAACCCGTGGGGGTCCCGCTGCGGGTTCGGCATCAAACGGTATCGGCTCAGGCGACTACGCAATGAGCGATGAAAATATTCGGCACCGCGCGTCAGCGGCAAGCTTTGACGATTCAATGGTCGGCGGCTTGGATTATAAGACGCGTTCCCTGGAGATGTGCCGACAGATTCAGGCGGCGAATTTAGGCGACCCCGCCAACTTTGGATGTATCAAAAATCCTGATGAGGTGAGTGCGTTGTATTCGTGGAAGGGCAACTACCAGATGGTCTGCTCGCGCTTAGGCGATACGTGGGGCAATTGGTACCCGCAGATGTTTGGCTGCCCAAAAGTGGACCCGACGGCAAAGTTCACATCTCGGACCTAGTAATTTCGTCCTAACATACCTCCATTTGTCGGTCTAGCCGGCTCCTGTGGACGGGCATTTTCAAGATTACGGGGCACGTATCCGATGATGACGATACAGAGACCCGAAATGATTGCAACGAATGCTGTATTTGTATGCGTTACAATCTGTAGAATCATACTACAAATGGGACTGCCGATTAAGAATAGGGAGTTGATAAATCCAACAATGGATAGATTTGCGCAAAGATTCGCGTATACATTTGTGGAAATAATGTGGATCAGATAAACAAGAACAAAGGGGATACCATATTTAACATACGAATACACAGTGATTATGTATTCCTTTAGTTTATTATACACCGGTGCTAGCATCCCCCACACTTGCGATACGCATTCCATAGTCTAACATATTATGTTAGAAATTCAGGTATCGTTCAATTTTTAGAACGCCCGGCATAAAAAACCATTATACTGAATAGAATGGCTTCAGGAATGAAGGTGACGCCTATGATTCTTTTATTGGGCGTAGCGCTCATATTAATTGTGGGTTATTTGATTGGACGTGCCCGCGGTAGAGTATTAGAGAAGTTCGATGGCGGCGGTGGCACCTGCAACCGTTGTAATAAGCCGAAACCTTGCGGTTGCCCTCCAGCACCAATTTCACCGTCGTCAGTTGACTTAAGCATGCCGACACCGCCGCAGTGGCCGAGTTCGGCGGCGATGAGCGGTCTATGCGGCCGCTGCCAGAAGCCCAACCCTTGCGGTTGCCCAACGGGCGGTGCGGACGCGGGCTCTAACTCGTCTCCTGATGGAATGCCGTATGCGGCACGCGAGCGTTGCCCGCCCTGCCCGTCGTGCCCTAAGCCTGATATGTCGAAGTGGGTGAAGAAGTCGTCGGTCCCTCCCTGCCCGCCGCTGCCCGATATGTCCAGGTATATGCTTAAGACCGAGTGCCCGCCGTTACCTGATATGTCTAAGTATGTGCTCAAGTCGGCGGTGCCGAAGTGCCCTCCTTGTATCTCAACGTGCTCTAAGCCGTGTAAGATTGGCGAATGCCCGCCGTGCCCGCGCCCGCGTTGCCCAGTGGTCAAGTGCCCTGATCCAAAGGCGTGCCCGGCGTGCCCTGCGGCACAGTGCGAGCCGTGCCCTGAGCCGAATATTCAGTGCAAGGCGGCGTACCAGCCAGGTAATCCAGTACGCCCTATGTTAGCCAGTACCTCATCATTTGGTCTTTAACTCCCCGGCTAATTATAGGAATGGCGTCAACGAAGCCCTACCGTCATTATTTAGAAGAAACAATACTGACAGTATTTCTGTGGATAGGCATATGGGGTGCGATTTCACACCTCATTGACCATTATTTTAAGCGCTATTTTATATCGGAAATGGTTATTTATATTACAATTGCTGTTGTTTCTTTTACACTTCTCGCAGTTCGTGGTTATGTTGAGAAAACGGAGTAAGTGCGTTAAATCAAGAATCCCAAATAGAAACATTATGTTACCGTTTTTATTTGGATGCGTCTCCCTACTGTTCACGCCGGTGACAGCACAGACACCAGGGTATGATTATCAAGGATTTACCCCTACAACGTTGGGGTGCGGTACGGATAGTGGTGTGGTAAATGTTTTATTGTCACAGCCGCTGCCTACGGGAGCTGGCGGTCTTAAAGCGAAGCAGATTGCGTTTGCGATTTATGGTAATCAACCAATGCCGGCATATATACAACTTGACGGAAATCCGTCGACTGCTAGATTATCTACCTCAGGTGCCCAGGCGTGCTGTGCACCGAATTGTGATTTAGCGGTTCAGGTAGCAGCGGCGGGTCAGACGTGGTACAATTCGCCGTGCGGCACAAACTCGTGCGGTGGCAGTTCAACCAAGAATCAGTGGTATTATATGGATTTTTCCTCAACAGCCGTGGGCACAATACAACAAACTAATATTTGGCAGATAGAGTTCTTTGATAGTGGTGGTGGCATGACCGGTGCAAATATGATCAATATCGCATCAGGAGGGTCTGCATTCTTTCTGTCGTATACGATATTTTTTCCTACACCGTCAATCACACCTTCGGTGACAAAAAGTCCAGTTTCTCCGAGTTTGACGCCGTCAGAAACTGCCTCCGCATCAATAGACCCATCGGATACACAAACATCAAGTGTAAGCCGAAGTGTATCGGCATCCGTATCAGCAGATGTAACAGATACTAAGAGCATCTCGCCGTCGCGAACTCTTTCAAGGTCAGAATCACTTTCAAGAACAATTAGTCGATCGGAATCCGCATCTGTCACAAATAGTCGGTCAGAATCCGCATCAGTCACAAATAGTAAATCGGAATCGGCATCTGTATCGGCGGATGTAACAGATTCTAAAAGCCCATCGGTAACAGCGAGCTATTCAAAATCCGAGTCCGCATCTGTATCAGGAACTAGAGCCGCATCGTTGTCAGCCACTGGATCAAGGTCGCCGTCGGTAAGTTTTTCGGCTTCAACTACATTATCTGCTACAGCCACAAAAACCTCTACAGGCGTATGTAGTGATGCTCGTACCTATTTTAATGGAGTATGGGTAACCGTTGTAGATGTCACTGTTACATATCATGTACGACACTGGGTCAATGTTACGCACGATTTAACTCCGCCAAACGAACAGTTTATTGGCGCGAATCCGACGTGTACGCAAACGAGTACAAGTTGTACATGTTTGTATACCGGCGGTGATAGTACTGGCGGCTGTACGATTAATCGCTATGCGTCTATTACCTATACATATGGGGCTTCACAAACGACCACCTATGTAACGCAAAGTCCGTTGTGTGCCTATTTTTTCGCATCAACTATTTTTATACCATCGGCAACACCGTCTGTAACAATCTCGTCAAGTGCGTCGCGGTCTTTAACACGTTCATCAAGTATATCACGGTCTATAGCGGCATCACCATCCGTGTCACGTACAAATGCTCCATCTGTATCAGTTACTGCAACGCCAACGCTAACTCCATACTTTCCGTGGTTTCAAGGTCTCACAGGATGCTGTCATAATTCAATTGATACAGCTATACTGGCTCTAAATGTTTTGACGCCTTATCCTTACCCAAATATGGGAGTTAACCGTGTTTCATTCCAGTATATGCCGTTGTCAGCGGGAACGGCTACGTTCACAATTGCCCTTATGAATGTGGCTGGAGGAAGTTTTCCAGGTGGGACTATATTAGCATCAAATACGTTTTCAGTCACATCTCCAGGTAGTTACCCAACCTATTCTCAACAAATTGCCACATTCACAGATCTTTACCCAATATCCTCTTATGTTCTGGGTGGAGATGTGGAGTATGCTTTAGCGTTCTATAATGCGACGCCTGGAATTATAGACATTGTTGTAGACGATTCAACTTTATATCCATATTTCTGGAACAATCTAATGCCTGAATACACAGGGACGTTCTATACGGTGGGAGAAACAGATCCCCTAACAGCATCATGGTTACAATCTGCGAACATTTCATTTGTTGCGGTGGGAGCGGGCTCTGTGCTGTCCAGTTCGCCGACGGCATCTCTTTCTATAAGCCCCAGTTCTACCATATCAGTAACCACATCATCTAGTCCTAGTATTACAACAGCAGTATCTCAAAGCATAAGTGGATCAGTCACAACTGCGGCATCCATAAGCACAAGCATATCAGCTACTGCGTCATCAAGTTCTAGTGTAACGGAAACTTTATCGCCGACGTCTAGTTCTGACGTGACAGCCTCCTTATCGGCATCTCAATCAGTGTCATTTTCATCTACATTGTCAGCAACGGTAAGTATATCGGTAACGCAAAGCATAGCACCTAGTATATCGGCATCGGCAACTACATCGGCATCACAAAGTAATGAGCCCACCGTATCAGTATCGGTAAGTACATCAGCGTCGCAAAGCAACGCACCCAGTGTATCGGAATCGGCAAGTACATCATTATCGCAAAGTACAGCACCCAGTTTATCAGCATCGGCATCACAAAGTAGGGATCCCACTTCATCGGTATCAGTAAGTAGATCGGCATCACAAAGCGCCGCACCCAGTTCTTCAACATCGGCAAGTACATCATTATCGCAAAGTACAGCGGCATCGCAAAGTACAGCGGCATCGCAAAGTACAGCGGCATCACAAAGTAGGGATCCCACTTCATCGGTATCAGTAAGTAGATCGGTATCGCAAAGCACAGAGCCATCATCATCAGTATCGGCAAGTACATCATTATCGCAAAGTACAGCGGCATCGCAAAGTACAGCGGCATCGCAAAGCAATGAGCCTACTTCATCAGCATCGGTAAGTAGATCGGTATCACAAAGTGCCGCACCCAGTTCTTCAACATCGGCAAGTACATCATTATCGCAAACTATATCAGCGTCGCAGAGCATACTGCCCAGTTCATCCGCGTCGGCAACTACATCGGTATCGCAAAGTAGGGATCTCACTTCATCAATATCGCAAAGTACTGCACCTAGTTTATCAGAATCGGCAAGTGTATCGGTATCACAAAGCACGGAGCCAACTTCATCAGCATCTATATCTACATCATTATCTGAAAGTAGAACTTCGGACTCCTCACCGTCGGTAAGTAGTTCTATAACTCTATCAAGAAGCTCATCGCAATCATTTACATTCACCACAACACAAACGACTTCAAATACACCTGTACCGAGTGTATCAGTAACTGGTACAATATCTATTTCATCCAGCATATCGCAAACTAGGTCAAGTAGTGCGTCCACAAATCCCACTCAATCCTTCTCCTCCTCTATAAGTAATACACTCTCCCCTTCACCAGGTAAAACGGCTAGCCCGTCGTTATCGCTTACAAATAGTATGTCAACCTCTCTATCAACCATTCCCACTCTATCTATGTCTATATCAGTATTTGGTAGTTTTTCACAGTCCATTAGTAGTAGTATGAGCTTCTCCGGCACCCCAGTACCCAATTTATTCGTAAATCTGAGTGCGTCGCCGTCATTGAATGCGACCATTCCGATTGTAGTTGTTGCTGCTGCGGATAATTCCTCCCTTGGCATAATTCTAGGAGCGGTATCTCTGGGTTTGGTGGGTTTGATGGGTGTGGTAATGGGAACAAATGCCATGCGGCGTAGCGGTGCGTTAAATTTCCTGGGCGCACTGGGCGTTAAGACCCCGCCTGGAATAGCAAGCGGCAAAAGAACAAAAGAGGAACTAGCAGCAGACGCTGCGGCAAAGACAACGGTGCTAGGCAGAATGGGTACTATGGTTACAGCCATAAAGGGGCGGTCGGCACAAATTACAAAACTTGTAGACTCACTGCCGGTACCGGATTCGGTAAAGAGTTTCGTTCACGATCCGAAATCGGTACTACCAAAATCCGCACGAGATTTACTTGATACGGCACAAAGCTCATTAGGTCAGACCGGCGAGCCAGCTGATTTAGAAAATGCAGACAAGCCAAAGGCTACAGCTGTCGCACAGACGCCAAAGTCTATACTTAAGAAAGAATCCCGTGTAACTATTGCGCCTACGCCCACATTTTCGGACGATGTTGTGGTGGATGGAGGCATACAACTAACAAATACACGGGCAAGTACACCAACGCAGCTACGCAGACCATTACGCAATACAATAATGGACGATACATATGATGTATACAACCCCGATAACCTAGACAACGCATACGAAAACACACTGATTCACGACCCCGCACAATCATCTAGTTTTGTTAGAAATCCTGGCTCCTTTGGACCCCAAGGGGGTTCTTTTAGGACCCAAGGGGGTTCTTTTAGGAGCCAAGGGGGTTCTACATATATCAGACCCAATATACCAACACCCATACTTCCTGAAGGTTGTAAGTGCGAGGCGTGTTTGGCGGCAAAGGCAGCACACGAACCGCCACCACCATCTGTATCAACGGCGGATGTGATGAAGCAGTTAGAGGATCTCAAAAAGTTTATGGTGGAGCAAATGAAGCCACCAGCACCAGTAGTACCAGTAGCACCAACAGCACCAGTAGAACCAGTAGTACCAGTAGCACCACCAGTAGCACCACCAGTAGCACCACCAGAACTTATTACACCTTTAGAGGCTGTACCAGTACCTGTATCAGCATCTGAGCCAGCCGAACGACTGCCAAAAATTGTATATTCTGAAACGCCTACAAATCAAACGCAGTATTTAACGGGCAACCCAGAAATTACTATTACGAAGGTAGAGCCAGTTGCAGAAACACACGAACTTGACGAGATTCGTGCCCTTCTTGCCGAAAGACAAAAAGACCCTTTGAGTCCAAAGGTAGATAACTAGATTCATAATCAACGACACTCCCAATAATATGGACCATACTCTATAAAGAGCTCAGACCCTGCTGGTATATCATAGAGTGAATGAATAAATACTCGTCCTTCTGTTCGGTTCAATACAAATTTACAATTCGTCACCAGTGGATGATTATCTTTTCCAAAATATGCCTTAGGTGTAATATCCACCCAACGCTTTTTACGCCGAATGACCCGCCGAGCAATGTAAGAACAGTCATTAATCATCGCCATATAACAGCGCGGAAAATCACGGGCGTCTACATAGCAATCGTCGCGCACTTCTACTGAGTAATTACTAACACGGTTTGATGAAAGTACCTCACCGGTATATTCATCAATACATGAGCCGGCAGGAATGTCTTCACGGGTAAAGACGCCGAGACCTGCATTGGGTACTTGGGAAGGAGCCAAACGGAGTTGAAACGGCGAATTATAGTAATATGGACCACAGATATTTTCACACATGGAAGTAAGAATGGATACCCGCTTTTGGGGACCGAGCGGCTGGCGGCTGCTACACTTAGTTGCTTTTGCTGCTCCTACCCTAAATAAACGCTACCTTCTTCAATTTTTTGAGACGTTACCGTACGCGTTGCCGTGTAAGTTCTGCCGTGCGTCTCTCACTGAGTATTACGCAAGTGACCCCGTTCCCACCGACACAAAAGAGTTCGCCAACTGGTTATACCGTATTCATAACCGCGTAAATGGTAAACTCCGTGAGCAGAAGTTGATTACCGGCAAGGATCCTACGTGGCATAACGTGAAACAACGTTATGAGAAGTGGATGCGGCAGTCGTGTACGCAGCAGGCAATGATCGGCTGGGACTTCCTATATTCCGTTGCGTATACAACTCCGTGTAGTGATGTGACAAGCACGCCGATACCAGGTGCCCCGCCACATCCAGCGACTCCCGAACTACGTAACCGTTGGAATACGATGACAATTGCGGAGCGTCTACCGAAACTCAAACTATGGTGGGAATCTCTTCCCCATATTCTACCCTTTCCCGTTTGGCAGAAGGCGTGGCTAAAGGCGGTTCCACACGTACCGAAGCTAGCGTGCGGTAGAAAGGCGGTTACTGAGTGGCTCTACCGCGCCGAAAAAGCAATGTGCCAAGAGCTCAAAGAGAACGCACCCCACGACAGTTTTGACGGACTCTGTACCGAGTTGAATGCGTTCGCTAGCGGCTGCGGCAAAATTAAGACCACGAAAGTGAAAACGTGCCGTGCAAAAAAGACACTCAAGCGGAAATCATTAGACCGCTCACGCACCCGTAAGTATTTTGCTACCGGCGGATTCTTATAGGTCCTTCTTTTTCATAGAGCCGCGGTGAGCCCAGCACTTCATAGTGGTTTGAATTGTTACCGCTTTTTCGCACGACTTACCGTTCGCATGTTTATAAGTACACTTATATACATACGTACAATTACCTAGTTTCTTCTTGTTTATCATCCAGGCAGCCGACGCAGTATCAAAGAATTTCGCATCAAACTCTTGGTTTCCAGCAGACATTTTACACATTGTATAATCAAACCTACACATTTCAATTTTCCACTGCTAGCTCACCAAGTCGTTTCATAACGGCATCAGGATAAACTATCCCCGGAAATTTTGCGACGAGCACCGCACAGGGAATATAACGCCGCCGGTCATCTTCTGATATACCAAGTGCCGACCATCGTGCTTCCAATGTCCTTGCACGGCTCCAATCGTCAACGGACCAGGTTTCGTCCCCATCAGGTTTTACGAGATACTGCGTCAGGACACCACGTGAAAGCATTTTCTACTCCTTATGTAAAGAATGGCTAACCTCTTTAAACTTTCGTACATGCCGTATTTGTTGGTAGTAGTGGGACTTGTTCTTATTTATCTATGGGCACGCAGCCACACAACGCGTGAGGGCTTTGAGGGCACTGTAGAGCCGTCGGCTTCCAACCCGTGGAAGTTCAATATGTACTATGTGGATTGGTGCCCGCACTGCCACCACGCCAAGCCTGAGTTTGAGAAGCTCGGTTCTACCATGACCATCGGCGGTAAGTCAGTCGCCTTGAATGCGATTGAGGCGGAGAAGAACCCCGATGCGGTTCACGGTCTGAAGATTTCGGGTTACCCAACGTTTGTTCTGTATGATGCGGAGGGGAACATGGTGAAGGATTACGACGGTCCTCGCAAGACGGCAAGCTTCCGTTCTTTCCTTGAGGATACCGTGAATATGAATGCTCAGCGGATGTCGAAGTAAGCCACTCATTCGCAGCAGTAGAGCCAATTGAGGCAAGCATTTCAAAATCAGATTGTTGAAATCGCATAAACCACACAGGAAACGGTAGATTTGGAAACCAAAGAATATTTTTAGGATAGTTATCCTTCAAATACTTTATTTTCTTGGGTCCTTCAAAATGGATCATAGAAAATATATATTCGGAAATTGTTACAGGTGTTTTAACAGTTGTGTGTTCAAATGTGAATCCAAGTGATTCACGGCGGTCTTTATCAGACGGCAATAAGCCCCAAGGAAAATTTGCGCCAACCGCACCATCAACCCAAATATGTCCAGTTTCCTTATGAATATAAGGACGGAAGAATATTGGTAGACTCATACTTGCACGGATCGCATCTACAACTCGTAAGTTGGGATGGGTTTTTGCAGAGCATAGAATAATGTCGTGGGTACTAAGATTTGCAATAACCACGGTAAGATTTGGTATATCAGACATTAAATAAGCGGATGCCCCAGGTTTTACAAGTTCTAATATACGCTCAATTTCCCCAATAAGAGAATCCCCATTATCTAGACCCCACGACTTATTGATATTCAATAGATTATTGACATCAATATCACGGAATTTGATATAGTCGGTAGCATACATAAATTCACGAACGCGGCTGATAGAAGCGGATAATGCCATGATTGTTGCTAAAAATGAACCAGCGGAGGTCCCCCAGTACTCATCTACCCGCTCAAGTACGCCCGCCGTTTCTAATACAAGAAGAGCCTCTACAAAGACAAGACAGCGTGTGCCACCACCGGCGAAGACTAGACGGCGTGGAAGCATCTACCGGCAGTGGCGGAATGAAATCCAAAATAATTACGCATATAACATCAAGATGCCAGTAGATTCGTTGGTGCCGCCAATGCTTGTGCCGTCTTCCTTATATACGGAAGAGGCGAAACGGGATAGTACACGAATACGTATTTACAATATGGTTTTACAGCAGATTTATAATAAGGTAAAAGCGGTCGCACGTGTTCCCGGCAATGAGAAATCGCTATGGTATGTGGTACCTGAGTTTATTCCAGGAACCCCGCGGTTTGATATTGGCGACGCTATCCTTTATATTGTTTGGAATCTACGGAATATAGGTTATACCGTAGAATACACGCATCCGAATTTATTGTTTGTGAGTTGGCGGTCCCACGACGAAATTTATCGTAAGCACGAAAGCCCGTTGAGCCAGGTGCTCAATGCGGTGCGAGGTGCGGCGACAAGTTATAAGATTCCTACGTCAAAACCGACGATTCCTACGGCAAGTGCTCCGATGCCAGAGATTACAAAACGGAAAACGCCGCTCAAGAAGACGGTGGAATTCAAGCCGGATGCGGAGGTGATTCAGCCGACAATACAGCCGATAACACGGTCACTTGTGATGTCGGCTACAGGGGGTGCGGGTGCGGGCACGCCACGTTTACCGGGACAGTTGTCGGAGCGGCATGTATCGTTTGTATAATTGGGCACCTCCAGCGGATGCGATTATCATAGACGCCTGAGTACCCTGCTTCACTAAGATGTCCAATATCAGGATTAAGAAGATGCCGCCGAGTACAAACAGCAAAATCTCAAGCAGATTGGATTCCGATTTCGTGACTTCCATCTGCTCCAGTTTATTGAACATTGAGTCAAGTTTACGTTGTAGATCGTCAAGACGTTCATTGGCGGCGACTTCGGCACCCTGTAAGTCGGCTTGCGTCTGTTCATTCTTACCAATCTTCTGCCAAAGGGTGGACTGACCGTCTAGCCACGGCGAGGGAACAAGGGGTGCCTCGTTTTCACGAGTGGGCATACGGTTCTTAATCCAATCGGGTATAGAGGTATTGTTAAAAGCGGTTGCCCAGTCGGGCTCAAGTTGATATACGTTCTTATCTACAACATCTTGGGCAGGATGCGGGAAGTAATCGGCGGTTTCGAAAGCATTTAACATCTCCGACTCGCTACTACTTTGGGAATTACTGGTCGGCGAACCACCGAGTAATTCACCTGGAGGCAGCGGGCGGTTAGCAGGGCGGTCGGGCTCAATCACCATGGGTTCGGGCGGCGGCAACACAGCACGACGTTTCTTACGACGTTTCTTATCAGCGTCTAAAGCGAAAAGCGACGGAGAACCATTTGCGGGTCCTTGGTCTTCATTCCGGGACGTGTCCGTAAATGATGTAAAAGCTTCTTCTAATGAGCACATCTGCTCTCCCTAACGTGGGATGTCTATTTATTTTATTGATTTCCGCTTGCGGAATTCACCTTTGGGGCGGAGGAACCATATAAAGTTCCTATTCCAAGATAAGGATGCACGCAACACATTTAATATCAATCGGGCTGTTTACAGCGGCGGTTGTACTCACGATTTATGCGTGGATGGACCGAGTAAGGTATTCACAACGCTATTTTAAAACGACGGAATCGTTTCAGAATCCAGACCCGTTAGCACTTCCTGAGCCTGTGGGCGGAGTACCAGCAATTATATCTCAAGATCCGAGCGATGCCGAAGCACTAGCAGCACATAGGACTCTGATTATGTATACAAGTAAGAATGTGGCAAAAGGACTACGATTTATGACATCAATTGGAAAGACATTCTTTGAACAACCTGTGAAAATTCGGACCGATATCAATCCGTCTACTTTAATGAATAACTATGTGAGCCCATTACAAATAGTATGAATCCTCCGACAGGTCCCGGTTCTTTCTCAGGTCCCATCTGGCACCCGCCGATTGCCACAAAGTGGATAATCGTCATTGTGCTCGTCTTCCTAGGTGCCGTTGCGAACCGTATTCCTCACCGGCTACGATTTTACGTCATACAACCGGTAGGATTCTTCCTAATTACCCTAGCCGCAATGCTATGCTACTGGACGGGATTCTACGCTGGAACATTCGCCCTTTTCTTCTTCCTGCTGTCGGTATGGTCGGCGGAAGCTCGCAGCCCTGAGGGATTCCTTAACGCTTCCAATACTGTAGATTGGGTGACGAATTCAAAGAAGTGGTTTGTTGAGAAGGTGCTCAAGGAGCAGCCGCTTGCAATTCAGGAGAAGGATGTAAGTACCTCTGCCATTTCAGATTAAACAAACACTTAGTAAGAAGATTCCCGGATGGATTACGGTACTATTGTAGCAATAGCTCTTACCGTATTCCTAATATACTTCTCACTGGATTTTGATAGACATTACAGTTTTGGATTTCACAATGCGGCACTTCATCCTGCCGCACGTTTTGCCGCCGGCTTAGCATTAGCCTATATCGCACAAACGCACCAACTGCTTGCGTCAGTACTACTAGTGATTGTATTCTTTTGGATTGCGGACGTCAATCTACTAGCATCTCATCCATTGTAAGAAATACAGGCTCTCCCGATACATAAAAAATACTAATCCACGATAAGGAGATACGATGCCTAGACGTGCTAAGAAAACTGCCGGCAGTTGGATGACTCCGGTAAGTTCGTGTTTTATAGGACAACCAGGTCCGCACCCTGCACCGCCGCCAGCATTACCGACAACATCGGTAAATCCGTATTTGCCCCCACCGACCGCACCGCCGACAATGGGTGGTAGTTGTTATATAGGACAACCTGGTCCGCACCCTATGCCGCCACCGGCATTACCGACAACATCGGTAAATCCGTATTTGCCGGCACCGACAGCGGGTGGTATGGCGCCCCTAAATATTCCGTCGCAGATGCCTTCACCGCCACAAGCCGCAAATATACCACCGACACTGTCTCCCCATCCGAGCCCAAATAATAATACGGGTCAACCTTTTCAAGGCACAGGTGGTGTCTTAGATCCTCTTTCGGAGGCAATTTTATTTGTAAATACGAATCCGTATATTATTGGCTGTTTTATGTTGCTGCTCAACTTAGGAGGTCGCTTTCTTTCGTTGGAGTTGACAAAGAAACAGGAGGAATTTTTAGCCGCTCCTTGGTTACGCCCTGCTTTATTCTTTACAGTTGTGTTTATCGCAACTCGTAATATAGCGGCGGCTTTCTGGGTTACCCTGCTTTTCTTCTCTATTATTTGGGTTGTTGCAAATGAGAATAGCCCGTATTGTCTGATTCCGTCGTGGTGCGGACACGATATAGAGAAGCAGAAAAAGACTTATGAGGATAATGTGAAGAAGTTTTTCAAGTTTGATAAGGCGGCAGAACCACCGCCAGAGCCAGAGCCAAAAAAACCCGAAACTCCTAAGGAATAATTCAACAGTTTCAATAATATTGAACAAATTGAAGATTAATTTATTAGACGTTGAGCGTCAGCTCGCTGCCGGTCGCCTGCGTTGCCGTCGTCTTACGCGAGCGGCGATTCAAGCCCTGACGACGCATCGTCTCCGTTGTGTAGGCACTACCGATGGACGCGGTCTCCTCGGCATCACGGCGGCCGCCCTCGTTGAGCTGCTTGAGAATATCATCTACACCGGTGGGACCACGCATCTCACGGCGGACCGTGGTCGCCTGAGGGGGACCCGCCATCGGCATTGCGGGCATCGCCGCACCTAGACCAGGCATCATACCGCCCATCATATTGCCCATCATACCCATAAAGCCGCCGCTAGGCATACCCTCGGGTTCCGACTGCTCCTCCATCGGTGCCTGCTCACGCATCGGCGGCTGGCGCATCTCAGGCGGCATCTGCTGACCACCGCCGCCCTGCTGACCACCGCCTCCCTGCTGACCGCCACGTCCTCCTCCAGGCTGTCCGAGCGACATAAAGTTCGCAAAGCCAGGTCCGACCGACTCACGTGCCGCCGCCTGTGCGAACTCGCGTGCCAGGTTGGGATTGTTGCGGAGAATGTCGTCCATACCAGGCATACGCGACTTGAACATTGTGTTGGTGACGTGGCACATACCGGCGGACAGACCAAGCGACAGAATAAGGCGTACCTCAGGTGCCACCTTGCTCTTATCCTTGTACTTGTCGTACAGCTCCTCAAAGATTTCGTCGTAGTCCTCAATGTTCTCGTTGACCTGCTCAGACCAGCCATCCAGATGGAGTCCGAGCGGGTCATAGCGGCTATTGAGGAACTCCATACCGCTGGTGACCGTCGTGAGCATTGAGCGCTGGAAGCGAACCGACGCCTCGAGACCCTTGGAGTCCTTGCGGCGTGCTACCTCGGAGTTAATCTCTTCCATTGTATTGCTCATGGACATCTTGGTACCGCTAATACCCTTGCGGTCCATACGCTCAAGAATCGTCAGTCCCTCCGTCTTCTTTACTGCCTCTTGTTCGGGGGTCAGGTATACAGCAGGCGTCGCAGCAATAGCGGGTGCTTCCGCTGCACCTCCACCACCACCGCTAAACCAGCTGCGAAAACCACCGGCGGCAGGCGCAGCAGCAGCAGTGTTGGCGGCACTATTTGTCGCCGTTGCACCACCTAGTCCAGGAATGCTGGAGAACCAGGACTTGGCGGCGGGAGCAGCGGTAGTACTGGAACTTGCCGTGACACTTGCTGCAGGTGCTGCCTGTGTCGACGTTGTGGGTGCGGAGGAGACGGCGGGACCGCCAAGACGGAATGTCTCATTAGTGCTGCCACCACCTCCGCCGCTGACAGGTGCCGTGGGTCCGGTCTCACGCATAATACGAATGTTATCACCGCCGCCGGATGGCTTCACATCAAATGTCACATTTGTATCGTCAAGGCTCACAAATTCAATATCGTCCACCGCCTTTATTTCGGCAGCCGGAGACGCCGGACGACCCATAGAACCCGCAATCTTGCGCTGATTGCCGAGGAGATTGAGGTCAAAATCGTTCTGGTTGAGGTCAAGCGACCGACCAATGTCCTGGCTCGCCGAGATTTCGGGGAATGACCCGCCGTCGGATATACGGATCGTAGGACCGCTCATAGTTTCCTTCTTTTACCTCCTCCGCCTTCGTTTTAGATTCCCAAACGCAAATGGCAAAACATATTCAATTATAAATTGAACATACTAAGAATGAATTGTACACTTATTTACGTTTGTTTTTATGTGTTTTACGACGGCGTCCGCTAGTCTTCCTAGTAGATTTCTTGTTAAGAGGGTGTGTATACTGGCGGAGTGGAGTTCTTGGTCCTGGTATGAATGTATTTTTAATAAATTGCAACTCTGCTGGTGATAGTTTACGGAGGTCGTCAATTACTGGCTGCGTCATGTAAGTTTTTTTTGGGGGAACGAAGTTTGCGGCGCTTTCAGGGGATAAGCGTAATCTTAGTTCATCTAATATTCCAGTTTCAGCATCTACGTGCCGGATCTCCTCGGGCGACAGGCGTCGTATGTCGTCTAGCACACTCACCGCCGCCAGAGACTTCTTGGGTTCAATCAATTTATTAGACATTATTCTGTTTATTCATAATAAAATCATTGACGATAAGCCATCAAAAACGCATCGGCTAAATCGGACTTCTTCGTCCGACCGGCAAAATACTTAGCCCATACAGAAGCCTTTTCCCCACCCGCTGCCAAAATCGCAGTCACATCGGCTTCCGCCGTATCCTTGCGTGCCTTGTACTCTCCTGAAGCTCCGCTAATGTCGGTGTAATCTACGGCACGTGACTTGACACCGGCATGGACGAAGTCAATATTGCCGGTCCAAAAATACTCTGTTTCTAACCGATGTGCTAGAAGTGTATACAGCATAATCTGTACCGATTTCATAGTAGGATTTTTCATCGCCGGCTGATTTTCCAGCCGAATCAATTCAGCCCGTGCCATTGATGAAAGTACAGATGTTAACCATTTATCCATGGCTTTACGAATCGTATCCAAACCAACCGACATTGTCTTGACCGCTTTCCAGGGCACGAGGTACATTTTCTGCGCCCACGCAACCAGGTCGGGCTTCTTCATCTTCTTCGTATCCACGCCACGACCAGTTGCTAACGCCTTGAGTTCTTTCGCCCCCATATCGCAAGGCAGGCAGGGTAGTGATGGCTTTGACGTAGCAGATTTCTTGACACGAACGCCGCTAGCACATGCTTTACACCATTTCGTCCCGTCCCCTGTATTGATCCACTTTGCACCACCGCCGCAACCGGCACATGATTTGGCAGTCTGGGCGGTTTCGCCGCCCTCAAGCAAATCTACATTATCCCAGGCGGCAATGGTCCATTCCCCAGAAATTCCGTGTTCAATGACGCAGTACGCCAGATTGCGGATACCCATATCAAATCCGACATAGATGGGCATTCGGGATAAGTCTCTATTTAGAGTAAGATTTAGACCTACACATAGAGAATGTCCACGACATATTTTATTCTTACGAAACATTCTGCCGATGATGTGGCAAGGGATGAAAATAATCAACTTGTATTTCTAAATTCCAAGGCGTCGTATATTCTTCCTGCAAATAATCTACCGTATTATCTTCAGCACGGACTCTTTGAGAAGGGTCTTATTCAATGGTGTAAGCAGTTTTGTAAACAGGGGACGATTCTAGATATTGGGGCACATACAGGAACCTATTCTATTGCGCTAGCAAACAGCGCTGCTAAGGTTCATAGTTTTGAGCCGCAGAAGATGACTTTTTACGCACTATGCGGATCAATTGCCTTATCCAACGCAAAAAACGTAACGGCACATAATGTAGCGTTAGGTGCTCCAGATCAAGTAGGAACAATGACGCTGAATATTCGTAGTCACGATGGTGGTGGATCGTCACTACAATCATTCAGTGACCCAATCCTTGCCCAAGAGCAGGTAGAAGTACATACGCTGGATTCGTATAATTTCCGAAATATTACGTTTATCAAGATGGACGTAGAGGACAATGAATTAAATGTTCTAAAAGGTGCCACCCAGACTATCAAACAAAATAATCATCCTACGATTATTTTTGAGTCCAACCACGAAAATAAACCGCTTTTTTCGTATATTATTGATACGCTCGGTTACGGTGCTATTCTGCCGATAAGCGGTGTTAGCAATATGTTCTTAACTGAGCCTCCAAAACAGTCCCAGCCTCAGCCCCAGCCCCAGCACGTTAAAATAGACGAGAAAAGTTATTACGAATCTTTAGGGATCCGCTAATGGACGTAAAAAAACAACAAACACATACAGATATTAATATTTTAATACCTGTATGTAGCGAAGCAAGTAGAAAGGCACACGCCATTGCAATAGCAGAGGCGAAAAAGTATCCTACCAAATTTCATGAAGTGTATTTAACAATTTATAATCACGAATTTAATAAACTATATAAAAATATTCTTACACAGTTCTAATAAATTCCCACCCCATATCTTCACAAATTTTCTGCCAAATCTTATCTTGCATATAAAGTTTCTCGCGGCTTTTGAGCAGGGGAAAGCACGGTAAATAATCATCCAACTCCAAAAGTTCACAGAACTTATACAACACAAAGGAGTACGATAAGAAGTTGGAGCGCTTCTTAGGGCAATGTTTCACGAAACTAAATTGGATTTCCTTAAACATATACCGAAGCTTCTCCTCTACTTCACGCGACAAAACGGGTGCCGAAATACCGTTGAGCCGGTTCAAGATATGGGCTACGTGGTCGTAGCAACGATTTAACTTTAGCTTTTTAATTACATCCTTCAACTTGGACGGTTTGAGTTTACTCATGTCGGTAATACGTTCCTTGCGGAGCTCTTGGCGAATTTGATCCAGAATGGCAGGCGATATTTCAGTAGTTTCTTTTGCTTGGAATTGCGCCAGCCATTCGTTCAAGTGATTAATTTTCTTATAGGCGTAGTACGACATTTCGCGCGGCGGGTCTTTGTAGGATGGCTTCTCGGAATCAACCAGGACATAGTCACGGTATCCGCACTGAGGGCAGTCCAAAAAGGTCTCATTAAATAACATTTCAGATTCACAAATAGCACAATTTCCAAAGTTCTCCGTAATAGACGAAGCAATACTATTTTCGTGTTGGATAGCGGTAGGATTAAGTGCGGTCAAATACGACTCCAGAGCCTTATCACGCTTAAATCCAATTGTGTTCGTAATGGCGGACGCTTTCCGCACTTCAGGGATTAAATCGTTTGTCTTTGTTGACTTATCGTCAACGTCGGCGGTAAAATACGAATAAACACTATTGGCGGGCATTTTTCCTTTTGCCGCCGCCTCCACGGGCTTTTCGCCGCCGGCAATTCGTTCTTGGGCGTCGCTGTAGGAAAAGAGAATATCGCCGACGCGTAAAAAGTAATCGGCTTCGGCGGTACCGTCTTCCAGTTTTTGAATCGCTTTTTCCAAAGCCGTAACTTCTTCTTCTAACTTTTGTCTGGAAGCCAGGACCAATACGTCGTTTGCGTTGGTTAAGGCACTTGGCTCCATAAATTGGCGTTCAACGGCTGCGAGTTTTTCCTTCTTTACCGCAAGTTCTGAACGCAGTTTCGGAAGATTATTCTTCTCCTCGCGAATTTTATGAATTTGTTGTGTGTGAAAAGATTCCAATGTCTTTGCGGGTTCTAGTGTCTTAGGTATTCGGGCCGCCGCGGGCTCGTGTTCACCCATTGGCTTCAATAGGTTATCTAACGATAAGGGTTGGGACATGGTACCACTTATACTAAGAAAAGTAAATATGAATGTTTAGACCGTAGGACCCGCGCGGGTAAGATTCTTGGCAAAAAACCTCCCGGAGCCCAAAATTATTTTCTCGGGCTCAGGTATAAACAACTATGGGATCCGGTGGTCTAATGCAGCTTGTCGCCTACGGCGCCCAGGATATCTACCTAACGGGCAACCCGCAGATTACCTTCTTCAAGGTGGTCTACCGCCGCCACACGAACTTCGCCATGGAGTCCATTGAGCAGACGTTCAACGGCTCGGCGAACTTCGGCAAGAAGGTGCAGTGCACGATCAGCCGCAACGGCGATCTGATCCACCGCGTCTACCTCCAGTGCACGCTCCCCCAGGTCACGCTCCAGGCGTCGGACGGCTCGGGTGCGCAGTTCCGCTGGCTCAACTGGGTTGGCCACAACCTCATCAACAACGTCTACGTGGAGATCGGCGGTCAGCAGATTGACAAGCACTACGGTGACTGGCTCCAGATCTGGAACGAGCTGACGCAGCAGCCGGGTCTCCAGGCGGGCTACGCCGAGATGGTGGGCAACGTGCCCACCCTGACGAACCTGATCGTCCAGGGCGGTGAGGGCTGCGACAACGCGTGCGGCACGGGCGAGCCCCACGCCTCGCAGGAGGTGCGCAACTGCGCGCCGGAGTACACGCTGTACATCCCCTTCCAGTTCTGGTTCAACCGCAACCCTGGTCTGGCGCTGCCGCTCATTGCGCTCCAGTACCACGAGGTCAAGATCTGGCTCGAGTTCAACCCCCTCAACGTGCTCGAGTGGGACTACGCCACCTCCACGGTTGGCGGCGTGTCGGTCCAGAACACGTCTTACCCCATCCAGCAGCGCGTTGCGGCGGCTGGCCTGGTGTCGGCGTCGCTGTACGTTGACTACATCTACCTCGACACGGATGAGCGCCGCCGCTTCGCCCAGGTCTCGCACGAGTACCTGATCGAGCAGCTGCAGTTCACGGGCGGCGAGTCCGTGACGTCGTCGTCCAACAAGATCAAGATGAACTTCAACCACCCCACGAAGGAGCTGGTGTGGGTTGTCCAGCGCGACAGCTTCGTCAGCTGCGACCCGACGGTCGTCAACCCCTGGAAGGGTCAGCAGCCGTTCAACTACTCCGACTGGTGGGATCGGTCGGTGCTGGAGTCGGGCTACTCCGTCACCCGCGTGGAGGGCATGGCGGGCTACAACCCTGTCGTCACGGCGAAGGTCCAGCTCAACGGACACGACCGTTTCTCGGAGCGCGAGGGTCGCTACTTCAACTTGGTGCAGCCTTACCAGCACCACACGAACATCCCCGCCGTGGGCATCAACGTGTACTCGTTCGCCCTCAAGCCGGAGGAGCACCAGCCGTCCGGCAGCTGCAACTTCTCGCGTATTGATAACGCGACGCTGCTGCTCACGCTCACCAACAACACGGTCAACACGTACAACACGGCGCAGGTCCGCATCTACGCCGTCAACTACAACGTGCTCCGCATTATGTCTGGTATGGGCGGTCTCGCGTACTCCAACTAAACGCTCGGGGTCATATTTGTATGCGTACAAATATGGCACGGCGTTTGGTTGCGGTAACAAAAACCTCTATACAAAAAACGAATTTTCTACAACCGATGTACTAATAGTGCTTCAGTTGAATATTTTATTATAAATAATTAGAGATAAGTATGTCCAATACGTCAAGTGCCCCGATGGTAGCGATGAAACAGATCATGGATATTATTGTGAGCGGAGATTGACGTGCGCAATGCGTTATTTGATATGATGGAAGCAATTGGCACTGGCAATATCCCCGCATATATGCAGATTGTAGACGTTGAATTTCCGGTAAACCTCCAGCCGCGTATGACGAAAGACTACCGCACGATATTAAAGTATTACGCTCATGAAATGGATGGTGCTGATTTACAGGCTATGACACCGCTTCAAGCAGCAGTCTATAGTGGCAACCCCGAAATGGTAAAAGAAGTCTTAAAACTAAATAATGATATGGAATATTATACTGATAGTTTAAAACACAGCATAATTCAAAATAGGACCGCTCGTGGCATGGCGGATGAGTTTATTGCACACTCCACGTCACCGGAACAGGCGGCTCCATACAGGGCTATTAAGAAAATACTGCTGGTAAATGGTGCCAACCCTAAAACGGTCTTAACTATGAAGGGTAGAAAACTAGTGTTCCCTGAAAATAAGGCGAATGTCAATGAATACAAGCGTCTTTCTACTACGGTGAAAAATACCTATCGCAATAGCCGAAAGGGACGTAAGTCAGAAAAGACGCGCAAAGCACGCCGTGAGTAAGATTAAATGATTATCCAATTATCTAATTGGATAGGTCGAGTAAACATTGGTTTATATCCTCTATTAGCATATAAACTTATTTTTTTATTCTTAAATAACTTATACTTAGCATCTAATTGATAAACAAACGCACCCCATACAGAATCTAATAAATGAATTTCTAATGCATTTTCCAATACATGAATCATATCAAAAAAGGTATCTGAAATATTGTTTAAATTAACAATTGGTTTTGATTCATCGTAATTACCGATAACTTCGTGATATAAAATATAGGCATTTCCATATTTATTTATAAAATTTTGATAAACTGTTTTTTCTAAATCATGATTGCGTGTAAATGTAAAGTCATCGATTCTTGTACAATATGGAATATTATAACATATATAAAATCTCTCTACAAAAAATGTAGTATTTGTATATTTAGAAAACATATGTTTATATTCATCGTCCCTACAACAATCGTTATTTCCGATTGCGAGCGAATCAAGTGGACTCAATCTTAACTGTTCGTATTTGTTTATACAATCATAAAATGCAATTGCTCCATTTAAACTCTCTATAGGTTCATATAATATTTCAAGATTTGTTAAATCTTTTGTATAAAAATCTACCAAGGGTTTAGCATCTTCTCTCATCATTAAATAAATTTTATCATATCTGTTACAATAATAATTGATTAATCCAAAAGAATTTATTATATCAGTCCATCCTTGATGAAAATATAACAGTCCACTTTTTACCATTATAAATATATGTACAATTATTTTTATCGGGAAATACGCCATGCGTAAATCAGAACGGATAGTCCTTGACAACAGGGTGCTGCGTCGGCTCTCTAAACGACGATTCAACAACAGCGATCGCCACATCCCGTGCCGTATCTGTTGGAAATATCAGGGTATCAAAGGACTTCTTATCCTTATAATGGATATCTAGGCATCGGTCTAGTATGTTGATATACATAATAGAGTTGGTAGGAACAAGGCGTACATACTTTAACATTCCAAAGTTAGTACCACTAATGCGGATCAAGGAGCCAGAAAGTCTAGTAATAGACGCCATTTGTTGTTACGTTTTACGTAAGCAACAAATGCAGGTTCAAATTTTTGTTAAAATTTCAAAAAATTGAGCGCCAACCCCCGCACAAATTCATCCTCACTTACCCCACCATGCCGTCATTGTCGTCTCTGCCGTCATTACATCTCCTAGACTACTCTACCGCCAACTCTATTGAGCACTTCATCCAGTATTATACATTCTTCTCAACTGTTGGACTACTAATGAATGCTGTTCGGTTCTTCTACTACAATTTCGTTACGCCTGACCGTAAGGACGAGGAAATCAGTCAGCTCAGGGCAGAGGTGGAGAATCTAACCAATGTTCTAGAGGAAGTTGTAAAGCATCTGAATCGGACTAGGACCAGTGAGAATTACGATACGGAAAAGGCGGAGTTTGTAGATGAGTCTGAGGAGGAGGAGCAGGAGCAGGAGCAGGAGCAGGAGAAGCCTGAGGCACCTCAAGCAGAGGACGAGAAAAAGATTAACTAACTAATTACTAATAATCTATAATACCTATTTTTTACTCCACAAAGTCAAAGGTGTCGTACTCCAGCCCGTCCACCTCAATATTCACCTGAAATACCATCTTATCGTGTGCGTAATCGGACCACTCGCACTCTAGGAGACCCTGCTCCATATTCGTATCCGCCGCCTTACCATTGCGGTAGTCACGGTCAAATAGGAATAGTCCGTTGGCGTGTAGGTCGTGCGTCTTACAGCAGATGAGAGTGCTTAGAGACTCCTCAATGCGTGCATTGGGCTGAATGTACCAGTCGTCGCCGTGCTGAATGACGACCTGCTCGGTCTTAGGCATCCACGATACGGCAAATACGCCTTCAGGCGTAATGAACTGCGCAAGCTGCTGTAGCTCGGCGACAGAAGGCTCAGGAATAGGGATTGAGTAAAACGTCGTAAACACAGGCATAATGAACAAGGTGGATGCCGAGTAATACCAACCTCAACCACGGTTCAATTTTTACGGTGGCGGAGAAAAATTGAAACCGCTACCGGCAAAAAAAGCAAATCTTGCCCGCATACTTCCCTATCCTTCCCCTTCATCCCCTTCTTCCCTCCCTCCAAATGGACTTTTACAGCATCAACGTTCCTGCACCCGCACCCGAGGACTTTGACAACGTACATCTCATTCAACTTGCGCAGATTGAGACCTGGAACAATGATATTATGGAGATTCATTGGCGTCCCGCCAGCCGCCAGATTCTTATCTCCATTGATGACGAGTGGATTGTCCAGCCTGACGATATTAATATTGTCACAAGCATCGCAACGCTCTTCTCGTGTGACGATTACCAGATTCGCATTACAAATCTGGCAATCGGCAATGATGGTGCAACTCCTGAGGAGTTGTGGAGTCTTTACAACAGCAACTGGGTCTACTACGGCGAGAACAACGTCAGTCTCCAGTTCCGCGCCGATGTAGACTATGATGCCGAACAAGCACCGCAGTGGGCGGATATTGTACCGGACTCTCAGCCCTTTGCACCGATGCCTTATACTATGCTGGATTAAATCCCAGCCAAAAGCCAAAACTAAACAAATCAAAAAAAACAAAATTTTTTACAGCTCGGTCCAATAATTTGGCCAGGTAAATGCGAGCTTCTGAACCTCTTGGTCCATCACACGTAAACCGGCAGGAAACTGCGGCAGATCCATAGGAGCCTTGTTCATCATAAACCCCCATTCGCCCTGGAACGACGGAATACATACGTGGTAAGGAAAAACCTCCATACCAAAAAACAACTGCTCCCGCATCCATACCATACCCGTTCCGCAAGCAGCTTCATCCGCACCAGGACGAATCGGACCGCAATGAGTGACTATCCCGCCACCAAGAGCCAAATGCGACATAATACGCTCACGGAACCGAGGTCCGTACAGCGTATCACTCTCAGAAACAGCCTCATCAAGCATCTCTACGTCAGGGTCCGGTAGGTCGAGAATAATCGCATCGTAGAGCCCAGGCGTACGGTCCAAAAACGAATTAATATCATCAGGGCAAAACATCAGACGTGAATCCGCACGGACCGAGTCGTCTGCCCAACCGAGATGCTTCTGGCACAACTCTACCAAATCCCCATCAATATCTACCCAATCCACGGAAGCCACGGCATCAGCAGACCAACGCAAAACCTCGCGTACCGTCGCCCCCTCACCGCCACCAACCACCAATACCTTTTTGTTAGGAACCCCAGACAGTGATGCTAGCAACGGATGAACTAGGTGCTCGTGGTAAATCGCCTCATCCGACGATGACGATTGAATCTCACCGTCCAGAAACAGCACCTGACCGTACGTCGGTGATTCCGCAATAACGACCTCCTGAAAGTCGGTCCGCCCCGCCCAAAACACCCGCCGTAAAGGGTAGTTTGTATGTACGTCAGCCGAGCACGCCGTCTCAATAAAAACTCCGTTTTCCAGCCGAGCCATTTGCTCTATGTTAGAAATCGCAGGCATCTTATTATTACCAAGCGACTAACTCTTAAGCCAATTACAATTGCAATACCGCCCTTTTGCCTTTTTCACATATTCGTCAATTTCCTTTTCAAAATCGTCTTCCAATGTTAAATATGATTTACGATGTGAAATAATAGCTTTCATTTTTGTTTCTTTGTCGGTATTTGCGTCTAAATACTCTTTCTTCTTTGGATCGTTATCTGCCAGCAAATATAATTTTTTAATACTTATAGTATTATTATCATCCAAAAACGGTTGTTGTTTTTCGTGAAATCGGCGAAGGCTAATTTTCAATTCATTTAATAATTTGAGCTCTTCAAGTTGAAGGTTCTTCACCTTTGAGAATAGATTTTGTTCATTGAGTGTTCTAAAATTGTAACGGATGTATTGGGGTAATATAAATTTATTCGTATCTTGGATTTCCTCAATCTTCTTTTCAATATCCGTAATTAATTTGAGCATTTCATTGTATAACGCTACGAAATATTCAGGGCTATCATCACGTTTAAAAAACATAATCTTGCCGGATTGAAACTCGCAAATGGTCAGCAGTTTGCTGTAATGGTAGGCACTGGTTTTATGGGCTTCTGCCTTCGCATCGAGTTTTAGATATGAAATAAGGGCAAGGATAAATGAATTAATAGCGGTCAACGCACTGATTACGTAGGGACCGGCAATAATACCTTGAAGTGCTAAACTGAGTAAAGTACATAGTGCGGATATACAAATAGCGGGCAACATCAACATATTGAGTTGCTGTTCGCAATAGACCTTTGCTTCAGTATATAAGATTTTTTGGGCTTTTATGTATACGGCAATAATATCCATGGAGGTAGACATATTGAAGCCGGCATCAGAATAATCTTCATTCATAAATCGTTTTACATAAGAAATTGTCGCTTGCGTCGGCACAGTATTTCCATTAACATCTTTGATATATTGCAATACAGACATTGTGCCTGGATTTAGAAACGTTTCTGTAGGACCAGTCGGACCAGTCGGACCCCCTTGGGTTCCAAAGGGACCCCCTTGGGTTCCAAAGGGACCCCCTTGGGTTCCAAAGGAACCAACACTAGATGTGCTAATTGTATTGCCGGTTGTGCCAGTAGGACCGGCAACATAATCAGGATGCGTCTCTTCTGGTGGTGGAGGTGGATCCGATTCGGCTGGTACAAAAAGAACAACCGCACCCGATAAATCCGCCATCATGTCCTTATAAAGTACAGTAAAAAAATACATTCAAAAATTCGCCAAAACTCATAAAATTTGACGTGACGCCGTCCGTTTAAAAGAAACTCATACAAAAAAGAAGAGATGCCGGTTCTGTCACATTCATCTGAAACTGAATCCATTGTGGGGATTCAGTTTGGGGTATTCAGCCCTGAAGAAATCCTACGGCGTTCCGTATGCGAAATCACCAATCCCTCTACGGCGGAGGGCAAACTGAATGGTCTGTTTGACCCGCGTATGGGCGTGCTAGAGAACGGCAAAGTCTGCCGCTCGTGCGGTCAGAATAATCACAGTTGCCCAGGTCACTTCGGACATTTTGTCCTTGCGCGACCGGTTTACTACACCCAGTTCTTCAAGCTGCTGATGAAGGTAATGCGTTGCGTGTGCTTCAAATGCGGCAAGCTGCTTATTGATAAGCAGCGTCATCAGCACCTACTCAAGCTCAAGGGCGAGTCCCGTTGGAAGATGGTGCTAGAGGCGGCTTCCGGTACGACTCGTTGCGGCGAGGATATTGAGGACGGTTGCGGGTCTCGTCAGCCGAATAAGTACCGTGAGGAGCCGGTCCATAAGATTTACGCCGATTGGAAGAACCTACAGCTCCCGGAAGGCGTTCAGGCTCCAGAGGGATCAACCGTCGACAGCGATGGCGTAATGAATCTCTCAATGCTGCTGGAGCCAGAGTACGTTCACCGTCTCCTACGTCGTGTTACCGATGAGGACGTAGAGTTCATGGGTTTCAGTCGTCACTGGTGCCGACCGGACTGGATGGTCTGTACCGTACTACCGATTCCTCCGCCTCAGGTACGCCCATCGGTGACCCAGGATAACAATCAGCGTGCGGAGGACGATCTGACAAGCAAGCTTATTGATATCATTAAGGCAAATACGGCACTCAAGAAGAAGATTACGGATGAGCCGAAGAAGCGTGCGATTGATGAGTGGACGAATCTGCTCCAGTATCACGTCGCAACGCTAGTGGACAACAACATTCCTGGTATCAGCCCTGCTGCCCAGCGCAGCGGTCGTCTGCTCAAGTCGCTCCAGCAGCGTCTGGGCTCAAAGGAGGGTCGTATCCGTTCCAATCTTCAGGGAAAGCGTGTGGAGTATTCTGCCCGTTCCGTCATTACGCCGGACCCGAATATCTCCGTCAAAGAGCTCGGAATTCCTCTCAAGATTGCAACGAACCTCACGTTCCCTGAGAAGGTCACGCAGTTCAACATCGGCAAGCTGTACAAGCTGATTCAGAATGGACCGGACGTGTATCCTGGTGCCAAGACGATTCAGCGTAACGACGGTCGTACTATTTCTCTCAAGCACGTCAACGCTAAGTCACTGGAGCTGTTTGAGGGCGACGTGGTGAATCGCCATTTGATGGACGGCGATGTGGTGCTGTTCAATCGTCAGCCGTCGCTTCACCGTATGTCAATGATGGCACACATTGCGAAGATTCTGCCGTTTAATACGTTCCGTCTCAATGTATTTGTAACGGCACCGTACAACGCCGATTTTGACGGCGATGAGATGAACTTACACGCTCCCCAGTCGGTGGAAACGGCGACGGAGCTACGTGAAATCGCAGCCGTTCCTCTACAAATCGTGTCACCCCGTGAGTCGGTACCGATTGTGTCAGTAGTCCAGGATACGCTGGTGGGTGCCAACCGCTTCACCCGTTCTAACGTGCTTTTCACAAAGAAGGAGGCAATGAATCTGCTGGTTCACGCCAAGCGGTGGGAAGGTAAGCTGCCAGAGCCGGTCACCACCAGCCCGCAGCCGATGTGGTCAGGTCAGCAGCTCCTGTCGGCACTTCTACCGCCGGTAAGCCTTCAGATGCCAAACAGCAGTTACACGGACGAGGATAAGAAGAATCCGCAGTCGCCGAATCTTGTCAAGATTCTCAACGGTGTGATTGAGCAGGGTATATTAGATAAGTCGGTGTTTTCCAAGCAGCTCATTCACATTATTTACAACGATTACGGACCGGATATTACGGTGGACTTTCTTGACTCACTACAGGCGATGATTGCGAATTTCCTGATGAATAGCGGTTTCTCGGTCGGTATCTCGGACTTGATTGCCGATCAGGCAACCAATGACGAAATCGGCATTGCCTTGAACAAGCTGACAAAGACGATTGAGGAGCAGATTCTTCAGCTTCATACGGGATTGTTTGAGAATTCATCGGGTCGCAGCAATCAGGAGGAGTTCGAGAGCAAGGTGATGAATACGCTCAATAAGGCTGTAGGCGAGGCAGGTAAGATCGGCTTGAAGTCGCTTGCCGATACAAACCGAATGACAAACATGGTAAAGGCGGGCTCTAAGGGTTCCGATGTAAACGTCTCGCAGATGATTGCCACGCTGGGTCAGCAGGCGATTGAGGGCAAGCGTGTGCCAAACGGCTTCCAGCACCGCACGTTGCCCCACTTCAAGCGTTTTGACGACTCCGCTCAGGCACGTGGTTTCATTACGAGCTCGTACATCAAGGGACTCCAGCCAGATGAGTTCTTCTTCCACGCCATGTCAGGTCGTGAGGGTCTCATTGATACAGCTGTAAAGACGGCAGATACGGGTTATATGCAGCGTCAAATCCGTGTTGCCCTAGAGGACCTGATTACGCAGCACGACGGATCGGTGCGTGATACCAACGGCAATATGCTACAGGTATCCTATGGCGAAGACGGTATTAATGCGACAAAGCTGGAGAATCAGCCGCTCCCGCTCTCTTCTATGAGCGATGCGGATATCATTGCGTATGCCGCCGCCCCAGGTGCCCCAGACGAAAAGGCGTACCAGGACGCGATGATTGAGGACCGCCGTATTATTGTGGAGAAGGTATTCGGATCCAAGCCGCAGAAGAGCGTACGCTCTCCCGTTCACTTGGAACGTCTGATTTACGCTATTAAGTCGCAGTTCAGCTTAGATGCGGCAAACACGGCAAACCCAGTCACTGCTACGGCTGTGTTAGAAGCCCAGGCAAAGATTCTGGCGAAGACGCACGCAAACAACAAGATTTGGGCGGCACTTGTCCGCTATCACTTAGCCCCGTCTCGCCTTACAAGCATCGGTTACACCCAGCCGGCGTTGGACGCCCTTGCGGAGGAGATTGTTCTCAAGCACTGGAAGTCGTGGGTAGAGCCTGGACAGCCTGTCGGTGTAATTGCCGCTCAGTCTATTGGTGAGCCGGCGACGCAGATGACGCTCAATACGTTTCACTTGGCTGGTGTAGCCGCGAAGTCAAACATGACGCGAGGTGTACCGCGTCTCAAGGAGTTGCTCAAGGCAACCCGCAATCCGAAGGCGATTGAGCTAAATATTCCGCTCCGTCGTGACATCCGTGATAAGAAGGAGGAGGCACGCCGTGTATCCAAGGAACTGGAGTTCACGCTGCTCCAAGATATTGTAACGGTTGCTCGTATTTACTACGACCCCCGTGATAATGAGACGCTTATTGCGGACGATGCCGATTGGCTAGCGTATTTGGCGGCGTACGAAAAGGCGACAACCCCGCTTTTATCTGCGGAAGGTGTTGCCCACGACCCTTTGAGCTCTACGCCGGTAACGGAGGAAACCGCGCCGGCAGAGATGGAGCCGAAGTCACCATGGATTCTGCGGTTTGAGCTGGATCGCGAACAAATGTTCAATAAGAATATTACGATGGATGATATTGCGCTCATTCTCAAGACGAAGTTCAGCAGCGATATTACAAGCATCTACACGGATTACAACGCCACGCGTCTTGTCTTCCGCATCCGCCTGACGAAGAGTGATACGGCAATTGATGACTTGAATACGCTCAAGGCACTTCAGAATAAGGTGCTTTCGTGTACCGCCATTCGCGGTATTCCTGGTCTCCGCTCAGTCAATTACCAGAAGGTGGCGGATACGGTAGAGCTCAAGGACGGTAAGTATGTGCCGGCGGAGCAGTATGTACTCATTAGCGACGGCAGCAATTTCCTGGATGTACTAACACATCCTGATGTGGACCCCACGAAACTGATTTCCAGCAACGTTCACGATATGTTTGCGAATCTGGGAATTGAGGCGACGCGGGCGACCCTTTACAAGGAGATTACGACGCTGTTTGCCGAATCGGGCAGCTCTGTCAATTACCGCCACGTCTGTATATTGCTGGATAAGATGTGCCACAAGGGTCGCACGATGAGCATTGACCGCTACGGTATCAATAAGAACGATATTGGACCGCTGGCGAAGATGTCGTTTGAGCAGACGGAGGACATTGCGTTGCGCGCCGCCATCTTTGGTGAGCGGGACCCTGTGCTGGGCGTGAGCTCAAAGGTGATGCTGGGTGCGCCGATTAAGGCGGGCACTGCGTTCTCTGAGCTTCTGTTTGACGAGATGACGGCAGTCAAGTTTGCCGAGGACACCCCCGAGCAGCATCCAGTGGAGTACGACAGTCTGGCACCGTACACGACCGACGAGATTCACGACGCACTGTATGGTGCGGACGACAACGGCGAGTGCTCTACGACGAATCTCCGTATTCCAGTCAGCCTCCCAACGATGCACCAGCACGCTGCGGTATCAATGGAAACGGTCAACGAAGAGGAGGAGGAGGGCGACGATATTGCGATTTATGAATAATCCGACACCTCAGTAGATGGAGGTTGGCTACAAGGTATTTCCAAGGGGAAAACGGTATGCTTATGTAATGATGGAGGGCAAACCCGTCTTTTTGCGTAATATAGTTTTTATTCATAACGCCGAGAACCCCGCTCAGATTGTGATTGTACACGAATGGGGTATGTCGGACCATCGGTGGGAGCCGCCGAAGGGGCAGTTTGAGTGGGACGAGCTTGGTGTGTCACGCAAGGGCGTTAAATTGCCATATAAGCAAATCCTGTCGGCAATGCGGCAGGGTGTGCTGCGTGAGACGAAGGAGGAGGCAAAAATTATGCCGAGTGAGCTCATCAATCTAACGCCGCTGGATACTGCTTACGCACAAGATTGGGTGGAATCTGGCATACCAAACGCAATGTTTATGTATCAATTCTGGCGTGCCACCATCACACCGGCAACTATGTTAGAAGCCCAGAAACGTACACAGGAACTAGTAGATAATAAGGATTGGCGTCATTTGCTACCACCCGATGTATTAGAAAAGGACGATATACGTTGGTGGTCGCCAAGAGAGCCGAATGCCTATAAGCATATCCGTGGAGGCTTTTCGCAAAAAATGACGGAGATTTATTTTAAACTGGTAAATAAATCACGGAAGTAATAATATGGAATACAAGGTGTTAGAGGTATGGGGCTCCGGCGGACCATCATCAATCCCACTAAGACCTAATACGGATTTACAGCCTTCAAAACAGGTATATGTATGTGCACTAGAGAATCGTGCCCTTCAACAGGCAAAGAACGAGATTAACCTATTCTACCAGGAGGGTAAGTGGGACGATTATAAGAAGGTGACCAACCCGTACGAGTATATCTTTCTATCTTGGAACCGTCGGTCATCCCGATCGGTGGCAACCCGGCAGCCGCTTTCTCGTTCCTATTTCAAAATGATTGAACTATGGAAGCGGCTGGACCTTACAAACGAACTTACACAGCTGGTGAAGCGGAACGTTGGAATTGGGTTACGAACGGCACATACGGCAGAGGGACCTGGTGGATTTATTGAAGCGTGTCTTACAATGGCAACGAAGAATATGCTCAAGCTTGAGGATTGGGGATATGTTGGCACCAATGCGATTACACTACGGTCTGAGGCGAAGAATGTGCCTGGTTGGCGTAAGGCGGCAAAGTTTCTGGCGTATTGGCCGCAAATCACAATTCAGGACGGCGAGGACGGTACAGGCAATATTCTTAGCAAGGCAAACCAGGACCATTTTGTAAAATGGACGATGTTACGACACATTAATGGTGTTCATCTTTACACGGCGGATGGCGGCTTTGACTTCAGTAGCGACTACAATGCACAGGAGGATTCCATCTTTCCGCTTTTGTTGGCGGAGGCGATTATTGGACTCAAGGTGTTGGGCAAGGGCGGCTTTATGATTATCAAGTGCTTTGATACGACCGAGCAGCCGACGCTGGACCTGCTTTGGCTGTTGAGCCGTGCGTTCCGTTCGTGGGGCATTTCTAAGCCGCATACGTCACGATCAGGCAATGCGGAGCGGTACTTTATCGGAAAAGGGTACCTAGGACCCTCATCAGATATTATCAATCTGCTGGATGCGTATCAGGCAAAGCAGCAGTTTCTCTTTCCTATTCTTGCTCATCCTGTACAGTGTGAGTCGTGGAAGCCGACAATGGACCTTATCCAAAAGCTTCAGGTAGAGATTGAGCAGATGGAGATTGTTGTGATTCGTCAGACGCTTGACCTTATTAAGACGACGGATCCGATGGTGATTGAGGGTCTTGTACGTGAGAATGTAAATCGGTCAATTGAATGGTGTAAGAATCACGACGAAGAGATTACGGCGACGTGGGTCACGGAGATGGATAAGAATGTTGCGAAGGAGACGCAGGATTTGCTGAACATTCTAAATCCGCCACCGCACAATGTTCCGTATTCCTATGCGAACTGGACGAATAGGAGTACGCTAACACACACGCTGGTGTTTGATAACTTTCGTATGGGAGAGTCTATGGCGGCAGTACAGACGCCACCTATTGTAAATCCGTTTATGCGGTTGAAGACGAAGCCGGCACATTCAAATATGTTCGGCACTACGACTTTGGCTTAGTCTTCTCTGCGTTACCGAGTTGAGGCTTTACAATACGGTCTACAAGGATTGTACCTACGTTTACGGACGCATTGTGTTGGGAAATATCACCACGCTCCATCTTATCTAACTGATCTACCATCATGGCAAGTATGTCCCGACGGTAGTCCTTTTTCAATAGCATTGCGAAAATGCTAGGAAACTCCTTTTGGTAGTCGGCGAACTCGGTGCCGATCTGTGCGGGCGTTTTCGTCTTCATAGCGTCTTCAATATCTAGAATCATTTCACGAACGCGTGCGGATTTAGAGGGTCCTGACATCTATCTCCTGTCGTTCTTATTCTTTTTTCAAATAATAAACGCTCCCCATTGTAAGATATGCGCCGCAAAAGCCATAAAAATAACCGCCGCTTACCTAAGCGTTCTTCCAGATATTGGGGTGGTGCCGACCTTGCTGTTGGTGCGGATAAGTCAACGGGTGCACTTTTATCTGGTCAAGAGGGCTCGCTTACTGGCATTTTACCTATAACAACGTGGGGGTATTGGTCAAATTATCCGGGTGCGTTAGCGTGGTCGCCGAATACACAGGCACCGCCACCGCTGGCAAACGGCGGACTATACACCGGTCCTCAGTCTACTGGAGACTGGGCGTCAAAGCCGTTTCCTGCTACTCAATATGGCGTGATGGCGGAGGCGACCAAAGTCGCAGGGAATCCCGATGTTTTCTTCCAGCAGCGCCCCAATGATAATACGGGTGCAAGCTTTTCGCCGTATGTATCGGTGCCTTTGAGCAATGAGCATTATAGTGCGATGATGCCGGCGAAGTTTGGTGGTGCCCGCCGATCCAGCCGCCGCCGATCCACTCGCCGTAAGAATCGCAAGGGAAAGAAACTAAGTCGTAGACATAAGTAAGGAATGGCAACTGCCGCAAATGCTGATTTAACATACCATGTAGATCCTCGTCTGCCGATTGGCGATGGCGTTAAGAAAGGGGACCCTTCGCATCCGAGCAATGTTATAAAGCAGTTGTTGGAGACGTCAAATCAGGCGGCAACGGATTCGTTATATGATAATAAACCGCAGCGTTTACCACCAGGTGTAATAAAGGAGCCCTTTGTCCCACTTTGGACTGAATCGGTGATGACAAATCCTACGCAAACCAGTCAGATTTTACTTATTTCAGCAATACTAGGCATTGTGCTATGCATGGTATTTGTGAGATTTACGTCAAATCTGTTTGTAAAAATCGCCGTTGTATTGATAATGGTAATGTGTATCCATTACTTACTGGCAAGGCTAGAAAAGCGAACGGTGTAGAGTTTTCCACCAGCGGCTACACGGAAAAGCATATCCTCTAAGCGGGATTTTTGAAGGTACATCTTATTATTAATACGAAGTTCCCCCACTAACTCTTCAACATTGAAATGAAACTTGAGACTAAACGAAGCGAAATATGCCGTAATGCGGGCGACGTCCTCTTCGGAAATAAGTGCAATTGTGATGGGCGGAGGGTACCAGGTCTTGAGAATCTCCGTCATTGTAATGAGAAGCACTTCAAACAGTGCCTGAATGTCACCATCAGTATCAATTTCAAACTGAACACTGTTAGGCGGTCCCGGTGGCTTTTTGAGCAACTCGGCTACAAATTCTACAATCTCCTCATTGCCGTTGGACATTTATAGTATCCATAAACGATGTTTATTTAAATCGTAAAATTAGAGCGAATGCATATTCCTGGAATTGCTGTTGAATTTTTAGGAACATTTATCTTCTTTTTTACAATTGTTGCAACGGGGAATGCGTGGCTAATTGGACTTGTCCTTGCCCTTCTCATCTTTGCGTTTGGTAAGATTAGCGGCGGACATTTCAACCCTGGTGTCACCATTATGATGTTGTATAAGAAGGGTGTGTTATGGGAGGACGCCGCAGTCTATATAGTTGTACAGGTGATTGCGGGTATACTTGCCGTAGAGTTATGGAAGCATGTAGGATATAATAGTCAACTATTAACGTACCACATGTAAAAACGTATCACACGCTACAACAAGTACCATAACAACTGCGATAGCCGTACCGACGGCAAGCGTTGCCGCCTGTCGTGTATCACGATTGGCAGCAATATTTGCGAGACCGAGGAACGGGTCTACAATGGTTTCCGTATTTCCTGTAAGTTTTTGTTCGGCACGGGTAATTACACAACCGAACAGCCACTGCGTTGCCATAACGACCAAAGCAACCGCCAAAATTATCAAGCGTCCAGGATGATGGGGCGGCAATATAAAAAAGAGTGAGATAACTGAGCCGATAATCATAGGATGTAGTGCCATTAGGGCTTGTCCGTGTGCAACATCGCCACCGGGTAACCAGAAGAAGACAACACGAGTGAGAGCAATAATAACTGCTACCAATCCGTCACGGATTTCTCGTAAAATCCTTTTTGCTTTTGTATCCACCTTTATTTCCATATTCTTTTCTGAAACAGTACTCATTCACTCTTATTTGAAAGTCTGAATATAATATAGGGAATATGCCGAAGCAGAAGCATATGTCTTGGTCGGTTATAGTCCTTCTAGTTATCCATTTGGCGAGTCTGATATTTTTCCTCTATAAGCATTTCAGGAAGCCGCCAGTTCCGCCGATTCTTGCTATAAATCTTGATGAGCGTACCGACAGGTGGAAAGAGGTCCAAGAACAATTTGTACAATGGTCGCCACCTATTGAGCGTGTATCGGCTGTAAAGTATTCGCCCGGTTGGAAAGGATGTACGCTATCCCATAGAAAAGCAGTAGAAATAGCAAAACAGCGTCACTATCCGTGGGTTCTTATTGTAGAGGATGATTGTCTACTCACTTCAGGCGCACAACAACAGTTTCAAGACTTAATTCCGTATCTTTGGAAGCACCAAGAGCACTGGGATATCTTTCTAGGCGGTATAACAAACATTGAAAAGCCACATCTTGTATCAAAATCTCCGCCTATTTTTAAATTAAAAGGGCTTACGGCACACTTTTGTTTGATACACAGCAAAACATATAATAAAATATTACATCATATACCGACCGATCCTAAAAAGTTAACAGAGGCTGAAATTATTGATGTTTGGTACAGCAAGAATCTGCGTATTTGGACAACTGTGCCATTTTTAGCAATACAAAGACCGTCGCATAGTGATAATGAAAATACTCATCAGAACTATATTCAAATGTTTAAGGACTCAGAGACCACCTTAAGAAAACTTCTTATATAATCAATAATGGAATTCCCTCCAATACTTGTTATTAATCTTGACAATCGTACTGACAAATGGGAACAAATACAAAAAGACTTTCAGGACTGGCCGGTTAAAGTTAAACGCGTATCCGCCGTAAAATACGACCCTGGATGGAAAGGTTGTTACTTATCGCATTTAAAATGCGTTAAAATCGCAAAAGAGCGTAAGTATCCGTGGGTGCTTTATCTAGAAGATGATTGTATGCTTATGCCTGATGCAAAACAGCGGTTTACTAAGCTTTTGCCTTTTTTATGGGATGTAAGACAACACTGGGACTTTTTTATGGGCGGTCTTACCGGTGTAACAGGATGTGGTTTAGTAAATCAAGAGCAAAACATGTTTATTGCAAGAGGATTTGGTGCTCATTTTTGCCTAATTCATAGCAATACTTACGATCGTATTTTAGATATTATGGATATTGAACCAGATGAGCCGTGTGATTCTTTATATCGTAGTAATATGCGGTTATGGATAACTCTTCCATTCATAGCAAAGCAGTACGCAGGGTACAGTGATATTTCTGATACGCATAAAGATAGTTATAGCGAATATGATGATGCGGAACAGATGTTAAAACTTATTCTGTAACTACACCTCTGTTCAAATATCAAACCATAGAATGGTATGATACTTGGAAAATAGAATTTGCCTCCTCGCGGAATCGAACCGCGGACCTCCTGTTTACAAGACAGGTGCAATACCACTATGCTAAAAAGGCTTCAAGAAGATATACAAGGCACCGCCTTAAATCCCCATATCAGTCCATAAACAGCAAGTTGGACAGTCCGTTCTGGAAGCGTATCCAGTTTGTTCCGACCACAAACAAAGTCACAGTCCATTCGGCGTCAGAAGAGCCGCCAGGCGGTGCTACAACAAGGCTGAGTTTCATATCTACGCGGTCAGGATTAAGGGTGCCGCTAGGATCAAACTTAGCCGGCTTCTCGGCGAAATTATACGCATAAATGTAATTGCCGTAGCCGCGTACGCCACCAGGCAGTACTACATTGCCGGTAGCACGCCACCACCGTTCGGGCTGGTCCACCCACACTGCCGTACCAACCATCAAAGTCGCATGAACAAGTAACGGGCGGTAAGGATTCCATACAGGGTTATATTCATTTTGGAGAATAGCCGAATAATTATTCCAGTCATTAAATTGCTCAACGGAGGCGTTGCGACGTAAGAAGAAGATAATCTGGCGAATCGGACCGTTTGCCGTTGTAATGGGTAACTGAACCTTGATTGTGTTGCCGACAGAGGTATTTGTTACATACTTTAACGGCTCGGCAAACCGTGTTTCAACGACCTGCTCCATCATAAGTTCGTGGGTATCGTGCATATACGCCTCGCGGAGCTCGCCGTCTATATGGGAAATACCGCATACAATATCCGCTGTTTGAAATCCAGGCTGTGCATAACCAATAGGAATAGTTTGAAATTTACGGAATGGATACGTGTAATCACGCACTTCAACAGCGGTTCCTAAGGGTGTTTCACCGCAGTTTAGCGGAACGCCAATTTTGCGGATGACTTCACTAAAGGGACGGAGCGTGATATGGAAACGAATAGTTTTAGGACCGCTAGAGGATACAATAGGAAATGCGGTGTTGACGTGTTTAGCAAACCAGAACGGCAAATAGCAATAAACATAACCATCTTCTGAGGGCAAAATCTGGTTGACATTCGGTGTAGTATATGAATTGTAGATGCCATCGTCATACGCTACACCGGTTGTAACACTATGATTCATCTTATTCCACGTGTTGATCCAGTCGCCGCTAAACGATTCTATAACGACACCGTCGACTTCCATTTCGGCAAGTTGAATAGCGATGGTACCTAGACTCTGTGCCCAAATGAAAAAGTTATTTGTGTCAACGGGTACAAGATTCTGAATATCAGGACCGATACGTTGTGCGGTATCACCAGGTAGCCAGGGAAGCGGTTTGAGCCGTAGGGCGATCCAGTTGATAAAGTCGCTTTGCCACGGCCAAGGAACTTCAAAGGTGATACGCTGCCCCCAGTTTGGCGAGCCTTGGAATGTCCAAGTGGCAATATCTTGGGTGAAGTTGTGGTAGGGCTCGTTTTCGGGACGAAATTTGGTTTTATCCACATTTGGTGGATAGACATATTCATCAAAATCGGAACGATCAATCAATGAGACGATCTTCTTTATTTCGCCGACAGGCTTAGCGGACGCCATTGCTTTCGTCTTCTAGTATGTACTTTAGATAAACCGGGCTTTAGTTGGTCCACTGGCTTTCGCATACATTACAAATGTACTGGAACTTGAGATTCGTAGGGTCAGTCTTGATGTAGATGACGTCGCGACGGTCAGGATTCGCAACTGAGGGACAGGCAGAATTACGGCAGCTAATGGTCTTGACGTGGGGCAACGTCGGGTCCTGGCGAGTATAGGCGTTGACGGTGATACCGGACGCTGCACCACCGGCAGACGAGCCTGAGCGGAAGTTTGTCTCCAGGACAAGGGCGTCCTCCTTTGTTGCGGGCTTGAACGGCTCGGAGTGTCCGCACGTATTACACTTGAGATTCGCACCAGCCGGTGTGATATCATAACCGTACATGTTATCGCACCGAGTACAAAACTTCATTTATACCTCTATACCTTCTGAGGATTTCAAGTTTAAGCCATCAAATTTTGAAGCAATGGACATACAAAAAAACGAGCACCGAAGGTGCCGTTTTTTGTATGATTCATTGCGACCAAGCGGCTAAGCCAGTGCCTGAGCATCAAGGGCAAGAGTTTCAAGTGTGCGGTGGATAGGACAACGGCACGTGCGGTCGTGGATTGTGGTATGGACCTTGTACATCATAGAAATCTCTACATCATTCTTGTAGGTAAATCCAACATTTTGAACAGATACCAAGCCATCTGCACGGGGTGGATCTTGGTTGCTAACAGTATAGGGGTTTGTAAACTGCTCGGCAATATAATCGTCCGTTACATCTACATTGCCTAGCGTATGTAGATAGGCAATGGTTACGATAGCGGCATCTGAAAGTGTAGCATTCGTAAAAGTAGCGATTGGCATCCCGTCGTCGTTGCCACCGTAAATCAGAGTCGTAAATACCGACATCATTATAGTTAAAAATATGAATATTTGTTTAAATCTATGATGAGCACATCAAGCACTCCTTCTCTTCCTTAGCTGAAAGCTCTTTTACCGGTGCTAACTCAGAAGCAGGAGCAGCAGTCACAGTCGCGGGCTCAACAGTAAACTTCTGTGCCGACGCCACCGCCCGTGTACGCAGATAGTAAATGCCGGTCTTGAGTCCCTTGCGCCACGTGTAGAAGTGCATTGAGGACAGCTTACGGAAATCAGGGTCACCCAAGAACAAGTTCAAAGACTGCGACTGACAGATGTACGGTCCGCGGTCCGCCGCCATATCAATCAACGTCTTTTGTTTGATTTCCCAGACGGTCTTGAATACATTCTGGATATCCTCGGGTACACCATCAACACCGGTTACAGAGCCGTTATTGCGAATAATGGCATCCTTCATTTCAGTTGACCAGAGACCGCGGGCGAGCAGTGCCTTGACAAGGTGTTTGTTGAGCACAATGAATTCACCCGCAAGGGTACGACGCGTGAAGATATGCGTCGCATAGGGCTCGATACATTCACAGTTGCCGAGAATTTGGCTCGTGGAGGCGGTTGGCATTGGAGCAATAAGTAGGGAATTTCGCATGCCAATACGACGCACAGTGTTGATAAGTCCGTCCCAATCAAGCCCCTCATCTTGAATTGGATCAATATTCCATAGATCGGGCTGTAACTTACCCTTCCACGCGGGGGAACCGACAAATGTCTCATAGCGTCCCTCCGCTCCAGCCAGGTCGCACGACGACTCTACCGCCGCGTAGTACATATGGGCGAAGATACGCTTATTCAACGTCGCAGCCTCAGGGGATTCCCACGCCAGTCCGAGCATTGCGAAGACGTCCGCCAATCCCTGAACACCGAGACCCACGGGGCGGTGACGCTTATTGGAGCGCTCCGCTTCGGGAATCGGATAGAAGTTGATATCAATGACCCGATTGAGATTCTTAATCACTACACCAACCACCGACCTAAATTGTTTGAAATCAAAGGTGCCGTCCTTCACAAAGGCGGGCAGGCTCATAGAGGCAAGGTTACAGACCGCCGTCTCATCCTTTGATGAGTACTCAAGAATCTCCGTACACAGATTGGACGACTTAATGACGCCAAGGTTCTGCTGGTTGGACTTGAGATTCGCTGCATCCTTATAGAGCAGGTAGGGTGTACCGGTCTCAATCTGCGACTCTAGGATGGTGAACCATAGCTTCTGTGCCTTCACCGTCTTACGACCGCGTCCCTCTGCCTCATAACGCTCGTACAACGCCTTGAACTCCGCACCGACAACATCCGCCAGACCAGGCGCCTCATTAGGGCAGAAAAGCGTCCAGTCGCCACCGGCGTCCACGCGCTCCATAAAGAGGTCAGGAACCCATAGTGCGTAGAACAGGTCACGAGCACGCTCCTCCTCGCTTCCAGTATTGCGCTTCATCATCAGGAAGTCTTCAACGTCGGCGTGCCAAGGCTCTAGGTACATTGCGAAGGAGCCGTTGCGCTTGCCGCCGCCATTGTGTGCAAATCCAAATCCTTCAATGTAGTAATCGTGAACTTCATTGACTTCTAAATCGTACAGAGTGCCACTATAGTCACGCTCTACGATATTTTTAATACTACGTGCAATCTGCGTAATAGGGTCATCATACATACACGGCACAATAATCTTATCGCCTACACGTAGGTCGCCGACTGGATAATAATCAATCACATCTGGGTTTGCCTGTGTCTGTGCGAGAACTGGATGGGTCGGCGTCACTGAAACACATACATTACCAACGTAAACATCTAGAATCACACCGGTATAATTGTGCGTGACAAGGCGCTCCACAGCACAATTCTTAGCGCCATCTGAGCCGCCGTAATGTTTGCCGAATTCGTCCACCGTTTCTACGGTTCCACTGGTGACAACCATATCTCCAGGAACAACATCCGCAATATTCTTTAGACCCTTCTCCGTGTAGATAAGGGTCTCAGGAACAAAGCACTGGTCCACGTAGCGAGCCGTGTTATTGAATACACGGAGCATTGGGACAATGCCGTTGCTAATGCCGCCAGTGCCCTTAATCAAAGACCCCGTCGCACGGATGTTAGAAATGTGGAGACCGATGCCGCCGCCGTACTGACTAATAAGTGCACAGTCCTGTAGCGTATCGTAGATTCCACGAATGGAGTCGTCCTTCATCGCCAGTAGGAAACAGGAGGAGAGCTGGGGACGCTTGGTGCCGGAATTGAACAGCGTTGGCGTAGCGTGCGTATAGAACTTCTGGGACATCAGGTCATACGTCTCAAATGCGCGCTTCAAATCCCCTCCCCACAGACCAAGGGCAACACGCATCCATAGGTGCTGCGGACGCTCTACAACACGACGGTTAGTATCACGTAGTAGGTAGGCACGCTCTAGCGTCTTGAGTCCAAAGTAGTCGAGCAGAAAGTCGCGGTCGTAATGAATATGTGACTCAATCAGCTCTGCGTTATCCTTTACCAGCGTAACAAACGCAGGGTCAAGTAGGGACGCAGGCTCGCCCTTCTTGTCGCAAACGGCATCCAGCACCTCCACGACGGCAAGCATAGTAGCGGGAGTATTCTTTTGGTGATTGCTGATAGCAACCTGGCTGGCAAGGTCGGCGTAGTCGGGATGAATGGTGGACCAGGAGTAGGCAAGGCTTGCGGTAATATTGTCGAGTTCGGTGGTTGTGATACCATCTACAATACGTGCCAGGACGCCTTGGGCGACCTTGGTAGGGTTGACGGTCAAACCTGCCGCTGCTTTCGTAATACGTTCCTGTACCTTCTCAAATGCTACATCCTCTTTGTGTCCGTCGCGCTTCACAACTTGCATGTTCTGTTCCATTGTTGCGAAATGTGTGAGCCGATTTCGGACGCATCAAACAACTCAATTTTTTACCGCAACCCTAAACAAGATGGTGGCTACAGGTTGGCTTGTATTTTCATTCATTGTTTTTGGCGTAGCTCTTGTAGGGCTGTCAAATATCAATAAATTTCGACTACACGAAGGCTTTCAGGAGGCGGAGGACCTAAGCAATAATCGTTTCTGGTTCAAGGACTGGAAAGAGGCTACGTTCAAAGGCGAAGTGCCGGTAGGAGCATCGGAGCCTGACCAGCTTTCGCCAGGTGATGCCTTCTCCGTTTCTACCGAAAAACTCTTAGCACCGCACATTCAACCGCTAGGCGTATTAGAAGCCGAGGCAGGCTGGGATAAGACGACGTCGCAGGTATGTTACCAGAACGATGCCGGTGAAGTGCTCAAGAAGACCCGGAATTACTTACAACGCACAAATAACTATCCCCGAAAGTATCCCGATTCCTGCTCAGCACCGTTCCACGAGTTTATAGGTACGTTCTATGCTCCCGCAATGGGCGGAATAGGACAGACACCGGCAGCGGGCACGAACTATCCTCGCCGAACCCAGTGTGCTAAGTAACCACCCCAACCACCTCAACCATCACAATAATTTGTATAAGTACCATTGGTGCCTATACAAATCAACGCAAAAACTACCGCTAGTCGGAATCCACGCCGAGCCATCCGCCATCGGCAGCCCCAACCACCGCTTCTTTATCCGAATCGGAATCGGATTCTGATAGAAACATCGCCTTTTCGCCGTAGCGACCGTCCAAACGTGCCGCCTCCACTTCGCGCCAAAACTCTTCATACGCCGGTTGCCCCACTTCTGCCCACCAACGGCGGTTGCGTGGAACCGTCTTCGTGAAGTAGTCATAGACGTACCACACCGTCGTTTCCAGCACCACCAATCCATCTATATTGTTCGGAACCCAGGCACAGCATTCGGCAAATCCAGCCTCACTAGAGGGAAATAGCGGACTATAGCGGTATTCGTACGATTCAAGGTCGTACTTATCTTCCATTACGGTCCCCGTTTCCCGTTCAACCGCTACCTTTATAGGCGGCTTAGCAACAACCATAATTTTGCCCATCCACGGATTCTTAGCACTCACCGCTACCGAATACTTCGCATCTTTAAGCATCATAGACGTAAACCGCATCTCAATGTAGTCCACGGCATTCACATCGCATACCTCCGCTTGAAGCTGCATTTGGCAGTAATAATCCGGCGGAATGATACCATTGAGTTCACGGGTGATGGGCGACTTGATTTCAACAAGCCGTCCGCACCGGGGTCCGCTGGTAATAATACCATCAGGCGACGCTGCTAAACGCGGCAGAAACGGATGCCGAATTCGTCCTAAACCGTCAAATACTTCGCCTTCAGCGAAACACCGCTCGTAAAGGTCACGTACAACCGGCTCAAATCGCCAACCCCATTTGAACGCTGATAACTTGCCTTCGGCATCAAATGTATATACGGTCTGCGACGTCGCCGCTTGCTCGTGCTCATTCACCACTACCGGCGTTCCGCACTTCTTTGCGGCAACCAAACCCTTTCCATTCGCGGTTCCGTATACCACACTACCGAACTCGTGACCTGTTAGAAGTTCCAGGGTTTCATTGTGCCATTGTGCGGATTTCTGTGCGGATTGTGGCAACTCTTTGAGACGCTTTACATTTTCAGGACGTGCCTCTAAATTTTTTAACGCGAGCTCTTGGCAAAACAGAAAATACTCGTAATAAACCGCACGGAGAATAAGAATTGCGTCGTTTTTCGCACGCGTAGATTTAAAGGCATTATCAATGAAGAATTTATTCGCCTCATTCATCTCATTATCTATCCAATCGGTTAGGTCATACTCATCGAGAAGAAGCGGCGGATCTGCTGATATCCAATCATCCAACCATAAAATGGATGCGGAGTAGGGCATTCCTATATTAGTGGACATTTTTATGCATCACTTGTGCCTCTTTTCTTGGTTAATCGGTGAACCTCAATTTTGAAGGATGCCGAGTGCGTTGGATCTCCATCGCGTATTATTTTTAAACCGCGGATGCTTAGAATCTTTCCCTCCTCGTAAACAAGTTGTTGTTTCGTATTGAGAAGTTTGGAGTCGTTTGCCTTAACAAGTGCCTTATTGAGATTCTCCTTCTCTTCTACCGATAGTCCTGGATACGATTCGGCAAAAGTACGTAGTTTTTGTAGGCGGAGTCCGCGCTCCAGACGCAGCCACGGCTTGGTAGTGGACGCAGCGTGCGATTCTGCTTCAAAGAAATTTGTAAGACGTCCCCCCACGCCAAAGGCGTGGGGGGCTTGCCTAGTTTCGGCTCCGCCGAAACTAGGACGTCCCATTAATGTCGTAGGTGCTTGTACAACAACCTCGGCACCTGATACATCCGCAATAGGCGGAACAGACCCTGAAATATCAGTGACCGCCGGCTTTAATGGTCCTGACGGACTAATAAGCGGTGAAGGAGGAATAACAGGTAATGGAGATGATGCACGCTTCACTCGTCTTGTCTTTACACGAAACATTTCCTATTATTATATTTAATGTGTCAAAGGTTTAGACTCCTTACAAGATCTTATCCGCGAGGCATTCAAAGCGGTATAGTTCGTATAGAAGAACATTACCAATGATAGAATGGACGGCGACTCGGCAGAATCCCGATGGGATGCTTACGAACGGTCAAAGCGGTACGGCTATCCTGGTCTTCGTGACCCTACAATTCTACCACCAAGTTGTCCCGTAGTACGAGTACGTAGAGAGTATAATGCACGCGATGCGATTAATAGCCGTGCTTGGGACTTCTTCCACGCGACTCCACCCACACAGGTATCATCCCATAATCTTGAGCGTAGCCCTCCGGCATATATGGATATGAATCCGATTGCATCCCGTACAAATACGGTTCAGTACCGTAACCAACCGGAATATATACCAAATCCTGAGCGTGGTCCGGCAACAGCGGATTCTTTAGGTGTAGCACCGCCACCAGGTCCTATTACCCCTCCAGCGAAAGAGATGTCTAGAAATCCGTATATGCAGCGTTTGGATGCGGAAGGTGAGGGGTCGCGTAATATTGTACGTGAAATGAAGGCGGCTGTCTACGAGGATAACCGAGAGCTTGCCACCGATACGGATCGGTCCCTTACACAGCGGCAGTTCCAAGACCGTTGGCTACCACCGAAAGCGGCAGCCGATATTCAGTCACTCCAAGCGTATGAACTACTGAGACCGAAACAGGATGATTGGCGACACAAATAAACATAGTACATTCTAAGAAGGATGTCATCGCCGAAGTCTCCATCAAAAGCACTTGCGGAAGCACTTGCTACTGACCCAATTTATCAGGCTATGCTAACAGGAAATACTAAATGGGGAAATATTGTGGAAAAAAATAAGCGTAATAAGACGCGTAATAATAAATCTCGCTCTGCGTCGCCAAAAAACAATACACGGCGTAATTCCAAGGACGTTGCGGAAATATTAGAGGGTTTTAAGGTGCCGGATCTCAAACTACGGAAGGGTATTTGGGAGAATTTCCCAGTCGCATTAGTGCCGCTGGACGATGGTAACGGCGTGGATCGTTACGGTGTTGCGTGGCATAATAAGAATTTACGGGAGTGGAAGGATGCTAGATCTAATAGTGCGAAAGAGAAGGCGAACTATCAGCACTGGTCCGAAGTACGACTACTTCATTCGGTCAGGCAGTATCCTAAACAGTATAAGATATTGCCAGCACGCAACCCGAGCCAGCTATTTGTGCTGGAGATGGTGTTTAAAAAGAAATAAACGGTCAAGCGAAGAGTATTTTTGACGGTATTACCGCCATTGATATTATACGGAACACAAGTATAAATACGAAGATGTTGCCGAGCATAAGTTCAAACGATGCTAAGGGGACCGTTGAATCATTGTATAATACAATGCTCTTCATGACTTCAGACATACTCGGAAGCCCATCGGCTTTCTCGTACTCTGTAAATATACAGCGTTTGTAGACCCGCTGTGAGCCGATGATGAAGAGTAGTAATAGTAAGATAAAGAAACACTCGTGAAAGTTCGTTGAAAACAGGGCACCAAAGATGACTAGGGAGCATAGTACAAAGTGCCATATGCGTATCGCCCACGCAAGTAATACAGCAAGCAGCCCCATCTTATTATATCCCAACAATTAACTAAATGAGACAACCACCTCGCACTCGTGGATGTTCACCTTCTTCATAGCGGAGGTGGTGAGCTCGCAGCGCTTTTTACGGGACGACTTGACCGACTCCGCCACCGGTGGCGTAGCGACGGAAATATCGGAGCCGGCTGATGAGCCCGCACCCGCCGATACACCAGACGCCACACTATTTGTTAGAGATTCAGACGCTCCCGCGGATACCGTACTATTAGAGCGGGAATAGTGCTCCTTGAGTGTATTATTCATATCCTTTTCAATAGATTCGCGGTTTGTGAGAACATAGTCATAAATCTCCTTCTCAATAAACCAACGGAAGAAGTTGAGCTGACCAACAGTGGTAACAAAGGGGGTCTGACCGCGTGCCTCAAACTGAATACGTTCACGGCGGCAAAACGGGTCAAAAAGACGCTTGGAGTAGGCATTGAGTTCACGCTTGTAGTTGAAATATACAAGAAAATGGCGATTCTCCTTGGTAAAAGACGTATTCATCTTCTTAGCGTAGTTGGTCACGAAATAATCAACTAGACGTAGGCTGATTTCGGAGTTGCCTTGTAGAATCGATAGTAACTTCTCTAGGTTGCCCGGAATGGTATAAAATTCCTGTAGCCATAGGACAACCTGGTCCTGCTTGCATAGTACGCGCTTCTGGTTCTTAAAGGTGACCGCACGGCGCTCCAGTCCTAACGGTCCTGCCGGGCTTAACGAGTTCATTAGTGTAGGATGGTCTGACTCGGTCATCGTGTTCTAAGCATAGAAAAAGAACATACATTTTAAACCCTAGCAGAACATAGATCGTTCAGTCTTTATAAAATCCACAGATGCCTAAGTAGGAAGGGCAGATGTCAGTAACTGTTTTTTTGGCAAATAAGGGTTTCACCCTGCCTATCACGGAACTTGATGAACGCCGACGTGAGGCGTACTTCAAAAATCCGGCAGATACAAAGAATAAGTTACTGCCGGAGGAGGATAAGATTTTGAAGGCATTGGGCATTAACTTGGAGAACGCACAGTGTTTGATGCCGCATTTAGCAAACTTTTTTAAGCAGTTGCCAAAATGTCAGTCAGATTCCAGTCTTGTATTAGCGAAAGAATGTGAAACTGTACAGTTTGTATTGTGGGAGACGTTATTTGCGGCACGTTCACGCAGTCAGGACATGTACGATGAGAATTGGAAGACGAAGAAGCCGTTAGCGGATATATCGGCTGCGATTAACAAACAGATAATTAATGATTTAAAACCGAAACCTGAATCGCTGAACGATGTTGACAGACTATTTAAATTAATAATGAAAGCGTCCATTCCCGGTAAAGAAGTAACTCCGGTTGACAAACTATTTACACTGATTGTGCCGAGTAAGATGGGTGAAAATCCGCAGCCGTTAGCACCATCGCCCCCAGGGTCAGGTGTACTTGTAGGACCTACAGCACCACCAGCGGATAAGTCTGCAACTACCATATCTCCATCTGGTGCTAAAGGAACGGCTGGTGCCTTTGGTGCTAAAGGTACAGCAGGTAATGCAGGCACGGCTAAAGTTGCGGCGGCTGGTCCAGCAGATTCAGGTTCGGCAATTACAGCACCATCTGTAGTATCATCGGTTTCATCATGGACTGGCACAGCACGACCAGGAAGCACAATCGGTGCTAGAACTCCTGAAGAGCAAGCCGCAATCACAGCACGTCTAGCACCCCATAACGACGAGGTACGGGCAGATATAGCAAGGCGGGCGGCAGAAGAAGCAGCAGCCGCAGCGGCACCACCACCAGGCGGATGGACTGGAACAGCACGACCAGGAAGCACAATCGGTACTAGAACTCCTGAAGAGCAAGCCGCAATCACAGCACGTCTAGCACCCCATAACGACGAGGTACGGGCAGATATAGCAAGGCGGGCGGCAGAAGAAGCAGCAGCCGCAGCGGCACCACCACCAGGCGGATGGACTGGCACAGCACGACCAGGAAGCACAATCGGTGCTAGAACTCCTGAAGAGCAAGCCGCAATCACAGCACGTCTAGCACCCCATAACGACGAGGTACGGGCGGATATAGCAAGGCGGGCGGCAGAAGCAGCAGCAGCCGCAGCAAAAGCAGCTGAACCCCCACCACCACATGATCCATTAAGCGTTCTGCCAACAATCGAAGAGATTAGTACACAATGTGCTAATAAGAAAGTGAAGGCAAAGGGCAAGGATGGTCTTCCGCTCAAGGAGTCTTACGTCGATCAATTTATTCGTTCATTGTACTTCTTTTACTGTATTAAATACCAGCAAAAACTTAAACTTAGTACTAAGTTTGACAAGCCTGAGATATTAGATAGATTAAAACGTTTCTTACAGGAATGGCAAACGGCATTAACGGCAGATAGGGATGGTACTTTTGCGTTTTTAGGACTAAATCCAACGGAAAAAGAGAGACTCAATAAAATATATATTGCGTATCAAAATGCCGGTGTAGGACCAAATCCAGCATTAGTATACGATTGTAATAAACTTGTAGAACAAGCCGCAGGCCGCTTGAATAGATTTATTCCATATATATTAATGTCTGAAAAACAGCGTATATATAATTCTGAGTTCAGTATGTGGTCTGGGCGTTTTACAGACCCAGACGCAAATGCTCCTAGAAATCTCAATGATGTTGGTGTACTAATTTACACGGAAGCGGAAAATAGACGTTATATTGAAGGCGGTGTGCCGGTGGTGCTAAACATAGTTACAACTGCAGATATTCAATATGATAATAGTTATGTCATCGGTGGAAAATATATGAATGAATTGACTCTCATCAAGGATTTAGTAACAAATAACTATGTATTAAATATCCATCCGTGGCTGATGTATTTATTCAATAAGGCACGAAATGACAAGGAGCCGATAGGAGATGGGTCAAAGAAACGAAGTATAGAGGAATGGTTTTTACGTAACTTATTTGGTAATAATTATATTCCACCGAAAGACCCACGAACAACTTTTAGACGATTCAAGAATGTGTTTAAGAACGGAATTACATCGGTAATACGGGAGCAGTTAAATGTGGCATATTATGTAATTTGTAATGCGATTGCGACTGCCGATCAATATTATATACCAAATACATTTTACAGCAAATCAAATGAGATAAAATCATCGTTTATTTTGGGATGGCTACGTGACCCTGCTACGAATTTTAAATTGGTTGAGGATGCGATGGAATGGGTGGCACCAAACAAAGAGCCTTTGACGCGTGAAAAGTTAATTGCGTTCTTTGAGGCGGCAAGACGGCAAACACGTAAAAACGGAAATCGGAATAATGCGGATAGGACGCTTACATGGGCATCAAATCTACGTGATATTATGACACGAGTTCCTGGCTCGCCGCCGCCGGCACCACCACCTCCGCCGCCTCCACCAACTTCATGGACTGGAACAGCACAACCAGGAAGCACAATCGGTGCTAGAACTCCTGAAGAGCAAGCGGCAATCACAGCACGCTTGGCACCCCATAATGCCGAGGTACGGGAAGATATAGCAAGGCGGGCGGCAGATGAAGCAGCAGCGGCAGTAAAAGCAGCAGAAGCAGCAGCAGCCGCAGCAGCAGCAGCAAGAGCAGCCGCAGCATCAAAGGGTCGTAATACTCTAAGGAGAGAAGTAAGAAGACTAGGTGAACCGACTAGAACACAACGCTTGGCAAATATAAGAAGACGTGCCGCAGAGTTACAGCGTGAAGAGGAATTAGCAGACATGGCACGTACTAGGCAGTGGACTGGAACAACACAACCAGGAACTACAATCGGTGCTAGAACTCCTGAAGAGAGAGCAGCCATTAGAGCACGCTTAAATGCTCGTAATACAGCAACAAGAAGTGCTGCGGCGTCAAGAGGTCGTAATGCATTAAGGCGAGGATTACACACACGTCGTCTAGAAAATATACGGAAACGGGCAGCGGAAGAACAAGCCCTTTTACCGCCAGATGGTGTATGGACTGGAGCATTGACATCACCTCCGTCACGTAATGAAACTGAGGCAGAACGAGCTGTAAAAGAAAGCGTGGCAGCACGTGAAGCAGCAAAACGGGGTCGTAATAAGTTAAGACGCGGACTAAAAACACGACGCATAGGAAATATACGGAGACGGGCTCAAGAAATAGAAGCAGAAACGGCAGCCGCTCGTGCTAGAATTATAGAAAAAGCACAACGTAACTTAAATGCTTTGAGAACGTCATCACGCAAAGTAGAAAAACCGAATGATGGACGGTTGGTTTTACAAGAACCACGTCCAGGTCGTAGAAATACACAACATGCAGAGTCGTCAAATAATCTAGACTATTATAATTCAAATGCAGCAGCAGCAGTAGCAGCAACAGCAGCAGCACCAGCACCAGCAGCACCACCGTTACCGCGGCGCGGATGGAGAAACTGGGCACGTGGACGAACGCTTGAGCAAGCCGCAAACGCGAAGGCGGAACGGGCACGGCTAAGAGAAGAGGCGGCAATAGAAGCACGACTAAAGAAGCAGTTGGATGAAATAAAGGCAAAAGCGGGACCTATAAATGAACGATTAGTAGCAGTCCGTATAGAAACTCTTAGATTACAAGAATACATTACCGAGAGAGAAAGGGACATAAAAGAGAAACAAGAAGAAATACGGCAAAAGAAGGCAGAAGGTGCAGAAGCGGCGGCTGCCTATACTGCCGCAAAGGGAACACGGGATGAAGCGGCTAAGCGTAGGGCTGCTGCAGATATAGTCAGAACGCTCAGATCCAAAGAATCTACGCTTCTAACACTACAAAAATATGTACAGGAGGCACGAAGCAAGATAGAAAAACGTCAAGCGGAACAAACCAAACTTGAAGCGGATAATAGAGAGCGAATACGCAAAGCACAGGCAGATAGTGAAGCAGCTGTGGAAGAAGCCAGGCAACTACATGCTCGTATTGCCCGTATGTATCAACAATCCCCTGATCCAGCACTACAAGCGTCGCTTAACGCAGAATTAGCAGAACTAAATGCCTTATAAGCCCGGAATAATTGATAAATTAATACATTGACCTAATAATAGAGTATGGCTACATTATTAGGTTTTAAAATTGATAATGACATAGATAGTGTAAAACTCCGACAGAATTCTCCTAAAGGATGTTTACCAAAAGACGAGGCGGCATTAGTAGAATTTGGAATATTTGTAAAAGATAAGAATAATACAACTGTATTTAATACAAAACTTCTTTCAAATACATCGGATGTTCGTGATTTTTTGAATTGGGTGACAGGTAAACGGACACCTCCCCTACCCGATGTAGTTCGTAGAATTCTATGCCATAAGCGGGCACGCCTTGTGAATAGCCGAGACAGCACAGGCACAAGTCCCTCGTTGAGAACTGGGGAGAATCAAATGATTGCGGAGATTGATACACTGCTACACGATGATGGTGTAACAAATCCTGAAGATTTACAGAAGTGCTTAACGGAGAATGGTGGTAGGTACGATTCTACGGGTGGAGCACAGCAGGCATTAGCAGGTGCAAAGGGTGAAAAAGGCGAAAAGGGCGAAACGGGTGCAACTGGATCTACAGGTCCGACGGGTCCTACGGGTCCAAAGGGGAATTCAGCACCGGTAAATCCGATTGGTCCTACTGGCGTAGCACCGGTAAATCCGATTGCTCCTAAGGGCGTAGCACCGGTAGGTGTAACTGGTCCTAATTGTACAACAATTGTAAATTGTGATAATACTGCTGTAATGAAAGAACTAAGCGACTTAAAAGAACTGATAAAGTCCATACAAACTGTTTTAGAAACTAAGCATACTGCTCCTGGTAAAAATGGCAAGGCTGGAGAAGCTGGCGAGGATGGTGAGGATGGTGAGGATGGTGAATCCGCTCATTCTGTCGCAAGTAATGTTGAACATTTAAAGGCGGCATCAGATTTCACAGAGATTTTTGACCGTTTGACCCAAATGGAAAGCAGATTACGAGAAGTGATAGAATCGTCGCGTGTTGTACAGCAGGCAACCAGTGCTACTACTGCCGCAGAGAATGGTGACCACGCAGAGCTCAAGAGACTTCTTGAAGAGATTTTAGTAATTCTAAAGACTTCCAAATCAACACCGCCAGAAGCGGCTGTTGTAGAGGAGAATATTACTAAGGTTAAAGGATATACTGAAAATCCAGAGATACTCCGTATACTAAAAGAGATTCAGGTACAGGTCAATCAGATTAATGGAACCGATCCAGATAATTCAATCTTAGAGATTGTCAAAAATCTTAAGATACAACTGGGTGAAGTGAAGGATACAGTTGCCATTAATCCGGCACGTATTGTTGAGACTATTAATACTATTCTTCCAGGTGTCAACGGAGGTATTGGCAAATTAGAGGAACAATTTGCCTCTGTAATGGGTGGCATATCAAACATTCGTACCAATATCAGTAATTTAAGTGGAAAGATTCCAGAGGACCGAACGGAGGAGATTTTAGCCGCCATACGCGCGATTCCCCCTTGCCCGCCGCAGGTAGACTATGGACCGCAGTTTACGCATATTGATGACTCGGTTAAGACAATCTATGCTGCTGTACAATTGGTTGCTGGACAGGATTATGGACGCCGTTTTGACGAGTTGAACCGTAAGGTGGACGACTTAATGGCACTGATGCGTAGATGCTGTGGCGAGGGACAACTAGCGTTGCCAGCACCCGCACCAGCACCAGCCCCAGCTCCGTACGTCTTACCACCATTACCCGCCCCAGCACCAGCACCCGCACCACCCCTGGCTCTTGAAAACAACAAAGGTCTAGGACTACTTGAGGACGGTAATAATGGTCTAGGACTACTTGAGGACGGTAATAATGGTCTAGGACCAGTACAGCCTATGCTCATTGAGAACGCACCTAAACAGCCACGACGGCGTATAGTAATTCCAAATAATAATAATAATGTTACACCAAGCGGACGTCTACCAGCCAATAATAATGCAAGACCTGGATTTGGACCGAAACAAACGCGTGGCTTGCCGGCGGGTAGCAGTTCGGATGATGAGGATGACGACGACATCTACTATAATAGCAATACGGATGAGGCAAAACCTGAACGTAAGCGTCTGTTAGTGAACAACAATACGAGTAACAATAATGGACCGAAACCGAAGTTGCCAGAGGCGGCAAGCTCTCGTAGATTGTTTGGACCAGAGCCAAGCCGTGGCTTACCGGCGGGCACCGGTGATTATGAACCATTGACGATGAATAATGCTGATGATGTGCCACCACCCCCATCGAATAATAAGAAGGACGAGATACCCCCACCGCCACCAACTAATGAGGAGCTTTCTCCATTACCCGCATCAAATACTAACAGCAAGAGCAACAGCAATAGCAATAGCAGTAGCAATAGCAACTCTAACAATGAGGAGAATAACCGCAAGCTTGTTATAGGCGTTGGCAAGGAGAACCGTAAAACAACTGAAATCGGCAAACAGTTGACGGAAGCTATTACGCGTGAGCCAGGTCGTGGCAAATCCATTGATAGTGAAAAGAAGTACGAACAGCTCAAGGAACTTCAGCAAGCCTATGAAGACGGTGACAAGGGTGACAAAGCCCGTGATTTCAACGATGTAGAAAAACTCGTCAACGATTTCTTAGCGGATTTTGATGACAACGGACCGCTAAAGACCGCTTTCCTTAAGAACTACAAAACAAAACTAGATAAGACCCACTGGACATTATACCTGAAGAACCTTTTTGAATCCGTTGGAAAACTAAGCAATAAGCCATCGGTTCTCAATACAACGCGAAAGAAGGGCGGAAGCCAAACAAAATCTAAACGTACTACAAGAAAGCTACGTAGATGAATATTCTCCTAAAGGCAAAGTACAGTTTTTACAGTGCCCTGGTCTTTTTCCTAGTGGCGAACCCTGAGACGTATAAGATTACCGATTGGATATTTGGCGATGCTATGCCCGAAATAGCAAATAGTGCCGGTGCCCCTACACCAGTTGGCTTATTCTTTCATACACTCATTTTCTTTGTGGTCATCTTATCACTGATGATGTTTCCACGCGACTAAATATCGCCCGGCTAGTTAAGACGAATCCGTAATGGCACAAACACGTAAATACCATCCTACTCGTTATTACGCGGGTCTCAGTAAGACCCAAAAAGCAAAGCGTTATAAGGAGATTCAACACTTCGGCAAAATAGATTGGCGGTCACCAAGAGCCTACCAGGGGTTCAAGACCGACAAAGACGTCAAAACGAAGACCTCGTCGTACGTGGAGCAACTGACCCGTAAGTTCAAAAAACTCGGCGTAGACCCTAACAAAACCAAGTCCCTCAAGGCAAAAGCAAAGGCTACCGGCGTTCCACTCAAATATTTGAAAGCCTCCTATAACCGCGGTCTAGCCGCCTGGCGTACTGGTCACCGACCAGGTGCTACCGAGCAGCAGTGGGGTTACGCACGCGTGGCGTCCATGCTTGTCTGCGGCAAAACCGCTAGAGGACCTGACTCCGATATTGTTAGAAACGCCAGGAAATCCTCAGCCTCTGCTCGCAAATGGTGGAAGAATTGCAAGCCCTAAACCCCTAAACCCCATACCCCGCCGGTGCTACCCCATTGTGTATCTCAAGATCCTTCTTCGCTTGCATAATAAGTGCGGGAATAAGTGCCATTGCCTCACGTGAAACAAACCAACCGTTTGTTACATATTTGAATATACGGTCTTGAAACATCGCCTCTACGCGCACCCAATGTGCCGTTTCGGTCCAATCAGGATGAATTCGTAATTGATACTGATAGCACCGATGAACGTGATACGAGCATAGCAAGTCCGCCTGGCGGACTACGTGATACACGCGGTCCCATTCACCGTGGTTAGGAAATACCGGCTGTCTATCTACCACCGCCGCACACAACTTACTATACGACATTGTATTAACCATCGCTAGAAGCGCATCCGCCCGCGCATCAGACCAACCAATACTTGTTAGAAACTGATGGATGTGTAGGGACGCCGTGACAGGATCTACATACTTCTTATCAACGCAGTCGTGAAGAGCGGCAGCGTACCGTGCCATTGTCTTCTCGTCTTCGCTAAACGAACAGTCCATCAGCTTCTCGGCAAATCGGACACAATCACGAGAGTGGGTAATATCGTGACTAGGATCTATATTGTACTCCTTACAGAACTCATCAATGAAAGTATATAGGACGTCCATTTTGCCAACCAAAATGGCGTCTTTACCCGTCTCAATTTTTTCTGATAGTTCAAAGTAAGATGGGGCAACTCTTTAATAATAACCCGAAAGGGCATCCTAGACTTAAAACACTAGGATACGGTACGGAAGAAAAGGCACTAAATTCAGTAGCCAAACTCAAGGCGTATCCGACGCCATATCAGCGTCAAGCGGCAACAACTATGTATTACCGTGCTAAGTATCACGCTAATCAGACCCGTAATATGCGTAAGGCAATGAAGGTATATAGTAAGTTTTTAAAGACATTAAAGAACAAACCCCACAAAAAGTGAAACGGATATATAAATACTACCATTGAGTAGAATGGCGGTATTTATAAAGAAGGTCAGCCCTGATACTATAGAGAATGAATCGGAACTTCAAAACGTAGCAGCATCTTACGGATTTGCCCCAAACGTCTATAAGACAACAGAGGACGAGATTCATATGGAGGACCTACAGGAAATGTGTATTGCGGATAAGTATGGCGAGGACCCGAATACTATTCCCGCGTACATTTGGGTCTCAATCCGTACTATAATTCATACATTGTATCACAAAGAAGGTATAGAATATATTGATATTACTCCTTACAATTTTATTGAGAAGGATGGAAAGGTATATATTATTGATTTTGGACACGCCAGGTACAAGTCCAAAAGAATGAACTGGTTTGTCAAGGAATTTCTAATGGATGGTACCAACGGCTGGAACCCAGATTTCAAGTAGATGCCTCCCATAAAAATTGACTTAAACCGGCATAAATAATCATATGTCACAAGTAAAATGGGTTTTGATCTAAACATTTCCACCGACCTTATGATTTGTTCGGATACAGGTAAGCCTTATTTCTATATTCCTGACGGTTCTCGTATGCGTGTTTACGACTTATCAAAACTTGTGGTTCCGAAAGAGCACCGGCGGTTTCTAAACCAGCGAGGAAGTATCTTTCACGCCTATACAACGAATGTCTTTGACAATAATGATATTACTAATGTGTCTGTTTACGAATTTCTAGAGAAGTATCCGTCGTGGACGGATGTAAAGACCTATGACGAGGAGTGTAATTATTGGACGGAAAAGGACCACGATGAGTTCAAGGCGGCACTAGAATGGTTTAATCATAATTATATTCATTATCGGATTAATTGGTCGTATTAATCGCCGCAGCACAACACCTTTTAATTTTTTCACGCTCATTCGTAGGGGTATGAAGTACGACATACTATTTTTAGTTTTGGGAACGGTATTACTCCTTTTCCTAGTCTCAAAACTCTCTGCATTAAAGGATACTATTTTCCTATGTACGACGTATTTTGACTGCCCGAAGCGTGACGGTTGGCAAATGTTTCAGAATGGTATCAATAAATTACGAACCCTTCACGACCCACAAACTCTCAACCGCATAGATAAATGGGTTGTTATTAATGAATACTCACCACATCCGAAAGCGAATTGGGCAAAACTTATGAACCAGCAGTATCCCTTTATCACCTTTCTACAGAAAAGTCAGCAGGACGAAGGGCAAGCTAAGTCTCTAAATATGTTGCTCACCTACGCACAGCCTTATACCTATTGGTTTCATTGGGAAGAGGGATGGGAACCTACGCGTCCTTTCCTCAACAACGCCTTCGGTGTTATGGATACTACCAATATTACGCAGCTACAACTGAGCGACGATTGGATAAATCGTGATGGACCAAAGACGTGTACGGATAATTACTGTATTATTCAGCACACCCAAGATATTGATACGCACCAGACCCGAACGCACTTAAAGACCGCCGCAGATGTCCATCGGTATTGGCCGCATTATTCGCTACGCCCGTCGCTCAACCGTGTAGCGTTTTATAAGCGGCTTGGGCAATTTTCAACGGACAAGTTTACACCTCCGCTCACGTCGGAGCACGATTATGCGTTACGCTGGTACAACAATGGTGGCACAGTTGGTGTCTTCAAACAGGGTCCTTTAAAACGCCCAAACAACTATATTAGTACCCACGACTAATCAATGGCGGATTTAAACCGAATATATGTTTATTACTATCTATAAACTATAAACATGGTAAAAGATACAACACGAACACGAAAGGTATCAAAAAGAGTATTAGAAATGTGGAACGACCCCGATACAGTTTGGGGTAAAAATCCAGAACTTGAATACTTCTGGGGCGACCTGGCTTCACAAAAAAAAGTAGTTCTTATTTACGAAGATAAAACCCATAAATATGTAAATTTACCCAATAGAACTACAAAAAAATATCAATCTGTAATGAATGAATTTAAGGAAGATGATAATGTAGTCGCAATATTATCAAGTAATCGATCTCAAGATGCGTATGAACAATATTTATATCCAAAGGCTAAGTCTAAGTCGGTTGATTATGTTATAAAACATTATAATACTTATTTCAAACCAATTCTTCCAGGTGACAAGTTAAGAGTCCCATTATAAAGTAAAGTGCCGTTTTGAAATCTTCAGCGGTCTAAATACATAAAACAATAATTCACTAAATGACGAAGGTTCAATATGCGTCCGATCTTCATTTAGACCACCTTGCCCCAAATATAGAATTTAATACCCTTGTCACCCCTGCTGCACCCATTCTTATATTAGCGGGTGATATTGCCTCGGTATGGACCTCAATCTATGGCAAATTTCTCCGTTGGTGCTCGGTAAACTGGCAGCACGTCGTTCTTATCGCAGGAAATCACGAGTATTTCTGTCATAGAGACTATCCGCGTAGTCGTCAGGATACAGAACAGCATATAAGGAACCTTTGCCGTTTTCACTACAATGTTCATTTTCTACAGGCGGGGCAAACCTACGTAATTCCGAATAAAAATCTGGTGTTTATCGGTGCCACTCTATACTCAAATATCAACAAAGATATCCACGACGAGGTGCTTGTAAAGAGTGATTTCACAAAGACGTTTATAGAGCGTGACAATATACTTTGCCGAACGCATCCATCAGACCACGTAAACGCTCATAAACGCCATAAACAGGGACTTGCCGATGCCATACGAGCAGTCCCGCGTAACTTTAAAGCTGTTGTTGTGACCCACTATCTTCCTACCCCAAAACTTCTAGAGCCCGAGTATCAGGAAGACCATTGGCGGTCATGTTACGCCTCAAATGACGAGGACCTGTTCAGACCGCCGGTCAGTGTATGGATTTGCGGACACGGGCACCGCAGCACCTATATCCTTGCAAAGCACAATATCCTTGTCGCTATGAACGCCCGAGGATATAAGCAGTACGAGATCAATCGTACGGTGGATATTTATCAGCCAACACTGGGATTCATTCTCTAATCCCATTATAAGGATAAAGATGTCCGTGGCAGAAGCGGAAGCAGCCGCCAAACAAGCGTTAGAGAGAGCAAAACGGGAAGCCCAACATTTATTGGCGGTGCGATTACTTACACGACACGGAAGAAATACTAGCAATTTTACACATAAAAACTTAGATAAAAAGCTAAGAAATATGCTGAATGCTGAACAAGCGGCAAGACGGGCGGCACGTAACCTAAGAAAAGCCAAATTAAGAGCACATCTTCAAAGTAATGACCCCGCACCGATTCTTATAATAAACGACCCTCCGTGGTATAATTTAGTAGAAGAGGAACTTGTTCCGAGTCCTTCACGTGCTAAATCGCAAAGGAAGACTAGACGTCGTCGGCACTGAGACTAGCCAGTGTCTGCTTAAGCTTCTCTAAGTACAGAATGCCATCCATCAGCTCCTCTTGGGCGTGCTGAATCCAATCGCCTGCCCCCAAATCCGTGCGGTCCAACGTGACGCCGTACTTGGTCACGCCTACTGAAGAACGCTGTAAAAACTTCAAAACAACCGCACGCACAATCGAATCCTCACACAACTCCATATCTAATTGTTAGAAATCCAGGAAAGTTTAGACCCCCCCGTAAAATTTGATTCCTTATTGTCCTAAAAAGAGCAATAAGCAATCAATGAAAGTAGTACGTAAGGCAATTCATACAGCCGCGGCACCAGCCAATACAATTAGCCTTCAATACGCCAGCAATCTATACCTAACCCGTCACGAAAAGCCGCTGTTTCCCCTTTTCCTCCAACCTACCGCACCATATCTTGCTCTTGTTGGAAATGTAGGGCACCCTTTGAGCGATTATTATAGTAGTTTCTTCCAATGGGCATCTTCACGCTGGAAGTCAATTGTTTATATTCCTGGTGAAGTGGAAGAATGTGTGTTGAGTAATCCATACGATATTCTAAAACACCACGAAAATGTATTTATACTCACAAAGCAAAATCCGTTTTATATTTATGAGCCGTACAAGCTTGCGTTATGGACGCCGACTGAGCCAAGTGCGTATAGGAAAGTCTTTGTCTTCACGTATGGTTGTCAAGAGCAACGTACCTTTCTAGAGCACCACGGAACCATTTACAGTCACGGAATCAATGGTATAAATGGAAAAATTCATACAAATACCCGAGGATATGAGGAAAGCCCAGCGGATGGATTTCAAACCGATGCTGTTCTTAAAATATCGCTTAAATAGATAGAACCACAATGTCGGCAAAGGAATATAAGATGACGGTTAAGGGTGTGATGAATTGGGCTCAAAACGAACTTGAGCACGTAGGCAACTTAGTAGGGGTCAACGATCCAGACATTCAATATGCGTATGCTCAGAGCGTTGTGAATGGTATGCTCCACTTACGGGATGCTCTTCTTGAACTCGTAAATGACCCGAACTACGCTACACATCACGAGGATTTGCAGCGTACACACGATAAGGTGGTCCGCGTTGTTAAGCACCTCATCAAGGACTTTAATGTCAATTTAGAGGATATTAAGACCTTTAACACTCGCCAAGTGCTCGGCAATCTTTCTTACTTGAATATGAATAAACCGAAGATGAATGGTGGTCGTAGAACCCGTAAATATCGTCGTCGCCATTGAATTTGAACATACTATATAAGAGCGGAAAAATTGTTCGCCGTTTATCTACCTTCGTTCATAAAAATTGATTGACCATAAAATGCGTTCAATCAACTCTTAAATGGCGTTTGAATGCTTTGTTTGCCACGGAAACGGACACGATTCTGGATCTCTCGTCCTGAATTGTTCGCATCAGCTGTGCCTAAAATGCTATACAAAGACGTTGAAGGCACAGGGGGAATGGCACTTTGATATTCTGACATGTATTCAATGTAAAAAGAAGATTGCTAACCGTGACAAGCCAAACAAGATGACTCTGGCAATAATCTTCTCCTATATTCGTACCATTTCTCAGCGCCGGCGTCAAATCGCACAGTTGGAGAACATTATCGTTGAAGATTCCCATTTAGGAAAGTCAACCGATGAATCAAAGAAGCAGTTAGATGAGACAGTAGGTATCCAGAATATTCAACTGACAATATTGCGAGAGATGTCAGAGCCGTGGGGGACTTGGACTGAAAATGAACGGCTGTCATATTTATCCGAAGAAAGCATTAACCGCATTCACTTGCCTCAGGCACAGGTGCTGCCCAATTTTGAGGAGCATCCTTATGCATAAAAATTAACGCCGATTTTTTTGCCCTACTTTACTGTCAGCCCCCAATGGACAACGCTGATCGTCACCCTGATTGCTATGTGTGCGTAAAGAAGCATCACACTTGCGAAGTACACGACGCTCCAGTTCTTTATATAGTTAATTCAATATGTATTTTTTACGCCGTAGGGTACGACGGGTCCGACAAAATGCCGCACTGACCCGCACCGCCATTGTACGTCTTGCCCTTGCCGAGCAGGATGTAGCCATTGACACCCCAGTCGGCACCCCACGAGTTCTTCACCTTCCAATACTGCTCGCCGCTTGCGGAGTCCGTGCCGTAGCCGACCGCGAGGACGCCGTGATCTAGCTGGGCACCGCACGGCGCCGTGAGTACACCGCCGCTGTAGAGCTGGAACGAGTTCTGGTCAGCCTCAACGGCGACCGAGACAGGCTGCTGCGCAATCGCCGCCTCTAGTGCCGCCTCCGAGTTCGTGGCAACATCCGTGTACGACTTAATCGTCGCCGCAACTGCCTTCGCCTTAGAGGCGACGCATGTGCCATCCTGAGCCGTGTAGGGATAGTTCGCCTCGGTAGTGAGACCCTTATTCTTAATAATGTACTCAAATGCCGAATCCATGAGTCCACCGTTGCAGCCCTGATTGCCCTCAGCTGAAGAGCAATCAACGAGTTGCTGCTCAGAAAGGGATACAAGCGTGCCGTTCGAGAGAAACCACACACCCTCAACCGAGCCGGTCGTAGAGAACGCCCAGCACGAGCCGCACTGACCCTGGTTCTTCACCGGCGTCACGGCACCCTGTGTCGTCCAGTCAACGGAAACGGGGGCGGCAAACGGAGGCATAAAAAAGTTGCGGTGGGGAAATGTGCGGCGGGACGCAATAAAGTTATCATAGCCACCCGTGATGTACTGCTCAGCAAACTCGTCGGCGGTAAGGTCGGCAAACTTGTTCATCGCCATTGTCCACGAGTGACCGGCAGCGTTGTGCTCCTGAACCTTCATGAAGTTAGAGTACCAGACATACTGACGGTACTCCGTCTCGCTCACGGAATCGTAAGTACGGTTGAAGGTGGCAGCCCACTCGGAGAAAGGGGACGCAGCAACAACGGCAAGCAATGAGAGAAACGCCAACATGGTATATGTATAAATACGTTAGTGACTTTAAATCCGCACCCCAATTTTTTCTTCCAGCTTTATAGGATGGCAAAGAATAATCGCCGCAATAACAAAACCCGTAAAAATACTCGCAAAAACAAACGCACGCGTAAAAATCGCAAGGGCGGACAGCGTGCAAATGCGTCCACGTGCCCACCGGGTCAGACAGGCGTGAATTTCAAAAACTGGGGCGGTGCGTGCGGTCCATACAATAGTTCATACAAGCTGATGATGGGAGTAACGTCAAACTAATTAAATTAAACGGGCACAATCTGGCGTCCGTCAATACGCTCCTCAGGCGGCACATAGCGCAACCCGAGGAACGCAAAGATATCTTTCTCGCTCTTCATACCCGGCGGAACAGATGCCGACGAACCCTTCAATGGAACCATTGTATGTTCATTGAGCGTATAGCCCTTATCACCGGCGTACTTGCGAAAGGCAACATTAAACTTATCGGAGCCGGTAAAGTACAGAAGCGCGTAGGCGTATTCGGCGGGTGCCGTCAAAAGCAAATCTAGACGGCGTGCCTTGCCAGGTGCCGCAGCCGAGCCTACCCGCACATAACCCATCCACTTCTTATCACCGCTCACAAGTTCATCAATAATGTATTCGGACTCCTTCAAACCGGCAACAAACGTCTCGAAATTGTCCTGTGCGGCGTCCACCGAGGCACTTTTAGGTGTGAGGAGCATATCTACATCGCCGCTGTCAGCGGCACCACGACGGTAAGAGCCGACCACGACGCCCTTGAGTCCCTTAGGCATAAACGCCTGTAGAACGTCTTCGTGGACGGTCATTTCCTCGCGAGGAATACGCAATGTAGCGGTATTATGGTACTTAAGTCCCATTTTCTGGGTCGCATTCAAAAGCGAAGGTTCGGCTTTCACAGCCGCAGACAACGCTGCAACACTCTTGATGCCGGCAGCGACCAGCTCACGTGCCTTCACCGGACCGATACCGTGAACGGTCAGCAACTCGTCAACGGCATCAATGGAATACGTAGCCTTGACACGCTCCGCTGACGCCAATGACCCAGTCGCCAGAATTTCCTTGATTTTCTCTTCAATCTTCTCGCCGATGCCTGTCACACTGGCAAGGTCGTCATAGGACTGAATCGGACGACCGAGACCGCTGATTTGGTCCATTACTTTTTTGTAGGCACGAGCCTTGAACGGAGAGGTCTTCTCGCCCTTGGCAAGTTCTCCACGCCGCATTGTCTCAAGTGCCGAAAGAATAGAGGAGGTATAGTTCATTTTCTACAGATGGGGAAGGAAGATTTAGAAAGTACTTGACCGCACGCAAAGAAACCGCATAGCATAACTTCAATTTTTTCACACACCCCATAATAAGGAATCCATAATGGACCGTTTGAATAAGATTTTGGATAAGGCGTTTCCGAACGTAAAGACCAAAGAAAATTATAAGAGCCGTCTGAGGGGTCTTACAAAAACTCTCAACGAAGCAGATCCTATTGTTATTCTCAAGTCACCCGATACGTACTATCCGAAACTACAAACCTTATACCCGTCGTTCAGCACCCGTAAGAATATGCTAACCCTGATTCTTGTCCTTTTCCGTGAGGATCCAACACTAAAGTCCGAGAGCCCAGAGGCAGCCGCAAAGTGGAAGCAATATCACGACGATCTTGTTAGAATCCAGGAAGCAAAGGTACGCCGATCGGAGCCTGAGGACAAACAAGTTAAGCAGTATACGAGTTATGAAGAGATTACTGATAAGTATCGTGAACTCAAGGGAAAAACACCGCATAATACACTCAAGACCAGCCAGCAATTCCTACTCCTGTCCATCTTAGTACATTTGCGACCGAAGCGTGCCGATTTGGGAGCCGTGAAGGTGTATAAAGAGGACGATCCGAGGAAAACCGATGAAAACTATATTGTCTTACGCACGGAAGGTACATCGTACTTAGTAATGAACTTATATAAGACAAGTAAGTATTATCAAACCGTGGAGGAGGACTTACCAGATGAACTTGTAAAGGATCTGAGAACGTCGTTGGGACGCCACCCGCGTGACTACATATTTACAAAAGAGAATGGTACACCGATGAGCAATAATACCTATTCGGTATTTGTCAAACATACGTTTGAAGAGCTGTTTGGGCGGTCAACGGGCGTTTCTCTGCTACGCCATATTTACATTACTGAGAAGTTGGACTTTGATGATATGACGATTCAGGAGCAGGAGGATGAGGCAAAACTTATGCTTCATACGTCTGGGCTTCAACGGCGGTATAAGTGGCCGAAGAAGGTGATTTGTCCGAAACTTTGTGCACCCTATATGAAAATAGATACGACACCGAAGACACGGAAATTTAAGCGTAAACGGACGCCGAAACGCTCTACAAAGAAGACCATGAAGGGCAAAGACTAGGCGGAGTCAAGATTAACCAGCAGTGTATCTACCGCTGTAACTAGACCTATATTATCCCTATAATCGTGGAGCATTGACGTAATAACGGATCGAAGGATGTAGTATTTACGTTCCCATGGCGAGACAACTGCTGGCGTAACGCCAGCACCAGAGATATCGGTCACCTCCTCAATACCATCAATAGTTGCTGTTGCTGCTGCTGCCGCTGCCGCAGGCACCGCGTCCCCCTCGGAAATCAGTTCATTCGTCTCGGCAACAGTGGCAGCACCGTCGCCAGTAGCAAGCCGAGCATTTAAGATGTCATCACCGTGCTTCTTAAATGTATCCCATACAACATCGTGAGCGTTAGAGCAATACTCGGCACCAAGTGCCTCCAAAACATTTCCCGTTTTCAGGACTTTGATAATAGCGGCTTTCGGCTTCGCAAATGAGGCACGCGTACGAAGTTTGAGTGGAAACCCGCGAATCCACTCCACTGGCTCGCGTACAATAAAATCAATATAAGTGCGAAGCAAATCTTCGCCCTTGTATTTGAACGCCTCGTAGACCACGGTAAAGTAGCGTTCGTTGGAACCGAGTAGTGTGCCGGCATTTTTTAACAGCATTCTATTTATTCAACGAAACAAAAGTTTAAATCCACAATAGAGATGTTTCAACTTGCTATTGTGGGTCTGGGTCCCGCAGGTATTTTTACATTAGCGTCTCTACCGGAGGATATGTTGCCCGAAACACTCATATTAGAGCGGTCGTGTATAGGCGGAGACCTATCGTCACAATATGGTAGTGTAATAGCAAATATTACGAAGGAATGGTTCATTAAGACATTTAAGACAATTCCAAAATGGGCGAACCAGTCGTTTCCAGAGTTGGATGGCTACCAGCCCACAGAGCCACCCAAACTTGCTGATATTTGTAAGATACTCAGAAGGCTCATTATGCCAGATGTCCAGAAGGCACATCTTCATACAACGGCACTCGTCAATCTAGTCCAAACGACAGATGGTTGGAATTTGGTCACAGCAAAGGAGACATACCAAGCAAAAAAGGTGATTTTATGTATTGGTGCTACACCAAAAATAATGGATTTGCCGCTACCGTCCATACCATTACCGATAGCCCTTTCCCAAGACCAACTTGCGCATGTAGTCGCCCCAACTGATACAATTGTTGTATTTGGAACATCGCATAGTGGAACTCTAGTCCTTAGAAATCTTAAGAATCTTGGTTGTACAAACGTGTACGCAATATACAAAGGCAGAGACCCATTTGCAATATCAACCGATCCGGCAATGGGTCCTGACGGACTAAGAAGTCCTGACGGACTAAGGAGCGAAGGGCTAAAATTAGCGGGAGCTCTTGTCGCTCAAGAGATTAATAAAAGCGAATGGGGTTCTTTCACACCGACACTTATAAATTATGACGATTTTGCAAAGATTTATAGGGTGCTTTCCAAAGCCAATGCCGTAATTTACGCAATTGGATTTGAGCCACGTACATTTACATATACAAACAAAACCGGTACGTGCGGTCCTATTACAAATGATACTCCAGGTATATATGGATTTGGTATTGGGCGTCCACGTATGGGAAAAACTCCCGCGGGCGAGGTATTTGTAGATATTGGATTTGAAGGCTTCATTAAGGCTATTCAGGCGGAGCTTCCTGGCATACTTTCAGCGTAGATTCTAACGCATCTACACGGTCACGTAGCGAATGAATCTCTGCCAGACACAGCGTCACCAACTTAGGATAATCTACGTGGAGCACCCCTTTCTTATCTTTTTCAACACAGCGCGGTTCAAGTCGCTGGACATCGTCGGCAAATACGCCGATGTCCCGCTGACCGTTCGCTATCCACGTGAATTCTACCGGCTTTGGCAGACCCTTAGGCACGTAGGGAACACCATCCTTCTTGAGTTTCGGATCGGAAGGCGTCAAAAACGACGCCGCATACACATCTCCGTCGGCAAATATATTACCCATCGTAATTGATGAAGGCAAGCCCATACGGTTGATATAGAGATTTCCCTGACGGACCATAGCATCGCCTAATACATCGAGCGGGGTAAGCGGTGCCTGAACGCCGATGCCAAGAAAGCCCGCCGATGTAAATCGTGCTATTTCAAGATTATTGACTTTAAAGACTAAATTATTTGTCGCATTAATACCGTTTGAGAGCAGTAATGGCACATTATTATAGTAAATCTGGGAATTGCTCAAATTCAGATTATTGCGAACTAAAATATTGGAATTATTGAAGGTTTGTAATCCATTTGTTTTAACGATTTTATTGGTAGTATCTATCATTCCTAGAAGCAGTGAAAGATTGTAGGCACTGTTCGCCGAGCTTCCAGTCGCAGAGGTTACGACATTTTGAAGTTCAGGTACGTTTACAAGGAATTTGTTTGGGTTGGTGAGAATACTCGCCATTCTAGTTTAGCCAGAGACGAAAAAAATCCATCTAAAACGAATGTAAGCCATAGAAATAGGATATGTCTTCGGGCGTAGGAAGGTTGTATAATGCGTATCCCTCGGATTCCGAGTCGGATACAGACAGTGCATCGTCCGATCTCACGCAAAGTTCGGATGTAACGGTAAATTACTTGATTAATGTCCCCGGTACGAAGCCGCCTGTACCAACAGGCTATGAGGCTCCAGGAAAGGTGCCAGATCCGCCACCAAACACGGGTACTACATTAGCATTTAAACAAACGGATACAACTTCGCTGTTTATGCTGAATTCGCGAGACCGTGATACAAAAGCGTACCCGCAGCCAACTTTTTTCACCCTTCGTCTTCCACGCGTCTACAAAAATGTAAAATCCATCACACTCAATCAAATTAATTTGCTCAATTCATTCTTTAATTTTACGCTGGCACAGCAAAATACGACGCTGTATGTGTACGAAGAGGGTCGTGTGCTAGCAGACGGTTCATCCAATATTGTACCGGTGCGAATTCCAGATGGAACCTATAATGCGGATGAACTTGTTTTAGCACTCAATAATGCATTGAATGCCACTCCGCTTTTCTCAAATATTAGTTATGCGGATTTTCTATCTGTATTTCAGTTGAACGGAGATTTTTCTATTCTTTTCAATACGCCAGGACCGGTCGTCTATAATGTATTGACCAAGAGCTATGATAGCAATGTAACGATCAATAATATTGTGAATCGCTATTTTCAGCAAAGTCAGACCGCCGGTGTAACTAATTTTACAAACAACCAGACGACAGTGGCATATTACTATCCTATTATGTACCAAATGATAGCCGAGGCAAATTTAACGGTGCCATTTAGTGTAACGGGGTTAACAATTCCTACAGGATTTCCCAGCTGGTACGACTATATTTTGTTCGGATTCCAGGGTCTTGATGATCCAAATATTCTCGCAATCGCATCCAATACGGAAAATCAAAAAATATTTGATAACTACCGTTACCAGAATACATTTAATACATCGCTTGTAAATTTGTATAATTGTAGTTATAATACACAGCAAGGACGTCTTGTAATAGCGGCTCCAAGTTTGAACGCAAGTATTTCTGCGGATTTGAGCACACAATACTCAAATATTCTTGCGTCTCTTATTACTAGTTACGATGCGGTGAATCCAGGACTCAATTTAGCAAACGTAGATACGTTTAACACGCAGTATGCGGCTCTCCAGAATTCAAATGCGGTCGTTATATCATTTTATAACTTTTTACAATACAAGTTTACAAGTAATTTTGGTATTAATTTTGGAACGTACTCGGCGGGGTTTTATGCGGATTCAAACAATCAACTCACAATTTATAATACACAAAATGAATTTGGTTGGAATCTTGTGCTTACGCCGAATATTTTCCTCACGCAAATAGATTCAAACTCGCCACCGTCTTCTATTACAAATTATTGGCCGAATCTAATATTTCCTAAGAATGCTCAAACTGCGGCGATTTCCACGTTTGTATCAACTGTTACTGCACCTACGTTTCCTCTCACATCGCCGAATAATGTTCCACAGCTTAACTTTTCCAACGCGGGTGAAACTCAATACGGATATACTGATATTATATTTCCTATCTTGCCGGCAAGTTATGTTCGCACTACATTTAATACACCGTGTCGGCAAGATATTAGTTTGCTGTGTATTCCACGTTACGCAAATAACCGTGGTCCAGGAACGGAAGAAGTATATAATTTTAGTGTACAAAATTCAACGCCATCACTGCTGTTTGATGTGCGTAATCCGCCAAATGAATATATATTGACGGATGTTTCAGGTGTTACGATTTTCAATATGTATACGATTGAACAAAATATGTTTCAATCTGCAGATTATATGCGTGCGTATAATCAATGGCAGACATTTATGTTTGTGAATATTATCAGTGGCACTCGTGTACAGCAATCTTCACCAAACTACAATAAAAATCCGCCGATTGGTGATATTAATATGACGAGTTTTCGTCCATTTATCTTTTTTCAGATGAATGCCCATCTATATGCGGTGGATCCAAATGCATTGTTTGATGTAACCTTTTATGTAGAAACACAGGATGGGTCTCCATTTCCTGCGCCAATTACAATTAGTTGGTATAAGGACCGTTCAGCATTTATGGCAGATGCCTTACAGGCAATGAATACGGTGAATGTAAATACAGACAATCCGCGTCATTATTTCCAGACTCAGACGTATCCTGCTGGCACAAATTCGGCAACAATGGTAGTACCTGTATTAAATCTACAGGAAACGTATTTTTACGTACATTTTGCTGCAAGCGGTAACCAACCGAGTGTTACATTACGTGCTTTTGCTTTACTTACAAACGATTATGGAGTATACGGACAGGCTACAGCTGATGATTATTTGGATATGCCGTATCAAGGGTTGCCGACAATCGCAAACCAGTTTACACCTGAGAGCTCTGTATACCAAAATAACTTGATCTCTATTTATTCTACCTCGGTCACTTCAATAGGCTACGATATTTCTGGTGTTTCGAACAATTTAGCAGATTATATTATTGTGGCACCGAACTACAATTTCTACGATCCTACCAATTTTGAAACCTATGCTAACGGTACTCAGTCTGGTGTACGGTATCAGTTTAATCTGTCCAATGTTGGAGCACCGGCACCGCAGCCCAATTTAGTACCGCCGTGGTCGCTCTATTTTAACTCAAATAGTCGTAACAGTATTTTGGATTTGTACAATACGTCTAGTCTTATTTATTTGAATTCGTCTATAACGCAGACATTCCCTGGTGGCAGCAATTACAGTTTGACTAACGAGTCGGTTATTGCAACGTTTTTAGATCCTACGTTAACGACAAACAAGGAGATTTTCTTGACGCCAGGTCAGGATCCGTATATGCCGATTCAGTCTACAACGATTTTCCAGCCGTGTACAAATTTTGGCACAACTCTTGTCACCGACGCATCTACGTCGGCGACCTTTGCCGATACAACGGGCTTTTCGGGTCTCAGTTTCTTCTTGCCACCAAATGAGGTCGTGAATCTGTCACAGTTTGTTGTAAAGTTTGCCTATACGGCACCGACGCAGACAAACAACTTGGATTATATTACGGTGGTTAGCAGCCCTTTCCAATACTATGGCTACAATAATGTACAACAGGGTGCGATTAACAATTGGTTGTATAACAATAGTGTAAATGTGCCACATGTCTTTTATGATACGGGATTCGTGCCAAATGGACCATCTTATGGTTACTGTCAACAATATAATTTTGCATTCCCCTATTTCGCCTTTTTTGGCGGTTTAATGGGAATTCAAAGTTTCAAGCGAGCACTATCAACAATGGCGGCGAATCCGGCAAATACATATTCTGTATTTATTACACAGGAAGGTTCATATAATTCGTTGAATTGTCCAATATCATTTATTGGTATATCTCCGAATGATCCGTATGCTGAAATTATTGGTAATATAGTAATTATCCAAGCTCCTTTTCCTACTGGGGGTCTTTTTGCGGATGGTGTCAATGTACGTTTCCAGTTTTATGTTACCACAAATACATCGGAATTTCCTCCATGGGATGATTGGTATCTATGGAATCGTATTAACACGAAGATTGGCATCTTTCCTACGGGACAAATTCAGGGCGTCAGTACAAATCAAGTTTCAATTTCTAGTGCACTCTACACAATGACACTCAATCAAGTAACACAGGTGTGTCAAAATACGAATCGGTTAGGTACACTACATACGCGAGAGCCAGATTGGGGCACTTTCTATGAATACACTGTCCATAAAAATTCAACAATTATTTATTCACCAACTGGTACAAGTATTAGCAGTATTTTCGTACCGATTACCTTAACTGGTGATATCACTCCTACCTACACAACGGGCAATATCAGCTATCCTAACTATACGTTGACCGTTCCGCAAATTAACAACTATACTTACCTGCCACGGTCGTACGGCATCGCTCCGTCGGTTGGAAACGCAATCAATTACCCGTATTCAAGTATTTCGTCTTATACGACGGATATTCCCAATTCATACACGGCGGTTCCGTTTTCGTATAATATATCAACAAACCAGTGGAGTGTGAGTGAGTTTTACGCAGTCAGTTTTACACGGCAGCCGGCGTTGCCCAGCACGGGTCTCATCGGCGGCGGTGCACCGTACTATGGACCCCCTGGTGTATTTGGATGGAATGTGAGCAGCAGTATCTTTACACTCTACAATGGCGAGCAGCCGACGTATCAGCCGTACTATTGGCTCGGCAAGATTTCCTTTACAGCTCTACCCAATATTAGTTACAATCCGGCGACGGATTTGTCAGCATTCGGCGGCTATGCGGGTCTCAGTGGCGAATACCAGGATACGTTTATGTTTATGTATGCGAACAGTACAATAGGCAAAGATTATGGTGATATTTCAACCAGTGCTACCCACTGGCGATGGGGCAATGAACAGAATAGCAATTACATTGCCTTTGATGATCAGAGTGGTTACAATTTCCTGTCCTATATCAATCAACAGACTGTTCGTCCAACTATACCAGAATATGCGGTTCACGTACGCGGATATGTTCCGACACCGCAATTCACAACAGGTCTTCGTATTATTGGTAATAATTACACGAACTTTGGCACTCTTACACTAGGTGAGGTCGCACAAGAGATTAGTTCCTTGTCAGGATATAGTCCAATTTCGGACCTTTCGGGCTCTTTATACCTACAGAATACGCCAGCGTACAATCAAATTATCAGTACAAATAACGGTATCCGACTCGGAAACAATAACCGATTCACCCACACATACGCTGATGCGCTCATAAATTTTGATAAGCAGTTCTATATCAGCACGATTACCTTTGGTGCGAAAACGGGATACCAAGGCGTGCCATTTACATTTAATGGTTACGCCGACGCACTATCACAATACGTATCATATTATAGTACAATTCAATCGCAGTATTCAGTATATGTGAATATTCTATCTACAACATCAGGTTTGCTCAATGAATACGTAGTGGTCCGTTATGGTAGTATTTTGCCACCAGGAATCGCGACACGTTCGCAATATACAGCGGCGATTCCGTTCCAACTGTTGTGCGACTACAATTTACAGCCGCCTTACAATACGCAACCGGATCAGTGGGGATTGCCGTGGTACCTTGGCTTTCCTAAGTCAACTGTTCCTGTGATTGGTCCTCGCACCTATGTGACATCCTCAACCTTTATTCGTATTGTACAGCAGTACATTTATCTCAAACTGAATCCGGCACAGAATATCAATACACTTGCTGTGTCCGCTAAGGAGAATCTGAGCGAGACCCGTGAGTCTCAGGGTATGGATACGCAGTATTTTACGAAGATTATTCTCAACGATTTTGCGAATTTCTGTCGTGCGGGCGTTCAGTTACAGAAGGACTTTTCGCCGGTTCTGGGTAAATATGAGATTATTGAGTGTATTTTGACAGACCAAAACGGTAATACGATTAATAATAACGATTGCGATTATGATATGGTGATTCAGATTACGGAGACAACAAATACGCCGACAGAGGACTCCAGTCTACTCGGACCTACCAGCGATTTGACGGTGTATCAAAATAAATAATTCATACACCTTAGGAAATGGCAGCTATCAACGCCACTTTAGCGGAATATTACCAGGGCGGACCAAAGAACTGGAATGAAGTATTTAAGGCAACGTGTATCAAAACGCACTGGGACCCTACAATGGTTGTAGGTCACATCTTACCGAAATTTCAACACGATATGGCATTAGATCCGCGTGAATCGTCTCGTAATTGCTACGTCTATTACAATACATCGCCTGGCGATGCTCCGCTCAAGAATTATCCTGAGTTGGCACCACTGGAGGCACCGGCGTATTTGCGTGGCGGTCCGCACCGCCCAAATACATATGAGAAGCCGCAGCAACTTGCACTTGAAACTGTGCCTGTATTTCCGCCCGGTGGTGCTGCCAGTCTCGGTTTCCCTTACGACAAGTTCAACGCAAATGCTGAGACGGATGTTTTGCGTATTGACGAACCGCTGACGAAATGTGCTGAGAAGCGCTTTATTCCACCAGGAGGTATCCCGGCACCCGCAATGAGCACCCGTGATGTACCAGGTGTATATCTAGGCGATAGTTCAACCATGTCGCCGCTACTCACACGCGTGTCAAAGCAGGCGGGTTGCCGCAATCAGGATGATGAGATGGCGTGGAACCGCTCTGCTCGTCTCTTCTTCAATCCTACGAAGTACGACCGTACCATCACTGTACCGCCGAATCTATACCAGCCGAGCTCGCACAACGCCCTTGTGTGCCCGCCCTGGAAAAAGTCGTAACCCCAGCCAAATGACTAACATATATCGTATCTTCCCGCAACTTTGGAGTCAGGGAGGATGCTTTCAGGCGCAGACCGTTTATGCAATTGATAGACAGCCTCCGCCCAATACGTTCCAAACACAATGTAGTACCCGTCAATATGACGATCCCGCATATTGGTATGAAGGGAATACTTTTCAGCGTATTCTACCTCCGCCAGCAGGCTTCTCACAGCAGTGCTGTTTCCAGTCACCGTCGTGGAATGCCGTAACTTGGCGGTCCCTACCTTTATGGCTTTCCTATGTTCAGTCGGTAGGCTACACGGTAACCACTGACTTATCTACTCTTACGCCATTTACAAGCATTTATATCAGCGGTCCTTAGCAGAATGAGTACGTATCCGCTCTATAGCTGGAGTTTGGAGCCGACAATTAGTTTTGATGGCGTAGGAAGCGGTGTTATAGGTGTTCCCGCACTTGCGATTGATGCTAACCAAAACACCTATTTTGCGGCGGTGGTGCTTGGACAGAATCCAACCGCAACTCCGACTGAGCCGGTAAACTATAGACCCTACAACAATATTGTTGTTGGAAGTACAGACAAAAATGGAAACTTGCTATGGTACAGATTCTTCAATGAATTATTGGTCGCCGCAAATCAACAACAGGTCAGCCTTGTTGTAGGAACAAACAACGATTTATACGTAGCATTTGTGACGCCTGCGTCAGTGAACAACTGTTATAATATGTCAACGACGCCACGATGGTGTCCGCCCCTTTATCCTGAAGCGGGTACGGAAGGACCCAATGATATTGTATTAGCACGTATTAATTATTCAAATACAAGCCAAAGTGTTTCGTGGGTTGTACAGAATGCGCGTCTCAATTCGGTCTATAATGAAACCGTTCCACAACTTGCTATTGATACGACAACCGGTTTGCTCTATATTGCGTATCAAACAAATGGCGATATTCTTTGTTATACTCCTATTGGAACTCCAACGGTAGTACTATCGTGTTTTACATTGAATAGTGCACAATTATGGTTAGAATGTCAGCAAAACATTAACAGCACGGGGGCAAATACAAATCCGGTCGTTACTGCGGATAATGCGGGCGGTGTATATGTAGGGTACGAAACAACGGCGACCGTGAGCGGCGGTGCGGTTATTACTGGTCAACAGGTGGAGATGGTGAAATTCCAAACCTATCTGACTCCGTCAAATACCCTTGCGTCCTACAGCCGGCAATGGGTTCTCAGCCAAAATGGCACAATTTTAACTACACCGCCAGGCATATCCTCATCTCCAAGCATTACATTTGATGGTACAAATGTATATATTGCGTTTCTTACAACGGGGGCGGTAAACGGTAATTATCCGACCGGTTCTGCACACGACCTAGTGGTTGCCCAAATTACACCGACCGGTTATACGCCGTGGATACAACAAGGCAATCAGTTCAATCGCACACCTTATGTATATGCTGATGCGGGACAGCCGTATATTACAGCGGACTACAAACTTTCAGTCAGTGATGTGCCCAATATTCTTGTGTCCTTACAAACATATACAGTAGCCCCACAAGGCGGTAATTCAAGTATATTTGTGTTTAAGATGTCATCGTCTACGGGTAATAATATATTTAATAGAAACGGCTACAATAATATGCCGCTTGCGTGGTCATCGGCTGAGCAAACAACTGCTTTGTTACCAACGGCGGCAGCGGGCACCTATACACAGGTTGCGGTGAAAGCTATTTACAACTCTCTTTATTTCTTGTTAGGATCTCTGGTGCCCCTGTCTTTTAATGTACAAACAAGTAGTGTGGCGGACCTTATCCTGCTCAAATACAATCTCGCATATTATTATCCGAATACGAATCCCTTTGACTTTATGTCACAGATTAAGAAGATTTGTAGTTGCGGCGCCAACTGCTCTTGCCAAGGCAATCCTAGTGTTCCAGGTGCCCCCTTTAATCTTTCCGCTACACCTGGAAATGGATCTGCTATTATTTCTTTTACAATCTCGGATGGTGGTAGCCCACTTATCAACTTCTCATATTCTATTAATGGCGGCACAACATTTACGTCCTTTGCCCCGCCACAATACGAAAGCCCCGTTACTATCAGTGGACTCACCAACGGAGTTACATATAGTATTCAAATTAAGGGAACAAATGGTATTGGAACGGGACTGCCGTCGGAATCGGTCTCCGTTACACCTTCCCCCTAATACTATTATCAGGACGTTCAATAAAAAATTATAAATAGTACAAAGGTAACCGTTCACTTATCACTCATCGGCAACCTTGGGTGCCAGATATGCAATGAAATGGCTGCCGCCGCCGAAGCGGAACGTGGCGCGTAGCGGATTCGTAGGGTCAAACTCCAGTTGCGTGACCGGCGACAGTGCTGAACCGCCCTTAATAATCATCGCCACGTACTTGGTGCCGAAGCGCGCCTCAACCGAATCACCAGTCAACTCCATCTCGCGGTCCTCGGTGTTCTCCAAGGTCTGCTTAACAGCACCACTATCACCCATGGTACTCAGATGTAGACCATCCTCGTTCAACACCACACCGAGGGTATCACCAAAATGTGCGATTTCCTTCACGACCGCCGAAATATCGGCAGTCTTGAGCGTCACATTGGCAGCATAGGTCATCGCCGGCAGCGAAGGTGCATCCTCATCAATATCCAGCGTCGGCACCTCATACACCGCCTTCTTAGACATCTTCACATTATAGCATTCTACAATGAACTTATCAGCCTTATAAATCAAAGTAACGCTATCGCCAGCACCGACAGGCGACAACACCCTAGCCAGAACAGACATATTGACGCTAATCACGAGCGAGCGACCAACAACAGCCTTGGTGCAGTCGGCAGCCGACAGCAGATAATCAACAAATCCCACGTGCGAGGCATCCATTCCGCTGATGCTGATGCCATCGGCGCTGATACGGAGGGAAGCGATTGGTAGAAACTCTTTTAGAGCCTCTACCGATGAACGAAATAGAACAACATCCTTAGGTACGAACTCCATCTCTCAGTGCTTTGTCAGAAATCCAGGCACACCTAAGTCAATTTTTTTAGACATCAACACTATCCTCGTTACGCCCTTGAAAATATTCACGAATCTGGTTACGTATTTCCTTATGACCAGGAAAAAGTGTCCATACACCTTGCCAATCTTTGTGGATATGAAAATAAGGGTCAAATTGATTATCTATTACAATATCCCAACGGCTTCTATATTGACGGTCAGACTTCTTGCCGTGCCAATAGTGGATAATTGAACCTGCTACATAACCAATGTTTTTATGAAGGCGGAGTGCGCGCTCCTGCCAGTTAAGGATAGCCATACGGTAGTTAGGATGGATCTTATGAGGAATAGAACGTTCACCCTCGCCAATCAAGCAGCACGCCATGTGGTGATCACTAGCGCCAAGGATTGCTAGTTCAAATAGACCGCCAAGAGTATTTATAGCTTCACGGGTCGCCGCCCAGCAGTAGCCAGTATGCCAGTAGATACCTTTACACGCGCTCAGCAGTGTTGATTCGTCATCAAAATCGTTTTTTGTAATAGGTATAGTGGTTACAGGTACACCACTCGGTGTTCTTACCATTATAGAGCGGTCATTGCCATTATTAAAGCAGTAAGCAAAACCCTTGTGAACAGCATGAATCTCGTGCTTGGGACCAAGATCAACAGCATCCTCAAACATCTGAACGACAGGATGGTGCTGAAGTTCTTGAACTGTCTCTTCCATCCAGTTTGGATTGGTAAAGTTGATATCACCATCAATCCACGCAACATATTGCCAATTGGCGGGCAACTTTGAAATTCCGATATTAATGAGGTTCTCCTTGTGCCATAACTCGGATTCGGTGCGGAGTTGAATGTGACGAGGATTTGAGGCATCTGTTACCTCAAACGCACGGTCACCGTAAGCACCCTCAACAACGTAGAGTTTCGCACCGTAATTATGCATACGTGCCATAAACTCCTTGAAGAGTTGAGGACGGCGCTTAAAGCGCTCAGGATTTGTCATCACCGCGATAACATAAAAATTATCCCCATTCATTTCTAAAAATTGAGATGTTTAGTGCTTTAAACAACAAATTAAAATGCCACCCAAAAACAAGTCGCCGTTGAGATATCCAGGCGGAAAGACGCGTGCCATCACAATCCTTGACCAATACCTCACACAGCATTATTCTACTAGAAAGACTCTGTTGTCACCATTCTTTGGCGGCGGTAGTTTTGAACTCTATCTTACAACAAAGGGATATCAAGTCCGAGGTAATGACTTGTTCAAACCGTTATATACCTTTTGGTTATCCGCTAAAGAAACGCCAGAGGATATTAAGGATGCGGTGGAAAGTGTGATGCCGATCACCAAGGAGTATTTCCAAGAACTCCGTACTAGCATTCAGACAATGACTGACCCACTGGAGATTGCCGCCGCTTATTATATCATCAATCGGTGTTCCTTTAGCGGTGCAACATTCTGTGGTGGATTCTCAAAGGAAGCATCAACGGGACGACTCAATGAGTCTTCTCTAGAGACTCTCCTAACTACAAATCTAGAAAATATTACCTTCTCCAATTTGGATTGTAAGGAATTTCTTACGCAAAATCCTGAAACCGATGACACCGTCATCTACGCCGACCCACCCTATTACATCAGTTCGTACATTTACGGTAAGGATGGTGATATGCACGAAGGGTTTGACCACGCAGGCTTTGCCACGCAGATTAAGAAGCGCCGAGACTGGATGATTAGTTACAACGATTGCCCATACATTCGTGACTTGTACAAGGATTGCCGAATAGAGAAGGTGTCGTGGTCGTATGGGATGGATAATGGCAAAAAGGGGTCATCAGAGATACTTATATTACCGATATAAGGGACCCGGCAAATATTTTTTATACGATAAGCAAAAATTGAGAAGGCGTTAGGGGTTAAAGAAAAAAAACAAGATTATAAGTAGAACAAACACTATGTTCAACTTAATTAAATTAGTATTCGCTTTTGCGAGTATTTTGACCGTTGCCGGTCAGGGAGGAGGAGCTGGTACTGTTTCAGCGTCTTCAACTCCAGAATTTTCGTCTATTTCGGTGATTTCCCCAAGTGGAACCGTAACGCGATCGCATTTTGTTTCCGCCACCGCCACCGCTACTGCGACTATTTCGCTCTCCCGTGGCGTTGTTTCATCCACCGCCACGCGATCGCGCGCCGTTGCCACACCCACCACCACCATTTCTGGCACTCGTGCCCTTATTTCCCCTTCTGCTACCGTGACCCGCATTCGTCTAGGTGCTACTGATACAACCACAGCAACCCGCAGCCGTCTAGGTTCTGCCGGCACTCCTACAACCACAGCAACCCGCAGCCGTCTAGGTGCTGTCGGCACCCCTACAACCACAGCAACCCGCAGCCGTCTAGTTGCTGCTGCTACCCCTACCACTACGGCAACCCGCAGCCGTCTAGGTGCTGCTGGCACCCCTACTACCACAGCAACTCGTAGCCGCCCAGGTGCTGTTGGCACCCCTACCACTACCACTACGGCAACCCGCAGCCGTCTAGGTGCTGGCACCCCTACTACCACAGCAACTCGTAGCCGTCTAGGTGCCGCTACCCCAACAACCACAGCAACCCGTAGCCGCCCAGGTGCTGTTGGCACCCCTACTACCACAGCAACCCGCAGCCGTCTAGGTGCTGTTGGCACTCCTACTACCACGGCAACCCGTAGCCGTCTAGGTGCTGTTGGCACTCCTACTACCACGGCAACCCGTAGCCGTCTAGGTGCTGTTGGCACTCCTACTACCACGGCGACGCGAACTCGTCCAGGTGCTGCTGGCACCCCTACTACCACGGCAACCCGCAGCCGCCCAGGTGCTGCCGCTACTCCTACTACTACGGCAACCCGCAGCCGAGCTGCTGCAAACACCCCTACTACCACGGCAACCCCTACCACCACGGCGACGCGAACTCGTCCAGGTGCCACCCCTACTACTACGGCAACCCGCACGCGTGCTGTGCCTACTAGTACTACAACTGTAACACAAACCACGACAAATACTGTTACACACTCGCCCGGTGCTACAGCGTCTGCCACAAATTCACGAGCCGCTGGAACTTCAACAGGCACTACAACAAATACGCGTAGTTCATCGCAAACTCCGACAGTAACACGCACCCAAACTCAAAGCGCAACAAATACATTTACGTCAAGCAATACTCAATCCCAGACAGCTACACCAGCTACGACCCTTTCACCAACCGCCTCCTCTTCAATGTCAACCGCCTTTATTCTAAATATTCCTAGCAGACAGCAGTCAAATGGTGAAACGCTTATTCGTGGTTATGTAAGTAATTACGCGTCACAGGCTGGCTATGTTAATGCGGTAATTCAGAGTGTTGCATGGGTAGATGGAGCCTATGTAGTGGCAGGCAATGTTATTGGAGCACAGCAGTTTCAAAACAGCTTTCCCCTTTCGTCTGCATATACAAATCTACTGGCAGCACTTGGTCCGTCCCCCTCACCGACACAGGCACCAAGCTCAGCCTCATCTATCGCCTTGCCGGTGGGCATTGCGGTCGGTGCCACGGCACTTGGTGTTATTGTAGCAGGAACAGCCATTTATCTAACCCGACAGAAGCGGCGTCGTATTTCGATTGATCCTAACGCTCCAACTGTGATGAATGCGTTGAAGAATGCTATACCGACGACGCGATTGTCTCTACCAAATGCTATCCAGCCAGTGAACAATACGAATGAAGACTATTATGATCCCGAGCAGGCAACACGTCCCGTAAGCTTCCAAGAAAACAGTCACGTACAAACGCTACAGAAGCAGGCAAGCCTGCAGGCGTCTGAGATGAAGGCACGCATTAATTTCGTAGCTATCAATAACTCTAAATCTATAAATGATAAGATAAAGTCAGCTTCAGCTTCGTCATCTCCGCAGATTCCTCACGGTTTCCAACAATCCGCATCAACACGCCAACTTGTGCATCCGTTTATGGCACGGCGGCATACGTTACCGCCCCCACCGGTAAGCGAGTTTGATTTGAATAGGGATTCACCTTCGCTACAACCGCCGCCACCACCCCCACCGCCAGAGGAGGAGTCCAGAGCCGCATTTAATGCTCGTCCCGTGCGGCAAAATTATCCGCTGCCACCTGTAGAGTGAGCAGATGGAGAATGTGGCAATGCGCGGTCCTCGCTCACAAAAAACAAAAATTTACACTGTTGATACTCGGAAACCAAGAGCAAACACAGAGTTGCTAGTATTTTTAAATCCTGCAAATGGATTTCAGGAACATATCAGCACAAAACCGTCTCGCAGGACACCGATATTTCGTTATTTTTTTTACATTGGTGGGGGCGGTAACGATGAGAGAACAAAAGGTGTGCCGAAGGCGCAACTAGAAGCAGCATTCGCCGCTGCTGCTGCAGCCGCTGCACCACCGCCCCCGCCTCCACCTGCAGCACCAATGGCTCCTCAACTTCCTCCTGCGCCGGCAGGGTCGCAGGGCAGTTATGGTGCAATGCACGAGGATGACAGTATTGATGATTTAGCAAATACTTTAGCAGAGCAGGGTGTTGCTTCACAGGGTGAGTTTGATGAACTTGCCGCATTGATGGAGCAGAAGGCACAGATTGGCGGCAGACGCCGAACCAGACGCCGCCAGCGTAAGTCCCGTAAGTCACGCCGCCGCTACAGCCGCCGATGAAAAAATTGAACCGCCGGCAATCCTTTAAGCCCAAAGCACCCCCGCCCATCTAAAGACCCTCCGCCGCAAATGAATCCCTACTTCCGCCCTATGGCACTTGACCATCTTCCCTACAATATTCATCGTCTCATCATCTGTGGTGAGTACGGCTGGCAAGACGTCTATCACTACGTCCTACATTCCTGCTATAATCAGCCTGACACCAGTTACTGGTTTCAGGCTGCGTTTGAACTATGGCGCAATACCGCAATGCTTGTTATTCTTACTACGGCGGTTCTCTTCGCCTTTGTTGGTATGAGCCTTGCCGCCAACGGCATCGTCTGGCTCATCACCGAGGGAGTTAAGTATGCTTATAATGCCGTCACCGCAACCCTCCATACGCCGCAGCGCATAACGCTGAAAAACAAGAGCCAAACCGCTTAAATCTTCAAATCGCCAAGTCCCGCCGCCAGTCCACCTAAATTATTGTTAGAAACCACAGAAGACGGTGAGTCACCAGTCTTTTTCTTTTTCTTAGGTGGCGAGAGTGACTTAGGAGAGGCAGTCTTAGGTGCTGCGTCGCGCACCGCAATCAGGCTCGGTGGCAACTTTGCCGCCGCATCTAAACTATAAGTAGACGCCTTCAGGTCTTTGAGTTTCGTAGGCTGTGCCGCTGCCATTACCGACAAACACATATGCCCTTTTTTATTACTGCGGGTATGAACTTTGAGCCGAATACGAACTCGTTGCGGGCATTCAAAGTAGGGAACGCCGAAATCGCAGGTATCCTCGCCGGTATGATAGAGTCCCTTACCGTCTACTTGAATGTACTGGCATCCTTTCGCCTTATAGAGTTGTGAAATAGTATTGTCGCCGCAGGAAATATAGGTATCCTTGAATTCGGGCGTCTCCTTCTTAATCGCCGTCCATTCAGAGTGGGTTACAGGATGTTCAAGGAATGTAGGTGTCTTACCACCAAAGAGATTCGCGGCACCAATAATTGTTTCAAAGATCATCTTGGATGCGGGTGGAATTTTACCGGCACCAACGCCGACCCAAACACCCTCCTTATTCTTATCTAGCTTCATCTGCATCCAATCGGGCGTAGGACGCTTCGCCTCTACGCCAATATCACCCTCTGCTCGCCAATTGAGCTTAATATCAATATCCGCACCACAGCCACCTAGCGTATCAAGGGGTTGCGTATTGAACGGGACCTCCATATAGGGCGATCGAACCGTTTTACAGGTCTTCGCAATCTTGATTTCATAGTTTTTACCGGATACAGAACAACCAGCACCTGCGTCGCCGATGGGGCAACCGTCCGCCAAAGGGCTTTTCGCTTTCCGCGTTCTTTTCGCAGGCATTACCCAATCTAATAGTGTCCTAGAATATTGTATACTCTTGGGCATATGTAACTTCGCACCCTACCACTCAGTCTCTCATTTTTTTTAGACAGAATAGGTATTCCTTCACTCCGCTATCCGCATTGTACTCATAGGACTTGAACCGCTTGTAGTCGGTCTCTACCACCGACACCTCGCCATACTTTCCCATAAGTGCCAACATCGCTTCCTTAGAAATCAAGCTCTCGCTGCTGTACGATAGGAAGATCCACGTAGCCCGTAGGCGGCTAAATAGCCGTTCAAACGCCGCAACGACTTCCTTTTTCTTACAGAACGGCGACATAAAGCACTCCTCAGGAATGCCGGTAACACCATCACGTAGCACGACCCCTGTTTGCTCAACCGGCGGAAGCGCAAGAACATTAAGGGGAAAGTAGTTTTTGGAATATTGGCGTTCGTTGTATGGCGGGTCTAGATACACAATATCCGCTTCTACGGCATCCAAAAGCGAATCCACCAACACATCGCTATGATAGCACTGAGACCCCGCTAACGCCGGATCACGAATGTTATGAATAGGCTCAAATACTAATGCCTTCACTGCCTTTTCCTTGAACTGCTTAAGAAAGCAGCCATAGACAGCAGGCACGTTACTTACCGCATCGGCACTTACCAACAGTGACGCAAGCAAGAACATATAATCGTCTTTTCTCTCAGGATTCTCCCCAAACTCCGTTTCAATACGCCGACGGATATAATCAATACGACGGGCGTTATCAACCGTGAAGAACATCCGCTGACAACCATTGTGCGGGCTGTAAGACCGTGTAATAAACCCCGCTGTATCCGTATCATTGCCCAAATACGCCCCGCTTGTCAGATCCGCCGCCATACGCCGAATGAATCCTTCACAGTCCTCAGACAGCACGGAGCGCGTCATAGCGTGGACAATTACAGAGCTATAGAGTTCGGCATCATTGCCGATAACGACTGCCCCCGTCTTACGTAAATTATAGGATACAATACCGGTGCCGCCAAACAGGTCGGCAACACGCCGACCGGCAAAATCACCAGCCTTCGCCGATATAACATCAAATATCCAGCCGATAAGCCGATGCTTAGAACCGATATAGTTAAGGCGGTGTACTTGATCCATTATTGTTAGAAATCCAGGCGTCTTTTAGACTTTCCCCCATCCAACTTTATAAAAATTGAGCCCTGCAGTCCCCTCCCGGACCCCTTTTAGCCACTGCACCCGTTCCCGAAGGCACTGCAGAATTCTCCACCCTAAATAAAATGCCGAAGCCAACGCTACAATCTCTCCATGGTGCTATTATAGAGCTACAGACGGCGGTTGCCGAACTTAATACACGCCTATCTGTCCTTGAACCGCCTAAACCCGCTGCCTCTTCACCTGTTTGCGACAATAAGAATGCCATTAGTCTCTTTAGCGGTGCCGGTGGCGATACGCTTGGAATTGAGCGTGCCGGTTACAAGGTAATCGCCTTTAATGAATTCAAGGAGCCGGCAATCAAGACGCATAAGGCGGTCTTTCCTGAATCAGTGATGCTTGTCAACCCTGAAACGGGCAAGACGGATATCAAGAAGGTGCCAGACCAGGTCTTTCAGGAGTACAAGGGAAAGGTTCGTCTTATCTTTGCGGGTTTCCCTTGCCAGGGCTTCAGTCACGCTGGAGCAAAACGTGTTGATGATAAGCGTAATGAACTTGTCTACGAGTTTGCCCGTGCTGCCCGTATTGCTGAGCCTGAGTGGATTATCGGTGAGAATGTGAAGGGACTCCTAGCACGTAAGGGTAGGGATCCAGCCCGAGCCGCCGATGCGCCCCTGCGTCCCGTTATTGACATCATCAAAGATTTGTTTGAACGTACAGGTTACAAGATTACCTATAAGGTGATTGACGTAACCGAGATTGGTGTTCCGCAGCACAGAAAGCGTCTAATTATTATTGGGCATAGGGGTACCCAGTATCCGCATATGCCGTGGGGCGACCTTACACCGGCAAGTACTTCGCCACAGACCTCTATTCGTGCCTTTCTTGAACCCCATCTCAAGGATGCGATGGAGATACCGGCACTATACCGACCGGCTGAGCAGGGTACCCATTATTGGATTCCTACTACGGAGACGGTACCAACGGGAACCCCACACCCTAATCTCGCCCTACTGGTGAGTGGTACGCGTAATCCATCCAGCAAGGAGAAGAAGGCGAATCCGAATATTGCCGCAAAGTTTGTGGAAAAAGACGGTCTTATCAGTTTCGGTGTTCGTAAGGGCGGCTATCACGGTATGGTCGTCAATCCAGATGTCGCCTGTAATACGATTATCAGCACTTACAATCTCTGCCCGCGGCTCTTTGTGGGGCTCCATAACGCAGTTGCCGGCAAGTATTGGATTCGTTGTATGACGCCGCGGGAGCTGGGACAGATTCAGGGTTTCCCTGCCGATTATGCGTGGCAGGGAACTGAAAAAGAGCAGATTATCCAGATTGGCAATGCTGTTCCTCCGCCGTTAGGCGAGCGTATTGTGAAGTCGTTGGAGCGTGTGGTATTCAAGGCGGAGCCTCAGACAGCGGATGGAGCGGTGGAGGATGATGAGGAGAGTGAAGATGAGGAGGCGGCAACCGACTGAAGATAGGTACTAACACCGGCATAGCATACTTCGGTGTATTCAGGTGTGAAGCGTTCGCACTTGTAGCGATTAGCAAAGCGGATATAAGTACAAAGGCTATCAACACCCTTGAACTCGGTATTATATTTTCTCTTAATGGCTAGTAGTTCGGTCATCATCTCGTTTTCGGCAGCCGATGGAATATTCTGTCCAAGTGCGATAAACGTTGCCACTTCGGATGTGATACGCTTGCGAGGCTGGCTTGTACGCCGATTCCAAGTCACAATATAGATGACGTCCTTATTAAACCAGCCGTCGTTAAGGAAGAATACATCACTTGTAGTATGTTTGAGATCCAGGTCAACTTTGCGTGCGGCAGCCTTCCCGTCGGACTCAAAGACACGAAAGTCAATAGACTGCTGTGAACCATTTACCTGATAGAGGTAGTAGTAGCCAGGTGTTGTGGGAAACTCGGCGTCCTTAGGCTGAAACTGGACACCATTGGACTCTAGAACCGCCGCAAATGAGGCTTCCTGTGCGGTTACCTTATTGCCGGTGCCTTGGGAATCTGCCTTTGCCTGAGCTTGGAGCTTGGCAACCATAGCAGGAAGGTCCTGCCGCAGAATAGCAGGATTGGAACGGATAGTATGAAAGATTTGTGGGAGAGGGAAGAAGGACATTGTAAGTAAGAATGGAGACTTAAAACCCCATTTGTGTAAAGACGAGTTTCAATTTTTTCGTGCCCATTTAAGCCCACCCCGCTGACATAAATATAAGAGTCCCACAAAGAAGAATGGCAACGACCTGTGTCACTTTACAGGTCACGGCGGACTTTGTAACCCCGTCGCTCCTTATCAATGCGAGTGCCGAAACGTGTGTAAATGTACTCACAGCAGGTGTAGCAGCGGTAGAGTCGGCATGTACTACCATTAGCAAATCTACAAATGCTACGCTTATCGCAAAGCACGAAGCCGCAATGGCACGCCAGCAGAAAGAGGCTGAAGCAGACCGTCAGCGGATTCAAAAGGATGCGGAGGTGGAACGTCAGCGATTTCAAAAAGAGATTGAGCGACTTCAAGCCGATACAACGCTTGCCAAATCACTGCGAGCGGATGCGGAAAGCCGCCTTTCCGAGGCAACAGCAAACGCCAGGCAGCAGGCGTACGATGATGCCGAGGAGCGTATTCGCAAAGCGGTAGAAGAGCGTAATAAGGCGGAGGAGAAGGCAGCCGAGTTTCAAAATCAACTGATGACTGCGGTGATTGCGGAGAAGCAGCGTGCGGAAGAGCTGGTGAATGCGGAGCGTGCCCGTTCAGATAAGGCGATTGAGGAGAAGAACCGTACCATTGAGATGTTACACGGCATTAGTACAAGCTCGTCGCAAAAGGGCAGCGTTTATGAGCAGAAGATTAAATACTGTGTTATCAACGCTTTTGGATCCGCCAATAAGTTTGATATCCTAGATAAGCAATATGAATCTGGCGATCATGTTGTCGAATGGGAAATCTACAAGATGATGATAGAGGACAAGGATAAGAAGGAGATTGACGCGGAAGATATTCGCAAGGCACACCGTGATTTCACAAAGCATAGTGAGTGTGATATTCTTCTTTTTATCAGTGCACGTGCTCACATTCCGAAGCATCAGCGTCCTGGTGATATTGATATTGCACTTGTAGATGGTCGCCCTGCCATCTATCTAGGCAACTTCAACGATAAGGAGAATAAGATTATATATCTAAAATCTCTACAGCCGGTAATGCGTACGCTGATTGAACTGACGAAGAAGGCGGCAGAGGGTCCTGAGGTGCTCAATGAGCGGCTCAGTGACAAGCTGCGTAGCATTCGGCAGCATTTCATTTACAACGAGCAAATCATCAATGATATGGTGAATAAGACGAAGGCAGCGGAGCGTAACATCAAGGGCTCGTTAGACGAATTGATATTGACGATTACGAATGTGCAAACGACGTTTAAGAACTCTATGGCGTCCATTGTCAATGATGAGGATACAAGTACCCCTGTGGTAGAGGAGGTAGAGCCGCCGCCAGAGCCAGAAGTGGAGCCGGTACCGCTAAAAGTAACGGGGAGGAAGTCGGTCCCCAAAAAGAAACCCACTCAGACCGACATACAGAAAATGGCGTAACGCAGTATTTACTGCTCAATGTTCATTTAATCTATAAGTAGACACGAGAACTGGGGCGGACGCAAATCTAAAGACGATTTCCATATGGAACTATAGATGGACTATGGTACTCTAAAGAACTACTTTCCTCGTCCTAAACGATGGGAAACTATGAAACTGTTTGAGAAGATACAATATACCTTCTCACGCTTTACTCCAGATTTTGGAAAGTTTGTCCATAAATTAGATGCGAAACGTATTGTAAAGGAGTTAGCAGGGAATACCATTGAAGTCCCTCGTGTTGTTCGTGAAATGGCGCAATGGGATGATATTTCCCCAGCGGATCTGAACCCTGACCATATTATTAAGGCTACGCACGGCAGCGGATTCAATATCAATATTGAACACGGTGTAACGTATAATATGAACTTTATTAAACAGAATCTACAGCAGTTTAATCGCATGCGGTATTTGAATTTTCGCGAATCTCAGTATAAGTATGTAAAACCTGGATTTTTTATTGAGGAGAAGATTCATGATTACGCGAATGCTAAGAATGGCAATGCCATTACCTTTATGATTTACTGTATTCACGGCATTCCGTATACGCTGATTATGAGTGATAAGCGTCTTGACCGTTATCGGCATTTCTATGTTCATACGGATTACCGTATGGAGCAGATACCGATAGAGAACCAGGTGTATCACCCGTTTATTATTCCACCGCAAGAGACTATGAATCGTATGTTTGACGGTGCTAAGGCGCTCTCAAAGCTGTTTGAATTTGTACGCGTTGACTTCTATCTAGACATCTATAACAAGATCTATTTCAGCGAGTTTACATTTACGCCTCACGCAGGGCTTCAAATCTACTCAAATAATATGGAGTTACAGCTTGGAAAACTATGGATTTAACGTGTGCAAAAATTGGCACACAAAAATTCACGTGTATTTTACACGCGAATTTTTGTTTCTTTGTTATTCTATAACTCGTTTTTCGCGTATTTTCTTGCGTTTTTTTAAAACACAAGAAATAGGGCACAAAAAGTTACACACAAAATGTGCTGAGATTCTTGTTAATCAAAAAAATTAAAGAATATTTGCGAAACTTGCGCCGTTTTTCGCTTCAAAAATCACGTCAGATTCATTAATCTATAGATTAATGAATCTGACGTGATTTTTGAAGCGAAAAACGCGCCATTTTGTGATTTTTTTGTGTATTTTTTGTGTTTTCAGAAAACGCACGCAAAAATACACGCAGGTTTTTGTGTGCGAATTTTCTGAACTAAAAATCACGCACAAAAACGCACACAGAAACGAGTTATAGAATTATTAAGAAATTACATTTCTATTTTTTAATAGTATGTTTCCCATATCAACCCAAGGCAATTCTTCGCCTATAATATCAAATCCACTTTCGTTCAAAAACAATTTAAATGATTCGTATTTTTCTACATTTTCATATGTATCAATAAGTGATACCTCTGTGTAAAGATACTTAGTTTTGCTTAACGCAATAGGCGAGCTGCGTAGAACTAGCGGTTCTGCTCCTTGCATATCTAGCCACAATAAATCAATATGATGTAAATCCTTTGCTTGAAACCATTCATCTAGATTAATTGTCTGTACAGATATCTCCTTCTTAAAAGAGATTTCTGTATGTACACGCAAGTGTTCCTTGGGTTTCAATAACGACGATGACCCCCATAGTTCTCCGAAACGGTCACTTACGTATAACGTTGATGTGCCAGATTTATCAGACAAAGCCACATTAAGCACTTCAACATTTGCTCTAGCACCCACTTTGTTTATAGATTCCTTAAAACACACAGGCTCTGGCTCAAATCCGTAAATCTTTCCATTGGCACAATGATTTGAAAAAAATAACGTGTCATTCCCATCCGCAGTGCCAGCCTCTACAATAATACTGTTGTTGGGTAGATTATGTAGAACCCATTCGTGAATGGCATCGCCCGATATATTTACCATTATATATCTGTTATAAAAAGTGATGTTTAAATCATAATATTCATCAACTATAGTTTGTATTATATAAGTCTAAAGTTATAATATCATACTTTATTAAATGAAATGTGCAGTAGTTACAATTGCTATAGGTGAAAAGTACCTTCAAGAGTATAATGACATATTTCGTCCACATACTGAACGGTACTGTCAAAAGTACGGATACGATTTTATACTTATTACCGAATACTCACTCGCATCGAAATACCCAATTGATAAATTTGTAAATATTATGAAGTGGACGCTGTCTTATAGAGAAGATATTCAAAAATATGACCGCATAGCCATTGTAGATGCAGATATGATTATAACTCCACTGTGCCCTCCTATACGTGAATTAGAATTAGATGGTAAGGTCGGTGTAGTCGATGAATATTCTCAGCCTACACGTGAATTGCGTATAGATATACAGCGTAGTCATAACTGGGAAACAAGTGCTAAGGAGTACTATAAATTATACACTCCAGGAAAAGATATAGATACACTAAACGTATTAAATGGGGGATTGTGTATATGTATTCCGAAACTACACGGTGAGGTTTTTAGAAGTATGTTTGATAGACTTGTCGATGGCACATTCGACGCATCTGTTCCCTTCCATTATGAGCAGGCAAATTTTGGATATGAACTACAAACGACAAATATGTACACACTTCTTGATAATAAATGGAATATTATATTACCTATTATGACAAATCCTATACACTTAAACGGGAGAGATAAATCATCTTACATTAAAGAACTATATAATACTTCATATATCTTACATTTTTGCGCAAATGTAGACAGAGATATAGCTAAATCATTATAACAAGCCTAAAGGTATATAAAATACTATATTATAATGTTTTTATATACAAATGGTTTCTGGGCAGGGTTTAATGATAAAACGAATGGCGTTCATGTTGGTTTTTTTAAACATATTCTAGAAAAGGTATTTGATGATTCTATATCTCTTACCGATGATATTCATACTGCGGATATATTATTAGAATCCCACTTCGGCGAGTCTCGGTTGCCCCATAAACACTGGAAATACTCTATATTCTTTTCAGGTGAAGGATCTATACCTATTCCAAACGCCAAGAACTACACATGTGTTATGGGAGCACAACGCGTATCCGATAGGTTTGTCTCTTGTCCATTATATGCTGTGTATGATTACTGTATGCCTACACTCTATCCATCCGATATACGTGTAATTCCTACTAAAAACATATGCTCCGTTATTTCATCGCCCACACCCCATAAAGTTAGGATAGATGTATTGAATGCTCTTACTAGAAATAATATTCATATAGACAACGGTGGAAAGAATGGTAACACTATCGGCTACAACATTGAAGGGTATTACTACGAACAGCCTATTCTCGATTTTTACAAACAATATCGACTCGTCTGTGCTTTTGAAAATACTTTGCTTGACGACTATATAACTGAAAAAATAGTAAACCCCTTCCGTGCTGGAACTATCCCATTATACTTAGGCTCTGATGCGATTAGCCAATACTTTAACCCCCAACGGTTTGTCGAAGTTAATAAAGATGATATACAAATAACAGTGAATGAGATTAATAAACTCTTAACGGATGATTCCTATTGGTTGCACAAGGTGAATCAGCCAATATTCAAACAGAGTGTTCCTAATATTATGAGCAATATTATTCAACGCATAAAGATGTTATTAATTTAAAATATATAAAAACATTACCCATTATATAATGGATAATAATTCAGCAATACAAGATAAATTTGATATTATTATCCCACTGGGAGAATCCTGTACTATTACATGGCTATTAAATAGTTCGCATTTTAAAAAAGAAACTACTTTATTTGAGTGGTTTATAACCAACTCTTTACTTGATATTGTAAATGTAATGAATAATATAATTAATGAGGTTGATACTCCTATACTAAAAATAGACACTGGCATAAATATATTTATGAATAATACAAATATAAGGTCCACCCACTATACAGTAGAAGAGTACTTACCTATTTTTAAACGTCGTGCTAAACGACTATACGACGCTATTAAAAATAATAAACGTATACTATTTGTAAGATTTGTAAGGGGAATACCTCCAGACATACACGAGGTGCCGCATACATATGAAGATATTTCTAAATTCGTTAGTACTATAGAAAAAATAAATCCAGACACAAGTCAAATGAAATTATTAAAAATTCATCAAACCCCACACAAAGACTATGTTGAGCATCCATTTATTATTTATAAATACTATGAAGGACTCAATGTATCAGATGATAATTTACAGTTAAGTCAAAGTGATATTACAAATACTTTTACTAAAATGGTAAATGATGTAGGATATCTAAGTGGCAAATAGTGATAATGATAATAACTTAAAGATGTTTATCTAAGTCAATGCTATAAGTAAATGCCTGTAAACTGTAATGTTGAGGCAATATGTAATATAGAAAAAGAACAAAACCGTCTCGCTACGCTCAACACGATTACAGACCATTACGGAATAACACCATCTTATACAGTATACGGCGAAGAAGCCCGTTCGCACGCTTATTTCTACAAGTTTAAACTAGATTTGAATATCAATGCTACCAGTTTAGCTATAAATCATATTACAATCTTAGAAAAATATAAAAATTCTAATAAACCTCTGTTGATCTTTGAGTCCGACGCTATATGTTTACACGATTTTGACACCATTGACACTAACATAAATACCGTTATACAGTCCATGGTAGAAAATAATATAGATTTTGTGTTTCTGGGCGTAGGGTGCTTTGATACTGTTGATACATCTCTTTTTAAACAAATAGACAGGAATCTGTTTAAAAATCTTCAATCGCGCTGTACGGAATCTTATATAATTAGTCCCACTGGGATTCGTAGATATCTAGAGTACTTTTACACAAAACAAAATAACCATACAGCCATCGACGCAGATTATAATCTGTTTTTTGAAGAGCATACCAATATTATATGCTGTTGGTTAATACCAGAACTATTCAAACAGGGGTCACGATGTATGTATGAATCCCTAGTGCCAATTTAGATGTTACAATGTTTAAAGACTAGTGTTATTAAAGGATTAACACCAATGATCCGTTTTACAGAAGAAGATATAATTAATATACATAAGAACAAGGTAAAACGAACCGAGGAGTATTTTAAAAAGTATGAAATTCTTCCTGAGTGTCCCGTAATAGCATACAAACATAATTGGGATAATCACGACTATCCTAGAAATCTATGTATTCTTGACTTTCGTGACTGGGTTGCGAAATATAATTTGAAACAAGTGGAACACTTGGCATACACCTTCAAGGATGACCCAGAACTACAATTTCTAACAGCAAATAAATCTACTGAACTTGAATATCCGCCGCATGATCTACACACCATCTCAAATACATACAAAGACGAATTTGATTTTTTTGTATTTAATCAAACACTAGAACACTTATATAACCCATATGAAGCAGTGCGTCAAATATATACTACTCTAAAACCAGGTGGATATGTCTTTACTTCAGTTCCAACATTAAATGTTCCGCATTGGATGCCTTCACATTTCACTGGATTTACACCTATGGGACTTGCAACACTGTTTATGGGTGCGAACTTTGAAATTATAGACATGGGTCAATGGGGAAATTGTAATTATATAAAAAAACTATTTGAAACACATAGTTGGCCAGATTATAAAGAAATGAAAGCATTCGGTGATGTAATTCCGAACGAAGAGCGTAATGTATGCCAATGCTGGATTCTTGCAAGAAAACATCTATAGACTAACATATCGCTGCGGTATCTTCTTTCGTCATTAAAAATACCCAATTCTCTAGTCTTGGTGCTGTCATCATTGTCCACGCATTATATAGTTTGTACGTAGAACAAAATTCACGATCTCGTGCCCATACGTGAAAATATACAGGCTTAGTAATATTTACTATACCTTTATACTGGCAGTGATATATGAAGTTAACATTTGAACCTTCTACAAGATGAATACATTCTGCGTTTTCTATGAGTGATAGTGTCCATCCAGGAAAAGCAACTAGATTATGAATATCAATACATTTATAATCGTTCTTGATACAACTCAAGAAAAATCTCATATCGGATGTATCACCAGCACTGTTGATAATATTATACTTTTCACCCTCCATTATACCATAGCGTTTAAAAACCTCTTCCGTAACCGATTTTTCTTTCTCAATATCACGTGTGTAATCGAAAAAATCCATACGAACTGAATTATTCAATCCTACAAGCTTATAATAAAACATATGGTTAATATCCATCTCTGTAGGTGGCAAATGGCTATTCGGCATACAGATGTATTTTTGGTCAATCGTTAGATGCTTATACAACGGATTCATATCATTGAAATAATAGGTTTTATCAATCTCTTTATGCGACTCTAACAAAGTACTAGGTGATGTCCACGTATTTGTATATACATCACATACGTGAATACTACTAGTTGGAGACGCACGAAGGAGTGATTCTACATCAACTAATAAAAATATGCGTCTATTATAATATTCCGATTTAGAAAAATATCCATCAAAATACGCATAAAGATCACGAGTAATATTAAAGTACACCTTATCATAATATTGTAATAAAAAATACAGCATACCAATCATAGAAAATGAATCGCCAAAGGTGAAACATGGTGGCACCACGATAATGCTATCGTACATCTGTTTACTACTAAAACATCGCATTTAAATATGGAATAACATGATAGTCAACGTGACCCGCTAAATGTACAAAATAATTGTTCTTTAAGAACATGTCCAATTCGTAACCGCACGTATATTTATACATCTGCCATATTGCATTCCATTTATTGTCCATCACCATATACTGTTCATGTGTCTGAAGTTCGTATCCTATAACAACCTGCTCATAATGGAAGCCATTTTTATGTGCACGAATCTCATTCTTATGCTTCTCAAATACACCTTCCATAAATTCTCTATGCTTGCGCGGCTGAAAAACAAGAACCCCTGTATTAAAAACCATATCCGTAGCCAAATGTTTTTCTATGTGTATGCGGTAGTAATCCATCGCACACGTATCCCATTCGCCATTGGCAAGCCCTGAGTAAGGAACCGACTTTGACTCCTTTGCCGACTTCCGCTGGTGCTCTATCCGCATCTGCCGCGTCGGCTGAGAATACTCGTCTACAATACCTACCTTATCGCCAAAATCGTAAGCACTATGAATCGCCGGTGCCTCAGGATTGATAATCACATCCGCATCTACAAACACAAGTAAATCATACATCTGTGCCCAATCGTAACTACATAGAAACATCTTCGTAGATAGAATGCTCAGCGGCTTGAACGTATAATCAGACTTATCGTAAGGCTCCGTTATTATACGAAAATCGTAGCCGTGACGCCGTGCGTAGTGTTCGTGACTCTTACGAAATAAATAATTATATTCTTGAATATACTTATCTCCTACAGCTAGAGTTACAAGAGCTACTTTCATTTCTTATTATCATATGAAATAAAAGTATGTTTAGACCACGTTTACATACAAATTGGACGACCATACACCTTGGAAAAGTGTTCGAGCCAATACTTGTACGTTTTATAATCCGACGGCGTCCCCCAACATATGTAATTATCAACAGCAAACACCTTCACCTTATAGCCCCGCTCAATCAGCGGATTCAATAGGTCGTCCACATAATACTCGCCATTTGTGCGAATATTCTTCTCGTAGATATCCTTGAGCCCCTCACGATAGATAGACGTCTTGCGGAAAAACATTGTACCGATGATAGCGTGGACCGCTCCTGGCAGCGGCTTCTTCACACTCACGTGCCGAATCGTATTCTCGGCATCCACATCCATCCACGCATACATATGCGGAAACAACTTGCCTGTCGGATTGTTTGTAAACGACCATACAATCACATCTACCGATGGGTCGTTTTCCAGTTTCATATACTCAATAAAGTTGTAATCGGCGCCATTGTCGCACGCACTAATCATAATCGGCGTTTCATCCGTAATACCCGCCTGGTTGAGCCCAATCTCGCACGTACACGCCTGCCCCTCAGTTGTATCCGCAATCTTAATAATCTTAGAATCCGCCCATCGCTCCCTCAGTGCTGCCTCAAGCGGATACGCCGCTAGATGCTCCTCTAGACAAATAAAGACCTGACGACGGCACTCTGGAATACATTCCACAGCACGCACAATCATAGGCTTGCCATTCACGTCTAGAAGCGGCTTAGGGTCGGTAAATCCATCCATCTTAAAACGGCTACCGCGTCCCGCCAACGGCAAAATAAGCGTTGCACAGCTTCTAGGTATAATTTGTAAATCCGCAGCATCCTCAAAGTGCCGGCTCCACCTATTGTAAATCGCCAAGTCGTGCGGCGTACCCCACTGTAGCATCTTCTCAATCTCAAATGGTAATATACGCTTGCCGTCCTGTATCATAAGATTATAGACAAGGCTCACATAGAACTCACCATTCTTCTTGCCTGCGTCACCGCTCTCTATCAACGCCTTAAAATACTGCTTCACGTACTTTCCGTAGCGAAAATAGTACGTGCCGTTGGAAGCGTACTCGCTCATACGATTGTTCGTGAACGGCTCCTTCTCACGCACCTCCAACACATGTCCATCTACATCACACCGCAAAAACGCATAGTTGTCCGTTCCTAGCATATGAGGATGGAATCCACGGTACGACGCAATCGCACCATCTACACCATTAGCGTGAACAGTCTTCAAAAATGCCGCATAATCCCATACCGTACCATAGTCGCAGTAACTGACAATAACCTCCTCATCGTCCGCAATCGTATCAAACACCTGTGCGACCGCATACACCGGTCCAAGACTATGTCCCTCAATCACGTGTACCGTTGCCCCATACGATTCAAGAACCGCCCGCATATTCGTCGTCTCAATATGCTGCCGGTTACAAATACAATGAACCTCGGCACCAGGGAAAAGGTCAATTACGTGCTTAATAATAGGCTGACCATCTACAACAATAAGCGGCTTAGGGTCGGTGTAGCCCGCCATAACAAAGCGGCGCCCCACACCTGACATTGGTATAACGACCTTCATGGTTTATTTAGAGTTTCGGCGAGTAGCCTTAAACCGTCTAAATCGCATACAAATGGACTATTGAGTCCGCCATCTAACGCTTCAAATTGGGATGGGCTAAAGGTCGCCGTCGCAAAGACGCCATCCGCTGCAAAGCCCGCCACGTCATTATTGGACATCTTCACCGCATATACCCCATCGGTGTACGCCTCAATCTCGCCAATCTTGCCGTAATAGGGCGACGCGGCATCCGTAACCTTGATCCGCACATAGAGCGGGTAGGGACCCTCATGCGGTGCGTGCGAAGTAATATCCGCATACTGACAACGCGTATGGTTCATGGTATGAACAAACCGCTTATTAATTGTTAAAAAGTCAGGCGTCGTTATACACCCCACAGCAGTCTTAGGGCTACTGAATAAGATATTTGCCATACCACCACCAATAAATCCAATGATATGTGTAGCGGTTTGGAACAGCCCAATCTTTTCAAGCGTGCTGAGATTCTCACAAAATACCTCTTGATAGCCATAATTTATTAGAGTGTCTACTACCTGGTCCTCGTTTATACACTTACGCCGTGTCGTATAGTTTGTGCCAATATTCGATGTATCATTATGAATCCAGGTACGGCGGCTGACATAGAACTTTTTGGGTAGTGTGGCATTATTCGATGTAAATAACATATCCCAAATGCGGCGAGCGTCTGGTGATGGCGGCAGATTAGACGCCCACACCCCCTCATGTGTCTTACCGTGCGTAAAGGACGATGGTAGATATAGGTGCTCATACACCACGTTCTCTTCCGCATACGTAAACTCCTTATAGCCAAGCATTGCTAAGAATTCGGTCTGAAACCGCATCCACTTATGGTCCTTTGGCAATAGTATCTTTTGCTGTCTGTTCGTATGATGTGCCAAGTAGGGCAAAGTATCATATAAGAAGTGAAAGTAGTTGCTCAGATTGAAGATGAAGAAGAAATAGTGCCCACGTTTCGTTGTCTTTGGCAGTGGCTGTTGGTTTTGCTCGCATGCACCGACCATCGCCGGCATAGACATAATCTGCTCATCATACGGATTAATACCATTTACCTTACAGTTAGGATATGTAGGATTCGTTAGAACAGCATGTTCTACGTGACGTAGATATTTGATGCGGCTCATATATAAAGCCATAATCTATGTCTTTATATATGTTTATCGCACATCGTGTAAATCAGTTAGATGAAACGATTGCGGCAGAAGTGTTTGGTGCCGCCGATGGCATAGAGTTTGATATTCGTGATACTGGTGGCGAAATCGTTGTACAACACGACCCTTTTTTGGGCGGGCAGCTTTTTACTGACTTTTTAAAGTTCTGTCCTTCTAACAAATTCTATATAGTGAATGTCAAATCTGAAGGGATTGAGCGGCGTGCCATTGCCGACCTTGAAGCACACGGAATCACCCAATTCTTTCTATTGGACTGTAGTATTCCTATGATGATTCGGTTGGGGAAAGAAGGCGAGCGTCGGCTGGCGGTCCGGTTTTCTGAGTATGAGTCCCTTGCCACGGTAGAGGCAACGGCACCTTTTGTATCGTGGGTATGGGTAGACGTATTTACCCAGTTACCGCTTACAAGTTTTGTAGAAAAGTTTCTTCGTCAGCGTGGACTTAAACTATGTCTTGTATCGCCCGAATTACAGGGTCAACAGGAGAAGCTTGTGGATTATAAGACACTTCTTGCGAAGCGTGGTGTTACTATTGACGCGGTTTGCTCAAAACTGTATAACCGCGGTCTATGGATATCACTTTAATCTACATTAAAGTCAAATGAACGTCGCCTTATTTATAAGCGGACGCATATCGGGGTATGATACCTGTTTAATTCCTTTGGTGAATACATTTTCAAAGGATTATACCATAAAGGTATTTTTCTCTATCAATACTTTATCACTAGGTGAGGGTGAGAGTATGGATACTATAATAAGTCATCTTAAACAGTTGCTTGGTGATAGATTTGGTGACATATACTATGAGGAGTACAAACTACCCTATGATTATGTTCAAACAAAACTTCAAAACGGCATTGATAATTTCCTCTATAATCAACTATCGTGTTTTTATAATGATAAGCAAAATTTACGTATTATTGAAGATTATCAACGTAATCATAATATATCATTTGATGTTATATCAAAAATACGTAGTGATATGACAACTCATCGTGCCTGTTTTTATTTTAAACGGGACGATCCAAATATATTAATGATACGAACAGCCTATAGTTATGTTACATACTGGGGTCACATATTTGAACCATTTCCTTATCCGATGGTATCGGATGCATTTGCGTATGGTAATCTAAATAGTATACGCTTATACTGTAAAACGTATGATTGGATATTAGAACAAAATAAATTACGTAATGGAAAATACATGTGTACCTTTGAGCCACTTTTAACTGATAGTATTTTAAACTATTGTGTCAATGACCACGATGATGGTAATAATAATCCTACCATCAATTCCAGAGATTTATTTGATATATTTTTTTACAATGTAAATAATGTTAGATTATCGTATGATATTGATATAGAATACAAATTGCTGCCACCTGAACAACGCTCAAAAAACAACTTCATTGTAGATAAAACGAATGTTCTTACTTACACGCATTCCTGCCCAGAATAATATCATTGAACCGGTCCGATAGATACTTACCTAGTTCATCTGATGGTTTTACGTGATGGTCCAGATGCTCATACTGAAAACGTTCCGCAAGAATGCCATTCTCAGTCAAAATCGGTATCATATCAATAAATGCCCACCGATTCTTTATACACATTGTTTTCAATGCGTCATTCATTGAAAAGAGTGCTTGATTACGTTGTTCAACCGAATCGTTATAAATATGTGCTACCGATTCATAGGTTTTCTCTTCTACTAATTCTCCCACCTCTTGTGCCTTATTATTGGCGTGGCACATTGTATCCTTAAAATTTACATAGAATATATGCTGTGTATCTTTAATAGCAGTTGGATTCACACCAATCACAATAGGCGTTCCTTTTCTTTGTTGTAAGAATCGTTCATAAATACGAACTGTATCATGAATAAAAGATAGCACATCTAATTTTGCTTGTGCCAAAACACTTTTATAATAATAACCAAACTCTATATCTACCTGACCCAAATGAAATAGAAAGTAATTTATTGGGCTTGTATCAATCTTATTTATCGTTTGATTTAGCCCCGTTGTTGAATTCGGATTAAATAGTCCGCGGATAGATGCGCCCGCTGCGTGTATTCGTTCAAAAGGATATATTGATATATGCTCTAGCGATTTGAACTGGTCTATATGCGAGTTTCCTACAAGAAAAAACTTAGGTTTATCAAACCTCATATTAAACATACCTTCTCTCAATAACTTTAGATTTTCCTCTATTGTATCGGTGCCAACTAGGTGGTCATATTCGTCATCATTCTCAACAAACACTTTCTTATAATTAATATACCGCTGTCCTCGGCACTCGTGATTCAAACTTTCAGGGCGGTCTACATTCGTAAAAATAGGATTCCAATTCAAGTTTGTTGATAATGAATGGTAAGAGTTAACGAAATGATCTACATTATGAACGCCTATCATCTCTGCTACACGATTTCCACCACTATGAGGAAGGCGAAAATTAAGATGAATGTCTACATTTATTAGATTGAAATATTTCTTAGGCATATAGACCAAGTCGTGTAATATTCCAGTAGTGCCTCCCATACCTGGGTCTTCACCATAATCCAATAATCCATATCGTATCTTATCATCTATCTTCGTAAATCTAGATAAAAAGTACTCTTTGATATAAAAATCAATACGTACGAAAAATATAAATTCGTATGGCGATAGGTCCAACTCACTTACAAATCTATTTGTCTGTTCGTGTAGTAAATGTGCTTCGGTAGCATTTGTTGTGCGAAAATTAGCATAAATGATGCGAGGTTCGTATAGTTTAAGTATAAGATTATCACACTCTGATGTAAAGGCGTAGGTGTTTATAAAAATATCAGTATCTACATTAAACTTCGCCTTCAAGTAATTTATAATACGAATCTGAGAGTATGATGCAAGCCGTTGCCGGTCAACACCATCTACACTGCTATCACGTCTTCGTGAATTCTGCCCGCCAATACGAAATGATTCACCGGTTATAACAAATAAGCAACGCATTATTTGTTATAAGAATGTAAAATTTAAAGTTTATTTATTCGCAGCCTGTCGTAGTTTCTCCTTATCCCAATTGACAATCTCGGATACCTGGGTTTCTGACAAGAAGTTAGCAGGTAGTGCTATGTGAAGGTAACTCAGCAAAATTTCGTATATGTTATAACACGCCTCGTTGGATTGTGCTACAATATAAAATACACTGTTTGCGAAGATAACACTCGGAAGGTGATTGTATTTCTTGTAATAGGCTGTAAGCTTTGCGGAATGGTTGTCATTCGGATCCTCAAAGAGAAGCGGTGACTCGTATAGAAACACAGCAATATCTGGTGTGTACGGCAGGAAAATACGTTCTAGAATATGCGACGTGAAGAACGGCTTAATCAGCATTTTATTGTTGGTAAGACTACACATAGTATCAAAAAGCGATGATACTAGCGGAATATCTGTATGGGGCGTAAGGAACATATGTTTCGCAATAGCGGTCATTTGCTCCAGAATCTCGGCAACAGTATCACCCATAATCACTACACCGTGATTACGCAGGAAATAGACCTTTGTATTGTCCGAGTACAGAAGGGACATTGTTTGCGCCAGTGGCACGCCAGGTTTGTAGTACTCTACAGTTTTTGTGTTTGTGTTGGGAAGTTCAATAGGTCCATAGTTACAAAGAACATTCATAAGCGGGTAAGGGTGCGTATGGACAATAATGCGGGGCGGAAATGCGTGTAAAAACGCTTCAATGCTTGGCTTTCCTGTACCTTCTAACACAGTATGGGATACATCCTCGTTGCTTTCTGCGAGAGCTTGACGAATAGCGGCAAGGTCGCAAACAAGTCCGTTATTCGGTGCCGAAACGAGTGCACCACTCTTCTTCACTATAATCCGGTTGGCGGCGGTGTCTTTGACCGATATATTTCCACCAGGTCCCTGTATCCAATCGGTCCACGGACCTATTCTACGGCACAGCGTTTCGTATTCTTCGGCAATTGTTATTTCCATAGTAGCGAAATAATCAAATATTGTATAATACCTTCGTAGTTATCGTTTGAAATCTTTAGATTACAGTTGTTCGCTTTCAGGTGTACCACAAATTCCTCATGAGCCACTTGCTCACGGAATCTATAGTAAATCGTATCGTTGGCGGACTCTATCGGTGCCTCTCGTAAGAACGGAAGAAGTTTATTATGAACTGACGGCGACAGATGCCGTTTGATGGTTGCCGCCGCAAGAACTTTTGTTGTATCGGCATCCTTGGCAGAGAGATGTATAATAATATCGGCGGCATCTTGTTGAGGTTTAATATACGTGAGAAAATCCGGCTCTCGCAGTTTCATTGTTTGTAAAAGGGCACTGGGGTCCGCCCCCCTTACCGCCACATCCCGCTGTATCTTCCATTGCTGTTTCAAATAAGTATCCGTGTCCAAATAGATTTTCAAGTTGTAGATGTCGTTGAGAGACTCCTTATGAAGCGTATGAAGACCACAAAACAGCATAAACTTATTTGGCTTGATGTATTTCGGCTCTGTGAACTTGCCGCTAGAGTGGTCATAATCCACAGCGTGTATATCCTCACCCAAGCATAGTTTGAAGGTGTCACTCGACAACTTTTCCAAGTGGTTTGCGTTCGGATTTAAGTGTGTAATAGTACTATACTCTTCGGCACCCCGCTCCCATTTATGATACCGGTCTGTCTCAAAGAGCAGCGTTTGGTCAAATGGTAAAACGTCTTGAATCAGCTTGGATAGTGTACTCTTTCCTGCGCCACTGTCACCGCACACCGCAATGGTAAAACACTTAGAAAGAACGAGTTTGTAGGGCATATCGGTGCGCACAATATTGAGTTCATTTATTGTAAGATGGCTGTATAATTGCTCTTCTGATATAATCGGTGGTGTAGATTTGAGATAGAAATACATTTGACAGTAAGTACGCATTGCAGTGTAAGATCCATAGGCAACCTGGTCATTTACGCAGTTCGGCGTCTTGAATTGCTCATTAAATATATCAAATCCGTTAGGAATAAAGACTGAATGGTCGTCAAATGGTGTAGACAGTTGTGTAATAAACTGTGGAATTGTCATTTGTAGTTTAATATCAGGTCTACACCGGAAAATACGCGTATAATGTCCTGGAATATTTGCAAATAACTTTTGTAGGCGGTGCCAATGTATAATTACATTCTGCTCGCGTTCGGACAGACCTGATTTCATTGGTGGCATTTCGGAATCAATCATAATCAATTTGACATTTGGGTTTTCTAACAAATGGTCAACGGCAGGTGCTGTATTGATAAAATGGTCCTTTGTATCAGAGCGTGCGAATGATAAAAATAGGTGATAATTTGACGGCAACTGCTTCAGGAAAGCGTATAGGTGTTCGTTGAATGAACGAGCCAAGCCAGATACAAGAATAGCCACAGGCTCCTCTTCCATCCCTCACTTATCTCGGGTCCGATTAATTTAAACCATATAGAACGCTTAAACCGTTCGTTTACATAGAAAATGAAACACAGGATATGAATCCTGATGTAAACCACGGTTTGCTATAGCAGGATAATTCGTTACTATATACCTGAAGTTTTGTTCTTGTTCCATATATACATATGGCTCGTAACATTTGCCACGAACAAACATATGTAGAAACTGAAAAGGCTCTGAAAAAGGGCGACCTATCGTATAATAAGCATGCTTATGTTCGTCGCTCGCAAATCCATACACGGTTAATTTTTCTTTACAGTACGTCTGAATCGCTGATTCCTCAATATCTCTGTACGATGTATTTGGAACAACTGCCAGTGCGTCTTTAAACGCTTGTATTCTCCAAATAGACGGACTTACATCGTACGGAATGGCAAAATGGGAACTCTTTGTACTGTTTGTATTTACAAGATTAAAGTGGGAGGTCTGAATAGACCCATTATTGCGTCCAATAACTCCGAACATACATCTGTCTATACTATGAGTCTTGATGGCAGATAAAAGTTCTACAAAGATTTTATCGGAAAAACTCATCATAAGGTCGTTATCATGAATAAACGCTACGTACTCTGTAGTAATCTGATTTATAACAGATAGCACCTTATCAGAATAGGCGAGCGAATCATCGTAGGTAAGAATTTCGTCAAAGCCCACCGGCTGATTAGGAGAGTTCGCATTTACCGCTACCAGACGCTTATATTTAGTTGGAATAAGTTTCGACGTTGTATCTTTGAGAACTTCCCAAAGGTCGGCATAATCACTATGAGTATAAAATAAGAATGTTATATCCATATTTTATATATAATCTACACAATTCTTTAAGTTACACCATCTAGTCGTATAGCGAGTCTAGTAGTTTTGTATTCATCTCAGCACAATGCTGTATGTAATAACTACCGTTGTGAACAATGTGATGATAGTCCATACCAGGAACGGCAACCATCATACCATTACTATTCTTCCAAATAAAGTAATTCTGAAACATCACGTCGGTTGATTTCTGCTCTTCAATAAACTTTAGCTCAGGGTCCGTATCGGATGCCAAAAAGAGCGACTTCGGTACAATATAGTTACCAGTATTGTATAAGCACGTGGCTCCTGGAATATTCTTCCAGTAATACTTATAGTTCTTGTTTGTAATATAGATGTTCTTAAACGCCGAATAGTCAAATCCCTCGTGGTTCGCCTGCGGAATGGTTCTATACGGAGAATAAATGACCTGCTCACTCGGCTCCTTGCCGTCTAGAAACGCAATCCACGCCTCAAAATACGATAGCGGAGCAAAATTATCGGAATCCATAAGGCATACAAACTTATTCTTTGCTAGAGCGACCGCCTTACGCTTATTGAGATACGGACCAAGGCAACGGTCGTTCACATACAGACGAATCTTAGGGTCTGGAAATCGCTGGCGAATCATTGCTGCATCGTTGCCATTCTCATCGCAAATCACAATATCGTCAATGTAAGGATTTTTCAGATACTCCGCAATATTCTTTTCTAAAAATGACCAGCGGTTCATTGTAGGAATACATAATGTGAGCGGTGGTGCCATTTTAGTAGTATGCCTTGGTGTATCTTTAGATAACGGAACAATAGATTCAATATATCCTAGGAAATCTTTGTAATCGGCAAGTTCCATTGTAAATTCGTCACACATATATTTTGGCAGAAAGGGCTCCCCATTCACATCATAGCACTTCACTTTATCATAGAAATAGAACGGTATAGACAGGACTTTACATATGTAATAATATTGTAACTCAGCGGGATTAGGGCACGTAATGGAAATAATCTTCGTCTCTTTGTTGGCAAAATAGGAGCACGCCAGTGCACCGCCGTTGGGTGTTATAATAATCTCCGCCTCCTGGAACAGGCGTATCTTATCTAACATACTATAATCCTCAAGGTGAATACACTCAAATCCGTGGGTAGTCAGCATATCCGTTAGTCTATGTTCATTCACGATCTGTCGGCGTTTGGCACCGTGTGGATATGTGACTAGATGCGATTTTGACCGTGAAATATAGATACGACGAAACGGCTTTGTAGTACGTTCCAGGTGATTCTTTACAAGTATTTGATTTCTAATAAAATGATAATAGTAATCCTCTACCGTATATGTTGTTTTACACGGAGCACCCTCATAATGTACAATATTATAACCATCCGTATTCTCTACAAATTCAAAATCCGGTTTCAAGAGAGCGATTGTTTCCCGTTGAAAATCTAAGGTCACAAGCGTATGAAACTTAATTGGTTTTGGAAGATGTACAAGATCGTGTAATCCAGACATTACATATAAAAACCAATGCATAAATACATCGTTGCCACGATTTGCTAGAACATATACAGTTTGTCTCTCAGCCATTATTATATTATGAACAAATATCTTTAAACGTCTAAATGGAACGTAATCTAAAGAATCTCTACATCTCATAACAAGATATGAAGGTATTTGTATTATGCGGAGGGATTGGTAGCCGGCTACAAGACTATTCATTCCCTAAACCGCTGAATATGATTTACGGGAAACCAGCCATTTCCTATACACTTCAAAATCTACCTCGAAGTATCACTACTATCTATTTCATTACGTCTCCGCATTTAAAAGAATTTAACTTTGAGCAGATTGTCGCAAATCAGTTCAAAGATCGCACCTGTATATTTTTACCACTGTCATATTTCACACGCGGACCCGTTGAATCGGCGTGGTGTGGTACACGTGAACTAGTCGCCGACGACGAACCTATCGTATTTCTTGATAACGATGTGCTATTTGATTTTCCGCAAGGATTCTTTGAAACCCGCGGCTCCGCTTTTCTTGGATATTCTATAGACAATGGGACCTCTGAAGCCTTTAGTTTTATACAAATGAACGAAGGACGGGTCACAATGGTCAAGGAGAAAAAGCGTATTTCCAACCAGTTTATTTGCGGCGTCTACGGCTTCAAATCACTAAACCAGTTTCGTGAAGTTGCAAAGAAACGGCTAGTTATTCCTAGCGAAACCGAACTCTACCTTTCGTCACTATTCGAAGACCTTGTAGACCAAGGAGATACCGTAATCGGTGTGCGATTTTCGGATACCATCACACATATTGGCAGTCTCAAGGAACTACACAATACGATTGGACGTATCGTCAAGCCCCATATGCGTATTTGTTTTGACTTAGATAATACACTTGTAACGTATCCAACTGTTCCTGGCGACTATTCCACCGTTAAACCGATTGAGCCGATGATTCAACTCGTGCGAAAACTCCACGACGAGGGGCATACTATTATTATCCATACTGCCCGCCGTATGGCAACTCATAAGTACAATGTAGGTGCTGTTATTCGTGATATTGGTCGGCAAACCCTGGACACACTTACCGACTTTACCATTCCATACGATGAACTACTCTTTGGGAAGCCTATTGCGGATATGTATATTGACGACCGTGCCATTAATCCTTATCGCAATGATATGGAGAGTATGGGACTCATACATTATATGCGCCCTGAGATTCCCATCAATAAACTCCAAAACAATAAATACAATACGATTGAGTTGGATGGCGATGTTGTTGTAAAACGGGGTAAGATGAACCATCTTGCGGGCGAAATTTACTTCTACGAAACTATTCCACATTCGTCATCTATTTCTCGGTTCTTTCCTAAATACTATAGCTCTGTCAAATCACCTGAAACTGCTGAACTTCGCACTGAATATATACGCGGCGTGCCAATGTATACTCTATACAAATGGGAACTTATGACTCGCCATCATATGAAGACTTTGTTTGAAATCCTGGACTACTTACATAATACAAAAGGTGAATCGGTGCCGCCCTACGATGAAGTTTATGCTAACTACATTACGAAACTTGAGCGGCGCTTTGCCGATAAAACGGTCTATTGCTTTCCAGATGCCGATAAATATCAAACACTATGTCTTGATAGACTCAAATGGTATTTGAAGGAGACGACGGTCTCTATTGCCTCATATATTCACGGTGATTTCTGGTTGAGCAATATCTTACTGGACTTCAAGAATAATATTAAACTTATTGATATGAAGGGACGGCTAGAAGAGCATCTGACAACCGGTGGCGATGTGATGTACGATTACGCTAAGCTATACCAGTCTATTCTTGGATACGACCGCATACTTTACAACGATTCGGTATCGGATAGTTATCAGGCACAAATGAAGGAGTACTTCTTCGATGAGATACGTATTCGCGGAATATCTGAAAAGGCGTTAACTGTGGTAACCCATTCGCTCATTATGGGAACACTATGGGCAATTGAAACTACAGAACAACGCACCAAGGTTTGGACGTGGATTACCGTTATTATGGATACAGCAGTTTAAAGATAGAGAGAAAAATAGTATTCAAATGTACCGCATGACACTTGCCGAATGGCAACGGACGCCCAAGCGCCGAGAACAACTTATGTACAATTGCTCGGAATTCGACCGTCTTAATGACGAATGGATTCCGTTTTCTATTGGAATGAGTTGGGAGATTGCGTACTATAATGGTTCGCTTGAAGAGATTCAAATCGGTCCGCACACGCACCAGGTTCTCTGTGCCATTCGTACAGGCACAGATAAGAACCGCCGCCCCACCGGCATCAACCGTCAGTTTATCGTACAGACACTGGAGGCGAACGGTATCAAGAATATAGATATGCCCAGTAGTGCCTATCTACGTATGCTTCCCCACTTTCAATTCGTTGTATCACCTGAGGGCAACGGTATTGATTGCCATCGGCACTACGAGGCACTGATGGCGGGCTGTATTCCTATTGTAGAGCGTAACGAGCGGCTGTTAGAAAAGTACGGCAATTGCCCTATTCTTTTCACCGACGATTACTCCGAGATTACGCCAGACTATTTGAAGGCGAAATACGAGGAAATGCTACACAAAACCTGGGATTTTTCCAGGTTATGTCTAGATGCGTTTGATGCCGAGACGCAAGCACAAATCAAGGCAAACGGAAATTATTGGTGCCGGCAAACAACACGGGGTCAGTGGTACACGTAATTACATACGGATGTAAATGGCGTCGCCCCAGCCCGTATTGCCACACATCGTCTGTGCTACACACTTGAAGCCCTGCGACTCCAGATAGTAGTCAAGCATCGGCTTTAGCGTACAGCCCTTATACAGTTCATCTTCGTTCACCTCCAGATAGAGCACCTTTGCAAATGCGAGGCACTTTTCGCCACCGACCAGTGCCTTGAATTCGGCTCCCTGTATATCCAGATTCCAAAAGTTATTCTTAGGGATATTAATCTTATGGCGGTCACAAAACGTATCAATGGTAATAGAAGGAGAAACCATTGACGCCGTATAGACGACTTCAGGGTGCGCCGTCGCATGCGTGCCTAGATCAAAAATACTGGACGACTGTACATTGTTAGAAATATTAAACTTGATAAGGACATCGTCCTTGTCAGTGACAAGTGCCTGGTATACATTGGGCATTCCCTTCGCCCGTGCCTCCTCTACCTTCTGCGGAATAGCATCCAGCCATGTCACATCGTTCGGCGTCAGACCAAGCGTTTTGTAGAAGTCCATCTCCTCACATTCGTGTGCACCAACGTGTAGCACACCTGTAACCTTAATACCGTAATGATTTAAGATGCGAATAACATCCGCTCCTGGAATCAACATTTGATGATTTGTTTAATGTGTATGGCTTTAGACGGCGGTTCGTAAAAACTCCTCCAATTCACGCTTTGAGCAAGTTTTATAGTCGTACGCTAATGTATTTTCAATAGGCTTACGAAATGTTTCGTGGGCACGCTTAGCGGGATAATTCGGCATATAGACACGCTTAACCGTATCCGAAAAGAACGCCGCCGCCCACGAAATCGTTGAGGTTGAACACACCAACATCTTCGCATTCTTCATTATATGATAATCGGTAATAATATCATTGGACTCAATAATCACGTTGAAATACTTACGTAAATAATCAAGGTAACTGAGTTCAAGCTCTGTATCAGGCGAATTCATAACAAAGCAATAAGACGTCGTGTCTATACTCTCTAACAATCGCTTGATATAGAAAGGATGAATTGCCGTACCATTCTCTATAAAATCTTCTAAACGCAGATGAACAACCGTTTCATAATATTTTTTGAACCCCTGTGGAGCATTGAGCAAACTGTCTGAAAAATAATCGGTGGGAAGATAGTTAAAATCGTTACGCACTTCATTGTTTCCGTCCGTTGTTAACATATCTGTTGGATGGGTACGAATATACTCTATAATCTGCGATCTATACTTCAAATAAATCGTATCGTGCTGAAAGTATCCTAGAAATCCATAAGTCGTGTCTTCATCCAATCCTAGAATATTACCATTTAAATGAGCATTCATCCAATAAATAAACTGTTCATCTGTTACCATTAAATATTTATCGGTAACTGGCAGTTTTTTATAATGTATAATTGTCCTATTATACACTATATGATAAACAATTGTAGCTAGATAACGAAATACAGCATTTCCTAATCTACCTAATGGAAAGGACAAAACTCGCATTTAATAATAAACAATAGTTCTTTTTAGACCTCTAACGCCGACGTGTTTGACGGCGGCGGCCGCGGCGGGTCTTGCGGCTGTGATTGCTGCGATTGCTGCGACGGGGCGGTGCATTACTCGGCAACGCACCAGGTTTTCCCCACGGCTCGCGTGTAGGACGATTCGGCGTCGTAACCCCAAGAAGTTCTTTTGGCACCTCACGGGTGGGCGTCGGCTTAAATGCGTTTAACGGCACCGATTCTACAGGGCTATACGTCGTTGGACTATTAGACCGCATCATATTATTTGTTAGAACTTCCAGGGTCGTTGGGCGCTTGCGTAAAGGTGTAAAAGGTGCGTTCATTCCTACTTATACCTTCGTTTCTTTTGGAACGACATTAATGGCATTAATTGCGGACTCCGCCTGTAACTCATCATTAATATCAATAATACCAGGATGTAGGACATAACAATTCCATTCGTTAAAATGGTTATTTATCTGTTCGTCAAATGCGTCGTTCATATACTTGAGTGCCGGCAGAATCTTATTCTGAATAGCACCGTGACGTACAACATACGCAAACGTACCTAGATTCACACGAACACGGGGATCCGATTGTAGTTTGATAATACCAGGAGCTACATCGGTGCCAATAGGCTTCCACATACGAAGCCAAATCATATCCCAATCCGCCGGTATTTGACGACTGAGGGTTTCCCATCGTCCTCCATGCTGTAAGAAGTCCTTTGGCAGATTTACGTCGTCCTCTAAAATGAGATGTCCGTATGAATCGGGGACGTTCATTGTTCCTAGATGCTCAATAAGCTTGCGGTGGGACAGATAACATCCAACTACACCCAAATTATGTAATTTCTCGCCTTTATGGTCGTTACGGTCTGCACGCACCATCGCATTGCCTACACCGTATGTACGCATCTGATTATAGGGAATGTCCTTTCCATATATCGCTGGAAAGCGTGTTATTGTAAGACCTAGCGGAACAGCTTGCGTCTGAATAGACTCCCACCGCTTCGTATCGCGATCCAAGTTAATCACGTGAATCGTATCTATATTTGGACGCTTGTGCGAATCTATATGCTTATAAATCGCATACACAATCATAACCCCTACTCCTACAGCAAGTAGGGTCAGCAAATACGAAAAATCGGCTCTCTTTGCCATCCTATTGGAGCACCAGATTATTGACGGCGGGTTAAAGCCGTCCTGGGATATCTAACAATAATTAAGATGAATACGCTGGATGAGGTGCGGCTTATGTACCCGCTTTTGTCGGCGGATGACCGTAATCGCATTGTGTATACGGTATTTGAGGCAAATGCTCGCAAGGACGCTGAGCTTGTGCGGGCGTTTGAGGCATGCGAGGGATTCGGCGAGCTGGCGTTTGCTTGGAACTGGAAGCTGCTTGTAGATGCATTGCCGGCGGGCTTCAAATTCCTAGAAGTGGGCGTGTATAAAGGGCGTGTTTTAGGGCTAGTAGGTCTATGTGCTGAGCGGGAGCGGCGTTTAGTGTCGCTTCACGGCGTGACGCCGCTGTGTAATATTGGCGATAAGTACTCGCGTTACGACGATTCCAATTACTTTGCCGATATTTACGGGGCTTTGGGCAAGTGTGGCGTTCCTGGTGACCGTCTGAAACTCCATATTGGACTGTCACAGGATCCGGCGATTCTACGGGCTGTGGCAGCGGACGGTCCCTACGAATGCGTATTTATTGACGGCTGCCACGATTACGAGGTCGTGGTCGCTGATATTAAGGCGTATTTGCCACTGGTCAAAGTCGGCGGCTACTTCGTTATGGACGACTCATCGCTGTATATTGAGAAGCCGTACGGACAGTTCCTGGGTCACCCTGATGTATCACGGGCGGCGAAGGAGTATCTGACGGAAGCGGCGGGCGTGCGGCATATTGTGGCGGTAGGGCACAATCAGGTGTGGCAGCGGGTGGCTTAGGTTTACACGGCGTCTTGCGTGCCCTATGGCGGTCCATATTACTCTTGCTGTATGTGAGGTAACCGCAATTGCCGCAGTAGAAGTCGGACATTAAATTATCAAATTTCTGCGTTGGTCGGTGCGGAGGATAAATCTCTCGGCACGTTAAGGATGGACCGTATTTTCGGCAAGGAAAATATCCTAGACTGGATTGATGCTTATGGGATGACCATAATTGCCGCAGGTGCGTGTGCTGTCCTACTTACAACCCCCGACCGGTCAATAGGTGCTACCATATTCGGACTCAGCTTTATGTATTTTTGGGTATACTTTTTCCACCGTGCACTTCACTATTTGCCCACCGAAGGACCCCTACGGTACCTGAATACGCACTGGATTTTCCATCATCAGCCCCTTAAGCTCCTCGACCGGCGGGTAGAACTATGCTTAGAGATGATAAATGACCTGGCGATGAGTCTCACCGTCCTATGGCTTCAGGGTATGACTAACATATGGATAGTGCCAACAAGTGTTATACTCTTCTATGCTATTTGGTACACCTCAGTCCACATAGTGAACTATAGTATAATAGGATCGCCTGTTCATCGCGATCATCATAAAAACGTCGGCACTAACTTTGGACCCGATGTCCTGGATCAACTGTTCGGCACCAACCATGAGCCTGTCAAGGAGGACCTTATACCCCTGGCTCCTAATATGGTTATCGCCTTCGGCGTGGTAATTCTCTTAAAACAGTGTATCAAATGGGTAGATTGACAAGGCGTAAATCTTGATGATATGGATTATGAGGAGGTTTCCTACAACTGCCTGCTCAAAATCGTACGTACTTGCCTGTTTATAGTCCTTTAATGATATTGCCATTCCCATATCCGCCAACGTCGGCTTGTTTTCACAGACTTCAAAGGTATCCATTGCACAGGCTCGGAAGAAGCGAATTCCAATAAATAGCAGGGTTAAACTTGCTAAAATAGCACCCTTAGCGATTCGTGTACGTGAAAACAGTACACCAATCACCATTGCCGCACACAGCAGAGCGTGTACGATAGTAATACTCCATTCAACGAGCATTGGACCCTACCTGTTGTGCCGAATTTACGGGGGCGTCAGGAACGAGCATACCATGATGTCCGCATAGATTAGGAGTATTTTTATAGGTTTCATATAGCTTATTAATAAAGTTTACCAAATGTGTGGAACGGAAGGTCATATAGAGCTCTTCAAATCGCTCCGCATAGATACGACTATATTCACTAACATAAGGAATACCCATTATATTCTTTGTTTGTTCTTCAGCATATATATTGGCAAGGCGGTGTGCGTGAGCTTTCGCATACATATGTCCTAGAACCGGCGCATTTTCCAAGTCTATACAATGAGGACACAACATTGAATGTAATATGTATGCGGCTGGTTTAGATTGGCTAGGTTTATTCGGTTGACTAGATAGGATGTACGTACAAATCGGCACCATTGTACTCAAAGCCGCAGTCCCGACGACCGCAGAAGGAAGGCGTAAAGGTATGATGGGTCGGCGCTTTGATTCAGGGTTCAACTGTATGGTTTTCGCCTTTGAAGATGAACAACGGTCGTTCTGGATGAAAAACTGTATTATTCCTCTTGATATGATATTTGTCAAGGACGGCGTTGTTACCTCTATTGCCCATATGTGCCCACCGTGTACCGCGGATCCCTGCCCTTCTTACAAAGGTATCGGTCAGCAGGTGATTGAAGTGGAGGGCGGGGTGTGCCGGCAGCTCGGCATTGACGTCGGCGACCGTGTAAAATATTATGAGAAATCGTGAGGATAAGTAGGGAGGGCGGCAATGTATGTATATCTTCGATTTCTATACATTGCGGCAATTATTGCATTTATCTATGCGATGCAGTACTTTATACAGATTTACGGAGAGAAGCATTATGAGAAAAAGAACGGAAACGTCTTTGACCCTGTACATGAGAATACACCCGATTTCTTTCGTTACGGCTGGATTACAAATGTTATACCGGTAATCCTATTACTTATTCTATTTGTAGGACCCAAAGAATCCGACCTAATTACCGAGTTTTTCTATAAATTCCTATTTATTCTCTCACTCCGAGCCCTTATCGGCTTTTCCACCATTCTACCCAAACACGAAGAGTGCGAAGTACAATATAATCTTACATTCTTACTCGGCAACGGGGGATGCTACGATAAACTCTTTAGCGGGCACACCGCCATTGTGACACTTATTTCGCTACTGCTAATGCGTGAAGGATTTATGTCCAATTGGGTATTCTGGATTACGAACATAATCAATATGACACTTATTGTGCTGACGCGGTCGCATTACACCGCCGACGTGCTTCTAGGCTTCGTTATCGCATATTTAGTCGGTAACGGAGACTACGGCGTGCTGCCGCATTAGTATTTCGGCTTCTGTGTGGTGAGTTTGGGGCTCTTGCCGCAGCTAAACTTCTTAAGCGTCTTACCGCGGGTCTGAATGACCGACTTCACACAAATAGCAATAGCACGAGACTCCTTCTGTTGCTTTTTGTAGTTTCCCTTGATGGTCCGGCGGACCTTTTTAATACATTGGCAAAACCGTTTCGCCATAGACTCCTTCATTCTCTAATCAAGCATTTTAAAAAACTTATTGATGGCAGGCAGAACCTTATCATCGTACATATTGCTTGCCATTTTCATCGTGAGCCGTGTACGGATATCAGGACTCATCATTCCCCGCACAAGTTTATAGCACGGTATGGAAACTTCTTCGGCAAACCGAGCCTCCATTTCTTTTGTCAATTTGAGAGGGTTATGTTCTATAATAATACGGGGAGCGGACATACCCTCGTCACGCTGTCCAAACCGCTGGTAAAAAACCTGGGATAATGTGCGACCTAACGCGTACACGTCTTCATTTTCAAATATAAACTTGTATTTTTCTGTTGGCGTCATTTTCTCTAGTTTATCTTCTAGCCATGTCAAATACGTTTCATCAATCACTGCCTTTTCAACACTGCTTCCAGGAACCTTCTTATAAAAAATACGATACGGAATCGTCTTCTTGCCGTGAATGGTTTCCTTATAGAAATCGTGAATCACCTTCCGCTTATTGACAGGGTGCGGATTTGCAAAACTCACCTCAATACTCCAGTAATTATATTGGTTATCTAAGAAACTATACCCTTTACGATTACGTGTAAAAGGACTCTTTTTGTTTTTAGAAATCTTATCCAGGTCGTCCCATTTGAATGAGATACCGAAATCAATAAAACGAGTATTAAAGTCCCCTTTGTCGGTTTTAGCGACCACAATATTATCGGGTTTAATATCATTGTGAATAACGTCCTTGGCGTGTGCTTTCTCCAAGCCTTCAAACAAATTAGTAATAGACTTGAAAAAGGCGGGGTATTCGGCTGTGTCTAATTTAATATCACCGATACTTTCACCGCCGTCCAACGACTGTAGGATTTTACGTACCTTCATCGGAACCTTACACTTTGTTACATTGTTTTTGGCATTAAAGGGGAGTTTCGGGTCACAGATTTCAAAGGGATATAGGAAGTACTTTTGTGTCGGGTCAACACTATGAAACAGGTCACGCTGTTTGAGCTCTTCTATAGCATCTACGCCGTCCATTAATTTGGAGATTTGACCTGGACGGTTGCGGGTATTGCCTTTACACGCAAGGGCAGGGCGAAATACGCATCCATAGGACCCTTGTCCTAGAAGTGCTCCGCCCTTACGACGGTTTTTACGAGTCTTCGCCATCCTTATAAAGGACGCTGAAAACAACTTGGCTCGGGGCTCTAGGCGGAACCGGTCAAGTTTGTATCGGCGTAGCCGAGACAAACGGAATCCGGTTCAGCCCTAGGCTGAACCGGTCATATCAATAAGGTCGCGTTGAATCTGGCGCCGCTGCGCAATGAGATCCGCCTCGTCCTCCATTGTCGGCACGTGGCTGCTAGAAAGTTGGACCATTGTGCCCTCGCTGTAGCCGAACGCTTCCATAACGCGGTGTTTGGTCGCCAAAAACAGCCTAAATAAGGCAAAAAGAACAATACCTATAATAATGGGGGTGGCAAGGTTCTCCCACTTCATCTTCTACTATACGGGACGAGATTAGGCGGGACCTACTTTGAACTGGCGACGCATCCACTTAGAAAGACCCTCATGTTCCATAAACTCTTCAAGATTGAAACCGTTCTTGTTTGGTATAGTGTTTACAATATCAGTATCTGGTGGTAGTAATTTTGATAGGAGTTGGACTGTATAGGTATGCGTTTCACCTTGAGGCGGATTGGGAGGCTCGTAAGGAATTAAAACCTCGTCGTCTAAATTACCTCTACGATCAAACCACTGAGTATATAACCAGTGTACGCGTGCCGGATGTGGGGCATCCATATCATACATAACAATCACAAACCCACGATCCTTGTGGTCTTGTTTGTCAAATAATACATCAGGGCTTCGTCTAGCCGTTTGTTCACGAGTAAGCAGTGGGATTTCAAAGGGTGGAAGTATATGTTTATGAATTGTATGACCGACTTCAGTATAAAATACTACATCAAAAAAAGCATCACCACCATTCTGTATAGGTACAAGTGCGTGTTCTTCAGCCGCAAGTGTTGTCTCCCACATATGTTTAAGATCCCTTACTTCGTTTAATATTCCTTCAGCAATAGCAAACCCCCAATCTTCATTCCCTTGTGCTGCTGCGTCTCTGGCTTGTGCAGCAAATGCTTGTGTAAGACTGTCTATATCTCTTGCTCTATTATACAGATCATCATAATGTTCAGGATTAGTATTATAAGCCTCCGTGATTCTATCTACTAAGTTGCGAATTTCATCACGTGCGTTTTTTATCATAAGCAAAAATATATGAACGGGGCGTCCTCCCCGCTGTTTTCGTCGGAGGCTCCTTCTACGTTTATATTTACGGGTCTTTGCCATCCTACTAATCCTTCTTCTTTTTTAGAATCGGTGTAAGCCACGCCGATATCATATGATTAATAGGGCGTTCAAATACCTCAGAGTAACCGCCATCAGGAAAGATAAAGATAACATTTACACGCTCAGAACTGTCGGGATACCGCAACACAATCTTCAAGACAGCATTTTTGCTAATACCATCACTATAGAAATGGTCTACATCGGCGACCGTTTTAAAGTCTACAATGCTACCACCAGCGGCAGCCCACTGTGTTTGGAGTTCCGAGTGTGCTGCCTGTAGTTGTGCTACCGTAAGCGTCATTAGGTTTGTCTGGATTTCTAACAATAAGTCGGATGTGGTTCAAATTTTGGGGGCGGCGGCGGCGGCGGGCAGAGGGGCAAGGGGGGTGCCTTGGGGTCCGGTAGTGGCGACGGGGCGGCGAGGGTGCCGGAGCGGTTTATACTGTAAATACAGTAGGAAATTCTCGGGAGGACGGCGGCGGCACCCCGGCGGGCGGCCATTTTTTTTGGACCGCCTCGGTAGGACAATGAAACCTCAGCTGCCAGAATGCTTATGCGCCCTGTTGCCTGATGATGTCCTTGGTGTTATCAACTCATTTGTACCCCACCTGCCAAAGCCCAAAAAGAATAAACGTAAGACCTCAATGGATTCAGTAGATTCGGTAGATTCAGCGGTTTCATCAGTATCACGCTCGCCAGATGTACAACGTGACCTACGGCTTATACAACGACGGGCTCTCAAGGGAATGGACGGAATGTTTATGCGGGATTTGGATGATTTTGTGCTGTTTTGATTCGTTAAAATTAGACCTATGTACATTGAATGTACGCTAGTCTAATCGTCTAATAGCCAGCCAACTTCGTCCACAGCGTATCGGTATTCTTTACGTCGTTCGCAGTAAGTGCGCAGAACCAATTGAACTCAAAGCGGCGTACTAACTGGTCGCCGTCCCACGACATAAAAATAGCATTCGGCAGGACAGCAGATTTCGGATCATTCTCATCGTCGCTGAGACGTCCAAACAGGTCCTCAAGATCACGTGGGCGTCCATTCGGCAGACGTCCACCATCCGCTTCACGGATAACCTTTGTGCCAAGGTCCTTCTGGTGCTCCCATACGTAGAGCTCCTGGCGACGTGCTACTGCAGCACCCCACGCCTGCGGTCCACGCTGAAATAGGTCATTAATCTCCTTTGCGGCGTAGGTCCACGAGCCTGTGTTTGGCACCATCGCCCATCCTAAGTAAGGAGAAGGTCCGGGTGCGACGGCTGTCGCAGTACTTACACGAGGCTCATCGGGGTGCGTGCCGAACACCGCGGTATCCACATCCTTGACAACTGGGTAAAAGCTCGGACCTAGGCACAGGGTAGAGTTCGCATCCATTACAAGTCCGCCATACTTATTACAGATGTTGGCAATTACCCAGCGTCTCCATAGTGCCGGTGGAAGCCGCGTGACCTTCGTATCCACATTAGGGAATAGTTCAAGTACTGCGTCGCGACCCACAAGCGTTATAATATTAAAATCGGCACCCTGAGTTCGCTGTAAGACCTCTAACGATACCTGAAGATAGCCACGGTTGGGCAAGTTACTATTTCGTGCTCCGAAATCCCACCAACGACGGGAATTTGTCTCGGAATCAACAAACCAATAGAGATTCGGCTTAGAAACAGCTGGTAAAATAGTTTGGAAATCCGCAAAATTATCTTGGATTATATTACGCTTGTAAAGCGATACTGCTACTACAAGAAATGTTAACGTCCCCGCAATTGCGATACTTACTACGGGCGATAAGGTATTTCCACTCATGTTCTCTTACTGGGTTGATTGATTTTCTTTTTCTTCTTATTCCTTACAAGATGGACGCCGGTCAGTATATGAAGTACAAAGTGCGAGCTATGAGCACATTTACCAGTCGTAGCGGATGTACAGAGTCCGGACTTCGCACCTGGGCACTAGGTCAGGCTGTGAACCAGACATTTGTCTCGCAAAATGCTTTACCAGCTGTAATACCTAATACAACAAATTTTGCGAATAATATGAACATATCTACACAGCAATTCGGCAATTCGTTAACAAATATGAATAATCTTGATAGCACGCGTATTGGCTTTGGTGGCGACTATGTAATGCCTATTATGCCGACGATTCCCTTAACATCGTGCGGCTTTCTTGAAAGCCAGTCCAACTTCTATTTGCCGCCGATTGCTCAGGGTGGATTTCAGATTCCTTACACTATACCGGTACCGTATAAGTACTCTGGCAACCCCGCTCCCTATGCGAATCCTTTGGTATACTTATCTACGGCGGGGGCGTGTGATAACGAACCGTCCTTCCAGGGTACTAGACAGACGGCGGCATTGGCGTTTGGTGCTCGTAGTGAGAACTGCGACAATTCTAAGAGATATTTCCCTTCGACGATTGTTCCAGGTGCTAGCGCTTATTAATTTCCTGCGTAAGAAATAGAAGATGGTTAATTATTCCCCCACCGTTTGGTCCGGCAGTGCCAGCCTCATTAAGTCCCCACCGGAGCAGCCCCCGCTGTCTAACCGCAATGCGTACACGACCTGGCCCGGCGGCGTTGACCCGACAGTCCCCCTCTACAACACCGATAACCAGAAGTTTGGTGGTGCCCGGCGCCGCAAGAGCCGCCGTGCGTCGCGTAAGTCCCGCCGTGTAGCACGCAAGTCCCGCCGCAACAACGTCAACCGTAAGGTGAACCGTAAGGGTCGCCGTGCGTCTCGCCGCAGCCGCCGTGTTTCCCGCCGCCATCGTGGCGGCTATGCGACGTGCTCGCCTATTGATACCACCGGCTCCCGTGCAGACATCCCTATGTCGGCGAGCGTTTGCCCCGAAGGTTACTTTAAGACACTAGATACCCTAATTCTGTAAGATTTGTTGCGTAAATATGTTATTTGTAATATAAATTTTATATTATAAATGAACTACATTGATAAAATCTATGTAGTTCATTATAGTCCGTTGAAAGATCGTAAAGAGTTTATGCTCGAACAATTTGCGTTGTTTAATATAACAAATTACGAATTTGTTGAAGGTATTAGTCGACATAAAATCAAAGACTCTCTCGGATATTACTATTATAGTGAAACCGATAAGAAGCTTACAAATGCTGAAATTGCTATAACTATTACACACATCGACATATATAGAGATATTATCAAAAATAACTATAAATCCTGTTTGATACTTGAAGATGATGCTGTTTTATGCGATAAGTTTGATGAGTACTTTAAACAATATATGGAATGTCTTCCATCGGATTACGATATGGCATTTATAAATAGCGGATGTGATCTTCATTATAAATCCCTAATTCCCGACAAAATATGGTATAAAAACGACGTAACACGAACGTGTTGTGCATATGTTATAACGAGAAAGGCTTGCAAAATTGTATTGTCTAATATTCTACCATTTACCAAAGCAATTGACTTTGCTCTTACAAATATTATAAGAGATAAATCGCTTAATATATATTGGTGTGAGCCAACTATTGTTGCAGATGGTAGTCATATGTATGGCTCATCGCATTTTGTTAACTGGATTGGTAAATATATGGATATGTATAACAATGGTACACTTTAATTTGAGGAATACCTAACAAAAAATATGTTAGTTTTATCATATTTTTTGTTTTTTTATTTTTTTATTTGTTTTTATGGTTTCGGTGGTTGTGTGCCTAGTGCCTAATAGATCTTCAAGTCCATCGGCAGCGGAAGAATCTTCTTCTCATAGTGCGTCTCAATCTCCTCCTGTGCCCGACGCTCACGCTCGGTAATCAGATTAATGGACGCACCCTTGCGACCAAACCGACCCGAACGACCAATACGGTGAATGTAGTTCTCACGCTGGAGCGGCAGCTCGTAATTAATCACAATGGAAATCTGCTGAACGTCGATGCCACGAGCCAGCAGGTCCGTGGAGATGAGCACACGGCACTTGCCGTTGCGGAACTCCGTCATTCGGAACTTACGCTCCCCTACATCCATATCGCCGTGGATGTAGTTGAGGTCAAAGCCGCGGCGCTTCATCTGGTCCGCCAGCCACTCCGCCTTCTGACGCGTGTTGACGAAGATAGTCGCCTGCTGGATGCTCAGGTGGTCGTAAAGGTCGCACAGCGTATCCAGCTTGTGGTCCTCACGCGGAACCTCCACAAACCACTGCTTGATGCCCTCCAGGCTCACCTCCTCAGGCTCCAAAAGAATCTCCACAGGGTTGCGGAGAATGCTCTTCGCCACCGAAACGACGTCCGGCGTCATCGTCGCGGAAAGGAGTGCCACCTGCGTTGATGCCGGCCAGCCGAGGCTCAGAATACAGTGAACCTGCTCCCTAAAACGTGCCTCCAGCATCTGGTCCGCCTCATCCAGCACCAGCACCTTGATAGTGTTCGGCGACAGAACCTTGCGGTTGAGCAGATCGTAGAAACGTCCAGGCGTCACCAGCAGCACGTGCGGAACGTGCGGCGGCTTCATCTTGGACTGCGAAATGACATCAATGTCAGTGTTGACCGGCGGACCGCCCGTCGCCGTATGCGTGCGAATGCCGAGGTAGGCACCAATGCCCTTTGCGACAGCCGCCGTCTGCTCCGCCAGCTCACGCGTCGGCGAAATAACCACCATCTGAACCTCGTTCTTGGTGTGGTCAATGCGGCTGATGCCGCCAATGACGAACGTGCCGGTCTTGCCGGTACCCGACTGTGCCTGCGCAAGCAGGTCGTGCCCCGCAATCATCGGCACAATCGCCTTTTCTTGGACAGGGCTCGGCTTCTCAAAGCCGAAAGAATAGATGCCACGCAGAATCTCATCATGGAGACCCATATCATCAAAGCTCTTGTACTCGTGCATCACGTACTTGGAGGGCGCCGGTGCCGATACGTCTGGGGCAGCCGCGCCGGCGTCCTTAGGGACCACATGGTCCTGAGTGGGAGGGTAAGGAGGAGTATTCGAGCGGTCGGGGGCACCGCTGTGAGTAGGAATAATGGGAGCAGACATGGAAGACATGGAGGGATATGAAGGAAAGAAGGGCTTGTTGCTTTAGGTAGGAAGATAAGAAGGGAGCCACACACTGAAAAATGATTCGTGATGGCGTCAATTTTTTCGGTTTCGGGTTTGGTTACTTAATCAGTTGAAATGAGTGCGAACTGGTAATAGCGGTCTAGAAGCTCCTCTAGAGCCTCACGGTTGATGCCGCCAGAGGAGCAGAAAGCACGTACTAGACCACGCGTGAAGTTATTTTCATTCGCGAGAGCATTTCCTAGATGGTCACGAACCCTGTGAACGGTTTCATCCATACTCAGTCCCGCATCAGCATATAGATTGAATGGATGGTCAGGCTGATTGATATTGTAGTATAGATTATCAATCAGAAGATGGCAAATAGCAGTGGCAACTACCTTATGCTCTGGAGAATCATTAAACTCGTTAACAAAGTTATTTGTATGAATCGTAAAATCGGCAAGCCGATTGTCATCAACATGGAGGTTCACGTAAGGAGGCATCTGGCTGGTAGGAAGAACTATGACGGCGGTAACAATCCATTCTTACTTCGGCGTCTCCTCAATTTTTTCCGTTTTACGCCGACGTACCGGTGTTGCGTGACGGTAACGAGACTTAATCGGACGAACGGCATTGGGCGTCTCCGTAATCCATTGTACAAGTTCAGCTTGTGGGAAACGGAAACGGGGAACGTTAGTGGCAGATGGGTCGTGAAGCCCTACCGCCATTAGTGTAGTAGGAACAAGTGAATGGGGTAATCCTAGAACAGCACCCACGCCATCAGGGGAAAATCCCTCCATTGGGCAACTGGCTATCTTGAGCTCTGCCGCCGCTGCAAGTGCGAATCCTAGTGCTAAATACGTCTGGTGTTTTGCCCATTGTACAGGATGGCTGTTTCCTGAAAGAGCTCCGCGCATCATACCTTCCACTTGTGCTGGCGGCTTTGTTTGCTCAATAAAATGGTTGAGATGCTCCTCTAGATTATTCCTAGTACAGAAAACGAGCAGATGCGTACATTGCTCTACTTGAGGTTGTCCATAGCACGCCGCTGTCAGTGCCTTTTTCACCGTCTCACATGTCACGACCTTGACAACGTACGGTTGAATACCAAAACTGCTAGGTGCGTTGACGACCGCATTGAGAATAGGCTGAATATCGGGAACAGGAACCATTGCCGATGGTTTGGCAAAGCTCTTCTCGGCACGCCGCCATTCTAAATTCGCCAAAAAAGACATCGGCTCTTCTGGTGAAAAAGTTTTGGATTCCGTAGTTTTTACGAAAAAATGAAGGGAAGGCTGGATTTCGAACAATGGTTAAAATGGTTGTACCGTTAATATCACCTATGGCAAATACTAATAACTCAACAACTTTTGCTACAGCTGATCAGGGAGACCCCCTAATTATGTTTGGAATACCAAGTATAATTATTCTTTTACTAAGTATTCTTGTGATTGTAACAATAATATATAAGTCTTATAATTCAAAACGCCATGTACTTCCTCGCTTTGAGCCGGTGATGGTTAGGACGTCCCCCTACGCCGAAAGCAGGGGGGCTGCCTAGATTTCGGCTTTGCTGAAACTAGGACGTCCACTCCGCTACAGGGCTCAGTGTAATACCGAGATTCGGATGGCTGACGACCTCTTGTAGCAGCTGGTAATGGACCGACTTAACGTAGTCGTAGTTGCCTTTTTCGTACTGCGTAGCAAACACTGAGGCAACCGTGGGCTCCGTGGTCTCTTTGAACTCAAAGTACTTATCTAGCGTCGGAATCTTGAGAAGGTTGTCACGGGGACCCTTGAAGCCCGTCTTCATCGTGCCGCCCTGAGTTTCAAACAATTGCTTAATCACATTGGCGGGGAACTTGGCGAGCAGGAATCGGCGGTTATTGAATTCCGTCGTGTAAATATCAATCTTCTTTGAATTTTTGACGCCGAACTTCTCCTCAAAGCTGGCTAAAACCGACGCGGTGGCGGCTACATCGGCTAGCTCGTACGCGGTACAAATGAGTCCGCGACCGTTATTAATATCGGATTTGATGGCATCTACGACGGGTCCGCGGCGGAAGTAGAAGCCGGACTTGCCGTGGAAAACGGTGACGTCTTTATGAGCGTCGTAGACGATGCTAACAATGCCGGCGTCACTGTCCTTACGTAGATGGTGCTCGGGTGGGAGATCATTGACTGCCTGGTTCAGGGCACGCAGTGTCTCGGCGGCTAATGGTTCACAAAAGATGGGCATCTTCTTCTACTATAGTCGGTGGGCTTGGGTTTAGGTACGGCGGCGAGTTGTGCCGCGGTGTTTGCGGTTGCGACGGCTGCGTCTGGATTTTCTGCTAGTAGGATATCCCTGTGCTTTTGCTGCTTCCAGATTCGCCGCACGTTGATTTGCAGCACGCTGTATCTCACTGGCTATCTGGCTATTTAACACGGCTACTCTGGCACTGTTTCCCTTCTGTGCCGCCGCCGCTCGCTGAACCTCTAACATTCTAAGATAAGAGGCTGCTGTATTGGGCATATTTAATTTAGACTAATATTATTTTCGGGAACGAGTTCTATGACGGCGGCGGGTACGCTTCTTTTTCTTACCTGTTTTTTCTGCTTGTGCCAACGCCGCAGACACTTTCTCCAGTTCTGTTGGCTCTCTGCCACGAGAAAACTTCGCCGCCATGTTGAGAAAAGCTAGATTCTCTGCAGTAAAATTAGTTTTTGGTACTGCAGGAGGTGCTGGTGTAGCAATGCCCATACTTGCCCTTATTGCAGCCGCATTTGCTTGGTCTCTTGCTAACTGTCTTGCTCGGCGATTCGCATTATCTTTCTGTTGCTGTAAAAACACAGCATCATTAACATTTTTATGCTCAAACTCTCGTATCCATTCTATCATATTCGGTTGTAATGGCGACCGCATAAGATTGCGTTCAAATGCTTTTTGCCTCATTTCTGCCCATGTTTTTGCTGTATCAGGCATATAACTCTATTTAACGTGTTTAAAATTTCAGCGAGCCAAAGCTTGCCAGTAGGTCATCGACACCCGCATTTTTCTGCTTTTTTGCCGCATTACGGTTAATCATACGCTGTAGCTTCTTAATATTCGCATTGCTCACATTATTGCTAGGCTTATTGCCTCTGTTGCCCATCATATTATTGTTGTTCATAACCGCCTCCGTCTTGTGCTTTTCCAACGCTTCTTCGCACGACTTACGGATTTTGCCAAGGTGAATAGACAAGTCCGCCTGTAAATCGGAAATAATATCAACATCATTTTCTACAAGGCGCTCTACCTTGCTTACCATCGGGGCTAAGCGTTTAAGGGCTAAGCCGTATTTGGTGGGCAGAACATTCGCATTGCGGTTTAGCAATTGCTTCACATTACGCTTTGTGAGCTTTACCTTGAACGCGGCGGCGGGTCGGTATTTACGGGTCGTGTGACCGATTTTTGTCATTCCTAATTGTGGTAAGTAAAAAGAATAGGATTAGTTCATTGAGCAGACCACCCGCTGATGAATAGAGGTAGCCTTCGTATTTGAAAACGCCCTTATTGTCACCTCTTGACCGGGCTCGTACATCTGTATCGTAGTATGTGCTGCTCTTACAGTCCGTTTCCATGCGGGGATGTACACCTTCGCCGTCTTCGCCTCCGCATTGTAAGTAATGACAATGCCTTGCGTTGTCGTAATAGACCCATCTGGATTGAGATGCTCAAGAAACCAAATAAGGCGATCAAATTGCTTGATAACGGCGGACCGATGATTAAGGTGCTCTGCTAGTGTAATCCCGTACGGTTCCTGAAATCCGAACACAAGGTGCTTGAGCCAGCGGTGGTTGACAACGTCCGCATAACGTCGTAGAGGGGAAGAGGCGTGGCAATACGTTTTGAGCCCGAGACCTGCGTGCTCTGTGTCGGCGGTGCTAGCAGGGACGTACTGACCCGCGGCGGCACCTAGAAACGCCAGCTCATGATTTTTGGTCTTTTCCGCCAGAAGACTGTAAGCTGTATTGGACGTGCCTGCATGTCGTCGCAGAACCCCCTTTCGCGAGTGTTTGAGTATCTCAGCGACCTTTGTATTATAGAGAATCATTGCCTGCTCCACCCATACGTGAGGATCTATGGATTGCGGTTGCCTGGTAATAATACCAAGCAGGGCTGGGAGCACTTCAGAAATGGCTGGATTGTCTAACACAGATTCATATGTGTAGGCGGTGTTAACAGCGACACTAAGAAGCCTCCATTCGGTTTGTATAACCTTATCACCTTCAATAAGATATAGAAGGGCAATAATAGGGCGTTTTACTCCGTCAGCACGTAGCGACGCTTTTTGTGTAGACAAGTATGCGGGAAACATCGGCTCCACCGCTTCGCCGTCTACATACAAGGTTTGTACGGCATGTTTAGCTTCAAGGTCCAGCGACGAATCTTCAGGCACCCACGCAGCAATATCTACGATGCCAATAAAGAACTCAGTACCGCAAGATGTTCGTCGCCACCCCATCACATCATCAACGTCCATGCAGCCAGGTGGGTCAATATTGAAGACGACATCCCAAGGCTGGGTACTGTGATGACGAGTATGATTTGCTAAAACATTATCCTCTTCATCGTACTCAATTGGAGATTTAGGGATGCTAATGCCCATACGCAGTGCGGCAGTTTCGGCGGACTGGTTGCCCACAGGTCCAAAGACGTGCTGAATGCCCGCCCGTGGGTGCTTATCATTCCAATGCTCCAACGACGCAATTGCCACCATATTTGTGTTGGACTTGAGTTTGGAAGCAACAATCATTGTTGGATAGGCAGAGTCGTAAGGATGGAAATTGTAGAGCGGAACGCCTCGTGGCGTCATACCAATACGAATGCGATTAAGGAAATCAATGATTCCCACAATCGATTTATGGCGTTTAATATCTCGATACTGGAGTTTATTCGTAGTTGGATTGATAATATCTCCGTGTAGCCATTTCTCCGTAATTGGCTCATTGTATTCTTTTGTACTGTTTGGCGTGGAAAGGCTATATTGCCCTTGAGCGTAGTTTTTTATACAAAGGTCCATTGGATGGCGGTGTTAAATGGTTACTATGTGGGTGTCATGAACTCAATTTTTCAGAGTTAGTGTCAATACGATACGACTAGGGTTCCGAACAAAAATAAGCTAATTGCGGCAGTTTGGAGCCATATAGGAGAGAAAGTCAAGGTGAGTTGTGCAAGGATAAACCACGCAAGTCCGTATACGCTATCGCCTATCGGGGCTCCCAGCGTTGCCTCCTTGCCATACCGCTGGAAGAAGTCAATATACTTCGTTGTTGGCTTGAGTTGGCTGATAAGGGCGAAATAGGAAAGGTCTCCCGTCCATTGGACCGCCACAAAGGTTAGGAAACGCTGTAGCCACTCAATAATGGTTTTTGGTGAGACTTGTTTGAATATGACTCCTATGACCTGTTGAGAGACCAGGAATAAGAAGGTAGAATATATAAAATCACCGAAGGCAAGGATAGCAAAGGGAAACTTAGAGTAATACTCCTGCGTTGTTTTTCCCTTGCTCACCATTGGAATAATGTAGAAACTTGCCGGCTCCAAAATCGCATACGAAGCTGTCCACGCAAGAAGACTCTGGGCACTAAATTGGAAAATATCCGTCATTCTATTTTACGCAGATAAATTAGGGATTTAGAATGTCTGAGCCGCCGCCGCCTTCGTCACCGTTAGTGAGGAACGCGTTGCCGGCGGATCTAGTACGTAATAGAATTGAACTATTAAAAACCGCTGAAGCTGTATATGTCAAATATCGTGAGCTAATTCCGATGATGCATGAATATCTCAAACAGATACTCTATCTCGGTAGAAACGTAGACCGTTTTGTAATGGATTTAGATCCTCCTGAACAGGCTATTTGGTACAGTAAGCATAAAAATATGTTTGAACCTGTTTTTCCAAGTATAAAAGCTTACGAGCCGTTTTTACCAATCTTGATAAAAATTATGGTACTTGACCAAACAACTCTGTATACACACGATTTACTTACGCATCTTATGGTCTTACTTATTGGTGAAGAACTGACGCAACGTGGTATGTATTCTGAACGAGCCGTTGAGCAGATGGGTAACAAGTTTATGTATTTATTAGACCTTGTACGTGAATTTTTCAGACGGCGTAATATTTGTCTAGATGTTCTATCTAGCTCATTAACGATTGACCCTCGTTTGCTTGAAGCCTCTAAATATCGTGGAACTAATACGTTTCTTATACAATTTGTAGCGGTTGATGAAATGAATGCGGACGATACTTGGCGGGCTTTGTATATTCTAGCACGCCAAGAGCACCATGTGGCAAACTTATTAAAAGCAAGTGCAGAGCACCAGTTTGAAAATGGGCATACCGCAGAGATTAAGGAACAGGCAAAAAAAGATGCAATAAAATATTTTGAAATCGCAAAACGTTTGGGAGACTTTTTGAAGACGCTGACAGAAGAAATCACTGAAAATGCTAAAGTAAGGCAATTGGAAGCGGAAAGAAGCGAGTTATCTGCAAAGGCGAAGAAGAATGCAGAAAACGCCGCCAAAGCGGAAGCAAACCGCGTGGCACGAGAAGCTGAAGCAGAGCTTTTAAGGGAGGAGGAAGCGGCAAAAACGGCGGCAACAGGAAAAGCTGAAAAGGAGAAGAAGAAACGTGAGACGAAGGCAGCACGCAAGGCAGCAGAAAAAGCGGAAGCGGAACGTATTGCTGCTGCCGAAGCGGCAGAGAAAGCCGCAGCCGCCGCTGCCGAAAAGGCAGAAGCAGATCGTATTGCCGCTGAGAAAAAGGCAGCAAAGAATTCTATAAAGAAATCAGCGAATCTCTTAGCCGCCTCTATGAAAAAGCGTGCTCCTGAGTTGATGACGCCTGTACGGGCGCCGTTAGTGGTTAAAAAACCTTCAGCCTCACCGCCAGCCCCGTCACCAGCATCACTACCATCTTCTACATCTCCAACAACATCGGTATCACCTCCTTTACCCCCAGCACCTGTACCGTCTGTTTTACCTCTTCCGCCCTCAGCGTCACCGCCAACCTTTTCAAATGCTCCACGTGTACCAACACCGTCGCTTGCCAAAACAGGATTCACCCCCTATAGTCGTTCGCCACCTGTAACACGATTTTGGGAAACCCTCGACCACACATATATCTATCAACTTCTATACGACCTGTTCATTCGCACAGATAATTCAGATGTGCGTTTCTATCTTAAGGGCAGTGCTGCGATTCATATGTATAAGAGAGCAGCACGAACGGCTATAACAAATCATACATCCGATTATGATACAACGCTTCTCATCAATCCTGGACTACCTAAATCCCGCTTTTACAGTGGACGGTCGTATATGTTGAATATTATTGTAAATCGCCTTGCCGAGGCAATAGACGACCCCCGTTTCAACGCAGAAATAATTACAAAACTCCACGGTGCCGGTATCCCCTTTGCGTCTTTTGCGTATTTTAATGTGACGAAACGGGAGCCTGTGTATGCCATACAAGATAAGATACCGCAGGAGCACGTATCAGTCCCTGATAAATCGGCACCAAAGTTTTATTCAGATAGCGAGAATCACTTTCCCTACGCAAGTTTCGCAGCGAAACCCAGTACAAACGTACTAAACTTACGTATTTTGCGGGCATTAGAGAGACCCAAAAACGTCACTGTTCTCCAACTCTATACCAAGACGAGCCCTGAAATCAAGCTTATTGAAGTGACAGTGCCGTTTTATGAGTACGACGAAACCGAGACCCAAATCAGTCTTGCCGACCAGTGGAAAGCAGCGGACCGTATTAATATTTTGGACGGCGTACCAGTCCTTTCGTTGCCAGCACTCAAAGCCGAACAACAGAAGTTGCGGACGCTCAAGGACTCCGCGGAAATTGACCGACGCATAGCGGATATTGACGCACTTATGAAACCCGCAGGAGGAGCTGGATCTGCACGGCGGCGTACTCGGAAGCTGCGTTGACCTGGATTTCTAACAATAGAATATGGGTTGGTTGGGCGGGACTAGAAAAAAATTGAAACACAGCGGCATATCATATATGCTATTGTGCCTCCCGCCTTTATCCTTCCTCCTCAATGGGTTCTTCCTCCAGCAAGTCCTACTCTTCCTCCTCTTCCTCCTCCTCCGCCGCCGATATAGAGAGCGTGTTTGCCGATATGTTCGCCGACGCTATGGAACGTGCCGACTGGCACGGCAAACGCAAGCCCACCTGGCAGCAGGCACACGACCACTTTATCGTCCAAATGCGTGCCGGCGGGGTCGGAGCCGCCTGAGCCGGTGGCGATCAAAAATGGTACTATCAGTCACGATACCCAGTCAAACTTTTTGCGTGGGTTTACGGTTCTAATTTAGACGGGCAAGGGGGTAGTCAGGGGTGCCCCGCGGGGAAAAAATTGAAGCGGCTTTGGGAGCGGGGATACATATTGCCCATCTTATTTCTCATATTCCCCTTCCTACACAAATGGACGCCACTCCTTCCATCAACCGCCGAAAGAAGTCCGACAAGGCAAAAGAAAAGCGTGCTCGTACTCCCTACTCCTCCCAGCACGTTCGTCAGGTGGTCGCGAAAGCGGCTGCTACGACTGCTGCGACTGCGAAACCCAAACACAAATAAAAACATCTAAAAATTTTTTTTGTTTTTTGTGTTTTGTATTTTTTTATTTTTGTTTTGTGTTTCGTTTAGGGCAACTCAATGCGGCAGAGCTCGCCCTTCACTGCGGCAGGCAGGACACGCCAGCTGTTGGACAGCTTGAGTGCCTCCAGCAGGTCCGCACCGTGCTGCTTGACGTCCAGCCCCGCCGCCTGGGCGTTCTTGGTGTGAACCGAGATCGCGTGGACGTTAGGGTTGCCCGTGGTCTTGTTGGACCAGCAGGCGTGGAAGTGCGTCTTGATGTCGTTCAGACGCTTCAGCTCGGGCTTGGGACCCGCCGTCGCAGGCTTGTCGCCCACCTGCTGCCAGCCGTCGCCCTCAGGGGCAGGGGCTGCGGCAGGCTCGGCAGCCGCCTCAGGCACGAAGTTCATCCGCAGGATACAGATCTCGCGCTGGGCGGTGATCTCGCCCGTCTGGGGCGTCTCAGGCACAATCGTGACGTAGCCGCGCGTCTCGGCGGGCAGCACGTCCCACTTGGACGACGCCTCGAGTGCCTTGAGCAGGCGGCGCTCAATCGTCGCGATGTCCTCGTCAAAGTCGCTGGACTCGCGTGACTGTGCGAGCTTGACGCGGTGCCACTGGACGGAGTGGCGCTCGGCACCGCCCGCGTCCTTGCCCAGCGGAATGAGCGTGACAGGGAAGTGCGTCCAGATGTCCTTGCGCATGACAAGTTCAGGGCACTCCCAGTCAGCGTCAGGGTCCGGCAGGGGCAGGCAGCCGAGCTCGCTCAGCGTGGGCAGGGCGGGCGGCGCTGGCGGGTTAAGCAGCGCCTCGTCGCCCCAGGAGAAGTTGGGGTCGTTCATACGAGCGAAGAGCTCGTTGAACAGGGGGGTGTCAGTGTCAGCGGACATGACGGAGGGAAGGAGGGAAAGGAGGGAAGAGAGAAGAAAGACGATATGTTCTTCAATGAGTGTGGGGGCTGTTTAATATGCTGTGGACTGCGAAGATCGTCAATTTTTTCATATGGGGGGTCGTATGAAAAAATTGATGAGAGAAGCATCCCACCAGCCAACTTTTGCCCCTGCCGACATCCTTCCCTTCCAAACACTCGTTGTAAGCTTTCTTCCTTCCAAATGTCCTCCAAGTCCGTCCTCCAGACCGAGATTACCTCCCTCAAGGCGACGCTCGCCGAGCGTGACGCCAAGATCGCCGAGCTGACGGCGGCGGCAGCCGCTGTGCCCGCCGCCAAGCCCAAGAAAGAGCGTAAGCCGGCTGACCCCTCAAAGCCGCGTATGCAGAACGCGTACATTGTCTTCTCCGCGGCAAAGCGTGCCGAGATGAAGGCGGCGAACCCTGACGCAAAGGTGACTGAGATTGCGACGCTGCTCGGTGCTGAGTGGAGCAAGCTCTCGCCTGAGGAGAAGGCGAAGTACTCAGGCATCCCTGCTGTGCCCAAGGAGCCCAAGCCCGAGAAGCCCAAGCGCGTCAAGAAGAGCGCTGAGGCTGCTGCTGCTGCCGCTGCTCCTGCGGAGGGCGGCGCCGCGCCCGCCAAGAAGGCGAAGAAGGAGAGCAAGCCGCGTGATCCTGATGCGCCCAAGAAGCCGCTCTCTGGCTTCTTCCTCTTTCAGCAGCAGGAGCGCGCAAAGCTCACGCCGCCTGAGAAGGTCGCTAACAAGGTGCTGAGCGAGCGCTGGGCTCTGCTGAGCGCCGAGGAGAAGGCTGCTTACAAGAGCAGCTAAAGCACAGTTTGAAGTGCCTGCGTGTCCTGTACCCAAAACCCCAAAATCCATAAAAACAAACAAAACCCAAAAACAAACAAAAAATTTTTAGATGTAATATCAATTTTTTCATATGCTGACGTACTGGGGAAAATTGAAGTACGCATTCAAAAATTTTTTGTTTTTTTTTGTGTTTTAGGGGTTGTTTGTGGTGGTTTGTGGGCTGGTGCTCACTCGTCGTCGCTGGAGTCGTCGTCCTCGTCAGTGTCGTCGCCGGCGTCGTTGAACTTCGCCTTCTCCTCAGGCGAAAGCGACTTCCAGCGTGCCTCGGCGGTCTTTGCGTCCAGCGTGGGGTTCACTACGCAGAAGCGCATGAACTTGGCGGCAACAGTGCTGCTCATCGTCGCAGCGACCTCACGTGCCTCCTGGAACGTGGGCTTCGCCACAGGAGCGGCAGCAGCAGCAGCAGGCTTGAACGAGGCACGCTGCTCGTCAGTGAGCGCACGCCAGCGCTCAGCCAGCTCAGGGATCTGCAGCTTTAACTCAGGCGTTTTCGCACGCTCCGCCTGGCAGAAGAGGATGTACGCACCAGGGGCACGCTTGGGTGCGTCAGGGTTCTTCTTGACGCGTGTCTTCTTGACTTTGACCTCAGCAGCAGGCACCGCGGGTGCGGCGGCAGTGAGGGAATCCAGCCGCGCTGACAGCGCCGCGAACTGGGTGGTCAGCTCGGTGACCTGGGTAAGGAGGGAGGAAAGGGAGGGCTTGGACATCTCGGAAAGGAGGGATGTGTAAGTGTGTGTGGCAGGGGCAAAAGTCACACTTAGCAATATCCAGCATATCAATTTTTTCATATGGGGTGTCATATGAAAAAATTGAAATGATTCACCAGCCCCAGTACACAAATTGGCTTCCACACATACACACCCCTTCTTTACATCACCCTAAAGAATGTCCCTTCTTTCCCTCCCTCCCCACATCCACTCCACCTCGCCGCCCCTCCACGACGACGAGATGCGCCAGGTTGAAGATTACCTGGCTGACCAGCAGGCAATTGACGCAGCAGAGCAGGCACGCTTGCTGGAGTACCTGGCTGATGCTGCTGCTGCTGCCGCACCCCCTGCCCCTGACCCTGTTGTTGCACTTGCCCAGGGCATACGCCTGCTTGCTGTCCCTGAGGACGACGAGGAGGAACTCGACACACACAGCTGTGCTGACAGTGGGTGCGTGGGCGAGCACGTCCACTCTGAGGGCGACTATTACGGGATTAGCCCGTCTTACTCTCCCAATCACAGTCAGTACTACAACTATTACGAGCAGCCCTACATTCCCGCCACGCCTGAGTTTGACTGACCACCGCATTACACGTTTGAACATACAAAACACCAAAAAAAACAAAAATTTTTAGATGCGTGCTTACATATGAAAAAATTGATAGAACTACCGAGAGGTATTGTATTTTTTGCCCCACACGCCACATACATCTCTGCCAGAAAATGTCCTCTTCTGCCGCCCTTCCCTCCCTTTCCTGCTGGCGTTGCCAGCAGTCCTTCCAGCCACACACAGCCGCGGTGTTTGTCTGCAAACCCTGTGCTGTCATCACAAACAGGGTTGCTGATGCCGCAGTGAAGCACTGTCGTACGATTGAAGACCAGGTGCGTGCTGAACTGGGTTCCCCTCTGCGCAAGCGGCCGCGTCGTGTGTTTGAAGCACAGTACGCTGACCTGCTGGATTGAGCCAGCACAGTATTTAACTCGCTCTTAAAACCAGTCATTTTTGATTAAGTGCGTGAGCGGCACATATGAAAAAATTGAAACCACATCTAAAAATTTTTTGTTTTTTTTTGTGTTTTGTTTGTTTTTAGGGTTTTTGGGTTTTGGGTGTTGCTATCCGTTTTATTGAGCGAGGCAGGGTGGTTCACTCTGCGTCGCTGGCGACAGGCGTTGCAGGCTTGAACGCCGCCTGCTCATCAGCACTCAGTAGCTTCCAGCGTGCGCTGAGGACGGACGCCGTGAGCTTCTCGCCAGGCGACTTGGCACGCTCAGCCGCGTTAAAGGCGAAGAACGCCGTGGGAGCACGCTTCGGCGCGTCAGGGTCCTTAGGCTTCTTCTCCTTCTTCGCACGCTTGCCCTTCGCAGGGGCTTCAGCGGCGGGTGCAGCAGCAGCAGGGGCTGCCGCAAGGATTGCTTCAACGCGAGCCAGCAGCTCGGCGTGCTGCGTCTGGAGCTCGGTAATCTGCGTCTGGAGGGAGGCAAGGGTGGGCTTGGAGGAGGACATTTGGAGGGAGGAAGGCTTTCAACGAGTGTTGGAAGGAAGTATGTCAGCGGGGGCAAAAGTTGGCTGGTGGGCTGCTGGGCTTGTCAATTTTTTCATATGGCGGGTCGTATGAAAAAATTGACGGGGGGGTTAGAACTTTAACCTGCTTTTGGTGCTCCTTACTTGACATCCCTTCCGAAGCTTCCTGCCTTCTTTCCTCCTTCCTCCCTCCAAATGAACCCTCCCTCCTACCCCTCCCGTAGCACGACCCTGCACGCCGAGACGCTCGGTGACGAGTGGCACATCGCCGAGTACACCCCTGCATTCCCCTTCCCCGTGGGTGCACAGGTGTACGCAAAGCAGCGCGGGCGCGCGCGGCATCTGATCCCCATCCCGCTGGATCACGAAACCAAGGAATTCGCCTTCCAGCACGCTGGCGCACGCACGACTGACAAGACGCCGACAGGCATCCTGAAGACGATCTCATACGCTGGACTGATCACGATGAACACTGCCTTCGGCAACTGGGGCAGCATATATGTCACGCTGGACAACGGTACGCACTGGGTGACTGGATACGAGCTGCGCCGCTTCCACGCACTCCGCAATATGAAGGAGCGCGTCCCCAGCGTGCGCCTGGATATGCCCGCCGTGTAATGTAATCTCTCGCCCCCCCTCCTAAAAACCCAAAAAAAAACACAAATTTTTGAATGCGGAGAAAAATTGAAGCCGCCCGCGGAGGTCGGCTGAATGACGCTTCTCTGACAAGATGTTCCACCCCAACCAAGTGCTTGCTGCCTCGCGCATCCACTCTTCCTTCCTTTCTGGCACTCGCTGTGCCCTGCTCTCAGCCAAATGCCAGTCTGGCAAGACGGGCACATTCCAGAGCCTCATTCGGCAGATGCTTGAATCCCCCACTGACGGCATCTCGCGTGCGTACATCATCTGTGGCTCTGCCGAGACTGAGCTCAAGCGTCAGGCGGTGGCTGACACGCTCTCCTTCAACGCCGAGTGGAAGGACAGCATTGAGGTCATCTTCCACCAGGACTTCAAGCACGCCGAGCTGGATATCCAGGATGCACTCATCGTCGTGGATGAGTCGCATATGGTCCAGACCAAGAAGCAGCAGCTCCACCTGTTTCTCGCCAAGCACGGCGTCTTTCTGGACGGCAACCCCGCTGTGCTGACGGAGAAGAACGCCTTTCTGCTGTCTGTGGACGCCACGCCGTACTCCGAGATCGCGGCTCTGCGTGAGGACGAGACTCCGTTTCCCAAGCACGTGGAGACGCTGACGGCGGGCGACGGCTACTACGGGCTCGCCGAATATGAACGCGACGGGCTGCTCAAGCCGACGTTCCCCATCTTCAAGGCACCTGAGCGCTTTGAGACGCTCCTGCAAGACGTGGGACCCAAGTACGTGCTGCTGCGTATGAACCGCAGCAAGGCAAACAAGGAAAACGAGACGGAACTGCGACACATCTGCCGGAAACACGGCTTTGACGTGCTCCTGTACACGGGCGAGCAGACGCAGATCGCCGTGACGCGTGCCGAACAGAAGCGCTTCGCTCGCAGCGGACGCATGATTGGCTGCCTGGAGGACGCTCCCGCTGTGACCACCGTGGTCATCGTGCGTGGGCGGCTGCGTGCGGGCAAAGTCGTGCCCAAGACGCACGTGGGCTTTGTGTGGGAGGGCGCAAACAAGTCCAAGACCGACGTGCTTGTCCAGGGGCTGGTGGGGCGGATGTGCGGGTACGCGTTCGGCGAAAAGAAGCCGACGCTGTACGTGCCTGTCACGGCACTGGTGCCTGACGAGCTGGGTCAGGTGCTCTGCGGTGACCTGCCCAAGACGGCGACCAACCTGCGTGCCTCCGCCACGACGAACGGCAAGTCTGTGTTCTCGGCGTAATGTCTCAACCAAAAATCAAAAAAAAAAAATTTTTCAATGCCGGTACATATGAAAAAATTGATGCGTTCCAACAGCAGGGCATTAAAAACATCCCTTCCAGAATGACCACACCCACTCTCGAATCCCTTTCCCTCCAGATCAATGACCTGAACCAGCAGATGAAGGTCATTGCTCAGAGGCTCTCTTCCCTCCTTTCCGTCTCTGGCACTCACGCACAAAAGTCCAAGGGCAGCCAGATCTCCAGCAAGGGGAACAAGGCTGAGGCTCTGCTCTGCTCCCAGGCAAACGTCCGTGCCGCCCTTTCCACCCACTTCGGCAAGACTGTCGCGTCGGTCGAAAAGATTCCCAGCAAGCCGCACCCCAAAAAGTCCGACCTTCTGCTGACATTCACCGACGGTTCCAAGGTCACCGTCCAGAACAAGGATGGTGACGGACGCGGGCGTGGGCACAGTTACGACCGCCGTGCCGTGTCACTTGTCGCACCGACGTCTGCTGAGCTGACCGAGACACTCCGCTCTGTCTGCCTCAAGGACACGACACTCAAGCGGTGCGAATCGTCCAAGCCGGTCAGCCTTGACGTCGTGACCCGCAACATCCTGGGCGTTGAAGACGAGTTCAAGCCTGCCTTCTTCCTCCACACCAGCACCTCAAACGGCGTTGTCACGGAACTCTCCATCTGCCCCGCCTCCACGTTCATGACCAAGCTCACCGGCGACCTGTACGAGCAGGCGAACCCCAAGCGAACCTGCGTCCACCTGAGCCCCAATATTTACCTTCAGCGGAAGGGCGGCGGCAAGAGCGATGCCCACCCTGACGACATTCAGATGAAGGTCCGCTTCACCGATGACATTGCCACAGTCTTCACGCCGCTCCCCCTGCTCCCCCTCTGAGCCCTAAACCACCCAAATTCCAAAAAAAAATTTTTGAATGTATAGTTGTCTACGCTTTGCCAAACCACGCAGCAATTGTCGGCACAAACGCCAGTGGAATATTCACCACAATACTATTGCCGAGATAGAACAGTGAATCCTCGGACGTGGTCTCAGGAAACTTGTAATCTGCTGGAAAGCCAAACATACCTAGGGTTTCCTTGACAGTAAGCCGCCGCACAAACTTGCCCACCTTGTAAAGACCCGTCTTTGCCCCAGGACCGCCTGAACTTGCACATACCGTAACACCAACGGCGTCTGTACTATATACACGCTCTCCCTGACGTCCACCCTTCGGCTTCATCTTCGCTTGGATACCCAGCATCTCCTTTTTAACAGTTTTTACGGCGGCAATATTTTCCTTATCCTTCTTCGCTTCGTCTGTGCTATTTAAATTATCTTCGGCAGCCTTGAGTTTCTCCTTAAGAGATTCGAGAGTCTTTTCATACTTTTTGTTCTGATCCTTTACAGCCTTTTCCTTCTCCTCACTCAGTTTCGGAAATACATCAGCAATCACGTGCGGCTTTGAAGGAACGACCTTTTTTGTCGGCTTGTTCACCATCTTATAACGGTCCAAATCTAAATCACTCTTTTCAACAGTTTTATCAATAATGGTAGATACAGGATTCGTCGTCTTTGTAGGTACAGGAATCGTAAATGCTTTGTCACGCGTGGCAATAATGAAGATACGCTGACGGGCTTGAGGAGACCCATAGTCCGTTGCGTTAATGACCTTTGATGTCACTAAATAGTTACGTTTCTTGAGTTCGGCAATAATTGTCTTATAAGTATTGCCGTTATCGTGCGTCTCTAGATTTTTGACGTTCTCCAAAATACACATCGGCGGATTTTTCGCATCAATAATTTTGAGGATATCGTAGAACAAATTGCCTTTCTCTTCATCCTTAAAACCCTCCTGTTTACCTGCAATACTAAATGGCTGACAAGGGAACCCCGCACATAGAATCTCAAAATCAGGCATTGTAGCCAGGTCAATCTTACGAATATCACCCTCAGGCTTGAGTCCGTAATTTGCTTCATAAATACGACGGGCACCATTGTCAATATCACATGCTAGAACACATTTGAAGTTGTCCTTTGATGAATTAAATGCTGTATGAAACGCACCAAGACCGCAGAAGAGGTCAATATAACGAACGTGTGCCGATGGCACCTCTGTTTGTGCCGATAGTAGTTCAATAAGCTCAGATTTATTTTTACCGCTAAAACCGCTAATACCACGGTTTTTACATAAGTTCTTTAGATCTGCATTCGTCATTTTAGTGTACTCCATATGTAATGTATTCATTATACCTAATGGGTCACTTTCAATTTTTACGCTTTTACGCAAAAAATAAATATGAATTATCAGGTTCTTAAACAACAGGCGTTGCCTTGTACTCCGCCTTCTGTACATCGGACAGTGCCTTCCATAGCTCACCTAGCTGTGTCGCAGTATAAACCATAGATGGCGATGCCTTACGGATACGGTCGCAGAAGAGCATATAACCGCTGAGGGGCTTCTTAGGAGCATTAGGGTCCTTCTCCTTCTTGGCGGGCTTGACGGGCTTAGGCTCAGACTTCTTTAGAGCCTCCGCAAGACGCGTCTGAAGAAGGGCAAGCTCCGTCGCCATATCCGTAACCTGAGCAGTGAGAGATTCAACAGTGTGAGGAGCCGAAGACATACTAGGGGAATGCTGGGTTTCTAACAAGAAACCGGCTGCGTCAATTTTTTGGAGGGTGGTACGCTGGGTGTCTGTGATATGAAACGTGGCGGGTTGTGCCCAGTAGACGTAGGGGGTAGCGGTTGTAGTGGCACGGGATAAGGCAAGGAGCTTCCTGAGCCCTACGATTTTGCCTTTGAGCCCTGGCTGGTTGCGACTCTGACGCTTCCACGCCCATTCAAACTGTAGCGTATTGGACCAATCGGGAAAGCCTGATACGTAGAACGCCTGCGTCCACTGCTTGCCACTGGTTGCCTTTGCTCCGCCGGTCAGTTCGCCATTATGCTGTCTCAATCGGTGAGCGGGGTCATTCGTAGCACCAATATAGGTTCTATTGGTTCCAGGAATGTAGAGTAGGTAGCAGTAGTTCATCTGCGCTTAATAGTGTGCCTACGTTTAGTTCGTTTATATCCACGCCGCCTACTGCCCCCACGCTTTGGTGCAGGTGTCGGCGGAAAGGCAGCTTTTTCTCCATTCGGTGCTGCTACTGTTGCTGCTGCTGATTCTATTGACGGGGTTGGGATAGCTGGCATATTGGGTGCTGTAGGAAGGGCAGGTACTGCGGGCATTGCTGGCATTGCTGGCATATTGGGCACTGTAGGAAGTGCGGGCATTGCGGGCATTGCGGGAAGTTGACCTGCTACAGCACCCAACGGGTTTGCTGTAATATTCTGTACCTTGGCAAGTGCCTCGTTCGCACCAGTTGCTTCCATTCCCTTATTCACAATATCCTCCTTGATATCGGCAAGTGAAGGGATCGGCGGTGCCTCAGCTGGAACAGGCTCCAATTTTGGTACCCAGTAGTCTACGAACGCATATAGACGCGGACTGACAGGCTGTAATTGGTAAATGAGTTTATTGCGATAGGCGTTCAATCTATCTAAATTCGTCTCTGCTGACATAGCAAACAGTAGAAGATAATCGCCGATCACAGGTATTATATCTAGCGACGACTTAAATGCATCTCCAAAGTGCTTACGTGATATACTCACAATAATAGTGCCCATCAAGATAACTCCGCCAATTACTGCTGATAAACCCTCGCCAAACATGGCTCCTCCAAGACCACCTACACCTATTGGTAATATACCACCCACTATAGTCAATATTTTTGGCATATTTTCATCTATCGCCTCTGCTGCCATGCGGCAAGCCACAATATACGCATCCAATCCAGCACTCAAAAAAGGTCCAATAATATCTATATTTTCCAAATTATATAAAAGAAACATAAACCAAAAAATTCCATCCCATTTGTGGGAGAATTTGAGAGCAAACGGTGAATTTGAGTACATATTTCCCATCTTCATAAAAATACGGTCAAAAAAGCTATTACGCGACTTATCTTGAAACCCAGGACGCTCTGCAACTCCTAACGCATCATCTTTTGGATCATAGCCTGGGGCGGTCGGGTCACGTAAGGAAATCGCCGGTGGTGCTGGTGTAGCAACTTCTACTCCTACACCTACTGTTGCACCTCCCCTGGTTCTGGTTCTGGTTCTGGTTCTTCTTCTACGCCGAGCACCACCGGCAGCAGCAGCAGCAGTAGCAGCATTACTTTTCATAGATGCTGCTAGTTCTATTGCCGGTGCATATACCTCTTTCACGTGCTCGATAATCTGCCGGGCATTATTATTGGACATAGGGCGTGATGTTTGGTGCCGTATTGTTGCTTGTATTTCTTTCAGATCATCTAGAGAAAACATAGGATTGCCGTTTTCGCCCGTTATATGTAAGGTCTCTGGGTCGTCATTTTGATGTTCATTTAAAAAGTTGTAGAGACTGAACATAGATGCGAATTTATGACTGAGTGTTGGAAATCGGTAGCCTGTAGCTTTTTCAGTGAATGCTTGTATTTTTCGTTCTTTTGGCGAAAGGGTATGCCCCTCTAAATTCCAATTCTTCGCCATCCTTATTGTGGGTCTTTGTTTTTGATTTTTTTGGTCATGTTACTCGTAGTCGCGGATAGCGAGCCCCACGGGGAAGCGCGGGATGCCGTCCTCCGTCAGCTCCTGGAAGCGTACCGTCAGCTTCTTGCCCACCTGCTTGCTGGCGGTCTTGAAGGCGGCGGCACGGTCTTCGTGCGTGCCCCTAGGGCGGACGCTAAACGGCTTCTTGTCCTTGGTCTCGCAGACCCAAATGACGCAGCCCTTCTCAATGCCGTCGCCCTCCTTAAAGCCCACAATCTTGTACTCGTCGTCCTTGAACTCCTTGTACTTCTGGAGGTCGGCGGAGCGGTGCCCCACCTTATAGAGCCCCGCCTTGTTGCGCAGGATGAGCCCCTCGTAGCCGTCAGCAACATACTCGGCGTGAAGCCGCTTGACGTCGTCCAGATTGTTGGCGACGTCGGTCGGCAGCAGCTTGAGTGCCTTGAACTTGTGCGTCTTGAAAAGGTCGACAAGCCAGGCATTGCGTGCCTCGTTCGTGCCGTCCATAACCGTATCGTAGACGCAGAGGTAAATCTGCGTCATCTTGGGAGCGTCTGCCGGCTTGAGCGTCTCCTTCTTGACCAGCCCTACAATCTCCTGGAAGTTGAGGGTGTCGCTGTAGAGCTCGCCGTCCAGAATAGTGCCCTTCGGCAGGCTGTTGATCTCGGCACGGATGTGGTCCATGTGCGGGAACGCCTTGCCCGTACGGGAGAAGAGTCCCTTGCCCGAAATGGCAAGGCAGCGGACGCCGTCCAGCTTCCGCTGGGCGTAGCACGGAAACTTGATGTCCTTGCCGCGCTTGTTGTAGTCGTGGGCGAGCATCGGGTGCGGGACGCCGCCTGCTGCCGCCTTGGCGTTCTTCTCGGCACTCGGCTTGACAGACTTGACGCTCTCCTTGTCGGAGTCAGGTGCCTTACCTGCACCAGCACCACCCGCCGGCTCCGCCTCAGGCATCTTCTCAGTCATACCGCCCGCCTCGGTCTTCTTCTTCCAGTCGCTCTGTGCCTCGTTGACAGCCTGCTGGACCGGCGTCGTCTCGTTCTTCTTGCCCAGGTTCTTGCCCACCGTCACCAGGCGGGTGTTTACCTGAAGCTTACCGTCCAGGTAGCCGTGGGTCGTCGTAATCGCGCCGACACCCTTCTGGTCCTCAACCTTGATGGACCACATCTTGATTTTACCCGTTGACGCTTTGCCGTACAGGGTGGGGAAGGAGGGAATAGCAGGCATGTTTGCTAAGGAGGAAGGAAAGTATGTGGATGTTTTGTACGCGGTCAATGAATACAAAACATCTGTGAGCGGGCTTCAATTTTTTCAAGCGAAGAGCGACCAAAGCGAGACCTAAGATCGGCGGTGACGGCGGCGGCGTGTACGGCGCCGACCGCCCAAATGCGTCGGACCCACCTCCTTGAGTATCTCTTTTGCCGTTTTTCCGTCTGTTAAAAAACGGGATGAATACGGATCTTGCTGAACGTTAACAATAGCATTATTTGGAATATTAGTTTGCCGCCGTGCTTTGCGAGTCGGGTTGCGTCGTGCCATCTATATTATAATAGCATTTTTGAGAGCCGTTCATATAAAACAGACGGCGGCCGGTTTCCTTCGCCCAAGCACGAATCGCCTCCTTACAAGCACGTTCTGCCGCCTTTGTCGTCTTCTTTACAGGAATTCCGTGCTTCTCCACAAATTCACACTGCTCTTTGTATGTAAAAGGCATCTGAATATCATTCATAGGATGAAGTTCATATGCCGTAGATGAGTTGCGTGATGTATTGAACGTAAGTGGAGTGGCAGAGGTAATCTTATAGCGATTGCGAATATGAAGAGGAATAAGTTGCTCCATTGTGGTCGGACGCTCCCAATGCGTCCACGTCTGCTGACACAAGTGTGTCATATGACCTGTTTGAGAACATTTGCGGCACGTAATATGCTCCTTAATCGGGCAGTCATCAGTGGAATGCTGAAGGGTAAGTCCCTTATACGCTTTACAGTTTGGACAGGTCATACTAGTGGAGTTCAGGTGGAAATCAAAAAAGCCCTACGGGTGGGTTCAATTTTTTAAGCGAAGAGCGACCCAATCCTTGGCAAACGAGCAACCTCATTAAATAATCCGTGCCGGTGGAAAACACGGCTCCAAATCCCTATACGCATTCGGGTTCAGGATGATTTCAGGCTCCGCCTTCTTCTCAATCACAGCAAAGATACGCTCTCGCAACTGCTGACTCACTTCCGTCACCTTGCGACCCGATGATTTTGCCTGCTGTAAGATAGCATCAGCCCACGCACCACTAAGTTCTGCAACACTCTTGCCCGTCATACTGGACATCTTAACAAGTTCTATATGAAACTTCTTCTGTACCGCCTTGGCTCGCATACGTTGTGCGTGCTCCATCTCCAACTCACGCACGTCAACTTCATCTACTAACACCCAACCACAATGCGGCTCAGGTGATGGTACAATCACAAAATCCGTTTCAAATTCAACGTCCGTATAGTTCATCTTATGATGGTTAATAGATTAGACGAGAGTTTTCAATTTTTTCAAGCGATCCAAGCATGACACCACGTCATACAACAATCCTTTTCTGGTTCCGCCTTCTTCTTTTCTTCCGTTTTCGGCTTTCCCGTGTGCATCGGGTTTTCATCGTGAAGCGTACAATAAATTTTGCCAAATACTACACGATTCTTACAATATGCGTGGCTACAAATAGGTGTTTTTGTTAGACTTACAACGCGCGATGACGAGACTGAAGTATTACCCATTCTATTTAATAGTGGCGAAAATTGAAGAATGTGGGTTCAATTATTTGGTTTGTAATGCTTTCCCCAGATTTCTATACGCTCAACCGGCATACAGAGTTTCCATTTCCCCATAACAACTGTGACCATATTACGGACCAGGAGCTGTTTTCGCTGCTCTTTGGCGACTATCACTTGCCTGAATTTCTAACAAAATACTATGTGTGCCGGCTGGGTAGCGATGCGGTAGGGTCGGTGAAGGATATAGTGGCTTTGCTACGCCGCGATGCCGACTTTGTTTTGGCGGCGACGTGCTATTTGCGGCTCAAATTCGTGCTGGAAGCACTTCACGTACAGTCCCTTATGAAACGGCTAAGTAATTTACCGCCGCGTATTGCCGAGATGCGTGGCGATTGGTTCGAAAAGGGGGTCGCCGATGAGCGGGTGTGGCGTATTGACTGCCTGGCAACGTGGCTCTTCAACTATATGATTCTGTCGGTAGAGTCGCACTGTGCCGGCACTACAGTGGCTATGCTACAGGAGGATATGCGAACGGGGCTGCGGGGTATGAATGCGGCTATTCAGGGCGTTCGTGCCGAGCCGTGCGACGGACGGTATATGTGGCAACATACAGCACCTTATGAACTGGTGATATATCCGTTCTTGTGCCTTGTGAAGGGCTTATGGAATGCTGTTGCGCCGATTGTTACGACGGACTTTGCGAGTCTTGGCGGGACCAACTGTAGCACCGTCACAGGCGGGAGTCTGAACTCGTCCAATAAGTGCACAGCCGATCCGCTTACCTGAATGCCCCGTTGTATGACTATCCTCAAACGGTCCCCTTCCCAGGTCATCTTCGTCCTCGTGAACAATGACCGAACGTCCCCATAAGTCTTCAAGAGTAACGCCCTTAAGGAGGTAGGTCACTTCGTCTTTCGGTCCCGTTAGATTGCCTAAATCGCCTGTATGGCGCGGGCTTTTTGATGTAGGTGGACCACCGTGATGGGTTTGTGGTCCCATATGAAAATGATCGCACGCTCCCTTACAGCCTTCGCCCCGTAAGTCGCCCGCCTTATGAATATGGAAACCGTGTTTGCCTTTTGGAAGCTCTGTAAAGACAGCGTGTACCTTTGTACCGCCAGGGGACTCGAAAAAAATGACTTCGCCTTTGATGCCGTTCATGCCCTTAAACAACGCGACTGCCATTCTACTATGTCTGACAGTATTCTTATTACCATGGTCTTAAACGAGGATAATGCACTAGAAAATACTTGGGTGATTTATGTCGTCTTTGCATTCCTAACTATGGTATATTGTATTTGGTATAATCTGTTTTCGGCGGCTTTGTATGCGGGAATCAGTCTAGAGATTGTTCTACGCCTTCTTGCATTCTTTGTACAATCGTCTCTGATATGGGCGTTTCACCGCCGCCATCCCACTATGACGGGAATCTAGATGAAAAATTTGACTGTTTGGTGTTGGGTTTTTATATGGGTTAGAATGGATTATATAATCATTACACTCAATATTGGGTTTATTCTAGGAATCGGCTATTATGCTTATATCATCCACGAGGAGATGGAAGTGTTAAAACTCCGTATTGTTCAACTCTCCTCTGCGTGTCAACTTGCCGAAATTCAAACGGGTCGCCCGTACTTCACCTCGCTCGGCAATAAACTAGCATCCTGCGAGATCGCAACTCGCGTCTATGAGGTCGCCAAAGAGCGTCTACAAATGCTAGGAGATACATAATATTAATATTCCTAATTAGGAGATATGGCAGGGTTTCATTTGATTCCGCTCGGATTCGCAGGACTTATGGCAATGATAGACGCATTTGCACTCACTTTGCTTAAGAAAATATCCACAAAAGCACTGAGTTTTTCATTTATACCTATTGCTATGCTTATTTACGCCATACAACCCTTTGTTTTCTTAGAGTCATTGAATTTTGAATCAATGACGGTAATGAATATCTTATGGGATCTTTCGAGTGACATTATCGTCACATTTATAGGAATATTTATTCTCGGTGAAAAGATCGGCTTTCGCAAAGCGGTCGGTATAGTACTCAGTTTTATTGCTATTTACCTTTTTACATTTGAGGACGGTCATAGTCCATTAGAAAAGTTTGTGGCAAATGCGTGTAATTTTAAGACCTGAGCACCTCTACTAATTGTTTTACCTCATCTGCCCACCTGTAGTTGAGAACTGTCTCCATTGCCGCCTTACCGTGTGCTTCCCTCAGGTCCGTATCCAAAAGATACTCCTCAGCAGCAAGGGCTAAATCTGTCGGATCAACAATCTCACTCTTTCCACCAATGACGCTCAACGCCAAGGGTAGATAGAGATCCGTTTTCGGCTGTACACACATAGAATTATGATTTGGAATACAGAAGTCGCGGAAACCACCAATATACGGTACAACCTGCGGAATACCTATACCCATCGCCTCAAACTGACATAGACCAAAGCCCTCCCCCTCGGCGGCTGTGATTCCAACATCACTCATTGCGTATATTTCATTAATAACGCTATCATCCCACGCCATAGAGTGCTCGGTAATCATTAGCTTATGTGTGTGGAATTGCGGCGACATTCCTAAACGAATAAGTTCGCGTGTATAGATTTCCCGAATAGGATATCCTCCTAGTTGCCCAGCATCACAGACCGCCAAGAGACCCAGTGACTTTGTAGGATGTTTTGCTACTAGTTGTGCGAACGCCTGTACAACAATATCGTGACGCTTCCGCGGCGTATTACGGTTTAAATTCAGAAAAAGGAATACGTGTTGAGGAATATTATGCTTTTTACGCATAGCATCGCGATTGAGCGGTTTAAACTCATTCGGCTCAAATCCGTGACGTAAGATGTGAATCGGTTTTGTAATACCCTGCTGCTGGAGGATTTCACGCCAATAGTTGGTAAAAGTGAAGTAAACATCAGTATCTTTATTGATACGATCCAGAAATTCTGGACGCTGTATCTTATACACTTGGTCTAAGTAGATAATCAATTTATAGGTACGCTCCTCAGGTTGGAGATTCTCTTGTAGTTTATCCAAAAACCGACAAATAATACTGGCGTCGTTATAAATCATCATATAGTCTGGCTTTGCTTGACGAACGTAATCGGCTAATTGGCTAAATCCGAACCCCTGCTCTGAATTGTCGCCTTTTTCATTGACAAAAGGATCGTAGACGTTGACATTTGGTGGATAGACACGATTTGGCTGCTGATTCTTCACAAAATTCTGAAATGCAAAATGGTAGATATCTATCCACGGATATTTAACAAGCTCTTGAATAATATTATGGGTTACTTTGCTGTAGCCGGTCGTCTGATTGGTGTGCGTACCTACAAGCATAAATCGCACCCGCTTTTGTATTTGAGGCTGGACACTCGGTATCTTCGCCAAAAGAGCATCTAGATTTGTAAAATTTGACATCTAGCACTTTATGGTAATGTATGTAAAAGTCTTTATATGTCATCCGCACCTGCTGAACGAAAAGCGAAAATTCCGCGTGCTTTGCGGGAACAGGTGTGGCTAGCATCTGTAGGTCCAAGATATGAGGCAAAATGTACCGTATCTTGGTGTAAAAATCAGATGACTGTATTTGAATTTCACGTCGGTCATAACAAACCGGAAGCGAAGGGTGGAAAAACCGATATTACAAATCTAAGGGCAATTTGTGCTCGTTGTAACCTTTCTATGGGCAGTCAATACACCATTGATGAGTGGGAAAAATTATCTGCTAAAAAGAGTTGTGGCTGCTGGGGTTAGAGGTTAAAAGTGAGTCTTCAGGCGATCCTTAAAATCCGCCTTTTTTCCTTGCCACCACGTCGCCAGAATACGCCGATGGTCCTCCATAACCGCCGAGTTCTGTGCGAGCGTCGGTAATAGCTCCGCCGCCTTCTCCCACGACGGAAAGGATAGAATAGGGTGCTTACCCAGCACTTCAGAGTACTGATCCACCCCATTCGGCACATAAATCGGAATCGCACCCTGCTCCAATGCCTCATAAAGACGGTAAGACTCCAGCGATGCAAATCCGTTGAAACACGGTACAAACTTCGTCTGCATGTTGAGATGATTGTATCCATGTGCATCTAGCTTGGGCGCATCACCCCACGTTGGACGGTCAGCCATCTTATAATTGCCAGTACGCTCAAGAGCTTGAATCGCCTGGCTGCGTCCAGGACGATCCATAGAGCCGGCAAACGACCAGAGGTAGGGGCGGTTATCAAACGCCGGCGTGTCCGCTGCTACCGAACCGCGTCCATTCGCATAGCCCAGCGGAATAATATCCACCTTCTCCAGTGGCAAATTTGGACGATAGTAGTTGCGAATAACCCGCTTGACCGCCGGCGACTTGTAGAAATCTACAGGATCCGTGCCAAACTCGTCGCTAATATGAAGAATCGTCATCTGCTTACCCAACTTCTCTAGACCGGTAGCAAATCCATTATAGATATAACCAAGTGCCGACTCACCTGGAATATTCTGGAACAGCAATACAGGGTTGGCTGCCCTGATGAGTTCATCAAATGACTCGAGAGGGACCCACTGAATCGGCTTAGGAAACAGGGAGCTGAGCCAATCATCCTCTAGGAAATTCGGCTTAATCGTCTTGAGGTAGAAGATAGGAATCGTGCCAGATGAGGGCTGCTGCTGCTGCTGCTGCTGGACTCCTAGCTTTCCAACAATCTTGCCCCATAATGCACTATTAGAAAGGTCAAACTTTGCCTTGAGTGCTGCGTAAATGTCCGCCTTGTAACGCATAAACATCTCGTTGTCCGCGACGATGAGCTGCTCAAACATTGCGTGGTAAGACTTGGTCGCCTCAAAGTTCGCCGGCGACCACAGTGCGAACATAGCATCTAGCGTCGGCTTGAACTCCGCCGTGTTCTTGAGGACAGTTGCCTGAAGAAGCTTGTTCCATACAGCGGCAAAATCGGCTGGTGCTGCCGCTGCGGGTGCCGGTGCGGGTGCCGGTGCTGGTGCTGGTGCGGGTGCGGGTGCAGAGGGCAACGCATCGCCGACTACCTTAAATTTCTGCGTCTGAAGATCCTTGCTAATCACCGCAAACGTCTCCTCCTTCGTAAAGCAGTCCGTATTGTTCCACAAATCACTATCAAAGTTGTCCACACGGTTGAAGTTGTTGAAATCAGACCGCTGATACACAGGGTCGTTCTCCTGGAAGCACGTCGCCAGCAATGGGGTCGTAAAATAGATATTGAGCAGATTATCGCCGTGGTTGACAATCATATGGTCGCCGCTCGTAAAAATACCCTTCTCCTTCACAAGTTCAACCAGCTTGCGAGCACCCCGCTGCGTAAGCACATACGCATAGTTACAGAAATGGAAATAGCGGCGGGGCGATGACGAATAGAGAGTATTCGGCGCGACCTTACCAAAGTAGTCATTTACTTTCTCGGCAACCTGAGCAAATGCCGCCTTATTTGGGGGTAGAATGCCGCCAAGATAAATAACATCCGCGTCCTCTGGAATAAACTTTGCAGCCGTCATCCACCGTAGAATCCACCGGTCAAATAGTACTACATCATCCTCCATAATGAGATAGGACTTCGCAAGCTTGTCATTTGCCAGCTTCTCCCATAGACCCAAATGAGACAACGCACAGCCCATAACCGACTTCTTCCAGTTGAAATCGTTATTACGGAAGCAATTGACTAGATCCGGCGTAAGAGTTAACGTACGACCATCTACCGCCTGCCATAGATACACACGGTCCTTGATATTCTTATGCGTCGTCTTGAACTTATCAAGGCGGTCCTTACGGCGCTCTAGATTAATCACATAAGCCTCGTCAATATAGTCCGTAAAAGGCACAATATCCTTAAAGTTGCCACGGTGTACATAGAATGGGGTCCCCCACTGCTGTGCCGTACGCATAGAACGGTCGCAATAGAACTCCTTGAGCGATGTACGGGGGGCACCAGCACGCTGTGTGAGAATACTGAGAATAGACTGGTCGTGGCGGTGACCCAGGCAGACCTGCGAATACGGACTCCACTTCTCGCCTACAATCACCTCACGCTTATCCTCCGCGATTCCAAGTGCTTGTTTATGAACCGAATCTATGTACTTTCCACCCACCTTGTATCCAATACAACCCGCCCAAATCTGGTTCGCCTTGAGCTCATCAGCAGTGACCTGGAGTTCCTTACAAAAGATGGGGTGGCACCAGCGCTCATTCGTCTGCTCGTCGTCATCTAGGATGAAAATATCCTTCTCCTGAATCGTTGACCAGACTGTAGTAATCGGTGAGGCAAGGGTGACGCCTGAATCCAGGTAGAGGACAAGAGTACCAGGTGCTGCCTTAATAGCAATATCTAGGTGGGTCCACAGCTTCCAGGCAAAATGCTGCGGCTCCCAGAAATCACGCCACGGTCCGTTCTGTTCTGGGAACCGGCGTACCTCCGTGGCACCATACTGCTTGAGGGTGGCACAGTGTTCATCCGTTACATCGTGCCATACATACACAATCTTTTGGACGTCTGGCTCGTACGACTTCATTGACAGAACCACATTGACAGCCGCTTCTAGATAACGCAGATTTGCCGCCGTTACGAAGATACGAGGGCTTGTGATGCGAGAGAAGGGGGCTGATGCTGGTGCTGCGGTGGGGGCTGGGGCGGGCTGTGCCGGCACTGCCGCTGACGGATAAGAAGCGTATAGTTGTGAATAATCCATTGTTTCATACGATTTACCGAACACCTCCGCTTTAACCCAAGAATCAATCTTTACATCAGCATCCAAAATGAGCTTAAATACAGTCTTTCCCACCTGCTCCATAGTTTGCTCACACTGTGTACGCTTTACTGGCGTAATTGCGGGCACCGACGCCATCTTACGCCACGCCATCTTATCATCGTCTACCTTCTTCACTAAGGCGATAAGGTCCTCAGGCTTGCTTACCTGATTTGCGTTGATGAAACCAGCCGAATCAAAATCACGGTCTACAAACGGGTCTCCCCAGTAAATCGGTACTGCACCCGCCACCTTTGCGTGAAATAGCTTCTCCGTGGTGTAACCAGGACCCGCCGAGTTCTCATACGTAAGCACAAACTTATAGTCCTTATAATATTCTACCTTTGCTAGCTCACCACCGCCACCGCCCAAACCCGCCGGAATAGGACCCTCAGGACGATTGCACATAAGACGTCCCGCCGAATCCACCGGCTTCCAACTATTCATAATCTGGAACGCCACATTGCGATTATTATTGTTCGGATTCGTGGCAACAAAGGCACAGAACTTGCTCTTCTTATCGAGAATGGCGGGGTCTACAGTCGTAGCATCGTGGACTGAAACAGGGCGGGGATTGACAATCTTATTTGGATCTCCGCCAAACCAATTCACCTCAATCATCCACAAAGGCAAGCGAATGTAGTTGGACGCCGTACTGTACTGGAAACCGAGGCTCAACACAATATCATTATCCTTTGGCGGCGGCGTATTCTCACCCGTAAACCATACCTTTGACACGCCAGGATACGCCTTTTCCTGTCCCTTACTGAGGGGTCCATAGATAACCAGGTTCGGCGTCTTGCTATCCAAAATAACAGGGATATTATTTGTTACACCAATCCACGAAAGCAGATACATAAAGAAGTTGTACTTCGGTACAAACTCGCTCCATAGCTCGCAAAAGTGTACACGTAGTTCCTTCGCCTGGCTATGAGGAGTTAGCGATTTTGGAATAGACTTAGGGGTAATCGCACGCTTCAACAGTTCGTTGTAGGTTGATGAAAGCGATACCGGTGAAAAACGCTTGACAAGTTTTACTCGCATCACACTGCGTAATTCTGTATTAAATAGAAACTTATCGTTTTCGTAGTCCTTTTTGAGTTTCGCCCACGCATTTGCGGCGTCCATAATCTGATTGAGCTTATAGCCGTAAGGCACACCCATCTCCGTTAGAATCTCACAGTTATGAATGAGAGGAATGCCAAGGTACAGTGCGTCTAGCATAAACATCTTGAGCGGACGGAAACGCTGGTGTGCAATAATGAACGACTTCTCCTGACGCAAGTCTGGCATCCGCACACGCGGTACAACCGACCCGCTAATATCAGGCAACAGCAGATTCTTCACAACATTGGACTTAAAAAACTCGTTCGTAGCAAGTTGTTCTCCGTTGTGAACATTGAACCGCACAGGGTCGCCTCGGACACGAATCTGCGTAAGAATATTGAGCGGAATATTACAATGGCTCGTATTGCTGAAATTGCTCTCCACAATACGTGCACACCACGAAACAGACGGGTGCGTCTCCTTAGGAATCATAGCCTCAACACGCTTTGCCGACTCCTTCCACTCAGGTATATCATTCTCTTCGCAAAAAATGGTAAGGGCTTCCTGATTCCATAGGAAAGGCACTTGGATAACCTGGACTCCTGACAAAAACTCAAGATACCTGACGTCCTGTGCCGTGTAGAAATCGTAGGTGGCAATGGCTGAGAGGTTCTTGAATGAGCGTTGTGTGGAGTTCCAGTTGTAGACTGACGACTCAATATCGTGAAAAACCGGCGGCTGGTGTGCCCAGAGGATGACGTGCTTGGCGACTTTGGGGCGGTCGGCTTCGGGGAACGACCATACGACCTCAAACACGGCGTCGTAGCGTTCGGTACTGGTTGGGTCCCACGACTTGCGGGGCGGAAGAGTTTCTTTAAGTCCTCGGACGTCCATAAACCAGTCCTGCTCGCCCTTTGGGTAAAGAAGCGTTACATCGTGGTTCGCCTCCTTAAATGCCTTCGCTAAGGAGCACGCTACCTGGGGGATGCCGCCGCTGAAATAGCTATTAAGAAATCTTACAGTGATGCCAACCTTCATTGTGGTCTATAAGATGTCTTATGGGTGGTTTTTAAGCCTTCGCTTCCGCCGCACTTACGCTTTTTTGAAGAGCAAGTCATTCCAGCCCTCCAGATTCGCCGGATTGTTAATAGAAAAGTTCCACGTCAGTTGCTTCACCTGTGCCGCATAGGCGACCTTATTGCTGCTGTGGTACTTGATAATACGGTCAATCATGTCGGCACCGCCATCAAAATCATTGCCATCGTAATAATATCCGTATTCCTTGAAACGCTTGATATTATGGACTACAGGGAAACCCATTGTAATAAACTCCAAAAAGCTGTAATTGTACTCGTTGTTCACCTGGTGCATAATAATAATTGCCGACGGAAACGCCTTCACCAAGTTAACAATATGTGCCCGTGGGGTGAGTTGTAGCTTACCGTTGGTGTGAATCGTAAGATTCGGTAAGACCGACGCCTGATAATATGGATTATTCTTGAGCCGCTCGCCATTAATCGCAATCACCTGTGCTACACGCTTTGGGTGCCGGCGGTAGTACGCCTCCGCAATCGTAATCGGAATGACCGAGTTCTTCTGGAAACTGATATTTGGCTCCATAATCACAAACAGCCGCTCCGATTCCAGAGACAGACCCTTATCATCATACGCCTGTCCCGAATTCTCAATAAACATAGGATCCCATACATACGGGGCAATCCGTGTCTTCCCACAAAGGGCGTTAATAGATCCAGCGTACTCGGCGTGGAAATCGTAGTGCGGGCTCACCCAAATCTCATCTAGTTCGCCCGCTACGTGATGGCTGAAATTGACGCCCTTCATAAACGTAATCGTCTCAATATCAATGTTCAGAATATTGCCTAAGTAGAGCTTTGATACCTTAGCTCCCATAGACCGGAAAAACCGGCGAATACCAGGGTCGCACGACATACCCATCTCTACGTAGGACGCCACTGGGAACGGCTTCGCTGCGTACATCTTAAAATCAATCATACGGAACTTATCGTGAACCGTAGCATCCTTATGATTCTCGTTATTGTCCACCATTAGCCAGGGCTTGAGTCCCATCACCTCCAGCATACGATAGATAATATAGACATTTTGAAATAGACCATTCGCCCAAATATGTTCATCTGGAATGCGAATCGTCGTAAGAATAACGTTCGGCTTGTCGTCCGTTGCCTTGAGCTCGGTCAACTTCGGCGAGCTCACGGGCTGGACTGATAAGCCATAGCCGGTGCTGATGTTCGGAAAACTCATCGTTATTCGTTTAGGGGTTTATGTTTTTAAGCCGGTGCCGCAAAGCGACTACCGGCTCTGCTACGCTAAACCGGTGACGCATCATGGAAAAATACGCGGACCAGACGCTTTAATAAGCATCGCCTTTGTTAGCTTTTTCGGTGCTTTCGCATATTTTAGTGTTTTAGACTGTTTAATTGTATGGGGATATTTGTATATTTTCTGTTGTTTAAACGTGTTTTTGTACATAGTTCGTAATTCCTTTGTTGGCAACTTTCCAAAAACCCACACATTCTTACAAACCTTCTCCTTATAGCCTGCTTTTAGACACTTTCTAGTAAATTGTCTAATAGAAGATTTCTTCATTCCTATTTTATACTGTTATTTACTGGCAACGTCCCGCCTCCGCAATCTCCGCACCATTGCACATACACGTCTGCGTCTTGCAGATATCGCCGTTCTTAATCGCCGGCGGGAAAACATACTGCTCCTGGAAGCCCTCCAACTTCTTCGTCATGCGCCGTACCGCCTTGTGAGTCATAGCATAGATGAGGGCAAAAAGAACGCCGTGCGTTACTGCGACAATAATCGGCGTGCTTTTCGGTGGTAACGTAACAAGGATACCGGGTGTAAGGGCAATAAACAGCAGTGCCGTAAAGGCAAACATCAACGGGTTAAACATCTCTATTTATGTGCGGGTTTAAAATCCACTAGGTCTAAATTAAGGAGATTCACAATGACATCTCGCTCTGGTGGTTTAATGGAACTTGTCTCAAGAGGCAAAAAGGATATCTTTTTTACTGCGAATCCTAAGGTATCGTTCTTTCACGGCGTCTATATGCGATCAGTTCCATTCACAAAAGAAATCTATGTAACACAACCACGTAATGCCCCGGATTGGGGACGGTGGGTTGACTTTGATATTGACCACCGCGGCGACCTTGCGAAATACTTCTTTCTCCGTATCAACCTTCCTACCTGGCTGCCACCCTTGGCTGTTGCCGCCAATCCTACCGGCATCGTAACCGACGCTAGCGGCGTCACCTTCGGCTATACAAATAGCATCGGATTTCAACTTATCAATAAAATACAAGTGTTCCAAGACCAGGTTCTTATTCACGAATATTACGGTGAATATCTTACGTGGCGTCAACGCCAAAAAGCGGAAACTGGTCCGATTTTTCTAATGTACGACGAAGTCGGCTCACGATTGGAAACGCCCCTTGCCATTGGTCGGTCTGCTACGCTGTCACAGCTACGCGTGCCTATTCCCGTTATTGGCTCCGAACAACTTTTTGAGCCAGGTATTCCCCTTGTCGCCCTCAGTCAACAACGCTGGCGTATTCGCATCCATTTACGTAAACTAAACGAGGTGGTCGTCGCAAGTGATGGACGGCTTTTGCCCCAACCGTGGGGCGGAAAACCATTACGCATTCAGGCAACACAGGGCGGTCCTATTGATACTACGCAAGTAACATTGCCTATAGAGGCGGTTCAACCTATTCAAATGACTCTAGAGTCCACACAAATCTATTTACCGCGTGATGCGAATCTATGGCTCAAATCGCAAACCCTGCGTATCCCTTATACAAACGTTCGCCACGAGGAATTCACGATTGAAGATAATTCCTTTACTGCCGCGTCTCCACCGTATTTGGCAACTGTACAACTTCCATTTACCATTGATATGATCGGCTCCGTCAGCCGTATGTTAGTAGGTCTCCGGTCCTATGCTTCTACATTGGCAGGGCAACGCTCGGTATTATCGGCGTCCGATGGCTCCGAATTTCTTTCGTCTTTACGCTTGAATATCTCCAATATTGATCGCATTAAGCAATGGGAAACGGCAGTTTTTCGTGAAGTGACGGCGTATTGGAAAGATATTCGTATAGGACTAGATTTTACATTTCCTATACCACAAGACATTTATATTATTACGTTTGGAGCGTTTGATACTGCTCAACCCGCAGGAACGCTACAATTTACACGTGCGGTGTTACCCGTTCTTTATCCTATTTTAGCACCTATACCTATGGACCCGCGTAATAGGAGTCGCAAGACCTATTTACTCACCTACGGCGAGGCGTGGAATGTGTTTGAAATCTCAGGCGGTAAGGGACGAATGATGTTTGATGATACCTAGACCGCTTCAAAAAATTGAAACTTGCTCGGCGTGTAGTTGGATTGTCACGTTCATCTGGGTTTCTTACAAATGTCTACGTGGTCTAAGTCCGCACTCAAGCTTCCATCCGTCGTTATGAACGACAAATCCTTTCCTACTCTTGGTGGTGGTGTTGCTCCCCCTTCCAAGAAGCCCGTTCTTTCCTTTGCACAGAAAGTGAAGGAGAAGGCTGCTGCAGATACGGCGGCGGCGGCTGCTGCCGAATCTAAAAAGAAGGCTGATGCGGAGCGTGCTGAAGCACGTAAGCTCACCGAACTTGCTGAGCGGCGTCAGGTTACGCTAGTCAGCAGTTACTATAACTCGCATCGTACATCTGATGAAGATTACGTACATGAAGATAGTTTACCCGACGAAATGGATTATGAGACTGCTCTAGAGTACGAGGAGCATCTTCGCTACAATCGTAGGGCACGCGGACACGTTGTTGATTATAGCAAGGACCTGTCGTCCGAGGAGGATGAGCGTCTAGATGAGTATGAGGAGGCAGTTTAAAATCACCCTATGTGAATAAGGAAATGAATCCATACCCATCATATCTTTCAACCTATACATATGCTCAATATTTATCAACAAATGTTGGGCTAGGATATATTCCACAGACTCCCTATGATTTATCCGGTGTCAAATACAAAACAAAAAGCGACATTCTCACCTTACAGAGACAATGGGACACCTTTAATCGTGTTCAAGCAGCTAATTTTTCTATCTACTTGAAAATTCTGAAACGCGAGCCGCTAAATTGGTATGTATTTGTGAATAATCAGGAGGCGACTGATTATCGTAATGGTCAACAACTTCATACAGTTCGTTATCCGTATATACCACCGGTGTTTTTTCAGTCTATTTCTATTGCACCTATACCTACTTCAAGTTTTGTTACCGGACCACCTCGTTTCTCTCAAGTACCATCCTCAATTATACCACTTCCTTCCATAACAGAAAGCCAAAAAACCGAAAATAATGCCGATACATCCATTTATAGATTTGTAAGTTCATACAATGTGCTACATAGTACATTTACATATCAGTTTCAGAGCAATGAGGAGCAAATGGCGTATTATCGCGGATTACGACTTGCTACAACTGCACAAACAATACAGCAATTATGAGTTAACCTTCTTCCTGCGTTTTCGAACAAGTGGTGGTTCAGAGTTTGGGAGAAGTTTGCGTGCGACGGCATCGCGGTGCTTCTCTTCAATAGGAAAGGTCTCAAGTATTTTACGCCAGAGCAATAGTTTGCGTTGGCGTAACATATCTTCTATCAGATGGTCCATTGCTGTCGGTTGCTTAGTTGGGTGACAGGTGTTCATTTTTTTGGCATTTTTTATTTGTTTAGTATAGAATGGATATTTTTACAACCTTGTTTTGGATTTTTTCATTACTTTTTTTGGGGTTATCAATCTATTTATTATGCTGTACAAAAAAGACTAGTTGGTTTTATTTACAGATTGCCTGCGGCTGCGGTATGTTTGCAACTAGTAAGATTGGACGTAAGTTTCTGCGATTAGAGTGAACTATTCAAAAAGTAAGAAAGCGAACCTAAGCGGTGGTGCGTAGGCTCGTCATCACTTCGCGAATATCATCACGATACTTCACTTTGGCGTAATGGAGGCAGCCGTTCTGCTTTGACATCAGGTGCTTATCGGTATCTGGAATACGTTCCAACTGTCCAATATACGTAGGTGCCTCTGGGTTGTAGGTATAGACGTGCCCTGATTGCGAGTTAATCAGGTAGACAATACCTTGAACCGAGGCACGAATCAGTGTATCGGGTACAGGGACGTCCATAAGAATGATGACTGCTGTGTTGGTCGGACACGGGTCATCATTTTTTATGTATTTGTATTTGTATTTGTATTATCCTAATACCTTTACACCTTGTCCAATAATCACACTGTGAAGAACTTTCATTACGTTATCTCCACTAATAGATATGCCGCTGAATTCACTTAGTATTAAAAAGATAAAGACAATAAGGATGAATACTATTGGAATATTCTCCATTATAATATCAATAATAGGTTTCATATCTTACTATAGACGCTAGGAAAAAATTGATAGGTTGCCTAGATGATTTTGGGTTTGTGGTCCCCTCTGCTTTCTTACACATCCATACCTTCCAAATGTCCTCCGTCCCCATCGATTCCATTCCCCTCCTTGCCGAGGCTATTCTGTGCCTCGGCGCTGGAAAGCCCCTTTCCTCCATTATCACGGATGCGCTCCGTGCTCTCTTGCCGGCTGCTGCTGCCGTCGTTGAGCCTGTTGTAGAGGCATCTCCTCCTGCCAAAGAGAAGAAGATACGTAAGACCACTGCCGCTGCCGCTGCTGCTGCTGCCGCCGCCGAGCCTGTTGCCGAGCCTGTTGCCGAGCCTGTTGCCGAGCCTGCTGCTGCTGCTGTGCCTGCTGCTGCTACCGGTGGTGACGCCTGGCGTGCCCATCCGTCTCGCCTTGCGGCGATTGATCCTAAGTGCTGTATGGGTCGCCGCATTGATGAGAAGAACCCGCTTGCCGGTACGCGGCCTGGCGATGTCGGCTCGAATCGCGGCAAGGTCTTCCCTGAGAAGCAGTGTATTAGCGAGCCTGTGCCCGGGTCCAAACTGTGTGCGGGTTGTGCGACAAAGGACGCTGCCTTCAAGGCTAACCCCAATACGAAGGACGAGTCGTGGTACGGTCGGCTTGACGAGGAGTCGCTCTACCCGCGTGCCAAGATCGTCGGCTGTAAGTACTTCCTAGATAAGTACCCCAACGGCATCCACAACGATTCTTTCCGCCCTGGTGCTGCTGCTGCTGTTACTATCGCGACCGCTACTGCTGCTGCTACACCTAAGAAGCGCGGTCCCAAGAAGGCGGCTGCTGCTGCTGCTGCTGCTGCTGCCACTGAGACTGTTGCGGTGCCTGCGGCTGTCACCTCCAAGACCGTTGCGGTTGATATTGCCCCTGTGAATGCCACCTACAAGAGCTTCATGCACGAAGGGCGTCTCCACATCCGCAACCTGGAGACCAACAAGGTCTATTACGCCAACATCTCCAAGGATTCGCCAGAGGAGAACGCTGTGAAGGAGCAGTACGTCGGTCGGTGGGTTGACAATCACGTGGACCTTATCGGCGATAGCGATAGCGACGACGAGGCTTGAAAAGCCGAGGCGATACCGGCGAAGAGTGAATAAAAAAACAAAAAAAAATATACAAATACACAAACTGCGGTGCCCTGTCCTGAAAAACATAAAACAATAAACTAGTAGAACCCTGTAATGTCAGGTAATTATGGGCAGAATAATAAGACGTTAAATGTGGACACCCTTTTTGTCCGCGATATTTATTTCAGGGATTTTGCTAATAATCCTATTCCGGCAAACCTGCCATTCGTAAGTCGTGGTGATGGCGGTACATATTTTACGTCATCCTTTGCCTCCACCATCGCTTTGCCCGCTATTAACGCGATCACTGCGTCTACAGTAACTGGACCTTACCAATTCGCCCCTATCGGTGTATTTAATACATTCAGTTTGAATCCAGGTGCCGGCATGGAGTTTTATTCCAACGCTCAGGATGGCGGTCTTATTATCTACAATATCGGTCCCGAGCAAATTATTGCTGATGGACAAGTACTACCATTTACGATTTTGCCAGATTATACAGTCGGCGGTCGTACTCTTCAGTATATAGGCACAGGTGATACATATCTACAAGTCAGTGACGCAACCATATTTTTCAATTCAGTCTATAATTCATCTATTAGCACGGTTTTATTCTTACAAAGCACAACTATTGGATTAGAGTACCAACTAAATAGCAGTATTTCTATACTAAACTCACTCATCACATCTACCGGACTTTACAATTACAATCTTATTTCCAGTTACTTTTTGACGCCTAATGTGATTAATATCTCTACTGTGAGCACATCACTTCTTGTCCTCAATGATAATTATATTCAAGATATTCCACTGCGTGATTCTGTATACGACCCCTGTATTGTCTATACAGGAAGCACTATTCTCTCAACCAATACCGATTTCTTGACATTTAATGATATCTTCAGTGGGGTTACGTTTGCGATTGATAAGGAGTTTCTATTTGGTTCCTCCACACTGAAATACGGACCTTCTACAACTACAGTAACACGCGGTCAGCAGGTTCAACTTGGCTGGTTTCCAACACTTTCCACCCAAACCAATACACAGTCTCTACGTGCCAAGTTTGTCCCTGTTGTCCAACAAATCCAGGTACTAGAGCAGCTTGTCAGCACAGGCAGTTACCTTGGTGGAGGACTGTACTCTACGACTACAAATTACTATATGAAGAATATTGGTCGTTTTGACGAAATCTGTAATCCAACCAAAATCTCATTGATTTCACCTGTTATTGCGGCAACTCTTCGTTATGACAATACAGTAAATAACAGTTGGATACAATATGATACTGCTACAAGTTCAATTGTATGGGGTACTAATGGTGGGTCTGGTAGTTTACAATCTGGCTCTAATTACGGCGATTATGCATTCTGGAACGGCAGCGCCTGGGCAACCGGATTTTCTACGATTTCTATTGGCGACCAGGCAGGCGGGGGATTCGTAACAGCAGAAGGGCAGGGTGAAGCGGCTATTGCTATTGGCGCTGCCGCTGGCTATTCTACCCAAGGAGCGTATGCGGTTGCTATGGGTTACACGGCGGGACAGTATGCTCAGAGGGGGACGGCTATTGCTATTGGCAATGCCGCCGGCAATTCCAATCAAGGCTCTAATTCTATTGCACTTGGCAGTTATGCTGGAAATACTTATCAAGGAAACAGCGCTGTTGCTATTGGTGATAATGCGGGTTCTAATCAATCTTCGTTTGGCGTTGCCATTGGTTACTATGCGGGTAATTATAACCAAAGAAATAGTGCAGTTGCCATTGGCTCTAGTGCAGGCAGAGGAAATCAAGAACAGTTTGCGGTTGCCATTGGTGCAGGTACAGGTTCAAACAACCAATCCTCCTTTAGTGTTGCTATTGGTTATAAGGCTGGTTATGAAGACCAAAGAGAAAGTGCTATTGCCATTGGCTCTAATGCTGGTAGCAATTCACAAGGTGCAAAATCAATAGCTATTGGTGCTGCTGCTGGACAGTTGTCCCAGGGGTCAAACGCAGTTGCAATCGGAAATACTGCCGGTTATCAACAATCATACAATTCTGTTTCTATTGGATTAAATGCTGGTTTTAGCCAACAACAAGATGCTGTTGCTATAGGTAGTTTTGCTGCTGCAAGTCATCAACATCAAGCTTCAATAGCTATCGGCAACAGTGCAGGTTTTACTCAATCCTCTTTCGCAATCGCAATTGGTTATCAGGCTGGGTCCGGTGATCAAAGTGAGCTTGCAATAGCCATTGGTTACAATGCGGGTTATTTAACCCAAGGAAATAATACAGTTGCTATTGGTGCAGGTGCCGGCTGCTCAAATCAAGGACAGTTTGCGGTTGCCATTGGTGCAGGTGCAGGTTCAAGCAACCAAAGCACTTGTACGATTGTCCTCAATGCTACTGGATTTGAATTAGATACCGTACAGGCGAGCTCGTTCTACGTGGCACCAATTCGTTACGACTCTACAGTAACCACCTCTTTCTTACAATATAATACGACGACAAAAGAGGTGGTTTGGAATACGGGTACCAGCACAATGACGCAATCACTCATCCCAGATGTAGATAATGAGTATGATATCGGCACATCCACATTACGCCTACGCCATCTCTACGTCGGTCCTAGCTCATTAACAATCGGTACTGGATCCATTTCCGCTGATAACGGCGGTAACTTATACGCTACAAACGCGTCAGGTACGACTGTATCTATTGGAGGCGGTGGTGGTGGTGGCGGCAGCACAACAGATATTTATAGCACACTCTATACATCCTCGCTTACAGCCAGTACTATTAACGGTATAGAAATTTATACATCCTCTCTTACAGTCAGTAGTATTAATGGTATGCAATTTACTGGACCTCTGGCAACCGAGAACTTCTGTGTTGCCGTCGGCTTTGGACCCAACTACCTCGCATACTCTTACGATGGACTGACCTGGACACCAACGCCAACTGCTAATCCGTTCATCGACAACTCGAACGCTGGTTTTTTTACAAGCTGGAACGGGTCTCTATGGATATCCGGTGGATATGATGATACCACTTCATATAATACACTTACCTGTAGCTCTGATGGAATTCACTGGCTCAGCGGCGAGTCGCCTTTTGATAGTTACTTTACTTGTGCTGCGTGGAATGGAACTATGTGGATAGGAGGCGGATATAATGATGGATCGGGTGCAACACTTGCGTCTTCATACGACGGAATTCACTGGACCGCTGTTAACTTTGGTGATTTTAGCGTATGCCTCGGTATTGCTTGGAACGGAACGATGTGGGTAGCAGTCGGCGTAAGTCCTTTTGGACCTAGTGGTATTTATTATAGTTATGACGGATTTAACTGGACCAGTGCGAATGTGGATTATGTTGGACAGTGTGTTGCGTGGAACGGAAAAATGTGGGTAGTAGGAACCGTAGATGTTGGTTCCGCTTACGAAACAATTTTTTACAGTTATGATGGAATCAACTGGAATTTGGCAAATTCATCATTACAGAAAAACTGTTATTGTATAGCGTGGAATGGCTCTGTATGGGTCGCAGGTGCCGGCGAGGGTCCAAACAATCCTAATCCAAATACGCCCTACGAAACAATTGCGTATTCAACAGATGGAATTAACTGGTCATTATCCGAATCTGTGTTTGAATTTGCCTGTTCATCAGTTGCATGGAACGGCTCTATATTCGTAGTCACCGGCGATGATAATGTGAATTCGCTCGGATATTCGTATAACGGTGATTTATTCTTTCCGATTGCCAATTCTGTATTTTCCCCAGGTCCCTATGGCGGCTATGGTGTCTCTTCACGTAAGGTTCTTCCCTACGTTGGCACCTCGCCGATTCCCTTTACTCGTATGTCCACTATTGCGTATGGTGCCGGTGCGGGTGGAATAGGACAAGGATTAAATGCGATTGCCATTGGATATAATGCTGGACTGTCAACCCAAGGCGTATATTCCATTGCTGTTGGTACAGGTGCGGGTCTAACTTGCCAGGGATCAAATGCAGTCGCTGTTGGCGCTGCTGCCGGCTTAACTTACCAAAGCACAAACGCAGTTGCTATTGGTGCAGGTGCGGGTCAAGATTACCAGGGACCCAATTCAGTTGCTGTTGGTGCAGCTGCGGGTCTAACTTACCAGGGATCAAATGCAGTCGCTGTTGGCTTTTCCGCCGGCATAACCTACCAAAGCGATTATTCTATTGCTATGGGTTATTTAGCAGGTAGTGGATACCAAAGCACAAATGCGATTGCGATTGGTCACTCCGCCGGCAATACGAGCCAAGGTGCCTATACAATTGCGCTTGGCGCCTATGCTGGATTAAGTAATCAACACGATAATACTATTGTCTTGAACGCCACAGGAGTAGATTTTAATACAATCGGTTCCAACTCATTCTACGTCTCGCCTATTCGCAGTGATGTAGGTGCCAGTAACGGCAATCTTCTTTATTATGATACAGGAACCGGTGAAATCATCTACGATACAACAAAAACGTTCGTTATCAACCATCCCAAAGACGAGTCCAAGTACTTAGTACACGCTTGCTTGGAGGGACCCGAGGCGGGTGTCTATTACCGTGGTACTGGCACGATTGCCGAACTAGAGACCAGCGTTGAAGTTGAACTACCAGACTATGTAGACGCACTTGCTGTAGACCTTACCGTCCAGGTGACACCGATTTACAACGGGTCTGTGCGTGTGCTCAATGCGTCCTGTGTTTCTAACAATAAGTTCACGGTGTATGGCGATTCAGGTGACTTCTGGTGGCACGTCTATGGACGCCGTGCTAGCGTCGTGGTGGAGCCTAAAAAATCGTCGGTCTCTGTTTTAGGTGAGGGTCCTTACCGCTGGATTGCGTAGGCTTGCTGTTAAGCGATTATCATACCGTCATTCTCGTCGTCTTCGTCTTCGTCCGACGCATCTACCGGCTTATCGCCGGCGTAGAGCATAGTATACTCGCGCGCCTTCTCCTCGTACGCCGCCTTATTTGTCTTATACAGCTGTGCAATATCAGGCACTAGCGGATCGTCTGGATTCGGATCCGTCAGTAGACTCAGAATGGAGAGCAGAACCTTCGAAATGGTGAGAGCAGGGCTCCACTGCGTCTTCAAAATATCAAGGCAGATGCCACCACTTGCGTTGATATTTGGATGATAAATCCGCGTCTTGAACTGGAGGTGAGGAACCTTGAACGGATACTCCGTTGGGAAGTGAATGATGAGTTTGAAGACACCGCCCGCAAACGGACTGTCCGCCGGTCCCATAATCATACCCTCCCAATGGAACATATCATCGTTAATTGGACCCGCTGAGCACCCCGCCGGTGGATCCTTCTTCAAATCATCTAGCTCCTTCAGAATTCGTCGTAGTGCCATAGTATTGCTGATGTTTGACCTTGATAAGGTTAAACATCGTCAAATTTTTCGGCATGATGAGTATAATGGAATCGGCATCATGTATGATTTGCGGCTACGGCGGTCATACTGTAAATCGGTGTCCTGAACTTGTGTCCCCATTACGCGGCGGCTTCTATAGTGGTGGTGGCGGCGGCGGTGGTGGGCACGGGCACGACGATGATGATGATGAACGGGCTCTGCACTTACTAATGAAAATAAGACTTCACCTTATTTATAAATCCTTTACTAAACCGCTTCATAACTGTTTCCGCCTCCTTAGCCGTGGCGTGGAAAACCCATTTAAAGACCATAGCACCACCAATAAAGGTCGCAAACTTCGCCGTGTTTTTCGCGTCCTTAGAGTACAGAAATTCGGCAAGTAGCCAGATAGCAAATATAAAATAGTACTTTGGATACGTGAGTAATACTAGGAGAACCATTATAAAAAGCAGTGTATTCACATTGTGACCACCGATTTTCGCAAAATTCTCTGACGCACCCCAATCAAGCGATACCGTATCCGAAAATGGCACTTTTCTTAATGCACCATTCAACATATACGGATACGATTCTGCTAAATTACTTCCGCTATGCTCCTCCTGTTGCGGCGTATTAATAATGAGCGGTTTTACAGAATATGCTGTGAGATCGTGCTTGTTCAACCATATAGTCATCTGTGCGTCAATATGTGTATAAATCGGTAGATGCTTGAATGCGCGTGCACAATGGTTGGAAATAACATATCCGTGCGTTCCTATACTACCATATACCCGCTGTATATGCGTATCTACGTGTTGCGGTGTATGCCCTAACGCTTTGTTACACAGTGTTGGTATTGTTTGTGTATCGGTACATTTGAAATTACAACCTAAATACCAAATATCAAAATCTTTCGGCACCTGGTCCCAACCGGTTTTGAACATATGCTCAAAATCGTCGGCAAAGACCGCATCATCCTCCAGGACTAAAACGTGTTTATAGTTATTTTTCAGCATATCCTCCCAAATCGTCTTATGCGATAAGGCACAGCCTTTGATGCCATCGGTACAGTATTTCAAACAAAACTCGGTCAAATGATGACTCGTTTTCACCTCAGATCCAAGAACTGCAGGAAACCGGGTAAACTCAATATTCAGCCTTGTAAGCTGCTCTGTCATCTTCTTTAATCGTTCCGTATCTCTATCCAGATTGATTAAATACACCTTGTCCACCACCTTATTGACGTAGGACATCCCTATGAGGGGTTTAGTTTTTGCTCAGGTTTGCCGCTGCCGACGTCAGCAGGCGGCCACCATCTACGTGAATCACTGAACCCGTCATAAATCCCGCCTTGGACGAGTCGGCAAGGAATACTACTAGCTCCGAAATATCCTCAGGCTGACCAATACGACCAACGGGGTGCGTCTGCTTGGACGCCTCATAATACGCTGCCGCGGCTTGTGGGGACATACCCGCTGACTCGTGAAAGTGCGTCTGAATGGTCGCCGGCGAGATACACATCACACGGACACCCTGAGGAGCAAGTTCAATCGCCATTGTCTTCGTCAGCATCTCCACCGCTGCCTTTGCCGCGCTATAGGGTCCCAGTCCCGCTACAGGGCGGGAGGCAAGAATAGACGAAAAGTTAATGATAGTACCCTTTGTTTCGGCAATATGAGGTGCCGCCGCCTGGCTTGTAAAAAATACAGATGCCAGGTTGAGCTGAATGGCATTGTAAAAATCGTCGGTCGTCGTGGCTGCGAGTGTCTTGCCTAGAACACCGCCGCCCACATTGTTTACCAGTACGTCCAGACGCTTGAAATGAACAATCGTACGTCCTACAACATTCGCATACGATGTTCTATCAGTAGCATCCGCCTGAATATATAGAATACGAGGGGTATCACAATCCTTGTAGGCTTGTACTAGACGACCCGTGTCACGCCCTGTCACCGCAATATTGTAACCGGCGTTATAGAGTGCCTTAGCAATCGCAAAACCGATTCCGCTGCTTGCACCGGTAATCAGGGCAACCTTTCCATTGTTTGGTGACGCCATTATTTGTCTATGAGTTTAGGGAGCGGGGCTTTTAGATTGCCGCCGTCACGACCACCTCAATCTTCCAATTCGGATTGGGAAAGCGGACACCGCAAATCGTATTGCGTGCCGGTGCCTTTCCCTCAGGCATCCACTCTAAGAAGACGCTGTTCATCTCGCCATAGTTTGCGGGGTCGGTTAGAAAAATCTGAAGATTCAGGATTTTCGTCTTATTCGACCCTACACGCTGAAGCTGAAAATCAATAAGACTAAATACTTCTTTTACTTGTTTTCTAAACTCGGCACCCGCATACTCATTTGGTACCTGACCCGATAAGTACACGACATTATTATTGATAACAATCTCCGAATAGGTAGGCTTGGTATCAATACGCTGTATAGACATTCTACTTGGGGTATTATGTGATTTCGCCGAAAATACCCCAATTCTTGATTAAATTGAGTATCGCTTCCGGGGGTGTAATCGTCTGCGATGACGTAAAGGTACAGGAGAGTACAACACGACGTTGATCTTTACACAACTCCTTCCCTTTATGGAAGACCTTATCGCCCTCAAACAAAATAGCCTCGCCCTGCTGTAAATAGAGGGTTTCCGTTTCGCCCGCCGCATTTCTGTATTGGTAATTGCCACACGTGGGTGCAGTTGTAACAGGGAGAAGCAGTGTGAAATAGCGTCCATTGTAATGGTTTGTATCAAAGTGCCAATCAATAAAATCCCCTTCCTTCTCGTACACAACAAGGGATAGACTGTTCGGCTGATTGATCGGTGTAATTTTCACATCTTCGCCAATCGCTTCGGATATCTGACGAGTCAGCCCCTTGTACCATTCCACAATTTCGGGAAGATTGGCTTGTAACTTCTGAATACTTACAGCTTTCTGGCGTTTCTTATAAATCTCTACACGTGTACCTTCCTTCTGTGCTATTTCGTCTAACGGACCTAAGAATTCATTCGGTATAGAGAGTTTAATCTTTTTAATATAACAAAACGGTGCCTTTGGATTACACTCTGTCAAGTAATTGACATAATATGTTGTACGGAATACAAAGTAGACCATCAGCAAACACATTGATGTTATAATAATGAGGAATACAAGCAAAAACAATGAAGATACGGTAATCTTCATTCCTTACGTAGTGTTTTGGTTTTTATTCTGCTTCTAGCAGCGGATTGAGCCACTCGCCGCGCTCATTCTCAGGAATATGAAACTCATTGAAGATGTCCGCTGCTGCTGCTGTACGCTCTGCAAGCGGCACGCTAAGCAGGGTTGCGAACTTCGCTTGGAATAACTCACGGGGCGGCTTCTCATTCTGCATCACTGCCGTAATCTCCTCATCATAGGCGTATAAAGTATTTACCAAGTGTGCCATCTTTCCGTTTACACACATCTTCAAGCCTCCTATAACTTCCTGAGCCAATCGGCGTACAAGCTCTGACCGCTCCGCGTGAACACGAATGTATGCCCAAATCCTATCAAGAATATCGCCATATTGTTTGTTAAATGCCACAGTATTGTAATAATCGTTTGTTAGTTCTAGTAATGCAGTCTCCTTTTTGTGGTTACATAAATTTATAATATTATCATTAAAGGCTACTGTAATTTCAACAAGGGCTTCCATCTCTGCCGGAATAGGACGTGCACTGAGAATATCTACCGCCTTTTGCGTGGCGTTCTGTACAGAGGAACGGTGAATGCTTTGCGGATCATTCGCAAGGTTACGAAGGTCAATGCCACCCTCTGGGTCTCGTGCTAGGACGAACTGTTCTTCACGCTGCTGCCGATTGAATTCGGCTTGACGGGCTTGGCGGGCTGCCTCACGTTGTGCTTCTCGTGCTACACGCTCCGCTTCTACTTCAGCATTCCGCCTACGTGTAAACTCTACAAATACAGAATCGGCTGGTTTGAGAACCTGGAGAACATTGTACGCCGGCAAACGGTGCATTACGGTTCTAAGATTGTTGAAAACAGCAGTCTTGTCAGCCTCTGGAATATCTGCCCATCGGAGTTCATCAGGATTGAAATGTACAAGATTTATAACTACTATTACGGCTCGTATAAGTGCCTCCCATTCTGCATGTCGTACCGATAGCCTACGCATACAACAATATGCAGAGGCTAATAGGTCGGTAGGAACACGATGCGTCACCCATAGGTCAGCAATAAGACGAGCATAACGATAGAATGTATCAACGGAAGCGGCTGGCGCATTATCAATCCGTTGCTGATTCTGCTGAAGAATACGATTACGCTTTGCGACCCGCTCTGCTTCAACGGCTGCCTGTGCCTGTGCCTGCTGCTCCCTAACACGTTCAGCCTGATTATAGTGTATCTTACATAATCCATCATATTCAGCCTTTCCTTTTGCAGAGCAAGGATTTCCTGCTGCAGTATAAGCGGTACAGAGTGTTGGTTGTGCCGGCGGCGGCACATTCTCTGGATTATTGTTCATAGTGTATTGCCTTACCTTATTTGGAATTTAAATTAGTCAATTTTTTTAAACTACCAGTAACACGCCCCTTCAACTTCCTGTGCCCCCGTAGGAATCTCCTCTGGAAACGGGAACATCCACGCTTCGTTGAAAAACTCCGATATTGTACCGTGGTTGAGCCATCGGTGTCCTTTGATTCCGAACAAAATCTGGGTAGCACCGCCGGTGTGAATAGACGATATATGTTCCTTTTTGAGTGCGTAGCATATTGGCAGGGAAAGGGCTCCGCAGCCCACAATAGCAAACAAAGCACCCGTCGTTTTCACCTGATTCACAATATCTTCCACGGCGGCGCGCCATCCGCCATTAATAATTGCGGTTGACCATAGACCTGTAGTAGTTGATAAGTATGGGCTGTAACCTGTGCGGACAGGGACGATTGTCGGCGGCACCGGTCCCCAAATCGTATTAGTACCCCATATGGCTTCCCGCTTTTTCCACTGATGCTCAATACTCTTATGGAACGGGGATACTACAGCGACCTTCGCATGTTTCGTTAGATTATACGTCCATCGGTCTTCTAATACGTTCATATAATACGGCTCCAACGTGCGTAAAGGAAACTGTTTCGCCCATGGGGCAAATGTATTAAGAATCGCCTTTTCAACATTGCCAACAGTCGGATTCCAAACGGCGAACCCAGTGCCCGCCGGCAGCACTTCGGTTAGAATATGAACTGCCCACGCGTCAATTGATTTATCCGTCGCAGGAAAAAGACCGCCATTACGAGCAATATTGATTTTTATATTAGGAGGATATAACGGGGCGTTGGGTTTTTGACGATATTGCGTATAAAATATAAGCACGTCCAACTCAGAAGTTCCTAGCTTTCCAACAAAAAATGGATTGCGGCTGCGGATTTGTTGGGCGATAAAATGGGCACCTTGGTCAATATTCATTGTACCTTAATGAGGGACAATGGATATGATTTTAGACCGTAGGTTACGAATTATTTATTGGTATATAGTAAGATGGGTTCAAATAAGAACCAGAATAAGAATAAGAATAAGACGGTCAAAAAGCCGCGGGCTGTATGCCAGTGCTATGATGATCAGGGTGCCCCTTGTAAGTCTACGGCGGTTCAAGATAGTCCTTTTTGTGCACAGCACCAGAACTGTAATGGCTCTCCTTTATCGGGCTCGGAGCCAGTACGTGATGTTGCCCTCTACAACAAACCGTCCGTTCGCCGTTGCCATAATTGCTACTCCTACGCAATGCACGTTTACGACCCCAAGGGCGAGGAGTTATGTAAGAAGTACGGCAACTGCCGTAACTTTTTCCATCAACCCGGTGCGAAAACGGGGCACCGCAATGCGTTGAATAAGGAGGAACGTCGTTCGTGCCCCGTAGTGGAGAAACTTATGATGGGTGATATTCCTGAGGTGACAAAGACGGAGTTTAATGTGAAATGCCCTACAGGTATGAGTAAGGTGGCGGCAGTTGTAGATAAGGGTGTAGATTACCATTGGTATCGTCAGGACCGTGATGGTTATTGGAGTCATAAGGACGGCTCCAATAAGGTGAAGACGTTTGATGCAGTTAAGAATCCTATTTTCAACCCCGAACTCGCGTCCCGCGATTACCGATGGCAGGGGAGCGACCTGAATTACGAGGACTTCTGCGGGTTTTATTGTGTCCCGCGGGACCATCCGGTCGTTTTAGGGCGAGGCGTGAACGGACCGAAGTCGCGGCGGATGGCACGGTTGGCACGGCTGGCACAGAAGGAATCACGGGCTGCGAAGAAGAAACAACAGCGGGGAGGACAACATGAGGTTGCTCTACCGATTCTGATGCAGACTGGGCGGGGGCAAGCGAAGCGGGGCTCTGTCCCCCAAAGGGGACAGGGCTATGATATTCGTCTGGATTCGCTACCTGGGTGCCCCCCGTTGCCGCAGGCGGGAGGGCGGAAGACGCGGACTCGGAAGCAGCGTGGTCAGGGCTATGACATTCGGTTGAACTCATTACCTGGGTGTCCCCAATGGGGTGGGGGTCCCCAAGGGGGTCCCGTTGGTCTCCAAGGGGGTCTAGGTCTGTCGTGGTTTGACTATCCGTCTGATTCAACACATTCTCTGAGAAAACGCTACATGCTGGGTACCAAAACTTCAAGGCGTCGGCGAAACTAATTCGCTTCTTCGGATTCAACAACAACATCTTTCGCATAAGCTCTAAAAACTTAACGTGCGATTGTCTATAAAACTCTGTTCGTATTGCCAATGGCTCCATGAGACATTCGTAATAATGGTCTAACCACCGCATCGCAAATAACCATACCTGTTCCGCCTCTATATCAATTTGTGCAAATGAATCATTTCCATTATACTCTATCGGATTCAGATATATACGCAACATAGACTCTATGATTTCAAATGCGGTGTTCTGATTATCTAACAAATGAATCTGAGTCTGTGGTGATAGACCACATTCAAATCCTAGAAGCTTATGACGCTCAGGTGCCGCTGTTTTCTTCGCCGACCACGTTTTCAACGGGATTATCGGTTCCCAGCCCGCCGGTCGTTTTACAAATGACTCCAAGTCCTTTGTAAAATCTTGCTCGAACCCGCGCAGGTTCATTTGTCATAGGAGCGTTTTCTACGATGGAAAAATAACCGCACGAAAGTAAGGATGCTTTGGGAGAGTATGATTTACGCAGCCATTGCGCTGCTTGTCATTATTATTGCCTGGGAATATCTTCGTAATACGATGATGATAGAGGGATTTACTGACGGTGTAGTACCGGAATATTTCGGCAAATTCTTCCCGCGTCGCTACGATGTTGTGCCGGGTGAGATGCGTGAAGTAGACGGTTGGATACGTAATCCGCGCTACTTTGAAGGATACGTAGATGTACAGAATCTCGGCTATAAAGGGGATTTCTGCCGCGTTGTTGAAAAGGAAGGAGCACCCGATTCTCGTATTATGGCGTGTGCACTTGCCGGTCAGGAGGGACTTGATTCCTTCACTTTCCGTACCGATTCCGCGCGTGCCGGCACTCGTTTTAGTCGCGATGACTACTTCCGTGATGTGAACGGCGATGGTCGCGATGACTATGGTCGTATTTTGAAGATTAAGGATGCGCCTAATGATGCGTGGCAAGCCTTAGCAGTTCTTGCCGGTAATACGCGGTTCAAGCAGGGCAAGGAAACCCCTGATAACAGCCCGCCCCCTGATATTTCCGATTTGCTATTCTTTTTTGAGGGTATTATGGTATGGTATAGATTGTTTGATGATATATTAGATTACGGTGAAAATACACAGGTCAAACTTGCCGGTGAAATTAAGATTAACGAAGATCCGAAGAAAACAGTCACAAAGGGGCTCTCACTCAATCGTTTGCCTACCGCCGATTCCGAAGTGAAGCCGCCCGCCGACCAATTCATTAAAATCGGTGAGAATTCCCGTCTAGAGTTTGATACTCGCGTTCAACTCCGTCAACTACGTGCTATCTCGGTATGGGTCTATTTTGACGAATTCACCAACAATGCCCGTATTTTTGACTTTGGCAATGGTGCAGGTCACGATAATGTACTGCTCGGTATTGAGGCGAAAGGCAATGTAGAGCAGGCGTTCGGTTTGATGAATGCCCGTCCTGGGGATGCTAACAAAGTCTGTAGTGTCCGTGCTCCTGCCGAAGTCTCGCCACAGGAATACATGGAGACCACCGATGCCAATGTCAATGAGTTTGATTGCCCTGGTCCAGAGCCCGTCCAAAATACGTATCCTGATGACGAGTTGTCGCCAGGTGTTGATCCGCGTGCGAACCTGCTCTTTGAAATCTGGGATACCCAACAACGTAAGATGCGGTTGCGGGCGATGAACGCGATTCCTCTCAAGAAATGGACGCATATCGCATTGACGACGACCGATGCCACCAATTTCCGCCCCACGTGGCGGGTCTACATTGACGGCAAGATGGTTTTGGAGCAGTTGGATGGATTTATGCCGCTCAAGTCCTACACCACCGACAACTACATTGGTCGTAGTAACTGGGAGACTGAGTCGCAGGCGTTTGAAAACCCTGATGAGCGGTTGCGGGGTGCGTTATTTGATTTCCGCCTGTACCGCCAACCGATGAGTATTGGCAAAATAGATAAGACATACCGCTGGGGTCATAAGAAGTTGGGTATTGAGGAGCCACGGGCACCGTTACAACCGGCGTCATCCGAGGGATTCCCTTACCCGCCGCCCCAACCGTTCTTATCGTCAACCGGTGATTTTCCTGGAATAACAAAGTCACCTAACGCTCTTTAAATAATATCAAATACTATTGTAGGATGAAATTATCACTTCATTATACAAATATTAGTTATTTATTATTACATCACATTCTTGCACTTTACGCTCTTTACTATCTACCATCCGTATTTTCATATAGACTAATTCTAGAAGTATTACTATCAGCACAATTGACTGGTATGCTGGGGATTACAGCTGGAGCACATCGTCTTTGGTCTCATAGGTCATTTACGGCAGCATGGACGGTTCGTCTTGTATTTATGCTAGCAAATTCAGCAGCACTTCAAGGTTCCATTTATCAATGGACAAGAGACCACAGAATGCATCATAAATACACTGATACAGATTTGGACCCTCATTCTATACAATATGGTTTCTGGTATTCTCATATTGGCTGGATCTTTTTCAGAAAAACCGATAAATTTCGTGAAGCTTCACAAATGATCGTGATGAATGATATAGAAAATGACAAAATCGCAATGTTTCAACATAAATATTATTTTATTCTTTCTCATCTATTTTGTTTTATTCTTCCAACACTCTATGGAAAGTACATGTGGAATTCGTACTGGATCGGATATTTTTATTTTGGAGTTCTTAGATGGATCTTACTTCTCCATTCAACTTGGTGTGTAAATAGTGTAGCTCATATGTGGGGAACAACACCTTATAATTCTAAAATATCTTCTAGACAAAGTACAGTAACCAGTTTAGTTGCTGTAGGTGAAGGATGGCATAATTATCATCATACATATCCCTACGATTATAGAGCAAGTGAATTTAATTGGAATAATGAATGGAATCCAACTACATTATTATTGGATAGTTTATCTTCAGTTGGACTAGTCTGGAATAAAAAAAGTAGGCAATCCCATTAAAAATTGATATTTTTGTAGGGTTGATATAGAAGGCAAATGACTGACAAGGAATTATACGGACAAGTATGGGATATTTTAGTTACTCTTAATGCTGTGAATAATACATTTACACCATTTAGCGCACAGGATATTAAGGGACTTATTGCGGCGAAACTCAAAGCAAAAACAAACAAAGACCCTAGGCATCTCGAACAATTGTATAAGTTGGAGGGAATGATTCGCGAGTTACGTGAATCGTTTGATGCTGAACGGTCTGCCACTAGTCCTTAGGTTCTTTAGCCCTTTAGGGTTTAGGGGGTCCCCGCCGCTTGCTTTTGAGTCCCGCCGAGTAGAGGGCAGTAAGGTCGGTTGCCGTAATAGTCTCCGCGTTAGAGGTCGCGGGGAATTTTACAAACGTTTTCTTTACAAGAGCGTGTTTGTAGAAATACAACCCATACGGTCCCTTTTTGATCATAAAGTCGCCGACCTGGCGGGAGAACGCGGTTTCCGTAGTCGCAAACGAAATTTTCGCCTGTAGTTTCTCCTGGATTTGCTCTAAGGTTTCATCACCCCTTAGGCTCACATTTGTCGTGCCGCAAACCACATACCAGCCATACGGTCCCTTCTTCTTACGGATTTCCTGGGTTTCTAACATTCCGATTAGTTCGCCCTGTTGTGCCTGTTGAGCGGCTAGGAACGCCGCATTGGCGTCTAAGAGCGTAGCGGATTCAAAGGTGACCGACGGGGGCAACGGGGCGAATGTGGCTTTAGCGTCGGCTGGGGCGCCTGCGGGTGGCTCTTTGACAAAGAGGGGACCCTTACGGCTCAGAATTACCTTCACATTTTCAGCGAGCGACCGCTCTTTTGCGGCACGATTTACAGCGGCACCGCCGGTGGTCATTGTGGTGTAGCGTTCTTTGTAGGTATCCCACGTCTGCTGTAGAACCGACTTCCACGGCTGTTCGGCTTTCGCTACTGCGTCCAGCTTCTGCTCCATCGCCGCCGTAAATTCGTAATTAAACAGGTCGTTGTACTCGCGTGCGAGAAATTCGCTCACCGACTTGCCCAACGGTGTGGCACTGAGCTTATTCTTATCGGCACCGACCTTATGATGCTCTAATGTCTGTGCTGGCGGCCACTGATTGGGGGTCAGTGCGAGATGGTGGCTATCCTGGATTTTGCCATCTGTATTTGTCTTCTCTACGTAGTTGCGGTCCATAATCGTGCTCACTAGGGACGCAAAGGTAGACGGACGACCAATACCCTTTTTCTCCAGCTCCGAAATCAGGCTCGCCTCCGTATAACGCCCTTTTGGCTTCGTGAATACCTCATCCGCCTTAAGGGTCGTCCAATGTAGGATTGTATTTTGTGCTAGTTTTTGTGCCCAATAGAGCCACTCTGCCTGGTCCTGGGCGTGCTTCTCTGGATCCTGACGCTCTAGAATCTTATAGCCCGCAAATTTTAGCTTGGTTTGCTCGGTCGTCCACTGTCGTGTTGGATCTGCCGTTAGAGAAAGAGTCGCCTTGCGTACATCGGTCTGTGATGGGCTCATTTGACTCTGGGTCGCACGACGCCAAATCAGGGCGTATACAATCTTCTGAGTATCATCCTCAATCGGCGGATTGGGGGTTTCAGGGTGGGTGGGTCTGATTGCCTCGTGTGCTGCCTGAGCTTCTGGAGGTGCCGGCGTATCCGCTTTTGCCTTTGTTTTCTTTGCTGGGGCTGTTGGGGCTGTTGGGGCTGTTGGGGCAGATTGAATGGTATTCTGCCCCACCGGTCCAAGGTATGGTTCGCCATACGTTGTTTGTACATAAGTGCGAATTTCTGTTGCGGCTTCCTGAGAAAGCAGAGGATTATCAGTACGCATATATGTAATATGTCCCGCTTCGTACAGTTTCTGTGCTGCCATCATTGTTGCCTTTGGATTGAGCCCGTGTAGCGAAGACGCCTCCTGCTGTAGAGTAGATGTAATGAGAGGCTTCGGTGGTTGGCTGATAGAGACGGTCTCCTTAACTTGGATGACCTTTGTTTCAGTATTGTTATGAACCTTTTGGAGAGCCTGGACCGCTTCATTCTCAGTTTTGAGTTCTTGGGTTGCATCAGCAGGAATTGTCTTCGCGGGGTCACTCGGATGTGCCCACGTTCCCGATAGACGCCACGATGCCTCAGGGCGGTGCGTATCTACAATATGGTCTCGCTCCACGACAAGGCGGAGTGCCGGCGTTTGGCACCGTCCTGCTGAGAGTTTCGGTGCTACCCGATTCCACAGTACCTTGCTGATAGTAAATCCTACCAGAAGATCTAACATAGATCGGGCTTGCTGTGCCGCTACCTTATTCAAATCCAGCCTACGAGGATTGTTTACTGCGGCAAGAATGGCGGGCTGCGTAATCTCGTGAAAGACAATGCGTGGCGTATTTGCGGGATTCAAGTTAAGAATACTAGCTACGTGCCACGCAATACCCTCGCCCTCTCGGTCATCGTCTGTAGCTAGGATAACCTCATTGCCCTTAGCAGCACGTTTGAGTTTTATGATGGCGTCCTTCTTTGTCGCCAGCTCGGCGTATTTTGGCTCCCAGTTACGGTCAATTCCTACTGAATCAAGGCTCTCCTCCAAAGCACGAATATGTCCCATTGTTGCCACAACTTGGTATCCTGCACCTAAGAACCCCTGAATTTTGCCACATTTGGCAGGGGATTCTACAATGACCAATTTCATCTTGAGTTGGTCGTTGTTTTTATTAAAGGGGCGGTCTCAATTTTTATAATCTTGAGGTTATTTAGGGATGTCTAATAAGTGGACACGGAGAGTTAAGTTTAATAATACTCGTATACGATATGCGCCCGAATTGCCGACACCCGCGCACGTAACAGGATTTAATCGTACCAACCCTTTTTCCTTGGCTGAAGGGTGGCAAACAAAGGCTGAACTTGCTAGGGCACGAATAGATGCACGTAGGCAGAAGGCAATGTTAGCATCACTTCCTCATTACAAACTGCCTTTTGCGTATCGTGATCCCCATTTTATATATCCACATGAGGCTCGTGGTAATATAGCATCTACCGCAGAAAAGAAATATAGCTTTCCTTGGCTGAAGTATAAACGAGAAGTAAAAACCACTAATAATAATAAATTAATACAGAATAATCCAAATCATGTAGTAATTAATGTAAAACCGGCAACTCGCCGTCGCCACCGCCGTTAGCGTAGCTGGCGGCGTCCTTTGGCGCCGTTAGCGTAGCTGGCGGCGTCCTTTGGCGCCGTTAGCGTAGCTGGCGGCGTCTGTTCCCAAACAACTTATCCGATTCATTCAATTCCCTTGGAATCCATCGTATTGCCGTCCAGTGTGTCTTTGCCACCGTATTCATAATAACATACCGATGGTATTTAGCGTACTCATTCTTAAGAACACTATTTGGTAGTATAAGTCCGCGAATGACGCTCAGATTGTCGTTTTCAATATGAATATTCATCTCATTATTTTCTAAGGCAAAAAGCAGTCCGTGGTTAATAGACGCCCATTCCGTCTCTGTACTATCTTGTGCGTCTGGAATACGCATCATATGGTTCAAAATATAGTTATGCCTCTCCGTTGTAAGAATCATTGCCACTCGTGACCGCCGTGTATGGTGCTGAAAACTTCCGTCCGTTTGTAGCAGTGCGGTGAATCGGGGCTGATGCGTGTTCATACCGCCAAGGCGGCGAAATATATCAGCTCGCATTCTCTGATGTATTTGGGGGTGTTGCGTTTAGCCCCTGAAGGCACCGCATCAGCAAGTCAAACTCCCATGCCGTTAAATAGCAATTCGTCATGTCCTGTAAAAATGTGTGTATTTCAGGATTTGCCTTTGCGTGCGTTTGTACCTTACTTATAAAAGTTGCGATATCATCGGTTTGAGTTTCGGTAATTTGATGAAGCCCCATTGTGATTCCTAAGGCAATCGTTTGAAGCTCTGGCTTGAGGGTGGCGACTGTTGCGGCAATTTGACTAGCCTGCTGCTCTGCTTGCTTTGCCTGATAGGCTTCCTTACAAGGCGTACACTGTTGCTCGGGTGTACACGCAGCACATGGTGCGTCGCTCATTGGGTCTAATTCTCTATAAAGTATTATGCTTAAACTGGTTTTGTGGTTTTTGTTAGACATCCTGGATATCTAACAAAAAACCGGCGGTTCTGTTGTGGTCATTGCGGGTTTCGATCCCGCGGCCTTCCCCTCGCGAAGCATACGTACAAGCGTATAAGAGGGATGATCTACCAACTGATCTAAATGACCGTAGTGGGAGGAGTGGGATTTGAACCCACGAAGATTTCTCTACAGGATCTTAAGACCTGCGCATTAAACCAGGCTTTGCTATCCTCCCACTTGATTCACGGTGGGAATCTTTAAGTCGTCAATTTTGTTGGTTGGGCTACCGGCGACGGGTGCCTGACTTGCGTCCCTTGCGATTTTTGCGAGTTTTCCGCAGCTTCGGGACGACTTTCACGGGTCCAAAGGCTACACGGGAGTTATTATTTGTTCTCTTTATTACGGGCTTATTAAATGATATAGAGTTAGGATTACGTAGATTCTCTTGTGATCGCAGCATCCACGGGCTAATATAGGTACCGTTAGCGGTGTAGGGCATTTCTAATTATGTGAAATATTATAAATAGTTCACATATGAAGGAGCTACCAGGATTCGAACCTGGGTTACAAGAATCAGAACCTTGTGTACTGACCAACTATACGATAGCTCCACAATGGGTAAAAATTGTTATTTCTTTAAGCGGTTTAAGGAGCCCTAACGGGCTAAGGAACCCTAGCGGGCTAAGGAACCCTAACGGGCTAAGGAACCCTAACGGGCTAAGGAGCTACTGGGGCTCGAACCCAGATTACGGGATTCAAAGTCCCATGTACTTACCGATTATACTATAGCTCCAAGTATAGTATTACCTTTATTCTTTAGATTACCGGTGGCGGCGGAGGGTCCTCCCCGTATAATGCTTTAATTCTGCTAGCCCTACCAACGCAGAAATTTCACTTGGCGTCGCTAATCCTGCCCGTGCTGCTTCTTCGTACCGTTGAATAAGCAGTGCCTTATGAGTATTTGTAAGATTGATTCTTGACCTAATAGTTTTTATTACCTGATTACGAAACGCACGGGTATTGCTTTTCGGCAGTTTATTTTTGCGAGTGCCACCTTTCTTTGTATTAGAAAATACCGCGTTCCACGCCGCCTTGTGTTGAGGACGCTTTACTGCGTTATATAATATTTGTTGCCGTTTTGCTTCAAGGCGTGGACGGTTAAACAAATTAAAAATATCCTGTTTTGCCGTTAACGCATTTGGCATGGCATTTCCTACCGGAATGGGGTAATTTGGAACAGGATACACCTCTTCATAATTATTATTATTTGTATTATTATTGATTTTGCGAGTATTTGGTATTAATGTGCGGGAAGCCTTTTGCTTCTTTTGAAAAACGAAACGTCTTGGTGGTGCTGACATATCTTACAATGGGTGAATATTAATGGAGTTCGTAGATCCGCTCAGGCTTCGGAAATCCATTGAATTCCGACGCAGTCACAGTCGTATAGGCACCCATATTGGGGACTTTTAAGATATCGCCGACTTCAACGTCTACTAGCGGGATATTTTCACCTAGGCAATCGCCAGAGTCGCAAGTGCGACCAAAGACAATCGTCGGTCTTTCGGCGTCTACCTGCTTCTTAGGACGTAAACGCTCTAGAACTGGTGTCTGGTGGTCAAACGGAATATTGGAGAAACTGCCGTAGACCGACTCGTCAATCGTAATACGCCACATCGGCTCCGAATCGTACTTCGGCTCAGGGTACGCTGGCTTCTTGCCAATCACCGTCGTATACAGGGTGTGCGTAGGAGCGGCTAAGAACCGTCCAGGCTCCGCAATAAACTGGATTTTATGGTCATTGAAATGCTCTTTGCGTGCCGAATTGATTGTAGCAGCCACTGTCTTGAACGACTCCGCATCTGCCAGGAAACCGCCGCCAATATCTATGGTTGTCGTATCAAATCCGTGGGTTTTAGCGATTATTGCTGCTTTCTTACACTGTGTAATAGCATTGGCGTATTGCTCTGGGTTCTGGCACTCGCTTCCAACGTGGAAACTGAAGCCCGTAAGGTTGAGTTTAAGGGCACGTGCTGTATCGTAAATCTTCGGTAGCCAGGCTAGCGGCGCACCGAACTTTTTGCCAAAGGGCTGCTTGGAGCCCTTATCTTCGACCAGCAGGCGGATCAAAATGCCACCGGTCCATCCTATCATTTTCTCTGTCTCTTCAACTGAATCTACCACTGAAAGTGATATACCCTGCGTATATGCCACCTTAATATCGTCGGTTTTCTTACAAGGCTGGGCATAGATAATGCGATTGGGGCTCACAAGGGGCAGGGCTTCAAAGATTTCTCTGCGGCTGGCACAGTCAAATCCTATTGTGGGGTGAAGCTCTGTCATCCACCGCATCATCGTCGCGTCGTTATTACATTTCACTGCGTAGTGGGGAGTAATTGTGGGTAAGCAACGCTGCCATAGTTCTAGTTGATGCTTGAGTGCCGGACGAGAGATGGTGAAATAGGATAAGGCCAGTGTGATTGATAGTTAAGCCGAATAAATTAGTTTTAGATGGTGGTCCGGATGGTTTCGGGTGCGGATTCAATTTTATTGATTTCTTAGTCCGCTAGGACTCCTTAGTCCGCTAGGACTGAAAAATTTTTATGTTTTTGGGGGTTATGTTGGGAGGCGGTGAAGCGGATTATGCGGTAACTGAAATGTAATAGTTGTTCGCCATTGTGACAACTTCGGAAAACTGTTTGCGGCAGACAGGGCAGACAATCGGCTTACCCTCATTTTGTTGTACCTTGCCCCAAGCCTTCAGTGCCTCAGGCTCAAAGAAGTGACCACAATCACGACTCATGGCGACTTCGGCAAGGCTGGAAAGCGCCTCAAAGGTGATGGGACACTCGGTGCCCTTATGGACTTCGTGGGCAAGGTGGTTCTCAAGGATGAAGTCAGGAATGGAAGGGAGCACGGGCGTCTCCAAGGCTGGTGCTACGTAGCCCGCCGCAGCGTCAAACATAGAGATGTAGTCATCGTAATCAACAGCCGGCGGAGCAGGCGCAGTGGCAGCAGCAACAGCCGCATCTATCACCTCACCTGCCACCGTATTGCGCTGGTGGTAGTCGTTAATGATGTTGCGGCGCAATATGTGGAGACTTGTCGGTGAGATGTGTGCATAAGGGATGGCTCGGATCTCCGCGCGGTTCATCTGAGCGTACGGGTCCGCCAGTGACTGCAGCCACGCGATGTATGGCGGCAGCGGCTGTAGGCGTCGCATCAGCACACCCGCGATGTAGTGGATATTCTGGTAATGGTACTTGAACACGTCACTCTGTATGCGGTGAAGCACCTGAATCGTGCTCAGCGGCTCAAAGCGCGGCATCCAGTTGGAGCTCTCAAAGGCAAGTATGGGAATCGCAGTATGGACCCAAGAAGCAGCGTTCACCTCTAGAGTGAAAGGAAGTACGACAAAGCGCTCGTTGCTCGGGCTGAAAGGAAGCCCATGGTGGTCTGCGCGTAATGGTGAGTGGATCTTCACCTGACGCACCGTCTTATCAGGCATATTGTCATCACCAACAATGGTACCAAACCACGGACGCAGTGATGCAGTGTAGAAGCTGCCGTCCTCCGACGGCGTAGTGTCAAAGACCATAATGGAATCAACCAGCTCCGTGCGGAGCGTGCGATGGTAAGGACCACGGAAGACGGCGAAGCGGGAAGGGAAGGAGGAATAGGCGTACATCTTGGGAATGAATGTGCTGAGTGTTTAAGGCTGTTGATTTGCTTTGTGCAGGTGAGGGGTTCAATTTTTTCCTAGGACAATTTTTGTAGACTAGAATATCTAGACTACAAAACGTCTACAGGGTGTGGGGTTCGAACCCACGCGGATTGCTCCATACGAACTTGAGTCGTACTCTTTAACCACTCAGACAACCCTGTGTATAGGAGCTTTCGCTCCGATAGATACAATGGTAAACACTTTAGACCTCTGGGTGGCAAAAAAATTGAAGCACGCACTAGCATGTTCACCGATTGTTAACGCCACATTCTAAAGCCTTCGCACTTCTTCCTTTCCAGATGTCCTCCTCTTCCATCTCCCTTTCCATTCCCCTTCCTGCTCCCCCTACACCTGCTGTCCTTACCCCTGCGGTGGGCGTAAAGGGCTCCAACGTATTTTCCATCAGCGGGGACCCACGTGTGGACCTCAACGTCAAGTGCGTCCGTGGTGCGGATGCGGCTGTCCTGTCCGCTGCTCTGGACAGCGTGCTTGCACTCAAGACTCAGGAAGCTCTGGAGGACGCCTTTGTTCTTGCCTTCCACAGCCGCAACATTCGTGGCGGCAAGGGCGAGAAGGCGATCTTCCAGACCCTGTACAGCCGTCTGTGCGAAACGCAGGGCATTGTCGCTAAGGCACTACTTGACCTTATTCCGCATTACGGGTGCTGGAACGACCTGCTGGTGCTTGCCGAGGCAACGCCACGCAAGGAGATCACTCAAACAATCGTGAACTTCTACGCCGACACGCTGCACAAGGAGTCCAAGCTGGAGAAGCCAGCGACGCTCGCTGCCAAGTGGGCACCACGCGAGGGTTCCAAGCACAAGGACCTGGCAAAGCGGATTGCCTGGGTAATGTTCCCTCCGCAGCAGCACAGTGCACAGATGCGGCACTACCGCCGCCTTGTCGCCGACATGAACGCCAAGCTCAACACGGTGGAGACGCTGATGTGCTCGGACCGTTGGGACATGATCGTGCCTGGTTCGGTGCCTGGTCGTGCAGGCAAGCTGTACAGCAAGGCGTTCCTCAACCTGCCATCCACACACAAGGTCAAGGGTGAGACCAAAGAGGAGTTCCGCCACCCTAACAATGAGAAGCGGATGATATGCCGTCGGCACTTTGAGGCACACTTCGCGGCGGCGGCACGCGGTGAGGCAAAGGTTCACGGTGCCGACACGCTTTTCCCGCACGAGGTGGTCCAGAAGGCGTCTGAGGACCACGGGCTGTCAGCCGCTGAAAAGGACCAACTTAACGCGGTCTGGCTCTCAATGGTGACGAAGGCAAAGGCTGCGGGTGGTCTCGGTCGGTCCATCTTCATGAGCGACTTCAGCGGCTCTATGGCGGGCACACCCTACTGGGTCTCAATGGCACTCGGCATCCTTGGCTCCCAGGTCTGTGCCGACGAGTTCAAGGACAAGCTGATGACCTTTGACTCCAACCCCATCTGGCACCATTTTACGGCAGGCTCTGACCTGTTTGCGCGGATTCGGACCATTGAATCAAGCGGCATTGGTCAGGGTCTGAGCACGGACTTCCAGAAGGCGATGGATCTTGTCCTGACGACGCTCAAGACGGAACGTGTGCGTCCTGGACAGGAGCCTGAGAACCTTATCGTCCTGACGGATATGGGGTGGGATCAGGCGTGCAGCTCGTCCGAAATGAGTGACTACACCGGTAACTCTTACCGGCACGTGGTGAAGACCAAGGGCTGGCAGACGCACATCCAGATGATTCAAGAGGCGTTCAAGCGTGCTGGCGAGGATATGTGGGGTCCTGGTCAGGGCTTCACAGCACCCCGCATTGTCATCTGGAACCTGCGTGCCTCACCGCAGACTGACTTCCACGCCACGGCAGACACGCCTGGCGTTGCGATGCTTTCTGGCTGGTCGCCGACGCAGTTTGAGATTCTCATGAAGGAGGGTCCTCGGCAGATGACGGCGTATGAGATGCTGCGTCTGGAGCTGGATGACCCCAAGTACCTGCGTGTGCGTGAACGTATCCGTGCTGTGATTGGCACTGCGTAAAATCCCAAAAAATAAAAACACAAAAAATACAAAAAGAAACAAAAAAATTTTTGAACGCGTAGGAAAAAATTGACGCCGAAAAAATCGGAAACAGCAACATTCAGCCGCCGGCGTCGCTGGGCGAGCGGTCAAGGGGCTCATACAGCAAAACTTTAATATAAGTATCCGACGGATGCAACACTGAGCCCCGTTATAAGTTTTGGCTTGGCAAAGCCGAGTCAAAACAGAGGCGGAATTTGACGGACTATATAAGCCTGATCACCTTATATATTATTCGTTGATTCCGTACCGGTTTCTGCTATCTTTAAAGAAACCGCACAGCAATAAAATTATCTGTATTATTATGGTTCCTGTGTACAAAGGAACCGCGCAGCAATCAAATTAATATTTGTAACTGGAGCTAACCAGTCTAAAAAACCTGAAACAAGGGTACCACACAGCAACCAATTATTAAAAGCTTAATAACCCAATGATACCCGTTTTTCAGCAAAACCAAAAAAAACTGCCGCGACTGCCACTATGGCTCAGTGGAAGAGCGTCGCCCTTCTAAGGCGAATGTCGTGGGTTCGATCCCCACTAGTGGTAAATTTTTAGTCCAATTAACATTTCAAATGGACAGTTTGCGAGGCTTTAGCCGAGAAAACTGTCCCAATTTGATATGATTGATTGGCATAACGTGCCGGTTTGTAAAACCGGCGGTTTCAATGTACGTAATGGTTTAAAAATAAATGTCTCTATCCACATAGGTACAACTCCTCCTCAATGTCATACGTTGGAGCAGGTTTTATCATTCTTTCACCCGAATGTACCCACACGCTGTTAGTCAATGATTCCCGCTCTAAGAAATGGGGGTTTCCCAAAGGTCACCGCGAAAAGGTGGACGAAGACGATTTAGCGACAGCGGTCCGTGAATGTAATGAAGAAACCGGTCTTTCTGCCTCAGATTATAAGGTTCACAGTGAAGTATTCCGTGTAAGTAAAGGATCTCAATCGTATCTATTCCGGTACGCAATTCTAAAAACCGATATGAATAAGGTAAAAATTCATCCTGCACCACCGAATGAAATTTCCGAATGCCGTTGGGTTCCTATTGCCGACTTAATAGGTGCGAATCAAATCTATGACGGCAATAAATATCTACGCAATTGGATATCCGATTTGAAAAATGATGTAAGCAAAAAATCAGTTCATATTTTCAAGAAATTATGTACGTTGCGTCTGACTCCAACGAACGAACCCATGAGTCCTAGCAATGTCGTAACTTGTCCCTAGTTTTTCAACCGCAATTTTATGAGCAATACGTTCACTCGGTGTTAGACTTGCCATAAATGTAGCGACCTTTGGATCTGTAGAAGGTGCCTGGATTTCTAACAATGGGCTAGATATGGCTGCTGTGACCTGGGCTGGGGTAGTTGCCGTCGGCTTATGAAAGAACGCCTGAATGGACGCTTGTCCTGGGGTGACTGTGACTTTTTTGGGCGGCATTTTGCCGTCGGAAAAAGTCCTTGAAATGGGTTCATTTTTTTGTCCGCGGATTGTAGGAACTTTGAATGCCGACTGTTGAGGCAATCGTGGCTGCGGCGGGCAAGGGTCCCCCCTTGGCGTCGTTTACTCGCGGCGTAAAAGTACGGGGTGGGGGAAAAATGTCGTTGCTTCGGCAGTACGAATATGTTTTGGAGGAAAATCCAGGGGAAGGGTTCGCGGAGGGGTTTAAGCCCGCGTTGACGCCGGCGGAGATACTCTTTATGGGGGCGTTTGAGGGTCGGTACTTGAACGACTGTACTGACGAGTTTCCGCGGGAGTGGTTTCTGTACGCGGCGGCGGCGGGCAAACTAGTACCTGTGGCGGACGTGTCGGTGAATTACTTTAAGGTGGGCTCTCGGCAGCCCCTGTCTGTTTGGAAAGAGAAGGGGTGGGCACCGGCACGTGGTCGGCACGTTGCAAAGGAGGAAGGGCGGGCAATCCTAGCGGATTCTAAGCAGAATCCTGACGAACGTGGATGGTTCCAATGGTACTGCCGCTACTGGCTCGGTCGGCGGATTCCGGCGTTAGATAAGGTCCAAATCGGACGCTGGCGATCGTTTGCACGCCACGCCGGCTCGGTCAAAGCCCACTGCTCGCCTGGGGAAATTACGTGCTCTGTGAGGGAACGCCAGGCGTTACTTCAGTGGGCGTATAATCCGTTTATGTAGGTGCTGTTATTCATTTTGACTAAAAGACTTAAGGGTCTTTATATTTGTCTCAACACCGCCTAACAACCATTCAGGTAGCAAGTTTGGATATGTCTTGCGTAGTTGCTCAATCAACTTAGGAACATCGTTAAAACAGGCATCATAGAACAGGATACCGCCTCCAAACGACATAATCAACTTATCCTCAAAGTTGATTCCGAAGTCGTTATTGAACGTAAACCATTGAATGAACAGGAACAATGCTGTCTTAAAAACGATTTCGGTTGTTATGTAAATCACAGAGTTACGTGTATGCTTCTTTGCTAAAATTAATATAAACTGAATGACAAGCGCAACTCTCATTACAAGAAAAAATATCGCATACGTCTTCATTACCCTTATTTATTGTTGATACATTTGTCGGGAATCGAACCCGAGTCACAACCTTGGAAGGGTCGCATTCTACCACTGAACTACAAATGTATATATGTAGTTGAGCGGGTTGTTTAAATAGACTGAGGCTAACGTGTGTAAAAGCGGTAACCTACGGCGGCACCCGCGGTACACACAAATGTACCCCACGCAATATCCGTCAGCGTCATTTCCAAAGTATAGTTTGTGAGTGTGGCAAAATTTGTCAAGTCATAAAACGCATAAAGAATGAAGCCAATAAGGGCACCCTTGAGTGCCGCATCCTTCGTGTTTTGGGCGTCCTTGATGGCGTATAAGAACACTGCTACAGGGATAAGAAGGTATATAAGGGCGGCGGGGACAAGGCGGGGATTCAATTGAGACTTCTGAATCTTATAGAACAGGTCGTTGTGGTAGTTGTATCGTAAGGTGAGCCAACCGGCGTCCAAAACTCCCACTGCTAATGCAGCACCTACAATTGCTTCAACTGCGTTCATCGCTTCTTATAAAGAGGCATTGTTTTTGTAGGATATAGGAATGGAGCTTGAAGGACTAGGATGCTCACTTGTTGGACGTGCTCTTTATTGCTTTTGTAACGAACAGAATAGTTGGATTCCCTGGGAGTTCATATCCGGCTCGCCATACGCCTGCCGTATTCTTGTCTGCGGCTCCGGTGTGGATACTTTAGAGCTTGAACACGACTGGACATTTGTAGTTCGCCCTAGTGCGGTGGGAAAGGAATGGTCTTGCCTCGCAACTATCATTAAAGGTATGAGTCAGGGTCTCGGTATTACCGGCTCCGCTCTAATTGTTTTCGGTGTCGGTGCGCCCAAAGCACCACCTGGATTTCTAACATTTATGGATGGAGTGCTTGGTGAGGGGCGGACGCTTTTGACGCGGGTCTGGCTCGGTGAACATATTGAAATCCCTACGATTCCGGACGCTATCTTCTTTCCTGTTGGTGTGCCGGCACATACAATGTACGATATGATACATCGGCTGCCTTCGCGTAGCGGGCACGAAGGCTTCACAATGGTCGGCGATTGGTCACTTATTGTCAAGGCGACTGCGGAACAAGGGCTGGGGTTGGTCGTGAGTGATATTGGTGAATCACGGTGGTCGCTCTTCTGGCATAAAATTGCTGATTCCGATACAGAAACGGATACAAACCGTTTTCGTAAAGGAATGCGTCTCCTTCGGCTAGGAACACACGCTATGGAACGCTGTAGTTTAATGGTTTAGCGGTTCGGCGATTCAATGGAACAGCTTGAACGTGCCCTTCTTCGCCTTGAAGCCCGCCTTGACAAGGTGCTTGAGCGCCTTCTTGCCCGCCGCCGACGCCTTGCGGCTTACAATGCGACCGTGCTTGTTCTGCTTGAGATCGTTACGGGTCAGACCGCCGGACGTGTGGTGTGCCGTGCCGTGCCAGACCTGTGCACGGGTGCCAACGCGAGGCACCGCGCCGCCCGCCTGCGTGTTGTTGTTGCGCTTATTCTTACGCGTGCGATTCGCCATATCGGTTTCTATCTAAATAGAAGATTTTTCTCAAGTATGGAACAAGTTTTATCTTTATGAGTATTTGCCTTGAGGACCGTCTTCTCTATCCACGTTTCTAGCTCTGCCAATTCATCCGTAGGATCCAATGAACGTGCGTGCTGTAGAGAAATAGAGGACCGCTGATTATAGAATTCGCGGTCCTGCTTGAGCTTACGCAGTGTCTTCACCCAGTCGGCAAGGTTGTCACGGTCGCAATACAACGCAGCATCGCCACAACACTCTGTCAAGCCAGGAGTTGGTGAGACAACAATGGGGATACCGGAAGACATTGCCTCTACCGCTGTACGCCCCCACGTTTCCTCCTTGGATGGCATAATCATCACCCAGGTCTGAGCATACACATCCTTAATCTGCGTTGTATGCTCAATATACTTGAGATTCGGGAGCGTTTTATCGGTAATCTGCTTACGATATCCGCCAATAATACCTAGAAACTCCTGCTCAGGCATCGCCTTTGCCAACTGAATAAGAAGAAGTCCGCCCTTATTCTCATTCACATTACTCAGTGTTACGTACTTCGCCTCCTTTTTCGGCTCGTCAAGATGGCTATGATAGATACCATATTTACGATAGTCTACCGGTGGTCGTACAATACGTAAAAAGTCGCTTGGTAAATCCTTTCGGGACGCCTTCAAACTATGCGAGTTGAAAATTGCCCACTGGCGACCCTTCAGCCTATCATCAAACCAATACGGTCCTACAGCTCTTACATAGTTATCCGTGTGTACCCACTCTAAGAATGGTATTCCAAACTTATGGGCTATCCACAAAGACTGTTTACGGTAAAAATAGGAATGACTCATCAACACGTGTGTATCTTTTAGGACTTCAAACAAGATATCAGTGTTATATAAGTCAAAACAACGGACGCCCTCATAGGTCTTATTCGGGTACCCAGGTGTGCCGACCCAAATATCATACAGGTACGGTTTTCTTAAGAGATGCTTATTCATCGTATGTGCACAAATCTCAGACCCCGCATTGACAAACGGCACATAATCGTGTAGAATCCAAAGTACACGAATGCGAGTGCCAGGTGGATCTATCTTATCCCACGCCGGCCAATTTTCGTACTCAATTGCCGCCGCCTTTTCGGGAGAAATCGTTAACATATGTTTGGACCGTGCGTCCCCAAATAAGAGAAGTATAACCAATAATGCTATAATATAGAACCAAACATCTTTTAACATTCCTTAATTGGGCATTATATTTTGCGTTGTTAAATCCGCATCACGCTTTGATTTTATCGGTGTCACATACCAGTTATCTAGGAGTTTCGTATTATGAGGAGTCCTGGTATTCAAACAATGAAGCATATAGCGCATCATTCGGTAAATATTCCATTGGTCCGCTACGCCCGCAAAATGTATTAGAAAATCGCCAGGTTGGAAGAGTCGGACTGTTGGATCCGTTGCGAGATTTTTCGGACCAAATAGGTAGGCATTGAACAGCGTGTGATTGGTGATGGTCTCAATCTTGGCGGCGTCCTGCGGATTATTCTCGGCTACGTCTATCATCGCCTTATTTTCCCACCAAATATGGTGAATAAACTGCGTCTGTTGGTAGGTGCGATGAATGAAGTCCTTGAGCCAAGCGGACTTGCCCCGCAGAAGCATATTGCCTGAATTGAGATTGCCAACAACATCTCGTGTCCATAGTAGGTCCTTATTGAAGGGTAGAAGTGGAAGGACGTGGGTCGTCAATGGAAGGTCAGGGTTTGTAATAATGACATCGGCATCCGACCAGAACAGATAATCATACTGGTCAATATAGTTTAGGATAAAACGGAGTTTTGACCACGGAATAGGTCGGCTGCGGTCCCATACCTCCTTGCCCCCTACGTGAAAGTCGTATCCGTGTTTCTGTGCATAATCGCGTTTCGTCTTGAGACCTGGCTCCATAGATTTTTCGTAATCCGCACCGATTACCATTGTAATTATTGCGATGCGTGGCATTGGCAAAAAAATTGAAACCGTGTGTGATGATTATAGAATTATCACACAATGTCCTTAAATAATTCCGTTGAATGTGTCCCATCTACCCCTTCTGTAGTAAAATATGTAAAGAATAATGATGGGAATTATGTGTGCCCGCATAATGGATGCGGTAAGATTACTATGAACCAGAATACTATGCATTATCATATTATGAGTCATAATGATAAACTACCGTTTCAATGTAATCGTTGTACAAATACTCCACAGTTCAAACAGCGTGGTGCTTATTTGAATCACCTTGCGACTAGACACGCCGATAATATAAAGCTAACCGAAAAAGAGAAGGAAGTTCTAGGTGGCATTACGGAAAATCCCGCGGTCGCTATTTCCTTTAAATGCCCTCACGCCGGCTGTAATCAGACTACAAAGACGAAGGCAAATATGTTGATTCATTACGTACGAACTCACGCAAAAGATTGGATTCCTCCTTATATTCGCGGTGCCGAGTGTACCCGCTGCCATCATAATTATTCTTCATCGTCGGCATATCTATATCATACAATTACGTGCTTCAGACCGCTAGCATCTCCCGCTCAATTAAATATCATTTCACGCATTAGGTAAAGACCGTGATATCCAATCGCAGCAAATCCTAACATTAACATCATCTCAAAATAACGACGATTTGCGTCTTTTTTCAAGTATCCTATAATGAGCAAGAGAGGTGCAATGAGCAGAATATGAATCCAATTGACCCAGGCACTTTTACCATCTTTCAGCTTGAGGTACGCCTTATACGAATGGTAGAATAGAACAACAAGACCTAAAATGCCAACTGCTGTAAATACATGCTCTGGCACATTTTCACGCTGTAGTCCTACATAGAGAAACAATGGTCCAACGGCAATAATGTGAAAAAGATACCGTGCTAAATCTGAAGTCACCGACATACTCTAAAAAATGATGAGTATTTTCTTTTTCTGTTCGAATGATAAATGGGATCCCTTGGTCCGTTAGGACTCTCACTATTCTGTGACGGCTCAGCACGAAATAATGGTCGTGTAGGAGCTAAAGCGGGATTCGGTGTTCATATTTGTAACGGAAATACTACCGTTCACCAATATGCTGCTCCTATTCCGGGACACGAGCCACAAACCAATCAGCGTGCTGAACTGAGGGCTTTGGAGTACAGTATTAAGTACATTGCGGATGGACGGCACACAGGGGCGACCATTTACACCGATTCAAAGTATAGCATCGATGTGCTCTTGAAGTGGTGCGAAGGGTGGGAGCGGAAAGGATGGCGAAAGGCAGACGGAAAGCCCGTACTACACCAGGATATTATTCAACCAATGTGGTTGATGTGGAAAAGTATTCGGTTAGTGACCTCTATGGTACATGTACCGGCTCATACGGGGGCGGCAGACTTTGCGTCACGGGGAAATGCGGAAGCGGACCGGCTTGCCACTTCTATGACCGAATAGCCTGTGTTTATAGTTTTTTTAATTGTATAGGTTAGGATGAAGCCCCAGAAGCTTTATAATTTCATATTATTTGTTGTTGTTCTCGGATTTGTTGGTATCGTCTTATATCGTATGCTTACGCCGTATAGTGCCGCCCGTATTGATGATATTTGGGTCATCAATCTAGACCGTGATACGGAACGATGGAATCATATGCGGGACATCACCGCCCGATTTGGAGGCATTGTCCATCGTTTTCCTGGAATGGACGGCAAGACAATTACCGAACGTGATAGCATTCACAAAGAGGGAGTAGGCTTCTATTTTACACGTATATCAGGAAAAGGAATGGACGAATTTATCAATAAGGGTGTTGTAGGTTGCTGGCTGTCTCACAAGCGTCTATTAACACATTTATCAAAACAGGACCATCAAAATGACTACGGTCATCTTGTTTTAGAAGATGATGTTGTTTTGCCTGAAGATTTCCTATCGGGCAATGATGTATGGTCAAAAATATCGAAATATATTCCTGGTGATTGGGATATTGTCTATCTTGGAATGGCTGAAGATGCCAAAGGGTCCCCGATTGCCGATAATATTGTGAAACTATCAAGCAGCGGCAAGAGCCAACACGGCACCTATGCGTATTTAGTGAAGCATGGCTCTATTAAAACCAAACTTCTACCTGGATTGCGATTTATGACAGATTCTATTGATGAACAGTATAGCACACTATTTGATGATATAAACGCCTATTGTATTCGTCCGAGCATTATCAACTGCGATGAAACAGTAGGCTCTAAATCAAGTGTATTGGCTATACATTAATGTTTGACTTTACCGCAAGATCATTATTGTATCGTATGACGGTTGGGTCGCATATATAAATATTCCAGTTCTCTGCCATCATATTATAGTGAACATCAATCTCATTTGTCATGTGTTTGATGCTCGGTAAAATCTTCGTCTTGAGTGCACCGTGGCGCACAAGATAGGCGTGCGTCCCCCAATTGCCCTTATTAAATGTCGTTTTCATCTTCTTAATGCCTGGTGCTATATCCGTGCCTACAATCGGCTTCTTAATACCTAAAAACACTATATCCCAATCGGCAGGAATATTTGCTGAAACCTTTGACCACGCGTCTCCGCCCATCAAAAAATCTGCGGGAAACTCCGCATCGTCTTCACATATGAGATGTCCCGCACTATCCTGACTCGGTTGCTCTGCTAAATAGGCAAGAAGTCTCTTATGAGAAATCCAGCAACCGACCGCACCCGCATTTGCCGATGTAATTCTATCGGTCTGTTTATCCTTCTCAAAATCACGACTTAGTGTAATAATATATCCTGCTCCATATTTTTGAGCCTGGTCCCGCGTCAAATCCTTGCCGTAGGTCGCCGACCACCGATGAACCTTATTTTGGAGATGATTCGTCTTAGACTGGATATTTTTCCAGCGTTCCGCATCCTTATCAAGATTAATCACCCAAACATCGTGAATTCTGGGAGCATTATATCCGCTCCAATGTACAATTAATGCTATAATTGCGAGCGTTGCCACGAGCCCAATTAGATAAAACCCTATACCTTTGATAGGCTTGAATTTCGCCATCCTTATATTGGTGGTCGTTTTTAGTTTAACAAGGTCTTGAGATACTCCGCTGATTCTAACGCTCCCTCCATCCACGTCTGATTTAAGCTAACCGACTCACCCGTTAAATAGAGATTCGGCTCAGGATTATGGGCAATCTTTGATGCCTCTTTAGGGTCGTAATCGCCAGGAAGCCAATATGTACATCCATTCGGCCACTCATGCTTCTTCAAATATGTTGGCTTTGTCATTGTTTTATCGGGGAAGAGTTTTGTAAATTCTGTATGAATAGCGTCTTCTAACGCATCACCGTCTAACTTGTTCCAGTAATGCGTATCATCACCGTCCGTATACGAAATCATAATTAAACCCGTTTTCGGATTAATAGGAATAATATAACGTAAAGGACCGTCGGTCACAACCTTTTCCGTAATGTCTAGCGGTGGTTGATAGACCGCATAAATACGAGTTAGTGCACCTGTTGCCAACTGTTTCATCAAAGGCATCTCCTTAAGAATACTGAAGTCGCTATATCCGCAGCGGCACGTTGCAATGATCACTCGGTTTGCCTGATATTTGAAGGGACGCTGGTTTGCCTTCTTGCCACGGAGTCCTGTGATTTCGAACAAATCAGGTGCTAGTCGCTGGATATTTGTCACTTTGTGGCGGTTTTTAAGGGTGGCACCGGCTTTTACGGCGGCTGCGGAGAGATTTGTTGTGATTGCGTCTAACCCTTCTACGACACCGTAATAGTCCGCTGGTTTGTCGGTTCCCATTGGTTTCTTAGGGGCGAAAAGGGGCAGAGCTACATCTGCGCGTAGTAGATTGAACTCGGACCAATACGGATAATAGCTGAGTGTTGAATGGAGCTCTTTAGGGACAAGCTCTTTTACAGTGTGCTTAGCAATTACGTCGTCGGGTAGGGTTTGTAAAATGTGCCTGACGGGTTCAAAAAGTTGTAAGAAGGGGTTGGGGAGTCCGTTTGGTGTGGTGCTTTCCGTAGAGATGGGATATGTGTGAAGCCCAAATCGTTTGACCAATGCACCGATTCGCTTATGTTCGTGAAAGATACGACCGGCACCAATTTCGTACTGAATGTCCTTTTTTGGATCGCGATAGGTGACAACTCGCCCGCCCCAAGCCTTATATTGCTCCAACACGAGCACATCATTGGAGGATAACTTGTTGGCAAGATATTCTGCAATAGATAGACCAGCCAGACCACCCCCAATGATGATAGTCCGCCCCACATTCATTTACTTAATTACTACAAAGATTCAATCCATCGGCAAATTTCCTCGGTACTACTACTCTGTAACTGGTCCACAACCTTCTTAGGACGGAACGCCATAAAGGTAGGGAAACCTCGGACGCCACAGAAACCGGCGGTGTAATCATTGACCGTATGCTCACACTTCCAGAGGGTGAGTCCCTTGGTGGTCGCTACCCTGTCAACCTCCCTAAGATCAATACGCTTACAGTATCCGCACCAGTTAGCGGTAAAATATATGAGAAATGTCTTATCGGACTTTCTCATACCATCAACGGCGGCGGAGCTCGGGTCTGCCAGCCACATTGTCTCAAAATCGTCTTGGGTATCTAGCATCTTCATCCGTATTGTTTACTAATGATATCATAAAATCCTTTTAGACCTCCCGCAATAACGACCGCCGTGAGAACACCCGCAATTGCGGGTCCTGGTCCTGACGTGAACTCATTACGCGCACCACCGCTTTGCTTCTGAATCGGCATGGGCGCAAAAGCGGCTTTTGCTCCATTTGGTGAGGTCACTGCAGCAGTTGCTTCTGTAACTGCTGGTGCAGGCGTTGACGGGAGATTTGCGGAAACGGGGGCGGCTGCTGCCGGTGTTGCCGGTGTTGCCTGAGATATTGGCATTCCAATGCCTGCTACAGTTGGAGCTGTTGGCAATGTTGGCAATGATGGCAATGATGGCAGTGCTGTTGGAATTGATGTAGGAAGCCCAAACTTCGCCAATCCAGGCATTGTTGGCGCATCGGGCAGTTCAGGCATCTTTAAGATCGGCTCCGTTGACTTACTTGCATTAATCGCCGCTACAACTGTCGGTGTCATAAACGGAACCACCAAATCGCTATATAATCCCTTGTATGATACGGTTGGTATAGGCACTGCCGGTATTATCTTTTCAATCTCATCTTTGAGTTTATTGAATAACGAAAATGGATTCAAATCGATTCCGCTAAATCCACCTTTCGCCGCATCTTCAGGTGTAACTAAGTGTGTTACTAAAAACTGTTTGCCGTCAATCGCCTCTTTGAAAAACATATTATACGGCAAGGGAGCAGAAATACCATTTTCTAAGATACTCTTTGTCAAAAAGAGTGCGTGGAAAGCATCCCACAGCACCCACAAGAATCCGAACAAGAAAAGGAAGATATTAAATACACTTAGGAGCTTTGCAACACCTTGCCACGTCTCACCCATATAAAACTTATCTGCACCTAAAAATCCGAAAAATATGGCTAATGCGGCATATACAAGATAAGACTTCTCTGCTACATATTTCTTTGAGTCAGCGTCGGTTTTTGCCGAAGTAAATACGCCACGACCAATACCGCAAATCCAGTCAAATGGTGACGTTAGACCCTCCTCGCGTATCTTCCGCCCGTCATATACAATCTGTATCAAATCCCAATAATGCCACATTCCAAGAGTAAAGATATTGAATACAATCTTCATCATACCTGTGTGAAAACTACGTAGGTAAAAATGGTCTGCTCCAAGCAATCCAAGCAATACGGAAAGAATCACAAATACAAAGTAATTTCGGTCTGCGTGCTTCCACGTATCAATATCCGAAATATGATGTCCCATTTTTCCTCCACTACGATCTTTATCGCCGGTGCTACTATCTCCTGACTGTGAGGAGGCTTGAGGATCAGGCGGTGTAGGCGGAGCAGGTGGAAACGGTGGTGCTGGCGGTACCGGCGGCGGCGGCGGTGCTGTTTGTACTCCATCAGGAGTCGGACCATCGGACGACATCTCTAATGGTTTTTATCTTAATTTATACAGTGAATAGAACGCCGCCCAAACCAGCAACAATGCGCAATACATTGTAATTCGTCGCATACGTCGTGACGCCCGCAGGGTACGATTGTACCTGAGGATTCATCGTCAGTTGTAGTACAATAGAATCCAAGCGGCTGCCGTTACAAGTACCCATAGGTTGCTCTGCCTCCGGGGCTAAACTAAAGGAATATACATAGATAAAATCGTTGGGAATGGCTGTATGACGTTGCCACGGCTGCATCAAACGGAAATACGGTGCTGACTGCTCCTCAAAACGATCGTAACCATCAAACTGAAGCAGTGCCGTAGCAATAATATCCAAATTGGGAATGCCGGTCTCGTTCAACATACGACTGCCATAATTGAACCATTCGTGTGCCTGAAGCATACGATCCTCGTTCACCACCCACACCATTTCCTTAATCGGATTATTGAACACAAGGGGAACTGAAATACGCGTCGTATTGAGCGGAATACTATAGCGCTTCTGCTGCTGGACCTGTTCAATCAGATACTCGTGACGCGAGCTGACAAACCGACGACGCTCCTCCGTATCCAGATAGATATAATCGCCCCACATCACCATATCAGTAATCACTACAGGAGCCTGTGTAAGCTGCGTTGGACAATTCGGACTATTGCTCAGGATTGCGTTTTCTAAGCTATTGCTAAATACCATATCGTTACCGTTCTTGAGACGGATGTAGAAGCGTACCGGCGTCGCCTGGAGTGCAATAAGCGGTAAAGCGAGACCTGGATTCTTACAAAACCAGAAGTCTAATGGAACGAGGAGATTGAGAGGTCCTGACTGCGACTGGTCGTTAAACACCTCTTGGGTTCCCGTCATAAAATAAATACCGTCCTTCTTTGACCCCGGCGTACTTAACTGTGTCCAAAGATACATCCATTCACCGTAATGACGGTCCACTTCTTGCTGACCGATCCAAATACTAATATAATCAATCATCGCATATCCTACACCATTGACCCAACTGACCGAATTTGTAATCTGCGAATAGTTTGTAGGTTGTTCGGTAATTACGCCCTGCGGATAGGGCTGCGGTCCCGCCGGCGTAATTTGTGGTAGATTAATCTGTAAATAGACCTGCGATAAGAGGTCACCCTGTCGCGGTACAGTCACCGTTATAAGTTTACCAAAATCAACAGCGCTATCAAATGGAATACGCTGGGTCTCAATACTGAAATTTGTATAGCGGCGATACACTTGTTTGAAAAAAGTCGTCTGCGGATTACCGGAAAGATAGATGTCCTGCCGTCCGGTAGCAACCAACTGGAGAAGTCCTCCTGAATTAGACATGGTACTCTTACTCTAAGTCTATAAGTTGTTTTTAGATGCTGCGTCTTTACACAGCCGGCAAAAATGCCCTACAACGTTAGAATGGCGTATCCTACGGGAGCGAACTTAAATAATTTGTTGCTTCAGCAACTAAGTTTCCGTACCGGTGGAAACTATCCTATTTCGTCACTCTATACACTCTATGCGAATGGTCAAGGTCAGACGTACTGGAGCAATAGTGTGAATCCTGATTCGCTCTCTACACTGAGTAGTGCGGTTGGCAATGCCATTGTTAGTAGTTATGTTACATTGAGTACACTAATCAATACACTAGCCCCAAGTACAATTGTTAGCGAATTTAGTACCTTTAAATATTATACCTATTCGTCCATTAGTACATTATTTTACTATCAAGATATCTTATTGGCAGAATCTACAAATCTCAACTACGCCTTCTTATCAACGGCAAATTCGTTCCAAATCCAACTTGATTCGTACTATCAAAGTACAATGAACGCGACAAATAGTACAGTAAGTGCCTTAGTCGGATTTTCATCTTTTTATCAAACAATAAGTACTCAAAATTCGTCGTTTGAATTTGCGTTATCATCTATGAGTACCGGTATTGGACTTCAAGATGCTATAACCTCTACACTCTTGACCGCTCTTATAAATAATGGACTCTATTCTACGTCACAGTGGACTACTCAGCAAATATCGTCTCTTACATCTACGTTTGTAACAAATACCAAATTTAACACATTTAGCACATCCATAAATTACGCACTACTCAGTACATCAACCGGTCTTTCGGGTGAAATTGATGCTACAAATGCCTATATAACTGATGTAAGTACGTCTGTTACAGATAACACATATGCTCTACTGAGCACATCCGACAGTCTATTACTAACCATTGATACTTTGTCTGGAGAACTCGCATATCTCAGCAGTGGTTTTGTATCACTCTCAGGTGAAGTGAGTAGTTATCAATATTATAATTATAGTACAATTTCATCATTAACCAACGAAGTATCAACATTAACTTCACTTACGAATACAAATACCGCAGATCTATTTAGCCTTAATCAGCAAGTAAGCGTTATTACAACAAGTAGTATTTTAGAAGGCATTTATTCAACATTCATTCAATTAGAAGCATATACAGTAGAACTTATTAACAGTACAAATACGGCAGCGGAAGCATCATTTGCGGCATTACAATTGTCTACAATGTTATTCTTAGAAAGTACAAATACAGCGTATGTTGAATTCTCTCAATCAACAATTTATGGAGTAGAAGCACAACTTAGATCATCAATTGATGTTTATACTTCCACATTAATATCTACTACAAATTACAATCTTTCTACATCTATTTCTACATTGATATCTAATACAGACTATACTATATCTACATTTATATCCACAATAACCGATGAAATATATATGCTCTCTAGTTTAATATCAACTACCGCTGCCGATGCAAGCGCGATTGTCTCATCCATCAATGGTGTACAACTGATTCAACTCAATTCTGATAATTTTACTGGTTCACTTGATTTCGCCAACTATCGTAATTTTATAGTTCACGTCAACAATATTGCGAATTTAGCCAATAGTACCTATACTGTATCATTTAATCCTACAACTCTTAGCAATATAGCACTACAGCAGGGTGTAATTATGCTTGATATTAGTACAAATACACAAGCATACACACAAAATAGTAATAAACTTGCTCTGAATTTCAACAATTGGAATATTATTAATACTCCTACTTACACTAGATTTCCAATGCTTGCTAACAGTGCATATAAGATGGAGTATATCTACAGTGTTTACAATAATAGTGTCTATGCGAATTTGATAAATGTATGGCCTTACCAAAATACTTCCAATCTAACAGTTTCGTCTATTAATTCCAACCTAGCGATTGACCCAACAAATGCCAACATATTTTCTACAGGAACAACCCTTCGTGTTGCCTGGAATATGTATTTATTCAGCACATTTGTAACAGGATTCTCCTCCTTTATCAATGTAGATGTAGATATAAGCGGCTCTCTCATTCAAAGCTTCGGTCCTTACTCATACATCCAAAGTACAGTTCAAATAGCAATGCCCGATGGAGGATACCCGCCAGGAACACCTGATGTACCCGCTGTTTTTAAGTCATATGTTATAGGTGAGCCCGAAAATGCTTCTATTGTAAATGGATTTGCCGCTTACCCATAAATTTCTGACAGAATAGTAAATGGGGGCGGCTGCTTCTACTATATCAGCAATCGCACCTCGCATTATCATCCCAGGATTTTTCATCGGTCAGAAGGTGAAACAAGGCGGGTCGCTAGATAATATTGCCGTCTCTACTGCTTTTACATTATTCTTTATCACATCTGTGATTACAGCATTTTCCGCTTCACCTGCCTTATCTATTATTCCTAGTATTGCGTGCTTTGCGTATTCACAAATTATGGAAAATCCTGAAGACGCAGACTACTGGCGTCATAGTGACTGGCTCCTTACCACACCCCTGATGTTGTCGGCTCTTCTCTATGCGAACGATGTGCCTATTTCAGTTATTTTACCAATGGTAGCCTGTGATATCTTGATGATCCTTGCCGGCTATCTTGGTGCAAAAACCAAGAATCCGCTGGAGTCCAAGGGGTACTTTGCCCTTGGTATTCTTGCCTTCCTACCTATTGTTGCTATCCTACTCCAACAAACCAAGAATAAAACGGCTGTGTATCTAACACTTTTAGTATGGTCGTTATATCCTGTAGTTTACTTTGCAAAAGAGAATGAAATAGTTGAACAGAAATATACAACCATTGCTTACGCTATTATGGATGTAGTAGCAAAAACGGGACTAATATCCCTCATACATATTTAGGAGGCGGGTTAAAGCCTAAATGACTTAGGAAAAGTAACTGGCAAAATGGAAGCGCGCCATCCAATTACCGGAAAACCGATACGTATCTTACGCTCTGAGTCGCATATTACCTCAGACCGTAAAACTCTGCTATGGGCTCGTGCCTCATTTCGCAAGGGTGCCCGTTGGGGGCGATGGCACTGCGTTGTTACTGAACCGGCTGCAGTAGAGGTTGTAGGTGCCTCGGCACTTGTGGCGGTTGTGCTTGCTGCCGATGCGGATCTTGACGCCTGGATGGCTGTACTGAGTCCTGATCTTACCCCTTCAGGGGTGCTTTCTGACAAATCGGAATGTTTGGTTGTGGCACCGTCGGCAGTTTTGGAGGGGCTTGAGAAGCGTGGTCTACGCTGGGACCACACGCTGCCTGTGGAGGAGCTCCACGATAATTACCCGTTTTTGGGCGAGCCCGTACATGTTGGAGACTCCGTGGAAAAGGTGATTCTTTGTCTGGCACATCTGCTACGTATGAACGTTGTGACCTGGTCCGCCGCCGCGGACCGCGAAGGACTAGATCTAGGTACACGCATTGTCTACGATGCGTGGCTAAAGTCGCTTGAAGGGGCACGGCTTGCCGTGGTTGCTGCAGATGCCGATGACTCGGTTGTCCCGCAGACATGGCTCATTCAACAGTATTTTCGGCATCCTACATCCCGCCGTGCTCGCGAGATTCGTCTATGCCTCGAGAAGAACGTAGAGTGTCCGTGGATTGACCATATTTTACTTCTCAACGAAGTGGAGTTTACGGACCTGCCTGCCGGCGATAAAATTCAACAAGTGGTTATTGGTAAGCGTCTTCGGTACTACGATGTCTTTATGGCAATCAAGGAGCGTGTGCCGGCTGGGGCATTTGTTATCTTCTCTAATTCCGATATCTGGTTCAACGAAACGCTATCGTATCTATGGAAGATTTCGTTGGCAGAGAACCGTCTGTTTCTAGCACTGCTACGGTGGGAAGATAAGGGGAGTAATGAAGGAGCGTCCCACATTTTTGGTCCACGTGCCGACTCCCAAGATACGTGGATCCTGGCACGAGACTGTATGGATTTCACGCCGACTGAAGACGAGATGGGATTTCCCTTTGGTCAGTCCGGCTGCGATAATGTAATCACCGTTACAATGCTTCGCCACAAATTTCTTGTCGTGAATCCTGCCTATTCTATCAAAACCATGCATCTTCACAATTCAAATATTCGTAACTATGAGCCTAAGGATGTACTTTACCGACCAGCGTTCCTGTATGTAGACCCTACGCCAATTCAATCTATGCGTGTTTGTAAAGACTTGACGTTTAGAGGAAAACTGCCAACCGCACTAGACTCTATGTGGAACCGCACCGCATTCCGCAAATCGTTTCCTCGCCCCATCTTATCTGTAAATGATAGTACACCAAAAAGAATTTGTACAATGCTACGGCACGCTGCTGAAGGCAAAGATTTAGATCTTTACAATTTCCAAGCCGGCGAACAAAACATTTACACTCCTGCTCCTGAAGCACTACCGCTTTATCATTTTCAGAACGGCATCTTTATCAATCGCCAGGGTCTCATCAGTTCATTTTCCGATATTTTTGTAGGTTCGCATAAGGAGTGGGTCGGTGCGTGGGAAACGGCTCGTGTCAGTAATATGATGCCGTCCATTCACGTACCATCTATTATTTCTATTCCGATTGCGGATGCGTGTAAGACGACTCTCAGCCAGTGGATTCTATACTATCTGCCCAAAGTTCTCACAATTCGCCGCTTACTCAAGTCGTGTAATCTAACGGTGCCCGAATTTCTAGTACCCCAGCTTGCCGATATTACCCCATTTCTACGCGACTGCGTATGGTCGGCAAGCGAAAAGGGAAATATTACACTTGTCCCAATGATGGATGATATGAATTATTATTCAGACGATGTATGGGCATTGCCGCCATCTACCGAGCATTCACTGGTGTCGGCGGAAGATATTATGCTACTTCGTGAACTTATTGAGCCGATTGAAGAAGTGCCTGATATGCCAGTTGCCGTTATATGTGTTGACGACGATGTGGATGCGGTCTGTACACGCGAGTGGGCAGATTCGGTCGCTGAATACATTTTCGCAAAAGGCTGGATTGTTCGCTATGTCTCTGTGACTGATAGTGCAGCAGTGCGGCGTAAGGCGTTCGCTCACGCTTCGTGGATATTTGGTAGTGCTGCCTCATCTGGTCTAGATTATATGTGGCTCGCTCCTGCCGGTGCTTACGTAATGGAGTTCAATCCTGTAGATACACCTCGTGGCGACCGCATCCACCTGGCGGGTGCTGCAGAACTCAACTATGTTGCCGGTCTTATCCAGCGTGAACCTATTGAAGTTTGTCGTCAGAATGCGTTGCTTGAAGTGGGAGCCGCTGTTCGTAAGTTTGGTTTCAAAGATATGCTCAAAGTTGTAAGGGATAAGACGTCTTCGTCTACTGTAAAAATCCCGCGTATTCTTGTACCTACCGGTGACGCACTACAGGGAATATGGTCTCATAGCGGTGATACCTTCCGTGAAATGGTGGATATCTGGGCTGAACGTGAATACGTTACTGTAGAAAAGACCGAAGATAGCGGATATTGTTGGTGGGGTGCAATAGGCGAAGTTCTACTATATGACCGTCCTACACCCCGCTGGTGGTCCACGCCTCCGTCTTACCAAATGGCGATGTTTGGCAATTGTGCACCGCCTGGTCCTGATTCACACCGCCTCCGTCAGTCTCTATGGGGATTCTGGCCGCGCTCACCACGTGCTATTGAAGATATTGTTGCTACAAAGAAGAATCTTCTCAGTTACGGCAAGCGTACCATTTCCTCCCTGTTTCTCGGCAAGATTGAGAACGGCGTACAGCAGAAGAACCGCACAACGCACGATTGGAGCAAATGCGTAGAGCTTTTCTCTATGCCGATTGATTCCACTGGTGCCCCTTATCCTTACACACAATCGGAGTATCTGGATAAACTCTGCCACGCGCGATTTGGTCTCTGCTTGCCAGGATTTGGTCCCAAATGTAACCGTGAAATTGAGTACTTCGCCTGCGGTGTTGTACCAATCGTAACAAATGGTGTGGATATGAAGGGATATCTTGTAGCACCCAAGGAAGGAATTCACTACTTCAAAGCGTCTACACCCGAGGAAGTTAAGCGTATTGTAAAAGATACATCAGCAGACACGTGGCTTAAGATGTCGGTTGCGGGTCGTGAATGGTGGCAGTCGTATTGCTCCGCCGAGGGTCTCTTTCGGCTCACCTGGACGCGTATTGAACAGTGCCGACCGTTCTTTAATGTCGGTATTCCTAAATTGTTTCCTCTCCACCACTAAGGTTGACGGTCTAAACATATTTCTGTAAAGTTCATCTAATGGACTATACAAAAATAGCAAATGAACGTTATTCAGCAGAAGTGTTCATTAACAAACCTAAGGATGGTCCGTCCATTGAGGTTATATTAAATAAAACATTTGTAGATAAGGTACCATTTGTATCTGTAGTTATTCCTATTTACAATCAGGAAGGAATTATTGAACGAAATCTACGATCAATGTTAGAAACTATAACAGAGACTCCTTATGAAATGATTCTTATTGTAGATGCCTGCTCTGATAAGACTGAAGAGAAGGTTCTTGAGCTGTTTGGCGGGGCGGGATTGCCTGACCTTCTAACAAATGTGGTAATAATGCGGTCGGTTGTGCCACTGTTTGAGACCGCCGCGGATAATCTTGGCTTTCTATGTAGCCGCGGCGAATATATTTTGGAGATTCAGGCGGATATGCAGATGACGGAACGTGGCTTTAACGCGGCACTTTTACGTCCGTTTTTCCGTATCACTAACCTCATTGCCGTAAGTGGTCGGTCGTGCCACGGATTAACATATGATCAGGGTCTCGGTAAGATGGGAGTAGCAGTGGAGGCACCACTTGATAGTCGTCTGAATCGCAATTGTATTTATGTTGGTGAAACGTGTAATCGTGGTCCTATTATCCTTCGGCGAAAGATGGTAGAAGAACTTGGATATTTAGACGAAATCAATTACTTTTTGAATTACAGTGAACACGATTTATTTACACGGGCACGTGTACTTAAGTCGTGGCTTTGCGGATATGTGCCAATGGAGTTTGTATCGCCTTGTAGCGACGGCTCTACACGGAAACTGCGGGACCCAGTGAATGAAGCGGTGTTTGCGGCGAAGTCCGCCACTTGTGAGCGTAATGGATTTTTAAATCACTGGCTAGGGTCATCACCTGAGCCATTTCCTATTCGTATTATTCAATTCCAATAAGTTTACGGTACTGTTGAATCGGCTTATGAGTCTTAAATTTCTTCGTAAATTCGTCAAACCACATACGGAAGGAAACACATTCAAATGCGGTGGTTGAATACCAGTGCGTATGAATAGACTGTAGGGGTTTGCCCTCGTAGCGGATACCAACGCTTTGGTCGTTGCGGAAAATGCTGAAACGGGCTTGGATATCCTTTTGGGGGACGGTAGACTGCTGCATACGCCACCATCCAAAATTTACCTGCGGCGGGAATTCATAGAGTGCTTCCTTGGGGAGCGAATTTGCAAGGTCTTCTAGTGCCGCCTGCTCATAGAATCGGCTAATGTGTCCCAACTCTTTCCATTTCGGCACAAGGGCTGCTGATTTGAACCACATATAACCCGCGTTGTACTTACCATAACGGGCTTCATCGGCAGGTCGGATCATATGCTGTGATAATGCGAGATCAGTGCTTGGTGGAATAGCGGGAAGGGGTGCTAGATGCGAAATATCGGCGTCCAAGAACCATGCCGGCTCTGTTGGGTTTTGGTTGAACATCCACTCTAGAACTGCCGCTTTCTCATATGTATAATCCTTGAACAGGGAGTCGTAGACTACGCCTTTTGTGCGTTCCATTTGTGGACGCTTGAGCCCCTTGTATTGGTCCATCGCTTGTTTCGTGTGAATAGTAAGTTTGGATTTGATTTGGCTAACATGGGTTTCCGAGTCGGTATAGACAAATAGTTCTGCTGTAGGATGCCATTGCTCTAGAGTTCTGACAAAAAGGGTAAAGTCGTCTAGGGCTTCCTTGCCGGTAACAATAAGTCCAATCCGTGGGGGTGTCATCTTTATTGCCTTTTTGCGTTTGGAGTTTAAATCGCTGGATAATGTAAGGATGAGTTCAAATAATGCTCCCGAAAAATGGGCGACCAAATTCATGAACAATACAAATATGGGAAATATAATCCCCCTAAAAAGCCGTAATAATACAGCATTAGATAATTTGAATGTTCGCATGCCTGCGTCGTGGGAACCGCCACCACCGTCTAGATTTCCGCCGAGCTTTCCTATGGAGTCATTGAGACCGATGGGCACGCGTTCAGGATTAGGTATGTTGCCGAATTTGAAGAAGGGGCTAAATATAAAGCCTAAATTATCGGCGGCAGCACAAGAATATATGCCGCCGCTTGTCATTGCTCCACTACCACCACAACCACAAGTGCAGCCATCGATACAACCCTATAAAGCACCTCTTCCACCTTTGCCATCACAACCGCTGCTAGGAGAACCTCTATTGCCTCAACCGCTCATTCAACATATGTTAAATGGAGGACGAATCTATATTAATAATTATCCAAAGGATCTACGCGATAAAATTAGGACTATTATGTGGCATTATAGTGACCCGTATGGCATTCACTATTATTTTAAAAATGGTAAAACGGGAGAAAGAATAGAGAATCCTTATTACTGGATTAGCAAAAGAAACGATCGCCCACCGTTACGTTCATTAGGACAAACCCAGCGTTTGCGGCGTAATAAGCGTAAGCAGACCCGCCGTCGTCGCTAAAAAATATTTAGTAGTTTTATTACTATTTGTTTTTTTTATTTTTTTAGAGTTTAGGGCATCTGCTCAATCGGTAATGTACTATGGACTTGGGAAATATCCAAACCTTACTGTATCCTCGGCACTCAAACGGTGCGGCGATGGAGATTTCGGTGAGATTGGTGGCGGCTCAAAGAGCGTATCAGAACTACAAACTGCTAACTGCCGCTCCAGCGGCACAACTGTCGGTGGCGGTAATGACCCCCTGCGCTTCATAAAGTACTGCGACTTGACACGGGGAATAATATCTATATGCTCTGCCAGCCTGGAAGATGTACCGCAACCGGTCTTTTGGCAAGCATCACACCAGCAGATGCGTTCACGATCCTTGACCTCTGATGAGCATCCGCAACGCCAGCAACCCCATATTTTTGGATTAAATGCGATAATTTGGGCAAAGGCACGAAGAGTCGCCTCCGTTCGGTCAATAACCCAATCTTCCTGTTCTGGCTCACAAATAAGGAACTGGTTGGTCTCTGGATTCCAATTGACCGCGGCAAATCCGCCATTACTGTACGGAATATTTGTAACATGTACAAGCTTGTCTAGAGACGTGCCGCTAGTGGTGTGAGTGGCACGGGTTTCACCCTGCTCTTCATAATAGACGTCATCCTTGTAGAGTTCATGGTGCTCTTGTTCACGCATTTGGTCCATGTAATCTTCATAGTGTTCACGCATACGCTCACGTTCATAATAATGGGAATAGGACATTTGGAGGGAAGGAGTCTGTGGATGTAGGAAGTAGAAAGTAGGAAATGGGTGATTACTGTTGGCGGGGTGGGGCAATTTCAATTTTTTTACGGCTTCCAAAAAAATGAGACTATGAGTTTTGATATAAAACATATCAGATACCATGGTAAAGGTTGAAGGAACTATACGTAGAATTATATGTAACAAGCAATCGGATTCTACACCATGGATGATTGCGGAAATAGAGCAAGCCGATGGGAAAAAGGTGACCATCAGGGGCAAGCTATCCACCAATGCCGAATGTAATGACCATATTGTGGGCAACTTTGAATTACAAGAATCAATTTACGGGCAACAGTACGATACAAAAAGCATTGTTCACATCTCACCTCCTACGGATAAGGCGGCTATTATGGAGCGAATGACAAACTTCGCCCATTGCCTAGGCATACGTATGACCGCAAATATCAAAGCCGCTATTGAGAATCTAATACAACCAAACACCGACTTTTGGACAGCATTGGAGAATGCAGATGGACCGACTTGTATTCTTCCTATCAAAGCAAAGGCTGGTGACTACAATGAACGATACAAGTCGGAATATGTTGATTCGACCGATGTGGAAATCTACTTCCAAAATCTTGGGCTCAACTGGTCCGATAAGAAGATTCGCAGAGCTCTTGGATACGAAGAAGATTGTGAAAATCCTGATAGGGATCCAATTCCACTGAGTAAAGTCAAAGAGGATCCGATGATTATCTTAGGATTGCCAGGCATTACTATCAAGGATGTTATAGACTATCTATCCGTTCTTTATTCCCTTGGACTTATTGACGAGGATACTATGAAAATTGGTACGTTCATCAAGAATCTCCTGGAATCCGAACAAAGGCAGAATACGTGTATGATAACGCCTGACTATATCAAGCCTCTAAGAGAGCATCCCTTATTCAAGCGGTACATCAGCGAATACAAGAATTGTATTTATCGCTCAACAACGTTCAAACAAGAGAACACAATATCTGTATTTGTCGGCGGGCGGGTTCAGTCCCATCCTGCTCCATATCTGTATGCCGACGATACTGAAGCCCTTATTGCGAGCCTGCCACCAGATGAAGGGAAAACTCCTACTGCAGACCAGTGTGCGGCGATTGCCAAAATATTTCGTGAGCCTCTTTTACTCATTCTCGGTAGTGCGGGTACTGGAAAAACAACTGCCCTTCGTCTGCTCTGTAGATATATCCTGACATATATGATACATCATCGGTACGCAGTACTCTTTCTAGCACCAACGGGCAAGGCTGTTCAACGTATCAAAGATAGCATCGCAAACATAGAGTTCTCGGATACGGACAATACCATGACGATTCATAGATTTGCAAACATTGTGAAGATGGATAAGTGGTTTCAGGAAATACCAAAGATTGTTGTTATTGATGAGGCTATTATGGTTGATAACGAAGCGATGTTCCTATTGGTTGATTCGCTCTACAAGCTCATATCTGATGATGCACTTATGCCGCATATCGTATTTATCGGCGATGACGGTCAGCTTCAACCGGTAGGTTGCGGAAATCCTATCATGGACCTTATCAAATCGGGTGCTGTGCCCATACACCGTCTTCAACAAATTCACCGTCACAATGGCGGGTCTCTACTCCTAGATGCAGTGACGGCTTTGCGCGAAGGACGCACATTTACCTCAACCGATGATACATTCAGAATCGTTGATATTACGGAGAAGACGCTGAAACCCATTATTCTCAAGTGGATAGATGACCATCCTGGTGACATGAATGCTGTCATCGTTCCTACAAACCACTTGATGAATGCAGTCACTTCAATCATACGCGAGCATATTAATCCGGTCAGTAAAAACCCTACTATCAAACTTGGCACAATGGACTACAAGTTTCGCAAAGGAGACAAGATTATGCAAATCAAGAACAATTACGAACGCTGCGTATTCAATGGTACGTGCGGATACATCGTAGACGTAATTAAGAAGACACAAGAGACTACAATGTCTGACGGCAAACGGGCTAGCGTACTTGTGTACAATCTTCATGTAAAGTTTAACGGGATGAAGAGCGACTTCTATTATACAGTGGATGATAGTTACAAGGAACTTGCTCTTGCCTACGCCTTTACGACTCATAAGGCACAGGGCTCTGAGTACGACCATGTACTGATTCTGATGGATAAACCCATTCCAGGGTTTATCAACCGTAATCTCATATACACTGCGGCGAGTCGTGGTAAGAAAACTGTCACCATTGGACTGCAACAAAATAGTATTCGTAGGCAATGGCGGGATATGCCAATTGATCGTATAACAAATCTTGTGAGTATGATCGACGCAAATGTAGAATATGAGGTTTAGGCAACGGGTTCCTCTGCTGGTGCTGGTGCCTCTGCCGCTGCTGCCTCTGCCGCTGCCTCCGCTTCCTTTGCCGCTGCCGCCGCTGCCTCCGCTTCCTTTGCCGCTGCCTCGGCTGCTGCGGCTGCCACTGCGGCATCTTCTGCTTCCTTTAACTCCTTTGCCGCATTTGCCGCCGCCTCCGCTGCCGCCTTTGCGGCGTCCTCTGCCTCCTGTGCTTCCTTCGCAGCCAAGATACGAGCTGCATCTTCGTCCGCAGCCGCCTTTGCCAATGCCTCGGCATCGCTAGCCGCCGCCGCAGCTGCCTCCGCCAGTTCTGCTACCTTCAACGCCGCTGCCGCATCCTCGGACTCCTTTAGTTCCTTTGCCGCATTTGCCGCCGCCGTCGCAGAAGCGGCAACCGCTGCCTCCGCCTCCGCCCGTTCTTTCGCCGCTATATTCGCTCTTAAGTTTGCTTCTGCCCTTGCAGCGGCTGCTTTCGCTTCTGCTTCCCGTGCCTCTGCCTTTGCCTGCATTTCTAACAAATTATTCTGAGCAGCAACCTCGTGAGGATTAAATGGGCGGGACCCTCCGTAGTGGTCACGGAAACTGGTTGCCATAGCCGCACGTCGTTTAAAGTAAGCACTAGCGTTCATTCTACTCTATATGAATAATTTATTTGCGATATTTACGGGATTTGCGGCGTCTAGTTTTACGTCTGCCGCCGGCTTGTGAGCAAAGACGGGCGAATCGCGGATCGGTAGATAAGAATTTCCCCTTATTGCTATTGTGCGGCGCAAAACGGGAGCACATCATCTCATACGACCCCTTCGGTACCATTTCCGCCACAATCTGTTGGAAAAGCCGATCGTGGCATCCACCATTATTCGTCAAGATTCCGATGCGAACCCCGCTTTTTGCGACATCTTTTAACCAATTCTTTATCATATCATACCGTTCTTTGCCACCAAAATAAAACATCGCAACATCTTTCGGGCTGATAAGTGCCTGACTGAAGAAGTTATAGCCTATATCGTCATAAGACGGAAGTTCCATACCATCAAACATAATCATTGTCAGGTCCCAATCTAGTAAAAGAATGCGGTTGCCGGTTGCCGTTTTTGCCCACTCATAATACTTCTGAATATCCGCTTGTTGTATGCCAGAATCGGGATCATACGACGGCACCCAATCCGTGTAATCTTTCAAGAAATACACATATGAATTGTTTTTCAATGTATCTATAAGCTGTGCCAAGGGACCACTGTTCAAAGAACTTTTCTTTAGCGGATACGTTTCATTCACCTTTACTCGTGTCACACCAGGACACCTTGTTTTGACATCATCAAGGTAACCTTGATCGTTGTCAAAAAATATAGCAGCGTCAAATTCTGCCACTGCCATTCCTATAATGGATACGGTTTATCGCTCCGCAATCATTAAACGTTGCTTCAGGCGGGCGTGTGCCGTTGAATGATCTACATCCCGTGCCGCCAACCGTTGCTGCCGCTGTAATTCCGCCGCCTCTCTTGCTTGCGTAAACATAGAGACCGCACGGGTTTCCTCCTCTGACATAGAAGGCGGTGCCGACTTATACGCCCGCTCCGCCTCCGCCATTGTCTTCGGACGTCCATCTAGACTTACACCCGCAATATCCTGGCTAAATGTAGACCCCTCGCTATAGGCGTACTTGAGATCCGTGTACCCAATACCGCCTGCTGCACCTGTAATCGCCGTATTTGACTTTGTATATTGCTCAGGTCGTCCTGCTCCCAATTCCGTGCCAAATCCAGGGGCTAATATCATTTCTGATGGCGGCTTGTACTTGGACAGTTGATCCTTTGGTGCTGATGCCGCGCGACGGGACTCCTCCTCAAACGTCCGATTGAATACATCCGCATTGTACTTACCTTTCATCGCCGCCTGGGTTCCTCTTGTGTTATCCTGACCCTTCAGCCAATCACCATAGCCGTCATCCTTATCGGGATCAGGTAGCTTATTCTCCTCAAATAGCTTATTGAAGACGTTCATATCGAGTTTCTTCGGGTTAAGGGCAACCGGTGGGGCGTCCTCCAACTTCATAGCATTCTTATCCGCCGGTGCCGTCGGATTGATACCTCGGGCTTTCATCGCTTCCTCAGGAGTGACCGATACGGAAAAACGCACATCTTTACCGTCTTTGCCCGTCTTTGGTATGAGTTTCTCTAGGATTTCTTGGATATAGAGGAAGGCACGCGTAACGGCGTCAAACAACTCAGGTGAACCACCCTTATCAGGATGGGTCTTCACCGCCGCCCGTTTATACGCCGACTTAAGTAGTTCGTGCGTAAGAGGCTTGGAGTCATCAATGCCTAGCAACTGGTACGATTCGTGAAGGTAGTCCATTGCTCGTCGTGGCGGAGGGGCTTTTGCCAACGTAGTTGTTGACGGCGGGGAGTCATTGATACGCATCACCGGTGTAGCGTGCTGCGGCTGTGTGGGGATTTGTCTCATCGGCGGAGGAGCTTGTGCTTGCTGGGGTTGCGGGAACGGCCAAGGATAGAATTCACCTCGCCGCTGTGCCGCTACCCAACCCAGGAGGGCTCCGTACAATCCCATACGCTTCGCCGTATTGACATACTCCTGTCCTTCAAACAAGGTCTCAATCATCTGTATCCGGGCTGGGACCGAATCTAGGGAACTCAGATTCTGCCATATACGAATATGCCGTGGGTCTACGGTTGATTGAGCGGCGCCCATTACTTAGGGGGCTGAAGGTTTTCTTGTCGGTTGACCGCGGGATTTAGAAATCCGTATCGGTTGTCGCCGGCTTGACGTTCTTTGATAGAAACTCCTCCAATTGATCATTATGTTTGGTGGTAAATTCAACAATGACCTTGCCATCTTCTATTACCCGAAGCGTCGGTAGCTTCTTTACAGCGTCTACGTCAATCTTATCTACATCGTCGTCAATATCGTAGGTCTTGATGGGAATGGAGTACTTTGCCGCCTGCTCTAAAACCTTCGGTTTCACAATCTTACAGGGAGCACACCAGGTCGCACCGATGTATTCTAGTTCGTATGTATTGGGCATTCTGCGGATTGGTTTGGAGTGTAATGGGTGCTCATTTTTTTCATGGGGTTTATTAGGGATGTCTTTAACGGGGGACAAATATAATGCTATGACTAATACTCAAATAGTCGCCGAATTAAGACGACGACGTATGGGTCCAGAAACATTTGCACTTTATAGTCCAGAAAGCGGACGTGCCGTCCTTCGCCGCAACAATATTAACCGCGCAATGCCAGCAGCATCGTCTGCTGCAGCAGAAGCAGCCACAGCAGAAGCAGCAGCAGCAGCAGAAGCAGCAGCAGCAGAATCGGCAGCAGCAGCAGAATCGGCAGCAGCAGCAGAATCGGCAGCAGCAGCGGCGGCAGTAGCACCAGCACCATTAGAAGCACCAGAAGCATCACCGCTAGTATCACCGGTGCCATCACCGCTAGTATCACCGGCACTAGCACCGGTGGAAGGAGTCGGTCGTTGGCATCCAGCCCACAGAACCATCTGGTTCAGAGAACTTATGGAGGAACTAGAACCACTTCACGATTGTACTGAAGCCCGTCTCGGTGAACATGTTTGCGTTATAAATAATATACTAAGTATTATTAATTGGGATATATTAAGAGATATAGAGTCTATACATATTGCTGAGACTAGTAAAATGAATGATTCAGTAATTCCTGATGATAAGCATAAATTAACGGATTTAGACGATCGTATTATTTCTCGTGCCAGAGCATTGGATAAGGCGAATGATGAAACCGTTGGTACAGAGGTGGCTATTCAAGTTCTTGTAGGCGAATACATATCACGTCTTCTTCCTGTTGAATTTCCAACAAATATTCATAAAATTTTAGGTTATGTAGGAAAGAAAGAGAAAAAAAATAAACAACATCGTACAGTCGCATTTACAAAAGAGAGCGTAGATTTATTATTCAGTGAGTGGAAATCGTCTGATATCTTCTATTCAGAAGCAACTGGTATAGGTTCTATAACAAAATATATTAAGAAAAACGGTATATCTCCTATAGAAATTGCAACACGATATGTAGATCCGTCCTCAACGAAAAAAACAACAGTAAGTCTTTCTTTTACAGGTTTTAGTGATGACTTAATAGAATTACTAGGTAATATAACATGTACAGTGAATCCTGGGGTGTCAAGTAATTCAAATACTTCTACTAATTCTACAAATAACGATGAAACCACTGACACAAATATGACAACTGTTATTGCAGAAAAATTTAAAGAATACCCATTGTTAACATTTCCTACTGCTGCTGCAGCAGGTCTTGTCTCCAATATTTTACATACATATCATAATGAAAGAGAACGTGAGGTAATTAAAACTAGAATGTTAAAACCAAAACAGGTTATAGAGGCAGTAAAATACTTGAATGAATCGCAAAATTCAATAGTAGATGAAATAACAGATAACAAAACGAATTCATCGGCTAATCATATATCATCTTTACCTGAAGATACTCTTACAAAACTCCTACACGATTTAATCCTAAGTGGTGCCAATAAGCTTATTCAAATTGCCGATGAAGCGGAACGTGGTGAATACAAACCTAAAGAATCTGAATCTAGTGGCTCGGACTCTATTAATTCTAAAGAAGTAGGACGAGAACGAGCTGATCTCAATCGTCCTGTGAATGTAAGAGAACTAGGTAATGTTTCTAATGCTAATATTGCTAGATATGCAGCATCTTTTCAAGGACCATCGCCTGCTTTAAGTAACGCACGCTCTCGCCGACCAAAAAGTACTAGTGGATATGAGACTAATCAATCCATGTTTGAAGTACGTAATGGTACAATAAGACCCACCAGTGATCTTCTACCTCAAATAGCAAAAGTATATGAAAAAAGTTTAAAAAATATCAATAACTTTGTGCAACTTGTTAAACTTGCTGTAAATATATATGAACGACTCCATAAAAGTAATCCTCAAACAGCTCTTCAAATAACTATGAGAACCGTTTTACATTTAAAATCTTACGGTGATAGTTTTCAATTAAAAGAATTAGATTCAATTATGAGAAAACCTGAAAATGCTGGAAAAGTTCTTTGGCTCACATCAATTGATAGAATATTTTTAGCATTAGCAGGACTTTATGCCATAGATGGTGGTTGGAATCTTATGACAATTCAACAATCTAGTACTAAAGGAAGTAAAGATTTGCTTATTTTGCGCGATTATAGAAGATCTACAATTCCATCAGCACTATTACCATCGCCACCATTACCACCGCCACCAAAAAAACTCACCAAAAAAATCCCAAGTAGGCGTGGTCTTCCTAGATTAGGACCAAAATCAATAATATACTCTAGTCCACAAGAAACAGCACGAAAATCGGCTATGAGAGCGGCGGCAACAGCCAGACTCACTAGAGCACAAGGTACGCGGAGAAGTGGACGATTCTTATCACCCCTTGCACCTTCATCCCCCTCATCTGCTTCCCAATTTGCTTTTGCACCTTCCTCTAGATCTGCATTTGGAGCTCCTGCTCCTGCTCCTCCTGTAAATCCTGCGAATTTAAGAATCAATTTGCCAAATATGCCGGCAGCACGCACAGCGGCAGGAGAATTACGTAATTTAGTATTAAGTCCTATACAATCAACAAGTCCTCAAGGAGCATTAAGTTCTTTATCACGAGGTTATAATCCGTCGCCTAACAGTAATAAAAAAGGTGGTTCGCGCCGTTATAAACAGCGTAAAACACTCAGAAAACGAAAAGGTAAACGCCACACTAGGCGTCGTACATAGTCTCAATCCACGTCGTAATCTGCGTCGGCTGGATGAGCGGAATGAGCGGCTCGCACTCCCACAGAATCTTTCTACCCAATGAGAATAGACTCCATTGGATAGGAAAAGCGTGCGGATACAGTGTTGGCAATGCCTGAAACTCCTTCGGTAGCAGATGGAAAGATGATTGCGGTAACACCATTGCCAGTTGCTCCTCTGGCTTCAACGGCGTCCTTGGTGTGGCTGGGGTTTCTAACAATGGTGTTGGAGTGGTTGCGAGATATTCCGCGACCGTCTCTATCCGCGGCGGCAAATACCACGGATAGTACCAATGGAGGTCAACGGGGGCACCTGAGTAGTACGCCAGAGTCCACGCAAGGGAATTAAGATACTGCCTCGTGGCGGTGATGGGATCGGCACCCAGAAGGGCTTCTTGGTCATAAATGGTTTTCCAATCTTGCTTGAGAATCCAACTTGGCTTATCGCGGTCCTCCAGCTGAATCTGCGTGGCAAAGACCTTCTCCGCCGCCCATCCAATAGGCTGGTCGTTATAGCGTGCCATTGCCTGGTCTTCTGGCTCCTTGGACGCTGTCATACCTGGACGTGCATTGAGCTTCTTCGAGGTTGACCTGAGAATCTGCTGCTCCTCCGTTTGTGCCACCCGTTGGAAAAGGTCCGTAAGAGTCGCAGGATTGTACTGCCAGCGGGTTTCGGTTTGTTGGACAAACGGCGTTACAAGATGGTCGCGGTACATACGGAGCAGGGCTTCAATACCGTCGTCCTTAATCTTAAGTACCATTCCGTGCGGTACAAAATCGTTGCCCAGCAAACTCATCAGACCTACAAAATCCCTTAGAAACTCCGGCTTCGGCTGGGCTGCGGACTTCTGGTACTTATTATACAGGGCATCGGCAAGCTGATCCGTCAGAAGATATAGAAACTTCTCGTCACCTAGTGCGTCCGTCTTGACCGACCCGTTAAACTCCATCTCCTCGCGGAAAAGGCTCAGGGTGGTACCAAGGGTCGCATTTGCCCACAGAGAAAGTACAATCAGGTCGGCGTCCAAACCGTAAATTACAGCAGTTTTCGGAGTGTGGGCACGGATGTACTCCATAATCTTTTGCTCACCCTCTCCTGGTTCGTCCGCTGGGCTTACTACTGTATTTAGGGTCGCGTTTGCTTGGCTCTTTGCAAACTGACGCAGGGAAAACGCTAAGGCTTTCATAAACTGCGTACCTGGCGTAATAGCATTCGTATCCCACCGCGGCTGCGGATTGTAAGAAACACCCTTCGCTTCCGCCCTGATTCGTGCCTCCTCCTCCGCCTGAACAGCGGAACGGAATCGGCGGAGGCGCTGCTGCTTAATCTTCGCCATCGGTGCCACACCGTCTACCGCAATATATAGGGTTTGGGTGGGGTTAACAAGGGCGGTCATCTGTTTGATATACGCAATCACCGCAACAATAAGGTCCGCTTCGTACTTTGCCTTGATTTCTGGGGTGTACGGTGTTTTCTTCTGTACCTTTCGTACACAGTAGTAAATCGCACAGTTGAGATCCAACCCAAAAAACTCCGGCGGCGTTTTGGAATTGGGGGTGGTGACACCCGCAATAGTTTGTATTATGTGCTTATAGAAGGAGGGGATTCCCATGTCAGTTCCTGAAAAAAAGACTCTTGATAGTGTGAGTGCTTTACTTAAGTTTGCTGCCGATGGGTTTAAATATAACCTACAAACTTTTCCCGATACAATCTCCGCCGCCGCTTTCCTATTTACTATCCTGTTCCAGTCACCACCCCTGGGAGCATTAACAGGTAGCATATTAGCCCTAAATGTAACGGCACCCATGCTACAAAAATTCCTGTCAGGATTCATTGGTGACTCCGCCGTCGTCAATAATGAAGCGGACCGCCGATGCTCTGGTCATTTTCCCGGTGTATCATTTGAACGTATCCTACAATTAAGCGATACAAAGTCGTTTAGCGATCTTGACCACAACGGTGTTCCAAGTTATTACTCCCTGTTTTTGGGCTTCCTAAGCGTCTATGTTGGATCCTTGCCTATTATTTACAGTAAGGAAATCTCCTATTCGCCGCGGCGGAAGGCATCCACCACCTACGGTATTGTCATTCTTGTCCTAGTTGTTCTAATGTGTACCCTATTCCGTCTAATGTCTACCTGCGAAAATATGGTCAGTTTGACAGTAGGAATACTTGCCGGCGGACTCTTCGGTCTCTTCTGCGTTGGTTTCCTGGCATATATCTCCGACCGCCGCCTAACAAACATCCTCTCGTTCCCATTAATTCGTAATCGTGCTGCGGATGGCAAGCCCATCTACGTTTGCGAGAAGGCGATTAAGAAGCGCACACCGACCTGTGTGAAGCCGATGACACAACAGGAAAAAAGCAATTTACAAACGGTACGCGGAATGATTGAGCGTGGTAGCACAAAGTTACGCATACCTATCTCGCCCGATAAACTTGACGAGTTCGCTACATTTTATGCAAACAATGTCGATCCGAATACTGGACGGCTAGATGGACGGGCAGAGAATCAAGCACTTACTATCCTCGGAATTACAATGGAACAATCACGACAGATTTTTAGCGCAGGACGGCAATGAGAATCACATAAAATAGAAATAGAGAACAAGAAGGATGAGCGTATTGCGAATGCGCCAATTCTTACTCGGTCTATACCATGACCTCCCGAATGTACTATTTGTAGGTTCATTCGTACTTGGCTCTATTACCGGCTACTTACCGCTCGTCTGGGTCGCCATGGGTCTGATTATAAACGCCTTCGTTATCACTAGTACACAACAACTACTCGCCATGATATGGCCAACCTGGAATCAAATAATTACAGCAAAAGGTGCCGCCTGCGATGTTATATCAACTGGCGCACCAGGCAACGGCACAACCATCATAGCACCCAGTATGTGGCTCTCGTCCGCCGTATTCTTCGCCAGCTTTGTCATCTATAATTCCGTACAAGTGGCGATGATGCCTACTGCCAAAGGAGCAAGCAAAGATAAGGCAGATATTCGTCAAGCGTTTACTCTCACCACAATCGTTATTGGTGCCGTCTTCTTCCTGCTTGTCCTTATGCGCGGACACAGCGGCTGTGAATCTTACCTCGGTGGAGCACTTGGTGTTCTCGCCGGCGTAGGTCTAGGTGTCGGATTCTGGAATATCCTCAATGTATGCGGAGGTGCCGCACGTGTCGGTATGGTGCCAGATATCTTACAAGTCGTCAATTCAATGGCACCGCCCGGTGAAGATACAGTCCCTGTAGTCTGTAGTGCCTAGTTCGCACCACCTGACAGCAGTCCCATCAGCAGATTTGTATCATTCCGCCATTCACGAAACTGTGCGCCTGCGATTTGTTGTAATATAAGCGGCTCCCATTCTGTATTAATATCACGTATAATGCGACCCGTTTCACTAAGTAATTCCGAACGCGTCTTATCAGCATATAGTGCATTCATTAACTCACGCGGAAATTCTAATTTACCATTACGCTCATTCACTTTATTGTGTAACCACCAGATATTATAGACCACTCGTTCTCTAATCTCTGTTCCTGACATCAAATGTACATTTTTACTAGGTAGAATCGCATTATATTGAAGATACTCCGTTAAATGTGCACGACATAATGGGCACGGCATAACATCCGCCAATGTCTTCAAAAGTTTCCTCCAAAGATACGCAACATCCTTACGGTCACTTATCCACGCCAAATTATGTAATACTTTCCATAGTTTCGGACCCCACGAATCTTTAGAACCGGGCTTTGGTAATGTATCTGCCATTGATTACGCAGACGAAAAATTTGAAGGCAGACAGCCGCATTTTGCCGGTTTGTAACAGCCTATGGAGGTGGTTCAACGAATCCCCGCCAATCTCTGGGAAAACTTACAAGAAGTCGTCTGTCGTATGGACAACGCATTCCTACGCGATGTATCCCAAATTACAAAGATTCCCTACGCCGATTTACGCAAAGCGGTTCCTACACGCGGAATATCAACGCGAATTTCTACAGACAGCAATGAACCGTGGTGGACGGGGTTGACGTGTACTATGTCTGTACTACGACCCGGTGGAATGTGGGTCCGATGCTCAGGAACCGCCTTTGAGGGTGCCTGTTGTTTCAAACATAGGAACTTGGATGGGCGGACGGAGTCGCGGTTGCCCAATGGCGTGCTGCCCTACAATTCGCCGACCATTGCGTCGCTGCCCCGTCGTTTACCTATTCGGGTTGAGGGGGTCCCATACTGGGTCTGCGAAACCGGATTCTCTGAAGTCTACGACGTAGACGGTCACGTTGTCCCTGGGATTATGATAAATTATGAGAAACGGTGGGTATGCGATCTTGATAAAAATTGAGTTCGTGTGTGCCGAATTTGTTTTTTACCAATAATTATTAACAGGTAGTATGTCAGATTTATTTGACAATGCTACGATTGCCCTTCCTTTCATCTCCCATGGCTCTTCTCAGGTTTCCAAGAAAAATAAGAAGCAGAAGCGTTCCTATATTGTAGAACGTCTACATGAAAAGCGTGGACGTGTAAAGAAAATTTCATCGAATAGTGTACTAAAAATTCCAAATTATATTATTAAACAGTGGGTTCAAGGTATGAGTGGTGAGCCGCTTATAGCTCCGCATGGCACCATTCCTCTTCTGTACTGCCAAAAGAATGATTATAGTCCTTGGCTCTATACTATGATTACTTCTGTCTATCGTAAACGTGCGGATTGGCATAATCTCATTACTAGCATGTGGAAGGGTCCCCATTTGGAGCCCTGCTCAAAATGGGGAAATCCCCATTTGGTTGAACCGTGTGTACCAACTACGCTCAAACATCCCAATCCGTTCTTCTATAATCGGTCTATCGCAATCCACTTGGATAAACTTATGTGCCTTAATAATACTCTACGTATGTGCGTTCTTCGGTGTGTTCAGCGGCGGCTGCTAGCAAAAATGGATAAACGGGTTGTCGGTGAAGACGACCTTCATACTACCACTCGGATTCCTGATGCCGCAATGGTCTCGGTATACGATTACACAACCCGTGCCAAGTATGTCTTCCATACCAATACCATTCTCAAAATGATTCTATCATCGCTTAAGTATAGTGCTTACGGTGTTGCGTCACCAAAGGCACCTAAGAATCCCTACACTAACCTTGAATGGACAAAGCCGCAACTCATGTCTATTACGCAACAAATTGTTTGTAATATGACGTCTCTCCATCGTATTCCACCGCCGCTGTTTCTCAACTACTACAACTGTAATTATAATATTCTAACATTTGCTAAATTCTGCGAAAAGGAGCTCGGTATCAATGCCGCTGTTGAACTCTTCAAACATAAGGATGATCCCACGACGCAAGATATTTACGGTGAAATGATTGGTACTGTGATAGATGAAGAAAATATCGCTATGTCAGCGCGTATGCGAAATATGATTATTGAACGAAAGCTTCCAGATATACTACAGAATCGTTGGGATAATATTGTATTAGCTCTATGGATTGATACAAATATTCAAGTTCTTTACGAACCGTATAAGACGTATACTGAAATTATAGATGATTTCACCAAAGCACGTGATGATACACGTAGTTACCTCCTTCAACTGACCCGTAGCTCGCGGCGGAGGCTGCCACCGCCTGGCTCTGGCGTCTCACTCATTCGTACCCACGCGCTCAACATTCTCATTGATGCCGCAATCTATACAGACAATATTCTTGAGATGGGAGATGAGGAGCCGCCACTCACCGTAAATCTTTGAATGGACTAGGAAGGATGGACTTGAAGTCATACCATCACGCAAACCTTATTTTGCCCCGGTTATGGCTCGGTAATAAAACTGCTGCGGCGGACCCTAATTTTTTGAAGACCGCTGGTATAACCACTGTATTTAATGCCACAAAGGACTTGCCTTTTTCCCCATTGGTTAAGCGTAAATACCGTGTACCCGTTGACGACAACCTACAACCGGCGGAAATCAAAAATATGGCAGAATGGTCACCTGAAATAGTGTACAAAGTGGTCAATGAATATAATCAAGGCTCGGTGATACTTATTCATTGCCACGCGGGTATGCAACGGTCCGCGGCGATTATGGCAATGACATTAATTGCTTTATCCGGTCACCCTGCGTCCCAAGTGATGCCCTATATACGCTCACGTCGTGAGATCGCATTTTTTCCGTCCGCGAATTTCTTACAATCCATTCTCGGATTCGAGAAGTACTACTTTTTAGCGAGAAACGGTGACAGGAGTCGGCGTAATTAGTTCGTGAAATGTAGATGCCCACGGATTAGGTCCTGGCTGGTAATTGGGGTTTTGCGGATGGCTCTTCTCCCGCTCGGCTACAAGCCATTCATCAGGAATATCTAGCGGGAAATTGTGTTGGAAGAAATCTTGGTAGAGTTGTTCCGATTCATAATGAATATGTCCAGTTGTGTCTAGGTCAATCTGGTATCGGTTTCGCTGCATATTCCAGTACGGTGAATCCTCAAAGATGAAGTTTGGCTGTCCAATAAGTTTCGTCTGTGGCTGGGGTGATACATTCCAACGGTTCCGTGCCTCTGGATGAATATAGAAGAGCCGACCCTGTTGGACCGGCTCCTGTAGTAGAATTTCTATTGGCGGCGGCGGATACGCTAGAATGTACATTGAATGCTCTAGAATTTGCCCGTGGAGATATGGGTAGGCGGTGAATTTGAGAAAGTCTGGTGAGGTGCCAATAGCAATTAGAAAACTCATAAAGGCAGTTGGATGTGCAAGAAGCGGACGAGCAAGCAGATACGCCCGCCAGCACTGCTTATTCTTAATAGCATGTTGAATACGATGGTACAGTGTTCCACACTGTGAGTCTGTCCAGCCTGCCGGCTTAGCGTGCCAAGCCCTTGGTGCTTCATGATTACCCGTTGGTGGTGGCGGATAGTCTCCAACAAGGGTATGGGGTGGAAGTCTGAGTGGGGCTGGAGTAAAGGAGGCGAGAAGACTATCGTAGCGACGGGAACGCCAAGACGCAAACCGCTGTGGAGTCAAGTCTTTGTCCGGTTGTGCTAACAGCCAGGCAAAGCCAAGAAGTTTATGAACCAGCTCTGTTTCTAGACTTAGTTGGAGTTCATTCAGAATGGTAAGTGCAAGGGGAACATTTCGCTCTTCTAGGGAAAGAAGTAAGGAAGCGGCAAGGTCATCTGTCTCATAGAGATTCCTAGAGAGCGGCATGGTGCTTTCGGCTTAAAGAAACCGGCGACCCTTCAATTTTGTTTTTAGAAAGTAGGGATGGATATTTTAGTGGCGTGTCACAACGAAGCCACGGATCCTAAGCTTTTTAAATATTTTCCACCGCTGTTTGATACTCCCGTACCTTTGGTCGCCGACTATGTAGACCCTTACACGTCTGGGCATACATGGAAAGATTATGGTGCTGAATCAAAGGATATTATTTGGGAATATTATTGCCCTGCGTTTTGGCCGTTCAAAAAAGTGGCAGACTATTACAACTACTACCCAGACCACAAATCTATCTTTTACGATCTGTTTGATACTAGCTGGAAAATCCTGAAACCTGGTGGTAAAATTGTGCTTTCTTTTCCAAAGGATTTTGGTCGTTTTTATTCTTTCCCCCGTTTGTATTGGAAACCGATTAATTCAGCAACCGCCTTAGAAAATTTTAAATCAGTTCTTAAAAATATTCTTTCTCGGCATCCTTGGAATTATCGTATTGTGCGTCGTGAAAATATGCCGTTTATTATTTCTGAACGAGATAGACAGGATACATATGACGAATATATATTTCTTGTAAAACCTGTACCTCGAACAAAATCAAATAACCGCGGAATTGAAATGGTAAATATGACGCGTAAAAAACGTAAATCAAGGCGCGGTCGTGGGCGCAGCCGCCGGTGCTAACTTCGCCTTATACGTATACGCCTTACGAATTTTCTTTCTACTATAAGGATTTACCTTTGGAAATATATTGAACGATGCTTTTGTATAGTATCGTCCATACTTGAACTCATCGTTGAAATTCACCATATTATTTCCATTTTTGATATTATTATGAGTATAGGTATTGACTGGGTCTTTTGTGGTGATTGGTTTTTCACCTATGTTTTCTATCTCTAGATTACTACCAGCCGTTGCACCTAAATTACGAAGTTTCTGAAGCATCTCGTCACGTATTCGAGTATTGTTATTGTAGTCTTCCATATAATCATATGCGCTCTTACCAGTGTTATCTCGCATATTTATATAGGTTTGTATATTCTCAACGCCCATTAATATTCCATCACTACCCCAATCTAATATATGATCTAACGCATCCACTAATCCAGATTTTGCTGCCATAATTAGCGGGGTAGATCCATCATTTGATACTATACTCCAATCCGCATCTTGTCCTAGTAAATCTAACACAATATCATCGTACCCTTCAAATATTGGTGATGCACCAGATGCTAAAATTGCCGATGTTTCCCCTAAATTATTGCGTGTATCCCAGTCAAATCTATGGTCCCTTAAAAAATTAAACATCACTTCATCTTTGACATACCAAAATAAAGTGACTGTATAATCTTCCATATTATTTAATGCTATTGTGCTGTTAATATCCGCACCGGCTGCCAACAGTCGTTCGCATTCTTCAAAATTACGGTTATGAAAGGCAGCGTGAAGCTGTTGATTCGGTGTTCGGAATGTCGATATAACAGCCCCGCGTCCTTTTTGTTTACGTTGTTTTCTAGTCTTTCTGCTTCTAGTCATTCCTACTAGGGATAGCTAAAAACTATACCGCCGAAGGAAGCGGATAAGCCCCCGTAAAATTAAAAATATTTTTGTTGTTTTTTGTATTTTCAGGTTTTCTGGACTTCTAACAATAGACTGGTGATTGGTGGTTTAGATTGGGATTAAATATCGTCAATATTAAGTTCGCCGTCGTTATCCGGCTCACGGTGTGCCAGCCGATTAGTGCCGAGTTTGGCACGGAGGTCCTCATCGGATGCCGACTTTTCATCGTCCTCCTCCTCATCGCTCTCGTGGGCAAACTCGTAGCCGCCGTCGCCTACGGCACCTTCAGTCGGCTTATCGGCGTCAATATCATTCGTCATCCAGTCAGGAATGATGCCGTCCTTCTTGAGCTGATAAGCCTGCTTTGATGTCAGAATAGCGACGATGTCAAAGTGCTCGCCGGCAACGGCGGGCGCATCAGGATCGTAACCCTCGCCGACATAAATAGCAACCACATCCTTTACTGTGATTGGCGTCGCACCGCGGCGGCCCAGAACGTTCGGAATACGGGCGGAAAGTTCCTTGATACCGTGCTTATAAGGAATGGCGACCTTGACGTGTCCCTGCCCAATCATCTTTGTGATTCGGGCAAAGGTGACGCCGTCGGTCTTACCGTTGATAGCGGCGGACGCACGCTGTGAGTTGAGTTCTTGGCGCTTTGTGCCGGAAATACGACCCTTCTTAGAACGAGGCATGTTTGATATGTAGGAAGGAAAGAAGTAGGAGAAAAGAGGAAAGAGGAAAGGAGAAACTTGTAGGACGGAAGTAGGCAGCTGATAGTTTCGGTAAATCAAAAATAGTTTGTCAATTTTTTCAGTTTGGTTTTCTAGTACGCCGCACGACGAGCCGCCGCACGCGTTACACGCGGGCTTGCGCTACGCTTAGGGCGCTCCTCCACATGTACCTCGGGCTGGGGCTGGGTCTGGGTCGCCGCAGGCACCGTGTAGCTGCTCCAAGCAAAGGGCGACGTCTGACGGCGGACACGAGTGCCCTCCACCTCCATCGGCCACGAGTTGTGTAGAGAACGGACCTGGGCGTAGAACGTATCTAGGTAGTAATGGACCTGCGTAGACCGCAGCATGACCGACGTGTAGCCAGGGACGTCAATCTGGACGTGCTCGGCACGCTGCTGATCGTAGGGCAGTGCCTCTAGAAAACGCTCAATGTAGGGGAAGAGCTCAGAGTGTAGCAGCTGGCGCTCCGTGCGAGCACCAATCGTATTCTGGGTAAAGACGGCGGTGAAGTTCATCGTGCCCTCCGTAGGGCGAATAACGAGCTTATCGTCAGGCTCACCGGTCTTCTGGAGGATGATCACGATCGGGGCAAGGGTGGCGTCACCATCATAGTTGAAGCGGGGGGCAGTAGGCGACATCATGATAGGGGGAATGACAGTGGACGCAGAAATTTTTCGTTTTGTCAATTTTTATCGGTTTGGGGGTAAATTTTCATGTCATTGACCATTGCCTCAAAAATATTCGGTGTCGGTGTGATTAAAAGTTGTTTTACAAAGGTATTAAATGCCGCGGTATCTTTCGGTAAGCACGCCCCCGCCGGTCCCCTTAGAGTTTCATTACACTGTAAATATTCTGTGTCAACCGATTTTTTATACTCTAAATTCTTAATAATATTATCATAGTTTACGTTTTTATGCTTACATATTTCGTAAAATGCGTTGGCGAATAAAATTTTCTGCGTATTATACACGTTCTGGAAGTATTTTGTGAGTTCGGCTTCGGTAGGATGAACCTGGGATAGTTTACAACCGAGGGGTTTATACATTTCAGCTACGGCGGCTAGTGCGACGGAATCCTCAGTTCCTACGATACATAGATTCGCCGCCTTGATATCGGCGTAGCCCTGTCGTTCTTTCAGAAATTCTGGGCAAACGGTAATACGGAGTTTATACTTTTCTATGAGGTTTGTTGTAGTCCCTGGTATCACCGTACTTTTAATACAGATAGTACCTTGGTAATTATGGGTTTTGAGGGTCTGGACGGTAGATTCTACAATGCTTATATCACACTCTTGTGTTGTTGGATTTAGAGGGGTAGGAACGGCGACAACGATAATATCAGCACGGAGAACATCTTCTATACGAGTGTTAGGGACCTTAATATCATAGAACGATGTTGTATGATATTCTGTAAATACGTCGTAGAGGGCTTTGCCAACTTTACCCAGCCCAATAAACCCTATCTTCATCCTGACGGTGTCTTATATTTTAGTGCCGTGTTTATGTAATCGGCGGTAAAAATACGAAGTTTAGTCGCCGAATTATTCGTACTATGACCTATGATAAATCGGTTATTCTCTATCATAAATCCGTAGGCAAATTCTCTATCCGCCTCAAGTTGAAACCATTCCGAATATTTTATAAGATTCATTTGTTTATCAAAAACGACAAAGGCATGTTTATAGCGGCGTCTTATATGATGATGGACAATAAACCAATACTGTGTGTTATATTCTACGGCACACGAAGATCCGCACATAATTTTAAAATCCGCCGGTGTTTGACGCTCTTCTAAGACGGTCAGTTCGTGGGTTTCCAAATTGATATCACATATTTGTAACGGAAACCATCGGTAAATCACACAGAGTTTTGAATTGTAATTGACAAAAGCCCAATTCTTCTCTACACGAAATTCAGTTTTGAAGGTAGGTCGTATATGGTCTCTATCAAACAATACACCATTAAATATACCGGATACAATAACAACTTGACGTTGTTTTGAAAGATAGACTGCTAGGTAATAGATTTGACTATTGTATACAAAGAGTCTTATATCTTCGTAACCACCTTGTGGGTGCGGTCCTGATACAAATCCATCGTCAATTATTTTTGTCTCTTTGACTGTAAAATCGTTGGAAAGCGTGATGAGTTGATTGAGATTTCGCCACATCGGCGGACCTAAACAACGGGATAGTACAAGATACTCATCTAGATTTTCTGGATTTCGGACAATAGCAGGAGATGATGAGTGAAACCTCATATTCTTATAGTTGAACCGATTGGAAAGGTCTATAACTTGGTCGGCAACCAGCCTTAGAGAGGACAGCATCTTATCTGTGGATTACGCTAAAAAAAGCGAAATAAAATCTTACGGCGGTTAAATGGTCTGTACACGCTGTGCCAAACCGACCATTGATGCACCATCCATTGACGATTGGGGTCCGACCTTATGGGCAATTTTACACGGATTAGCAGAACAATCTGGGCGAAATGAAGACGAACGGCAACTGTGGATTTCACTCATTGAAGGTCTGCCGAAGGTTGTTCCCTGTCCCGAATGTGCCAGACATATTACTGTGTGGCTACGAACTCACCCCGTAGCTGCACTACGTAGAATACCAATGTCTGGCTTCTATACTTGGGTAACGGGATGGGTATATGATCTACACGAGGACGTGAATCGGCGGCTAGGCAAGCCGTCGTTTCCCCGCGAGGGGCTTAAAGAAATGTACGGCGGGCTAGACATACAAGTAAAAATGGAATCGCTCAAACGGTTTCTTGAAAAACTTATTAGCATTTCAGGAACCGGTATTTTATCCTGGAAAGCGTGGGAGGGATACGTCATCCGTTTGCTCACGCTTTATAGTTTACTTGGACACTGCCCTACGTGTAAATGAGCGGCGGCGGCGGGTGCTGCGACTACGTCTCTTGACGGTCACCGCTTGTTTACGGGCATTTTCTAGACGATTCGCCTGATTGGACGCAATCGCTCGTGCTAAAACTACACGATTGTGTTCTGCTCCTCTTGGTATCAGTGCTCTGCCGGTAAGTCTGAGACGGACAGAAGGTGCCATTCTACGCGTACCACGAGCAGGAATGTTTTTCAGCGGATCTATTTTACGGCGGCTAATCGCCATCGCTTTTCTTAGATTAGGATTTTCCTTATTAAAGAAACTAGTAAGTCTGTTTAAGATGCCGGACATCTACCCTACTATGGGTATCTAATAACGCGCCTTCTCGGTCGCGCTAAGGGCACGCCACTTCTCGCCGATCTTACGCGCGACCGCCACAACATCGCTGCGGAGGGACGGGTTGGCGCGTAGAATCTCGGGACGCGTCTTCTGGGCAAACTTCATGTAGCCATTGAGCTTGCGACCGCCGCGCTGCTTGCGGGTCTTCTTGTTCTGATTAGCGTTGTTCTTGCGGGTACGGCGACTGCGATTAGCCATTCTATACTTAGTGTTCAGATTTTAGTTTTGCTTAAGTTGTTTAAAAGTCCGCGAGCCTTCCTACGGAAGGCAAAGCTTCGTTTTGACTTCGTCAAAACTCAGCGTCGGTCGCAAACGTCATCTGCTCCGTGGTGCGTCCTACGCCCGCCTTGGAATAATTGGACACACGCTTCTCAAAGAAATTATCCTTGCCCTCCAGGGAAATACGCTCCATAAACGGGAACGGATTCGCCGTATTCCAAATCTTCGGATAGCCTAGCTGAACAAGTAGACGGTCGGCAACAAACTCAAGATACTGACTCATCATCTTGGAATTCATACCGATCAGGGCACACGGAAGAGCGTCAATAATGAACTCCTTCTCGCACTTGACCGCCTCACGAATCATCTTATGTGCCTTTGTCTTGCTCAGCTTTGTCTGAAGCATACTGTATAACAGGCAGGCGAACTCCGTATGCATACCCTCATCGCGGCTAATAAACTCGTTTGACGTAGTCAGCCCAGGCATCAGACCACGCTCCTTTAGCCAGAAGATAGAGCAGAACGCTCCGCTGAAGAAGATACCCTCTACCGCCGCAAACGCCATCAACCGCGACGCAAAGTCCGCCGTATCCGACTCCATCCACTCAATAGCCCATTCTGCCTTCTTCTTGACGCACGGAATGGTCTCAATCGCCTTGAGCAGATGCGTCTTCTCCGTTGCGTCCTTGATGTACGTATCAATCAGCAGACTGTAGACCTCTGAGTGGATATTCTCCATCGCAATCTGGAAGCCATAGAAGCAACGTGCCTCAGGAATCTGAACCTGCTTCATAAAGTTCATCGCTAAATTCTCATTGACAATACCGTCGCTGGCGGCAAAGAACGCCAAGACGTGGCTGATGAAATGACGCTCATCCTTATTGAGACCGTCCCAATCCTTGCGATCGCGGCTGAGGTCTAGCTCCTCCGCAGTCCAGAAACTACCTTCCGCCTTCTTATACATCTCCCATACCTTCTGATTCGCAATAGGAAAGAGCACAAAACGATTCGGATTCGGCTGTAGAATCGGCTCCGTCTTCGGAAAACGACGCTTGGTAATCACTTGAAATGCCTCCTCTTTGGGGTTTACTCCGCGGGCACCCAGCGATCCGCTATCTACTGACGTAGAACGACGACGAGGAACTATGATTGAAGGTGCTTCGGTTACGGGGCTGGAGCTCATTGCCGGTACTTTACCCTGCGATTTCATTTTGTTGCGATTTGCCGGGATTTTATGCGTTCTGTGTTATTTGCTGTTTGTGTAGACTTACGTCATTTTTTTCCCGCAAGGGGGAAGAAAATTGAGTGCCATTTTTTCAAAGTAAGGGTGGGGCATTACCCTCTTTATTAGATATAATGAGCACCGAATTTAGCACTTGGCTTCTTGGTCTCGGCGGTTACGCCGGTCTCTTCGGCGCTCTTGCCGTATTCTATCTCTATCCCAACTTTCCACGCAACTACCTACCGCTACTCTTTGTTGTGCCGGTTATCAGTGCGGCGGCACTCTATGCCTTCTTCAAGGTGCTATATCTAGTTCTATGGTTCACTGTAAGGGTCCTTGAGTCTATGCTCAACGAGCATCTTACCATTATTCTGCTCTCTACGACGTTCGTCGGCGGTCAGGCAGTGCTTATCGGCTACGTAGTGTATAAAAATGCCTTTGTGAATAACATTGTTCTGAATAATGCCGCATATGAGGTAGAAGAGGAAGAGGGGGAAGAGGAGGCAGAGGAGGACGCAGGCGAGGAGCTACAGCCTGAGGAATATGAGGAGGCTCATGCGGATGAGGATAGCGGTGCCGATGCGGATAACGAGGAGGGTAATCTTAATTCGGTTCCGCCCATCACTAATAACACGCCTGCTACGGGAACACCCGTTACTAATGCTAGTTGTGTAGATTGCGACGATGATTGTACTAAGTGTATGCCAGGACTCATTAGTCCGCAAGGACTCATCACACTTGACAAGGTAATGGGTGTGAGCAGTGAGACGCCCGTTAATGTTGTTTGCGAGAATGGTGTATGTCGTATTGATGGAACTGCTGCCAATGTTGCCAACGATGCCATCAAAAATATGATGGAGGAATTTGCTGAGAATGTAAAGATTGATTAAATCAGCACTTTACGAAGACGTACCAAGAGTTTCAAGAAAGTCGTTTCGCCTTCTGGGATTTCGAACAATAAGGAAAGGGGTCGGTTGACGCTGATGGCACCGCTGGGGGTCACGAGTTTTTCAGCGAATACATAGTTCCTTACTGCTTTTACAATATCCTTATACGGATAACGCTTGCTGAGGTCAATGTTTGGCAAACCGGGCGGCTTTACAGCGAAGGTCTGATTACGAAAGGGCGAAGATGCCAGAAAATTCGGATCATTGAACTGCTCTAACGCCAGTTCAATAATAGGTTTTTCAACCGTTTTCATATGGGTATCAATATGGTTGAGATGGTTGGCTAGCGACTCCATTGTTTCGGTCATTTCCTCTAGGTCGCACTCCATTTCAAAGAGATTCATAAGTTTTGCCGTCCGATTTGTAGTGCCGGTTGTATTTGTATCGGTCGTGGATGCGGTGGACTCCGCCTCAGATTCTGCGTCGCTCATATCTACCAGGAACAGGTATATCTCGTAGATAGTCTCAGTTTTTTTAGGTTTAGGCTGGGCTAATCGCGGCGAATTTTGCCCGTTAGCCAACTGACAGGGCTATGAATCTCGCCCTTCCAAAACCACGCATAGGTCGGCAGCGGCTGCTCCGCCTGCTCCTTTGCGGCACGCACGGCGTACCACCAATGGCGAGGAAGCAGCACTGTATTGCCTGGACGTAGTTTAATCTCAATATACTTTACATCGCCAATCCAAGGGATTTCCTTCGTCGTCTGTATCCAGGGGTCCTTTCCCGCAATATCGTCTGCAACGTTTGCGGGAATCGCACCTTCGTGTGCAATCCATAACTCCAATGGATGTCCATCCGTTGAAACAATCGCTGTAAAATCCGCAATACCCTTGCGGAGACCCATCACATCCTTCTGCTGATAAATGTACGCCGTAGGGGTTTGCGTTGGAACCGTGTACCATTGATGGAAGCCCTCCGCCGCCCAATGCTCAAAATTATTACGAAGTTTAATTACATCTGTAATCGTCGTGAGACTTACAGGCGTTGTATTATTTGGCGTCTGAAGCCATTGGTCCCACGTCGTCTTAAACTTCTTTTTGTCTTGACCTTGGACTACAAGTTCCCACGTCTTATTTGCCGTCTTTGCGTGTGCCCAATTGCCCAACCAATGTTTCGGCAAACCTCGGATAACAATCGGTAGCTGCTCATTCATCATTTCAGTCCAGTTCGTCTGCGGAGTATAATCCTTCTGTAGGATTTGAAACTCGTGAATGGCACCGCGATATGCGATAACAGCTATTCCAAAAATCAATAAGACCAGGAAGAGCAGTTCAAATATCATCTCCTGGAATTACGCCGTGACTTTTTGTGTGATGCTGCTCCGCAGTTTGGTAGACAGTTAGTCCACAGACCGGGTAGGAATTGACCCGTCATAATATGACGCACTTCCTTCTTCGTTAACGGTTTTCGCATACTCTTAATTGTTTTTCCTCTACGGGAAATAATTTCACGTAATTTAAAACCCTTCCCTTCCTTGACAGATACTAAATCATGAAAGATTGGTTTACCATTCGCGGCGTGAATTTTCTCACTATGAAATGTTTCCATTCTATTAAGGGCACCGATTAAAATTCAGCATCCTGGTTGATTCGGAGCAAAATCGTTTTATGAATATTCATAAATTTCGGCAGCAGAAGAATAAAACAGAATCCAAACGGATATATGCAGATTTGGGTCATAGAGAAACTTAGAAGTAGCGTGGCAGCGTAGGGAAGCGGCATAACACCATCAATCCTAAATTTGAGCCAATATTTTGCGTAAAGCTCCCTATTTCGTACTACGCGTAAAAATTTTGTGTAATACGCACCATAACACACAAAAACTACGCTGGACATACTGAAGAAGAAAATATTCATTAAAATATTGAGTGGCATGTAAGGAAAAAGGTATCCGTGGGGCGGAGCGAGGATTCTTTCTCTCAAAATATGTCCCGCTACAATAACATAAAAATAGTGACACAGAAAAATTGGCATAAACGGTTTTGACAAGAAAAACCATACTTGGTCGTGCTCTATTGCGGGAATATGTTCCAACGGATGGCGTAGCGGCATATTGTAGTTCGTCAAGCATAGTTGACAACGCCGTATAAAATCAGGATTTGTTGTTGCCTTTCTCCATTGTTTCAAACATTGGAGATGAATATAACGAACGCTTCCTACGCACTTACAAGGAGTGATAAGTGGATTGTTGACTGCGGCAGCGTCGGCAGGATCAAAACAAAATCGACAGCCGGGGACGCCGGGGTCTTGACGGATCGGGTCCATCTAAGGGGTATGAGAAAAAATAAGTCTAATGGACGCCAAACGGCTGGTGACCTGTGTTATTGGAGATGGACTCGGTAATCGCTTATTTCAAATAGCGGCACTGCTTGGATACGTTGAACGGCACGGAGGGCAGGCAGTCTTTGTCAAAGAGTTGGTGAAGGCGAACGCTGCACAGCCTGGCGGTGAACGGGTGTGCGATTACTTTCCTGATATTCCAACAATTAGTGGTGATGATGTGGTGTGGACCGAGTTGCGCGAGGAGTTTGTGGACGCAATGACGTACCGACCGCTGCCGTTTGTTTTTGGCAACGTCAAGCTGTGTGGGGCGTTCCAGTCCGAACGGTACTTTCCTAGCGGCGGAATGCGGCTGGCTGGCGTAGTTCCACAGGTTTTGCGTATAGGGGTGCCTACGGTGTTTTTACACGTCCGTCGTGGCGATTATCTCCATCCGTTCAATCAGCACCACTACGTAGATCTTCGTGGGTACTATGAACGGGCGTTGTCGCTTTTTTCTGAGGCTTACGTTGTTGTATGCTCCGACGATTTGGAGTGGTGTAAGGCGGTGCTACCTTCGCGGTATCCTGAGGTGTCTGCGGATAAGTGGATTTGGTTTAGCGGTGACGAATACGCAACGCTTTCGGCAATGATGGGATGTACTCTTGGCGGCATTTGTGCCAATAGTACGTTCTCGTGGTGGGGGGCTTATTTAGGTCGCGGGGTTGATAAGTTAGTAACTATGCCGTCATTATGGATTCAGTTACGCGCGGGATTCCCCAAGGCGGTTGATATTTACCCTGCATGGGCGGAGCGGGTATCGGTTTAAGAACTACGTCCACAGTTTGCTGGTGAGCGTACTTACCTGGGCTTCCAATGTCTGGATAGTAGACTGCTGAATCTGGACTAGTGCGTATATCTCTTGTATAGCTTTCACAGTTGGTGGGATGAATTCTTCGTGTCTAAGCGTGTAGAGTCCTTTGAGTTTGGCGTGTGGGGGCTCGTAGGTGTAAGTTGTTGTACTGCCGTGTTTGTCTTTACGCGTCTTCGTGATAGTTGAGGGAATGTCGTTAATACACGTGTAGAGTGCTGAATCGGTGCTCATTGTATCTAGGACTTGCTTCACTTCCTGTGCAATAAAACCTTGATGCTTACGTTTGCCTGGGTCTTGCGGCAGAAGAGCGTTGCCATCGGCACCCAAGCCGATGCCCTTGCGGTCCTTCCACTTGAATTCCACCGGTCGTAGTTGGTTAATGAAATTAATGCCAAGTGAGGTATTATTGATATTTGTCTTGAGGCGTTGATCGGATGGTCCTACCGCATCATATGTAATTTCATTTGTCGTTGTATCATATGTCAAATAATAACTTCCTACTGCTGGCTGAATCGGCGCAACGTAGAATCCTGAATTGGAATTCGTATTTCCGTCTAATTCCATACCGGTCGCATTAATCACAATTGAATTTGAGGTTTGATTGCTTTGACCCGCATACGCTCCAATAGCAACTGCATAATTGCCTTGATTATATTCACCGGCAAAACTACCCAAGGAAATATTACAATCTCCTACAGCCCATTGGCTTCCTGACCAAAATAGATAGTCGCCATAATTTGTTCCTGTAGGGGTTGGTCCTGTTGCGCCTATGGGTCCTGTGTCGCCTGTCGCGCCGGTGTCACCGGTTGCCCCAGTATCTCCAGTGGGTCCTGTGTCGCCTGTCGCGCCAGTGTCACCAGTTGCCCCAGTATCTCCAGTGGGTCCTGTGTCGCCTGTCGCGCCAGTGTCACCAGTTGCCCCAGTATCTCCAGTGGGTCCTGTGTCGCCTGTCGTGCCAGTATCTCCAGTGGGTCCTGTGCTGCCTGTGGCACCAGAGGCACCCGTATTACCCGTTGGTCCTGTTGAACCGGTGTTGCCTGTTGGTCCTGTGCTGCCTGTGGCACCAGAGGCACCCGTATTACCCGTTGGTCCTGTTGAACCGGTGTTGCCTGTTGGTCCTGTGCTGCCTGTCCATCCGGTACTGCCAGTATTGCCTGTTCTGCCCGTCGGTCCTGTACTACCTGTATCACCGGTGTTGCCTGTACGACCTGTGGGTCCTGTGCTACCCGTATTACCAGTCGCACCCGTTGCGCCCATTCCTGTAGGTCCTGTCGCACTTACCAACTGGCTGTAAGCAACCGCGCCCGTTGACGACACATATGTAAGCACTATGTTATTGTAGGTTGTTGTTGAGAGACCTGGTGCGTAAATTGTACTATTGACCGTTAAATTCGCCAATAACTGGGTTGCTCCATATACTTGAAGAGCAGGTGACGCCGTATATGCACTATTATTAAATATTACCGGTCCATCTACCTCTAATGTTGTATAGGCACTAGTAACACCGCCCAATGTGTAAACGGCTAAATTATAGAGAGCTATTCCTCCATAGGTGCCTGTAGCACCAGAACCAATTATAATCTGATCTTGTACTGTAAGTGTATTTGGTGAAGTATAGACAATAGATAATGATCCAGCAGTTGGTCCAATAAGGAAAATTAATTGTGTTGCGGTTCGTTGAACTTGGAAGTAATACTGGCTACCACCTCCAGTAAATACATTTATTGATCCTGGAGCCGTAATTGTTATATTGCCCGCAAACTGTGTAATAGTATAGTTTCCAGTGATAGTAACGAACGCAACTGATAAATACGCAGTACTTCCCATACCTTGAAAGACACCCGCATTCCAATTCCATACACTCACAATATTACCAGTGCCGGTAAATGTCGCTGAGCCGACTGAATATGTAGGGCAATTGAGCGTTTTATTACCACACGTAATACCACTGACTGCAGACCATGTACCATACGCTGATGGTGAAAAATCTGCCGCAGTTACACCTGGTGCAGTTCCTGATCCATTTGTTGTCTGAAAATAAGCAAGTGTTCCATTTGCATAAGGTGCTACAATAGATCCAGTTGCGGCTGTAAGTTTCAAAAAGCACGACGAATAGTCGTACGCAAATGTGGATACACCTCCTGCTACTCCATTGTTATTGAAAATAACATTTGTGTTGCTACCCGCTATAGGTCCTACCGGTCCTGTGCTACCGGTATTTCCTGTTGAGCCTGTTCTACCCGTAGGTCCGGTACTGCCAGTGTTGCCCGTGGGTCCGGTTGATCCGGTTGAACCAGTGTTACCAGTTGGTCCTGTACTGCCAGTGTTGCCTGTGCTGCCTGTAGAACCACTCGCACCAGTAATGCCCGTGGGTCCAGTACTGCCACTTGAACCAGTCGCTCCTGAGGCACCAGTGATGCCTGTGGGTCCTGTACTACCTGTGGCACCAGTGATGCCTGTGGGACCAGTTGAGCCCGTGGATCCAGTGTTGCCTGTGGCTCCTGTACTGCCAGTATTTCCCGTAGATCCTGTGCTGCCTGTGGCACCAGACGCTCCAGTATTACCTGTTGGACCTGTTCCTAATGCACCTGTTGGACCTGTTGAACCTGTGGCTCCTGTTGCACCTGTAATACCAGTTGGACCAGTGGATCCAGTTAAACCTGTAGCTCCTGTTACTCCTGTCGCTCCAGTTGGACCAGTAGATCCAGTATTACCAGTTGCTCCTGTAGAACCTGTTACACCTATAGTACCAGTCGGTCCGGTAGAACCAGTATTACCCGTAAATCCTGCGCCATACGCAATTAAATGCATACTACACCATGTACCTTGTCCAGTAGCAGTACTTCCTACGTAGAGTGTTTGTCCTCCAGAGTTTGCAGTAAACGCTGTAAAACTCATATAATCCGTTGTTCCATTCATATAGACCATTTTGGTTCCGCCCATTGAAAGAGCAACAGTGGCGGTTGGAATCGGATTTTGAAGAATCATTATTGTGCCATTTACACTATGGATGGCTTGGAGGTTGTCTTGATTATTGCTTGTAGAACCTGCTGCCCACCATCCTCCCATAGAGACTTCATAGTAACCTGCTACAGTAGGACGAATTCGTGCAGAACTTGTGTATGGATTTGTTCCTCCTGTTCCTGCATTAATCCACCATCCTTGCGGATTAAAATCACTCACAAAAGGAATGATAAAATCATTTGTATTAGCACTCACTGTCAAATCACCTCCTAATTTACCTTGAACAACATATTGACTTGCAGCCAAACTTGATGCTGGTCCCACTGGTCCTGTTGCTCCTGTTGCACCTGTTTGTCCTGTGATACCTATAGGTCCAGTACTGCCAGTATTACCAGTCGGACCTATACTACCTGTGGCACCAGTGATGCCTGTGGGACCAGTTGAGCCCGTGGATCCAGTGTTGCCTGTGGCTCCTGTACTGCCAGTATTTCCCGTAGATCCTGTGCTGCCTGTGGCACCAGACGCACCCGTGATACCCGTTGGACCTGTGCTGCCTGTGGCTCCAGATGCACCTGTGATACCCGTAGGACCTGTGCTGCCTGTGGCACCAGATGCGCCTGTAATGCCCGTGGGTCCTGTAGAGCCCGTGGCACCAGATGCACCCGTAATACCAGTCGGTCCAGTACTGCCACTTGAACCAGTCGCTCCTGAGGCACCAGTGATGCCTGTAGGTCCAGTACTGCCACTTGAACCAGTCGCTCCTGAGGCACCAGTGATACCAGTCGGTCCGGTACTGCCACTTGAACCAGTCGCTCCTGAGGCACCAGTAACACCCGTGGGTCCAGTCGCTCCTGAGGCACCAGTGATGCCTGTAGGTCCTGTACTGCCACTTGAACCCGTGGCACCTGTAATGCCTGTGGGTCCTGTACTGCCACTTGAACCCGTGGCACCTGTAATGCCCGTGGGACCCGTTGAGCCCGTTGCACCAGACGCACCTGTGATACCTGTGGGACCCGTGGAGCCCGTAGCACCAGACGCACCTGTGATACCCGTGGGACCTGTTCTGCCCGTAGCACCAGACGCACCTGTGATACCCGTTGGTCCCGTGGAGCCCGTAGCACCAGACGCACCTGTGATACCCGTTGGTCCCGTGGAGCCCGTAGCACCAGACGCACCTGTGATACCCGTGGGACCCGTGGAGCCCGTAGCACCAGACGCACCTGTGATACCCGTTGGACCCGTGGATCCAGAGGCACCTGTGATACCCGTGGGACCCGTGGAGCCCGTAGCACCAGACGCACCTGTGATACCCGTTGGTCCCGTGGAGCCCGTAGCACCAGACGCGCCAGTGATGCCTGTAGGTCCCGTACTGCCTGTAGCACCAGACGCTCCTGTAATACCTGTCGGTCCAGTGCTGCCGGTATTACCTGTACTACCAGTATTGCCCGTGGAACCTGTTCTACCTGTCGGTCCTGTAGATCCAGACGCACCTGTGATACCCGTTGGTCCCGTGGAGCCCGTAGCACCAGACGCACCTGTGATACCCGTTGGTCCCGTGGAGCCCGTAGCACCAGACGCACCTGTGATACCCGTGGGACCCGTGGAGCCCGTAGCACCAGACGCACCTGTGATACCCGTGGGACCCGTGGAGCCCGTAGCACCAGACGCACCTGTGATACCCGTGGGACCCGTGGAGCCCGTAGCACCAGACGCACCTGTGATACCCGTGGGACCCGTGGAGCCCGTAGCACCAGACGC